>Ga0160434_100015_pt1 | contig 213534 bp, 197 predicted proteins | sample HID1973I_E0MG_FD_108273 | JGI IMG/M metagenome (GOLD analysis project Ga0160434, IMG submission 108273) | Enriched mosquito-associated microbial communities from UW Madison campus, WI, USA - HID1973I_E0 MG | ecosystem: Host-associated > Arthropoda: Insects > Digestive system > Unclassified ... | reverse complement strand
GACTGCATGACGACGCCGCACACCGCGAGCCCGGCGCCGACGGCGGCGGCGGTGAGGATCCGCGGCAGGCGCAGCTGCCACACCATGCCGTCCTGCAGCGCGCCGAGCGGCTCGAGGCCGAGCACGCCGCCGAGGCCGAGGTGGGTCGCGACCGAGCGCCACACGTCGGCCACCGAGAGGTCGGCCGGGCCGACGGTCACGGCGACCAGCACCGTGACGACGAGGGCCGCGACGCTCGCCGGCACCCACCACGCCGCGCCGCGGCGCACGGGCGCGCGCCGTCGGGCCCCCGCGGCGGCCGGGGCGTCGTCGCGCGTGCGCAGGGCGGTCACAGGTCGAGCGCCTCCAGCTGGGCCGCGAGGTCCACGACCGCGTCGACGGTGCGGACGCCGGCCTCCGTCGCGGGGAACGGGACGACGAGGTAGCGCCCCTCCCGCACGGCCGTCATCTCGGCCGTCGCCGGGTTCTGCTCGAGCCGCTCGATCTTCGCGTCCGCGGTGTTCCACGCGGCGTCGACGAGCACGAGCACGTCCGGGTCGGCCGCGACGGCCTCCTCCCACGCGTAGGAGGTCCACGTGTCCTCGACGTCGCCCGCGACGTTCTCGAGCCCGACGGCGTCGAGGATCATCTGGGGCGCGCCGATCCCGGCGCCGACGTAGGGGATGTCGTCGCCGGAGGAGTACCACAGGGCAGTGAGCCCGCGGTCGTCGGGCGTCACGCCGTCGAGCGTCGCGCGCTGCGCGGCGACGAGGTCGGCGGCGGCCTGCTGCGCGTCGAAGATCTCGCCGACCTCGCCGATCTCGGCGAACACGTCGTCGAACGTCAGCGGGTCCGGCATGTACCCGGGCGCCTTGCACGCCGCCGGGGAGACGTAGGTCGCGACGCCGAGCCGGGCGAGGGTGTCGCGGTCGCCGGCGCCGTCGGCCGTGAGGTTCGACTCCCAGCCGGCGTAGACCAGGTCGGGCTCGGTGGCGAGGACCGCCTCGGCGCCCGGGACCTGGTCGGACAGCGGCTCCGCGACGGCGGGCACGGCCGCCGCGGCGTCGGCGAGCGCGTCGGGGACGGGCCCGTCGGAGAACGCCGACGCGACGATCCGGTCGCCCAGCCCGAGCGCGAGCAGCATCTCGGTGGTCGAGGACTTGATCGTCACGACGCGCTCCGGCGCGGCGTCGAACGTGACCTCGAACCCGCAGTCGTCGAGCGTGAGCGGGTACGTCGTCGCCGCGGCGCCCGCGGGGTCGGACGACGCGGGGTCGGACGGCGCGGCGTCGCCCGGCGCGGCCGGGTCCGTCGTGCCGGACGAGCAGGCGGCGAGCGCGAGGGCCAGGGCGAGGCCCGCTGCGGCGGCGGCGGCGGGACGGGTGCGGCGGACGGCGGAGGGGAGCGCGGGGCGGGGCGACGGGCGTGACGGCACGGACGGTCTCCGGAGGGTCGGGTGCGCGGCACGGCGCCCTCGGGCGCGTCGGTGCCGGCTCGGTTCGGTGCTCGACGCGCCATCTCGCGTCCCACGGACCCGCGGCCCAGTCCCGGTGCCGCTCCGGCGAGCCAGAGAGGCGGCTCGCGGTCCGCCGACCAGCCTACACATCCCGGCGGAGGGGGTCGGGGCGTTCACAATGCGTGGCAGAGTGTGCGTCGTGACCGAGCCCCAGACGCCTGCCGCCGAGCCCTCCGCCCCCGCGCCGCTGCGCGCCGTCGTCACGGGCGCGTCGTCGGGGATCGGCGAGGCGTGCGTGCGGCTCCTGCGCGCCCGGGGCTGGGACGTCGTCGCGTTCGCGCGGCGCGCCGACCGCCTCGAGGACGTCGCCCGCCGCACGGGCGCCCACGCCGTCGTCGGCGACGTCACCTCCGACGACGACGTCGCCCGCCTCGTGGCCGAGGCGACCGCGCGCGGCCCCGTGCACGCGCTGCTCAACGTCGCCGGGTTCGCCCTCGGGGTCGACCACGTCGACGCGGCACGCCTCGACGAGTGGCGCGCGATGTACGAGACGAACGTGCTCGGCACCGTCCGGGTGACGAAGGCGCTCCTGCCGCACCTGCGCGCCTCGCGGCGGGGCGACGTCGTGCTCCTCACGTCGACCGCGGGCCACGACGCGTACGTCGGCGGCTCGGGCTACGTCGCGTCGAAGCACGCGCTGCTCGGCGTCGCCCGGACCCTGCGGCTCGAGCTCGCCGGGGAGCCGGTGCGCGTCATCGAGATCGCGCCCGGCATGGTGCAGACCCCCGAGTTCTCGCTCACCCGGTACCACGGCGACCAGGCCGGCGCGGACGCCGTCTACGCGGGGGTCGAGAACCCCCTCACCGCGGACGACGTCGCGGACGTCGTGACGTTCGCCGTCACGCGCCCGCACCACGTGAACATCGACTCGCTGGTCCTGCGCCCGGTGGCGCAGTCGTCGACCTGGTCGGTGTGGCGGGGCCCGCTCGAGCCGAAGGGCGTCCCGGCGCGCGCGGAGGCGCACCGGGACGCCTGACGGGCGCCTCAGGCCCGCGTCGCGACGACGACCAGGTACTCCCAGCCCATCGCCCCGTCCTCCAGGGCCGCGTCGCCGAGGTCGCGCAGCGCCGCGTCGAGCGCCGCGAGGCGGTCCGGGTCGTCGGCGAGGCTGCGGCGCACGGCGATCGTCGGCCCGTACCGGGCCGCGAAGAACGCGCGGAACGCCTCGCCGTCGGGGAACGCCGTCACGGGCAGGGAGCGCACCTGCGTGCGCACGTCCGTCACGCGGTCGCCGAGGAGCGCTCGCACGTGGTCCTCGTCGCCCCACAGCGGCGGGGGCTGCGCCCCGGGCGGGGGAGCGGGCGCGAACGGCTTCATCGTCGCGAACATCCGCCCGATGAACCCGCCCGGCGTCCAGCTCGCGAGCCCGACCGTCCCGCCGGGGCGCACGACGCGCACGAGCTCGTCCGCGGCCTGCTGGTGGTGCGGGGCGAACATCGCCCCGATGCACGACAGGACGACGTCGAACGACGCGTCCGGGTACGGCAGGTCCTCGGCGTCGGCCTGCTGCCACGCGACGTCGACGCCCGCCTGCGCGGCGAGCCGGCGCCCGACGTCGAGCAGCTCGGGCGTGAGGTCCGAGGCGACGACGCCGGCGCCGCGCGCCGCCGCCGCGATGGCCGCGTTGCCCGTGCCCGCGCCGACGTCCAGCACGCGCTGGCCGGGGCGCACGTCGCACGCCGCGACGAGCACGTCGCCGAGGTCGTGCACCACCTCCGCGACGGCCGGGTAGTCCCCGGACGCCCACATCGCGCGGTGCTTCGCCTTGAGGTCCGAGAGGACCACGGTGTCCGTCATCTGTTCACTCCTGGTGCGTGGCCCGCCGTCGGCGGGCCGTGGTGGGGGTCACGTGCCTCCAGGCTCGACCCCCCGCCCGCGCGCATCCAGTGCCGGATCTGTAGCGCCCCGGGTTCGCGACCTGTAGTGGTCGTCCTCGCGCGGCAGCGGTCTACTGGTGTCGTCGGGGTGAGGAGGCCGCGATGTCGACGTACGGACAGTTCTGCCCGGTGGCCAAGGCCATGGAGGTCCTCGACGAGCGATGGACGCTGCTCGTCGTGCGCGAGCTGCTCGCCGGGAGCTCGCGGTTCAACGAGCTGCGGCGCGGCAACCCACGGATGTCGCCCGCGCTCCTCGCCAAGCGGCTGCGCTCGCTCGAGCGGGCCGGCGTCGTGCGGCGCGCCGACGTCGGCGGGCGCCCGGCCTACCGCCTGACCGCGGCCGGGGAGGAGCTGCGCCCGGTCGTCGAGGCGATCGGCGCGTGGGGCGTGCGGTGGGTCGGCGACCTCGGCGAGGAGGACCTCGACCCGCACCTGCTCTTCTGGGACGTGCGCCGCACCGTGCCCGTCGACACGTGGCCGCGCGAGCCGACGACCGTCGAGTTCCACCTCGACGACGTCGAGGCGCGCGTCGCGCGGTGGTGGCTCGTCGTGCGCGACGGCGACGCCGACCTGTGCGACGTCGACCCGGGGCTCGACCCCGCGGTCGTGGTCCGCTCGGGCCTGCGCGCCCTCACGCACGTGTGGCGCGGGGACACGTCGTGGGAGGGCGCCCTGCGCCGCGGCGACGTCGTCCTCGACGGCCCCGCCGACGCCCGGCGCAGCCTGCCCGCGTGGATCGGCCAGTCGACCCTCGCCCGCGTCCCGCGCCCGGCCCCGGCGTGACACGCTGGGCCCATGTCCTCCCCGGCCCGCCGTCCGTCCGTGCTCGCGGCGCTCGCGGGCGTCCTCTCGGCCGCCGTGGGCTTCGCCGTGGCCGAGCTCGTCGCGGCGGTCGTCGGACCCGGCGCGAGCCCGCTGTTCGCGGCCGGCGCGGGCGTCGTGGACGCCGTCCCCGGGCCGGTCAAGGACTGGGCGGTCGAGACGTTCGGGACCGCCGACAAGACCGTGCTGCTCGCCGGGATGGGCGTCGTGCTCGCGGCGGGCGCCGCGCTCGCCGGGTGGCTCGAGCTGCGCCGGCCGCCGGCGGGCGCGGTGCTGCTGGCCGCCGTCGGCGCGGTGGGGGCGGTCGTCGCCGCGACCCGCCCCGGCGCGAGCCTCGCGTGGGCCCTGCCGAGCGTGGTCGGCGTCGGCGTCGCGGCGGTCCTGCTGCGCGCGGCGGTCGGGACGCTGCGCGCGCCGACCCCGGCGCGCGCCCCCGCACCGGGGGACGGGGCGGTCGCCGGCGGCCGGCTCGACCGCCGTCGCTTCCTGCTCGTCACGGGCCTCGCCACCGCCGCGGGCGTCGTGGCCCTCGCGACGTCGCGCGCGGTCACGGCGGGCACGCGCGCGGTCTCGGCGGCGCGCGAGGCGCTGCGCCTGCCCGTGCCCGCGACGCCCGCCCCCGCCGTCCCGGCGGGCGCCGACCTCCGGGTCCCGGGCCTCGCGCCGTACGTCACGCCGAACGGCGACTTCTACCGCATCGACACCGCGCTGCGGGTCCCGCAGGTCGACCCCGCCACGTGGTCGCTGCGCGTCACGGGCCGCGTCGACGCACCGTTCGAGCTGACCTTCGACGAGCTCCTCGCGCTCCCGCTCGTCGAGCACCACGTGACGCTCACGTGCGTCTCCAACCCGGTCGGCGGCGACCTCGTCGGCAACGCGTCGTGGCTCGGGTACCCCGTGCACGAGCTCCTCGCGCGGGCGGGCGTCCAGGACGGCGCCGACATGGTCCTGTCCACGAGCGCCGACGGGTGGACGGCGAGCACGCCGCTCGACGTGCTCGCCGACCCCGACCGCGCGTGCCTCCTCGCGGTGGGCATGAACGGCGAGCCCCTGCCGCCCGCGCACGGGTTCCCGGCCCGGCTCGTCGTGCCGGGCCTCTACGGGTACGTGTCGGCGACGAAGTGGGTCACCGAGCTCGAGGTCACGACGTTCGCCGACGACGTCGCCTACTGGTCGACGCGCGGCTGGTCCGAGCGCGGACCGGTCAAGCTCGCGTCGCGCATCGACACGCCGCGGGGCGGGACGTCCGTCGACGCGGGCCCCGTCACGGTCGCGGGCGTCGCGTGGGCGCAGCACACGGGGATCCGGGGCGTCGAGGTGCGCGTCGACGACGGGCCGTGGGAGCCCGCGACGCTCGCCGGGACCGTCGGCCCGGACACGTGGCGGCAGTGGTCGTACGCGTGGGACGCGGCCGGCGCCGGCGCGGGGGACCACCGGCTCTCCGTGCGCGCGACGGACGCCGACGGGACCGTGCAGACGTCCGAGGTCGCGGCGCCGGCGCCGGACGGGGCGAGCGGGTGGCACGAGGTCGAGGTGCGGGTCGGCTGAGGCCCCGCCGGCCCGGGGGTTGTGCGCGCGCACCGGCGCCTGGCAGCATGCTCCCGTGATCCTCCGCGCGCGCACCACGAGCACCCCGCTCGTCCCCGCGCGCCCGCAGGTGGGCGTCGTCCCCTCCTGTTGTTGACGGCTCGCGGCGCCACGCGCAGCCGACCAGGTGTCCGCGAGCAGCCTCCCGCCCCTCCCTACCCGGTACCCGTCGAGGACCCGGAGCACGTGGGGCGCGACGGTCGCCGGTCCCGCGACACGGCTCAGCGATGAGCCCTCGTCCCGTGCCGGGTCTGCACCACCGACGCCCGTCGCCGGCCCCGCGGCCGGCCACCCGCACACCAGGCAGGACACGAGACGACATGTACCTCCCCGCTCGGCACGGCACCGCACCCGTCCCCACCACCACGCTGCGCCGGACGTCGGCGCACCCGCGCCCGTCCCACCCGGCCCGCCCGGCCGAGGGCGCCGCGCGCGCCGCGGTCGCCGACGCGCCCGCGGGCCCGCCGCTCACCCTCGAGTGGCTGGTCGCGCGCGACATCGACGCCTTCAGCCGCCGCCGCCGGGGCGCCGACCGGCCCTCCTGACCTCCGGCGCCGTCCGGCACGGTGGCGTGCCGCGGGGGACGGTCGCGGGGGACCGCTACCATGGAGGCACAGGCGTCGACCCGGCCATCACCGGCGAGCCTCCGGAAGAACGGGACCCGAGCCGTCGTGCACGGGGACGGTCCTCAGTAGAACCGGACGGGCAGGCCCGTCACAGCCTTCGACGAGCGGTCGGCGCGCACGCGCCGGCAAGCGAGGTGGTACCGCGGCACCCGCCCCCCGGGGCAGGGGAGTCGTCCTCGCACGAGATGCACGACCCCGGACCACCACTCATCGGAGCCTCGAGACCATGGCCTACCCGCTGCACCGCTCGCCCGCCCCCGAGGGGACCCCCGACACGCGCCCGGGCGCGGCGTTCGGCATCCCCGCGTCGCCGGACCTGCCGGCGATCGAGCGCGAGGTGCTCGACTACTGGGACGCGGACGACACGTTCCGCGCGTCGGTCGAGCGCAACCCCGCGGGCGAGGACGGCGCGAACGAGTTCGTCTTCTACGACGGCCCCCCGTTCGCGAACGGGCTCCCGCACTACGGCCACCTCCTCACGGGGTACGCGAAGGACGTCGTGCCGCGCTACCAGACGATGCGCGGCAAGCACGTCGAGCGCCGCTTCGGCTGGGACACGCACGGCCTGCCGGCGGAGCTCGAGGCGATGGACCAGCTCGGGATCAAGACCAAGGAGGAGATCCTCGAGCTCGGCATCGAGCGCTTCAACGACGCGTGCCGCGCGTCCGTGCTCCGGTACACGGGCGAGTGGCGCGACTACGTGACGCGCCAGGCGCGCTGGGTCGACTTCGAGCACGACTACAAGACGCTCGACCCGACGTTCATGGAGTCGGTGCTGTGGGCGTTCAAGCAGCTCCACGAGAAGGGCCTCGTGTACGAGGGCTTCCGCGTCCTGCCGTACTGCTGGAACGACCAGACGCCGCTGTCCAACCACGAGCTGCGCATGGACGAGGACGTGTACCAGGTCCGCCAGGACCCGGCCGTCACCGTGGGCCTGCGCCTGGAGACGGGCGAGCTCGCGCTCGTGTGGACGACGACGCCCTGGACCCTCCCGTCGAACCTCGTCGTCATGGTCGGCCCGGACGTCGACTACGTCGTCGTCGAGTCCTCCGCGTCGGGCGCGCCGGAGCGGTACGTGCTCGCCGAGGCCCGCCTCGGCGCGTACGCGCGCGAGCTCACCGACCCGGGCCCCGACGGCGCCGAGGGCGACCTCGCGTCGCAGGTCGTCGAGCGGCTCACGGGCGCGGACCTGGTGGGCCGGTCGTACGCCCCGCCGTTCACGTACTACGCCGGGCACGCGAACGCGCACCGCGTCGTCGAGGCCGACTTCGTCACGACGACCGACGGCACCGGCCTCGTGCACGGCGCCGGCGCGTTCGGCGAGGACGACAAGGTGGTCTCGGACCGCGAGGGCATCGAGCCGGTGCTGCCGGTCGGGCCCGACGGGCGCTTCACGTTCCCCGTCGTGGACTACGAGAGCCTGCAGGTCTTCGACGCCAACGCGCTGATCATCGACCACCTCAAGGGCCGCACGCGGCACGACGCGGCCGTCGCGCGCGGCGAGGACGTGCCCGACGTCGCGCTCGGCGCCACGAGCCCGGGCACGGTGCTCCTGCGGCGCGAGTCGTACGCGCACTCCTACCCGCACTGCTGGCGCTGCCGGCAGCCGCTCATCTACATGGGCGTGTCGTCGTGGTTCGTCGCGGTCTCGACGTTCAAGGACCGCATGGTCGAGCTCAACGAGCAGATCGCGTGGACCCCGGAGCACATCCAGCACGGCCAGTTCGGCAAGTGGCTCGAGAACGCGCGCGACTGGTCGATCACGCGCAACCGCTTCTGGGGCAGCCCCGTGCCCGTGTGGAAGTCCGACGACCCGCAGTACCCGCGCGTCGACGTGTACGGCTCGTTCGCGGAGCTCGAGCGCGACTTCGGCACGCTCCCGCGCGACGAGAGAGGCGTGCCCGACCTGCACCGCCCCTACGTCGACCGCCTCACGCGGCCGAACCCCGACGACCCGACGGGGCGCTCGACCATGCGCCGCGTCGAGGACGTCCTCGACGTGTGGTTCGACTCCGGGTCGATGCCCTACGCGCAGGTGCACTACCCGTTCGAGAACACCCAGTGGTTCGAGCACCACAACCCGGGCGACTTCATCGTCGAGTACATCGGCCAGACCCGCGGCTGGTTCTACACGCTGCACGTGCTCGCCACGGCGCTCTTCGACCGCCCGGCGTTCCGCTCGGCGGTCTCGCACGGGATCGTGCTCGGCTCGGACGGGCGCAAGATGAGCAAGTCCCTGCGCAACTACCCGGACGTCAACGAGGTCTTCGACCGCGACGGCTCCGACGCGATGCGCTGGTTCCTCATGAGCTCGCCCATCCTGCGCGGCGGCAACCTCGTCGTCACCGAGGACGGGATCCGCGACGCCGTGCGCCAGGTGCTCCTGCCGCTGTGGAGCACGTACTACTTCTTCACGCTCTACGCCAACAGCTCCAAGGCGCAGGCGCGCGGGGAGGGAGCGACGACCTCCGACGGCCCGGGCGGCTACGTCGCGCAGCGGGTCGCGCCCGAGCGCGTGGCCGGCCTGCCCGCCCTCGACCGCTACGTGCTCGCACGCACGCACGACCTCGTCGTGCGCGTCACCGACCAGCTCGACGCGTACGACATCGCGGGCGCGTGCGAGTCGGTCCGCGAGCACCTCGACGTGCTGACCAACTGGTACGTGCGCACGCAGCGCGACCGGTTCTGGGCCGAGGACGCCGACGCGTTCGACACGCTGTGGACCGCGCTCGAGACGCTCACGCGCGTCATGGCGCCGCTCGCCCCGCTGCTCGCGGAGGAGGTCTGGCGCGGTCTGACCGGCGGCCGCTCGGTGCACCTCACCGACTGGCCGACGGCGGGCGCCGAGACCGGCCTCGTGGCCGACGACGCGCTCGTCGCCGCGATGGACGAGGTCCGGGCGGTCGCGTCGTCGGCGCTCGGCCTGCGCAAGGCGAACCAGCTGCGCGTGCGCCAGCCGCTCGCGCGCCTCACGGTCGTCGTCGACGACCCGGCGGCGCTCGCGCCCTACGCCGACCTGCTCGCGCGCGAGCTCAACGTCAAGGCCGTCGACCTCGAGCCCACCGGCTCGGGCGCGGCGGAGCGCTTCGGCGTGACGCAGCGCCTCGCGGTCAACGCGCGCAAGGCCGGCCCGCGCCTCGGCCGCGGCGTGCAGGCCGCGATCGGGGCCGCGAAGGCCGGGGCGTGGCGCCAGGACGAGGACGGGACCGTCGTCGTGACGACCCCCGACGGCGACGTGCCGCTCGTCGAGGGGGAGTACGAGCTCGCGACCGTCGTCGCGTCGGGGGCGGCGGACGACGCGGCGCCGACCGTCGCGGCGGCCGTCCTGCCGGACGGCGGCTTCGTCGTGCTCGACCTCGTGCTCGACGACGCGCTGCTCGCCGAGGGCTACGCGCGCGACGTCGTGCGCGACGTCCAGGACGCGCGCAAGGCCGCGGGCCTCGACGTCGCCGACCGGATCCGGCTCGCGCTCGACGTGCCCGCGCCGTGGCTCGTCGCCGTCGAGGAGCACCGCGACCTCATCGTGCGCGAGACCCTCGCGGTCGACGTGGTCGTCGAGACCTCGCCGACCGACCAGCGCGCCGTGCGCGTCGAGCGCGCGACCGACGGGGCGGACGCGTGAGCCCCCGCGACCGCCGCCCGGCGGGCGCCGCCGCGCGCGAGGCGGCGCAGGACGCCGCGGCGCTCGAGGAGCTGCGCGAGGTCTACGGGCACATCATGGCGCGCGCGCCCGAGCACGACATCGACCCGACGCTCGCGCGGGTCCAGCGCGTCCTCGAGCTGCTCGGCGACCCCCAGCACGCGTTCCGGGTCGTGCACGTGACGGGGACGAACGGCAAGAGCTCGACGTCGCGCGTCGTCGAGCGCCTCGTGCGCGAGCACGGCCTGCGGACCGGTCTGTTCACGAGCCCGCACCTGACGAGCGTCACCGAGCGCATCCAGGTCGACGGCGTCCCGATCAGCCCGCGCCGGTTCGTCGAGGTCTGGGAGGACGTCGCGCCGTACGTCGGCGTCGCGGACCGCGAGTCGCAGGAGGCCGGCGGCCCGCGGCTGAGCTTCTTCGAGGTGCTCACGGTCATGGCGGTCGCGGCGTTCGCGGACGCCCCGGTCGACGTCGCGGTCGTCGAGGTCGGTCTCGGCGGCACGTGGGACTCGACCAACGTCGTGGACGGCGAGGTCGCGGTGATCACGCCCGTCGCGCACGACCACGAGCGCTGGCTCGGCACGACGCTCGAGGAGATCGCCGAGAACAAGGCGGGCATCGTCAAGGACGGCGCGACCGTCGTCGTGGCGGAGCAGGAGCCCGAGGTGCTCGAGGTGGTCCTCGACCGGGCGCGCCAGGTGGGCGCGCGCGTGCTGCGCGAGGGCGTCGACGTCGAGGTGGCCGCGCGCCACGTCGCGGTCGGCGGCCAGCTGCTCGACCTGCGCACGCCCGCGGCCCTGTACACGGAGGTCTACCTCCCGCTGCACGGCGCGCACCAGGCGCACAACGCGCTGCTCGGGCTGACCGCCGCGGAGACGCTGCTCGGCGGCCGGGCCCTCGACGGCGCGCTCGTGGAGGCCGCGTTCGCCGACGTGTCCTCGCCCGGCCGGCTCGAGGTCGTGCGGTCGAGCCCGACGGTGCTCGTCGACGCCGCGCACAACGCGGCGGGCGCGCAGGCGCTCGTCGCGGCGCTCGACGAGGCGTTCGACTTCCGACACCTCGTCGGGGTCGTCGGCATCATGGCCGACAAGGACGCCGAGGCGCTCCTCGCGGCGCTCGAGCCCGTGCTCGCGGAGGTCGTCGTGACGCGCAACAGCTCGGACCGCTCGGCGGACGTCACGGAGCTCGCCGAGCTCGCCGCGGACGTGTTCGGCGAGGACCGCGTGCGCAGCACCGAGCGCCTCGACGAGGCGATCCAGACGGCGGTGGACCTCGCCGAGGCCGCGGACCCCGTGGGCGTGGGCACCGGGACGGGCGTGCTCGTCACGGGGTCCGTCGTCACCGTGGCCGACGCGCGGATCCTGCTCGGCCGGGGCTGACGCCCGCGCGGGTCGTCGGCGGGCCGCGGACGAGGCCCCGCGCGCCGGGCCGCCGACGACCGGCGCGCGCCGCCTGCCCGCCGGGTGTTTGATGGTCCCAGCGGCGACGCGTCCGGCGGGAACGACCCCCGGGCCGCGGCGCCGGGCCCGGGTCCCCACCGCGCTCGGCCCCGGGCAGTCGGGCGGGGCAGGCCCGGCGGGCCACCGACGACGATGGAGGGACGACCGTGAAGAAGCTGCTCAACGACCCGCAGGACGCGACCACCGAGTCGCTCGAGGGCTTCGGGCTGGCCCACGCCGATCTCGTCGAGATCCACCTCGCCCCGCCGTACGTCACGCGCGTCGGCGGTGCGGTCGCCGGGAAGGTCGGCCTCGTCTCGGGGGGCGGGTCGGGGCACGAGCCGCTGCACGCGGGCTTCGTGGGCGCCGGGATGCTCGACGCCGCCGTGCCCGGCGCGGTGTTCACGTCCCCGACGCCCGACCAGATCGTGCCCGCGATCCTCGCGGCCGACTCGGGCGCGGGCGTGCTCGCGATCGTCAAGAACTACACGGGCGACGTGCTGAACTTCGAGACGGCCGTCGAGCTCGTCGAGGCCGAGGGCACGCAGGTGACGAGCATCCTCGTCAACGACGACGTCGCGGTCGAGGACTCGCTGTACACGGCCGGACGTCGCGGCGTCGCGGGGACGGTCGCCGTCGAGAAGATCGCGGGCGCCGCGGCGGACCGCGGCGACGACCTGGGCGCCGTCACCGAGGTCGCGGGCCGCGTCGTGGCGAACGTGCGGTCCATGGGCGTCGCGCTTTCGGCGTGCACCGTGCCGCACGTCGGCAAGCCGAGCTTCGACCTCGGCGACGACGAGCTGGAGATCGGGATCGGCATCCACGGCGAGCCCGGGCGCCACCGGATCCCGCTCGCGCCCGCGGACGCGGTGACGCAGATGCTGCTCGACCCGGTGGCCGACGACCTCGGCCTCGCGGGCGGCGAGGACGTGTTGCTGTTCGTTAACGGTATGGGCGGCACGCCGCTGTCCGAGCTGTACGTCGTCTATCGTCGGGCGAGGAGGCTGCTCGAGGAGCGCGGCGTGCGGGTCACGCGGTCGCTCGTCGGCAACTACGTCACGTCGCTGGAGATGCAGGGGGCGTCCGTGACCGTGCTGCGCCTGGACGACGAGCTCACCGCGCTGTGGGACGCTCCCGTCCGCACGGCGGCGCTGCACTGGTGACGGCCGCGCGGCCGGGCTCGGCCGCTCGTGCGGTCTCCGGAGCCGACGCTCCCGTCGGCTCACCTGCGAGGAGAGGTGGGGCATGACGCTGGACGTGGCCTGGGCGGACCGCTGGGCTCGGCTGAGCGCCGAGCGCATCGCCGCGGCGAAGGGCGAGCTGACCGAGCTGGACCGTCAGATCGGGGACGGTGACCACGGCGAGAACCTCGACCGGGGGTTCCGCGCCGTCGTGGCGAAGCTCGACGCGTCGGAGCGTCCCGAGCAGGTGGGCGACGTCCTCAAGCTCGTCGCGACGACGCTCATGTCGTCCGTCGGCGGCGCCTCGGGACCGCTGTACGGCACCGCGTACCTGCGCGCCGCGAAGGTCACGGGGCTCCCGGAGCTCGACCCGCAGGGCGTCGTCGCGCTCCTCGAGGGCGCGCTCGAGGGCATCAGCGCGCGCGGCAAGGCCGTGCCGGGCGAGAAGACGATGGTCGACGCGTGGCAGCCCGCCGTGGACTCCGCGGAGTCGGCGGCCGAGTCCGGGGCGAGCACCGCCGAGGTGCTCGCCGCGGCGGCGCGGGCCGCGCGCGCGGGCGCCGAGGCGACGGTGCCGCTCGTCGCGACGAAGGGCCGCGCGAGCTATCTCGGCGAGCGCAGCGCCGGTCACCAGGACCCGGGCGCGACGTCCACCGCGATCCTGCTCGAGGCGGCGCGGGACGCGGCGGACGAGGCCCGGTGACGGCGTCGGACGGCGTGCCCGTCAGCGCGCGCGCCCGGATCGCGCTCGTCCTCGTCTCGCACTCGCGCCTGCTGGCGCAGGGTGCGGTCGAGCTCGCCGCGCAGATGGCGCCGGGCGTCCTGCTCCTCCCGGCGGGCGGGACCGACGACGACGGCCTCGGCACGAGCTACGACCGCGTCTCGGGGGCGATCGAGGAGGCCCTCGCGACGACCGGCGGCGTCGTGGTGCTCGCGGACCTCGGGTCCGCGGTGATGACGGTGGAGTCCGTGCTCGACCTGGAGGACGGCTTCGACGGGCGCGCCGCGCTCGCGGACGCGCCGTTCGTCGAGGGTGCCGTCGCGGCCGCGGTGACGGCCCACGGGGGCGGGGACCTCGCGGAGGTCCTCGCGTCGGCCGAGCACGCCGGCAGCACGTTCGCGGTCCCCGCGGACGCGGCGCGCGACGACGCGTCGTCCGGCGCGCCTGCGCCCGCAGGGGCGGAGGGCGGCGCCGTCTCGGCGCACGTCGCGCTCCGCAACCCGCTGGGGCTGCACGCGCGGCCGGCCGCCGTGCTCGCGCGCCTCGTCGCGGGGTACGACGCGACGGTGACGATCGACGGCGTGAACGGGGCGAGCGTGCTCGAGCTCATGAAGCTCGGCGCCGCCGGCGGGCACGAGCTCGCGGTGGCGGCGAGCGGGCCGCAGGCCCGCGAGGCGCTCGCCGCGGTCGTCGAGGCGGTCGAGGGAGGCTTCGGCGAGGCCTGACGGCGTGACGCACCTCACCGTTGATTGCAGCTGGTGCAATATTGCGGTGGCTGCAATGATCGTCGGGTGATCTCCTCCGTCAGCGTACCTGCCGCCGAGAGCGCGCCGGCCGCGCGGCTCCCCGGCGACGGCCTGCGCGCGCGCAAGAAGCGGCGCCGGCACGACGAGCTCGTGGACGCCGCGCAGGGCCTCGTGCTCGAGCGCGGCCTCGACGCCGTGACGGTCGACGACATCTGCGAGGCCGTCGGCGTCTCGCCCCGCACGTTCTTCAACTACTTCGCGAGCAAGGACGACGCGGTGCTCGGCCTCGAGCGGTTCGAGGCCGCGCCCGAGGTCGCCGCGACGTTCGTCGCGGGCGGCCCCTCGGGAGTGCTGCTCGACGACGTCGCCCACCTCGTGGCGCACGTCCTCGGGCTCCAGGTCGTGACGCCCGAGCGCCTGCACCGCGGGCTCGAGCTCGTCCAGCGCGAGCCGCGGCTCCTCGCGCGCCACGTGGCGCGCATCGAGGAGCACCGCGCGGAGATGGTCGAGCTCTTCGCGGCCCGCCGCCTCGCGCACCCGTACCCGGCCGACCCCGAGCTGCTCGCGCTCGTCGTCATGGGACTGCTGCGGATGAGCGCGCTCGAGTGGCAGCGCGCCGGCGGCGAGGGCAGCCCCGCCGACCGCCTCCCCGGCGTCGTCGACCAGCTGCGCTCGCTCCTCGAGCCCGACCCGCCCGGCTGACCGCCCGGCGACCCCCTGCTTCCGGCCCCCGCCGGACCGAGCACCACCCTTTCCCGACGACGGGCCCGCGCACGCCCGTCGGGCGCGGCCCGTCCCTCACCGAAGTGGACCCTCATGGCCAGTCCTCAGACCGCCGCGCCCGCGGCGCCGACCGACGGCGGGAAGCCGCTCGTCGTCCTCACGCCCCGCACGGTGTGGGTCATCTTCGGCGCCCTCATGGCGTCGATGTTCCTGTCCTCGCTCGACCAGTCGATCGTCGGCACCGCGATGCCGACCATCGTCGGCGAGCTCCACGGCGTGGAGCACCAGGGCTGGGTCATCACCGCGTACATCCTCGCGATCGCGATCGTCATGCCGCTGTACGGCAAGTTCGGCGACCTGTGGGGGCGGCGCTGGCCGTTCCTCGTCGCGATCGGGCTCTTCACCGTCGCGTCCGCGGGCGCCGGGTTCGCCCAGTCGTTCCCCGAGCTCGTCGCGTGGCGCGGCGTCCAGGGCCTCGGCGGCGGCGGCCTGATGATCCTCTCCCAGGCGATCATCGCCGACATCGTGCCCGCCAAGGACCGCGGCAAGTACATGGGCCCGATGGGCGCACTGTTCGGCATCGCGGCCGTCATCGGCCCGCTCCTCGGCGGCTGGTTCACCGAGGGCCCGGGCTGGCGCTGGGCCTTCTGGGTCAACGTCCCCATCGGCATCGCGGCGTTCGTCGTCGGGTGGGTCGCGCTCAAGCTCCCGTCGCACCGCTCGGGGCGCAAGATCGACGTCGCGGGCATCTTCTTCATGGTCGTCGCGACGTCGGGCATCGTCCTCGTGACGAGCTGGGAGTCGCTCACGTCCTCGCGCGGCTACGACTGGTCCGACCCGTGGCTGCTCGGCCTCGTCGCCGCCGTCGTCGTGTCCGTCGTGGCGTTCGTCGTCGTCGAGAACCGCGCCGAGGAGCCCCTGCTCCCGCTGCACCTGTTCAAGAACCCCACGTTCACCATCGCGACCCTCATCGGCCTCGTGCTCGGCATGGGCATGTTCTCCGCGCTCGCGTTCCTCCCGACGTTCCTGCAGATGTCGACGGGCGCCGGGGTGACCGAGTCCGGGTTCCTCATGCTGCCGATGATGGTCGGCGTCATGCTCACCGCGATCGGCTCCGGCATCGCGATCACGAAGACCGGCCGCTACCGGGTGTTCCCGATCGCGGGCCTCGCGATCACCGCGCTCGGCATGATGTGGCTGACCCGGATCACGGGCGACATGTCGATGTGGCTCTTCGGCGCGATGATCTTCGTCATGGGCGCCGGCATGGGCCTCGTCATGCAGACGATCGTGCTCGCGGTCCAGAACTCGGTCGACCCGCACGAGATCGGCACGGCGACGAGCGCGAACAACTTCTTCCGCGAGATCGGCGCCGCGGTCGGCACCGCGCTCTTCTCGACGATCTTCACGTCGCGCCTCGCCGACAACCTCGAGGGCGTCTTCGCGGGCCTGCCCGCGGGCTCCGCGCCCGCGGGTGCGGAAGGGTCGTCCCTCACGCCCGAGGTCGTGCAGGCGCTCCCCGAGCCCGTGCACACCGGCGTCGTGGACGCGTTCACCGACGCGCTCGCGCCGGCGTTCTGGTACCTCGTGCCGCTCGTCCTCGTCGGGTTCGTCCTCGCGCTGTTCCTCAAGGAGGTCCGCCTGTCCGACGTCGCGGGGATGGTCGCGCGCGGCGAGGCCGTCGCCGACCCGGGGCACGCGCGGCCCGACGACGCGCCGGCCGTCGCCGTCGTGGACGGCGAGCCCGCGGACGACGCGGCGGACCGGGCGGGCGACCGCCCGCGCGACGACGCGCCGGTATCCTGACGGCGTGAGCTCCACCCCGTCGTCCCCGGCCCCCGCCCCGCAGCCGTCCCGCTACGGCCGCGCGGCGGGGCCGGTGCGCCCGTCCCCGGGCGACCGCATCAAGCCCAAGAAGTCGGCGAAGGAGCAGTTCGCGTCGACGACGCTCCTGCTCGAGGCGTTCGTCGTCGTGTTCGCGACGCTCGCCGCGTACGGGCTGCGCGGGATCCCGTACTCGCGCGGCCCGCTCGAGCTGCCGACCCCGGCGTCGATCTGGATCGTGGGCGGGGCGCTCGCCGTCGTCCTCGTCGTCCTGTCGCGCCTGGTCGGCACGTCGGGCGGCTACGTGGGCGGCACGGTCGTGCAGGTGCCCGTGCTCGGCTTCGGCCTCGTCGTGCCCATGATGTTCGTCGTGGGGGGCATCTTCGTGGTGCTCTGGTTCGTCGCCCTGCGCCTCGGCGGCCGCATCGACCGCGAGCGCGCCGCGTACGACGCCGAGCACCCCGACACCGCGCCGAACGTCGGCTGACCGGCGCGGACGGTTCCGGGGCGCTCCTGGCCGCCGGGTAGGCTCGCGGCCATGACCGACGTCGCACCCGCCGTGACCGAAACGATCGAACGCACCCTCGTCCTCGTCAAGCCCGACGGCGTACGCCGCGGCCTGTCCGGCGAGATCGTGCGCCGCATCGAGACCAAGGGCTACACGCTCGCCGCCGTCCGCCTGCTCGACGCCACCCCGGAGCTCCTCGCCGCGCACTACGCCGAGCACGAGGGCAAGCCGTTCTTCCAGCCGCTCGTCGACTTCATGCTCTCGGGCCCGATCCTCGCGGTCGTCGCCGAGGGCCAGGGCGTCATCCCGGGCTTCCGCTCCCTCGCCGGGGCGACCAACCCCACCGAGGCGGCGCCGGGCACGATCCGCGGCGACCTCGGCCGCGACTGGGGCCTCAAGGTCCAGCAGAACCTCGTGCACGGGTCGGACTCGCCCGAGTCCGCCGCGCGCGAGATCGCGCTCTGGTTCCCCGAGCTGGGCTGACCCCGCGGCACCGGGCCGGCGCGCGCGGGGTCGCGCCCGCCGGCCCCCGCCCCGCCGCGCGGGTGCGCCCGATCGTGGGGAGCCCGGTCTAGGCTCGGGTCCGTGCACCTCAAGACGCTGACGCTCCGGGGCTTCAAGTCGTTCGCCTCGGCGACGACGCTGAGCTTCGAGCCGGGCGTGACGTGCGTCGTCGGACCGAACGGGTCCGGCAAGTCCAACGTGGTGGACGCGCTCGCGTGGGTCATGGGGGAGCAGGGCGCGAAGACCCTGCGCGGCGGCAAGATGGAGGACGTCATCTTCGCCGGGACGTCCGGTCGCCCGCCGCTCGGGCGCGCCGAGGTCGCGCTGACGATCGACAACACCGACGGCGCGCTCCCGATCGACTACACCGAGGTGACGATCTCGCGGACGCTGTTCCGCAGCGGCGGCTCGGAGTACGCGATCAACGGGTCGCCGTGCCGGTTGCTCGACATCCAGGACCTGCTCTCCGACTCGGGCCTGGGCCGCGAGATGCACGTCATCGTCGGGCAGGGGCAGCTCGACGCCGTGCTGCGCGCGACGCCCGAGGACCGGCGCGGGTTCGTCGAGGAGGCCGCGGGCGTCCTCAAGCACCGCAAGCGCAAGGAGAAGGCGCTTCGCAAGCTCGACGCGATGCAGGCCAACCTCACGCGCCTCGCGGACCTCACGACGGAGGTGCGCCGCCAGCTCGGTCCGCTCGGCCGCCAGGCGGAGATCGCGCGCAAGGCGGCGACGATCCAGGCCGACGTGCGCGACGCGCGCGCCCGGCTCCTCGCGGACGACCTCGCCCAGCTCACGGCGACGCTCGAGCAGGAGGCCGCGGACGAGGCGGCGCTGCGCGCGCAGCAGACCGAGGTCGAGCGCGCGCTCGCCGGCGCGCGCGAGCGGCTCGCGGCCCACGAGCGCGACGCGGCCGCCGCGGCGCCCGCCCTCGGTGCCGCGACCGACGTCTGGTACCGGCTGACGTCGGTGCGCGAGCGCCTGCGCGGCACGCGGACGCTCGCCGAGGAGCGCCTGCGGCTGCTCGGCCGGCCCGAGCCGGCCCAGCGCGGGCAGGACCCGGACGACCTCGAGCGGCAGGCGGAGCGCGTGCGCGCCACCGAGGCGGAGCTCGAGGCCGAGGTGACGCGGGCGCGCGACGTCCTGGACGCCGCCGTCGCGGGCCGCGAGGACGCCGAGACGTCCGCGGGCGAGGCCGAGCGCGCGGTCGCGACGCTCCTGCGCGGCGCCGCCGACCGGCGCGAGGGGCTCGCGCGGCTCGCGGGCCAGGTCGCGGCCCAGCGCACGCGCGTGGAGGCCGCGGAGGCCGAGATCGGGCGCCTGCGCGAGTCCCTCGCGGAGGCCGAGCGGCGCGGCGCGCAGGCGAGCACCGAGTTCGCGGTCCTGGAGACGCAGGTCGTCGGCGCCGAGGAGGGCGAGGAGGGCCTGGACGCCGAGCACGAGGCGGCCGCCGACGAGGTGGAGCGCACGACGGCGCAGGTCGTCGCGCTGCAGGAGCAGGCGAGCGGCGCCGAGCAGGAGCGCGCCACGTGGAGCGCGCGCATCGAGGCGCTCGAGCTGAGCCTCGACCGCAAGGACGGCGCGGGCGCGCTCCTCGCGGCGGACCAGGTGGGCGTCGTCGGATCGCTCGCCGCCATGCTCGGCATCGAGTCGGGGTACGAGGACGCGATCGCCGCGGCGCTCGGTCCCGCGGCCGACGCGGTGACGGTCGAGTCCGTCGACGCGGCCGTCGACGCGCTGCGCTACCTGCGGACCGAGGACGCGGGGCGGGCCGGGCTCGTCGTCGCCGGCGGCCCCGCGACCGGCGCGAGGTCCGCGCCCGCGCGCACCGCGCCGGACGGCGCGCGCTGGGCGACGGACGTCGTCACGGCGAGCGGCGGCGTCGGCGACGTCGTGCGGACCCTGCTGGCGGGCGTGGCCGTGGTCGAGGATCTCGCGCAGGCGCGCGCGCTGCTCGCCGCGGACGCGGACGTCGTCGCCGTCACGCGCGGGGGAGACCTGCTCGCGGCCGGCCGGGCGTGGGGCGGCTCGGCGTCGGCGCCGAGCGTCCTGCACCTGCAGTCCGCGCTCGACGACGCCCGCGCCGCGCACGCCGACGCGACCGCGCGGGCCGAGCGGGCGCGGTTCGCCCTCGTCGGGGCGCGCGAGGCCGAGGCCGGCGCGCGCGGGCGCTACGACGACACGCTCGAGCGGCTCAACGAGTCCGACGCGGAGCTCGCCGCCGTCGCCGAGCGGCTGGGCCACCTGGGCGCGACCGCGCGCTCCGCGGCGGCGGAGGCCGAGCGGGCGCGCGCCACCCTGGAGCGGGCCTCCGCCGGGCTCGACGAGGCCCGCACGGCGCTCGCGGGGCTCGTCGACCGGCTCGACGTCGCGCAGGACGCGCCCGAGCAGTCCGAGGAGGCGGTGGCCGAGGCGTCCGCCGAGCGCGACCGCCTCGCGGCCGGGGCCGTGGCGGCCCGCGCCCGGGAGACCGAGGCGCGGCTCGCGCTGCGCACGAGCGAGGAGCGCTCGCGGGCCGTCGCGGGGCGCGCGCAGGCGCTGACCCGTGCCGCCGCGGCGGAGCGCGAGGCGCGCGAGCGCGCCGCGCGGCGCGAGGCGGAGCGCGTCCGGCAGGCCGACCGGGCCGCCACCGTGCGCGACGGCGCCGCGCGCGCCCTCGCCGTGCTCGAGCGCTCGCTCGCCCGCGCCGGTGCCGAGCGCGAGGCGGCGGAGGCCGCGCGGGCCGAGCACGACGCCGCGGTCACCGCGGCGCGGTCGGACGTCGACGGGCTCGCCGCGCGGCTGCGCGAGCTGACCGACGTCGCGCACCGCGACGAGGTGGCCCGCGCGCAGCAGCAGCTGCGGGTCGAGCAGCTCCAGGCGCGCAGCGTCGAGGAGCTCGGGCTCGACCCGGACGTGCTCGTCGACGAGTTCGGCCCGCACCGGCCGGTCCCGGTCGCCGTCGGCCCCGGGGGAGCGGACGGCACCGACGGGGACGACGAGCCCCGGACCGTCCCCTACGACCGCGTCGCGCAGGAGAAGCGCCTGCGGACGGCCGAGCGCGACCTCGGCCGGCTCGGCAAGGTGAACCCGCTCGCGCTCGAGGAGTTCGCGGCGCTCGAGGAGCGCCACAAGTTCCTCGCGGACCAGCTCGCCGACCTCAAGAAGTCGCGCGCGGACCTGCTCGAGATCGTCCGGGAGATCGACGAGCGCGTGGAGCGCGTGTTCGCCGACGCCTACCGCGACACCGCCGAGCAGTTCGAGCGCGTCTTCGCGCGCATGTTCCCGGGCGGGGAGGGGCGCCTCGTGCTCACCGACCCCGACGACCTGCTCACCACGGGCATCGAGGTCGAGGCGCGACCCGCGGGCAAGAAGGTCAAGCGTCTGTCGCTGCTGTCCGGCGGCGAGCGCTCGCTCACCGCCGTCGCGCTGCTCGTCGCGATCTTCAAGGCGCGGCCCTCGCCGTTCTACGTCATGGACGAGGTCGAGGCGGCGCTCGACGACGTGAACCTGGGCCGCCTGCTCGAGATCTTCCGTGAGCTCCAGGAGGACTCGCAGCTCATCGTCATCACGCACCAGAAGCGGACGATGGAGATCGCGGACGCCCTGTACGGGGTGACGATGCGGGGCGACGGCGTCACGACGGTCATCAGCCAGCGCCTGCGCGAGGCGCGCGAGCCGCAGCCCGCCTGACCGCTGCACGCACCCCGCCCGGGCCGGACCTCGCGTTCTGGACGAACCCCCAGAATCGTTGAAATTCCGCGGCTTGTGAAGATGTGGTGCTGATCGCCGGGCGCCCCGCGCGCCGGCTCGCCGTCCGTCGGCGGCCCCCGATACTGGACGCATGGTGTGGATGTTCGTGTGGCTCGGGATCGCGCTCGGCGCAGCCGTCGTGGTGTTCCTCTTCGCGAGCGTCGTCGCCCGGTCCGAGTCGGGCACGCCCGACGAGCAGGGGTGGGGCGCGTTCTGGCGCAACTTCCGCTCGGGGCTGCGTCCCGCCCGCCGCCCGCGCCGTCTCGACCAGGCGCACCACGTCGCGACCGTGCGCATGCCCAAGCCCGTCGACTCGACGATCGACGAGTTCTTCACCGCGACCGAGGTCACCCAGCGCGCCTACGTCGACGCCGAGGAGCTCACGGACGTGCTGCACCGCGCGCGCGAGCGGGTCCGCCCCCTGCACGGCCACGGCGACCGCGCGCGCGGTCCGGCGCTGCCGGGGACGGCCGCGCCGGGCGACGTCGCGGGCGGCGCGACCGACCCCCGCGGCTGACCCCGCGCGAGCGCCCGGCGCCCGTCTGAGAGACTGCCCGCGTGAACGACCTCCTCCCGCTCTGGATCCTTCTCGGCGCCCTCCTGCTCGTCGGCCTCGTCACGGCCGGCACCGTCTCGGTCCGCCGTCGGCGCCGCACGCCCGGACTCGGCTCCGGCACGACCCCGACGACGACCGTGGAGCCCGGTCCCGCGGCACCGGGCGAGCCGGCCCCGGTCGAGGCCGGGACGTCGACGACGACCGCCGGGCCCGGGACCGTCGAGGTCGCCGCGCCCCCGGCGGTCGAGCGCCCCGAGCCGGTCGGCGGCCGTCTCGTCCGCCTGCGCGAGCGGCTCGCGCGCTCCGGGTCGCCGCTGGGCGCCCGTCTCCTGGCGGTCCTGTCGCGCGACCACCTGACCGAGGACGACTGGGACGAGCTCGAGGAGACGCTCCTGCTCGCCGACGTCGGCGCGGGCCCGGCGGGCGAGCTCATCGAGAACCTGCGCACGCGGGTGCGGGTGCTCGGCGTGCGCGACGCGCAGAGCGTGCGCGACCTGCTGCGCGAGGAGCTCGTGGCGCTCGTCGACCCGGCGCTGGACCGCTCCCTCGCGACGACGCCGACGGCGGCCGAGGACGGCGCGCCCGTCCCCGCGGTCGTGCTCGTCGTCGGGGTCAACGGCACGGGGAAGACGACGACCGTCGGCAAGCTGGCGCGCGTCCTCGTCGCCGAGGACCGCAGCGTCGTGCTCGGCGCCGCCGACACGTTCCGCGCGGCCGCCGCCGACCAGCTCCAGACGTGGGGCTCGCGCGTCGGCGTGCCGACCGTCCGGGCCGACCGCGACGGTGCCGACCCGGCCGCGGTCGCGTTCGACGCCGTGCGGCGCGGGCGCACGGAGGGCGCGGACGTCGTGCTCGTCGACACGGCGGGCCGCCTGCAGAACAAGGCCGGCCTCATGGACGAGCTCGGCAAGATCCGGCGCGTCATCACCAAGGAGGCGCCGCTCTCGGAGGTCCTCCTCGTGCTCGACGCCACGACGGGCCAGAACGGCCTCAACCAGGCGCGCGTCTTCGGCGAGGTCGCGGGGGTGACCGGCATCGTGCTCACGAAGCTCGACGGGACGGCGCGCGGCGGCATCGTCGTCGCGGTCCAGCGCGAGCTCGGGGTCCCGGTGAAGCTCGTCGGTCTCGGCGAGGGCCCCGACGACCTCGCGCCGTTCGACCCCGAGCAGTTCGTCGACGGCCTTCTCGGGGACTGACCGGACCCTCGCCCGTGACCTCGCGGCCCGGCGCCGTCAGGTCACGGGCGTATCACGGGACGATCACGAGAATGTCGCGATCCGGACGCCGACGGCGGGCGCGCGGCCCGGGAAACGGAACGTTTACCTCCGAGCAGCGCTTGTCACACCGGCGTAACACGCCGACACCGCCGGTGAAACCCGCCCGCACCAACGTTGTCCCCGACCGGCCGCCCGGCTGGCGAGGGGAGATGATCCGATGGAGTGGGACACCGGGGCAACCGCGTGGATGCTGATCTCAGCATCCCTCGTGCTCCTGATGACGCCCGGACTGGCGTTCTTCTACGGCGGCATGGTCCGCGCCAAGTCCGTGCTGAACATGATGATGATGTCGTTCGGGGCCATGGCCGTGGTCGGCGTCGTGTACGTGCTGTGGGGCTGGTCGATGTCCTACGGCGAGGCAGGGACCGGCGGGGTCTTCGCGAACCCGTTCGCGCAGTTCGGCCTCAAGGGCGCCATCACCGACGCCGACGGCAGCGCGGTCGCGAGCACGCTCGGCAACTACCCGAACATCGTCGACGTCGCCTTCCAGGTGACGTTCGCGATCATCACGGTCGCGCTGATCTCCGGTGCTCTCGCCGACCGCGTGAAGTTCGGCACCTGGCTCGCGTTCACGGCGATCTGGGTCACGGTCACGTACTTCCCGCTCGCCCACATGGTGTGGGGCGGCGGCTTCCTCTCGGGCAACGAGAACGGCCTCGCGGCGATGGTCTTCGGCGTCACGGACGGCGAAGCGACGGTCGCGCCGATCGACTTCGCCGGCGGCACGGTCGTCCACATCAACGCCGGTATCGCGGCCCTCGTGCTCGCCCTCCTCGTCGGCAAGCGCAAGGGCTTCGGCTCCGAGCCGATGCGCCCGCACAACCTGCCGTTCGTCATGCTCGGTGCCGCGCTCCTGTGGTTCGGCTGGTTCGGCTTCAACGCGGGCTCCGCGTTCGGCGCCGACGAGACCGCGGGTCTCGCCTGGGTCAACACGACCTCCGCGACCGCTGCGGGCATCATCGGCTGGCTCCTCACCGAGAAGATCCGTGACGGCCACGCCACGTCGCTCGGCGCCGCGTCCGGCGTCGTCGCGGGCCTCGTCGCCATCACCCCGGCTGCCGGCGCCCTCACCCCGGTCACGTCGATCATCCTCGGCGTCGTGGCCGGTGCGCTCAGCGCCCTGGCCGTCGGCCTGAAGTACCGCTTCGGCTACGACGACTCGCTCGACGTCGTCGGCGTCCACCTCGTCTCCGGCCTCTGGGGTACGGTCGCCATCGGCTTCCTCGCGACGGACACCGGCCTCTTCTTCGGCGGCGGCGCGCAGCAGCTCGTCGTGCAGATCCTCATCGCCCTCGTCGCGATCGTCTTCTCGGCGGTCACCACGCTCGTCATCGGCCTCATCCTCAAGGTGACGCTCGGCTGGCGGGTCAGCGAGGACGCGGAGGTCGGCGGCATCGACCTCGCGGTGCACGGCGAGACGGCGTACGAGTCCATCCAGCAGGGCAGCGTCATCAAGGAGGTGCGGGCATGAAGCTCGTCACGGGAATCATCCAGCCGCACCGTCTCGACGACGTGAAGTCGGCCCTCGAGGCAGCGGGCGTGCGCGGCATGACGGTCAGCGAGGCCAGCGGGTACGGCCGCCAGAAGGGCCACACCGAGGTCTACCGCGGCGCCGAGTACACGGTGGACCTGGTCCCCAAGGTCCGCATCGAGGTCCTCGTCGACGACGCCGACTCGACGGTCGTCACCGAGGTCATCGTCAAGGCCGCGCAGACCGGCAAGATCGGCGACGGCAAGGTCTGGACCGTCCCGGTCGAGGACGTCGCCCGTGTCCGCACGGGCGAGCACGGCCCCGGCGCCCTCTGAGGTCCCGGTACCGCGCATGACCGACCACGCCGACACCCCGACCACGGGCGGGGTCGCAGGGGGATCGGCGGCGGAGCACGGCACGGAGGTCCCGCACCCCGAGGGGGTGCGGGACCTCCGCGCTCGCACGCTCGAGCTCGCCCGGTCCATGAGCGGTCGCGGCCGCAGCGGCGTCGCGCGCCGCGCCGCGGTCGTCGACCTCGTGACGACGGGCCTCGCCTCGCTGTGGAAGGAGGCCACCGCCGAGGTCGCGCCCGACGGCATCGCGCTCGCCGCGGTCGGGAGCCTCGGCCGCGGCGACATGGGACCGGTGAGCGACCTCGACCTGGTCCTCGTGCACGACGGCCGCACCCACTCGGCCGAGGAGGTCGCCGGCGTCGCCGAGCGCCTCTGGTACCCCCTGTGGGACGCCGGGATCGACCTCGACCACTCCGTGCGGTCGCTGTCGCAGTGCCGCCAGGTCGCCTCGAAGGACGTGCCCGCGGCCGTCGGGTGGCTCGACGTGCGCGCGGTCGCGGGCGACGCGGTCGTCGTGCATCGCGCGTCGTCCGCGGTGCTCACCGACTGGCGCTCGGCGTCGCGGCGCCGGCTGCCCGAGCTGCTCGCCTCGACGCGCGAGCGGGCCGAGCGGTCGGGCGAGCTCGCCTACCTCATCGAGCCGGACCTCAAGGAGGCCCGCGGCGGGATCCGGGACGCGGTCGTGCTCTCGGCGCTCGCGGCGACGTGGCTCACGGACCGGCCGCACGGCTCGGTCGACCGCGCCTACGCGCACCTCCTCGACGTGCGCGACACGCTCCAGGTCGTCACCGGGCGGCACACGAGCCGGCTCCTGCTGGCCGACCTCGACGAGGTCGCCGACCTGTCCGGCCACGACGACCCGGACGAGCTGCTCGCGAGCCTCGCCGAGGCGGGCCGCGAGATCTCCTACGCGCTCGACTCGACCGTGCGCCGCGCGCGCCAGGCGCTCCAGCGCCCGTCGGTGTCGCGCCGGCCCGTGCTCATCCGCGGACGCCGCGCGGCCCCGCGTCTGCGCTCCGTGGGCGACGGCCTCGTCGAGCACGACGGCGAGCTCGTCCTCGCGGTCGACGCGCACCCGGCCGCCGACCCGCTGCTGTCCCTGCGCGCCGCGGCGACGGCCGCGCGCACGGGGCTCACGCTCTCGCCCGTGTCGGTCGCGAGCCTCGCCGAGTGCCCGCCGCTGCCCGAGCCCTGGCCGCGCGCGGCGCGCGCGTCGTTCCTCTCGCTGCTCGGGTCCGGGCAGGCGCAGGTCGCGGTCTGGGAGGCGCTCGACCTCGCCGGCGTCGTGACGACGTGGATCCCCGAGTGGGCCGGCGTGCGGAACCGGCCCCAGCGGGCCGCGGTGCACCGGCACACGGTCGACCGGCACCTCGTCGAGGTGGTCGCGCGCGCCTCGCGCGACCGCAAGGACGTCGCGCGCGGCGACCTGCTCGTGCTCTCGGCGGTGCTGCACGACATCGGCAAGCGGGCCGGCGCCGAGGACCACTCGGTCGAGGGGGCGCGCCTCGTGCCCGCGATCCTGGGCCGCATGGGCTTCGACCCGGGCGTCGTCGCCGACGTCGAGCGCCTCGTGCGCCACCACCTCACCCTCTCGCGCCTGGCCGTCAGCGAGGACCCGGACGACCCGGCGACCGTGGCGGAGCTCGCCGAGGCGGTCGACCACCGGCCCGAGCTGCTCGAGGTCCTGCGGGCGCTCACCGAGGCCGACGCCTCGTCGCTCGGGCCCAGCGCGTGGACCGCGTGGCGCGCGCGCCTCGTCGACGACCTCGTGGGCGAGACCCTGCGCGTCCTGCGGACGGGCGGCGACGCCGGTCCCCGGTCGCCCGGGTAGGCTGGACCCCCGCGGACGCGCCGAGCCGTGCCCCTCGAGGGGTGGCGAGCGCCCGCTCCCCGAGACGACCGGCGACTGGTGAGGATGACGCGGTGTTCAACACGCTGTCGGACCGACTGACATCGACCTTCAAGAACCTCCGGGCGAAGGGTCGGCTGTCCGAGGCGGACATCGACGCGACGATCCGGGAGATCCGTCGCGCCCTCCTCGACGCCGACGTCGCGGTGCCCGTGGTGCGCGAGTTCACCGCGACCGTGCGCGAGCGCGCGCTGTCGTCCGAGGTGTCGGGCGCGCTCAACCCGGCGCAGCAGGTCGTCAAGATCGTCAACGAGGAGCTCGTCTCGATCCTCGGCGGCGAGAGCCGCGGGCTGCGGTTCGCCAAGAACCCGCCGACGGTGATCATGCTCGCCGGCCTCCAGGGTGCGGGCAAGACCACGCTCGCGGGCAAGCTCGCGCTGCACCTGCGCGAGCAGGGGCACACCCCGCTGCTCGTCGCGGCCGACCTGCAGCGCCCGAACGCCGTCACGCAGCTCTCGGTCGTCGCCGAGCGCGCGGGCGTGCCCGTGTTCGCGCCGCACCCGGGCAACCAGAGCGGCGTCGAGGTCGACGACGTCATCGGCGACCCGGTCGCCGTCGCGCGCGAGGGCCTCGAGACGGCGCGCCGGCGCGAGCACGACGTCGTCATCGTCGACACCGCCGGTCGTCTCGGTCTCGACTCGGTGCTCATGCAGCAGGCGGCGGACATCCGCGACGCCGTGACGCCGGACGAGATCCTCTTCGTCATCGACGCGATGATCGGCCAGGACGCCGTCGCCACGGCGAAGGCCTTCGAGGAGGGCGTCGACTTCACGGGCGTCGTGCTCACCAAGCTCGACGGCGACGCGCGCGGTGGTGCGGCGCTGTCCGTCACCGGCGTCACGGGGCGCCCGATCCTCTTCGCGTCGACCGGTGAGAAGCTCACCGACTTCGAGGCGTTCCACCCCGACCGCATGGCGTCGCGCATCCTCGACATGGGCGACGTCCTCACGCTCATCGAGCAGGCCGAGAAGGCGTTCGACGCCGAGCAGGCCGCGAAGATGGCGGAGAAGCTCGAGTCCGGCCAGGACTTCACGCTCGCGGACTTCCTGGTGCAGATGCAGCAGATGAAGAACATGGGCTCGATGAAGAAGATGCTCGGGATGCTCCCGGGCATGGGCCAGATGCGCGAGGCGCTCGAGAACTTCGACGAGCGCGAGGTCGACCGCATCGAGGCGATCATCCGGTCGATGACGCCCGCCGAGCGCGAGAACCCCAAGATCATCAACGGCTCGCGCCGCGCCCGCATCGCGCGCGGCTCCGGCGTCACCACGTCCGACGTCAACCAGCTCCTCGAGCGGTTCGCGGGCGCGCAGAAGATGATGCGCCAGATGGGCAAGGGCGGCGGCATGCCGGGCATGCCCGGGATGGGCAACCTCCCCGGCATGGGCGGCAAGAAGTCGCGCGGCCGCCAGGTGCCGCAGCGCAAGGTCAAGGGAAAGTCCGGCAACCCGGCCAAGCGCGCGGCGCAGGAGCGCGAGGCCGCGGCCCGCGCCGCGGGGGAGGGCGTGCGCCCGGCGTCGCCCGCCGGCTCGGCGTTCGGCGTCGGCACGCCCTCCGGCCAGCAGGCGCCGAAGGTCCCCGAGGACCTCGAGCTGCCCCCGGGCTTCGAGAAGCTGCTCGGTCGCTGACGGCGCGCCGCGCACCCCTCGGGCACGGTCGGGCCCCCGGCGGGCCGGACTCGTGGCGGCGCCGCGCCGGGCGCTAGGTTATGTCCGTGGTCCTCGCACGGACCGGCGCGCGCACCGGCCGCGCACGCCCGCCGGTGCCGCACCTCCCGACCGTCCTCACCCTGGAGCCGCATGTCCGCGCTGGAAGGCCCCTCGCTGCACGTCCGCGGCCACGTCCTCATCGGTGACGACCGCGAGGTCGGCGACCTCTGGGTCAAGGACGGCCGCGTCAGCCTGACCCGCCCGTCCGCGCAGGGGACCAACATGGTCGCGCTCGAGGGCTGGGTCCTGCCGGGCCTCGTGGACGTCCACTGCCACGTCGGGCTCGGGGCCGACGGCGCGGTCGACGCGGCGACGGCGCAGGGGCAGGCGCTCGCGGACCGAGACAGCGGCGTGCTGCTCGTGCGCGACGCCGGCTCGCCGGCGGACACACGCTGGGTGCAGGCGCGGCGCGACCTGCCGCGCCTCGTGCGCGCGGGCCGCCACCTCGCCCGCCCGAAGCGCTACCTGCGGAACTACGGGCTCGAGCTCGACGACCCCGCGCAGCTCCCCGACGCCGTGCGCCGCGAGGCGCGCGCCGGGGACGGCTGGGTCAAGCTCGTCGGGGACTGGATCGACCGCGACCTCGGCCCCGAGGCCGACCTGCGCCCGCTGTGGCCCGACGACGTGCTCGCCGAGGCGGTCGCCGTCGCGCACGCGGAGGCCGCGCGCGTCACGGTGCACGCGTTCTCGGACGAGGTCGTCCCGTCGCTGCTCGCCGCGGGCGTCGACGGCATCGAGCACGGGACGGGCATCCACCCGGACCTCATGTACGACATCTCCGAGCGCGGCATCGCGGTGACGCCCACGCTCCTGCAGGTCGGGCGGTTCGAGGACATCGCGCGCCAGGCCGACGGGAAGTACCCGCGGTTCGCGGAGCGCATGCGCCGGCTCCACGGGCGCCGGCACCAGCAGGCGCGCGCGCTGTACGACGCGGGCATCCAGCTCCTCGTCGGGACCGACGCCGGCGGGACGATCGGCCACGGCCGGGTGGCCGACGAGTGCGCGGAGCTCGTCGCGGCCGGGATCCCGCCCGCGGCCGTCGTCGCGGCCGCGAGCTGGCAGGGCCGCGAGTACCTCGGCTTCACCTCGCTCGTCGAGGGCGCGTCGGCGGACTTCGTCGTCTACCCGGCCGACCCGCGCGAGGACGTCGACGTCCTGCGGGCGCCGACGGCGGTCGTGCTGCGCGGCCAGGTCGTCGCCCCGTCCTGACCCGGGACGAGCGGGCTTGGCCCGGTCCCCGGCCGTCTGGCACAATGTCCCGGTACTCGGCATGCCCGGCCCCTCTCTCCGAGCCTGTCGCGTCCTGAACCCCACCCACGTCCTGGTCCCCACCGGACGGGCGCGGGTTCACCCATCCCAGAACCAGGAGTGACCACCACAGTGGCCGTCAAGATTCGTCTGAAGCGTCTCGGCAAGATCCGTGCGCCGTACTACCGTGTCGTCGTCGCCGACTCGCGCACCAAGCGCGACGGTCGCGTGATCGAGGAGATCGGCAAGTACCACCCCACCGAGGAGCCCTCGTTCATCGAGATCACCTCGGACCGCGCGCAGTACTGGCTCGGCGTCGGCGCGCAGCCGACCGAGCAGGTCCTCGCGCTCCTCAAGGTCACGGGCGACTGGCAGAAGTTCAAGGGCCTGCCCGGGGCCGAGGGCACGCTCAAGGTCAAGGGCGAGAAGGTCGACCCGACCGCCGCGATCGAGGCCGCCGCCGCCGACGCCGAGAAGATCAAGGCGAAGGCTGCCGAGAAGTCGTCGCAGCCCGAGCCCGAGGCTGCCGCGGACGACGCCGCCGGCGACGAGGCCTGATGATCGCCGAGGCCCTCGAGCACCTGGTGCGCGGCATCGTGGACAACCCGGACGAGGTCCGGGTGAGCACGAAGACGCTGCGCCGCGGTGACCTCCTCGAGGTCCGGGTCCACCCCGACGACCTCGGCCGTGTCATCGGCCGGGGCGGGCGGACGGCCCGGGCCCTGCGCACGGTGATCGGGGCCCTGGCGACCGACGGGCCCGTGCGGGTCGACGTCGTCGACGTCGACCGCCGCTGAGCGCGTCCACGTAGCACCGGTCCCGCGAGGGACCCCGAAGACCCGGCTCGCCGCGAGGCGGGCCGGGTCTTCTCGCTCCCGGGCACGTCCGGGGACGAACGGGCGGCCCGACCGGGGCGGCCCCACGACACGACCTGAGGAGCACGACCATGCAGCTGACCGTCGCCCGCGTCGGCAAGGCGCACGGGCTGCGGGGCGAGGTGGCGCTCGACCTGCGCACCGACGACCCGCAGACCCGCCTCGCCGTCGGCGCCGAGCTGCCCACGGAGCCCGCCGACGCCGGCCCGCTCGTCGTCGCCTCGGTCCGCGTGCACCAGGGCCGCTGGCTCGTGCGCTTCGAGGGCGTCGCGGACCGCACCGCCGCGGAGGCGCTGCGCGGCACCGAGCTCGTCGTCGAGGTCGACGAGTCCGACGAGGAGGACGCGTGGTACGCGCACGAGCTCGCCGGGCTGCGCGCCGAGTCGACCGACGGCACCGAGCTCGGGCGCGTCGAAGGACTGCAGGAGGCGCCCGCGCACGACCTGCTCGTCCTGCGCGAGCCCGACGGGACGCGCACCCTCGTCCCGTTCGTGCGCGCCATCGTGCCCGTCGTCGACGTCCCGGGCGGGCGCGTCGTGCTCGACCCGCCGGGCGGTCTGCTCGCCTCGGACGCGGACCGGCTCGACGTCGCCCGGCCCGAGGAGGACTGACGTGCGGATCGACGTCGTCACGATCTTCCCGGACTACCTCGCGGCGCTCGACCTCTCGCTCGTCGGCAAGGCCCGGGCCGCCGGCATCCTCGACCTGCGCGTGCACGACCTGCGCGACTGGACGAGCGACCGCCACCGCACGGTCGACGACACGCCGTTCGGCGGGGGAGCGGGCATGGTCATGCGCCCCGACGTGTGGGGGCGCGCGATCGACGACGTCACCGGCGTCGTGGCCCCCGGCCCGGACGCCGCGCCGGACCCCTCGCCCTCTGCGGGCGCGACGGCGCCGCGCGCGCACCTCGTGGTCCCCACGCCGTCGGGGGCCACGTTCACGCAGCGCACCGCGGAGGCCCTCGCCGGCGAGGAGCAGCTCGTCTTCGCGTGCGGGCGCTACGAGGGGATCGACGCGCGCGTCGCGGAGCACTACCGCGACGCGGGGGTCGCCGTGAGCGAGCTGTCGATCGGGGACTACGTGCTCAACGGCGGGGAGGTGGCCGCGCTCGTCATGATCGAGGCGGTCGCCCGGCTCCTGCCCGGGGTCGTCGGGAACCCGGAGTCGCTCGTCGAGGAGTCGCACGGCGCCGCGGGCCTCCTGGAGTACCCCGTGTACACCAAGCCGCCGTCGTGGGCGGACCTCGAGGTCCCGGAGGTGCTCCTCTCGGGCCACCACGCCCGGATCCACCGGTGGCGCCGGGACGAGGCGCTGCGCCGCACCGCCGCGCGCCGGCCCGACATGGTCCGCGCGCTCGACGTCGCGGCGCTCGACCGGCACGACCGGCAGGTCCTCGCGGACGCGGGCTGGGACGTCGTGGACGGGACGCTCGTCCCCCTCGCCTGACGCCCGCGCGGCCTCGCGGGTCGCCGACCGGAGGGTCGGCGGCCCCGTGTGGCAGAATGGACCCTCGGTGCGCGCCGACTCCCGGTCTCTGCCACAGGGGACACCCGGGAAGCGAGCGCCACGACGGCACGTCGCGCACCGTCCTGACACGAGCAGCCCGGGTCGTCCCCGGGCCACGAGCACGCGTTCCGACCTGTGGCGGACGAGGAGAACCATCATGCACACGCTGGACAGCGTCGACGCGGCATCGCTGCGCAACGACGTCCCGGACTTCCGCCCCGGTGACACGCTGAAGGTCAACGTCAAGGTCGTCGAGGGCAACCGCTCCCGCGTCCAGGCCTTCCAGGGCGTCGTCATCGCGCGCCAGGGCCACGGCGTCCGCGAGACCTTCACGGTCCGCAAGATCAGCTTCGGCGTCGGCGTCGAGCGCACCTTCCCGGTGCACTCGCCCTCGATCGAGTCGGTCGAGGTCGTCACGCGCGGTGACGTGCGTCGCGCGAAGCTGTACTACCTGCGTCAGCTCCGCGGCAAGAAGGCGAAGATCAAGGAGAAGCGCGAGACCGCGCCGACCCGCTGACCTTCCGTCGGCCACGCACGGGCGGCCGCCCCCTCCCCGGGGGCGGCCGCCCGTCGTCGTCCCCGGCCGGTCGTCCCGCGCGGCGTCCGGCACCCGGTCCGTTTCCCCGAAGGCGCCCCGAGGTGGCATTGTGAACGCGTGACCGACAGCGCCCCCACCAGCGGACCGCGGAACGACGCCCGAGCCGAGCGCGTCGCCGACGGCCCGGACGACGGCACGGGGGCCCACGGCGATCCCGCCGACGGCCACGACGAGGAGTCCCGGCTCGAGCAGCGGGCGCCCGCGCGCAAGCCGTCGCTCCTGCGCGAGACGGCGATCATCGTCGTCAGCGCGCTCGTGCTGTCGCTGCTCATCAAGACGTTCCTCGTCCAGGCGTTCTTCATCCCGAGCGCGTCCATGGAGGACACGCTCGTCGAGGGCGACCGCGTCATGGTCTCGCGCCTCGTGCCCGGCGTGTTCGACGTGCACCGTGGCGACGTGGTCGTCTTCAAGGACCCGGGCGGGTGGCTCCCGCCGGCCGTGCCCGAGGAGGAGAGCGCCCTGGCGGGCGCGGCGCGCGCCGCCCTGACGTTCGTCGGGCTGCTGCCCCAGGACACGGGCGAGCACCTCATCAAGCGCGTGGTCGGCGTCCCCGGGGACCACGTGGTCTGCTGCGACGCGGAGGGCCGCGTGAGCGTCAACGGCGAGCCGATCGACGAGACGTACATCAAGCCCGGCTCCGTCCCGAGCCAGGACCCGTTCGACACCACCGTCCCCGACGACATGCTCTTCGTGATGGGCGACAACCGGCAGAACTCCCAGGACTCTCGCTACAACACGGGCAAGCCGGGCGGGGGCTTCGTGCCGATGGGCAACGTCGTGGGCACGGCCTTCGTCAAGGTGTGGCCGCTGTCCCACGTGGGCCTGCTGCGCAACCCCGGCGACGTGTTCGCCGACGTGCCCGAGCAGGAGCCGTGACCTCCGGGACGGTGGCGACGTCCCCGGGTGGCGGGCCCCGGGCCGCGACCGCGCGCGGGGCGGGCGCCGGGCGTCGCAGGCCGGACCTGCGCCAGGAGCGCGCGATGCTGCGCGACGGCGCGCGGCTCGTCGCGGGCATGGACGAGGTCGGGCGCGGAGCGCTCGCCGGCCCGGTGTCCGTGGGGGTCGTCGTCGTCGACCTCTCGACGAAGCCGTGCCCGCCGGGCCTGACCGACTCCAAGCTGCTCACGCCCGCGGCGCGCGACGCGCTCGTCCCGCTCGCGCGCGCCTGGGCGCTCGCGTGGGCGGTCGGGCACGCCGGTCCGGCGGAGATCGACGCGCACGGCATCATCGGTGCGCTGCGGCTCGCGGGACGGCGCGCGCTCGCCCAGGCGCGACGCGCGGTCGGCGACGTCGACGCCGTGCTGCTCGACGGCAAGCACGACTGGCTGAGCCGGCCGAGCGCGGTCGACCTGTTCGAGGCGTTCGACCTCGACCCCCACGACGACGAGCGGGTCGTCGACCCGCGCGTGCGCACGCTCGTCAAGGCGGACCTGCAGTGCGCGTCGGTCGCGGCGGCGAGCGTGCTCGCCAAGACGGAGCGCGACGGGCTCATGACGAGCCTCGCGCGCCAGTACCCGGCGTTCGGGTGGGACCAGAACAAGGGCTACGGCGCCGCGGCGCACGTCGAGGCGCTGCGCGAGCACGGCCCGACGCCGCAGCACCGCCGCAGCTGGCGCCTGCCCGAGCGGGGCGACGCCGGCCCCGCGTCCGCGGCGGAGGGCGTGGCCGGCTACGGCGTGCCCGTCGACGCGCTCGAGCTCGACCCGGACGCGGCGGTGGCGACCAGCTGAACGGGCCGATCGGTCTCGATGGTCCATGATGGAGGCGTGAGTGCCGAAGACCTCGAGAACTACGAGACCGAGATGGAGCTCGCGCTGTACCGCGAGTACCGCGACGTGGTGGGCCTGTTCTCGTACGTGGTGGAGACCGAACGACGCTTCTACCTGGCGAACCAGGTGGACCTCCAGGTCCGGTCGGCCGCCGGCGAGGTGTACTTCGAGCTGCGGCTCGCCGACGCGTGGGTGTGGGACGTGTACCGCTCGGCGCGGTTCGTGAAGTCCGTGCGCGTCGTGACGTTCAAGGACGTCAACGTCGAGGAGCTCGCGAAGGCCGAGCTCCAGCTCTAGGGCCGCGGCGCACGCCCCCGCCGAGAGGGCGCGTCGGTCCTGGCCGTGCACAGCACCGCCCTCGCGGGGCCTCGTCCCCAGGCCCGCCCGACCTGATCGCGGGCCGCCACCCCCACCGCCCACCCTGGGCGGCGGAGGTGATCCCATGGGGGCGAAGGACGCCGTCGGGCGGTACGGGGAGAGGGTGGCCGCGGCCCACCTGGTCGACGCGGGCTGGACCGTGCTCGACCGCAACTGGCGCGGTCGGGGCGGCGAGCTCGACGTCGTCGCGCTCGACGGGGACGTGCTGGTCGCCGTCGAGGTCAAGACCCGGCGGGGCACCGCCTACGGGCACCCGGCGCAGGCCGTCACCGCCGCCAAGCTCGCGCGCCTCGTGCGCCTGACGGGGGAGTGGCTCGCGACGCACGACGTCCGCGCGCGCTCGGTGCGCATCGACGTCGTCGCGGTGCTCGTGGCCCGGGCGGGCGCCGCCCGCGTGGAGCACCTGCGGGGGGTGAGCGCCTGATGGGGCTCGGGACGACCCGCGCGGTCGCGCTCGTCGGGCTCGCCGGGCACGTCGTCGAGGTCCAGGCGCACCTCGCCGCCTCGGTGCCGGGGTTCGTGCTCGTCGGGCTGCCGGACACGGCGCTCAGCGAGTCCCGCGACCGCGTGCGGGCCGCCGTGACGTCCACGGGCCTCGCGTGGCCGCAGCGCAAGATCACCGTCAACCTGTCCCCGGCGGCGCTGCCGAAGTCGGGCACGGCGTTCGACCTCGCGATCGCCGTCGCCACGCTCGGGGGTGCGGGGCTCCTGCCCGCGGCCGGCGTCGACCGGGTCGTGCACCTCGGCGAGCTCGGGCTCGACGGCCGGCTCCAGCCGGTGCGCGGCGTCCTGCCCGCCGTCGCCGCCGCGGTCGCGGCCGGGTACCCGGACGTCGTGGTCCCCGCGGCCGACGTCGCCGAGGCGAGCCTCGTCCCCGGCGCCCGGGTCGTGGGCGCCGTGAGCCTCGCGGACGTGGCGCGGCGGCACGGCGCCGAGCTCGACGACGCCGTGGCGCTCGACGTCGTCGCCGCGGCGCGTCCGCCGGCGCCGCGTCGCCACGAGGGCGACCTCGCGGACGTGCTCGGCCAGGACGAGGCACGCCACGCGCTCGAGGTCGCGGCCGCCGGGGGCCACCACCTGCTGCTCGTCGGCGCGCCCGGCGCGGGCAAGACGATGCTCGCGTCCCGGCTCCCGGGCATCCTGCCGGACCTCACGGAGCGCGAGGCGGTGGAGGTCACCGCGGTGCACTCCGTCGCGGGCGTGTTCGACCCGGGCGCGGGGCTCGTGCGCCGTCCGCCGTACGAGGACCCCCACCACACCGCGACGCCCGCGGCGATCGTCGGGGGAGGCACGGGGGTCCCGCGGCCCGGCGCGGCGTCGCGCGCCCACCGCGGCGTGCTCTTCCTCGACGAGGCACCGGAGTTCGGCGCGCGCGTCCTGCAGACGCTGCGCCAGCCGCTCGAGCACGGGGAGCTCGTCATCCATCGCGCGGCGGGCTCGGCCCGGTACCCGGCGCGCTTCCAGCTCGTCCTCGCGGCCAACCCCTGCCCGTGCGGGCGGCGCGTCGGCAAGGGGCTGGACTGCACGTGCAGCCCGGTCGCGCAGCGCCGGTACTTCGGGCGGCTGTCCGGCCCGCTGCTCGACCGCGTCGACGTCCAGGTCGAGGTACGGCCCGTCACGCGCGTCGAGCGGGCCGCGGGCGAGCGTCCCGAGGCGAGCGAGGTCGTCGCGGCCCGCGTCCGCGCGGCCCGGGAGGCCGCGGCCGCGCGCCTCGCCGGCACCGGGTGGCGCACCAACGCCGAGGTTCCCGGCACGTGGCTGCGCGAGCGGCTCGGCCCGGACACGTCCCTGCTGCGGGACGTCGACACCGCGCTCGACCGCGGCACGCTCAGCCTGCGCGGCGCGGACCGCGTGCTGCGCCTCGCGTGGACCGTCGCCGACCTCGCCGGCCGCGACGCCCCGTCGCGCGCGGACGTCGGCGCGGGGCTCGCCCTGCGCACGCGGGGCCACCGTGCCTGAGCCGGCGGTCTTCGACCTCGCCGACGAGCGCCTCGCGCGCGCCGCCTGGTCGCGGCTCGCGGAACCGGGCGACGCCGTGGCCGGCGCGCTCGTCGCGGCGCTCGGCGCGCCCGGCGCGCTCGCCTGGCTCTACGACGCCGTGGGCGACCCCGTGCGCGCCCGGCACGCGCTCGTCGCCGCCGCGGGCGGCGGCGGGCCTTCGGCCGCGCTGGCAGGGGTCGTCGCGCCGCCCGGCGCCGACCCCGATGGCGTCCCGGCGGCCGCGTCGCGCGTGCTGCGCGCCCTCGCCCGCTGGGCGCCGCGGCTGGACGGCCTGGACCCCCGGCGCGAGCTGCGCGTGCTCGACCGCCTGGGCGGCACGTTCCTCGTGCCCGGCGACCCCGGGTGGCCGCCGGGCGTGGACGACCTCGCGACGGCCGCCCCGCTCGCGCTGTGGGTCCGCGGGGAACCGGACCTCGCCGCGCTCGCGCGCCGCTCCGTCGCGGTCGTCGGCGCCCGCGCGTGCACGGACTACGGTCGGTTCGTCACGGCCGACGTCGCGACCGGGCTCGTCGCGCGCGGGTTCACCGTCGTCTCGGGAGGCGCGTACGGCATCGACGCCGCCGCGCACCGCGGGGCGCTCGCGGCCGACGGGCGCACGGTCGCGTTCCTGGCCGGCGGGGTCGACCGGCTCTACCCGGCCGGGAACGTCGACCTGCTGCACGCCGTGACCGCGGCGCGCGGGTCGGTGGTCTCCGAGGTCCCGCCCGGCTCGGTGCCGAGCCGCGTGCGCTTCCTGCTGCGCAACCGGCTCATCGCCGCGTTCGCGTCGGCGACGGTCGTCGTCGAGGCCGCGTGGCGGTCGGGGTCGCTGAGCACGGCGGCCCGGGCGGCCGAGCTCTCCCGGCCGGTGGGGGTCGTGCCGGGGCCCGTCACGTCCGCCGCCTCGTCGGGGTGCCACCGGCTGCTGCGCGACGGCGTCGCGGTGTGCGTCACCGACGCCGCGGAGGTCGCCGAGCTCGCGGGCGACCTCGTGCGCGACGCCGCGTCGTCCGACGCCCCGGCGGGTCAGGAGCGGCGCGCCCCGCAGGACGACCTGGACCCCGTCGAGACGCGCGCGTGGGACAGCCTGCCCCTGCGGTCGGGGCGCCCGGTGGACGCCGTCGCGCGGGCGGCAGGCCTCTCCGTGCCCGAGACCGTGGCGGCGCTCGGGCGCCTCGAGCTGACCGGGCGCGCCGAGCGGGTCGCGGGCGGGTGGCGCCGCGGCGACCCGTGACACGGGCCTCCCGCACCCGAGCGCCGGTCTCCCCACGCTCGAGGACCGGTCTCCCCGTGCCCGAGTGCCGGGCCCCGACCGGGCGCGGCGAGGCGCCCGTCCGAGGCGGCGGGGGCGCGGCACACTGGGCCTCGTGGAGAGCGACGGGACCCGCGGGGCGGCGAGGACGAGCGAGGACGCCGGGCAGGGCGCGGCGCCGGACGGGCAGCGGCCGCTCCCGTCCGGGCTGTCGGCCGCGGTCGAGGACTTCGCGACGTCCCTGCGCGTGGAGCGCGGGACCTCCGAGCACACGGTGCGGGCCTACGTCGGCGACGTGGAGGGTCTCCTGCGGCACGCCGCGGACGACGGGGCGACGACGCTCGCCGACGTCGACCTCGCGGAGCTGCGCTCGTGGCTCACCGAGCTCTCCGAGCGCGGCCTGGCGCGCGCGACCCTCGCGCGCCGCGGGGCGGCGGCCCGCGCGTTCTTCGCCTGGGCGCGCACGACGGGCCGCGTCGCCGACGACCCGGCCGCGCGCCTCGCGAGCCCGCGCGTGCCGCGCACGCTCCCCACCGTGCTCGCCGTCGACGCGGCGACGCGCCTGCTCGACGTGGCGCGCGACGCGGCCGAGGACGGCACCCCCGCCCGGCTGCGGGAGTGGGCCGCCGCCGAGCTGCTCTACGGCGCCGGTGTGCGCGTCGGCGAGCTCGCCGGTGTGGACGTCGACGACGTCGACCTCGGCCAGCGCACCGTGCGGGTGCTCGGCAAGGGCGACAAGGAGCGCGTCGTGCCGTTCGGCGTCCCGGCGGCGCGCGCGGTTCGCCGGTGGCTCGACGTCGGCCGGCCCCCGCTCGTCACGGAGCGCTCGGGCGCCGCGCTCCTCGTCGGCGACCGGGGCGGTCGCTGGGGCCAGCGGCAGGTGCGCGAGGCCGTGCACCGCCTCGCGGCGCTCGCCGGGGTCGACGACGTCGCGCCGCACGACCTGCGCCACAGCGCGGCGACGCACCTGCTCGCCGGCGGGTCGGACCTGCGCAGCGTCCAGGAGATCCTCGGCCACTCGTCGCTCGCGACGACGCAGCGCTACACGCACGTCACGGCCGAGCGGCTGCGCAGCTCGTTCGAGCAGGCGTTCCCGCGCGCCTGAGCCCCCGCCGCGACGTCGGGCCGTGCAGCCGAGCCGCCTGAGCCCCGCCGCGACGTCGGTCCGTGCGTCCGGGCCGCCTGAGCCCCCGGCCGCGACGACGGTCCGTGAGCCCGAGCCGCCTGAGCCCGGCCGCGGCGTCGGTCCGTGCGTCCGAGCCGCCTGAGCCCCGGCCGCGGCGTCGGTCCGTGCGTCCGGGCCGCCTGAGCCCCGCCCGCGACGTCGGTCCGCCGGGCTCAGCCGAGCGGCAGCAGCACGATCGGGGGCCGTTCGCCGAGCAGCGCGAGCGGGTCGACGTACCGCTCGCCGCGCCGCACGCCCCAGTGCACGCACGTGCCCGCGCAGTGCCCGCCGTGCCCGGACGCCCTGGGCTCGCCCGCGTCCTGCACCGTGCCCACCACCCCGCCCCGCGCGACGCGCGTCCCGGCCGCCACGGTGCCGGCGACCGGTTCGAGCGAGGTGCGCAGGCCGTCGTCGTGCAGCACGACCAGCACGTCGCGCCCGGCGACGGGACCGGCGAACGTCACGACGCCGGGAGCGGGGGAGCGGACGACCTCGCCGGGCGCGGCGGCGAGGTCGACCCCGCGGTGACCCGCGAGCCAGTCCTGTGCCGGAGGGTCGAACGGGGCGAGCACCCCGAGGGCGTCGAGGGCGCGGTCCAGCGGCGGCACCCACGCGGCGTCGGACGCGGGCACGGCGGACCCGACCGCCGGCTCCGCCGCGCCGGCCGCGGCGGCCGCGACGCCCGTGGCGGCGCCCGGGGCGGCGAGCGCGAGCACGAGGAGGAGGGCGGCACCGAGCGCCGGGACGGTCCGGGCGCGGCGGCGAGAACGGCGAGGCAGCGGCGGCATGGGGGTAGCGTGCCGCGGGCGGCCCCGTCCCGGCCGCGCGCGGCGCGCTCCTGTGGACGCCGCGGGCCGCGGTGACGGCCTGTGGTCGACGAGGGAGGGCGACGTCGGGCGCGCGTCCGGGGACGGGCGAGGCGTCGGGTAGACTGGACCGCGCGATCGGCACGACCATGAGCCGCCTCGACGTCCCGTCCGGAACCTCCGGGTCCCGGGCCGGTGAGGCGGTGGGCCGGGTCGGTCGACTTCGCGCGTCACGTCACCGTCCAGCACCCGGTCCTGCCGGGTACCGGACGGCCGTGCCCGGCCTCGGTCCCGCTCCGCGAGCAGGTGTCGGCACGGGTGACGCCAGGGGTGCTTCCCGTCGTGGGACGCACCGACAACCGCATGCGGCGCCCTCGCGAGGGGGCCGCTCAGAGCGCGTGCGCACCGGGAGGATCCCGGGCCGCGCGGTGAAAGGACGTGTCATGGCCGTCGTGACCATGCGCCAGCTCCTCGAGAGCGGTGTCCACTTCGGGCACCAGACCCGCCGTTGGAACCCGAAGATGAAGCGCTTCATCTTCACCGAGCGCAACGGCATCTACATCGTCGACCTCCAGCAGTCGCTGTCGTACATCGACCGCGCGTACGAGTTCGTCAAGGAGACCGTCGCCCACGGCGGCAGCATCCTCTTCGTCGGCACCAAGAAGCAGGCCCAGGAGCCCGTCGCCGAGCAGGCCGCGCGCGTCGGCATGCCGTACGTGAACCACCGCTGGCTCGGTGGCATGCTCACCAACTTCACCACGGTGCACAAGCGTCTCCAGCGCCTCAAGGAGCTCGAGGAGATCGACTTCGACGACGTCGCCGGCTCGGGGCTCACGAAGAAGGAGCTCCTCGTGCTGCGCCGCGAGAAGGACAAGCTCGCCCGCACGCTCGGCGGCATCCGCGACATGGCGAAGGTCCCCTCCGCCGTGTGGATCGTCGACACGAACAAGGAGCACCTCGCGGTCGACGAGGCGCGCAAGCTCGGCATCCCGATCGTCGCGATCCTCGACACCAACTGCGACCCGGACGTCGTGGACTACAAGATCCCCGGCAACGACGACGCCATCCGCTCCGTCACGCTCCTCACGCGCGTGATCGCGGACGCCGCCGCCGAGGGCCTGCTCCAGCGCCACTCCGGCCGCTCGGGTGCCGAGGCCGGTGCGGACGCCGACGCCGAGCCGCTCGCCGAGTGGGAGCGCGAGCTCCTCGCCGGTGCCGAGCAGCAGCTCGAGGCCGACGAGGCCGCCGCCGACGCCGCGGTGGCCGAGGGTGCGTCCGACGCCGACGCCGACGCCGAGGCCGTCGCGCCGGGTGCGGACGCCGCGCCGGCCGTCGAGGCCGCTGCCGAGGAGGCGCCCGCCGCCGCCGAGGAGGCGCCCGCCGCCGAGGAGACCACCGAGGCTCCCGCCGCCGAGGCCGACGAGACCAAGTGACGCCACGGGGCGTGCGGCGGCGGACCGCCGCCGCACGCCCCGTCCCGCGTCGCCCGGCGTCGACGCGGGCACTGCCCGCGCGCGCCACCAGCACGTACCCGTGACGAACCACGAGTGAGGAACCACCATGGCGAACTACACCGCCGCTGACATCAAGGCGCTGCGCGAGCGCACCGGCGCCGGCATGCTCGACGTCAAGAAGGCGCTCGACGAGGCCGGCGGCGACGCCGACAAGGCGCTCGAGATCATCCGCGTCAAGGGTCTGAAGGGCGTCGCCAAGCGCGAGGGCCGTTCCACCTCCGAGGGCCTCGTGGCCGTCGACATCCGCGACGTCGAGGGCGGCCAGGCGGCGACCCTCATCGAGCTCAACTCGGAGACCGACTTCGTCGCGAAGAACGAGACGTTCATCAACCTCGCGGACCGCGTGCTCCAGGCCGCTGCCGCCGCGGGTGCGCGCGACGCCGACGCGGCCCTCGCCGCGGACGCGGACGGCGAGACCGTCCAGACCGTCATCGACAACACGGCGGCGACGCTCGGCGAGAAGATCGTCCTGCGCCGCGTGACCCGCGTCGCGGGCGAGCGCGTCACCGCCTACCTGCACCGCACGGCGCGCGACCTGCCGCCGTCGATCGGTGTCGTCGTCGCGACCGACGCCGCGGGCGAGGCCGTCGCGAAGGACGTCGCGCAGCACGTCGCCGCGATGTCGCCGACGTACCTCTCGCGCGACGAGGTCCCCGCCGAGACCGTCGAGAACGAGCGCCGCATCGCCGAGGAGACCTCGCGCAACGAGGGCAAGCCCGAGGCCGCGCTGCCGAAGATCATCGAGGGTCGCCTCGGTGGCTTCTTCAAGGACGTCGTCCTCGTGGACCAGCCGCTCGCGAAGGACCCGAAGAAGACGGTCGGCCAGGTCGTGACCGAGGCCGGCGGCACGATCACGGAGTTCGTGCGCTACCGCGTCGGCGCCTGACGCCCCGCCTGGCCCGGTCCTCCCGCCGTCTCGTGCGGGAGGGCCGGGCCACGCCGCACCCGGGCCGACCAGGTCCCGGGCCGGCGAGCACCGACCAGCTGCCGCCCCGCGACCCCGCGCGGCGGACCGCACGCCCCGACCGGGCGACGACCAAGGACAGGTGGCGACAGTGACGACGGTCGACCAGGCCAACGACGGTTCCCGCGACGTGACGCAGGCTCGTCGCGTCCTCCTCAAGCTCTCCGGCGAGACCTTCGGCGGAGGCCAGATCGGTCTCGCGCCGGACGTCGTGCAGCGCGTCGCGCAGGAGATCGCCGCGGCGGTCGCGCAGGGCGTGCAGGTCGCCATCGTCGTCGGCGGCGGGAACTTCTTCCGCGGCGCCGAGCTCTCGCAGCGCGGGCTGGACCGCGCGCGCGCCGACTACATGGGCATGCTCGGCACCGTCATGAACTGCCTCGCGCTCCAGGACTTCCTCGAGCAGGCGGGCGTCAAGACGCGCGTGCAGACGGCCATCACCATGGGCCAGGTCGCCGAGCCGTACATCCCGCTGCGCGCGATCCGCCACCTCGAGAAGGGGCGCGTCGTCATCTTCGGCGCGGGCGCGGGCATGCCGTACTTCTCCACCGACACGGTCTCCGTGCAGCGCGCCCTCGAGACGCACTGCCAGGAGGTCCTCATGGGCAAGAACGGCGTGGACGGCGTCTACACCGCGGACCCGCGCAAGGACCCGGCGGCCGAGAAGCTCGACCACCTCACGTACACGGACGCGCTCGTCAAGGACCTGGGCGTCATGGACGCGACGGCCCTGAGCCTGTGCCGCGACAACGACGTGCGCATGCGCGTGTTCGGCATGGGCGAGCCGGGGAACGTCACCCGGGCCCTCGTCGGCGAGAATATTGGCACACTGGTCACGACGGACTGACACCCAGCTCGCACGGACCGACGGAACAAAGGAGCACTGGTGATCGACGAGACCCTCCTCGAGGCCGAGGAGAAGATGGACAAGGCGGTCGAGGTGGCCAAGGAGGACTTCGCCACCATCCGCACCGGCCGGGCCAACCCCGCGATGTTCAGCAAGATCACCGTCGACTACTACGGTGCCCCGACCCCGCTGCAGCAGCTCGCGTCGTTCCAGACGCCGGAGGCCCGCACGATCATCATCTCCCCGTTCGACAAGAGCGCGATGTCCGCGATCGAGAAGTCGCTGCGCGACTCCGACCTCGGCGTCAACCCGTCGAACGACGGCAACATCATCCGCGTCGTGCTGCCCGCCCTCACCGAGGAGCGCCGCCGCGACTTCGTGAAGCTCGCGAAGTCGAAGGCGGAGGACTCGCGCGTCTCGATCCGCAACGTGCGCCGCCGCGCCAAGGAGGAGCTGGACCGCATCGTGCGCGACGGCGAGGCCGGCGAGGACGAGGTCGCGCGTGCCGAGAAGGAGCTCGAGGGCCTGACCAAGCAGCACGTCGACCAGATCGACGCCCTGCTCGCCGGCAAGGAGAGCGAGCTGCTCGAGGTCTGAGCGGCCTCGCCCTCGAGCACACCACCCATGGCAGACATCTTTCCCTCCACCGCCGGCGCCGACCCCTCCGGGGGGCAGGGCGCCGGCGCGTCGGTGGGCCCCGAGCGTGCGCCGCGCGCGGGGCGCAACCTCCCCGCGGCCATCGCGGTCGGGCTCGCGCTCCTCGTCGTCGTGGCCGCGAGCCTCGCGTTCCGCCCCGAGCCGTTCGTCGCGCTGGCCGTCGTCGCCGTCGGCGCCGCGGTCTGGGAGCTCGCGAAGGCGTTCGAGCGGCGCGACCTGCACGTCCCGGTGCTCCCGCTGCTCGTCGGCACGGTCGGGATCCTCGTCTCGTCGTACTACTCGGGGCCCGAGGCCCTGCTCGTGTCGTTCATGCTCACCGTCGCGGGCGTCGTCGTGTGGCGCGTCATCGACGGGTCGGGCACGGCCGCGGTGCGCGACGCCGCCGCTGGGACGTTCGCCGCGGCGTACCTGCCGTTCATGGCGGGCTTCGTCATGCTCCTGCTCGCGCAGGACGACGGGCGCGTGCGCGTGCTCCTGTTCATCCTCCTGGCCGTGGCCAACGACGTCGGCGGGTACGTGGCCGGCGTGCTGTTCGGGCGCCACCCGCTCGCGCCGTCGGTGAGCCCGAAGAAGTCGTGGGAGGGCCTCGCCGGCTCGTTCGTGCTCGCGACCGCGGTGGGCGTCGTCGGCGCCGTCGTCGGCCTCGGCGCGAGCCCCCTCGTGGGCGTCGCGCTGGGGATCCTCGCGCCGCTCACGGCCACGATCGGCGACCTCGCCGAGTCCATGATCAAGCGCGACCTAGAATTGAAGGACATGGGGTCCCTCTTGCCGGGTCACGGGGGCATCCTCGACCGGCTCGACTCCATGCTCCTGACCGCTCCGTTCGTCTACGTGCTGCTGACCATAGCCGTGTGACGACGGCGCGCCGCCCGCCCCCCACGCTTGGACCCTCCATGACCGTCCGCCCGCCCGCCCCGCCCGCCGCCCGCTCGGTCCGCCCCTCGGCGGAGTCGACGCCGCTGCCGCTCGTCATGACCGCGCCCCGGCGCGGCAAGCCGCCGCGGCACTTCGCCGACCTCGCGCCGGAGGAGGTCCGGGAGGCCGTCGTCGCGCTCGGCGAGAAGCCGTTCCGCGCCAAGCAGCTCGCGACGCACTACTACGCGCACCTCACGCGCGACCCCGAGTCGATGACGGACCTGCCGAAGGCGTCCCGCGACGTCCTCGCCGAGGCGCTCTTCCCGCCGCTGCTCACGGCGGCGCGGCGCATGGAGGCCGACGGCGGGACCACGGTCAAGACGCTGTGGCACCTGTTCGACGGCGCCAAGGTCGAGTCGGTGCTCATGCGCTACCCGCAGCGCACGACGCTGTGCGTGTCGAGCCAGGCGGGCTGCGGCATGGCGTGCCCCTTCTGCGCGACCGGCCAGCTGGGCCTCACCCGCAACCTCTCGGTGGCGGAGATCGTCGAGCAGGTCCGCTCGGCGGCGCGCTCGCTCGCCGACGGCGAGATCCCTGGCGGCCCGACGCGCCTCAACAACCTCGTCTTCATGGGCATGGGCGAGCCGCTCGCCAACTACAAGGCGGTCATGGGCACCGTGCGGCGCCTCGTCGCGCCCGCGCCCGACGGGCTCGGCATGTCGGCGCGCAACGTGACCGTGTCGACGGTCGGCCTCGTCCCGGCGATGCGCAAGCTCGCCGACGAGGGCATCCCCGTGACGCTCGCGCTCTCGCTGCACGCCCCGGACGACGACCTGCGCAGCGAGCTCGTGCCGATCAACACGCGCTGGAGCGTCGACGAGACGCTCGACGCCGCGCGGCACTACTTCGAGGTCACCGGCCGGCGCGTGAGCATCGAGTACGCGCTCATCAAGGACATGAACGACCACGCGTGGCGCGCCGACCTGCTCGGCGAGAAGCTCAACGCGCGCGGCCGCGGCTGGGTGCACGTGAACCCCATCCCGCTCAACCCGACGCCCGGCTCGATCTGGACGGCCAGCGACCCTGCCGTCGAGGCGGAGTTCGTGGCACGATTGCGCGGTCACGGGATCCCGACGACGATCCGTGACACCCGCGGCAGCGACATCGACGGCGCCTGCGGGCAGCTCGCTGCAGAGGAGGACGAGTGAGTTCGCTGTTCACCACGGTCTCGAGGACCAGGAACGGGTACGACCCCGAGGAGGTCGACGACTTCTTCGAGCACGCCCGTGACGTCTACGAGGGGCGCGCGTCCGAGCGCCTCACGAGCACCGACATCCAGACGTCGGTCTTCGACCTCATCCGCGGTGGCTACGACACGCACGAGGTCGACGCGGCGCTCGACCGCCTCGAGGGCGCGTTCATCGCCCGCCAGCGCGCCGAGTACGTCGCCGCGCACGGCCAGCAGGCGTGGATGAACGCCCTCGCCGAGCGCGCGCGCACGTTGTACGGGCGCCTCGGGCGTCCCGACGGCGAGAAGTTCGCGCCCGCCGAGCGCGGCAAGCCCGGCTACGACGTCGACGACGTCGACGACCTGTGCGACCGGCTCGTCGCGTACTTCGACCGCCAGGTGCCGATCACGGCCGCCGAGATCCGCGCGGCGACGTTCGCCCGCGCGCGCGGCCGCGACGGGTACGCCGAGGGCCCGGTCGACGCGTTCTTCTCGCGCGCCATCGAGGTCCTGCTCGGCGTCGAGTGACGCCGGCGCCGTCGCGCGCGTCCGCGGGGCGGCACGGACCTGGGAGGATGGCTCCATGCCCGACCGCTCGTCCTCCGCACCCCGCTCCCTGACGATCCTCGGCTCGACCGGGTCGATCGGCACCCAGGCGATCGACGTCGTCCGCGCCCACCCGGGGCGGTTCCGCGTCGACGCGCTGTCCGCGGGCGGCGGGGACGTCGCGCTGCTCGCGCGCCAGGCGGCCGAGCTCGGCGCGGGCGCGGTCGCCGTCGCGGACGCGACGCGGGCGGGAGCGCTCGAGGCGGCCCTCGCCGACGCGTTCGCGGGCCGGGGCGACGCGCCCGAGGTGCTCGCCGGGCCGCACGCGGCGACGGAGCTCGCCGGGCGGGGGAGCGACGTCGTGCTCAACGGGGTCACGGGCTCGGTGGGGCTTGGCCCCACGCTCGCGGCGCTGCGAGGCGGCTCGACGCTCGCGCTCGCGAACAAGGAGTCGCTCGTCGCGGGCGGCGCGCTCGTGCGCGCGGCCCAGCGGCGCGCCGACCAGATCGTCCCGGTCGACTCCGAGCACTCGGCCATCGCGCAGTGCCTGCGCTCCGGGGCGCGCACGGAGGTGCGACGCCTCGTCCTCACGGCGTCGGGCGGGCCGTTCCGCGGCTGGGCCGCCGACGCCGTGAAGGCGGCGACGGTCGACCAGGCGCTCGCCCACCCCACGTGGGCGATGGGCCCGGTCGTCACGGTGAACTCGGCGAGCCTCATGAACAAGGGGCTCGAGCTCATCGAGGCGCACCTGCTGTTCGACGTGCCCACGCGCGACATCACCGTCGTCGTGCACCCGCAGTCGGTCGTGCACTCGATGGTCGAGTTCGTCGACGGCTCGACGATCGCGCAGGCCTCGCCCCCCGACATGCGCCTGCCCATCGCGCTCGGCCTCAGCTGGCCCGAGCGTCTCGACGTCGTCACGCCGCCGTGCGACTGGACGCGGGCGACGTCGTGGACGTTCGAGCCGCTCGACGACGCGGCGTTCCCCGCCGTCGGGCTCGCGCGCGCCGCCGTGGAGGCGAGCGCGACGCACCCCGCCGTGTACAACGCCGCGAACGAGGAGGCCGTCGCGGCGTTCCTCAGCGGACGCGCAGGATTCGGTGACATCGTCACGACGGTGGAGCGCGTGCTCGCCGCGCACGAGGGAACCGCGGCGGACCGCGTGACGTTGGACGACGTGTCCGCTGCGGAGGACTGGGCGCGCGCCCGCGCGAACGAGCTGCTGGACCGGCGCTGACCGGCCCGCCGAGGATCGAGGAGCGGACCGTGAGGAACGGCGGGGAGGAACGGGCTGTGAGGTACGCATGGCGGTCGTGATCGGCGTCGCCGTCTTCGTCGTGGGGCTCATGGTGTCCATCGCCCTGCACGAGGTCGGCCACATGGTGCCCGCGAAGCGCTTCGGCGTGCGCGTGAGCCAGTACATGGTCGGCTTCGGGCCGACGCTGTGGTCGCGCCGCAAGGGCGAGACGGAGTACGGGCTCAAGGCGATCCCGCTCGGCGGCTACGTGCGGATGGTCGGCATGTTCCCGCCCGCGCCCGCCGGCGCGCGGCCGCGCGGCCAGGGCTTCTTCTCCCAGGTCGTCGCCGACGCGCGCGACGCGAGCACGGAGGAGATCCGGCCGGGGGAGGAGCACCGGGCGTTCTACAACCTCTCGGCCCCGAAGAAGGTCGTCGTCATGCTCGGCGGCCCGTTCATGAACCTGCTCATCGCGGTCGTCCTCATGCTCGTCGTGTTCGTCGGCATCGGGCTGCCGACGGCGACCACGACCGTCGCGACCGTCACGCCGTGCGCGACGACCACGGTCACCGCCGAGCAGACCGAGTGCGCGGCGGGCGACCCCGAGTCGCCGGCCGCGGCCGCAGGCCTCGAGCCGGGGGACACCGTCGTCGCGTACGACGGCGCCCCCGTGGCCTCCTGGGACCAGCTCTCCGGGATGATCCGCGGGTCCGCGGGCGAGACGGTGCCCGTGGTCGTCGAGCGGGGTGGGCAGGACGTGACGCTGTCCATCACGCCCGTGGAGGTCCAGCGCCAGGTCGTGGCCGACGACGGCACGCCCGTCGTCGACGACGCGGGCGAGCCGGTCACGGAGCCGGCCGGCTTCGTCGGGTTCACGCCGAGCGCCGAGCGGCGCTCCCTCGGCGTCGGCACGGCCCTGGAGGCCACCTGGCAGCAGGTGAGCGGCACCGCGGCGATCGTCGCCACGCTGCCCGTGAAGGTCGCGGACGCCGTGCACGCGACGTTCACCGACGCGCCCCGCGACCCGAACGGCGTCGCGAGCATCGTCGGCGCCGGCCAGGTCGCGGTGAGCATCGCAGGCAGCGACAGCGAGGTCGTCGCGCAGGTCCAGCAGTTCCTCCTGCTGCTCGCCGCGCTCAACGTCGCGCTCTTCGTCTTCAACCTCATCCCGCTCCTGCCGCTCGACGGCGGGCACGTCGTCAACGCGCTCTACGAGGGCGCCAAGCGCTCGGTCGCGCGCGTGCGCGGGCTGCCGCGGCCGGGGCCTGCGGACGTCGCCCGGATGATGCCCGTCGCGTACGTGATGTTCGTCGTGCTCATCGGCGTGGGCGCGCTGCTCATCCTCGCCGACATCGTCGACCCGGTGCGGCTGGCGTAGCGCCGTCGCGCCGCGACGTGTGGAGGTTCCGCGCCGATGTGCCGCACCCGCCGGGAAGGTGACCGCCCGGACGGCCGCGACGTGCGTCGTCGGGCACGGGCGCGGGGGATACTAGGGGCGTGAGCGTACCCATCAGCCTCGGAATGCCCGCCGCCCCGCCGCCGGTCCTCGCGCCGCGTCGCAAGACCCGCAAGATCAAGGTCGGCAAGGTCGAGGTCGGCGGAGACGCGCCGATCAGCGTCCAGTCCATGACGACCACGCCGACCACGGACATCAACGCGACCCTCCAGCAGATCGCCGAGCTCACCGCCTCGGGCTGCGACATCGTGCGCGTCGCGGTGCCGAGCGCGGACGACGCGCTCGCTCTGCCGGCGATCGCGAAGAAGTCCCAGATCCCCGTCATCGCGGACATCCACTTCCAGCCGAAGTACGTGTTCGCCGCGATCGACGCGGGCTGCGCGGCCGTGCGCGTGAACCCGGGCAACATCCGCAAGTTCGACGACCAGGTCAAGGAGATCGCCCGGGCGGCCTCCGACGCCGGGGTCTCGCTGCGCATCGGCGTCAACGCGGGCTCGCTCGACCCGCGCCTCCTCGCGAAGTACGGCAAGGCGACGCCCGAGGCGCTCGTGGAGTCGGCCGTCTGGGAGGCGTCGCTCTTCGAGGAGCACGACTTCCACGACTTCAAGATCTCCGTGAAGCACAACGACCCGGTGGTCATGGTCCGGGCGTACGAGCTGCTCTCGCAGGCGGGCGACTGGCCGCTGCACCTCGGCGTGACCGAGGCCGGGCCCGCGTTCCAGGGCACGATCAAGTCCGCGACCGCGTTCGGGGCGCTGCTCAGCCAGGGCATCGGCGACACGATCCGCGTCTCGCTCTCGGCCCCGCCGGTCGAGGAGGTCAAGGTCGGCAACCAGATCCTCCAGGCGCTCAACCTGCGCCCGCGCAAGCTCGAGATCGTCTCGTGCCCGTCGTGCGGTCGCGCCCAGGTCGACGTCTACACGCTCGCCGAGAAGGTCACCGCGGGCCTGGAGGGCATGGAGGTGCCGCTGCGCGTCGCCGTCATGGGCTGCGTCGTCAACGGCCCGGGCGAGGCCCGCGAGGCCGACCTGGGCGTCGCGTCCGGCAATGGCAAGGGCCAGATCTTCGTCAAGGGCGAGGTCGTCAAGACCGTGCCCGAGGCCCTCATCGTCGAGACGCTCATCGAGGAGGCGATGCGCATCGCCGAGACGATGACGCCCGAGAACGACGCCCAGGCCGGTCCGCCGGTCGTCACCGTGGGCTGACGACCGTGTCCCGCTGGCGCGCGTCGGTCCCGGCCCTGCGACCGCGGGCCGGCTCCGACGCGCGCGAGCTGCACGACGAGGACGTGCCCGCCGCGCTCGCGGTGTGCGCGCAGGACCCCGTCGGGTCGGCGCTGGCCGCCGCGCGCCTGGAGGTCGCGCTGCACCTGGGCCTGCGCGCCGCGGGCGGGCAGGCCTGGGGCTACCCCGCGCAGGGGGAGCTCCAGGCGGTGTGCTGGGCCGGCGCCAACCTCGTCCCCGTCGTCCCTGCGGGCCTCGGCCCGTCGGGTCGCTCCGCGGCCGTGGGCGGGTTCGCCGGGCTCGCGCGCCGCGCGGGGCGCCGCTCGTCGTCGGTCGTGGGGGAGCGCGACGCCGTGCTCGCCCTGTGGGGCCTGCTCGCCGAGACGTGGCCCGCGCCGCGCGAGGTGCGCGCGGACCAGCCCTCGCTCGCCATCGACCGCCCGCCCGACGTCGAGCCCGACCCGTTCGTGCGGCGCTCGACCGTGGCCGAGGTGCCCGTCGTGCTGCCGGCGTGCGTGCGGATGTTCACCGAGGAGGTCGGGTACTCCCCGGTCGAGGGCGGCGGCCTCGCGTACGAGGAGCGCGTGCGCTCGCTCGTCGCGGCGGGCCGGTCGTTCGTCCGCGTCGAGGGCTCCGGCGAGGACGCGCACGTCGTCTTCAAGGCCGAGCTCGGCGCGGTGACCCGGCAGGTCGCCCAGGTGCAGGGCGTGTGGGTGGACCCGCGCTACCGGGGCCAGGGCCTCGCCGCGCCCGGCATGGCGGCGGTCGTCGAGCTCGCGCGCGCCGTGCGCCCGGGCTCCGGCGTCCGCCCGCCCGTGGTCTCGCTCTACGTCAACGACTACAACACGCGCGCGCTCGCGACGTACCGCCGCGTCGGCTTCGAGCAGGTCGGCACGTTCGCGACCGTCCTGTTCTGACCCCCGCCCCCGGCGGCACCGGCCCCGGCCGGACCCGCGGTCAGCGCAGCAGCCGCGACATCCGCCGGTCGGCGAGCACCTGCCCGCCCGTCTGGCACGTCGCGCAGTACTGCAGGCTGCGGTCCGCGAAGCTCACCTCGCGCACGGTGTCGCCGCACACCGGGCACGGGAGACCGGTGCGCCCGTGCACGCGCATGCCGGCGCGCTTGGCGTCCTTGAGCTCGGCCGCGGGCTTGCCCGACGACGCCGCGACCGCCTCCGCGAGCACCTCGCCCACGGCGGCGTGCACCCGCGCGACCTCGTCGGGCGTGAACGAGCGCGTGAGCTTGAACGGGCTCGTGCGCGCCGCGTGGAGGATGTCGTCGGAATAGGCGTTGCCGATCCCGGCGATCGACGACTGGTCCCGCAGCAGCCCCTTGACCTGCTGGTTGCGCGCCGCCATGAGCGCGCCGAGCGCCTCGGCGGTGAACCCCGGGTCGAACGGCTCGATCCCGAGCGTCTCGACCGCCCGGACCTCCTGCGGGTGCCGCACGACGTGCACCGCGAGCCGCTTGCGCGTCCCGGCCTCCGTGAGGTCGAACCCCGAGCCGTCGTCGAACCGCACGCGCAGCGCGAGCACCGCGGCCTTCCCGCCGCCGCTGCCGCCGAGCCGGGGCCGCACGGGCGTCGTCGGCGCCTTCTCCGACCACCGCAGCCACCCGGCCCGGGCGAGGTGCACGACGAGGTGGACCTCGTCGTCGGGCCCCGGTGCGGCCGGCCCTGCCGCGGGCTGCGCGAGGACGAGGTCGATCCACTTGCCGTGCCGGCGGGCGCCGGTCACGACGCGTCCGACGAGCGCCCCGACGGGCGGGTCGAACGTCTTGAGCGCGGCGATCTGCGCGACGTCGGCGGCGACGACCGTGCGTCCCGTCGCACGGTCGTCCAGGAACCGGACGAGGGCCTCGACCTCGGGCAGCTCGGGCATGGGGCCATCCTCCCCGCCGGTAGGGTGGGGCGCATGTCTTCCGTCACGTCCGGCACGTCCGCCGTGGGCTCCGCCCGCGTGCGCGAGGCCGACCTCCTGCGCCTGTCCACCCTCTTCGTCCGGACCCTGCGCGAGGACCCGGCCGACGCCGAGGTCGCGAGCCACAGGCTGCTGGTCCGCGCGGGCTACATCCGCCGCGCCGCCCCCGGCATCTACACGTGGCTCCCGCTGGGCCTGCGCGTGCTGCGCAAGGTGGAGGCCGTGGTGCGCGAGGAGATGGCCGCGGCCGGCGCACAGGAGGTGCACTTCCCGGCGCTCCTGCCCAAGGAGCCGTACGAGGCGACGGGCCGCTGGACGGAGTACGGGCCGAACATCTTCCGGCTCCAGGACCGCAAGGAGGCCGACTACCTCCTCGCGCCGACCCACGAGGAGATGTTCACGCTCCTCGTCAAGGACCTGTACTCGTCGTACAAGGACCTGCCGCTGACGATCTACCAGATCCAGACGAAGTACCGCGACGAGGCGCGCCCCCGCGCGGGCCTCATCCGCGGCCGCGAGTTCGTCATGAAGGACGCGTACTCGTTCGACGTCTCGGACGAGGGGCTCGAGCGCTCCTACGAGGCGCAGCGCGACGCGTACCGCCGCATCTTCGACCGGCTCGGCCTCGAGTACGTGGTCGTCGCCGCGACGTCCGGCGCGATGGGCGGCTCGCGCTCGGAGGAGTTCCTCACCCCGACGCCCATCGGCGAGGACACCTTCGTGCGTTCCGCCGGCGGGTACGCCGCTAACGTCGAGGCCGTCGTCACGCCCGTCCCGCCCGCGCTCGACTACGCGGACGCCCCGGCGGCGCACGTCGAGGACACCCCGGGAACGGCGACGATCGACTCGCTCGTCGCGTTCGCCAACGCGCACCACCCGCGCGCGGACCGCGCGTGGACCGCCGCGGATACGCTGAAGAACGTCGTCCTCGCGCTCGTGCACCCGGACGGGCGGCGCGAGCTCGTCGTCGTCGGGCTGCCGGGCGACCGTGAGGTCGACCTCAAGCGCGTGGGCGCCGCGTTCGAGCCGGCCGAGGTCGAGGCCGCGACCGACGCCGACTTCGCCGCGCACCCGGAGCTCGTCAAGGGCTACATCGGCCCGCAGGCGCTGGGCCCCAACGTCCCGCGCGACGCGGTCGAGGGCGAGGAGGAGCCGGCGCGGCACTCCGTGCGCTACCTGCTCGACCCGCGCGTCGTCGCCGGCACGCGCTGGGTCACCGGCGCGAACGAGGACGGCAGGCACGTGTTCGACCTCGTCGCCGAGCGCGACTTCTCCGCCGACGGCACGGTCGAGGCCGCCGAGGTGCGCGCGGGCGACGCCGCGCCGGACGGCTCGGGCCCGCTCGAGCTCGCGCGCGGCATCGAGATCGGCCACATCTTCGCCCTCGGCCGCAAGTACGCCCAGGCGCTCGGCCTCACGGTGCTCGACGAGAACGGCAAGCAGGTCGTCGTGACGATGGGCTCGTACGGCATCGGCGTGACGCGCGTGCTCGCGGCGCTCGCCGAGGCCAACCACGACGACGCCGGTCTCGCGTGGCCCGCGCACGTCGCCCCCGCGCACGTGCACGTCGTGGCGACGGGCAAGGACGCGAGCGTGTTCGACGAGGCCGAGCGTCTCGCCACGGCGCTCGCGGCGCGGGGCGTCGAGGTCGTCTACGACGACCGGCCGAAGGCGACGCCCGGCGTGAAGTTCAAGGACGCGGAGCTGCTCGGCGTGCCGCTCCTGCTCGTGGTGGGCCGGGGCCTGGCCGACGGCGTCGTCGAGGTGCGCCCGCGCGCCGGCGAGTCCGTCCAGGTGCCCGTGGCCGACGCCGTCGAGCACGTCCTGGACCGCGTGGAGGCCCTCCTGGCCTGACCGTCGTCAGGCCCCGGCGCCGCGGGCCCGTCCCTCCGGGGGCGGGCCCGCGCGCGTCAGGAGCCCGCCTGCTCGGGGAGGCCGGGGAAGGCGACCGGGGCGGCGCCCCACGCGACCGCGGCGAGCCACGAGTCGGTGAGCAGCGCGACGGCGTCCGCGCGCGACGCCGGGGCCGCGGTCGCGACGAGGGAGGCGTAGGACCCGGCGAGCTCCGTCTCGAGCCGCTGCGCGAGCGCGGCCGTGCCCTCGTCGTCGGGCAGCACGTACGCGGTGCGCCGCGGGTCCTGGGCCGTGCCGTCCGTCCCGGCGGCGAGCGCCCAGCCCTGCGCGCGCGCACGGTGCTGCGCGGCCCGGGCCACGGCGTCGGAGCGGACGCCGCCGTCCTCGAGCGCCGCGCGCACCTCGTACGCGTAGCCCGCCGCGTCCTCGGCCTCGACGAGCGTCGCGAGGTCGGCCGCGCCGACGCCGGACGGCGCCTCCTCGACAGGCGTCGCGCCACCGGGCAGGTCCTCGGCGGCCGTCGAGCCCGTGAGCGCCGCGAGCCGCAGCGCCGAGTCGTGCTCGGACGTCGAGACCGACGCGAGCAGGCGCGCGAGCGGGCCGTCCTGCGTCTCCCCGGCGCTCGCGCGCGTGCGCTGCGCCGCGCCGACCAGCGCGACGACGACGTCGTCCGTGGTCGGTTCCGCCGCCGTCGCGCCGGGCGTCGGCCCGTCGGGGGCCGAGCCGTCGGACGTCGCGTCGTCCGGCCCGGTCGTCGCGGCGCCGCCCTCCTCGCCGTCCTCGGCGCCGCCCTCCTCGCCGTCCGCGGCGCCGTCCTCGGGAGGCGTCGTCGTGACGCCGCCCGACCCCGCGGACGACGTGCCGTCCTCGGTCGCGGGGGAGTCCGCCAGCCCCGAGTCGTACACGCCGCCGAGCGCCTGCGCGTGCTGCTCGGCGAAGTCCTGGGCCTCGGCGAGCACGGCGAGCACGTCGGGGTCCGTCACGGTCGGCGTGACGTCGGCCACGATCGCGGAGACCGCCAGCGCGTCGTCGACGGCGGTGCGGCGCACGATCTCGTGGGCGTCGGGGCTGGGCTCCGTGGGGGCCGGCGTCTCGAGCCGCACGCCGCACGCCGCCAGGGGGAGCGCGGCCGCGAGCACGAGCGTCACGAGGGCGGCCCGGCGGCGGCGACCGCGCGGTGCGCGTCGCCCGGGGGTGCGGGGCGCGGCGTGCGCCGCGGTGGCGTGGGCAGTCATCGGGGGCGATGATGTCATGTTCCGGGCGCGCGAGTCGTTAGGCTGGTGCCTGGTCGAGCAGACAGCACAACAACACACCGGTCGTTTTCCGTGCCCGGCGTGGGAGCGGACAGGAGCTGAGTCATGGCAGGGCAGGCGGGCGGACAGGCCGGCAGGGCGACCGGCGGGGGCGGTGACGCGCTCCGCGAGAGCGTCCGGCAGGCGCTCGATCCGGTGGTGGCCGCGGCGGGGCTGTACCTCGAGGACGTCACCGTCTCGCGCGCCGGCTCGCGCTCGGTGGTCCGCGTCGTGCTCGACCTCCCCGAGGACGCGCAGGGAGCCCTCGACCTCGACAGGGTCGCCGAGGCGACCCGGCCCGTCTCCCAGGCGCTCGACGAGCTCGACGCGCTCCCCGGCGCCTACACGCTCGAGGTCTCGACGCCCGGCACCGACCGGCCGCTCACCGAGCGCCGCCACTTCCGGCGCGCCCGCTCGCGCCTCGTGCGCCTCGTGCTCGCCGACGGCGGGACCGTCCAGGGCCGCGTGACCGCGGTCGACGACGACGCCGTGCGCCTCGAGGTCGCCGGCCCGCGCGGGACGACGTCCGAGCGCGTCGTGCCGCTCGCGGACGTCGTGCGCGGCCACGTCGAGGTCGAGCTCAAGCGCGCACTCGAGGCCGACCTGCCCGACCTGGACGACGCCGACGGCTCGGCGGACGCCGACGACACGACCGCGGGCCGCGGTCCCCACGACGAGGAGGCCTGATCGATGGACATCGACATGAGCGCGCTGCGCCTGCTGGAGCGCGAGAGGGACATCAGCCTCGACGTGCTCGTCGCCGCGATCGAGCAGGCCCTGCTCTCCGCGTACCACCGCACGCCCGACGCCTACGCGCGGGCCCGCGTCGAGCTCGACCGCAAGAGCGGCCACGTCACGGTGTGGGCGCGCGAGGAGCTCCCCGCGCCGCCGACCGACGACGAGGACGCGCCGCGCGTCCCGGTCGAGTACGGGCCGGAGTTCGACGACACGCCCGCGGACTTCGGCCGCATCGCGACGTCGACCGCGCGCCAGGTCATCGTGCAGCGCCTGCGCGACGCCGAGGACGACCAGATCCTCGGGACGTTCCGCGGCAAGGAGGGCGAGGTCCTCGCCGGCATCATCCAGCAGGGCCGCGACCCCCGCGTCGTGCTCGTGGACGTCGGCGGCACCGAGGCCGTGCTCCCGCCGCACGAGCAGGTGCCGACGGAGGAGTACGTGCACGGCGAGCGCCTGCGCGCGTACGTCCTCGAGGTCGCCCGGGGAATGAAGGGCGCGCAGATCACGTTGAGCCGCACGCACCCGAACCTCGTGCGCAAGCTCTTCGAGCTCGAGGTGCCCGAGGTCGCGGACGGCTCCGTGGAGATCACCGCGATCGCGCGCGAGGCCGGCCACCGCACGAAGGTCGCGGTGCGCTCGACCGTCCCGGGTCTCGGGGCGAAGGGCGCGTGCATCGGACCGATGGGCTCGCGCGTGCGCGCCGTCATGGCCGAGCTGCACGGCGAGAAGATCGACATCGTCGACCACAGCGACGACCCGGCGCGCTTCGTCGCGAACGCGCTGTCGCCCGCCCGTGTGTCGTCCGTCACGGTCGTCGACGCGGAGGCGCGAGCCGCGCGCGTCGTCGTGCCGGACTTCCAGCTCTCGCTCGCGATCGGCAAGGAGGGCCAGAACGCCCGCCTCGCCGCGAAGCTCACCGGCTGGCGCATCGACATCCGCTCCGACGAGGGCGGCGAGGGCGCGGCGCCGACCGGTCGCCCGGCGTCCGCGGGCGAGGCTCCGGCCGCAGGTCGCGAGCCCGCGGACCGGTAGGGACGCGGTGGCACGGTCACGCACGACGGGGCGGCGCGCTAGACTGTCCTCGACCGGGCCGCGTACCCGCACCTCGACCATGCCCACGGACCTCGCCCCGACCTCTGCCCCGCAGGGTTCGGGCCCCGTCCGCACGTGCGTCGGGTGCCGGGAGCGCGACCTGAGATCCGTCCTCCTCCGTCTGGTCGTCGACCGGTCCGGCACGAGCACCGACGAGCCCCGGCTCGTGGTCGACGCCGGGCGGTCGCTCCCAGGGCGCGGCGCGTGGCTCCACGCGACGCCGCGGTGCCTCGAGGCGGCGGAACGCCGGCGGGCCGTCCCGCGGGCCCTGCGACTCGCAGGCCCGCTCGACCTCGCGGCGGTCCGCGCGGTCGTCGAGGCCCACCCGGAGACGGACGGACCGACCGCGCGTCACGGCCGGGACCCCGGAGGACCCGGGGCCACGTGACCCCGTGGCTGCACTGCACGACACGTCGACAAGGAAGCGGGTTAGAAGCCGATGGGCACCCGATGAGTACCCAGCGATGAGCACCCAGCACTAACGACGGTCCTCCCTGTCCGGGGCGGACCGAGACAGGAGAGTTGTGGCAAAGGTCCGCGTCTACGAGCTCGCGAAGGAGCTCGGGGTGGAAAGCAAGACCATCATGACCAAGCTGACGGAGCTCGGTGAGTTCGTCCGCTCGGCATCCTCGACCATCGAGCCACCGGTGGTCCGCAAGCTGCGCGACGCCTTCCCGGTGGGGGGCGCCGCCCCGAGCCGTCCCGCACCGGCCCGTCCGGCTTCGCCGGCCGCGGCGTCCAAGCCTGCCGCGCCGAAGCCCGCCCCCAAGGCGGAGCCGCGCCCGGCGCCCGCGCCGCAGGCACCGGCACCGGCCCCGGCGGCGGAGACCCCCGCCCCGGCGCCCGCACCGAAGGCCCCGGCGGCCCCGGCCGAGCGTCCCGCGCCGGCCCCGGCGCCCGCGCAGAAGCCGACGGCCTCGCCGAAGCCCGGCGGCGCCTCGAACACGCCCGCGCCGCGCCCCGGCGCGCGTCCGGGCGCCCCGCGCCCGGGCAACAACCCGTTCGCGTCCAGCCAGGGCATGCCGCGCCAGGGCGGTCCCCGTCCGGGTGCCCCGCGCCCGGGCAACAACCCGTTCGCGTCCAGCCAGGGCATGCCCCGTCCCGGGTCGCGCCCCGAGCGCGCCGACGCCGGTGCCGCCTCCGGCAGCACCGAGCGTCCCGGCGGCCCGCGTCCGGGCGGTCCCCGTCCCGCGCCGCGCCCCGGCGGCCCGCGCCCCAACCCGGGCATGATGCCCGGCCGCACGTCCGTCGGTCGTCCCGGTGAGCGCCCCGCCCCCGGCGGCGGTCGTCCCGGTGGCGGCGGTGGCGGTCGCGGCGGTTTCGGCGGTCGTCCCGGTGGCGGCGGCGGTGCCCCGGGCGCCGGCGGCGGCTTCGCCGGCCGTCCCGGTGGCGGCGGCGGTCGCGGCGGTGCCGGTCGTGGCTCCACGCAGGGTGCCTTCGGGCGCGCCGGCGGCCGTCCGGTCCGCGGGCGCAAGTCGAAGCGGGCGAAGCGCCAGGAGTTCGAGCAGATGCAGGCGCCGTCGCTCGGCGGCGTGCAGGTTCCCCGCGGGAACGGCAAGACCGTCGTGCGCCTGCGCCACGGCTCCTCGCTCAACGACTTCGCCGACAAGATCGACGCGAACCCCGCGAGCCTCGTCACGGTCCTCTTCCACCTGGGTGAGATGGCGACCGCGACGCAGTCGCTCGACGAGGACACGTTCGGCACCCTCGCGGCCGAGCTCGGCTACGTCATCGAGATGGTCTCGGCCGAGGAGGAGGACCGCGAGCTGCTCGGGTCCTTCGACATCGACCTGGACGCGGAGCTCGAGGCCGAGGGCGACGACGAGCTGGCGGCCCGCCCGCCGGTCGTCACCGTCATGGGCCACGTCGACCACGGAAAGACCAAGCTCCTCGACGCGATCCGCCAGACGGACGTCGTCGCGGGCGAGGCCGGCGGCATCACCCAGCACATCGGTGCGTACCAGGTGCGCCACGAGCACGAGGGCAACGACCGCGCCATCACCTTCATCGACACCCCGGGTCACGAGGCGTTCACCGCCATGCGTGCCCGTGGTGCCCAGGTGACGGACATCGCGATCCTCGTCGTGGCCGCCGACGACGGCGTCATGCCGCAGACCATCGAGGCGCTCAACCACGCCCAGGCCGCGAACGTGCCGATCGTCGTCGCGGTGAACAAGGTGGACAAGGAGGGGGCCAACCCCGCCAAGATCCGCCAGCAGCTCACCGAGTACAACCTGGTGGCCGAGGAGTACGGCGGCGACACGATGTTCGTCGACGTCTCCGCGAAGCAGAACATGGGCATCGACGACCTCCTCGAGGCCGTCCTGCTCACGGCCGACGCCTCGCTCGACCTGCGCGCCAACCCCGACAAGGACGCGCGCGGCGTCGCCATCGAGGCGAACCTGGACAAGGGCCGCGGCGCCGTCGCGACCGTCCTCGTCCAGTCCGGCACGCTGCACGTCGGCGACGCGATCGTCGCCGGCACGGCCCACGGCCGCGTCCGCGCGATGTTCGACGAGCACGGCAACGCCGTGACCGAGGCGGGCCCCGCCCGACCGGTCCTCGTGCTCGGTCTCGCGTCCGTCCCGAGCGCGGGCGACACGTTCCTCGTGGCGCCCGACGAGCGGACCGCCCGCCAGATCGCCGAGAAGCGCGAGGCCGCCGAGCGTGCCGCCCTCCTGGCCAAGCGCCGCAAGCGCATCAGCCTCGAGGACTTCACGCAGGCCCTCCAGCAGGGCAAGGTCGAGACCCTCAACCTCGTCCTCAAGGGCGACGTGTCCGGTGCCGTCGAGGCCCTCGAGGACGCGCTGCTCAAGATCGACGTCGGCGACGAGGTCGAGCTGCGCGTCATCCACCGCGGCGTCGGTGCGATCACGCAGAACGACGTCAACCTCGCCACGGTCGACAACGCGATCATCATCGGCTTCAACGTGAAGTTCGGCGAGCGCGTCGAGGACCTGGCCGAGCGCGAGGGCGTCGACGTCCGCTTCTACTCGATCATCTACCAGGCGATCGAGGACGTGGAGGCCGCGCTCAAGGGCATGCTCAAGCCGGAGTACGAGGAGGCCCAGCTGGGCACGGCGGAGATCCGCGAGATCTTCCGTTCCTCCAAGTTCGGCAACATCGCCGGCTCGATCGTGCGGTCGGGCGAGATCCGCCGCAACGCCAAGGCGCGCGTCCTGCGCGACGGCAAGGTCGTGGGGGACAACCTCACGGTCGAGTCGCTCAAGCGGTTCAAGGACGACGCGACCGAGGTCCGCGAGGGCTACGAGTGCGGTATCGGGCTCGGGTCCTTCAACGACCTGCAGGTCGGCGACACGATCGAGACGTTCGAGATGCGGGAGAAGCCGCGTTCCTGACGTGACCGTGGACCGGGGGTGGGCGACTACGCTCGCCCCCGGTCCGCGTTCGTCGCCCGGCAGCACCGGGCGCACCTCCGCGAGGGCGGCGGCGGGTCTACCATCCGCCGCTCGTCCCTCGCGGCTCCCGCCAGACCCGCCACGACCCGCCGCCGCCCTCGCTGCGGCCCGCCCTCGTCCCGTGCCTCACCCCTGCCCGTGCCAGGTCCTGGCGCGAGCAGGTCCGGCGAGGGCAGGGCACAGTGGGCGGAACGAAAGGAAGAAGCCATGGTCGACCACCCCCGGGCGAGGAAGCTCGCCGACCGGATCAAGGTCATCGTCGCGCAGATGCTCGACACCCGGATCAAGGACCCGCGGCTCGGGTTCGTCACCGTCACCGACGTGCGCGTGACCGGCGACCTGCAGAACGCCTCGGTGTTCTACACGGTCTACGGGACGGACGAGGAGCGGGCCGGGACCGCCGCGGCGCTCGAGAGCGCCAAGGGGATCATCCGCTCCGAGGTGGGCAAGCAGACGGGCATCCGTCTCACGCCGACGCTCGAGTTCCACCTCGACGCCGTGCCCGAGACCGCGGCGCACCTCGACGCCGCGCTCGTCGAGGCGCGCCGGCGCGACGCCGAGCTCGCCGCGCTGCGCGAGGGCAAGGCCTTCGCGGGCGACGCCGACCCGTACCGCGTGCCCGAGCAGGGCGATGAGCGCACCGAGGACTGAGCGCCCGCCGCGCCGCCCGACGGCGTCCGACGGCCTGCTCGTCGTCGACAAGCCCGCGGGCTGGACGAGCCACGACGTCGTCGGGCGCGTGCGGCACCTCGCGGGCACGCGCAAGGTGGGCCACGCGGGCACGCTCGACCCGATGGCCACGGGCGTGCTCGTGCTCGGCGTCGGGCGTGCCACGAAGCTGCTCACCTACGTGGTGGGCGCGGACAAGGAGTACGCCGCGACGCTGCGCCTCGGCGCGTCCACGACCACGGACGACGCCGAGGGCGAGGTCGTGGCCCGGGCCGACGCGTCCGGCGTCGTCCGCGCGGACCTCGACGCGGAGGTCGCCCGCCTGACGGGCGACATCCTCCAGGTGCCCACCACGGTGAGCGCGATCAAGGTCGACGGCAGGCGCGCGTACGCGCTCGCCCGCGCGGGCGAGCAGGTCGACCTCCCGGCCCGGCCCGTCACGGTCTCGCGGTTCGCCGTGCACGACGTGCGGCCCGTCGCCCCCGGCACCGCGGGCCTGCCCGCCGACGCGCCCCCGGCGCTCGACCTCGACGCGACCGTCGTGTGCTCGTCGGGCACCTACGTGCGCGCGCTCGCGCGCGACCTCGGCGCCGCGCTCGGCGTCGGCGGCCACCTCACGGCCCTGCGCCGCACGCGCGTGGGCGGCTACCTGCTCGACGGCGCCGTGACGCTCGAGGAGGCCGAGGCCCAGGCCGACCGGGACGGCGTCCTCGCGACCGTCCCGCTCGCCGAGGCCGCGCGCGCGACGTTCCCCGTGCGCGAGCTCTCCGCGCAGGAGGCGACCGCGCTGTCCTACGGGCAGTGGGTCGACGCGTCCGGCACGCCGGGCACGACCGCGGCGCTCTCGCCCGACGGTGAGCTCGTCGCGCTCGTCGAGGACACGCGGCGTCGCGGCGAGGTGCGCGCGCGCCCCGTGCTCGTGCTCGCCCCGGCCTGACGCGCCCGGTTCGGCGTCGCGGCGCGGTCGTGGCAGTCTTGTGCAGCGCGGCCGCGGCCGGCGACCGGGGCGACGGCACGTCGCCCGGGCAACGGTGACCCCCACCACGACCATCCCGAGGAGTTCTCGCGTGCACCTGTGGACGGACCTCAGCCAGGTTCCCCCGGGATTCGGCCCGACGGTCGTGACCCTCGGCAACTTCGACGGCGTCCACCGCGGCCACGCGCAGGTCCTCGCGCGCATCGTCGACCTCGCCCGGGCGCGCGACGCCCGCGCGGTCGCGGTGACCTTCAACCCGCACCCCGCGGTCGTGCACCGTCCCGACGAGGCGCCCGAGCTCATCACGGGCATCGCGGACCGCGTCGAGCTGCTCGCGGGCACCGGGCTCGACGCCGTCCTGCTCGTCGACTACACGCTCGACTTCGCGCGCCAGACGCCCGAGGAGTTCGTCTCGACCTACCTCGTCGACGGGCTGCGGGCCGGGACGGTCGTCGTCGGGCACGACGTGCGGTTCGGCCGCGGGAACTCCGGGACGCTCGCGACGATGGTCGAGCTCGGCGCGCGCCACGGGTTCGAGGTCGTCGCGATCGACGACGTCGGCCAGCACCAGGGCGTGCCGGTCACCGAGGGCGGCCCGGGCCACGACGCGCGCTGGTCGTCGACCGGGGTGCGCGCCCTGCTCACCGCGGGCGACGTCCGCGAGGCGGCCCGCATCCTCGGCCGCCACCACCGCGTGCGCGGCACGGTCGTGCACGGCGACGCGCGCGGTCGCGACCTCGGGTTCCCGACCGCGAACCTCGGCGCGATCACGGGCATGGTCCCCGCCGACGGCGTGTACGCCGGGTGGCTCGAGCGCCCGCAGCTCGCCGCCGCGGCCGACCCGCACCACCCCGACGTGCGGCTGCCCGCGGCGATCTCCATCGGCACCAACCCGACGTTCGACGGGGTCGAGCGCCGCGTCGAGGCCTACGTGCTCGACCGCACCGACCTCGACCTCTACGACGAGGACGTCGTCCTCGAGCTCGTCGACCGGCTGCGGCCCACGCTGCGGTTCGACGGCGTCGAGCCGCTCGTCGCGCAGATGCACGACGACGTGGCGCGCGCCCGGGCGGTGCTCGCCGCCGACGAGGACCCCGTCGCGTGAGCGCGCCGGTCCTCGAGGCGCGTGCGCTGCGCGTCGGCTACGGGGACCTCGCGGTGTGCGCCCCCGTGGACCTCACGGTCCGGGCGGGGGAGGTGTGGGCCGTCGTCGGGGCGAACGGGAGCGGCAAGTCGACCCTGCTCCGCACGCTCCTCGGCCTCCAGGCGCCGCTCGGCGGGACCGTCGCCGCGTTCGGGCGCCCCGTCGACGAGCGCGAGCGCGGCTTCCGCGCGCGCGTGGCGGGCGTGCTCGACGACGACGCGTACTTCCCGGGGCTGACCGTCCGCGAGCACCTCGTCCTCGTGGCACGCGGGCACGGGGTGCCCCGCGCGGGCGAGGTCGTCGACGGGCTCCTCGACCGGTTCGGCATCGCCGCGCAGGGGCGCGCGCTGCCCACCGAGCTCTCCTCGGGCCAGCGCCGGCGCCTGCTCCTCGCGGCGGGCTTCGTCCGCCCGCGCGACCTGCTCGTGCTCGACGAGCCCGAGCAGCGCCTCGACCCCGGCATGCGGGCCGACCTCGCCGGCATCCTGCGCGACGAGGCGCGGCGCGGCACCGCCGTCGTGCTCGCCTCGCACGACCCCGTGCTGGTCGGGGCCCTCGACGCGCACGGCCTCCTCGTCGGCGAGGACGCGTGCACCGTCCTCGCGCCCGGTCGCACGCGCGCCGTGCTCGCCGAGGTGCGGTGACGCGCGTGGCCGCCCCGGACCCGCTGCCGGCCCTGCGGGCCGACCCCTACGAGCTGCTCACCGGGCGCGAGCTGCGGACCCTCACGGCGCGCGCGGTGCGGGCCCGTGCGGACGCCGGCCCGGGCGAGCTCGTCGTCGACGTCGCCTACGCGGCCGTGTCGGCGCTCCTCGCGGCCGGGCTCGTCGCGGGCGCGGCCAACCTGCTGCGCGAGGCGCTCGTGGTGCCCGCGGCCGCGGGCGACGCCGTCGTGCTCGGGCCCGCCGCGGTCGCGGGGCTCCTCGGCGGGGCGTTCCTCGCCCTCGCCCTCGGCACGGCCCTGCGGCTCGGGCCGCTCGGCGTCGGGAGCGCCGGGGCGCGCTGGTGGCTGCCGGCGCCCTCCGACCGCCGGGGGCTGCTCGTCCCGTCGTTCCGCCGCGCGCTCGGCGCGGGCGCGGGGGCCGGCGCGGTCGCCGGGGCGGTGGTCGCGCTCGCCGCGGGCGGCCTCGTCGCCGACGTCGCGCGCGGCGCCCTCGCGACCGCGGTCGCCACGACGCTGCTCGTCGTCGTGGCGGGGCTCGCGCAGCCGCACGCGCGGGCCGCCGCGCGCGTGGCCCGCGCGGCGGACGTCGCGGTGGCGGCCGTCCCCGTCGTGGGCGTCGCGCTCGTGCTCGCCGGGGTCGGCGGCGGCACCGCGGTCCTGGTGCCCGCCCCGGCCGTCGTCGCCGTGGTCGCCGCGGGGACGGTCGCGCTCGCGGCGTGGTGGTGGACGCGCGCCGAGCGCCTCGGCGCGCCCGTGCTGCGCGCCCAGGGCTCCGTCATGGACCAGGTCGGCGGTGCCGTGCTCTCGGTCGACGTCCGCGCCCTGGGCCGTGCGCTCGAGGCGCCCGGGCAGCGCCGGGTCCGGCGCACCGCGGCGCTGCGCACCGTGCGCGGCCCGGCCACGGCGCTGGTCGCCGCCGACCTCGTGCTCCTGCGCCGCAGCCCGACCGCGGTGGCCCACCTCGTCGGCCTCGCTGCGCTGCTCGCCGTGGCGCCCCAGGTGCCCGCCCTCGCGACGGGCGCCGGCGCGTTCGTCGTGCTCGTCGTCGCGGGGCTGCGCGCGGCCCAGCTCGGCGCGCAGGGCGCGCGGGCCGCCGACCTCGTCCCCGTGCTCGACGCCCTCGTCCCGCTCGGCGCCCGCGCCGGGCGGCTCGCCCGCACGGTCGTCCCGGCGCTCGCCGCGGCCGGGTGCCTCGTCGTGGGCGCGCTGCCGCTCGCGCTCGGCGCCGGCGACGGCCGCTGGCTCGCGCTCGCCGCGCTGACGGGCGTCGTGCAGGGGGCCGCGGCGGTGCGCTCGGCGTACCGGCGCCCGCCCGACTGGTCCGCGCCGCTGCTCGCGACCCCCGCCGGCGGCATCCCGACGGGCGCCGCGGCGGCGCTCCGCGTCGGCCCCGACGTCGCGCTCCTGGGCTCCGTGCCCCTCGGCGTCGCGCTCCTCGTCGGTGCGCCGGGCTGGGGCGCGGTGCTCGCGCAGGGCCTCGCGGCGCTCGTCGCGCTCGCCGTGGCCTCGCGCGTCCCGCGCCGCTGACCTCGCGGGTCACGAAACCCGGCCCGGGCACCTCCCTCCTCGTGTGCCGCGCGTCGTGCCGACGCGCCGACGCGGCCACGCCCGAGGGGCCGGGCGACACCGGGCCACGGGGCCGTGGTCGCCACCTGCCCCGCCGGCCCGACGACCGCGGTCGCGGGGCGCCGCCCCTCGAGGGCCTCGGAGAACCCCACACAGGAAGGCTCGAGCCATGGAGGCTCAGCAGAACCCGACGGCGACAGTCGCCGAGGACGTGGTGGACGACGTCGCACCCGACGCCGTCGACCAGGCGTCCACACCGATCGGACGGACCGTGCGCAGCGTCGGTCACGGCGCGGCCGTCGCGCCCGACGACTCCGCCGACGACTCCGCCGACGCGGACGGTGACGCGGACCCCGCGAGGTCCACGGCCCCGCTCCTGCCGGCCGCGCGCGCCGCCGTGGCCCGCGACCACGTGCTGCACCGGTACGACTCGACGACCGCGTTCGACTACCTCTTCCCGGAGCTCGCCGGGCGGTTCCCGGCGTTCCACCTCCCGGTCGGGAACGGCACCACCGCGGGCACCGTGCAGGCGCTGAGGGACCTCGGCGCGGCCATGGTGACCCGCCCGGTCGCCGCCCCCGGGCAGCCGCCGCGTGATCTCAACGCGCGGGTCCCGGCGGTCTACACGTACTGGGGCCAGTTCATCGACCACGACATCACGCTCAACACGAACGGGCCCGACACGACCTCCGGCCGAGGCGGGGACCAGGCGCTCGGCGACGTCGACGCGGTCCCGTTCCGGGTCTTCCAGCCGAAGGTGGTGGTCCGCTCGCTCCACAACGGGCGCCACCCGGCGCTCAACCTGGACTCGCTGTACGGCAGCGGCCCGGTCTTCCCCGGGGAGCCCCGGTACCGGACCACCCGCAGCGAGGCCGCCTACGTCCCGGGGTCGGCCAAGCTCCGGCTCGGTCGCATCTCCACGGAGCCGCTCGTGATCCCCGGCGGCCCGTCGTTCGCGCTCGTCGCACCCGGCGACGACGCGCAGCGCGACCTGCCCCGCGACGAGGACGGCGCCCCGCTCGTCCCCGACGGCCGCAACGACGAGAACCTCGTCGTGGCCCAGCTCCACCTCGCGATGATCCGGTTCCACAACGCCGTCGTGGACTGGGTGGGCGAGTTCGAGCCCTGGGTGCGGGGGGTCGGCGAGCGCGCGGTGTTCGAGCGCGCGAGCCAGCTCGTGCGCTGGCACTACCAGTGGCTCGTCGTCAACGACTACCTGCGCACGCTCACGAAGCCGGGCGTGCTCGACGCCGTCCTGCTCCGCGACACGTCCGTGTTCCGGCCCCGCTACCCGGTCTCGATGCCGCTGGAGTTCGCGGTCGCCGCCTTCCGGTTCGGCCACTCGATGATCCGGGAGTCGTACGACTTCAACGTCAACTTCACCGGCGCGCCGCCCGCGAACGCGAGCCTGAACCTGCTCTTCCGGTTCACCGGGAACGGCGGGGGACTGGTGCCGGGACCCGCGGGCGGGCCCGTGCTCCCCTCGAACTGGCCGATCGAGTGGGCGCGGTTCGTCGACAAGGGCGACCCGTCCCCGTTCCGCGCGGCGGAGAAGATCGACACGTTCCTCGCGCCGAGCCTGGGCGACCTGGTCAAGGAGGGCGCGCTGCCCCCCGAGCCGCCGGCGCACACGCCGCAGCAGCTCGCCGCGAGCGCGCTGCAGAAGCAGCTCGCGCAGCGCAACCTGCTGCGCGGCTACATGCTCGCGCTGCCCACCGGCGAGGCCGTGGCGGACGCCCTCGGCGTCGTCCCGCTCACCCCGGCGCAGCTCGAGGACCGCGCGGGCGACGACGTGCGGCGGGCGCTCGCCGCGCTGCGCCGTCGCGGGCACGGCGGGACGCCGCTGTGGTACTACGTCCTCAAGGAGGCCGAGCTCCAGGGCAACGGGAGCTTCCTCGGCGAGGTCGGCAGCCGTGTGCTCGCGGAGACGTTCGTCTACCTGCTGCGCCAGGACGACACGTCGTACGTCCGGGCGAGCAACCACTGGACGCCCGCCCAGGGCGTCCACTTCGAGGACGGGTCGCTCGTCCTCACGCTCCCGGACCTCCTGCGGTTCGCGGGCGTGCTCCCCGACGCGGCGGGCGCGTTCCGCGGCGACGGGACCGCAGGTCACGACGGCGCACCCTGACCGCACGGCCCGACGGCGGCGCGGTCCCTCCGCGGGGGGCCGCGCCGTCCGGCGTGGGGGGAAGGCCACCCGGGAACGGGGGAGAGCGTCCACCTGGTAAGATCGATGCGCCGTCTGACCGGCCGCGGAACCAGAGAGCCTCAGGAAGTCCCTCCTGACGCACCGCGCAACGACCCCGAAGGAGAACCGTGCCGCTCGACACTGCCACGAAGCAGCGCATCATGACCGAGTACGCGACGAGCGAGGGCGACACCGGTTCGCCCGAGGTCCAGATCGCGCTCCTCACGCAGCGCATCAAGGACCTGACCGAGCACCTCAAGGAGCACAAGCACGACCACCACAGCCGTCGTGGCCTGCTCCTGCTCGTCGGCCAGCGTCGCCGTCTCCTCGGCTACCTGCAGAAGGTCGACATCAACCGCTACCGCAGCCTGATCGAGCGTCTCGGTCTGCGCCGCTGAACCACCCCGTCCGGCCCGGTCCCCTGCGGGGGCCGGGCTGGTCTGGTGAGATGTACCCGTAGAACCACCCACCGCGCCGCCGGCCTCTCGTTCGGTCCTCGGTAGTGGGCCACGGACCCCGTCGCACGTCGTCCCTCGCGGACCGGCGCCCGGGAACCGCCGTGGACCTCGATCGAAGACCGCCGAGCGTCGAGCGCGACCGGAGCCGTCCGCGCACCTGCGCGAGCGGCACGGACCGGAACCCTCGACAGGGCTACCGGGCGGCGCTTCGAGAAAGGGAGGGCACCCGTGGAGGGTCCCGAGATCCAGTTCGCCGAGGCCACGATCGACAACGGTCGCTTCGGCACCCGCACCGTCCGGTTCGAGACCGGGCGCCTCGCCCGTCAGGCCGCCGGCTCCGTCGCCGCGTACCTCGACGACGAGACGATGCTCCTGTCCGCCACGTCGGCGGGCAAGCACCCCAAGGACCAGTTCGACTTCTTCCCGCTGACGGTGGACGTCGAGGAGCGCATGTACGCGGCGGGCCGCATCCCCGGCTCGTTCTTCCGTCGCGAGGGCCGCCCCTCGACCGACGCGATCCTCGCGTGCCGCCTCATCGACCGCCCGCTGCGCCCCCTGTTCGTCAAGGGCCTGCGCAACGAGGTCCAGGTCGTCATCACGGTCCTCGCCATCCACCCGGACGACGCGTACGACACGCTCGCGATCAACGCGGCGTCCGCGTCGACGCAGATCTCGGGCCTGCCGTTCTCCGGCCCGGTCGGCGCGGTGCGCATCGCGCTCGTCGACGGCCAGTGGGTCGCGTTCCCGAAGTACTCCGACAAGGAGCGCGCGGTCTTCGACATGGTCGTGGCCGGCCGTGCCGTGGGCGACGACGTCGCCATCGCGATGATCGAGGCCGAGGCGACCGACAACGCGTGGGGCCTCGTCAAGGACGAGGGCGCGACCGCCCCGACCGAGGAGATCGTCGCCGAGGGCATCGAGGCGGCCAAGCCGTTCATCAAGGCCCTGTGCGACGCGCAGGCGTCCCTCGCGGCGCAGGCGGCGAAGCAGGTCCAGGAGTTCCCGCTCTTCCTCGACTACCAGGACGACGCGTTCGCGGCCGTCGAGGCCGAGGTGTCCGCGGACCTGCGCGACGCGCTCGCCATCGCGGACAAGCAGGACCGCGAGAGCCGTCTCGACGAGATCAAGAACGAGATGGTCGGCAAGCTCCAGGCCGGGTTCGACGGCCGCGAGAAGGAGCTCTCCGCGGCGTACCGCTCGCTGCAGAAGAAGCTCGTGCGCCAGCGCGTCCTCACGGACGGCGTGCGCATCGACGGCCGTGGCCTCGCGGACATCCGCACGCTCTCGGCCGAGGTCGAGGTGCTCCCGCGCGTGCACGGCTCCGCGCTCTTCGAGCGTGGCGAGACCCAGATCATGGGCGTGACGACGCTGAACATGCTCCGCATGGAGCAGCAGATCGACTCGCTCGGTCCGGAGACGCGCAAGCGCTACATGCACAACTACAACTTCCCGCCCTACTCGACCGGCGAGACCGGCCGCGTGGGCAGCCCGAAGCGTCGCGAGATCGGGCACGGCGCGCTCGCCGAGCGCGCGCTCGTGCCGGTGCTGCCGAGCCGCGAGGAGTTCCCCTACGCGATCCGCCAGGTGTCCGAGGCCCTCGGCTCCAACGGCTCGACGTCGATGGGCTCGGTCTGCGCCTCGACCCTGTCGCTCCTCAACGCGGGCGTGCCGCTACGCGCACCCGTCGCGGGCATCGCGATGGGCCTCATCTCCGACACGGTGGACGGCGAGACCCGCTACGCGGCGCTCACCGACATCCTGGGGGCCGAGGACGCGTTCGGCGACATGGACTTCAAGGTCGCCGGCACGCGCGAGTTCGTCACGGCCATCCAGCTCGACACGAAGCTCGACGGCATCCCCGCCTCGGTGCTCGCCGGTGCGCTCACGCAGGCCCGCGACGCGCGCCTGACGATCCTCGACGTGCTCGCCGAGGCCATCGACGTGCCGGACGAGATGTCCCCGAACGCCCCGCGCGTCATCTCCGTGAAGGTGCCGGTCGACAAGATCGGCGAGGTCATCGGCCCCAAGGGCAAGATGATCAACCAGATCCAGGAGGAGACGGGCGCGGACATCTCCATCGAGGACGACGGCACCGTCTACATCGGCGCCACCGACGGCCCGTCGGCCGAGGCCGCCCGCGCGGCGATCAACGCGATCGCCAACCCGCACGTCCCCGAGGTCGGCGAGCGCTTCGTCGGCACCGTGGTCAAGACGACGTCGTTCGGCGCGTTCGTCTCGCTCTCCCCGGGCAAGGACGGTCTGCTGCACATCAGCCAGATCCGCAAGCTCGTGGGCGGCAAGCGCGTCGAGAACGTCGAGGACGTGCTGTCCATCGGTCAGAAGGTCCAGGTGGAGATCGGCGAGATCGACCCGCGCGGCAAGCTCTCGCTGCACGCGGTCGTCGACGAGGCCGAGGCCGCCGAGGCGCCCGCGACCGAGGGTGCGGACGCCTGACGTGCCCTGGGACCTCCCGCTCGTCCCGGCCGGCGCGGCCGGGGCCGAGCTGACCGCCGGGCAGGACGGTGCGACGACCCGTCGCAGCGTCCTGCCCGGCGGGGTCCGCGTGCTCACCGAGTCGATGCCGGGCCTGCGCTCGGCGACGGTGGGCGCGTGGGTCGGCGTCGGCTCGCGCGACGAGACCGACGGGCACTTCGGCTCCACGCACTTCCTCGAGCACCTGCTCTTCAAGGGCACGGCGCGCCGGTCCGCGATGGACATCGCCGAGGCGTTCGACGCCGTCGGCGGCGAGGCCAACGCGGCGACCGGCAAGGAGCACACGTGCTACTACGCGCGCGTGCTCGACACGGACCTGCCCATGGCGGTCGACGTCATCGCGGACATGGTCACGTCCGCGCGGCTCGACGCCGACGAGCTCGAGACCGAGCGCGGCGTCATCCTCGAAGAGCTCGCGATGAACGACGACGACCCGTCGGACGTCGTGCACGAGGAGTTCGCCGCGGCGGTCCTCGCCGGGCACGCGCTGGGCCGGCCCATCGGTGGCACGCCCGAGACCATCACCGCCGTCCCGCGCGACGCGGTCTGGGAGCACTACCGCTGGCACTACCGTCCGGAGACGCTCGTCGTCGCGGCGGCGGGCGGCGTCGACCACGACGTGCTCGTCGGCCAGGTGGCGCGCGCCCTGCAGGACGGCGGCTGGGACCTCGACGCGAGCGCGGCCCCGCGGGCCCGCCGCGACCCGCACGACCCGGCCCTCGCGGGCGTGGGCACCGACGGCGTCGAGCTCACGGTCCGCCGCTCGGTCGAGCAGGCGAACGTCGTGATCGGCGGCGCCGGCCTCTCGGCGACGGACGACCGGCGCTTCATCCTCTCGGTGCTCAGCGCGGCGCTCGGCGGCGGCATGAGCTCGCGGCTCTTCCAGGAGATCCGCGAGAAGCGCGGCCTCGCCTACTCGACGTACTCCTTCGCGTCCGGGCACGGCGGCATCGGCACGTTCGGCCTCTACGCCGGCTGCGCGCCGTCGAAGGTCGACGAGGTGACCGCGCTCCTGCACGGCGAGCTCGACCGCCTCGCGGACGACGGCATCACGCAGGCCGAGCTGGACCGCAGCATCGGCCAGCTCGCGGGCGGCCTCGTCCTCGGCCTCGAGGACTCGGGCTCGCGCATGAGCCGTCTCGGCAAGGCCGAGCTCGTCTACGGCGAGCTCCTCAGCCTCGAGGAGTCGCTCGACGCGATCCGGTCCGTGACGGCCGACGACGTGCGCAAGCTCGCGGGCGAGCTCGCGTCGCGGCCGCGCTCGGTCGTGCGCGTCGGCCCGTTCGGCGACTGACCCGACCTCACCGCCGGCCGTCCTCCCTCCGGAGGGCGGCCGGCGGCGTGCTGCCCGGGCGCGGACGCCGGGCGCCCGGACGGCGCGCGGGGCCGCGCGCGGCGCCCGATAGGGTGACGGGCGTGAGCGAGCAGAGCACCACCGCGCCCGACCCCTCCGAGACCGCGCCCGGGCCCGGCCCGCACGGTGACTCGCGCCCGCTGCGGGTCGCCGTGCTGGGCGCCGCCGGGCGCATGGGCGCGACGGTCTGCGCGGCCGTCGACGGCGCGGCCGACCTCGAGCTCGTCGCGCGCCTCGACGCGGGCGACGAGGTGTCGCCGGCCACGCTCGGCGGCGCCGACGTCGCGGTCGACTTCACGGTCCCGTCCGCCACCGAGGCGAACGTCCACGCGCTCCTCGACGCGGGCGTGCACGCCGTGGTCGGCACGACGGGCTGGACGGACGAGAGCCGCGGGCGCGTCGTCGAGCACCTCGAGCGCGCCGCGCGCGACGGCCGTCCGGGCCTCGGCGTCCTCATCGCGCCGAACTTCGGCCTCTCGGCGGTGCTGGCCATGACCTTCGCGGCGAAGGCGGCGCGCTACTTCGAGTCGGCCGAGGTGATCGAGCTGCACCACCCGGACAAGGTCGACGCACCCTCGGGCACCGCGCGGCACACGGCCGCGGCGATCGCGGCGGCGCGCGCCGAGGCGGGGCTCGGCCCGGCGCCCGACGCGACGGAGACCGGCTGGGAGGCCCGTGGCGCGGACGTCGACGGGGTGCGCGTGCACGCCGTGCGCCTGCGCGGCCTCGTCGCGCACGAGGAGATCCTCTTCGGCAACGCGGGCGAGCAGCTCGTCATCCGCCAGGACTCGTTCGACCGCGTCTCGTTCATGCCGGGCGTCCTGCTCGCCGTGCGCGAGGTCGTGTCGCGGCCGGGCCTGACGGTCGGCCTCGAGAACGTCCTGGACCTCGCGTGAGCGCTCCCGGACCCGCCGAGCGGCCCGTCGCCCCCGCGCCGCGCCGGCCCTGGCGCGGGATCGTCGGCGTCGTCCTCGTCACCGCGCTCCTCGCGCTCTACGTGTGGGCGGTCGCCGGCCGGGCGGTCGCGCTCGTGCGCACGGGCGAGCCGGCCGCGGTCGCGATCGGAGCCGCCGTGCTCGTGCTGCCGCTCCTCGTCGTGGGGCTGGTGGGCCGCGAGATCCGGCTCGCGCTCACGGTCCAGCGCATGGCCGACGAGCTCGCGGGCGCCGGCCGCCTGCCGGTCGACGACCTGCCCCGGTCGCCCGGCGGCCGGATCGACCGCGCGGCGGCCGACGCCGCGTTCGCGCCCTACCGCGAGGCGGTCGAGGCGGAGCCCCGGAGCTGGGAGGCCTGGTACCACCTCGCGTTCGCGTACGACGCCTCGGGCGACCGCCGCCGCGCGCGCGAGGCGCTGCGCCGGGCCGCGGCCCTCTACCGCCCGGCCGCCTGACGCCCGGCGCGCCGTGCGGGCCGCCGGGGCTAGAGGCTCGTCCAGCAGTACACGGCGTGGCCGGCGTCGTCCGCGCGCACGCACAGGCCCGCGAGGTCGTGGAGCGCGGACGCGAGCGCCGTCGGGTCCGAGCCCTCGAGCTCCTCGGTCCGCGACCAGCGCGCCGCGGTCTCCTCGAGCACCGCGGGCGTCGCGGACGCGAGCGCCGCCACGAGCTCGTCGGAGACGCTCACGACCCACGGGCCCTCGTCGCCCGCGCTCGCGACGAGCGCGCCGTGCCGCGCGTGCGCGGTGACCTCGGCGTAGGGGCGGCCGGTGAGCAGGCTCGCGAGCGTCCCGAGCGCGACGAACGGCTCGATGCCGTGCAGCTCGACGGGGGTGTACGTGCTCCGCATCGTGGCGGGGTCGACGACGCCGGGGCCCTGCGCGGCGACGGCTGCGGCCAGGGTGTCGTCGGCGGTGGCGAAGTAGTCGGTGAGGAGTCCCATGGCCGCAGATCCTCCCAGGCCGGGGGCCTTCGTGGGTCACGCGGACGTCACGGGCGTGTGACGGGCACGTGCCTCAGACCTCGGCCGACCACCGGTGCTCGACGACGTCGCGCACGCCGGTCGCGAGCGTCCGGGTCCGTCCGTCGGGCCCCAGGCCCGCACCGGCGAGGAACGCCTCGCGGCCGGAGTCGCCGTCGAGGACCCACGTGACGACCTCCTCGGCGCCGTCGCGGCGCAGCCGGTCGACGGCGGCGGACAGCAGGCGCGAGCCGTGCCCGCCCCGCTGGTGGGACGGCTCGACCTCGAGCGCGAGGAGCTGGCCGGGCGCCACCGCGGCGAAGCCGACGACCTGCGCCCCGGCGCACGCGACGAGCACCGCGAAGCCGGGCCCCGGGGGCGAGGAGATGGCCGCGGCCCACTGCTCGCGCATGCGCACCGTGTCGAGCGCGTCGAGGACGTCCTCGCCGAGCACGTCGGCGTGCCCGGCGCGCCACGCGCCGACCTGGATCGCGGTCATCGCGACGTCGTCGCCGGCGACGGCGGGGCGGACGGAGACGTCGGCGGTCTCGCGGAAGAGGCTCACGCCACCACCCTATGCGCCGGCGCGCGGCGCGCGGTCACCCCCAGCCGAGCGCGCGGAGCCCCGCGGCGGTGGCGGCGGCGAGCAGCACGACGACGATGAAGGGCGCGCGCAGCGCGAGCGCGACGGCCGCGACGGCGAGCGCGGGCAGGCGCGCGTCGACGACGACCGCCTGCCCGGCGCCGACGGTCTGCACGGTGACGAGCGCGGCGAGGAGGGCCGCGGTGACGAGCGAGGCGGTGCGGGCGACGCGCTCGTCCGCGAGCCAGTGCTCGGGCACGAGGTGCCCGGCGAGCTTGAGGGCGAAGCACACCGCGGACGCGGCGAGCACGACGACCCAGACGGTCGTGGGGGTCATCGGGACTCCTCTCCGGGCGCCGGGGCGGGCGCGGCGGCCCGTCGGCCGGGGCCGACCTGGCCGATGACGATCGCGACGGCGGCCGCCGCGAGCACCGGCACGCCGCCCGGCGCGACGGGGATGAGCACCGCGGCCACGACCACCGCGGCCCCGGCCGCGAGCCGCAGGGGGCGCGCCGCGAGGCGCGGCCAGAGCAGGCCGAGGAACGCCGCGGCGGCGGCCGCGTCGAGGCCCCACGCGCGCGGGTCGCCGAGCGCGTCGCCCGCGAGCGCCCCGACGAGGGTCATGGCGTTCCACAGCACGAAGATGCCCACGCCGGTCCACCAGAACCCGGCGCGCACGGCGCGGCGCGAGCGCTGGGCGGTGGCGACGGCCGTGGACTCGTCGATCGTGAACTGGGCCGCGACGACCTTGTGCCACGAGCGCAGCGCGAGGAGCGGGCCGAGCTGTGCGCCGTACAGCGCGTTGCGCACCCCGAGGAATCCGGCCGTGGCGATCGCCGCCGCGGGGGCGCCGCCCGCGCCGACGACGCCGACGAGCGCGAACTGCGACCCGCCGGAGAACATGAGCAGGCTCAGCGCCATGGTCTGGGCGACGTCGAGGCCCGCGACGACGGCCAGGGCACCGAACGAGATCCCGTACAGGCCGGTCGCGACGGAGACCGAGACGGCCTGGCGGACCGCCGCGCGGACCTCGTCCTCGACCGCGTGCTCGACGGCGCCCGTGACCTCGGCGTCGAGACCCCGGGGGGCGTCGGCGCCGGGCGGCGGGGCGTCGTCGTGCCAAGTCATGCGTGCGGGTCGGCCGGGCCCTCGCCCGCCGCGGCGGCGTTGGCGGCGCGCTGGTGCGCGGTGAGCGACATGCGGTCGATGGCCGCGAGCGCGAGGGCGGAGACGACGAACGCGAGGTGGATGATCGTCTGCCACATCATCTGCGTCGGCGTGTAGCTCGTGCTGTCGATGAACGTGCGCAGCAGGTGGATCGAGGAGATGCCGATGATCGACATGGCGAGCTTGGTCTTGAGCACGTTCGCGTTGACGTGGCTCAGCCACTCCGGCTGGTCCGGGTGGCCGTCGAGGCGGATGCGCGAGACGAAGGTCTCGTAGCCGCCGACGATGACCATGATGAGCAGGTTCGAGATCATCACGACGTCGACGAGGCCGAGCACCGCGAGCATGATCTCCTCGGCCCCGAACACGTGGGTCTCGAGCTCGTGCGTCTCGGCGTTCATCGCCGTGACCTCGCCCGTGAAGCCGCCGAGGATGAGGTGCCACAGCTCCTTGAGGAACTGCCACACGTAGACGACCTGGGCCACGATGAGCCCGAAGTACAGCGGTGCCTGGAGCCAGCGGGACGCGAAGATCATGTAGCCGACGGTCGTCACGCGGGCGCTGGGCGACGGGACGTTCGGGGCGGTCTGTGCGAGGGCGGCAGGCACGGGCGTGGTCTCCGGAGGTCGGACGGCGCGGGGGAGGGGCGCGCAGCGCGAGGCTGGGCGGCGTCAGGCTACAACGCGACGGCGCCGGTCAGAGCGCGACGTACACCGTCTCGAGGTACTCCTCGAGCCCCGCCTCGCCGCCCTCGCGCCCGAGGCCCGACTGCTTGACCCCGCCGAACGGCGCGCTCGCGTCGGACACCATGCCGCGGTTGATCCCGATCATCCCGGCCTCGACCTCCTCGGCCACGCGCACGGCGCGGTCGAGCGACGTCGTGTAGGCGTAGGCGGCGAGGCCGTGCTCGGTCGCGTTGGCGAGCTCGATCCCCTCGTCGTCGCTGCCGAACGCGACCACCGGGGCCACGGGGCCGAAGACCTCCTCCGTGACCACGCGCGCGTCGGGGTCCACGCCGGACAGCACCGTGGGCGCGTAGAAGTGCCCGACGTCGCGCGGCCGGGTCGCCCCGGTGAGGACCTGGGCGCCGCCGTCGACCGCGGCGTCGACGAGCTCGGCGACGGCGTCGACGGCCTTCGCCTCGATGAGCGGGCCGACCTGCACGCCGTCCTCCGCGCCGGGACCGACGCGCAGCCCCTCGAACGCCACCGCGAGGCGCTGGGCGAACTCGCGCGCGACGGCGTCGTGCACGAGGAAGCGGTTCGCGGCGACGCAGCTCTGGCCGGCGTTGCGCAGCTTCGCGACGACGGCGCCCTCGACGGCCCGGTCCAGGTCGGCGTCCTCGAGCACGAGGAAGGGCGCGTTGCCGCCGAGCTCCATCGAGGTGCGCAGCACCTGCCCCGCCGCCTTCTCCAGGAGCGTGCGGCCCACGGCCGTCGACCCCGTGAACGACAGCTTGCGCAGCCGCGGGTCGGCGAGGAGCGGGCCGGTGACGTCGGCCGCGCGCGAGGAGGGCACGACGTTGACCACGCCCGCCGGCAGGCCGCGGTCGGCGAGCTCGGACCGCACGACCTCCGCGACGAGGGCGGTCGTCAGGGGCGTCAGGCGCGCGGGCTTGACGACCACCGTGCACCCGGCCGCGAGCGCCGGGCCGATCTTGCGCGTCGCCATGGCGAGCGGGAAGTTCCACGGCGTGACGAGCAGCGCCGGGCCCACCGGGCGCCGGAACACGAGCTGGCGGTTCCCGCCCGTCGGGGCGGTGCGCACGAGCCCCTCGGCGCGCACGGCCTGCTCGCCGAACCAGCGCAGGAAGTCGGCGCCGTACAGCACCTCGGCGCGCGCCTCGGCGAGGGGCTTGCCGCACTCCGCCGTGATGAGCGCCGCGACGTCGTCCGCGCGCGCGACGAGGCGGTCGTGCACGGCGCGCAGCACCTCGCCGCGCTCGCGCGGGGGCGTCGCGCGCCACGCGGGCGCGGCCCGGTGCGCCGCGTCGAGCGCGCGCAGGGCGTCCGCGGGGCCCGCGTCCGCGACGTCGAAGAGCGACTCCTCGGTGGCCGGGTCCTCGACCTCGAACGTCGCGCCGTCCTCGGCCTGGCCCCAGCGCCCGTCGACGAGCAGGCCGGTGGGCACGTGCGCCACGAGCGCGGGGGACAGGTGCGACACCGATGCCGGACGGGACATGGTCCGAGTATCGCCCCAACGGCGGGACGCCGCAGCGCTCGCGCCGGTGCCCACGCGGGCGCTCCCGCGGGCACCGGGCCGCCGCGCGGCGGCGGACGCCGCGGGTCCCGGCGGCGCCCGGCACGGTAGTTTGTGCACATGGTCCTTCCCGCCACGCCCGCGCGCCCCTTCGGCGCGGTCCTCACCGCCATGGTCACGCCGATGACGCCCGACGGCGCCGTGGACCTCGACGCGGCGGCGCGGCTCGCGGGACGCCTGGTCGACGACGGCAACGACGGGGTCGTGCTCAGCGGCACGACGGGCGAGTCGCCCACCACGCACGCCCCCGAGAAGGCCGAGCTCGTGCGCGCCGTCGTCGAGGCCGTGGGCGGTCGTGCCGCGGTCCTCGCGGGCGCCGGCTCGAACGACACCGACCACGCGGTGCGCATGGCGGAGCAGGCGGCCGAGGCGGGCGCCGACGGGCTGCTCGTCGTCTCGCCGTACTACTCGCGCCCGAGCCAGGAGGGCCTCTACCGGCACTTCGCCGCCGTCGCGGACGCGACCGACCTGCCCGTCATGCTCTACGACGTCCCGGGCCGCACGGCCGTGCGCATCGGGGACGAGACGTACGCGCGCATCGCCGCGCACGAGCGCGTCGTCGCGACGAAGGACGCCTCGGGCGACGTGTACTCCGCGGCCAAACTCGCGGCCAGCACCGGGCTCGCGGTGTACAGCGGCGACGACACCCTGCTCCTGCCGTTCCTCGCGCACGGCGGCGCGGGCGTCGTGTCGGTCGCCGCGCACGCGGTCGGCGGCCGCTTCGCCGAGGTCGTGCGCCGCTTCGACGCGGGCGACCACGCCGGCGCGATCGAGGTCTTCCTCACCACGACGCCCGTCATCGACGCGCTCAACGGCGCCGGCTTCCAGGCCGTCATGGCCAAGGCCGCCGTCGAGGCGCTGGGCATCGTCGACAACCGCCACCTGCGGCTGCCGAACGTCGGCGCGAGCGAGGACGAGGCCGCGCTCGTGCGCGACGCCCTCGCCGCCGCCGGCCTGCTGCCCGCGGCGGCGCACGCCCCGGCCGCGCGGTAGCGGCCACCCCGGACATCTATCCATCGGCTCAGCCACGACAGGAGGCCCCGTGAGCCATCCCCACCCCGAACTCTCCCTGCCTCCCGAGCTCCCGGCAGGAGGGCTGCGCATCGTGGCCCTCGGCGGGCTCGGCGAGGTCGGGCGCAACATGGCCGTCCTCGAGTACGACGGGCGCCTGCTCGTCATCGACTGCGGCGTCCTGTTCCCCGAGGACAACCAGCCCGGCGTCGACCTCATCCTCCCGGACTTCGACTACATCGCCGACCGCCTCGACGACATCGAGGCGATCGTCCTCACGCACGGTCACGAGGACCACATCGGCGCCGTGCCGTACCTCCTGCGCCTGCGCCGCGACATCCCGCTCGTCGGGTCGCAGCTCACGCTCGCGTTCGTCGAGGCGAAGCTCAAGGAGCACCGCATCGCGCCCGTGACGCTCGCCGTCAAGGAGGGCCAGGTCGAGCAACTCGGCGTGTTCGGGTGCGAGTTCGTCGCCGTGAACCACTCGATCCCCGACGCGCTCGCGGTCGCCGTGACGACCGGCGCGGGCACCGTGCTGCACACCGGCGACTTCAAGATGGACCAGCTCCCGCTCGACGGCCGCATCACCGACCTGCGCGCCTTCGCGCGCCTCGGCGAGCAGGGCGTCGACCTGTTCATGGTCGACTCGACCAACGCCGAGGTCCCGGGCTTCGTCACGCCCGAGGTCGAGATCGGCCCCGTGCTGGACACCGTCTTCGCGCAGTCCGAGAAGCGCATCATCGTCGCGTCGTTCTCCTCGCACGTGCACCGCGTGCAGCAGGTCCTCAACGCCGCGCACCACCACGGGCGCCGCGTCGCGCTCGTCGGGCGCTCCATGGTGCGCAACATGACGATCGCCGCCGAGCTCGGGTACCTGCACGTGCCCGAGGGCGTGCTCATCGACCTCAAGAAGGTCGACTCGCTGCGCGACGACGAGATCGTCCTCATGTGCACCGGGTCCCAGGGCGAGCCGATGGCCGCGCTGTCGCGCATGGCGAACGGGGACCACAAGGTCCAGGTCGGCCACGGCGACACGGTGATCCTCGCGTCCTCGCTCATCCCGGGCAACGAGAACGCGGTGTTCCGCATCATCAACGGCCTCACGCGCCTCGGCGCGCGCGTCGTGCACGGCGGCAACGCCAAGGTGCACGTGTCCGGCCACGCGAGCGCCGGCGAGCTCCTCTACTGCTACAACGTGCTCAAGCCGAAGAACGTCATGCCCGTGCACGGCGAGGTGCGCCACCTCGTCGCGAACGGCGCGCTCGCGGTGCGCACGGGCGTCCCGGCGGAGCGGGTCGTGCTCGCGGAGGACGGCGTCGTCGTCGACCTCGTCGACGGCAAGGCCTCCGTCGTCGGCGCGGTGCCGTGCGGCTACGTGTACGTCGACGGGTCGAGCGTCGGCGAGATCACCGACGCCGAGCTCAAGGACCGGCGCATCCTCGGCGAGGAGGGCTTCGTGTCCGTCTTCGCCGTCGTCGACTCGGCGACGGGCAAGGTGCTCGCCGGGCCGCAGATCCTCGCGCGCGGCTTCGCCGAGGACGACGCGGTGTTCGAGGGCATCCGGCCCGACGTCGTGCAGGCGCTCGAGGACGCGATCGCGGGCGGCGCGACGGACACGCACCAGCTCCAGCAGGTGATGCGGCGCGTCATCGGCCGCTGGGTCTCCAACCGCCTGCGCCGCCGCCCGATGATCGTCCCGGTGGTCGTCGAGGCCTGACGCGCCGACCAGCGCGGACGCGGTCTTCCCGGCCGGTCGGGGCGCCAGTATCCTGGCGCCCCGATCGAGCCCTGGAGGCCGCCTTGTCCCACCACGACCCCACCGGGGTCCCGCCGCACGGCCAGCCCGCGCACCCCTCGTCCGGGCCTCCCGCGCCCGGCAGCCCGCCCACCTCCGGCCCGGCCGGCCCGCCGCCCGCGTACGGTCAGTACGCCCCGCAGCCCGGCCAGGCGCCGGCGTACGGCCAGTACGGCCAGCAGCCCGGCCAGGCGCCCGCCTACGGCCAGTACGGCCAGCAACCCGGCCAGGCGCCGGCGTACGGCCAGCACGGTCAGGCCTCCGCGTACGGGCAGCCGCCCGCGTGGAACGGGTACGCGCCGCTCCCGCCGGCACCCGGTGGCCTCGCGACCGCGACGATCGCCCTCGCGGTCGCCGTCGCGGTGCTGCAGGCGCTCTCGTGGCTCACGTCGTTCTCGGCCGCCGACACGTACGCTCAGGCGGCACGCTCCGGCGTCGGGAGCCTCGACGTGTTCACCGGGTACGACACGGTCTCCCTCCTCAGCCTGCCGGTCCAGCTCGCGGCGGGGATCGTCGCGTGCGTCTGGCTCTGGCGCAGCCGCGTGTTCGCGGAGGCCTGCGCGCCGGGCCGGCGCCACGCGCGCAGCAGGGTGTGGGTCTGGCTCGGCTGGATCGTGCCGGTCGTCTCGCTCTGGTTCCCGTACCAGGTGGTCCGCGACGTGCGCGCGGCGACCGTGCGGGCCCCCGGGCCGGGCCTCGGCTGGTGGTGGGCGGGCTGGCTGCTGTGGCTCTGGTCCTCGAACGCCGCCTCGCAGATCGTGTCCTACCCGTCGTCCGCCACGGCGGAGACGTTCCTCGCGCTCCCCGTCGCCACGACGATCAGCACCGTCGCCGTCGTCCTCGCCCTCGTGTTCTGGGTCCGGACCGTGCGCGAGATCAGCGCGGGCCAGCGCGCGGCGTCGACGCCGGAGCAGATCCCCGGCTGGTCCTGACGCGGGGCCGGTCCTGACGCGGGGCCGGTCCTGTCACCGGGCCGGCCCCGCGGCGTCGCCCCCGCCGGCGGCGCGGGGGAGGGCGCGGCTCCTCAGCCGGCCGGCGGCGCGACGAGCGCGCGCCCGACGGCGCGGGCCGCCCCCGCGTAGCGCGCGGCGCGCGCGGCCTCGTCGCCGGGGACGAGGCCGGCGAGCTCGAGCGAGACGAGGCCGTGCACGAGTCCCCACAGGCCGAGGGCCGCGTGCTCGACGGCCGGGGGAGCGGCGTCGGGCAGGACGCGCGCGACGGCGTCGCGCAGGACGAGGAACGTGGGCTCGTCGACGGCGCGGTCGGCGTCGTGCCCGGGGCGCACGCCGCGGGAGAACATCACCGCGTAGAAGTGGGGGTCGGCGAGCGCGAAGGCGCGGTACGCGCCGCCGAGGCCCGCGAGGTCCGCGGCGGCGTCGTCGGTGCGCGGGGCGGAGGCGAGGTGCGCGGCGAACCGCCGGAAGCCCTCGGCCGAGACGGCGGCGACGAGCTCGTCGCGGCTGCCGTACAGCGCGTAGACGGCCGAGGGGCTCGTCCCGGCGTCCGCCGCGACCGAGCGCACGGTGACGGCGCCCTCCCCGTGCTGCGAGATCGCGCGCGACGCGACGTCGAGGAGGCGCGCTCGCAGCGCGGCGTCGTGCAGTCGGGGTCGGGCCACGGCGTGAGTCTACGACCCTTGACGACGGTTTGCGAACGGTGTTCTATAACAATGTTCGAGAACTCGTCCCAGCGTCCGGAGGTCTCCCCGTGCTCGAGCTCACCGACGCCGCCCGTGTCACCGCGGGCGTCGTCCTCCTCACCGTCGTCGGCATCGAGTCGGGCGGCGCGTTCCTCGTCCGGGTCGTCACGGGCAGGGTCCCGGCGACCGCCTTCCAGACGTCGTTCTTCCGTGCCGGGCACGCGCACGCGGGCGTCCTCGTGATCCTCGGGCTCGTGTGCCTCGTGCTCGCCGAGGCGACGTCGCTCGACGGGTTCTGGCGCTGGCTCGCGGCGACGGGCGTCCTCGTCGCCGCGATCCTGCTGCCCGCGGGGTTCTTCCTCTCGGCGGCGGGCCGCGGGCGCGAGGCGCCGAACCGCGCCGTCGTGCTCCTGCCTGCGGGCGCGGTGGTCCTCGCGGCGGGGGTCGTGACGCTCGGGGTCGGGCTGCTCGTGGCCTGACGCGGACCGGCGGTCGCCTCCGCCGGCGCCGTCCCGGGCGTGCCGGTCGCCCGTCCGGGGTGTCGGCGGGCGCGTCTACGGTGGCGCGCATGACGACCTCCGCGGCGACGGCCGCCGACTTCGACCCGCTCGCCCCCGTGCGTCTCGTGACGCTCACCGCCGGGTGGAGCGTCATCTACTCGCCGGGCGGGCCCGAGTACTCCCAGCACCGCGGCGCGCTCGAGCGGCACGGCGTCGAGGGGTCCGGGTACGACTTCTCCGGAGCCCTCCGGGCGGAGCTCACGGACCGGGCGCCGCACGTGCTGGGCGCGGTCGGGTTCGACCCCGAGGGCGGGATGGTGAGCGTCTACGGCGACGACCTCGACGCCCTGCTGGTCGCGGCGACGTACCTGCACCGCCTCGTCACGACCGAGGACGACCTCGCCGCCGCGCTCGCGCGCTCCGTCGAGCTCGGCCTCGACGACTGAGGCGCGCGGGCGACGCACGCTCGCCCGGCGGCCTCCTCAGGCGCGCAGCGCGGCGAGCTGCTCCGCGTGCCAGTCGGCGACGTACCCGGTCAGGCGCGGGTCGCGGACGTCGGGCCCGCCCGCCGCGGCGCGCTCGAGCGCGTCGAGGTAGCCGCGGTCGGCCGCGAACCGCCGGGCGATCGCCGGCGCGCCCACGGCGGGCGTGCCGTGACCCGGCACGAGCACGTCCACGTCGCACGCGGCCTCCTCCAGCAGCTCCAGGCCCGCGCGGTAGGTGGCGAGGGCGTCCGGGTCGTCGGTGTCGAGGAGCGGCACCTCGACGTCGGAGAGCATGTCCCCGGCGAGCAGCGCGCCCGCTACGACGAGCGCGCCGTGGCCGGGGGCGTGCGCGTCGTGCTCGACGACCCGCGGGGGAGCGGGCGGTCCCGAGGCAGCCGGAGCGGCGGACCCGCCGGCGGGCCACGGGAGCCGGGTCGCGCCGTCGGGCAGGGGGTCGAGCGCGCCCAGGAGGCCCGGGTCGTGGCCGGGCGCGACGGCCTGCGCCGCGACGAGCACGGCGTCCCCGCGCGCGCGCAGCGCGGCCACGGCCCGCGCCGTCGCCCAGCGCGGCGCGCGGCCCAGCCCGGGGTGCCAGAGCACGTGGTCCCAGTGCGGGTGGGTCGAGAAGCCCGCGGTGACGCGCCAGCCGCGGGCCGCGACGGCGGTCGCGAGCGCCGCGCACTCCGCGACGCCGACGCCGGGGTCCACGACGAGCGCCTCGCCGCCCGCGGCGACGACGAGCGTCGACGTCGTCGACCAGGTCCCGGACGTCGCGACGTGCACGCCCGGCACGACCTCGACGAGCGTGCGGGCCGTCCCGTCGTCCGCAGCGGCTGCCACGTCGTCCTCCCTCGGTCGGTGCGGGTGCTCGCCCGGCGGCACGGCCCGCGCCGACACGCGTCGCCGCGTCCGCCGCCGGGCCGTGCGCCCCGGGTAGGTTAGGAACACTATGGCGACCCGGACGTCCCCGCAGGCACGTCGGACCGCGAGCAACCGCAGCACGACCGCCCGGACGGCGTCGCGCGGCGGTTCGACCACGGCCCGCGGCACGTCGCGCGCCGGGAACGGCCGTGACTCCACCTCGACACGCCGCGCGCCGGCACGCCGCCCCGCGTCGCGACCCCCGTGGCCCGTCCGCGCGGTGCGCGGCCTGTGGCTCGGCGCCGCGCACGGCGTGGGGGCGGTCACCCGCAAGATCGGAAAGGGAGCGAGAGAGCTGGACCCCGCACACCGGCGCGACGGCGTCGCGTTCTTCCTGCTCGCTCTCGCGGTCGTCGTCGCGGCGCGCGAGTGGTGGGGCATCTCCGGCACGTTCGGCACCGTGGTGCACGCCGTCGTGGCCGGGACGTTCGGCCTCGCCGGGGTCGCGGTGCCCGTCCTGCTCCTGTGGCTCGCCGTGCGGATCATGCGGCACCCCGAGCGCGCGCAGGCGAACTCGCGCGTCGCGATCGGCCTCACGCTCATCGTCGTGTCCGTGTGCTCGCTCGTGCACGTCGCGGAGGGCCTGCCGGCCCCGCGGGACGGCTTCGCGGCCGTGCAGGACGCCGGCGGGATCATCGGCTACCTCGTCGCGACCCCGGTGACGACCGGGCTGACGCAGTGGTTCGCCGTCCCGATCTTCCTGCTCGTCGGGTTCTTCGGGCTGCTCGTCGTGACGGCCACCCCGGTGCACCGCATCCCGAGCCGCCTGCGCGGCGTGTACGACACGCTCACGGGCAACCACCGCCACGAGGGCGACGAGGTCGACGCCGACGGGCTCTCGCTCGCCGAGGGCGTCTCGCGCCACGACGGGACGGACGCCGGGGCGGAGAGCGGGCGCAAGCCGCGCAAGCCCCGCCGGACCAAGGCGCAGCGGGCCGCCGAGGCCGCGGAGATCGAGAAGCCCGAGGGCGGCTTCTCGGGCGACGAGGCGTTCGAGACGGCCGCGTTCCTCGACCGCGAGGAGGGCGCGCCGCGCGGCAAGGGCCGTCGCGCGCCGGACGACGCCGCGCCGGGCACCGCGCCCACGGAGGCCGTGCCCGCGGTCGGGGGCGCGCAGGACACCGCCGCGGCGGGGCTCGGGGCGGTCGCCCCGGACCCCGGCGACGTCGCGGGCGTCCCGGGACCGCCGCCCCCCGGTGCACCGCTGCCGCGCGGCGTGCAGCCGATGCTCGAGGGCGACACCGTCTACCTGCTGCCCAACGAGGACGCGCTCGTCAAGGGCGCGCCGCACAAGGTGCGCTCCGCCGCGAACGACCGCGTGGTCGAGGCGCTCACGCAGACCTTCGAGCAGTTCGAGGTCGACGCGAAGGTCACGGGCTTCACGCGCGGCCCGACGGTCACGCGGTACGAGGTCGAGGTCGGCCCGAAGGTCAAGGTCGAGCGCATCACGTCGCTGTCCAACAACATCGCGTACGCGGTCGCGAGCGCGGACGTGCGCATCCTCGCGCCGATCCCCGGCAAGTCGGCGATCGGCATCGAGATCCCCAACACGGACCGCGAGACCGTCGTGCTCGGCGACGTGCTGCGGTCCTCGGCCGCGCGGCGCACCGAGCACCCCATGGTCATGGGCGTCGGCAAGGACGTCGAGGGCGGCTACGTCGTCGCGAACCTCGCGAAGATGCCGCACATCCTCGTCGCGGGCGCCACGGGCGCGGGCAAGTCGAGCTTCATCAACTCGATGATCACCTCGATCCTCATGCGCTCCACGCCCGAGCAGGTGCGTCTCGTGCTCGTCGACCCCAAGCGCGTCGAGCTGACGATCTACGAGGGCATCCCGCACCTCATCACGCCGATCATCACGAACCCCAAGAAGGCCGCCGAGGCGCTGGAGTGGGTCGTGCGCGAGATGGACGCGCGGTACGACGACCTCGCCGCGTTCGGCTACAAGCACATCGACGACTTCAACGCCGCCGTGCGCTCGGGCAAGGTCAAGCCGCTGCCCGGCTCGGAGCGCAAGATCGCGACGTACCCGTACCTGCTCGTCGTGGTCGACGAGCTCGCGGACCTCATGATGGTCGCCCCGCGCGACGTCGAGGCGTCCATCCAGCGCATCACGCAGCTCGCGCGCGCCGCGGGCATCCACCTCGTGCTCGCGACCCAGCGCCCGTCCGTCGACGTCGTGACGGGCCTCATCAAGGCGAACGTTCCCTCGCGCCTGGCGTTCGCGACCTCGTCGCTCGCCGACTCGCGCGTCGTGCTCGACCAGCCGGGCGCCGAGAAGCTCATCGGGCAGGGCGACGCGCTCTTCCTCCCCATGGGCGCCGCGAAACCGATGCGCGTGCAGGGCGCCTGGGTCTCGGAGTCCGAGGTCCACGCGGTGGTCGAGCACGTCAAGGGCCAGCTCAAGCCCGTGTACCGCGAGGACGTCGCGCAGGCGGCCACGAAGAAGCAGATCGACGAGGACATCGGCGACGACCTCGACCTGCTCCTGCAGGCGGCCGAGCTCGTCGTGACGTCGCAGTTCGGCTCGACGTCGATGCTGCAGCGCAAGCTGCGCGTCGGGTTCGCCAAGGCCGGGCGCCTCATGGACCTCCTCGAGTCGCGCGAGATCGTGGGGCCGTCCGAGGGCTCGAAGGCGCGCGAGGTCCTCGTCACGCCCGAGGAGCTGCCGTCGGCGCTCGCGCTCATCCGGGGCGAGCCCGCGCAGGAGGTGTTCGACGGCCAGGCCGACGCACCCGCCGCAGCGCCGACGGCCGCCGGGGGCGGGCGCGACTACGGCGAGGGCACGGAGGGGCACATGCCGGCCGTGGCGCAGGAGTACCACGACGGCGCGGACGTCGAGTCCGGCTGGCGCTGACGGACCTGCGGCCGCCCGCGCGGACGGGCCCTCCGGGGCCCGCCTGGTGAGGCGCGCCCCCGCGACCGCCTAGGCTGGGTCCGTGGTCACCGCCGTCCCGTCGCCGTGGAACTCCGCGAACATCGTCACCATGGTCCGGATCCTGCTCGTCCCCGTCTTCGCGTGGGCGCTCCTCGTCGACGGCGGGGGGTCCGTCACCTGGCGCCTCGTCGCCACCGGGATCTTCGTCCTCGCCGCCGTCTCGGACCGCCTCGACGGCTACCTGGCCCGGCGCTACGACCTCGTCACCGACCTCGGCAAGCTCCTCGACCCCATCGCCGACAAGCTGCTCGTGGGGACGGCGCTCGTGCTCCTCGCGTGGATCGGCGAGCTCCCGTGGTGGGTGCCCGTCGTCATCCTCGTGCGCGAGCTCGGCATCACGTTCATGCGCCTCGCCGTGCTCAAGTACGCCGTCATGCCGGCGTCGCGCGGCGGCAAGCTGAAGACCGTCCTGCAGGCCGTCGCGATCACGCTCTTCCTCCTTCCCCTCGCGCACCTGCCCGCCTGGATCGGCGTCGTCGCGTGGGTCGTGCTCGGCGCGGCGATCGTCGTCACCGTCGTCACCGGGGTCGAGTACGCCGTCCAGGGGTGGCGGCTGCGTCGTGACGCGCTCCGCGCCCTGCGCGTCGAGGAGCGGCGCGGGGGGACCCCGGTGCCGTGACGGGCGCCGCGGGCCTGCTCGCCGCGCTCGCGGCGCGGGGGTGGAGCGTCGGGACGGCCGAGTCGCTCACGGGGGGACTCCTCGCGGCGACGCTCGTCGACGTCCCGGGGGCCTCGCGCGTCGTGCGCGGCGGCGTCGTCGCCTACGCGACGGCGCTCAAGGCCTCGCTCCTCGGCGTCGACGAGGCGCTCCTCGCCGCGCGCGGCGCGGTCGACCCCGACGTCGCGGCCCGCATGGCCGACGGCGCCCGCCGCGTGCTCGGGGCCGACGTCGGGATCGCGACGACCGGCGTCGCCGGCCCCGACCCGCAGGACGGGCACCCGCCGGGCCTCGTGCACGTCGCCGTCCGGACGCCGGAGCGCGCCGAGGTCCGCACGCTGCGGCTCGACGGCGGACGGGCGGCCGTGCGCGCCGCGACCGTCACCGCCGGGATCGACCTCGCCGCGCGGCTCGTGGGCGACGCGGCGCCCGAGGACCCGGCGGGCGTCGTCCGCGGGTGAAATCCGGGCCGCCCGGGCGGCCCGCGCGCGCACCGCGTGGAGGGACGGTGAACACCGGGCGCGCGTGCCCGGCACGGCGCCGGCCGCGGGAACAAGGCCCCGCGCCGGCGCGTTGCACAGCACGTGATCGCGAACAGGACACCGGTCCGACCCGTCGGCCGGACGGACGGCGCCCCGCAGGGGCGTCCAGGCAGCCGTGCCGGGGACGTGAGCGGACCTCGTGCGGGGTACGGTAGGACGACCCCCGCACGCGGGGCACGGAGTACGACCACCAACAGTTCGCGCACCCAAGGGGGAGCCCGGCCGGCTCCCGGGGGCGCACGGGACACGGAAGGGGGCCGCCAGATGATTGTTCTTCGACGCGAGATCGGGGACGTGCTGCGAGACGCTCGCCAGCGACAGGGGCGCACCCTGCGCGAGGTGTCCTCCGCCGCACGTGTCTCGCTCGGGTACCTGAGCGAGGTCGAGCGCGGCCAGAAGCAAGCGTCGTCCGAGCTCCTCGGATCGATCTGCGAGGCGCTCGACGTCCCGCTGTCGCTCGTGCTGCGCGAGGTGAGCGACCGCGTGGCCGTGGCCGAGGGCCTGCTCATCCCGGACACGATCCCCGCGGACTTCGCGACGGCCGTGCTCGGGCGTCAGCACCCCGAGGGCACGACGCGCCGCGAGGACCTGCAGCCGGTCGGCTGAGTCCTCACCCCGGCGGCGGCTGGCAGCCGGGACACCAGAAGATCGGACGGTCGTACGGCGGATCGTTCGCCGTCCCGACCTCGACGGGCGTGCCGCACGTGTGGCACGCCCGTCCCGCACGCCCGTGGACGTGGCGCACGTACCCGCGACGCGGGTCGAAGCCCTCCCGGACGGTGCGCGCCATGAGCTCGCGGGCGGCGACGAGGACGCCCGCCAGGTCCGGCACGTCGCGCACCGACGTCCACGGCCACACCCTGCGCGCGTGCAGCGACTCCGCGGTCCAGATCGTGCCCAGCCCGGCGACGGTGTGCTGGTCGAGCAGCGCCTCGGCGACCGGGACGCCCGTCGCGACGCGCTCCGGGCGGTGACGCGGGCCGAGCCCGCCCGCGGCGTCGTCGGCGCGCAGGCGCCGCACCGCCTCGGCGAGCCCGGTCGCCGGGAAGTCGTCGCCGAGGACGTCGGGCCCGAGGGCGCCCACGACGCGGTGCTCGTCGCTCGTGCGCAGCACGTGGAGCATCCCGATGCGCACGCCGATCGCGGTCCACCACGCGTTCGCGAGCACCACGCGCACCGTCGGGCCGCCGCCGCGGGCGCCGCCGGTCCCCGTGCGCGCGACGTGCCACTCGCCCTCCATGCGCAGGTGCGTGTGCAGCGTCCAGCCGTCGTCGAACCGCGTGAGCAGGTGCTTGCCGTACGGGACGTTCGCGAGCACGGTCCGGCCGACGAGGTCGTGCTCCGCCGCGCTCGGCCAGCGCAGCTCGGAGCGCACGAGCTCGCGCCCGGCGAGCGCCTCGTCCAGGCGCGCGGCCGTGAGCCGCACGACGTCCCCCTCGGGCACGGTCCCTCCTCCTGGCCTGCGGCCCGGTCAGGCGGCCCGCAGGCCGCGCGGCGTCGCCCGGAAGCCCGCGTCGAGCAGCGCGCGGGCCGTCTCGTCCGCCGGCGTGCTCGCGGTCCCGGCCCCCGCGAGGGCGTCGATCCCGTCGATCCGCTGGACGACGACCTTGCCGAGCCGCCCGGCCCGGACGGTGTCGACGAGGGCCGCGCACGCGTCGGCGAGCCGGCGCCCCTCGACGAAGGACAGGACGGACCGGCCGCCGCGCTCGACGTAGAGCGCCAGGTCCCCCTCGCTCAGCACGACGACGGCCCCCGCCTTGCGGCCCGGACGGTGGCCGCGCGCGCCGTCGTCGCCCGCACCGGGCCGTACGGGCCAGGCGAGCGCGGCGCCGTACGGGTTCGCGGGGTCGGTCGCGGCGAGCAGGAGCGTCCCGGGCCGGGTGCCCTCCGCGCGTCCGCCCGGCGCCGCCTCGAGCGCGCGCTCGCGGTCCAGGCCGTCGGTGCGCAGCTGGTCGACGGCGCCCGGCAGCGCGAACTGCGACCCCCCGAGGTGCTCGACGAAGTAGCCGCGCCGTGCCGCGCCCGTCGCCTCGAGCTCGGTGAGGACGCGGTACACCGTGCGGAACGAGCCCGCGACCCCCTCCGCGGGAGCCACGGCGCGCGTGAGGACGCCGTGCCGGTCCAGCAGGACGCGCGCGAGCGCGTGCGCGCGACGCGTCGGGTCCGGCTCGCGCGCGGGCAGCGCGGACCAGCGGCCCCCGCCGCCCCGCAGCGTCGTCTCGGCGGACCCCGGGGGGCGCAGACCGGCGAACCGTGCACGCGCCATCGGGCGCGCCCGCGCGGGGGCGCGGGGCGCACGGTGCGCGCCCCCGGCGGCCCCGAGCCGCGACCGCAGCGCCCCGTACCCGTCGTTCGTCACGTGCCCGGCCCAGACCAGCTCCCACAGGGCGTCGAGCGTCGGGCCGACGTCGGCGCCCGCGCGCTCGGCGAGCACGGGCAGGAAGAACCCGCCCGACCCGCGCAGGAGGTCGAGCAGCGACCGGGCGAGCGGGTCGTCCGGGTCGGGCGACTCGTCGGGCAGCGTGAGCGGCGCCCACTCGGCGAGGTGCAGGCTCACGAGCCCGTCGCCCCCGCCCGATCCCGGCAGCGCGGCGTGGCCGCACCAGACGACCTCGCCCGCGGTGGTCAGCTCGTCGAGCATCGCCGGCGAGTAGTCCCGGACGCGCGCCGGCAGGACGAGCGTCTCGAGGGCCGACGCGGGGACCGCGGCGCCCGACAGCTGCTCGACGACGCGCAGCACGCCGTCCGAGCCGCGCAGCTGCCCGAGCCCCTGCCAGCGGGGCAGGAACACGCCGAGCGTCTCCGAGGGCACGGGCTCGACCTCGGCGCGCAGTGCGGCGAGCGAGCGGCGGCGCAGGACGCGCAGCACCTCGGCGTCGCACCAGTCGTCGCCCGTCCCGCCGAGCGACTCGGGCCGCAGCCGGCCGCGCACGACGAGCCGCGCCCGCTCGAGCCGTTCGAGGGCGAGCACGACGACCGCGACCCCGAGGCCGAGCCGCGCCGCGAGGTCGTGCGCGGTGAACGGCCCGCGCGTGCGCGCGTGGCGGCGCACGAGGTCGCCGAGCGGGTCCGGGACGGGCTCGGTGAACACCTCCGGGATCCCGACGGGCAGCGCGACGCCCAGCGCGTCCCGCAGCCGGCCGGCGTCCTCGACGACCGCCCACTGCCGCGCGCGCTCCTGCGGGACGCCCGCGAGCCGCACCTCGACGACGCGCCGCGCGGCCTCCAGCCCGCGCAGCCACGCGCCCACCTCGCCGCGCACGTCCTCGCGCGTGCGCGCGCCGAGCTCGGCGGCCGTCAGCGGGCCGAGCCGGCGCAGCACGTCCCACAGGTCTTCGGCGTGCCGCGCCTGGCGCTCCGGCACGAGCGCACCGAGCTCGCCCTCGGTGCGCTCGATCGCACCCGGGTCGAGCAGGTCCGCGAGCTGCGCGCTCACGCCGTCGCCGCCGAGCAGCTCGGCGAGCAGCGTCGGGTCCAGCGACAGCGCGGCGGCGCGGCGCTCGGCGAGCGGCGCGTCGCCGTCGTAGAGGAACTGCGCCGTGTAGCCGAAGAGGAGCGACTGGGCGAACGGCGACGGCGTCGGCGTCGTCACCTCGACGAGGCGCACGCGGCCGTGCTCGAGGTCGCGCATGAGCTCGGTGAGCGCCGCGACGTCGAAGTCGTCCTGCAGGCACTCGCGCGCCGCCTCGAGGACGATGGGGAACTCGGGGTACTCGGACGCGACCGACAGGAGCTGCGCCGAGCGCTGGCGCTGCTGCCACAGCGGCTGGCGGCGGTCGGGGCGGCGGCGGGGGAGCAGCAGCGCGCGGGCCGCGGCCTCGCGGAACCGGGACGCGAACATCACCGAGCCGCCGAGCTCGGTGCGCACGGCGTCGAGCACGTCGTCGGGGTCGAGCAGGAGGTCCTCGACGGGGACCGGGGTCTCGCCGCGCGCCGTGCCGCCGTCGGCGTCGGCCGCGCCGTCGAGCCACGAGTCGCCCGTGTCGGGCAGGCGCAGCACGATCCCGTCGTCCGCGTGCATCGCCGCCGCGTCGACCCCGTAGCGCTCGCGCAGGCGCGCGGCGAGCACGAGCGCCCACGGCGCGTGCACCTTGGCTCCGTAGGGCGAGTGCACGACGACGCGCCAGTCGCCGAGCTCGTCGCGGAACCGCTCCACGACGACCGTGCGGTCGTCGGGCACGCGGCCCGTCGCGGCGCGCTGCTCGTCGAGGTAGGCGACGAGGTTGTCGGTCGCCCACGCGTCGAGCCCGGCGGCCGCGAGCCGCTCGCGCGCCGCCTCGCCGTCCGACGCGACGAGGGCGTCCGTCTCGCGCACCCACGCGCCGAGCGCGCGGCCGAGCTCGGCCGGGCGCCCGGGGGAGTCGCCCTTCCAGAACGGCAGCCGACCGGGGATCCCGGGGGCCGGCGTGACGAGCACGCGGTCGGGCGTGATGTCCTCGATGCGCCACGTGCTCGACCCGAGCGTGAAGGTGTCGCCCACGCGCGACTCGTAGACCATCTCCTCGTCGAGCTCGCCGACGCGCTTGCCGCCGCGCGGCGCGCGCTCGCGGGCGCCGTCGCCGCCGACGTCCCCGCCGCCCGCGTCCGCGACGTCGGCGCCGGAGGCGAGGAACACGCCGTACAGGCCGCGGTCCGGGATGGTCCCGCCGCTCGTCGCCGCGAGCCGCAGCGCCCCCGGGCGCCCGGTGAGCGCGCCCGACGCGCGGTCCCACACGATGCGCGCGCGCAGCTCGCCGAAGTCCTCGCTCGGGTAGCGCCCGGCGAGCATGTCGAGCACGGCGTGCAGCGACGCGTCGCCCAGGTGCTCGTACGGCGCGCTGCGGCGCACGAGCGCGGCGAGCTCGTCGACCGTCCACGCGTCGACGGCGACCATCGCCACGACCTGCTGCGCGAGCACGTCGAGCGGGTTGGCGAGCACGTGGAGCTCCTCGATGCCCCCGCTGCGCATGCGCTCGGCGACCACCGCGGACGGCACGAGGTCGCCGCGGTGCGTGGGGAACACGACGCCGTGCGAGACCGCGCCCACCTGGTGCCCCGCGCGCCCGATCCGCTGCAGCCCCGACGCGACGGACGGCGGCGCGCCCACCTGGACGACGAGGTCGACCGCGCCCATGTCGATGCCGAGCTCGAGGCTCGACGTCGCGACGACGGCGGGCAGGCGGCCGTCCTTGAGCTCGGTCTCGGTGCGGGTGCGCTCGGCGCGGCTCATCGACCCGTGGTGCGCCCGCGCGATGACGGGCTCGATCCCGGAGCTCGCGCCCGACTGCGCCTGGACCTGCGCCGCGGTGACCGTGCCGGGATCGAGCACGTCCTCGCCCTGCCGCTCGGCCCACAGCTCGTTCATGCGCGCGGTGAGCCGCTCGGCGCCGCGCCGGGAGTTCGTGAAGACGAGGGTCGAGCGGTGCACCGACACGAGGTCGACGACGCGCTCCTCGACGTGGGGCCACACCGAGGGGCGGGCCGGGCGGTCCGCCCCGGAGGGTCGCGAGGTCGCCGGTCCCGAGAGGTCGCGCTCGCCCGGGGGCAGGGGCACGAGCCCCGGGAGCCCGCCGGGCGCGGGGGGCGGCGTCAGGACCGGGGGAGCGAGGTCGGCCGCGGGGAGCGCCGGCGCCGCCGCGCCGTCGGGCCCGGGCGCGCCGTCGGTCCCCGCGGCGCCCCGCGCGCCGGGTGCCGCGAGGTCGGCGAGGTCGGGGACGGGGACCACGACGTCGACGTCGATGCGCTTGGTCGCCGGCGGCTGGACGACGACGACCTCGCGCCCGCCCTGCGCCTCGGGGCGGTGGCCGCCGAGGAACGTCGCGACGGCGTCGACGGGGCGCACCGTGGCGGACAGGCCCACGCGCCGGGCGGGCGGGCGCTCGTTCGCCTCGAGGAGCGCGTCGAGCCGCTCGAGCGACACCGCGAGGTGCGCGCCGCGCTTGGTGCCCGCGACCGCGTGGATCTCGTCGACGATCACCGTCTCGACGCCCACGAGGCCCGCGCGCGCGGCCGACGTGAGCACGAGGAACAGCGACTCGGGCGTCGTGATGAGGATGTCCGGCGGGTGCGTCGCGAGCCGGCGCCGCTCCGACGTGGGGGTGTCGCCGGTGCGCGTGCCCACGACGACGTCGGGCACCTGCGTGCCGAGGCGCGCCGCGGCCTGGCGGATGCCCGCGAGCGGGGAGCGCAGGTTGCGCTCGACGTCGGCGGCGAGCGCCTTGAGCGGGGACACGTAGAGCACGCGGCACCGCAGCTCGCGCTCCGGCACGGGCTCGGTGAGGATGCGGTCGAGCGACCACAGGAAGGCGGCGAGCGTCTTGCCCGACCCGGTGGGGGCCACGACGAGCGCGTGCCGGTCCGTCGACACGGCCTCCCACGCACCGGCCTGCGCGGGGGTCGGGGCGTCGAACGCGCCCGAGAACCACGCGCGCGTCGGCGCGGTGAAGCGCTCGAGGGGGTCCACGGTCACGCGCCCATTCTCACCGGACCCACCCACGCCCGCCCGGCGCCTGGACCGCGTCCCCGGTGGCCGTGACGAGCACGGGCCGGGACGTGGCAGGCTGGGGCCGTGCGCTATCGCGAGTTCTGGGAGCTGGTCGACGAGGTCTTCGGCGACGTCTACGGGCGCACGCTCGCGCGCGACCAGGTGCTCACGGCGCTCGACGACCGCACGGCCGCCCAGGCGATCGACGACGGCGTCGAGCCGCGCGTCGTCTGGCACGCGCTGTGCGACGCGCTCGACGTGCCCGACGCGCGGCGCTGGGGCCGCGACGAGCACCGGCAGGCGCCGCCCGCGCGCTGACCGGGCCGCACCGGCGCGCGCCGACCCTCTCCCGTACCGGCGCGGCGGCGGACGCCGCGCACCCGCGCCCGCGCGCGAGCATGATGGCGTCATGACGGACGCTGCGCCGGGACGGGGCCGGGCACCCCTCGTGACGGCCGCGGACGTGCGCGGGGCGCTCTGGTCGCTCGTGACGACCGCGGCGGGCCTCGGGATCGCGATCGCCACCGTGCCCGGCGTGGCCGTGTCGAACCCGTGGTCGGTGCTCCTGGCGGCGCTCCTCGTCGGCGTCGGCGACGTGCTCCTGCGCCCCCTGCTGCGCCAGGTCGCGCGCCGGTCCGGGGTCGTGGGGGCGCTCGTGTCCGGCCTGCTCGCGCAGGTGCTCCTCGTGTGGGCGGCCCTGACCTTCCTGCCCGGCTTCGGCGCGACGACCTGGACGGCGGTGCTCGCCGTCCTCGTCGTCGCGGGCGTGCTCATGGCGCTCGGGCGGTGGCTCGTGGGCGCCGGGGACAACGAGTACGTGCTGGGCGACCTCGTGCGGCGCGCGCGGCGCCGCGCGGGCGTGGACGACGGCGCACGGGGCGGCTCCCCGGGACCCGGCGCGCCCGCCGACCGCGGGCTGCTCGTCGTGATGCTCGACGGCGTCGCGCGCCCGACGCTCGACTACGCGCTCCAGGCGGGGCTCGCCCCGACCCTGGCCCGCTGGCTCGGCGACGGGAGCCACCGGCTCACGTCGTGGTGGGCGCGCGTGCCGGCGACGACGCCCGCGAGCACGGTCGGGCTCCTGCACGGCTCGACGGAGCACGTGCCCGCGTTCCGGTGGTGGTCGCGCGACCTGCGCCGGCTCGTCGTGACGAACCGGCCCGCCGACGCCGCGGCCGTCGAGGAGCGCACGAGCGACGGCGCCGGGCTCCTCGCCGGGGGCGGGGTCGCGGTGTCGACGATGTTCTCCGGCGACGCCGCGACGAGCCTGCTCGTCATGAGCCGCGCGTCGTCGGGGCTCGGGCCGGGCCAGATGTTCGTGCGGTTCTTCGCGAGCCCGTTCGTGCTCGTGCGCGCGGTGGTCGTCGCGGTCGGCGAGCTCGTCAAGGAGCTCTACCAGGGCTGGCAGCAGGCCGTGCGCCGCGTCGAGCCGCGCGTGTCCCGCCTCGGCTGGTACCCCGTGCTGCGCGCCGTGACGAACGTCGTGCTGCGCGACCTCAACACGACGCTCGTCGCGGAGCAGCTCGTGCGCGGCGCGCCGGTCGTGTGCGTCGACCTCGTGGACTACGACGAGATCGCCCACCACGCCGGCCCGCTGCGCCCCGAGTCGATGCGCGCGCTCGAGGGCCTCGACGGCGTCCTCGGGCTCTGGGAGCAGGTCGCTGCGCTCGCCCCGCGCCGCTACGAGATCGTCGTCCTCTCCGACCACGGGCAGTCGCTCGGGGCCACGTTCGAGCAGGTCGTCGGGCGGTCGTTCCTCGCGGAGGTCCGCCGCCTCATGGCCGCGGCCGGTCCCGACGACGGCGCACCCGCCGAGGGCCGCCGCCGCGCCACCGCGCCCGACAGCGAGGCGTGGGGACCCGCGAACACGGCCCTCAACGCGCTGCGCCGCGGGGACGAGCAGGACGCGGGGCGGATGATCGTCGGCCCCGACCGCGCCGAGCGCGAGCCCGCCGTCCCGGACGGGGCCGCCGAGCTGCCCGAGGTCGCGGTCGTCGGCTCGGGCAACCTCGGCATGGTGTGGTTCTGCCGCGAGCCGCGCCGGCCCACGGGCCGCGCCGTCGCCGCGCGCTGGCCCGCGCTCGTGCCGGGCCTGCTCGCCAACCCGGCCGTCGGCGTCGTCGTCGCCCACGAGGACGACGGCGCGGGCGGCACGACGGTCGTCGCACGCGGGGCGACGGGCTCCCGCGACCTCGTCACGGGCGAGGTCGACGGCGACGACCCGCTCGCGCCCTACGGGTCGCGCGCCGCGGCGGACCTGCTGCGCGTCGCGCGCCTGGAGGACGCGGGCGACCTCGTGCTCGTCTCGAGCGTCGACGAGGTCGGCATGGTGCATGCGTTCGAGGGGCTCGTCGGCTCGCACGGCGGGCTCGGCGGCGCCCAGAACCACGGTGTGCTCGTGCACCCGGCCGCCCTGCCCGTCCCGGAGGGCGAGCTCGAGGACGTCGACGGCGAGCACGTCCTCGTCGGCGCCGAGGCCGTCCACCGGCGGCTCGTCGCGTGGCTCGAGGACCTGGGCGTGCGCGCGCCGGGCGCCCGGGCGGCCGACGGCGCCGCTGACACCGCCCCCGCCGCGGACGCCCGCACCGCCCCCGCGGCGGACGCCCGCCCCGCCCCCGCGGCGGACGGCCCGGCCCGGGAGGCACCCCGGTGAGCCTCACGGTGACGTGGCTCGGGCACTCCACGGTCGTGCTCGACGTGGCGGGCCCCGGGGGAGCGGCGGTGCGCGTGGTGACCGACCCCCTGCTGCACCGGCACGCGGGGCTCCTGCGCCGTCGCGGCGACCGGCCCGCCGAGGTCTGGCGCGGCGCCGACGCCGTCCTGCTCTCCCACCTCCACCACGACCACGCGGAGCTGCGCTCGCTGCGCCTGCTCCCGGACGTCCCCGTGCTCACGGCGCGGGCGAACGCGCGGTGGCTGCGCGCGAAGGGGCTGCGCGGCGTCGGGCTCGACGGCGGGTGGCACCCCGTCGGGGACGAGCGGGCCGACGTCGCGGTGCGGCTCGCCCCGGCCGTGCACGGCCACCGGCCGATGCCGCACCGCCCGAACGCGGCCAACGGCCACGTGGTGCGGGTCGGCACCGGGCCGGCGGGCACGGACGCGGGCGTGCGCGTGTGGGTGGTCGGCGACACCGAGCACTACCCGGCGATGGCGCACCTGCCGGCGCTCGCGGGCGGGCCGGTGGACGTCGCGCTCGTGCCCGTGTCCGGGTGGGGGCCGCGCCTGTCGGGCGGCCACCTCGGGCCCGTCCAGGCCGCGCGCGCGTGCGCCGAGGCGGGCGTCGGCGTCGCGATCCCCGTGCACTGGGGCACGCTCCACGCGCCCGGCGTCCGGGACCTGCCGCGGGGCTGGATGGACCACGCGGGCGCGGCGTTCGAGGCCGCGGCCCACCGGCTGGCGCACGGGCCGCGGGTCGTCGTGCTCGACCAGGGCGAGTCCTGGACGCTCCCGACGGCGTGAGCGCGCGTCGCCCCGACACGCCGGGCGCGGGCGTCGGTGTCGAACACCTGTTCGGGTAGGGTTGTGCACAGGCGCGCGGCGTGAGCGCGGGCGCCCGGAGACCGCGACGACGATCCACAGGCCGGAGCGGCCCCGACACGCGTGTCGGTGGCTGCCCGTACTGTCGGGCACGACGAACAGACGACACGACTAGAGGTGGCCGACATGCCCGCACCTGCAGACCGCGAGAAGGCTCTCGAGGCAGCCCTCGCCCAGATCGACCGGAGCTTCGGCAAGGGCTCCGTCATGCGGCTCGGGGAGGAGGGGCGCGCGCCCGTCGACGTGATCCCCACCGGCTCCATCGCGCTCGACATCGCGCTCGGGATCGGCGGCCTGCCGCGCGGCCGCGTCATCGAGGTGTACGGCCCGGAGTCCTCCGGAAAGACGACGGTCGCCCTGCACGCCGTGGCGAGCGCCCAGCGCGCCGGCGGCATCGCGGCGTTCATCGACGCCGAGCACGCGCTCGACCCGGAGTACGCGAAGAAGCTCGGCGTCGACACCGACGCCCTCCTCGTGTCCCAGCCGGACACGGGCGAGCAGGCGCTCGAGATCGCGGACATGCTCATCCGCTCCGGCGCGCTCGACATCATCGTCATCGACTCCGTCGCGGCGCTCGTGCCCAAGGCCGAGATCGAGGGCGAGATGGGCGACAGCCACGTCGGCCTCCAGGCACGCCTCATGTCGCAGGCGCTGCGCAAGATCACCGGCGCGCTCAGCGCGTCGGGCACGACGGCGATCTTCATCAACCAGCTCCGCGAGAAGATCGGCGTGTTCTTCGGCTCGCCCGAGACCACGACCGGTGGCAAGGCGCTGAAGTTCTACGCCTCGGTGCGCCTCGACATCCGCCGCATCGAGACCCTCAAGGAGGGCACCGACGCGGTCGGCAACCGCACGCGCGTCAAGGTCGTGAAGAACAAGATGGCCCCGCCCTTCAAGCAGGCGGAGTTCGACATCCTCTACGGCGTCGGCATCTCGCGCGAGGGCGGCCTCATCGACATGGGCGTCGAGCACGGGTTCGTGCGCAAGTCCGGGTCGTGGTTCACCTACGGCGGCGACCAGCTCGGCCAGGGCAAGGAGAACGCGCGCTCGTTCCTGCGCGACAACCCGGACCTCGCGAACGAGCTCGAGAAGAAGATCAAGGAGAAGCTCGGTGTCGGGGCGCGCGTCGACGCGCCGGCCGACCCGGGCGCGGGCGTCGCCGTCGAGGCGCCCGCCGCCGCTCCTGCCGCGGCCAAGGCGCCGGCCGCGGCCAAGGGCAAGAAGCCGTTCTGACGGGCGAGCACCGGCAGGCACGCGAGCGTCGCGCGGGGGACAAGGGCTCCGCGCGGCGCTCGCGCCCGTCCCTGCACGAGCTCGTCGAGAGCGGCGAGATCTCCGACGCCGAGCTGACGGAGCGCGCGCGGGAGACGGTGCTGCGCATCCTCACCGCGGCCCCGAAGAGCCGGGCCGAGCTCGCCCAGTCGCTCGCGCGCAAGGGGTACCCGGAGCACGTCGTGCTCCCGCTGCTCGACCGCTACGAGGAGGTCGGGCTCGTCGACGACGTCCAGTACGCCGAGATGATCGTGCGCACGCGGCACGCCGAGCGCGGCCTGTCCCGTCGTGCCATCTCGAGCGAGCTGCGTCGGCGCGGGATCGACGACGACGTGAGCTCGACCGCGCTGGAGCAGGTGGACGACGACTCCGAGGCGGACGCCGCGCGAGACCTCGCCCGCGCGCGGCTGCGTCGCACCGCGGGGCTCGACCGCGACGTGCGCGTGCGCCGAGCCGTCGGCGCGCTCGCCCGCAAGGGCTACTCCCCGGGGCTCGCGTTCGAGGTCGTCCAGCGCGAGCTCGACCGCGAGGAGTCCGACGCGCCGGACGCGTAGCGCGTCGTCCCGTGCCGCACGCCGGACGCCACGCGTCCGGCTGCTGCGCCACGACCGGCATGACCGCCACGACCGCCCCGACCGCGCGACCGCCACGACCGCCACGACCGCAAGGACCGCCACGACCGCACGACCTGCGCCCACCGACGACCTGCGCCCACCGACGACGAGGCCCGGCCCGCGCAGGACGCGCGGACCGGGCCTCGTCGGTCGTCAGCGGGCGACGCTCTCGCTCGCGCCGGCGGACGGCGCCGTGCCGCCCTGCGCGGTGACCGTGGGGTTCCCGATCCCCGGTCCCGCGGCGGTCGCGCCCGACGTCCGGCCGCGCAGGAAGCGCGAGAGCCACTGGGCGACGGTCGTCAGGAGCCAGTTGATGACGATGAAGATCACGGCGGCGACGGCGAGCGTCTGCAGGTTGTTGCCGTTGCCGTTGCCGAAGATCTGGGCCGCGCGCAGGAGCTCGTTGTAGACGATGATCTGGCCGAGCGCGGTGTCCTTGAGGACGACGACGAGCTGCGAGACCAGGGCCGGGAGCATCGCGATGAGGGCCTGCGGGAGCTGGATCGAGCGGAGGGTCTGGCCGCGCGTGAGGCCGATCGCCAGACCTGCCTCCGACTGCCCGCGCGGGAGGTTCCCGACGCCGGAGCGCACGAGCTCGGCGATGACGGACCCGTTGTACAGGATGAGCGCGATGACGACGGCGAGGAACGACGGGTCGTCGCCGACCTTGTTGAAGCCCAGCAGCAGCCAGAAGAAGATCATGAGGAGCAGCACCGGGACGGCGCGGAAGAACTCCACCACGACCCCGCACACCCAGCGCACGGCGCGCACGTGCGAGAGGCGCCCCGTCCCGAGCACCAGGCCGAGGGCCACGGCGCCGACGATCGCGAACGCCGCGGCGCGCAGCGTGTTCTGCAGGCCCGGGATGAAGTAGTTCTCCCACGCGTTCGCGGTGAAGACGGGGCCCCACAGGTCCCAGGAGAGCTGGCCCTTGCGCTCGAGCTCGAGCAGGACGAGCGCCGCGATGCCGAGGACGACCACGGCGCCCACGACGTTGCCGAGCGCGATGGCGCGGCGCGCCCTCGGGCCCGGCGCGTCGAAGAGGACGGACTGCTGGGAGCTCATCGGCGCACCGCCAGACGGGTCGAGAGGGACGTGGTCAGCAGGCCGATCGGGATGACGAGGATGACGTAGCCGATCGCGAACATGAAGAAGATCGCGTAGATGTAGCTCGAGTTGAACTCGATCATCGTGCGCATGAGGCTCGACGTCTCCGTCGTCACGCTGGCGGCGGCGGCGACGGTCGAGTTCTTGAGCAGCGCGATGAGCGTGTTGCCGAGCGGGGCGATCGCGCCGCGGAAGGCCTGCGGCAGGATGATGAGCCGCGCGGCCGGCAGGAAGGACAGGCCGATGGCGCGCGCCGCCTCCGCCTGGCCCAGCGGCACCGTGTTCACGCCGCTGCGGATCGCCTCGCACACGAACGCGGCGTGGTAGACCGTGAGGCCCACGACGGCGAACCGGAAGAAGTTCGTCGCGAAGTCGTCCGACAGGCTGATCTGGAGCTGCGTCCACACGCCCAGGACCATGAACGTCATGATGACCGTGAGCGGCGTGTTGCGGAGCACGTTGACGTAGGCGGTCCCCGCCCACTGCAGGCTCGCGATCGGCGAGATGCGCATCAGTGCCAGCACCGTGCCGAGGACCAGCGAGAAGATCGCGGCCCAGAAGGTCAGCTGGATGTTGACCCAGAACGCGCCGATCACGTCGTACTGCGCGAACAGCTCGCCGATCTGGGACAGGTAGTCACCCACGGTTCGTCATCCTCCGGGTGGGGTACGGCGGCCTCGTCGGGGACGAGGACCGCGTCGGGACGGAGGAGGGGAGCGGCGCACCGCGCCGCCCCCCTCGGTCCGGATCAGGCGCAGGCGTCGACCGTGGGCGGGTTCTCGCTCGCGTTCGGCGTGTACCCGGTGCCCTCGGTGTTGGCCGTCACGGCCTCCTCCCAGGAACCGTCCTCGATCATCTCCTCGATCGCGGTGTTCACGTCGGCGCAGATCTCGTTGTCCTGCGGGAGCCCGACGCCGTAGCGCTCGGTGGAGAACGGCGCCCCGACGACCTTGACCTTGCCCTGGTTCGCGGGCTGCGCGGCGAGGCCGGCGAGGATGATGTCGTCGGTCGTCACCGCGTCGACCTGGCCGGCCGTGAGGGCCGTGACGCACTCGGCGTAGCCCGGGCGCTCGAGGAGCTGGACGCCCGAGGCGTACTCGTCCTTGATGCGCTGCGCGGACGTCGAGCCCGTCACCGAGCACAGGTTCTTGCCCTCGAGCGACTCGGGGCCGGTGATGTCGGTGTTGTCCTCGGCGACGAGGAGGTCCTGGCCGGCGACGAAGTACGGCCCGGCGAACGCGACGGTCTCCTTGCGCTCGTCGGTGATCGAGTACGTCGCGAAGATCATGTCGACCTGACCGGTCTGCAGCAGCGTCTCGCGCTGCGCGGACGGGGCCTCGACCCACTCGATCTGGTCCTCGGAGTACCCGAGCTTGTCGGCGACGTACGTCGCGACGTCGACGTCGAAGCCGGTGTACGTCGACCCGTCCTGGTAGCCGAGGCCGGGCTGGTCGAACTTGATGCCGATCCGGATCGAACCGTCGGCGCCGCCCTCGGTGGCGGTCCCGCTCGTCTCCTCGCCCTCGCCTCCGACCTCGCCGCCGCCGCACGCGGCCAGCGTGAGCGCGGTGAGTGCGGCGAGGACGGCAGCCCCTGCGTGTCGTGTGCGCATCGTTCATACCCTTCGTGAGTGGTGGTCGTCCGTCGAGGTGTGCCTCGGGAGGACGCCCGGGGGGTGGGGTTGTCGGACGTCAGTGGGTGAGGATCTTCGACAGGAAGTCCTTGGCGCGGTCGCTCTTCGGCGCCGTGAAGAACTCCTCGGGGTGCGCCTCCTCGACGATCTGCCCGTCGGCCATGAACACGACGCGGTTCGCGGCCTTGCGCGCGAAGCCCATCTCGTGCGTGACGACGATCATCGTCATGCCCTCCTTGGCGAGGGCGACCATGACGTCGAGGACCTCGTTGATCATCTCGGGGTCGAGCGCCGAGGTCGGCTCGTCGAAGAGCATGACCTTGGGCTGCATGGCGAGCGCCCGCGCGATCGCGACGCGCTGCTGCTGGCCGCCCGAGAGCTGCGCCGGCATCTTCTGCGCCTGGTTCTTCACCCCGACGCGGTCGAGCAGCGCGAGGGCCCGCTCCTTCGCGTCCTTCGACCGCTCGCGCCGGACCTTCACGGGCCCGAGCGTGACGTTGTCGAGGATCGTCTTGTGGGCGAAGAGGTTGAACGACTGGAAGACCATGCCCACGTCGGAGCGCAGCCGGGCGAGCGCCTTGCCCTCCTCCGGCAGCGGCTGGCCGTCGATCCGGATCTCGCCCGAGTCGATCGTCTCGAGGCGGTTGATGGCCCGGCACAGCGTGGACTTCCCCGAGCCGGACGGGCCGATGACGACGAGGACCTCGCCGCGGCGCACCGTGAGGTTGATGTCCTGCAGGACGTGCAGCTCGCCGAAGTGCTTGTTGACGTCGTGCAGCTCCACCAGCGGCGCGCCGAGCGCGTCGTCGGACGGCCGGCCGGTCACGGCAGGCGGGGACGGAGTCGGTGTGTCATCGACCATTTTTCGAACATAGGGGGCATCTGTTGCCGTCGCCACCGAATCGCGCAACAGTCCGGCAACAGTTCAGTAACACCGGTGGCCGGGCCGTACCCTGGACGGTGATGTCCACGATCGCCCCCGCCCCGCTCCCGGCCGCCGAGACCCCCGACGGCGCCGCACGCACCTACCTCGTGCGCACCCTCGGCTGCCAGATGAACGTCCACGACTCCGAGCACATGGCCGGCATGCTCGAGCAGGCCGGGTACACGCGCGCGAGCGCGGAAGACGAGGCCGCCAACCGTGCCGACGTCGTCGTCATCAACACGTGCGCGGTGCGCGAGAACGCCGCGACGCGGCTCTACGGCAACCTCGGCCAGCTCGCGTCCGTCAAGGCGCAGCGACCGGGCATGCAGATCGCCGTCGGCGGCTGCCTCGCGCAGAAGGACCGCGGGACGATCGTCGACAAGGCCCCCTGGGTGGACGTCGTGTTCGGCACGCACAACCTCGACGCCCTGCCGGTCCTGCTCGAGCGCGCCCGGCACAACGAGGCCGCGCAGGTGGAGATCGCCGAGTCGCTCCAGGTCTTCCCGTCGACGCTGCCCACGAAGCGCGAGTCCGTCTACGCGGGCTGGGTGTCGATCAGCGTGGGCTGCAACAACACGTGCACCTTCTGCATCGTGCCGCACCTGCGCGGCAAGGAGCGCGACCGGCGGCCGGGCGAGGTGCTCGCCGAGGTCGGTGCGCTCGTCGAGGCGGGCGCCATCGAGGTCACGCTCCTCGGCCAGAACGTCAACAGCTACGGCGTCGAGTTCGGCGACCGCGGCGCGTTCGCGAAGCTGCTGCGCGCGTGCGGCACGGTCGAGGGGCTCGAGCGCGTGCGGTTCACGTCGCCGCACCCGGCCGCGTTCACGGACGACGTCATCGCGGCGATGGCCGAGACGCCGAACGTCATGCCCCAGCTGCACATGCCGCTCCAGTCGGGCTCGGACCGCGTGCTGCGCGCGATGCGGCGCTCCTACCGCTCCGAGAAGTTCCTCGGCATCCTCGACCGCGTGCGGGCCGTCATGCCCGACGCGGCGATCACGACCGACATCATCGTCGGCTTCCCGGGCGAGACCGAGGAGGACTTCGCCGAGACGATGCGCGTCGTCGAGGCGTCGCGGTTCTCGTCGGCGTTCATGTTCCAGTACTCGCCGCGGCCCGGCACGCCCGCCGCGACCATGGAGGGCCAGCTCCCCAAGGAGGTCGTGCAGGAGCGCTTCGAGCGCCTGCAGGCGCTCCAGGAGCGCATCGCGGGCGAGGAGTCCGCGCGCCAGGTGGGCCGGACCGTCGAGGTCCTCGTCTCCGAGGGGTCCGGGCGCAAGGACGGCGAGACGCACCGCCTCACCGGGCGCGCGCCGGACAACCGCCTCGTCCACCTCGCGCTGCCCGCCGGGGTCGCGGTGGCCGACGCCGCGGCCGCGCCCGGGGCCGACCCGTCCGCGCTCGACCCGCGCCTGGCCGACGCCCCCGACGCGCGGCTCCCGCGCCCGGGCGACGTCGTGACCGTCGAGGTCACGCGCTCCGCGCCGCACCACCTGCTCGCGGACTCCGCGCTCGCGGGCGGGACGTTCTCCGTGCGGCGCACGCGCTCGGGCGACGCGTGGGCGGCGCGCGAGCGCGCCCGCCTCGGCGGCGGGGACGACCACGGGCACGGCGGCGCGGGTGCCGGTGCGGCGGGCCCCGTCGTGCTCGGCCTGCCGGGCGTCCGCCGCTAGCGACCGGGGCGGCGCGGGGTCCTCAGGACTCGTCGCCGTCGACGACGCCCGGCGGCAGCTGGGCGCCGATCGCGTGGAAGAGCTGCACCGCGGTGCCGAGCCCGCACGAGACGGTCTGCGCGAGCTGCGCGTCCGTCGCGCCGTGCTCGAGGTCGACCGAGACCTCGGCGTACACGCCGAGCCGTCCGCCCTCCTCGCGGAGGTAGACCTTGGGCCAGATCCGCTCCCGGTTCCAGTCGTTGACGGCCTGGAGCGTGGCGAGGCGCGCCTCGAGCGGGAGCGTCGTGGACCACCGGCCGCGGATCTGGAGGATCTCCGACCGGTCGCCCAGCAGGAGGAACCAGAACCGGTGGCCGTCCCAGGTGCCGGTGATGTCGCCGTCGTCGTCGACGCGGAAGTGGTACCCGCGGCGCGTGAGGTGGTCCCCGACGCGCGACATCGACAGCGGGCGCGGGAGCTCGGCCTCGGGCGCGGCCTGCTCGGGGGACTTGGGGCGGCGGTTGCCGAACAGGCGCGCGAACCAGCCGGTGCGGGACTGGGTCATGGCGCCTGCCTCGCCGGGTCGGGGTAGAACTCGTCGAGCGCGTCGAAGAACATGGAGCCCGTGCTCAGCCCGCACTGCAGGAGCTGGTCGAGCTGGGAGTCGGTCGCGCCGTGCTCGAGGTCGACCGTGACCTCGGTGAAGACCTGCACCATGCCGTTGTCGCGCACGCGCGTGTACGTCTTCGGCCAGATGCGGTCGGCGTTCCAGTCGTTGCAGAACTCGAGCACCTCCTCGAGACGCTCGATCGCGAGGTCGCGGTTCCACTGCCCCCGCACCTGGAGGATCTCGTCGTGGGCGCCGAACAGCAGGAAGTAGAAGAGCCGCCCGTGCCACAGGCCGCCGACGTCGCCGTCGGAGTCGACGAAGTAGCTGTACCCGCTGTCCGTGATCCACTCCACGACCCGGTCGAGCCGCAGCGGCGACGGGGCCCGTCCCCGGTCCACGGCGACCTGGCCCAGCTCGCGCGCCAGCACGTCCTCGACCTGCGAGCGGAGCTCGTCGTCGCCGATCGGGCCCGGCGCGTCCGGGGCGCCCCCGGAACCGGCCTCCCGCCGGTCGTCGTCGCGGTCGTCGAAGAACCTCACCGTCCCACCGTACTCGGCGTGGGCGCGGGTCGTCGTGCGCAGACCACGCCGTGGCCGGCCCGTCCGCCGGCGACGTGTCGTCCAGCCGCGGTGCGCCGCGCGGTCGTTACGGTGTCGTCGTGACCACCCGCGCCGTCGTCCTGCCCGCCACCCCGCTCCTCGTCCCCGGTGCCGCAGGTCGCGCCCGGGTGCTCGACGCCGCACGGCGCGCCGCGCTCGACGGCCTCGCCGGGCTCCCGGCCGACCGGCCCGTCGTGGTGGTCGGGGCCGGTACCCGCGAGGAGGGCGTGGAGAGCGCACCGGCGACGGCGTCGCTCGCCGCGGCGGGCGTCGCCGACGCGTGGCTCGACCCCGCGTGGACGCAGCCGGCCGGGCTGGACCCCGAGGGGACCGGCCGGGAGGTGGTCGGCCCGGCGGGCGTCGGGGCGTCGGTCGCGCTCCTCGCGCTCGGCGCGACGGGCCGGCGCGCGGGCGTCGAGGTCGTGGAGCTCGGCGACGCCGTGGACCCGGCCGACGCCCGCGCCCTGGGCGTCGCGCTGCGCGGCCGCGGGGTCGGCCTCGTCGTCGCGGACGACCCGCGCCGTCCGGCGCTCGCAGCCGTGCTCGACGGCTTCGTCGACGCCGCGTGGGAGCGGGAGCGCACGACCTCGCGCGTCGACGCCTCGCCCGACGGCGCCGCGTACGAGGTCGTGCGCTACCTCACGCGGTGAGGGCCTGCGCGACGCGCGCGGCGTCGTCGTCGCGGCCGAGGTGCTGCAGCGTGGTCACGAGCTCGTCGGCGACGCGGACGCGTGCGTCGCGGTCGCCGACGATCGCGAAGCCCTCCATCGCCGACTCGAGCGCGTCGACGGCGTCGGCGTGCTCGCCCGCCTGCGCGCGCGAGCGTCCCGCGAGCCAGAACGCGTGCGCGGCGTCCGGGACCTGTCCCGCGCGCGCGTAGTCCTCCGCCACCGACTCCGCCGCGGCCGCGGCCTCGAGGAGCTCTCCCGCCGTCGCGAGCAGGCGTGCCCGGGTGTCCCGGAGCTCGCGCGCCTCGGCGGCGTCGGCGGCGCGCTCGCGCTCCGCGAGCGCGTCCTGCGAGCCGTCCGCCACCGACGACGCCGCGTCGACCCCGCCCGCGGGGCCGGCCTCCTTCGCCGTCGTCGCGAGCCCGGCGAGCACGCGGTCGACGGCGCCGAGCGCGGCGGTCACGTCGTCGCCGGACGCCGCGAGCCGGGCTGCGGCGCGGACCACGGCCCCGACGTACCGGGCCGGGACGCCGCCCGCGTGCAGGAGCGCGACCGCGCGGCCGAACGCCGGCACCGCGGCGTCGACGTCCCCCTCGAGGGCCGCGACCTGGGCGGCCTCGGCGAGCGCGAACCCGGCGCGGTCGAGCCGGCCGGACGCCTCGAACAGCTCCGCGGCACGACGCTGCAGGCGCGCGGAGCGCACGGGGTCCTCGGCGGCGACCGCCTCGGCCTGCTCGAGCAGCGCGTCCGGGCCGTCCGGCGCGGCGGCACCGGCCGGCACGACGCCGTCCGTGCCGACGGGGACGGCAGCGGGGTCCGCGCCGTCGGCGGAGTGCGCGCGGTCGGCGGACGGCGCGTCGTCGGACGCACCCAGCACGCCGAGGTCGACGGGCAGCAGGCGCTCGGCGCGCTCCGCCGCGCGGCGGAGCCGGTCGCTCGCCGCCGTCGTGCCGTTGCGCGCGTCGAACGCCCGGGCGAGCCCGGCCGCCTCGTCCCGGACCCAGTCGTCGAGCTCGGCGACGGTCGTCGCGGGGACCTCGCGCAGGGCGAGCGGCTCGTCGCCGTGCTCGGCCCGCAGGACGCGCGTCGCGACGCCCACGCTCGTGAGGAAGCCGAGCCGCTCGCCGGGCGAGTCGGACTCGACGAGGTGGCGCTGCTGGTCCACGACCCGGCGCAGGGCGCGGTCGGCGTTGCCGGTGCGCGCGAGGAACTCGACGTGGCGGCCCTGGGGGCCGTCCATGGTCACGCCGTTGTCGAGGTGGCGCAGCCCGCGCCGGTGGGTGCGCGCCGCGGCCTCGACGTCGCCGACCTCCAGGTAGGCGAGCTGGAGGTGGGAGAGCATGTCTCCGGGCTCGGTCGCGCACCGCGGCGAGCCCGTGAGCACCTGCTCGAGGAGGCGGATGCCCTCGTCGTACCGACCGGTCTCGAACAGGTACGCCGCGCGGTCCCCGGGCTCGCAGGCCTCGCACTGGGAGAACTCGTCGCGCGGCGTCGCGACCCACGCCCGGTAGGCCTCCTCGACGTCGGCGGCGCCGCGCTCGCGCGCCCAGTCGAAGCGCTCGAGCGCGACGGCGTTCATGCCGTTGCCCGCGAGGGCGTAGCGCCGCGCCATGTCCTCGAGGGTGCGCTCGATCTGCTCGGCGGGGACGGTCGGGAACTCCACGAGGTGACCGACCATCCACTTGAACGACCAGAACAGCGAGTGCGCGTCCTCGGCGTCGAAGTGCTCGGGGTGCTCGTCCCACCACCGCAGCATCTGGGTGAACGGCAGGTACGCCTTGGCGACCTCGCCGCCCCACACGTACGACTCGACGAGCGCGAAGAGCGTGTACGCGCGGGCCGCGTCGGGCCCCTCCGCGACCACGCGCTCGAGCTCGGCGGCCGCCGCGGCCGAGCGGGCGATCCCGTACGGCATGCTGCGGATCTCGTACACGGCGGCGTTCACCTGGTCCACGGACCGGGTCATCGGGGCTCCTCGTCGTCGGGGTCGAGCGGGTGGTCGCGGGGCACGTCCCGCGGTGCGCCGGGCGCGAGCGCGCGGCCGAGCAGCAGCGAGAGCGCGTCGTTCATCACGGCGGCCTCGGGCGCCTGGAGCGCGCGGCCCGACGCGAGCAGCGCCGTGACGTACAGGGACCGCACGCCCGCGCCGCGCACCGCGTCGTCGGGCGAGGCGAGCAGGGCGCGCACGGTCGCGTTGTCGTCGTTGAGCACGAGCCGCCGCGCGCGGGCGGGGCCCGTCAGGCCGGCGAGGACGCCGCCCCACAGGTCGTCCGTCTCGGCGGCGGTCCGCGCCGCCGCGCGCGCGTGGTCCCCGTCGCGGTCGTGCAGGAGCATCGCGGGCAGCGCGTCGGGGGCGAAGCGCCGCAGCTCGACGTCGCAGTCCTGGTCGGAGAGCGCGGTGCCGAGCGACGCGAGCGCGTCGGCGACCTCGAGCTCGCGCAGCGGCTCGACCTGCGCGAGGACGTGCGCGACGTCGTCGGACGTCACCGGCGTCAGGCGCCACTGCGGGAAGCGCCGTGCCGCGCGCGCGAGGAGGTCGGCGTCGTACACGTAGCCGCCGTTGACGACCGGCAGCCCCTGGGCCGCCGCGACCGGCGCGAGGCGCCGGTACTCCTCGACGCTCGTCGTGTAGACGAGCCGCCCCTCGGGGTGGGCGGCGGCGAGGTCGGCGAGGGTGCCGGTGCCCGCCGTCGTCTCGAACGGCAGGACCCGCGCGGCGACGTCGAGCATCTCGTCGTCCTGGAGCGCGAGCGCGCGGACGGCGAGGTGGTGCGTCTCGAGGAAGCGCCGCGCGACGGGGGAGTCCTCGCCGAGCGTCTCGAGCGTCCAGCGCCGCACCTGCGCCCCGAGGGCGTCGCGCGTCGCGAGCAGCACCTCGTCCTCGTAGAGCCCCTCGCGCGAGGCCGTCGGGCGCAGGGCGGAGGCGTCGACGACGCACCGCACGAAGAAGGCCCACGACGGCAGCAGGTCGTCGACGGCGCCCCCGAGCAGCATCCGCTTGAGGTACACGCGGTGGCGCGCGGAGGTGGTCGGCGCGACGGCGGCCGGCAGCACGTACGCGACGCCCGAGAGCCCGGTGAGGGGCACGTCGAGGTCGATGCGCGCGAGCGGCGTGAAGCCGAGCGTGCGCTCGCCGTACGCGGCGAGCGCGGCGTCGCGCGCGGCCGGCGACGGGTGCGCGACGCGCCACGGGAGGTCGTCGCCCGACAGGCGCCGCCGGACGGTGGCCCCGCCCGACCGGTCACCCGGGCCGTCACCCTGCCCGACACCGTGCTCGGCGTGCTCGGCGTGCTCGGCGAGGTGCGTCTCGACGAGCAGGTCCACGGGCAGGAGCGAGCCCACCTCGAGCGCGAGCGCCGTCACCGTGCCGGCGGCGAGCCAGTGCTCGGCGTCGCGCCGCGGTCGCAGGCGCACGACGCTGCCGGGCCCCGACGGTGCGGCCGGGTCCTGCGGGTCGAGCTCGACGAGGTCGTAGCTCCCGTCGGACCGGCCGCGCCAGCGCACCGGGGCCGGGCGCGCGCCGTCCGCCCCCGTGCGCGCCGAGCGCGAGACGAGCTCGATCTCGTCGGCGACGAGGAACGCGGAGAGCAGGCCGATGCCGAACTGGCCGAGGAACTCCTCGCGCCCGGCGCCGAGCTCGACGTCGCGCTTCGAGGAGCGACCGATGGTGGCGAGGAGCTCGCGCGCCTCGTCCCGCGTCAGCCCCACGCCGTCGTCGTGGACCTCGAGGCCGCCGTCCGGCGTGGGGCGCAGAAGGACCGCGCCCCGCGCCGGACGGTCCGCGTCCTCGCCCCGAGCGAGACCCGCGCGGGCCGTGATCGCGTCGACGCCGTTCTGCAGCAGCTCGCGCAGGTACACGCGCGGGCTCGAGTACAGGTGCCGGGCGAGGAGGTCGACGACGCCGCGCAGGTCGACCTGGAAGGCCGCGCCGGTCGCGTCGCGAACCGGGGACGACGCCCCCGCCGCGCCGCCCCGGCTCACCGGGCGTCGGCGTCGCCGAGCACCTGCGCGGCCGTGTCGGGGAAGCGCTCGTCGAGCGCGTCGAAGAACTGCAGGCCCGTGAACAGGCCGCACTCGACGAGCTGGCCGAGCTGGTCGTCCGCGGCGCCGAACTCGAGGTCCGTGGCGACCTCCGTGTAGACCGCGAGCTGGTCGTCCTCGACGCGCCCGTAGACCTTGGGCCAGATCTTGTCGCGGTTGAACTCGTTGGCCACGAGCGCGACCTGGGCCTCCGCCGACGCGGGGAGCGTGCGGTGCCAGCGGCCGCGCACCTGCAGGATCTCCTTCTTCTCGCCCATGAGGAAGAAGAAGAACACCTTGCCGTCCCAGCTGCCCCCGAGGTCGCCGTCCGAGTCGACGAAGTAGCGCCAGTCGCGGCTCGTGAGGAACGCCTCGATGCGCTCGCGCGTCACGGGCGCGTTGTGGCTGGCGGGGGCGGCGTCCGGCTTGGTGAAGAAGCCCATGGCGTGCGGTCCTCGTTCTCTCGGGTCGGTGCGTCGAAGAGCCCGGCCGGGACCGACCGGGCGACTCGGACAGACTACGCAACGCCTCCCACACCGTCCCGGCCCCCCGGTACCGTTCTGCGGGTGAACCCGCAGCCCGAGCCCCCCGCCCGGACCCCGGACGCCGCCGCGCCCGACGCGCGGCCCGTCGTCGTCGCGGTCGTCGGCCCGACCGCGACGGGCAAGTCCGACCTCGCGCTCGACCTCGCGCAGCGGCTCGGCGTGCCCGGGGCCCCGGCCGAGGTCGTCAACGCGGACGCCTACCAGCTCTACCGCGGGATGGACGTCGGCACGGCGAAGGTCCCCGAGGCGGAGCGCCGGGGCGTGCGCCACCACCTCCTCGACGTGCTCGACCCGACCGAGGACGCGTCCGTCGCGCGGTACCAGGAGGTCGCGCGGGGCGTCCTCGACGAGATCGCCGGGCGGGGCGCGCGCGCCGTCGTCGTCGGCGGCTCGGGGCTGTACGTGCGCGCGCTGCTCGACGACATGCGCTTCCCGGGCACCGACCCGGACGTGCGGGCCGCGCTCGAGGAGCGCGCCGGTCGCGAGGGCACGCGCGCCCTGCACGACGAGCTCGCCCGTCTCGACCCGGCCGCCGCGGCGAGCATCGGCCCGGCCAACACGCGGCGCGTCGTGCGCGCGCTGGAGGTCATCGAGCTCACGGGCCGGCCGTTCACCGCGAACCTCCCGCGCCAGGAGTACGTGCGGCCCACCGTGCAGATCGGTCTCGACTGCGACCGCGCCGAGCTCGACGCGCGCGTCGCGGGCCGGGTCGCGCGCATGTGGGAGCTCGGGCTCGTCGACGAGGTGCGGCGCGTCGAGGCGGCGGGCATGGGTCGCACCGCGCGCCGCGCCGTCGGGTACGCCGAGGTGCTCGCGCACCTGCACGGCGAGGCGAGCGAGGAGGAGGCGCGCGAGGCCGTCACCGCGAACACGCGCCGGCTCGCGCGCAAGCAGATGGGCTGGTTCGGCCGCGACCCCCGGGTGCGCTGGCTCGACGCCCGCTCGCCCCGCCTGCTCGACGACGCGCTCGCGGCCGTCGCGGCGGCCGACGCCGGGCAGGCGCCGGACCCGCGCGGGCCGGACGCCGCGGACGCCGGCGCCCCCGTGCGCCGTAGTCTGGGCTCATGACGCGCACCCGGTTCACCAAGGGCCACGGGACCCGCAACGACTTCGTGCTGCTCGCCGACACGAAGGGCGAGCTGGACCTCACGCCCGAGCTCGTCCGGGCGCTCGCGGACCGGCGCGGCGGCATCGGCGCCGACGGCGTGATCCGGCTCGTGCCGACGGCCCTCGTGCCCGAGTCGCGCGCGGTGCTCGCGCAGGACCCGGACGCGATCTGGTTCATGGACTACCGCAACGCGGACGGCTCCGTCGCGGAGATGTGCGGCAACGGCGTGCGGGTCTTCGCCGCGTTCGCGGAGAGCCTCGGCCTCGTCGACCTCGCCGACGGCGCGGAGGTGCCCGTCGGGACCCGCGCGGGCGTCAAGCGCGTGCGCAAGGAGGACGACGGCTGGTACGCGGTCGACATGGGCCCGTGGTACCTGCCGGGCGGGCGCGACGCGCTGCGCGCGGGCTACGACGCGACGGTCGTCGTGCGCGGCTGGGACGTGCCGCGGCCCGCGCTGAGCGTCGACCTCGGCAACCCGCACACCGTGCTCGCGCTCGCGCGCGAGGACCTGCTCGAGGGGGCGGACCTCACCGGCGCCCCCGTCGTGGAGCCGGTGCCGGCGCACGGCACCAACGTCGAGCTCGTCGTCCCGCTCGGGGAGTCCGAGGCCGAGGACGGCACCCTCGTGGGGCGCGTGCGCATGCGCGTGCACGAGCGCGGGGTGGGGGAGACGCCGTCGTGCGGGACGGGGGCGTGCGCCGCGGCGCTCGCGGTGCGCGTGTGGGGCGGCCCCGACGCGCCCGACACGTGGTTCGTCGACGTCCCCGGCGGCACGGTGCGCGTGCGCGCGCTCCCGGGCGACCACGTCGAGCTCGCCGGGCCCGCGGAGCTCGTGCACTCGGGCGAGATCGACCTCGAGCGGCTCCTGCGCGCCGCCGCGCCCGCGGGCCCGGCCGGTCCGGTGCCCCCGGCACCGGGCGCCCCCGTGCCCGACGCGGACGGCGAGCCGGCCGTCGTCTGACGCTGGGACCGCCGCCTCGGTCCGCGCCTCAGTCCCGCGGGGCCCCGACCTCCAGGACGCGGAACCCCTTGGCGCTCGCGGTCCGTGCGACGTGCGCCCCGGGCAGCACGGGCCCGAGCTGCTCGACGAGCCAGCGCTGCAGCGAGTCCGCCCCGAGGTTGCGCTGGACCACGAGGTGCGCGACCGCTCCCGGGGCGAGGCGCGGCAGCCACCGCAGCAGCATCCCGTGCAGCACGTCCTTGCCCACCCGGATCGGCGGGTTCGACCACAGCGCGGCGAACGCGACGTCGTCGGGCACCTCGTCGGGCGTGACCGCCCGCACCCCGGCGAGCCCGAGGCGCTCGGCGTTGCGCCGCACGAGGTCGAGCGCGCGCTCGTTGACGTCGACCGCCCACACGGTCGCCGCCGGCGCGTCGAGCGCCATCGTCAGCGCCACGGGGCCCCAGCCGCACCCGAGGTCGAGCACGTGCGCGCCCGCGCCGTCGTCGGCCAGCACGTCCCCGAGGGGCGGCACCGTGCGCAGCAGCACCTGCGTGCCCAGGTCGAGCCGCCCGGGGGAGAAGACGCCGCCCGCGACCTCGACCTCGACGTCCCGGCCGGCGAGGCGCACCCCGAGCGTGCGGCGCTCCGCCGCGGAGGCGGGGCGTGCGGTGAAGTAGTGGTCCGGCTCGTCGCTCACGAGGCGTGATCCTACGGGGGCCGCGGGCCGCGCACCGGCCCGCGGGGAGCCGCGCGGACCCCGCCCCGGCGGGCGCGCCGTGGAATCCGTTGGCACCGGGACGTTTTCGCGTGCCACGCTTGTTCTACCACCGGACGCACCGAGCGCCCGACCCCGACGAGAGGCGGCACATGACCCAGACCCCTGCGAACCCCACGACGGCTCGAGACGAGCCGGCCGACGTGACGCGGGACATCGCGAGCGACGTCGTGGCGCGGGTGCTCGCTCGGGCCGGGACGGCGCGCGCCGAGGGCGGCACGGTCCACGCGGAGCACGACGGCGACCAGCTCGACCTCGCCGAGCGCGCGTCGCTGCGCCGCGTCGCCGGCCTGTCGACCGAGCTCCAGGACGTCACCGAGGTCGAGTACCGCCAGCTGCGGCTCGAGAAGGTCGTGCTCGTCGGGCTGTGGAGCCCGTCGAACGACCCGCGCGAGGACGGCGCGGCGACGAGCGCGCTCGAGGCCGAGGTCTCGCTGCGCGAGCTCGCTGCCCTCGCCGAGACCGCCGGCTCCCAGGTGCTCGACGGCCTCGTCCAGCGCCGTGCCAAGCCCGACCCCGGCACCTACCTCGGGTCCGGCAAGGCCGCCGAGCTCGCGGAGATCGTCGCCGCGAGCGGCGCGGACACGGTCGTCGTCGACGGCGAGCTCGCACCCTCCCAGCGCCGCGCGCTCGAGGACATCGTCAAGGTCAAGGTCGTCGACCGGACGGCACTCATCCTCGACATCTTCGCGCAGCACGCCAAGTCCCGGGAGGGCAAGGCCCAGGTCGAGCTCGCGCAGCTCGAGTACCTCCTGCCGCGCCTGCGCGGCTGGGGCGAGTCGATGTCCCGGCAGGCCGGCGGCCAGGTCGGCGGCGCGGGCGCCGGCATGGGCTCGCGCGGCCCCGGCGAGACGAAGATCGAGCTCGACCGGCGCCGCATCCGCAACCGCATGGCGAAGCTGCGCCGCGAGATCGCGGCGATGGCCCCCGGGCGCGAGACCAAGCGCTCCTCGCGCAAGCGGCACGCGATCCCCTCGGTCGCGATCGCCGGGTACACCAACGCGGGCAAGTCGAGCCTGCTCAACGCCGTCACCGGCGCGGGCGTGCTCGTCGAGAACGCGCTGTTCGCCACGCTCGACCCGACCGTGCGCCGCACGCGCACCGAGGACGGCCGCGTGTACACGCTCGCCGACACCGTCGGCTTCGTGCGCGCGCTGCCGCACCAGCTCGTCGAGGCGTTCCGCTCGACGCTCGAGGAGGTCGGCGACGCCGACCTGCTCCTGCACGTCGTCGACGCGTCGCACCCCGACCCCGAGGGCCAGATCGCCGCGGTCCGGCACGTGCTCGCCGACATCCCGGGCGTCGAGGACGTCCCCGAGGTCGTCGTGCTCAACAAGGCGGACGTCGCCGACCCCGAGGTCGTCGACCGCATCCGGCGCCGCGAGCGGCGCACCGTCGTCGTCTCCGCGCACACCGGCGAGGGGATCGAGGCGCTGCGCGCGCTCATCGCGGACGAGCTGCCGCGCCCCGACGTCGCGATCGACGTCGTCGTGCCCTACTCGCGCGGCGACCTCGTGCACCGCGTGCACACCGAGGGCGAGATCGACCACGAGGAGCACACGGCCGAGGGCACGCTCCTGCGCGGGCGCGTCGCGGAGGCGCTCGCGGCCGAGCTCGCCGGGGCGGCCGCCCGCTCCTGACCGGGCCCGTCCCTCCGACGGCGCCGCCGGGCCCCTGCGCCCGGCGGCGCCGTCGTGCGTCGTCCACAGGACCGTCGCCGCACCCGGGAGCCGTCGGCGCCCGACCGTAGACTCCTCGGGTGCCCCCCGTCTCCTCCGCCGCTCCCCGTCCCACCGACGACGCGGCGCCGGCGGCCGGTCCCGCGACCCGCGACCGGGCGGCGCTCGCGGGCGTCCCGGACGTCGACGCCCTGCTCGACCTCGCGGTCGGGCGGCTCGGCGGCGCGCGCCGCGACGGGCAGCACGCGATGGCCCGCGCGGTCGCCGGCTCGATCGGCAGCGGCGAGCACCTCGTCGTCCAGGCGGGCACGGGCACGGGCAAGTCGCTCGGCTACCTCGTGCCCGCGGTGCGGCACGCGGTCGCGACCGACGAGCGCGTCGTCGTCTCCACGGCGACCCTCGCCCTGCAGCGCCAGGTCATCACGCGCGACCTGCCGCTCGTCGCCGACGCGATCGGCTCCGAGCTCCCGCGCCCGGCCTCCATCGCCCTGCTCAAGGGCTGGCACAACTACCTGTGCGCGCACAAGATCGCGGGCGGGTACCCCGCCGACGAGCCCACGCTCTTCGACCTGCCCGGCGAGTCCGGCGGCGCGACCGACCACCCGTCGGCGCGCGCGGAGTCCGGGGCGGCGGCCTCGCTCGGGGAGCAGGTCGTGCGCGTGCGCGAGTGGGCCCAGGAGACGACGAGCGGGGACCGCGACGACCTCGTGCCCGGCGTGAGCGACAAGGCGTGGCGGCAGGTGTCGGTCACGGCGCTCGAGTGCCTGGGCCAGCGCTGCCCGCTGCTCGCCGAGTGCTTCCCCGAGAAGGCGCGCGCCGCCGCGCGCGAGGCGGACGTCGTCGTGACGAACCACGCGATGCTGGGCATCGCGGCGATGGGCTCGCCCGGCGTCCTGCCCGAGCACGACGTGCTGGTCGTCGACGAGGCCCACGAGCTCGCCGACCGCGTGACGGCCGCGGCGACGGTCGACCTCTCGGTACCCGCGATCGAGGGCGCGGCGCGCCTCGCCCGCCGCCACGGCGGCGCCGCCACCGACGCGCTCGACGCCGCGTCCGCCGCGTTCGGCACCGTGGTGGGGTCGCTGCCCGCCGAGCGCTTCCCCGACGGGCTGCCCGACGGCGCGCGCGCCGCCGTCGCGGGCGTGCGGGACGCGGCGCGCGAGGTGCTGTCGCGCCTCAAGCCCGAGACCGGGGCGACGAAGCCCGCGACCCCCGACACGGGCCTGAAGATGGCGCAGTCGGCGATGCTCCAGCTCTTCGAGGTCGCCGAGCGCATGGCGGCGGACCCCACGGGGCACGACGTCCTCTGGTGCTCGCGCCCGGGCGAGGGCGGCTGGTCGGCGGACCGGTTCGGCGAGGGCGCGAGCCGCCTGCACGCGGCGCCGCTCGGCGTCGCGGGCCTCATCCGGACCCACCTGCTCACCGAGCGCACGGGCGTCTTCACGTCGGCGACGCTCGCGCTGGGCGGCACGTTCGACGCGGTCGCGCGCACGTTCGGCCTGGGCGGCGCGGGGTCGGACGGCGAGGAGCCGCCGCCGTGGCGCGGCCTCGACGTCGGGAGCCCGTTCGACTACCCGCGGCAGGGGATCCTCTACGTCGCCAAGCACCTGCCGACACCGGGGCGCGACGCGGCGACCGAGCACCAGCTCGACGAGATCGCGACCCTCGTCGAGGCCGCGGGCGGCCGCACGCTCGGGCTCTTCTCGTCGCGGCGGGCCGCGGTGGCGGCGGCCGAGGCGATGCGCGAGCGGCTCGACGTGCCCGTCCTGTGCCAGGGCGACGACCAGCTCCCCACGCTCGTGCGCGAGTTCGCCGCCGACCCGGCGACGTGCCTGTTCGGCACGCTCTCGCTGTGGCAGGGCGTCGACGTCCCGGGGCCGTCGTGCCAGCTCGTCCTCATCGACCGCATCCCGTTCCCGCGGCCCGACGACCCCGTGCGCTCCGCGCGCGCCCGCGCCGTCGAGGCGGCCGGCGGCAACGGCTTCATGCAGGTCTCCGCGACGCACGCGGCGCTCCTGCTCGCCCAGGGCGCGGGCCGGCTCGTCCGCTCCACGGCCGACCGCGGCGTGGTCGCGGTCCTCGACCCGCGCCTCGTGACGGCGCGCTACGGCACGTTCCTCACGCGCTCGATGCCCGGCTTCTGGCAGACGACCGACCGCGACGTGGCTGCCGCTGCGCTCCGGCGCCTCGCCGCCCTAGGCTGAGCCGAACCCACGAGACGGAGGCGCGATGACCGACGCAGGCACGACCCCGCCCACCCCGGGCGCACCGCCCGACCCCGCCGCCCCCCGCGGCGGCGCGCGGACCACCAAGCTGGCGATCGTCGGCGCTGGCGCGGTCGGCTCGACCCTCGCGTACGCGGCGCTCATGCGCGGTGCCGCGCGCACGGTGGCCATGCTCGACGTCAACCGCGCGAAGGTCGACGCGGAGGTCCTGGACCTCCAGCACGGCATCCAGTTCATGCCGATGGCGCGGGTCGAGGGGTCCGACGACGTCGCGGTGTGCGAGGGCGCGGACGTCGTCGTGGTCACGGCCGGCGCGAAGCAGAAGCAGGGTCAGACCCGCCTCGACCTCGCCGAGGGCACGATCAACCTCATGCGGACGATCCTTCCCGGGCTCGTCGAGGTCGCGCCCGACGCCGTCTACGTCATGGTGACCAACCCCGTCGACATCGTCACGTACGCGGCGCTCAAGTTCTCCGGCCTCCCGCCCGAGCGGCTGTTCGGCAGCGGCACCGTCCTGGACTCCTCGCGCCTGCGGTTCCTCGTCGCCCAGCACTGCGGCGTCGCGGTGCAGAACGTGCACGCGTACATCGCGGGGGAGCACGGGGACAGCGAGATCCCGCTCTGGAGCTCGGCGACGATCGGCGGCGTGCCGCTGCTCGAGTGGCCCGGCATCGCGGGCCACCCGCCGCTGTCGGCGGACGCGCGCGAGGAGATCGCGCACGAGGTCGTCCAGTCCGCGTACCGCATCATCGAGGGCAAGGGCGCGACGAACTACGCCGTGGGCCTCGCGGGGACGCGCATCATCGAGGCGGTCCTCGACGACGAGCACCGCCTGCTGCCCGTCTCGACCCTCCTCGACGGCGACTACGGGCTCCACGACGTGTGCCTGTCGCTGCCGACCCTCGTCGACCGCCGCGGCGCGGCCGAGCGCGTCGAGGTGCCGCTCTCCGACACCGAGCTCGCGGGCCTGCGGGCGTCGGCGGACTCCCTGCGGTCCGTCGCGCGGAGGTTCGGACTCTAGGACCGGCGACGACGGGCCGGCGACCTCGCGAGGAGGTCGCCGGCCCGTCGGCGCGAGGGCGGGAGCCCGCCGGGGTCAGAGGCTGCGCAGCACGGACACGACGCGGCCGAGGACCTGCGCGTCGTCCCCGACGATCGGCTCGTACGCGGGGTTGTGCGGCACGAGCAGGACGTGCCCGTCGGTGCGCTTGAACGTCTTCACGGTCGCCTCGCCGTCGATCATCGCGGCGACGATCTCCCCGTTCTCGGCCACGGGCTGGCGGCGCACGACGACCCAGTCGCCGTCGCAGATGGCGGCGTCGATCATCGAGTCGCCCTGCACGCGCAGGAGGAAGAGCTCGCCGTCGCCCACGAGCTGGCGGGGCAGCGGGAAGACGTCCTCGACGACCTGCTCGGCGAGGATCGGGCCGCCGGCGGCGATGCGGCCGACGACCGGCACGTACGACGGCGCGGGGCGGGACTCGTCGAACGGGGTCTCGGGGGCGACGGGCGCGAGCGGGGCGGCGCGGCGCGAGTCGTCCGGCTGCACGACCTCGATCGCGCGCGGACGGTTCGGGTCGCGCCGCAGGTAGCCCTTGCGCTCGAGGGTCGTGAGCTGGTGCTTGACCGACGACGGGCTCGTGAGACCCACGGCCTCGCCGATCTCGCGCATGCTCGGCGGGTAGCCGCGCTGCTCGACGCACGCGCGGATGGTCTCGAGGACCAGGCGCTGACGCGGGGTCAGGCCGTCACCGCCCGCCGTGCCGTCCGGGAGCTCGCGCACCTCGGCGAGCCCCGCGCCCGATTCCCTGCCTCGTCCCGCCATCGTCGTCCCCGCCCTCGTCGCCTCGCGGAGGCGTCCGTCCACGGGTGGCCCCGCGCCGTCCGCCGTCCTCCTCGTCGGTGCACCACGTGCGGCGTGGGCACCGGTCGGCCCGCTGCCGGCGCGTCGTCCCAGGCGGGAGGCGTGCCGGCGGACCTGCCCGATGGACATGTCCGGCGAACCGACCTGTCCCCAGGCTAGGGGAGAGCGCGACACGAATCAAACATCTGTTCGAGCATGTCTCGACTCCGTCGGTGCTTCGTGATAGACCTTCGTACAGATGTTCTACGTACACGTGTTCGACCCGGGTCCCGGGTCGGCGACGTGCCCCGCCGGGTCCGAGCGACCGGGGAAGGCGCTCGGGCGCCGGCGGGGCCGGACGGAGGTCGAGATGACGAGCACCCTGCTGACGCCGAGCGTCGTGGTCGCGGACGTGGCGGCACCCGTGTCGCGCACCGTCCGGCAGGGCGGCGCCGTGCGCGGCACGACCGCGGTGCGCGGCGTCGCCGCGCCGCACCGCACCGGGGCGGCGTCCGAGGCGCCGCTGCGGCTCACGAACCGGGGGCGGCTCGTCCTCGCGCTCCTCGCCCTGGCGGTGGTCCTGCTCGGCGCGCGCGTCGGGAGCGCGGTCGCCGGCGCGCCGGGCGAGCCGGTCGAGGTGCGGGTCCACGTCGTCACGGCGGGCGAGACGCTCTGGGACCACGCGAGCGGCATCGCCGCCCCCGGGGAGGACGTCCGGGACGTCGTGGCGCGCATCGCGGACCTCAACGGGCTGTCGTCGTCGACGCTCCAGGCCGGGCAGCGCCTGCTCCTCCCTGTCGAGGGGTGAGCGGCCTGCTGTGACGCAGCGCACGCGCGCCGTCGCGACGGATCCGCGCCCAGGGGTTGCGCATCGGGATTAGGCACGCCTAAGTTAGTGTCACCTCACACGCCAGGCTGGGGGGCCGGGCGAGAGGTGGGGCCGCGGGGAACCGCAGCCCCTGAGCACGTCGTTGCGCGCGAGGCGAGTCGCGCGCGAGATGGGGACGGGGGCGTCCCGACGGGGGCGGCCGGAGACGGCCGCCCCCGTTCTGCTGTCCTCGGCACGTCGTGGCGGGCACACCGAGCGCGCCGTGCTCGTCGACGGCGTGTTGCACCGTCGCGGTGCGACGTCATACGTTCGACGCGCCGGACCGCCGCGCGCGGTCTCCCGGCACCCCCGGCCGAGGAGAGACCACCATGCACTGCCCGTTCTGCCGTCACGCGGACTCGCGCGTCGTCGACTCGCGGACGTCCGACGACGGGGCGTCGATCCGGCGGCGGCGGCAGTGCCCCCAGTGCCAGCGACGCTTCACGACGATCGAGACCGCGAGCCTGTCGGTGGTCAAGCGGTCGGGCGTCACGGAGCCGTTCTCGCGCGAGAAGATCGTCAACGGCGTGCGCAAGGCCTGCCAGGGGCGCCCGGTCAACGAGGACGACCTCGCCCTCCTCGCGCAGCGGGTCGAGGAGACGATCCGGGCGAGCGGCAGCGCCGAGCTCGACGCCTACGAGATCGGACTCGCGATCCTCGGGCCGCTGCGCGAGCTCGACGAGGTCGCCTACCTGCGCTTCGCGAGCGTCTACCAGGCGTTCGACTCGCTCGAGGACTTCGAGAGCGCCATCACGTCGCTGCGCGTCGAGCGCGAGGAGCGCACGGCGGCGCGAGCCGCCGCGGGCGCGGAGGCCGGGGACGTCCTCGCGGACGAGCTCGGGCCCGACGGCGGCGCGGGCGACCAGGCGACGCCCGCCCCGGCGCGCTGACCGCGCCCGCGGGCGCGCGTCAGAGGTCGCTCGACCGCGACGCCCAGAGGTTGATGCCCGTGTCCGGCGGGATGTCGTCGACCGCGCGCAGCTCCTCGTCCGACAGCGGGGGAGCCGTGAGCGCCGCGAGGTTCTCGTCGAGCTGACGCACCGAGCTCGCGCCGAGCAGCACGGACGTGACGCGCTCGTCGCGCAGCGCCCACGCAATGGCCGTGCTCGCGAGCGAGCGTCCGTGGGCGCGCGCGAGCGCGTCGAGGTGCCGGACGCGCTCGAGGTTCTCGTCCGAGAGGAACTCGGGCCGCAGCGGCCCTCCGCGCGCGGCCCGGGAGCCGCCGGGCGTGCCGTGCAGGTAGCGGTCGGTGAGCATCCCCTGCGCGAGGGGCGAGAAGGCGACGACGCCCAGCCCCGCGTCCTGCGCGGCGTCGAGCACGCTCGTCCCGGACTCGTCGGGCACCTCGATCCAGCGGTTGAGCATCGAGTACGACACCTGCGTGACGACGAGCTCGACGCCGACCTCGGCCGCGACCTGCACGGCCTCGCGCGTGCGGCGCGCGGAGTACGACGAGATCCCGGCGTGGCGCGCGCGGCCCGAGCGCACGGCCGTCGCGAGCGCGCCGATCGTCTCCGTGAGCGGTGTGGTGGGGTCGAACCGGTGGCTGTAGAAGACGTCCACGTGGTCGACGCCCAGCCGGCGCAGCGACGCGTCGAGCGAGGAGAGCAGGTACTTGCGCGAGCCGCCCTCGCCGTACGGGCCCGGACCCATGCGGTAGCCCGCCTTGGTCGTCACGACGAGCTCGTCGCGCACCGGCCGCAGCTCGCGCGCGAGGAGCCGGCCGAACGACTCCTCGGCGGCGCCGCCGGGCGGCCCGTAGTTGTTCGCGAGGTCGAGGTGCGTGACGCCCCGGTCCACGGCGTGCAGGACGATCTCGCGCTGCGTCGCGAACGCGTCCGCGACGCCGAAGTTCTGCCACAGGCCGAGCGAGACGGCCGGCAGCGTCAGCCCGGACCGGCCGAGACGGCGCTGCGGGAGCGGGTGGGCGGGCGTGAGGTCGGCAGGGTTCGCGGGCACTCCTCGACGCTACCCGAGGACGTCGGACGGCGGCGCAAATGAGGTGGCGCCCGGGTCGGCGGTGGGGGAGGCTGGCAGGTGTGCCCGGTCCGCCGGGCACCCGCACGCACCGACCCGACGACGAGGAGACCGCCATGGCGTCCGACCCGCAGCGCCCCGCACCAGAGACCGCGCCGAGCGACGAGGCCAAGGCCAAGTTCCGCGAGGCGCTCGACCGGAAGAACGCGGCACGGCACCGCACCGCGGACGGCGGCACGAACACCGGGTCCGTCCACGGGTCGGAGACCGTCGGCCCGGTCCAGCGCACGTTCCGCCGCAAGTCCGGCTGACGCCGCCGTCCGCCCCCGGGCAGGACGCACGCACGACGAGGGGCCCCGCCGCACGGCGGGGCCCCTCGTCGTGCGTGCGCGTCAGAGCGCGTCGTCGTCGGAGCTCCGGTGGAGCCGGAAGCGCCGGCCCGTCACCTCGTGCGGCTCGACCTCGACCCAGTCCTCGGTCGGGACCTCGACGAGCGGGTGCAGCGGCTCGCCGGACTCGGCGGCCGCGACCTGCCGGCCGGTCTCGAGGCGTCGTGCGGTGCCGTGCACCACGACGCTCCACGCCGTGCCCTCCTCGACGCCGTCCCACTCGAGCGCGACCCGGTCGTGCGTCACGAGCATCGCGAGCTTGGTCCCCGGGACCGTGCGGAACGTCAGCGTGCCGTCGTGCGCGCGGACCGTGACGGGGTAGATGTCGGGCTCGCCCTGCACGCTGAGCGCGAGCCGCGAGACGCGTGTGCCGTCGACGAGCCCCCAGCACTCCGTCGCGTCGAGGACCTCGGCGGCGTCGTTCGTGTATCCGGTCATGACTCATCGTGGCACCGCGGTGCCGGTGGTGCGCAGGGAGCGAAGGTCCCCGTGACGGGGGACCTTCGCTCCCTGGTCGGGGTCGGTGTGTCGGCCGACCCTCGCGCGCGCGTGCGCGTCAGTCGAGGACGCGCAGCGCGATCGTCTGCTCCATGCCCGCGAGGGCCTCGACCACGGCGGGCTCGACGCGCGAGCCGACGTCCGTGACCACGTAGCCGAGCTCGCCGCGGGTCGCGAGGAGCTGGCCCTCGATGTTCGTGCCGTGCTCGGCGAGCGTCGCGTTGACCTGGGCGAGCACGCCCGGGGTGTTGCGGTGCAGGTGCGTGATGCGCGTGATGCCCGTCGTGTGCTCGAGCGCGAGGTTCGGCACGTTGACGCTGAGCGTCGTGGACCCGGTCGTCAGGTAGTCGCGCAGCTTGGACGACACGAACTGGCCGATCGACTCCTGGGCCTCCTCGGTCGAGCCGCCGATGTGCGGCGTGAGGATGACGTTCGGCAGCCCGCGCAGCTCCGAGTGGAACGAGTCGCCCTTGCGCTTGGGCTCCTCCGGGAAGACGTCGACCGCCGCGCCGGCGACGTGCCCGGCGAGGATCGACTCGCGCAGCGCGTCGTAGTCGACGACGAAGCCGCGCGAGAGGTTGAGGAAGATCGCGCCGGGGCGCATGCGCGCGAACTGCTTCGCGCCGAACATGCCGGCGTTGCCCGCGCGGCCGTCCACGTGCAGCGTCACGACGTCCGCCGTCTCGAGGAGCTCGTCGAGCGTGTCCATGCGGCGCGCGTTGCCGAGCGCGAGCTTCTCCGCGGTGTCGTAGAACACCACGGACATGCCGAGGTTCTCCGCGACGACCGACAGCTGCGTGCCGATGTTGCCGTAGCCGACGATGCCGAGCGTGCGCCCGCGCACCTCGTGGGCGCCCTCCGCGGACTTGTCCCACACCCCGTCGTGCAGCGCGCGGTCGCGCTCGGTGAGCCGGCGCGTGAGCGCGATGATCTCGGCGAGGGCGAGCTCGACGACGGAGCGCGTGTTCTGGAACGGGGCGTTGAAGACCGTGACGCCGTGCGTCGCGGCGGACCGCAGGTCGATCTGGTTGGTCCCGATGCAGAACGCGCCGAGCCCGACGAGGTCGGGGGCGTTCTCGAGCACGGTCGCGGTGACGTTCGTCTTGGAGCGGATGCCGAGCAGGTGGACGCCCTGCAGGGCGTCGATCAGCTCGGCCTCGTCGAGCGCTCCCGTGCGGACGGTGACGTCGATGCCCGCGGCCTCGAGGTTCGAGGCGGCGAGGGGGTGCAGGTTTTCGAGGAGGAGGGCGCGTAGCACGTTCCCATGGTGCGCCGCGGACGGCGCGCCCACCAAACGGGTCTTGACCCTCGGGACGAGGTGACGGACCCGTCCGAGGGCCCCGGGGGCGCCCTACCCGGCGGCGTCGAGCCCCGCGGGCAGGGGCCGGGCGTGCACGACGACGAGGCGCTGGGTCGGGCGGGTCATCGCGACGTAGAGGTCCGACGCGCCCGACGGGCCGGACGCGACGTCCGCGGGCTCGACGAGGACGACCGCGTCGAACTCGAGGCCCTTGACCTGCACCGGGTCGAGCGCGACCACGGGGGCGTCGGGGTCGGCACGGCGGCCGTCGTCGCGCAGCCCCAGGGCGGAGCGCAGGCCCGGCAGGTGCGCCGCGGTCGCGACGACGGCGACGCGGCCCGCCGTCCCCGTGAGGAACTCGGCCCGCGCGGCCTCGACCTCGTGCCGCACCGCCTCGACCAGCGCGCGGTCGTCGGCGGGCGCGGCGTCGACCGGCACGACGCGCAGCGACCCCGGGACCTCGCGCGCCGACGTGAGCGGGGAGACGGGCAGCCCCGCGGCGAGGGCCGCGGCGCGCGCGGCGTCCGCGACGGCCGCGGGCGTGCGGTAGTTGACCGTGAGCTCCTCGAGGCGCCAGCCGTCGCGCAGCACCGGGTCGAGCGCGCCCGCCCACGACCGCGCGCCCGCGAGCGAGGACGTCTGAGCGACGTCGCCGACGATCGTGAACGAGCGCGTCGGGCAGCGGCGCACGAGCGAGCGCCACGCCATCGCGGACAGCTCCTGCGCCTCGTCGACCACGACGTGGCCGTAGGTCCAGGAGCGGTCCTGCGCCGCGCGCTCGGCGGTCGTGAGCCGCGGCCCGGTGGCCGAGAAGCGGTCCGCGAGGACGTCGGCGTCGACGAGACCGCCGCCCGCCCCGCTCGACTGGAGCACCTGGCGCGCGTACTCGACGTCCTGCGCGCGCTGCGCCGCCTGCGCCGCGGCCTCGGCGCGCGCCGCCTGGTCGTCCTCGCCGAGGAGCTCGGCCGCCTCGTCGAGCAGCGGCACGTCCGCCGGCGTCCACGGCGAGCCCTTCGGGCGGGCGAGGAGCGCGCGGTCGGCCGGCGAGAGCTCGGGCGCGGCCTCGGCGAGCCGGTGCGGCTTGGTGAACAGGTCCTCGACGAGGCGCTCGGGCGTGATGGGCAGCCACGCGAGGTTGAGCGCGACGCGCACGTCGCGGTGCGAGCGCAGGTCCTCGAGCGCGATCGTGCGGTCCTCGCCGACGAGGGGCTCGCCGAGGCGCGCGGCGTACTGGTCGGCGAGGCGCGCCAGCATGTCGCGCACGAACGTCACGCGCGCGAGGTTGTGCGGCTTGTGCGTGCGCCGCGCCTTGGCGATCGCGTCGCGCACGTCGCGCCGGCGGATGACGAGGTCGTGGCCGTCGAGCCGGACGGGCACGTCCTGGGCGGGCACGCGCTCGCGCGCGCGCACGGCGCGGCGCACGGCGCGCGCCATCACGGCCCGCCCCTTGACGCGCGCGACCCGGGGGTCCTCGGTGCCGTCCGCGACGATCCCGGGCAGCAGGTCGGCGACCGTGGTGCTCACGACGCCGGTCTCGCCGAGCGAGGGGAGCACCTGGTCGATGTAGCGCAGGAACGACAGGCTCGGCCCGACGAGGAGCACGCCCGAGCGCTCGAGCACGCGGCGGTGGGCGTACAGGAGGTAGGCCGCCCGGTGCAGCGCGACGGCCGTCTTGCCCGTCCCGGGCCCGCCCTGGACGACGAGCGTGCCGCCGAGCGGCGACCGGATGATCGTGTCCTGCTCGGCCTGGATCGTCGCGACGATGTCGCCCATGCGGCCCGTGCGGCCCGCCGCCATGGCCGCGAGCAGGGCGCCCTCGCCCGAGAGGCTCGACCCCGCGACGTCGGGGGCCGCGTCGAGGTCGAGCAGCTCGTCCTCGACGCCGGTGACCTCGCGGCGCTGGGTCACGAGGTGACGGCGCCGCACGACGCCGTCGGGGTGCGCCGCGGTCGCGCGGTAGAAGGCCTGCGCCGCGGGCGCCCGCCAGTCCGTGAGCAGCGAGGTGTGGTCGGCGTCGGTGAGCCCGATGCGGCCGACGTAGCGCCGCGTGCCGTCCTCGAGGTCCAGGCGGCCGAACGCGAGGCGGTCCTCGACCGCGTCGAGCTGGGCGACGCGGTCCTCGTACAGCGTGGCGAACGCGTCGCGCTCGCTGCGGTTTTGCGGCGAGCCCGACGGGCCCGACCGCCGTACGCCGTCCAGCCGGGCGCGCGCGGAGGCCCGCAGCTCGTCCAGCCGTGCGTACAGGGTGTCCACGACCTCCTGCTCGAGCCGGAGCTCGTCGATGCGTCCCACAGCGTCCTCTCGTCCGCCCCCTCGTCGCCACCGTGCCGCGGCCCTGGTCGGGGTGCCCGCGGCGCGGCCGTCCATTATGGCGCACCGCGGGCGCGGCCCCGGACGCCCTGCGGGCCGTGCCCGCGGTGCGCCACGACCCCGACGCGCGCCGTCCCCTCCGGCGCCCGCCCGCACCGGACGGCTAGGATCGTGGGCCATGGCGACTGGTACGGGGCGGACGTCGTGACCGCGGCGGACGGGCACGCCCTCGGTGCGGCGTCGGCGCAGCACCCCGGCACGGGCGACGTCGCCCTCCCGGCGGTCCTCGCCCCCACCGACGTGCTGCGCATCCTGCTCGTCGAGGACGACGACGGCGACGCCCTGCTCGTGGAGGAGCTGCTCTCCGACGCGAGCCTCAAGGTCGAGCTGCACCGCGCCCCGACGCTCGACCTCGCCCTGGAGATGCTGCCCGCGCGCCACGTGGACTGCGTGCTCCTCGACCTGGGCCTGCCGGACTCCGTCGGGCTCTCCGCCGTCGAGCGCCTGCGTGCCGGGTCGTCGCCGCCCGCGCTCGTCGTGCTCACGGGCCACTCGGGGATCGACCTCGGCGTCCAGGCGGTCGCCGTCGGCGCCGACGACTACCTCGTCAAGGGCGAGGTCGACGGCGACCTGCTCGGTCGCTCCGTGCGCTACGCCGTGCAGCGCCGCAAGTCCGAGGAGCAGCAGCGGGCCCTGTACCGCAGCGAGGTGCGCGCCGCGGAGACCGCGCGCCTCGAGCGCGCGCTGCTGCCCACGCCGCTCGTCGAGGACGAGCGCCTCGCGGTCATGGTCGGCTACGTGCCGGGCGGCAACGGCCTCCTCGGCGGAGACTTCTACGACGCGGTCGAGCGCCCCGACGGGTCGGTCCTGTGCGTCATCGGCGACGTCGCGGGGCACGGTCCCGACGAGGCGGCGCTCGGTGCGACGCTGCGCACCGCGTGGCGCACGATCGTGCTGTCCGACACCGAGCCGGCCGGGATCCTGCCGCTGCTCGAGCGGGTGCTCGTCCCCGAGCGCGCACGGCCCGAGGTGTTCGTCACGCTGTGCCAGATCGTCATCGACCCCACGCGCCGGTACGCCGACGTGTACCTCGCCGGGCACCTCGCCCCGCTCCTGCTGCGCGACACGGCCGCCGAGATCCCGCCCACCGCGCGCGGGCGCGCGCTCGGCATCCCCGTCTCGGGCGACTGGGAGGCCCAGCGCGTCGAGCTCGGCGGGCGGTGGGCGCTCATGCTCTACACGGACGGCCTCGTCGAGGCCACGCTCGGCTCCGCCCCGGAGCGCGAGCGGGGCGCGCGGGCGGAGCGCGTCGGCGTCGACGGGCTGCGGCGCGCGGTCGACGTCGCGCTCGAGCGCGGCACCGAGGGCGTCGTGGAGCGCGTCTTCCGGCGCGTGCGCGACCTGCACGGCGGACCGCTCGCCGACGACGCGGCCCTGCTGGTCATCGGCTGGGCGGGCGACGACGCCCAGGTCCCCGCGGAGCGCACCGCGACGCTCGCCGACTCCGACGAGTGGACCCGGTGAGCCGCGCGCGCCGCGCGCCGACCCTGCGGCGTCGGCTCGGCTGGTCGCTCGTCGTCGCCGGCGTGATCCTCCTCGCCGTGGTGACGACGTCGGCGATCGCCCTCTCGCGCGTCCTGACGCTCCAGGACCAGGTCACGGGCCCGTTCTTCGAGTCCGTGACGCAGGCGGACTCGTCCTTCGTCGCGCTGCTCGACGCCGAGGCGGCGGTGCGCGCGTACACGGCCACGGGCGACACGACCGCGCTCGAGGCGTACGGGCGCGCGGTCGGCCCGGGCGCGACGGTCCGCATCGCCGACCCCGAGGCGCTCGACCGCATCGAGGACGGCGGCGGGCTCGCCGTGCGCGTCAACGCCGCGGTCGACTCCGTGCAGCGCTGGATCGACGACTACGCCGAGCCGGCGATCGAGACCACCGAGCGCCAGGGGCCGGGCGCGGTCGAGCCCGCCGTGCGGGCCGAGGGGTCCGCCGCGTTCGCCGAGGCACGGGCCGCGGTCTCCGAGTACCTCGGCGACCTGCGCGAGCAGCGGGCCGAGGCGGTCGAGGCCCTCGACCGCTGGAGCCGCGTCCTGTTCGGCAGCGTCCTCGTCCTCGTCGGCGCGGCGCTCGCGGTGGGGATCATCCTCTGGGTGTGCCTCAAGCGCTGGGTCACCGAGCCGCTGTCGCAGCTCGCGCACCGGGTCCGGCTCGTGAGCTCGGGCCGGCTCGACGAGCCGGTCGTCACCGACGGTCCCGCCGAGATCGCCGACGTCGCGCAGGACGTCGAGCACATGCGCGTCGAGCTCGTGAACCAGGTCGCCGAGATCCGGGCGTCGCACGAGGACGCGGCGCGCTCGCACGCGCTGCTCGAGGAGCAGGCGCGCGAGCTCGAGCGGTCCAACCGGGACCTCGAGCAGTTCGCCTACGTGGCCTCGCACGACCTCCAGGAGCCGCTGCGCAAGGTCGCGAGCTTCACCCAGCTCCTCAAGAAGCGCTACGGCGGCGAGCTCGACGAGCGCGCGGACCAGTACATCGACTTCGCCGTCGACGGTGCCAAGCGCATGCAGCGCCTCATCCAGGACCTGCTCGGGTTCTCGCGGGTCGGGCGGACGGGGACCGAGCGCGTCGACGTCGACCTCGGCGCGACGCTGGAGACGGTGCTCGACGACCTGTCCGAGAAGGTCGCGGCGAGCGGCGCGACCGTCACGCACGACCCGCTGCCCGTCGTCGTGGGGGAGCAGGCGCTGCTCCAGCAGCTCCTCGCGAACCTCGTGGGCAACGCGCTGAAGTTCCGCGCGCCGGACCGCGACCCCGTCGTGCACGTGGGCGTGCGCGCGCACGACACGCACTGGGAGATCTCGGTCGCCGACAACGGGATCGGCATCGACCCGCAGTACGCCGAGCGCGTCTTCGTCATCTTCCAGCGCCTGCACGCCAAGGACGTCTACGAGGGGACGGGCATCGGCCTGGCCCTGTGCAAGCGCATCGTCGAGTACCACGGCGGGCACATCTGGATCGAGCCGCGCGAGGGCGGGACGACCGTCCGGTTCACGATCGCCCACGCCTACGTGCACGCACAGGTCGGCTACGCTCGGGCCGGGAACGGCGCGTCGCGCGCCGGCCGCGACCCGGAGGAGACCCCCGCATGAGCAACGGCACCAAGCCGATCGACGTCCTGCTCGTCGAGGACGACCCGGGCGACGTGCTCATGACGCGCGAGGCGTTCGAGGACCACAAGCTCACGAACCGCCTCTCGGTGGTCTCGGACGGCGTGAGCGCGCTGCAGTTCCTGCGCAAGGAGGGCGAGCACGCGGACGCCCCGACGCCCGACCTCATCCTGCTCGACCTCAACCTGCCCCGCATGGACGGGCGCGAGGTGCTCGCGGAGCTCAAGGCCGACGACGTCCTGCGCCAGATCCCGGTCGTGGTGCTCACGACGTCGGAGGCGGAGGAGGACGTCGTGCGCAGCTACTCGCTGCACGCGAACGCGTACGTGACCAAGCCCGTCGACTTCGACCGCTTCATCGACGTGGTCCGCCAGATCGACGACTTCTTCGTCTCGGTGGTGCGCCTGCCCGGTCGCTGACCCTCCGCGGTCCGGTCCGGGTCCGGGTCCCGGTCCTGCGGTCGCGGTCGCGGCCGGGAAGGATCTCCCGGCCTCGTGCGTTGTCGAGGAAGGCCCTGCGCCCGAGGACGGCGAGGGGCGAGGGACGCGACGAGGAGGATGCATGCTGGACCCTCGGGGGATCTACGAGATCGACGAGGACGCGGTCGCCCGGCTGTGGCCGAACCCGCCGGAACCGGGTGTCGGCCCCGTGCTGCTGCACGCCGTGAGCGGGTTCGTCGACGCGGGCAGCGCCGGCGAGGTCGTGGTCGAGCACCTGCTGTCGGGCGGCGAGGTCACGCGCGTCGTGACGTTCGACGTCGACCAGCTCCTCGACTACCGCTCGAAGCGTGCGACCATGACGTTCGCGACCGACCGCTGGGCGGACTACGACGCCCCGAGCCTCGTGGTCGACCACGTCCGCGACTCCGAGGGCACCGGGTTCCTCCTGCTGCACGGCGCCGAGCCGGACCTCCAGTGGGAGCGCGTGGTCGCGGCGCTGCGCGAGGTGGTCGAGCGCCTCGGCGTCTCGCTCACGGTCGGCGTGCACGGCATCCCCATGGGCATCCCGCACACGCGCCCGCTGTCCGTGACGGCGCACGCGACGCGGCCCGAGCTCGTCGGCGAGCACACGTCGTGGTTCGGCACCGTGAAGGTGCCCGCGAGCCTCGCCGCGCTGCTCGAGCTGCGGCTCGGCCGGGCGGGCCACGACGCGGTCGGCTACACCGTCCACGTGCCGCACTACCTCGCGCAGTCGTCGTTCCCGCCCGCCGCGGTCGTCGCGATCGAGCACGTCCAGCGGCTCACGGGCCTCGACCTCGCGCCCGACGGCCTCGCGGAGGCGGCGCAGGACGCGACGGCCGAGGTCGAGCGCCAGGTGCGCGAGTCCGAGGAGGTCGCGGCCGTGGTGCACGCGCTCGAGGAGCAGTACGACGCGTTCGCGCGCGCGGTCGGGCGCACGAGCCTCCTCGCCGAGTCGGCCCCGATCCCGACGGCCGACGAGCTGGGCGCCGAGTTCGAGCGCTTCCTCGCGCAGCAGGGGGACTGAGCGCGCTCCCACCCCCACGGTATGTCCCGAAAAATCATCACGAGTCGTGGCGAGTTTCCGTGGCGTAGGACACAGGGTCCGTGCCAGACTGTCCCCGTCGCAGTGACGTCCTTGCGCACGACCTGGTGCCGACCGCTGCGGGCGGCCCCGTCCCGGAGCGGCCCGACGGTCCTCGCCGGCCCTCGGGGCCGGACCGCCGGTGACGGCGTGGGGCCGCCGGTGCGGCGCACGGGGGTGGACGAAGGGTCCGCTCGCTGATGTCCGCGGGACGGACGGAAGGTCAGAGGAAGAGCATGGCGCAGGGTTCTGTGAAGTGGTTCAACGCCGAGAAGGGCTACGGCTTCATCGCGCAGGACGGCGGCGGTGCCGACGTCTTCGTGCACTACTCGGCGATCGAGACGCAGGGGTACCGCACGCTCGACGAGGCGCAGCGGGTCGAGTTCGAGATCACCCAGGGCCCCAAGGGCCCGCAGGCGGAGAACGTCCGCCCGCTCTGACGGCTGCGTCCGGCGGCCTCGTGCCGTCGTGCGGTCCTCCTGCAGGAGCCGCGTCCCCCGGGGCGCGGCTCCTGCTGCGTCCGGGCTCAGCCGTCGCCGGCGTCGTCGTCCGCGGGCGGGTCCTCGAAGGGGCGGGCGCGCCCGACGAACGCCGCGAGCTCGTCGCCGGCGAGGACGTGCGCGGGCAGCGGCAGCGTGCGCGCCGCACGGGCGAGCGCGGCCGACGCCAGGTCCGGGCCCCCGGGGCCCTCGCGCACGGCCGCGAGCACGACGTTGCCGTACCGGCGGCCCTTGAGCTGGCCGGGCTCGGCGAGCGCCGCGAGCCGCGCCGGGTCGGGCGGGCCGGCGACGAGCGCGACCGTCGCGAGCTCGCGCCGCGCCGCCGTCAGCGGCGGGCGGTCGGCGCAGTTCGCGAGGTAGAGGCCGCCGGGGCGCAGCACGCGCCGTACCTCGCGCGCGGCACCCGTCGTCACGAGGTGCGCGGGCGTCGCGTCGCCCGCGAACACGTCGCGGACCACGACGTCGAACGCGCCGTCCGGGAAGGTCGTCAGCGCGTGCCGGGCGTCGTCCGCGCGCAGGCGCAGGCGCGGCGAGCGCGGCAGGTCGAACCACTCGCGCACGAGCTCGAGCAGGCGCGCGTCGAGGTCGACGCCGACCTGCGAGGACCCCGGCCGCACGTGCTCGACCCACCGCGCGAGGCTGCAGCCCGCGGCCCCGAGGTGCAGCACGCGCAGCGGCCCGGGGGGCACGGCGTCGATCACGGCGGCCATCTGCTGCATGTACTCGAACGCGAGGAAGCCGGGGTCGTCGAGGTCGACGTGCGAGCTCGGCACCCCGTTGACGTAGAGCGTCACCGCGCCGTCGTGGTCGGGGTCGCGCTCGAGCCGCGCCGTGCCCGTGCTCGTGGGGACGGGGTCCTCGGGCAGGTCACGGGCCTGCGGCGCGCCCTGGCCGCGGCGGCGGCCGCGAGGTGTGGGTGGCTCGGAGGACGCTGGTGCGCGGGACGACCGGGATGCGCGACGAGCCATGGCCCTACCGTACGGGCTCCGCACGGCCCGGCGTCGGCGTTGACAGCAGTCGAACAGGTGTTCGATAGTGGATGCGGGAGGTGCGCGATGACGAAGGGCACGAACAGGGGACCGGTGGTCGTCCCGGCCGAGGTCGGCCGTCTGCTCGCGCGGGCGGACGCGGAGCTCGTCGCCGCGGCGCTCGCGGACGTCCCCGCGGAGCGGTTCCTCCACGCGCACCTCGGCGCGCTGCGCGCCGCCGCGGCCGTCGTCGCGCTGCGCGGGGTCCCGGTGCGCCGGGGCCGCGCCCGCCCGGTGTGGGACCAGCTCGCCGACGCCGAGCCGTCGCTGGCCGCGTGGTCCGGGTACTTCGCGAGCGGCGCCCGCGCCCGGGCGGCCGTGGACGCGGGCCGGTTCGACGCGGTGGACGCGCGGCGCGCCGACGAGCTCATGGCGTGCGCCGAGGACTTCCGCGACGAGGTCGCGATGCTCGTCGACCCGGGGGCCGGGTTCCTGCGCCTGCCGGGCGTGCGGACGGCCGCGTCGTGACCGCGCGCCGCCCGGGCCGGGCCGAGCCGTGAGCCGAGGCCCGCGTGCGAGCGTGCGTCGCGACTGGGGCTCCGACGAGGACGGCTGCGCCATCCTCCACGTGGACATGGACGCGTTCTTCGCGTCGGTCGAGCTCGCGCGGCGGCCCGAGCTGCGGGGGCGGCCCGTGGTCGTCGGGGGCGCGAAGCGCGGGGTCGTCCTCGCCGCGACGTACGAGGCGCGGGCCTTCGGCGTGCACTCCGCGATGCCCATGGCGGTGGCGCGCCGCCTGTGCCCCCAGGCGATCGTCGTGCCCCCGGACCACGCGCGCTACCACGAGGTCTCGCGCGCGGTCATGGCGATCCTCGGCGAGGTCACGGCCCTCGTCGAGCAGGTGAGCGTCGACGAGGCGTTCCTCGACGTGAGCGGCGCCCGGCGGCGGCTCGGGCCGCCCACGGTCATCGGCGCCGCGCTGCGCCGCCGCGTCCAGGCGGAGCACGGCATCACGTGCTCGGTCGGGATCGCGACGACGAAGTTCGTCGCCAAGCTCGCCTCGACGCACGCCAAGCCCGACGGCATGCTCCTCGTCCCCGCCGCGGCGACCGTGCCGTTCCTGCGGACGCTGCCCGTCGGCGCGCTGTGGGGCGTGGGGGAGCGCACGGAGCAGGTGCTCGCGCAGTGGGGGATCCGCACCGTCGCCGAGCTCGCCGGCACCGACGTCCCCGTGCTGCAGGCGGCCGTGGGGAAGGTCTCCGGCGCCCACCTGCACGACCTCGCGTGGGGGCGCGACCCGCGCCCGGTCGAGCCCGAGCGCTCGGAGCGGTCCGTGGGCGCCGAGACCACGTTCGCGCACGATCTGCGCGACCTCGAGGCGGTCCAGGAACGCGTGCTCCAGCTCGCCGACCGGTGCGCCGCGCGGCTGCGCGCCCAGGGCGTCGTCGCGCGCACCGTGAGCGTCAAGGTGCGCACGAGCGACTTCCGCACGGTGACCCGGGCGCGCACGCTCGGCTCGCCGACGGACGTCGCGCGGGAGATCTACCTCGTCGCGCGCGAGCTCGTCGCCGGGGTCGACCTCCACGGCCTCGCCGTCCGCCTCGTCGGCGTGCGCGCGGAGGGCCTCGAGCCGCGCCGGGGCGCCGTCGCCCAGCCGACGCTCGAGGAGGCGGTGGACGAGCACGGGGCCGCGCGACGGCGTGCGGAGCAGGCCGTGGACGCCGTCCGGGGGCGATTCGGGGTGAGATCCATCGCGATGGGGCCCCGTGGGCGCCCCTCGACTACCACCCCCGCAGATGTCGATCTATCCTGAGGGTGACACTCGACCACCGCGGAGAAACGGGGTGCTCATGCCTCTGTCTGAGTACGAGCAGAGGGTGCTGGAGCAGATGGAGCGCGCTCTGACCTCGGACGACCCGCGGTTGGCGAACACCCTCCAGGCGCCACGCCGACGCTCGGTCCTGCGCTACGTCCTCGCCGGCGTCGGCGTCGTCGGCGGCCTGCTGCTGCTCGTCCTGGGTGCTGCGACGTCGCAGACCTGGCTCGGGGTGGTCGGCTTCGTGCTGATGTTCGCGGGCGTCGTCCTGGTCTTCCAGTCGCCCCGATCGAGCCGGCGCGGGCCGGTCGGGACCGTCGACGCCGACGGCCGGGTGCGTCCCGCGGCGCCGGCCGCCGCGGCGCCCCGCAAGAAGTTCCTCACGCGCCTCGAGGAGCGGTGGGAGCGTCGACGCGAGCAGGGCGGTCGCTGAGCGACCTCTCCGTCTCGCCGACCGTCGTCTCCAGGAGCTCGCGCAGCCGGGCCGGTGACGACGGCTCGGCGTCGCGCGCGTAACGCTCCGTCTCGAGCGCGGTGACGAGCGCGTCGAGCGACTCCACCGCGGCGTCGGACAGGTCCGTGCCGGTCCGCGCGCGCACGGTGCCCGCCACGACGACCGGCACGTGCCGGGGCGTGGTCGAGGTGGGCCAGGAGACCCCGAGCGCCTCGAGCCGTCGGACGAGCTCGGCCCACGCGGCCTCGGCGTCGAGCAGGTCGGCGGCCCGCGTGCGACGGCGCGCGACGACCCACGTCACGGCGCCCGCGAGGAGCAGCACCGCCAGGCCCGCGCCGACGAGGACCCACCGGGGGCTCGGGTCGGCGGTCGGGGCGCCGCCGGTGCCGGAGCCCGTCCCCGTCGTGGGGGCGGCGCTCTCCGGGGCCTGCTGGCTCGGGACGTCGCCCGGCGTGAGGGCGTCGTCGGGCGGGGTGATGCCGGGGACCGACGTGCTCCCGGTCGGCGTGGCCCACTCGGGCGCGGGCCCCGTCTGCTGTGCCGGGGTCGGCTCGAAGCGGACCCATCCCTGGCCGGGGAAGTAGAGCTCGGGCCAGGCGTGCGAGTCGCGGCCGGTCACCTGGTACGTCGTGTCGTCCGTGCGCTGGCCCGGCAGGAAGCCGACCCCGAGGCGCGCGGGGATCCCCAGGGTGCGCGCCATCATCGTCATCGACGTGGCGAACTGGACGCAGTAGCCCGTGCGGTGGTCGAGGAAGTCCCACACCGCGTCGCCGGAGTCGCCCGGGGGCACCTGCGTGGAGTAGGTGAACGTCGAGGTGTCGCGGAAGAACGTCTGCAGCGCGAGGGCCTGGTCGTACCGGGTCTCGGCGCCGTCGACGACCTGGGCCGCGAGGTCGCGGATCTCCTGCTCGTGCGCGGACGCGGGCACGTCGAGGTAGTTCGGGTCGTCGGGGTCGGAGCCCGACGCCGCGCGCAGCGTGTCCGCGTCGAGCGGGCGCGGGTAGACGGTCAGGGAGTAGCGGGTGCCGTCGCTCGTCGCGCGGTCCCCGACGACCTCGTCGCGCACGGGGTCGTAGCTCCAGCCGCCGTCGGCGTCGAGCGAGCGCGGCTCCGTCGGCACCGGGAGCTTCGTGTCGCGCAGGGACTCGAGCGTGACCTCCAGCTCGGCCGCCTCGTCGCGCGCCGCGTCCTGCGGCCACAGCAGCTGGTCCGGACCCTCGACGGCCTCGCCGTCGCGGTCCGCGCCGCGCCGCCAGTTCGTGCCGTCGAAGCCGGTGAGCGTGAAGACGCGCAGCGGGCCGACCTCGCCGTCGTCGGTGCGGTAGCTGAGGACGACCTGGTCGGAGCGCTCCGCGAGGTCGCGCCGCATGTCGAGGTCGTCGGACAGGCGCACCGTCTGGCCCGTCGAGGAGAACAGGCGCGACCACGAGGAGGACGCGACGTCCGGCAGCGACGCGCTCGCCGCCCCGACGCCGAGGCCGACGACGGCGACGGCGAGGGCGGTCGCGACCGCGGCGGCGGCGCGCGCGCCGCCCGCGGCGGTCCGCGCCGGGGCCGCGCCGCGCCCGCGCCGGACCGCGCGGTGGGGGTTGTCGACCGCGAGGAGCAGGACGAGCGCGGTCACGGTGACGACGAAGGCCACGGGCGGCACGTCGCCCACGATGACGAGGCCCGGGACCCACAGCGCGAGCAGCGGCAGCCCCGCGCCGGCGCTGAGCCGCAGCCCCCCGGCGAGGAGGTCGGCGACGAGGAAGACGACGACCGTGCCGCCGACGGCGAGGAGCTCGATCGGCAGGCTCGGGTCGATGGGGGCGACCTCCGCGAGGGTCAGCTCGCGCGCGGTCTGCAGGCGCGCGACGAGCCGCTCGACGTTCGAGAGCCCGATGAGGACGGAGAACCGGTCGGTGGGGCCGCCGTACAGGCCGAGCAGCGCCCACGCGCCGACGAGGAGGCCGGCGAGCGAGGGCAGGAGCGCGGCGGGCGGGGCGAGGACCTCCCCGCGGCGCGCGTGCGAGCGCTCCACGGCCCAGCGCGAGAGCCCCGTGACGAGGGCGAGCACGAGCACGGTGCGCAGCGCGGTCCGGGTCCAGTCGCCGGGCCCGACGACCGTGCCGAGCGCGGACGCGGACGCGACGACGGCGACGGTCACGCACGCGCTCGTCGCCAGGACGCGCGCGCCGGTCCCGGCGGGCGCCGCGGCGTCGGGTGTCGAGGTCATCGCGAGCCCTCCACGAGCATCGTCCAGGCGTGCTCGAGCGGCGTGCCCGCCTCGACGAGCACGACGTGCCAGCCGGTGGCGCGCAGCGCGTCCACCGTCTCCTGCGCCTCCGTGCGCTGGGACGACCACGTCCGCGGCCGCACGACGAGCGCCCAGTGCAGCGCGTCGCCCGCGATCGACGCGACGGTCTGCCGCGCGACGGGCCCCAGCGGGCCGAGCACCGCCACGGTGATCTCGCCGGGCCGCCGTGCGGTCCGCAGGGCCTCGGCGGTCGCGGTCGCCGCCCGGTCCGTGTCGGACAGCCCGTGGTGCCCGTGCAGGTCGACGGTCGCGTCGAGGAGGTCCGCCGGGCCCTCGCCGGCGCGGTTCGCCGTGAAGCCCGTGTTGTCGACGACGGGCGCGAGCGACGTCGCGACGAGCCGGACGGGGTGCCCGGCGTGCAGCAGGGACACGCCCACGGACGCGGCGCACTCGACGGACCACTCGCCGTCGGCGAGCGCGTGCCCGCCGGACCGGGTGAGGTCGGGGTGGGGGAGCAGGCCGCGGTCGTACAGGACGGTGACGGGCGGCAGGCTCGCGCTCTCGTCGGCGCGGACCATGAGCTGGCCGTGCCGCGCGGCGCTCGCCCAGTGCACGCGGCGCGGGTCGTCGCCCGTGACGTAGTCGCGCAGGACCGAGTCGTCGCTCGACGACAGCCGCGCCCCCGACGTGGAGCGCTCCTGCTCGCCGAAGGCCCGCGTCCCGCGGACCGGCAGCTCCACCGTGCGGGGCCACACCGCGACCGACGTCGGGTCGCCGAGCTCCTGGGTCGCGCTGACGAGGCCGAACGTGTCGACCCGCGTCGTGAGGAGCGGGCCGAGCGACCAGCGCCCGCGCCGCAGCGGCTGGAGGCGGTACCGGACGGCGATGTGGTCGTCGCGCGTCGCGACCTGGGCGCGCAGCGAGCCCTGGTCGCACAGCTCGTGGGCGGCCTGCTCGCTGATGCGCAGGCGCGCGAGCATCGTCGCGGTCGACGCGGACGGGCGCGCCGCCGAGACGGTGAGCCGCGCGGTCGTCACCTGCCCGTTCGTCGCCGGGTTGGGCTGGACGCGGCGTGCGACGCGCAGCGCGCCGCGCCCGCGGTCGATGCGCCGCGCCGTCATCCAGCACCACGCGGCCACGACGACGAGGATCGCCGCGGCGCCGAGGCCCACGAGGTCGGACAGGCCGAGCGTGACGCCGGTGGCCGCGATCACCGCGCCGACGACGAGCAACGAGGTCCCGCGCCGGGTGAGCCGGGCCCGGGCGAGGCTGCGGCCGTACCGGCGCAGCCGCGACAGCGACGGTGCGCGCACGTCAGCGCCGCTCGGTCGCGTCCCGCGCGGGGATCGGGGTCTGCGCCACGATCGAGGTCACGAGCGCCGGGGCGTCCTGGCCGGCGAGCCGCGTCTCCGTCGTGATGACGAGGCGGTGCGCGAGCACGGGCACCGCGAGGTACTGCACGTCGTCCGGCAGCACGTGGTCGCGGCCCGCCATGGCCGCCAGGGCCTTGGCGGCCCGCAGCAGCTGGAGCGAGGCGCGCGGGGACGCGCCGAGCCGCAGCCCCGGGTGCTGGCGCGTCGCGGTGACGAGGTCGAGCACGTAGCGCTTCACGGCGGGCGAGGCGTAGACGCCGCGCGCGACGCGCGCGAAGCGCAGCACGGCGTCGCCGGTCGTCACGGGCCGCAGGTGGGCGAGCGGGTTGTCGGCCTCCTGGCGCTCGAGCATCTGCATCTCGGCGTCCACGTCCGGGTACCCGACGGTGAGGCGCGCCATGAAGCGGTCGCGCTGGGCCTCGGGCAGCGGGTAGGTGCCCTCCATCTCCACCGGGTTCTGCGTCGCGACGACGAGGAACGGGCTGGGCAGCACGTGCGTCGTGCCGTCGACGGTGGTCTGGCCCTCCTCCATGCACTCCAGGAGCGCCGACTGCGTCTTGGGCGAGGCGCGGTTGATCTCGTCGCCGATGACGATGTTCGCGAACACGGGCCCGGGGCGGAACTCGAACTCGTGGTTCGCCGCGCGGTAGATGTTGACGCCCGTGAGGTCGCTCGGCAGCAGGTCCGGCGTGAACTGGATGCGTCCGACGTGGCAGTCGATCGTGCGCGCCAGGGCCTTCGCGAGCGTCGTCTTGCCCACGCCCGGCACGTCCTCGAGCAGGAGGTGCCCCTCGGCGAGGAGGACCGCGACCGTCACGTTGACGAGGTCGGGGCGCCCGGTGACGACGGACTCGATGCCCGAGCGCATGCGCGCCGTCGTCTCGACGAGCTCGTCCAGCCCGGCCGGGCCGTCGGGCTCGTCCGGGGGCGCGACAGGGGCGATGTCGGGGAGCACGGTGACCTCCGTCGTCGGTGGTGGCGCGGCCCGCGGTGCGGGAGGACCGCAGGTGGGACGAGCCTAGTTGACGCCGGGGCCCCTGCCCGCCCGTGCGGCGCCGCGCGACGCGGGCGCCGCCCCGACGACCCCGGAGGGGCCGCGCGGGCGGCGCGCCACGCCCGATGGGGAGCGCTCCCCTCCACCGCGCTCCACCCGCGGTGACCTGCGGAGATCCTGCGAAGAGGGGTGAATTCCCCGTCGTTCCCCGAGAGCGGTGGAGGGAAGTGGAGTACCGTGGAGGAACAGGGAGCAGGAGAGGAGGTGCCGGGTGCATGTCCAGCTTCGCGGACGACGTCCTCGGCGGTTCCTCGAGCCTGCTCCTCGGGACCTTCACCCCTCGTCTGGACGACAAGGGGAGGCTCATCCTCCCCGCGAAGTTCAGGCCCCGGCTGGCGCCGGGTCTCGTCATGACACGGGGACAGGAGCGATGCCTGTTCCTGCTGCCGATGGACGAGTTCCGGCGCATGTACGACCAGATCCGGCAGGCGCCGGTGACGAGCAAGCAGGCGCGGGACTACCTGCGCGTGTTCCTGTCGGGGGCGAGCGACGAGATCCCGGACAAGCAGGGCCGGGTCTCCATCCCCGCGCCTCTGCGGACGTACGCCGGCCTGGACCGGGACGTCGCGGTGATCGGCGCGGGGACGCGCGTCGAGATCTGGGACGCCGCGGCCTGGGAGACGTACCTCGCGGAGCAGGAGTCGGCGTACGCCGACACCGCGGAGGAGGTGTTCCCGGACCTGCGCTTCTAGGACGGGACCGGGTCCCCGTCCGGTGAGGTCTCCTCCCGCCCGGTCTGGCGCACTTCCCCGGCGCCAGAAAGGACGCGGAGGGAGACCTGACCGGACGGTCCCGCACCGCCCGCCGCAGCACCGACGACGAGACGCACCGAGAGGAGGACGACATGAGCACCACGCCCGACGACGCGGCCGAGCGCCACGTCCCCGTCCTCCTGCAGCGCTGCGTCGACCTCCTCGCCCCGGCGCTCGCGGAGCCCGGCGCGGTCCTCGTCGACTGCACGCTCGGGATGGGCGGGCACACCGAGGCGGTCCTGGAGCAGCTTCCCGCGGCGCGTGTCGTCGGCATCGACCGCGACCCGGAGGCGATCGCTCGGGCGTCCCGGCGGCTCGCCCGGTTCGGCGACCGCTTCCGCGCCGTGCACGCGGTGTACGACGAGATCGGCGAGGTCGTCGCCGACGTGGTGGGCGGCACCGTCCAGGGCGTGCTCATGGACCTCGGCGTCTCCTCGCTGCAGATCGACGAGAGCGAGCGCGGGTTCTCCTACGCCCAGGACGCGCCGCTCGACATGCGCATGGACCCCACGACGGGGCTCACCGCCGCCGACGTGCTCAACACGTACGACGAGCGCGCGCTCACGCGGATCCTGCGCGAGTACGGCGAGGAGCGGTTCGCCCAGCGGATCGCGCGCGCCGTCGTGCGCCGCCGCGAGCAGGAGCCGTGGACGCGCAGCGCCGAGCTCGTCGACCTCGTGCGCGCCTCGATCCCCGCGGCGACGCGCCAGACCGGCGGCAACCCCGCCAAGCGCACGTTCCAGGCGCTGCGCATCGAGGTGAACGGCGAGCTCGAGGTCCTCGGGCGCGCCGTGCCGGCCGCCGTCGACGTGCTCGCCGTGGGCGGGCGCCTCGTCGTCGAGTCGTACCACTCGCTCGAGGACCGCATCGTCAAGCGCGTGCTCGCGTCGGGCGCGACGGTCGACGTCCCGCCGGGGCTGCCCGTCGTGCCGGACGAGGCCCAGCCGTACCTGCGCCTGCTGACGCGCGGCGCGGAGGAGGCGCCGCCCGACGAGCGCGAGACGAACCCGCGCTCCGCCTCGGTGCGCCTGCGCGCCGCCGAGCGCACCCGACCGACGCCGGAGCACCGCCGACCGCGGACCGGCACGAACCGACCGGACCGACCGGGGGAGAGGAACCGATGAGCGCACAGAGGTCTGCCGCGACCGCCCGCCCGCTCCCGCGCACCGTAGGCCCCCAGGCGCGCCCCGCGCGCCGCCCGGACCTGACGGCCCTGCCGGGCGGTGCCACCGAGCGGGGCCTGCGGGCGCGGCTCGAGCTCGTCCGCGCGCCGCTGCAGGCGCGCTCGGGCGTGCCGTTCCTCGTCCTGTGCATGTCGCTCCTGGGTCTGGCGCTCCTGTGTGCTCTCCTGGTGAACACGGTCATGGCGCAGAACTCCTACGAGATGTCGGAGCTGCGGCGGGAGGTGGGTCAGGTGCGGCAGGACACGCAGCGCGTGCAGGCCGAGGTCCGCGAGGCGGAGGCGGCGCTGCCCGACCGCGCCCGCTCGCTCGGCATGCTCGAGTCCGAGAACCCGTCGATGATCAGCCTGTCCGACGCCGCGGTCGTCGGCGGCGCCGTGGAGGAGTCCGGGCAGTGAGCGGACGGGCGGACGAGCGCGGCCGGGCCTCTCGGCCCGGTCCGTCCGCTGCCGGCGGGTCGCCGCGCGCCGCCTCGGGTGCGCCCCGTGCGGGTGGCGCGAGCGGGTCCGTCCGGCGCGGCACCGCCGGCCCGGGCGCGACGGTCCGGCGCGGGTCCGCGCCCCGCCAGGGCACCGCGGCGCGCGCCGCGTCCCCCGCGCGCGCGACGTCCGGCACGGGGACGACGGCCGGGACGCGCTCGACACCCGCCCGGCGCACGACGACGGGCACCCCCGGCACGCGCACGGCGACGAGCGCGCGCACGACGACGGCCACGCCGAGCGGGTCGGGCCGGGCGCCCGCGCGCACGGCGCGGTCCGGCGGCTCGCACCCCGGCCCGCCGGCCCGCCCGCGCCGGGCCCCGCGCGAGCCCGGGCGCCCCGAGCGGCGCCAGCGCTGGCTCATGGGCGTCGCGACGCTCGTCGTGCTGCTGTTCGTCGGCCAGCTCGTCAACGTCCAGGTCGTCAAGGGCCCCGCGCTCGCCGCGGACGCGCGCAACGACCGGCTGCGCAGCTCGACGACGATCGCGCACCGCGGCGACATCACGGACGCGGACGGGGTCGTGCTCGCGACGTCGGTCGACCGGTACACGATCGGGGCGGACCGGACCTCGATCCAGTCGTTCACGCCCGGCAGCCGGACGCTCGCCGACGGGACGGCGCTCACGGAGGGCGGCGCGGTCGGCGTCGCGAAGCTCCTCGCGCCCGTCCTCGGGGAGTCGGCGCCCGAGCTCGCGGCGCGCCTCAACGGCGAGGGCTACGTCGTGCTCGCCAAGGAGGTCACGCCGGAGGTCCAGCGCGAGATCGCCGAGCTGCGCCTGTCGGCGTTCATCCGTGCCGACGCGACGAGCGAGCGGTCCTACCCGGCCGGCACGGTCGCGGGCAACCTGGTCGGCTTCGTCGACGCCGACCAGGTGGGCCAGGGCGGCATCGAGTCCGCCTACGAGGACGTGCTCGCCGGGACGCCGGGCTCGCGGTCGTGCGAGGCGGGGCGCGGCGGCCAGCTCATCCCGACGGGCCAGTGCGAGAACGTCCCGGCGGTCGCCGGGGAGAACGTGCGGCTGACGATCGAGCGCGACGTGCAGTGGAAGGCGCAGGACGCGGTCGACCGGGCCGTGCGCGAGTCGGGCGCCGACTTCGGGATCGCGGTCGTGCAGGACACGCGCACGGCCGAGCTCCTCGCGCTCGCCGACTCGGGCACGGTCAACCCCAACGACCGCACGACCGACGCGGTCGCGCGGCCGAGCCGCGCGGTGTCGAACGTCTTCGACCCGGGCTCGACGGGCAAGGTCATCACGATGGCCGCGGCGCTCGAGGGCGGGTACGCGGACGCGGGCACGCAGTTCGAGGTGCCGTACCGCTACACGACGCCCAACGGCGAGACGTTCAAGGACTCCCACGAGCACCCCGTCCAGCGGCTGACGCTCGCGGGCGTCCTCGCGGAGTCGTCCAACACGGGCACGGTCCAGGTCGGCGAGAGCATCCCCAAGCAGGTGCGCTACGACTACCTGCGCAAGTTCGGGTTCGGCCAGTACACGGGCCTCGACCTGCCGGGGGAGTCCGCGGGCATCCTGCACCCGGCGGACGCGTGGGACGGGCGCACCGAGTACGCCGTGCTGTTCGGGCAGAGCGTCGCGGTGAACGCCGTGCAGGCGACGAACGTGTTCTCGACGGTCGCGAACGGCGGGCTGCGCGGCACGCCGTCCATCGTGGCCGGCACGGCCGACGCCGACGGGACCTTCTCGCCCGCCGCGACGCAGGAGCCCACGCGGGTCGTCTCGCGCGAGACGGCGGACACCGTGCTCCAGATGATGGAGTCGGTCGTCGAGGACGGGACCGGCTCGGAGGCCGCCGTCCCCGGGTACCGGATCGCGGGCAAGACGGGCACCGCGGAGGCCGCCGGGGCCGACGGGTCGCTGTCCGGCATCATGGCGTCGTTCATCGGGGTCGCCCCCGCCGACGACCCGCGCTACACGGTCTCGGTGTTCCTCAAGAACCCCCGGACGTCGATCTACGGCGGCGTCGTCGCGGCCCCCGTCTTCGCGGAGATCATGGGGTTCACGCTGGAGCACCAGGGCGTCCGGCCGAGCACCGAGCCGTACGTCCCGCTGCCCACGACGTGGTGAACGTCACCACCCCGTCGGCGCGGCGCGGTGAAGGTCCGGTGAAGCGCGTCCCGGTCCCTCCGCGCGACGCGGGGGACCGGCACGGGCACGGTAGGTTCTACACGTGACATCCCCGATCGACCGCATTCGTCCCGCCGCGTCCGCGCACCGCACGGTGGGGGACGCGGCCGTCCGGTTCGGGCTCGACGTCCGCGGCGGCGCCGCGGGGGGCCCCGAGGCGGGCACGGTCGAGATCTGGTCGGTCGCGTCCGACGACCGCACGGTCGCCGACGGCGACCTCTTCGTCGCCCTCCCCGGGGCGCGCGCGCACGGCGCGCGGTTCGCGACCGGGGCTGTCGAGCGCGGCGCGCGCGCGGTCCTCACCGACGCCCAGGGCGCCCTCCTGCTCGCCGACGCCGTGCCGGGCGTCCCGGTGCTCGTCGCCGAGGACCCCCGCACGCTCCTCGGCCCCCTCGCCGCGTGGGTCTACGGCAACCCGGCGGAGCGGCTGACGACCTTCGGGGTCACCGGCACCAACGGCAAGACGACCACCACCTACCTCGTCGACCACGCCCTGCGCGCGCTCGGGTGGAAGGGCGGGCTCATCGGCACGGTCGAGATGCGGTCGGGCGACCGCGTGCTCCCGAGCCGGCTCACCACCCCCGAGGCTGCCGACCTGCAGGCGCTGCTCGCGGCGATGCGCGAGGACGCGGTGAGCACGCTCGCGATGGAGGTCTCCTCGCACGCGCTCGCCCTCCACCGCGTCGACGGGCTGGTGTTCGACGTCGTCGGGTTCACCAACCTCAGCCAGGACCACCTCGACTTCCACGGCGACCTCCAGGAGTACTTCGAGGCGAAGTCGCTGCTCTTCACGCCCGAGCACGCGCGCCGCGGCGTCGTGGTCGTCGACGACGCGTGGGGCGAGCGCATGGTCGCCGCTGCGCGCGTGCCCGTCGCCACGCTGCGCGTCGGCGCACCGGGCGAGGGCGGCACGCCCGCCGACTGGACGGTCGCGGACGTGTCCGCGACGCCCGCGGGCGGCACGGCCTTCACGCTGCGGCACCGGGACGGGCGGGCGGTGCGGACGTCGACGTCGCTGCCCGGCGGCTTCAACGTGGCCAACGCCGCGCTCGCGCTGACGATGGTGCTCGAGGCGGGCACCGACGCACGCGACCTCGAGGCCGCGCTCGCGGCCGCGGGCGGTCTCGACCCCGCGGTCCCGGGGCGCATGGAGGTCGTCTCGCGACCCCCGCACGCGCCGCGCGTCGTCGTGGACTTCGCGCACAACCCGGACGCCCTCGCGCTCGCCCTCGACGCCCTGCGCCCGACGACGCCCGGCCGCCTCGTGGTGGTCTTCGGCGCCACGGGCGACCGCGACCGGGGCAAGCGCCCCACGATGGGCGCCGTGGCCGTCGACGGCGCGGACGTCGTCGTCGTCACGGACGACGACCCGCACGGCGAGGACCCGGCGGCGATCCGCGCGGAGGTGCTCCCGGGGGCGCTGGCGGCGCGCGACGCGCTCCTCGCCGCGCCGGAGCCGCGCGACGTCGTCGTCCAGGAGGTCGCGCCCCGCGCCCGGGCCATCCACGAGGCGGTCGCCGCGGCGGGCCCGCACGACACGGTGCTCGTCGCCGGCCGCGGGCACGAGGTGTGGCAGGAGATCGCCGGGGTGGACCACCCGCTCGACGACCGGGTCGAGGCCCGCGCCGCGCTCGCGGCCCGCGAGGCCGGACCCCCGCCCGACCCGACCGCGCCCACCGGCGCGGCGGTCCCCGTCACGACGCACGACGCGAAGGAGCACCACGCATGATCGAGCTCACTGCGGCCGAGGTGGCCGCAGCGACCGGCGGACGGCTGTCCGCCGACCCCGACCTGCGGGTGAGCGGCCCCGTCGTCGTCGACTCGCGCCAGGTCGGGCCGGGCGCGCTGTTCGTCGCGCTCCCGGGCGAGCACGTCGACGGCCACGACTACGCGGCGGGCGCCGTCGCCGCCGGCGCGAGCCTCGTGCTCGCGGGCCGCGAGCTCGACGTGCCGTGCGTCGTCGTCGACGACGTGCAGACCGCGCTCGGCGAGCTCGCCCGGCACGTGCTCGCGACGCTGCGCGAGCGGGGCGACGTGCGCGTCGTCGCGGTGACGGGCTCCGTCGGCAAGACGACGACGAAGGACCTGCTCGGCCAGCTGCTGCGCGCCGAGGGGCCGACGGTCGTACCCCGCGGGTCGTTCAACAACGAGATCGGGCTGCCCCTGACGGTGCTCGAGGCGGACGCCTCGACCCGGTTCCTCGTGCTGGAGATGGGCGCGAGCGGCGTCGGCCACCTCACGTACCTCACGCGCATCGCGCCCCCGGACGTCTCGGTCGTGCTCGTCGTCGGCAGCGCGCACCTCGGCGAGTTCGGCGGGATCGATGCCGTGGCGCGCGCCAAGGCGGAGATCGTCACGGGCCTGGCCCCGGGCGGGACCGCGGTGCTCAACGCGGACGACCTGCGCGTCGCGGCCATGGCCGACGTCGCGCCGGGGGAGGTCGTCACGTACGGCACGATCCCCGCGGCCGACGTGCGCGCCGAGGACCTGCGCATCGACCGCACCGGGCGCGCGTCGTTCACGCTGCGCACGCGCGCGGCCGGGGACGCGCAGCCCGCGCAGGCCCCGGTCGCCCTGGGCCTCGTCGGCGAGCACCACGTGACGAACGCTCTCGCCGCCGCGACCGCGGCGCTGCGCCTGGGCCTCGCGCTGCCCGACGTCGCGGCGCGGCTGTCGGACGCGCGCGCGCTGAGCCCGCACCGCATGCAGGTGACCGAGCGCGCCGACGGCGTGACGGTCATCGACGACTCGTACAACGCGAACCCCGACTCGATGCGCGCGGCGCTCAAGGCGCTCGCCGTCGTCGCGGGGCGCGACCGGCGCTCGGTCGCGGTGCTCGGGGAGATGCTCGAGCTCGGCGAGGACTCGCGCGTCGCGCACGACGACATCGGCCGTCTCGTGGTGCGATTGAACATCAAGCTGCTCGTGGTGGTCGGCGAGGGGGCCGGCGGCATCCACGACGGGGCCACCCAGGAAGGCTCGTGGGGTGACGAGACGCGCTTCGTGCCCGACGTCGCCGAGGCCGCGGCGCTGCTGCGCGAGGAGCTGCGGGAAGGGGACGTCGTGCTCGTGAAGGCCTCCAACGGGTCGGGTCTGTGGCGCCTCGGCGACGAGCTCGCCGCGGGCGGCGCCGGCGACGAACGCGCGGGGGCCGACGCATGATCGCCGTCCTCGTCGCGGCCGGCGTCTCGCTGCTCGTCGCGCTCTTCGGCACGCCGCTGTTCATCCGCTTCCTCGTGCACCGCAACTACGGGCAGTTCGTCCGCCAGGACGGCCCGACGGCGCACTTCACCAAGCGCGGGACGCCCACGATGGGCGGCGTCGTCATCATCGGCGCGACGCTCGTCGGCTGGGCGATGTCGTCGGTGGCCTCGGGGCGCCTCCCGAGCGTCTCGGCGCTGCTCGTGCTGTTCCTCATGACCGGGCTCGGCCTCGTCGGGTTCCTCGACGACTTCACGAAGATCAAGAAGCAGCGCAGCCTCGGTCTCACGGCGCGCGCGAAGATCGTGGGCCAGGGCGCGGTGGGCATCACGTTCGCGGTGCTCGCGCTGCAGTTCCCCAACGAGAACGGCCGCACGCCCGCCTCGACGCGCATCTCCTTCCTGCGCGACACGAACCTCGACCTCGCGTTCGCGGGCGTCACCGTGGGCCTGATCCTCTTCGTCATCTGGGCGAACTTCCTCATCACCGCGTGGTCGAACGCGGTGAACCTCACGGACGGCCTCGACGGCCTCGCGACCGGCGTCTCGCTCATCGTCTTCGGCGCGTACATCCTCGTGGGCATCTGGCAGCTCAACCAGACGTGCCAGCGCCTCGCGTCGGCCGGGCCGCGCTGCTACGAGGTGCGCGACCCGCAGGACCTCGCGATCGTCGCCGCGGCCATCATGGGCGCGTGCTTCGGGTTCCTGTGGTGGAACGCGAGCCCCGCGAAGATCTTCATGGGCGACACGGGCTCGCTCGCGCTCGGCGGCGCGCTCGCCGGCCTGTCGATCCTCTCGCGCACCGAGATCCTCGCCGCGATCATCGGCGGCCTCTTCGTCATCATCGTCATGTCGGACATCATCCAGATCGGCTTCTTCAAGATGACGGGGCGGCGCGTGTTCAAGATGGCGCCGCTGCACCACCACTTCGAGCTGTCCGGCTGGGGCGAGGTCACGATCGTCATCCGGTTCTGGCTCATCGCGGGCCTGTTCGCCGCGCTCGGCATGGGCATCTTCTACGCCGAGTGGGTGGTCGGGTAGTGGTGCGCGACCGTCACGACCTCGCGGTGCCGCTCGAGCGGGCGCGCGTCGTCGTCGCCGGGCTCGGCGTCTCCGGCCGCGCGGCCGCCGCGGCGCTGCGCCCGCGCGCGGCCGAGGTCGTCACGCTGGACGACCGGGCCGAGGACGCCGACGTGCGGGACGCGGACGCGGTCGACCTCGCACGCACCGACCTCGTCGTCGCGTCGCCGGGCTGGGCGCCCGGGCACCCGTTCCTCGTCGCGGCGGCCGAGCGCGACGTGCCCGTGTGGAGCGAGGTCGAGCTCGCGTGGCGCCTGCGCGTGGACGGGCCGTCGGGCCGCCCCGCGCCGTGGCTCGCCGTCACGGGCACGAACGGCAAGACGACGACGGTCGAGATGCTCGAGACGATCCTGCGCACGGCCGGCCTGCGCGCGGCCGCCGTCGGGAACGTCGGGACGCCCGTCGTCGAGGCGGCGCTCGACCCGACGCTCGAGGTCCTCGCGGTCGAGCTGTCGAGCTTCCAGCTCCACTTCACGCACACGACGTCGCCCGAGGCGGGCGCGGTGCTCAACGTCGCGCCGGACCACCTCGACTGGCACGGCGGGATCGACGCCTACGCGGCCGACAAGGGTCGGGTCTACGAGGACGCCCGGGTCGCGTGCGTCTACAACGTCGCCGACGCGCGCACCGAGGCCCTCGTCCTCGGCGCCGACGTGGTCGACGGAGCGCGCGCCGTCGGGTTCACGCTCGGGGCCCCGGCCCGCGGGCAGCTCGGCCTCGTGGAGGGCGTGCTCGTCGACCGCGCGTTCCACGCCCCGGCTGACGCGCGCGACCGGCACACCTATGCCGCCGAGCTCGCGACCCTCGACGACCTCGCGCACCTCGCGGGCGCCGACGGCCAGGTCCCCGCGCACGTCGTCGCGAACGCGCTCGCCGCGGCCGCGCTCGCCCGCGCGCACGGGGTGGCCGCGGTGGCCGTCCGCGACGGGCTGCGCGCCTTCCGCACGGGCGCGCACCGGATCCAGCAGGTCGCCGCCGTCGACGGCGTCGCGTACGTCGACGACTCCAAGGCGACGAACGCGCACGCCGCCTCGGCCTCGCTCGCGGCGTTCGCGCCGGGCACGGTCGTGTGGGTCGCGGGCGGCCTCGCGAAGGGTGCCTCGTTCGACGACCTCGTCGCGTCGCGCGCCGACCGGCTGCGCGCCGTCGTGCTCATCGGCGCCGACGCCGAGCCGTTCGCGTCGGCCCTCGCCCGACACGCGCCCGATATCCCGGTCGAGCGCGTGGATCCTGGTGACACTGGGACGGTGATGCCCCGCGCCGTCGACTCCGCCCGCCGCCTCGCCCGAGCCGGCGACACGGTGCTGCTCGCCCCTGCGGGCGCCTCCATGGACCAGTTCCGCTCGTACGCCGCGCGCGGCGACGCGTTCGCGGACGCGGCGCGCGCCCTGCGACCCGAGCACGGGTAGCCGTGACGCAGACGGCGAGCGGCCGGGGGACGTCGGCGCGCTCGGGCAGCCGGGGGGCCGGCCGCGGCACGACGTCGACGGCGCGGTCCGCCGCCGGCACGGCGCGCACCCGGACCCCGCGCACCCCCCGACGCACCGCGGCCCCGGCCGAGCGGCCGTGGCTCGGGCAGTGGAACAGCACCGTGACGAGCTACTACCTGCTCGTCGGGGCCACCGGTCTGCTCACCGCCATCGGGCTCGTCATGGTCTTCTCGAGCTCGGCCGTCACGGAGATCGCCGCCGGGAACTCGCCGTTCAAGGCACTGCTCGACCAGGCGAAGTTCGTGCTCATCGGGCTGCCCGTGCTGCTCGTCGCCGCGCGGCTGCCGGTGCGCTGGTACAAGGCGCTCGCCTGGCCCGCGCTGCTCGTCTCGGTCGCCCTGCTCGTCGCCGTGCTGTTCGTCGGCTCGAGCCGCGGCGGCAACACGAACTGGATCCCGCTCGGGTCGTTCTCGTTCCAGCCGTCGGAGATCGCCAAGCTCGCGCTCGCGCTGTGGCTCGGCCTCGTGCTCGGGCGCAAGCAGCACCTGCTCGGGCGGTGGTCGCACGTCATCGTGCCCGCCGTGCCCGGCGCGGTCCTCGTCGTCGGGCTCGTGCTCGCCGGCCACGACCTCGGCACGGCGCTCGTCATCATGCTGCTCGTCGCCGGGGCCTTCTTCGTCTCGGGCGCGAGCACGCGGCTCCTCGGGCTGGGCGCGGTCCTCGCGGGGTTCGTCGTGGGGTACGCGTTCATCCTCAACCAGGACGGCGGGGACCGGCTCGGGCGCATCACGGCCGTGTACGGCGAGTGCACCGACACGCTCGGCGAGTGCTACCAGCCGCTCCACGGCCTGTGGGGGCTCGCGACCGGCGGCTTCACCGGCGTCGGCCTCGGCGCGAGCCGCGAGAAGTGGAGCTACCTGCCCGAGGCGCACAACGACTACATCTTCGCCGTCATCGGCGAGGAGCTCGGCCTGCTCGGCACGCTGCTCGTCCTCGGGCTGTTCGTCGTGCTGGGCCTCGCGATGAGCCGCATCGTGCGCCGCCACCCCGACCCGTTCGTGAAGATCGCCACCGCGGCGATCGCGTGCTGGGTCGTCGGGCAGGCGTTCATCAACATCGGCGTCGTCATCGGGCTCCTGCCCGTCATCGGCGTCCCGCTCCCGCTCGTCTCGGCGGGCGGCACGGCGCTCATCATGACCATGGCGGCGCTCGGCGTCGTCATCTCGTTCGCGCGCAGCGAGCCCGGGGCCGCGGAGGCGCTGGCCGCGCGGGGGAGCGTCGTGCGACGATCGCTCGCCGTCGTGGGCCGGGCCGCCCGCCCCCGCCGGCGCGCCACCTGAGCGCGCCGCCCCCGGGCGGCGAGAGACCGGCGGACCGACAGAACGACAGACCGACCAGCCAGGGAAACGACGCGGCTCGCGCCGCGCAGGGAAGGACGACGAGGTACGTGACGACGATCGGTGCGGTGGTGCTCGCAGGCGGCGGGACGGCGGGGCACGTGAACCCGCTCCTCGCGGTGGCGGACGAGCTGCGGGCGCGCGAGCCCGGGCTCGTGGTGACGGCGCTCGGCGTCGCCGGCGGGCTCGAGGACGACCTGGTGCCCGCGCGCGGCTACCCGCTGCGGCACGTGCCGCGCGTCCCCCTCCCGCGGCGCCCGAGCACGGAGTGGATCAACCTCCCGGGCCGCTTCCGGGCCGCCGTCGACGCCGCGGGCGCGGCGATCGACGAGACCGGCGCGCGCGTCGTCGTCGGCTTCGGCGGGTACGTCTCGACGCCCGCGTACGTCGCGGCGCACCGGCGCGGCGTGCCGATCGTCGTGCACGAGCAGAACGCGCGACCGGGCCTCGCGAACCGCGCCGGCGCGCGGTGGGCGGCACGCGTCGGGCTGACGTTCCCGGGCACGCCGCTCAAGGGCGGGGTCGTGACGGGCCTGCCGCTGCGCCGCGAGATCGCGGACCTCGTCGCGGCGCGCGCCACCGACGCCGCCGGGACGCGCGCCCGCGCCGCGTCGGCCCTCGGGCTCGACCCGACGGCCCCCACGCTCGTCGTGACGGGCGGCTCGCTCGGCGCGCAGAGCCTCAACGAGGCCGTGTCCGGGGCGGCGGGCGAGCTGCTCGGCGCAGGGGCCCAGGTGCTGCACCTCACGGGCAAGGGCAAGGACGGTCCCGTGCGCGACGCCGTCGCGCCCCTCGCCGTCGGGGGAGCGCGCTACGACGTGCGCGAGTACCTCGCGGAGATGCAGCTCGCCCTCGCCGTCGCCGACCTCGTCGTGTGCCGCGCGGGCGCGGGCACCGTGGGCGAGCTCGCGGCGCTCGGAGTGCCGGCCGTGTACGTCCCGCTGCCGATCGGCAACGGCGAGCAGCGGCTCAACGCCGGGCCGGTCGTCGAGGCGGGCGGCGGGCTCCTCGTCGACGACGCCGCGCTCGACGCGGCGTGGGTGGCCCGTCACGTCCCCGAGCTCCTCGGGGACCCCGTGCGCCTCGGCACGATGGCGCGCGCCGCCGCGGGCGCGGGCGTGCGCGACGGCGCGGCGCGCGTCGCGGACCTCGTGGCCCAGGCGGCCGCCGAGGGGACCCGCGCGTGAGCCCGCACGACGTACCTCGCCTCGCCGACCTCGGGACGGTGCACCTCGTCGGCGTCGGCGGGGCGGGCATGTCGGTCGTGGCGCGCCTGCTCGCGGCGCGCGGGGTGCCCGTCCAGGGCTCGGACGCGCGCGAGAGCGAGACGCTCGCGGCGCTGCGTGCCGACGGCGTGCGCGTGTGGGCGGGGCACGACGCCGCGCACGTGGCCGGCGCGGACACGCTCGTCGTGTCGAGCGCCGTCCGCGAGTCCAACCCCGAGCTCGCGGCGGCGCGCGCGGCGGGCCTGCGCGTGCTGCACCGCTCGCAGGCGCTCGCCGCGCTCATGGCCGACGGGCGCGCGGTCGCCGTCGCGGGCGCGCACGGGAAGACGACGACGTCCGCGATGATCGCCACGGTGCTGCGCGGCGCGGGCGTCGACCCGTCGTTCGCGATCGGCGGCACGGTCCTCACGGCGGACGGCGCCGTCCCCGGCGGGCACCTCGGCGGCGGGGACGTCCTCGTGGCCGAGGCCGACGAGTCCGACGGGTCGTTCCTCAACTACGCGCCCCTGGTCGCGGTCGTGACGAACGTCGAGCCCGACCACCTCGACCACTACGGCTCGCGCGAGGCGTTCGAGCAGGCGTTCGTCGACTTCGCCGCGCGCGTCGTGCCCGGCGGCACGCTCGTCGCGTGCGCCGACGACCCGGGCTCGCGCGACCTCGCGCGGGCGCACGCGGCGGGCGGCGGCGCGGTCGTCACCTACGGCGCCGACGCGGGCGCGGACCTGCGCCTCTCCGACGTCCGCCCGGTGCCGGGCGAGGGCGCGCGCGGGGGCGTGCGGGCCGTGCTCTCCGGGGGCGTCGGCGGCCACGACGTCGACGGGCTCGAGCTCGTCCTGCGCGTGCCCGGCCACCACAACGCGCTCAACGCGACGGCCGCGGTCGCGACCGCCGTGCTGCTCGGCGTCGACCCGGCGGCCGCGGTCGCTGCGGCGCACGGGTTCCTCGGCACCGGTCGCCGCTTCGAGCCGCGCGGCGAGGCGGGCGGCGTGCGGGTCGTCGACGACTACGCGCACCACCCCACCGAGATCGCCGCGCTGCTCGCGGCCGCCCGGCCGGTCGCGGGGGAGGGGCGCCTCCTCGTGCTCTTCCAGCCCCACCTGTACTCGCGCACGCGGGCGTTCGCGCAGGAGTTCGCCGACGCGCTCGGCGCCGCGGACGTCGTCGTCGTCACGGGCGTCTACGCCGCCCGCGAGGACCCGGACCCGACCGTCTCGGCGAGCACGGTCGTCGACCTCGTGCGCCCGGGCGTGGCGACCGCGGTGGAGGACCGGTTCGCGGCGGCGCGGGCCGTCGCGGACGCCGCGCGCCCGGGCGACCTCGTCCTCACCGTCGGTGCCGGCGACGTCACCGAGCTCGGTGCCGTGGTCCTCGAGCACCTGGCCGCCGCGGCCCCGGGGGCCGGTTCCTGATGCGCCCGCCGCCTCGTCCCCGACCGGCCGCGCCGCGGCCGGACCGGTCGCGCCCGGACGCGCCCGCGCGGCCCGCCCCGGGCGGCGCGCCGCGCCAGGACGAGGACCGGCGGGCAGGGGCGGCACGACCCGCGACCCGGCCGACGACGCGCGACGTCCCGACGGTCCCCGTGCCACGACCGGGCGCCGAGCTCGTGCGCGCGACGCCGCCGGCCCCGCGCACGACCCAGGCGCCGCGCACGACCCAGGCGCCGCGCACGACCTCCGCGCCGCGCGGTGGGAAGGCCGCACGGACCGCGCCGCCGACGGGACCGGTCGGCGTGGTGTCGCACGGCATGACCCAGCGCCTCGCCGAGCGCGACGCGATGCGCCGGCACCGCGTGCGCCGGCGCGTGCTGTGGTGGACCGTCGGGGTGCTGGCGGTCGCCGGCCTGGGCTGGGTCACCCTGTTCTCGCCGCTCCTCGGTCTCGACGCCGAGGACGTGACGATCAGCGGCGAGGGCACCGTGATCGACCCGGAGCAGGTCGCGGCGGTCGTCGCCGCGGCGGAGGGCACCCCGCTGCCGCGGCTCGACACGGTCGCGCTGCGCGAGGAGGTGCTCGCGCTCAACGGCGTGCGCGACGTCGCGATCCACCGCGCCTGGCCGTCGGGGCTCGACGTCGTGCTCGAGTCGCGCGAGCCGGTCGCGGCCGTGCCCGTCGACGACGGCTTCGCGCTGCTCGACGCCGACGGCGTCCGGGTCCGCACCGAGGCGAAGGTCCCGAAGGGCCTGCCCGAGGTCGAGGTCCCGCTCGACGACGCGGGCCGGCGCGCGCTCGACGCGGCGCTCGTCCTGCTCAACGCGCTCCCGCCGGAGCTGCACGCCGAGGTCGCGGAGGTGTCCGCGACCACGCGGGACGCGGTCGTCATGCGGCTGCGCGACGGCGCGACGGTCGAGTGGGGGAGCGCGGAGGACGCGGCGCTCAAGGTGCAGGTGCTGCAGACGCTGCGCACCGTCACGGCGGAGGACGACGTGAGCGTGTTCGACGTCTCCGCCCCGACCATGCCGGTGACCCGGTGAGCGGCCCGGCGGCCGCCCGCGGGCGCACGGCGCACGAGGATCCCCGACACGCGCAGGCGGGTCGTTGATGAAGGGAATGTCGGCCCCTACCGTCGACACATGGGACCACCTGACATAACTCTAACCCTCTAGTTGAGGGTGAAGGTTCAGGGCTGACAGATCGAGAGGCATCGACGTGGCAACTCCGCAGAACTACCTGGCAGTGATCAAGGTGGTCGGCATCGGCGGCGGTGGCGTGAACGCCGTCAACCGGATGATCGAGGTCGGCCTCAAGGGCGTCGAGTTCATCGCCATCAACACCGACGCGCAGGCCCTGCTGATGTCGGACGCCGACGTCAAGCTCGACGTCGGCCGCGAGCTGACGCGCGGGCTCGGCGCCGGCGCGGACCCCGAGGTCGGCAAGAAGGCGGCAGAGGACCACGCGGAGGAGATCGAGGACGTCCTGCGCGGCGCCGACATGGTCTTCGTCACGGCCGGCGAGGGCGGTGGCACCGGGACCGGCGGCGCGCCCGTCGTCGCGCGCATCGCGCGCTCGCTCGGCGCGCTGACCGTCGGCGTCGTGACGCGCCCGTTCACCTTCGAGGGGCGGCGCCGCTCGGTGCAGGCCGACCAGGGCATCGAGAACCTGCGCAACGAGGTCGACACCCTCATCGTCATCCCCAACGACCGCCTCCTGTCGATGTCGGACCGCAACGTCAGCGCGCTGCAGGCCTTCCACCAGGCGGACCAGGTGCTCCTCTCCGGCGTCCAGGGCATCACCGACCTCATCACCACGCCGGGCCTCATCAACCTCGACTTCGCCGACGTCAAGTCCGTCATGCAGGGCGCGGGCAGCGCGCTCATGGGCATCGGGTCGGCGCGGGGCGAGGACCGCGCGGTCCAGGCGGCCGAGCTCGCGATCTCCTCGCCGCTGCTCGAGGCGAGCATCGACGGCGCGCACGGCGTGCTCCTGTCCATCCAGGGCGGCTCCGACCTCGGCCTGTTCGAGATCAACGAGGCGGCGCGCCTCGTCCACGAGGCCGCGCACACCGAGGCGAACATCATCTTCGGCGCGGTGATCGACGACGCGCTCGGCGACGAGGTGCGCGTGACCGTCATCGCGGCCGGGTTCGACGGCGGCGCGCCCCAGGTGCGTGCCGACGGCCGCGGCCTCGGCCAGGTCGCCGGGTCGTCGCAGCGGCCCGCGACGAGCGCGGTCCCGGCCGTGCCGGGCGCGCGCCAGGTGCCGCCCGCCCCGGCCACGACCACCGGGGCGCACACGCTGCCGCGCCCGGTCGTGCCCATCGCGACCGACGGCGACGACGTGCCCGTGACGCTCGACGGCGGGAGCGGCCCGGTCCCCGTGCAGCCTGTCGCGACGACGCCGACCTTCACGGTCGTCGGCTCGGAGCAGGCGCCGAACCACAACGCCGAGACGTTCGCGGGCGGCCAGAACCCCGGCGTCGAGGTCCCGCCGCGGATCTACGACGAGGAGCCTGCGCGCCGCAAGGTCGACGAGGACCTCGACGTCCCCGACTTCCTCAAGTGAGCCGCCGGTGAGCACGACGCCGGACGACCCGGGTCCCCGGGTCGTCCAGGCGGGCCCGCCCGTGCTCGAGGTCGACCTCGGGCCCGGGTTCCGGGCGGGCTTCACCCAGCGCGCGGGCGGCGTCTCGCCCGCGCCGTGGGACAGCCTGAACCTGGGCCTCGGGGTGCAGGACGACGCCGACCGCGTGCGCGCGAACCGCGCCCGCGCGTCGGCGTGGCTCGGGCGGCCCGTGCGCTTCGCGACGCAGGTCCACGGGACCCACGTCGCCGTGCTCGGGTCCGACGAGCCGGCCGGGTCCTCGCCCGACACGGTGGGGGACGCCGACGCGCTCGTCGCGTCGCCCGACGCGCCGGTGGGCCTCGGCGTGCTCGTCGCGGACTGCGTGCCGGTCCTGCTCGTCGACCCCGGGACCGGGGTCGCCGCCGCCGCCCACGCCGGGCGCCGCGGGCTCGCTGACGGCGTCGTCGGGCAGGTCCTGCGCGCGATGGCCGAGCTGGGCGCGGACGTGCGCACGGTGCGGGCCGCCGTCGGGCCGTCCGTGTGCGGGTCCTGCTACGAGGTCCCCGCGACCCTGCGCGCCGAGGTCGCGGCGGCCCGGCCCGTGACGTGGTCCACCACGTCGTGGGGGACTGCCGCGCTCGACCTGCCCGCGGGCGTCGTCGCGGACCTCGAGGCGGCCGGCGTGGCCGACGTCGTGCGGACCGGCGTGTGCACGCTCGAGGACGACCGCTTCTTCTCCCACCGCCGCGCGACGTGGGCGGGGACCACGACGGGCCGCTTCGCGGGGCTCGTGGCCCGCTCGGCCGGCTGAGCGCCGACGGCGCACGCACCACGGGCCGCGTCCGAGGTCGTGCCTCCCGGGCGTGTCGCGCCCGGGTCTCGCGACCTGCTCGGTTAGCGTGAAATCCATCGGTCCCCACGACCGGTGGTTCCGACGGTACGAGTGAGGACGGAGCAAGGCCCATGGCGGGAGCGCTGCGCAAGACCATGCTGTATCTGGGCCTCGCGGATGATCGCGGCGAGGACGAGCGGGACGAGTACGTCGACGAGTACGACGAGACGGGGGCGGACGTGCCACAGGACTACCAGGCCCAGGTGACGCCGCTGCACCGCGCGCTCGGGCCCCGGGAGGTGCCGCAGACGACCATGTCGGCCTCGGAGCTGCGTCGCATCACGACCGTGCACCCGCGCTCGTACAACGACGCCCGTGTGATCGGCGAGGCGTTCCGCGGCGGGACCCCCGTCATCATGAACCTCTCCGACATGGACGACGCGGACGCCAAGCGCCTCGTCGACTTCTCGGCGGGGCTCATCTTCGGCCTGCACGGCGCGATCGAGCGCGTGACCAACAAGGTCTTCCTCCTCTCGCCCGAGCACGTCGAGATCAGCGGCGAGGAGCAGGCGCCCCCGCAGGACGGGCGCGCCGGCTTCTACAACCAGAGCTGACCCGCGGGACGCCCTCCCGCCCGTCCGTCGCCCGGGGCGCGCGCACACCGCGCGCCCCGGGCGTCGTCGTGCCCGCGCACGCACGGCCGGGAACCCGCCCGCGCGCGCCCCGGGACGTGCCCGCGTTGCGACGTGACCGCCCGGCCGGGCCCCGGTTGAGCGGCGACCGCGACCGCGTCTGGCACAGTTGTCCCCGTGATCGTGGACCTCGTCACCGGAATCCTCGGGTTCGCCCTCTGGCTCTACCTCCTCCTGCTCATCGGACGCCTGATCTTCGACTGGGTGCAGGTGTTCGCGCGCGAGTGGCGTCCCCGCGGGGTCGTGCTCGTGCTCGCCGAGGTGATCTACACGGCGACCGACCCGCCGCTGCGCCTGCTGCGGCGCATCATCCCGCCGCTCACCCTGGGCCAGATCCGGCTCGACCTGGGGTTCATCGTGCTCTTCCTGGTCGTGACCATCGCGCTCCAGGTCGTCTCGAGCATCTGAGACGCCCGTCACCCGGGACGCCGCCGTGCGGCCCGTTCCCGGGTTGCTACGTCCGGTTCGCCCCGACCGCTCCCACGGTGCGGCGCGCGAGCCGGAGCCCGGTCCCGGCCCGCCGGGACAATCTCCGCTACTTTGGATCCTGGTGATCGCGAGGTCGCCCGGACCGACACGCAAACGCTATGAGGTGAACCGATGGCACTGCTCACTGCAGAGGACATCCTGAACAAGAAGTTCGCGGCGACGAAGTTCCGCGAAGGGTACGACGTCGAAGAGGTCGACGACTTCTTGGACGAGGTGGTGAGGACCCTCAACTCCGTGCAGGAGGAGAACGAGGACCTCAAGGCGAAGCTCGCGGCGGCCGAGCGCCGCGTCGCGGAGCTGAGCCGGGCCGACGCGTCCTCCGCGGTGGCGGCGCCCCCGGTCGTCGAGGCGCCCAAGCCGGCGCCCGAGCCCGAGGCCGCCCCGGTCTCCCCGATCTCGCAGGCGGTCGTCGCGAAGAACGCGGCGGAGCCCGAGTCGGCGACCGGCATGCTCCAGCTGGCCCAGAAGCTGCACGACGACTACGTGCGCTCGGGCCAGGAGGAGGGCGACCGGCTCATCGCCGAGGCGAAGGAGGAGGGCTCGCGCATCGTGCGCGAGGCCGAGGAGACCTCGCACCGCACGCTCTCGCAGCTGGAGCAGGAGCGCTCGCTGCTCGAGCGCAAGATCGACGAGCTGCGCCTGTTCGAGCGCGACTACCGCACGCGCCTGAAGAGCTACCTCCAGAACCTCCTCGGAGACCTGGACAACCGGGGCAGCGCGCTCCCGCCGCGCAGCAACGTCGGCGGGTCCGGTCGCTCGAGCGACCTCGCCTCCGGCATCTAGCCTCAGCGTCGACCGTCCGGCAGCGGCCGGTACGCGCACGCACCGCAGCTCCTCCCTCCTGGGGACGGCGTGGTGTGTTGTGCGTACCGGCCGCTGCGTCTACTCTCGCGTGACTCGATCAGGAGGGGCGTCATGACCAAGCTCACCACCGCGGCCAGGTCGGCCGTGCGCGAACGGTTCCCGAACCTCTCGAAGGACGTCCGGTCCTTCCCCGTCCGGGACGGCGAGGAGCCGTGGACGCTGCGCGAGGTCGAGGAGCTGGCGTCGGAGCTCCTCGCGGAGAAGGAGCGCCTCGAGGGCGAGCTCGCCTCGGCGGACGCCGAGCTGTCGAACCTGCTGCGCAACTCCGGCGACGGGGCGGGCGACGACCAGGCGGACTCCGGGTCGAGCGCTCTCGAGCGCGAGCAGGAGCTCACGCTCGTCAACAACGTGCGCGACCTCCTCGCCCAGACGTCGCACGCCCTCGACCGCATCGCGGCCGGCACCTACGCGACGTGCGAGGCGACGGGCCTGCCCATCGGCAAGGCCCGCCTGCAGGCGTTCCCGCGCGCCAACCTCTCCGTGGAGGCGAAGCAGCGCGAAGAGCGCCGCTGACGCGCCGAGCGGGGAGGAGGACGGCGGCCGGGCGCCCGCCCGGCCGCGCGCACGTGGCAGACTTGCCGCCGATGTCCTCCACCTCGCTCCCCGAACCCGTCGACCCGTCGGCGGGTCCCGCGCCCGACCGTCCCGACGACGCCCCGTCGCCCGAGGCCACGGCCCCCGCGGCAGCCGCCTCGCCGCGACGGCGCCGCCTCCTCGTGGCGTGGACCGTGGGTCTGGCGGCCTTCGTCCTCGTGCTCGACCAGCTCACCAAGTGGTGGGCGGAGTCGAGCCTCGAGCTCGGCGCCGAGCCGATCCCGCTCGTCGGCTCGCTGCTCGGCCTGCGGCTGCTGTACAACCCGGGCGCGGCCCTGTCGATCGCGACGGGCATGACGTGGGTCCTGACGATCGTGGTCGTCGCCGTGGTCGTCGTCATCGTGCGCATGGTCGGGCGCATCGGCTCGCGGGGATGGGCCGTGGCCCTCGGGCTGCTGCTCGGCGGCGCCGTCGGCAACCTCCTCGACCGGATCTTCCGCGACCCGGGCTTCGCGCGCGGCCACGTCGTCGACTTCATCGACTACGCGGGCTTCTTCGTGGGCAACGTCGCGGACATCGCCATCGTCGCGGCCGCCGTCATGATCGCCGTGCTGTCCGTGCTCGGCATCGGCGTCGACGGGACGCGCGAGGGCCGGGGCGAGCGCGACGCGAAGGACGCCGGCTCGACCGCCGCCGACGCGGGCGCCGACGACCGCGCGGAGGAGGCTCGATGAGCCTGCGCGCGCTGCCCGTCCCCGACGGACTGGCCGGCGAGCGCGTCGACGCCGGGCTCGCGCGGCTGCTCGGGCTCTCGCGCACGCGCGCCGCCGAGCTCGCCGCGGACGGCGCCGTCCGGCTCGACGGCCGGGAGGTCGGCAAGTCGGACCGGCTCGCCGCGGGCGCGTGGCTCGAGGTGGACGTGCCCGACGCCGCCCCCGCCGCCGTCGAGGTCGTCCCCGAGCCCGTCCCGGGCATGGGGATCGTCCACGACGACGACGACCTCGTCGTCGTCGACAAGCCCGTCGGCGTCGCCGCGCACCCGTCGCCGGGCTGGACCGGCCCGACGGTCGTCGGCGCGCTCGCCGCCGCCGGGTACCGCATCTCGACGTCCGGCGCCGCCGAGCGGCAGGGCGTCGTGCACCGGCTCGACGTCGGGACGTCGGGCCTCATGGTCGTCGCGAAGAGCGAGGTCGCGTACACCGCGCTCAAGCGCGCGTTCAAGGAGCGCACGGTCGACAAGGTCTACCACGCGCTCGTCCAGGGCCACCCCGAGCCGACGACGGGCACGATCGACGCGCCCATCGGCCGGCACCCGAGCGCCGACTGGAAGTTCGCCGTCACCGCCGAGGGCAAGCCGTCCGTGACGCACTACGAGGTGCTCGAGATGCTCCCCGCGGCCTCGCTCGTCGAGGTGCACCTCGAGACCGGCCGCACGCACCAGATCCGCGTCCACTTCTCCGCGCTGCGCCACCCGTGCGTCGGCGACCTCACCTACGGCGCCGACCCGGTGCTCGCCTCGCGCGTCGCGCTCTCGCGGCAGTGGCTCCACGCGGTCCGGCTCGGCTTCGAGCACCCGACGACCGGGACCTGGCTCGAGCTCGAGTCCACCTACCCGGACGACCTCGCGCACGCTCTCGACGTCCTGCGCGGGGCGTACGCGTGAGCGCCCCCGCGCCGGGTGCGGACCGGCTCGTCGTGGAGCGCGTCGTCGACGCCGCAGGCCTCGCCCAGGCGCACGCGCTGCGCCTGGAGGTCTTCGTCGAGGAGCAGCAGGTGCCCGTCGAGGAGGAGATCGACGACCTCGACACCGCGCCCACGACGACCCACGTCCTCGTGCGCGACACCCTGCGGGACGGCGCCGTCGTCGGGACGGGCCGCCTCCTCACCGACCCCGCCCACCCGGGCGAGACCCACGTCGGCCGCGTCGCCGTCTCCGCCTCGGCGCGCGGCACGGGCGCGGGCGCCGCGGTCATGCGCGCCCTCGAGGCCATCGCCCTCGCCGAGCACGCCGTCCCCGGCCCCGACGGGCGCCCCGCCGTCCGCGTCGAGCTGTCCGCCCAGGTCCAGGCCGCGGGCTTCTACGAGCGCCTCGGCTACGAGGTCTACGGCCCCGTCTACCTCGACGCCGGCATCGACCACCGCGACGCCGCGAAGACCCTCACCGCCTGATCCCGCGCCGGCGTGTCGTCCCGGTCGCGTGTCGGGCCGGTCGCGCGGGGGGGCGGTCCGCCCGCGGGGCCGGGGTCGCGCTCGGACTGCCGCGCCGTCACCTCGGTCCGTCGTCCTCGCTCCTCGCACGCGGCTCTGACGTCCTTCGCACGACCCCGGCCCCGCGGGCTCGTGCGGCGCGTCGCCTCACGTACCGGCCGGGCCGGCTCGTCCCGGTTCCCGCGCGCACGTGCCGTGTCGCCTCGCCGCGCGCGTGTACCCTGCCGGTTCGTGCCGCCGGTGCTCGCGCGCATGCCGTGTCGCCTCGCCTCGTGTGTGGGAACTGCCGGTTCGTGCCGCCGATGCCCGCGCGCACGTGCCGTGTCGCCTCGCCGCGCGTGCTGGGGCTGCCGGCTCGTGCCGGTCCCGCGGACTCCCGCCGCGCGGCGTCGTGCGGACCGCTTCCGCGGCTGACGTCCCCGGGCTCGTGCCGCGCCTCGCCTTGCGTACCCGCTGCCCACCTCGTCCTGAACGTCGCCGGTCGGGCCAGGGCGGGTCGTGCCACCTCGCCGTGCGCGCCGCCCAGGTGACGCCCGGGGAGAGCGGGGTGGGGGGTGGTGTCGCGGCTCGTGGCGGGCCTGGCGGGAGCGCCGAGGAACGAGGCGCGGATGGTAGAGCCGCGACACCACCCCCCACCGCGCGGAGGCGACCACGCACCGTCCGACGGTGACCCCCACCGCGCAACGGCGCCTCCCGACGGCTCGGTGGCGTGTGCGGCTCGGCACACCACGCGCCGTCCTCGGTGTGCCGGGTTCGTCGGTGGTGCGGCCTAGGATCGACGCATGCCGAGCACGACCGAGGACTTCGTCCATCTCCACGTCCACACCGAGTACTCGATGCTCGACGGCGCGGCGCGGATCGGGGACCTGTTCGACGAGGTCGAGCGGCTCGGGCAGAAGGCGATCGCGACGACGGACCACGGCTACGTGTTCGGGGCGTTCGAGTTCTGGTCGCGGGCCCAGGCGAAGGGCATCAAGCCGATCATCGGCGTCGAGGCGTACATCACGCCGGGCACGAGCCGCTTCGACCAGACGCGCGTGCGGTTCGGCGAGAAGGGCCAGGAGTCGGACGACGTGTCGGCCCGCGGCGCCTACACGCACATGACGCTGCTCGCGAAGGACAACGTCGGCCTGCACAACCTGTTCCGGGCGTCGTCGCTGGCGTCGCTCGAGGGGCAGATGGGCAAGTGGCCGCGCATGGACCGCGACCTGCTGCAGCGGTACGGCAAGGGCCTGATCGCGACGAGCGGGTGCCCGTCGGGGGAGATCCAGACGCGCCTGCGGCTGGGGCAGTGGGACGAGGCGGTCCGCACGGCCGGCGAGCTGCAGGACATCTTCGGCCGCGAGAACTTCTACGTCGAGCTCATGGACCACGGCCTGGAGATCGAGCAGCGCGTCACGAAGGACCTGCTGCGGCTCGCGGAGACGATCGGCGCGCGGCTCGTCGGGACGAACGACCTGCACTACGTGCGCGAGGAGGACGCGTCGAGCCAGGAGGCGCTGCTCGCGATCAACTCGGGCTCGACCCTGGACGACCCGGACCGGTTCAAGTTCGACGGCACGGGCTACTACGTGAAGTCGGCGGCGGAGATGCGCCGCGTCTTCGCGGAGCTGCCGGAGGCGTGCGACTCGACGCTGCTCATCGCGGAGCAGTGCGAGGTGTCGTTCGACACGTCGGCGAACTACATGCCGCGCTTCCCGGTGCCCGAGGGCGAGGACGAGACGAGCTGGTTCGTCAAGGAGATCGAGCGCGGGCTGCACCGCCGGTACCCGGGCGGCATCCCGGACGCGTCCCGCAAGCAGGCGGAGTACGAGACCGAGGTCATCATCCAGATGGGCTTCCCGGGGTACTTCCTCGTGGTCGCCGACTTCATCAACTGGGCCAAGGAGCAGGGGATCCGCGTGGGGCCGGGCCGTGGCTCGGCTGCCGGGTCGATGGCGTCCTACCTCATGGGCATCACGGAGCTCGACCCGCTGCAGCACGGCCTGATCTTCGAGCGCTTCCTCAACCCGGAGCGCGTCTCGATGCCCGACGTCGACGTCGACTTCGACGAGCGCCGGCGCGCCGAGGTCATCCGGTACGTCACGGAGAAGTACGGCGACGACCGCGTCGCGCAGATCGTCACGTACGGCACGATCAAGGCGAAGCAGGCCCTCAAGGACTCCTCGCGCCTCCTGGGCTTCCCGTTCGCGATGGGGGAGAAGCTCACCAAGGCGATGCCGCCCGCGGTCATGGGCAAGGACATCCCGCTGTCGGGCATCTTCGACCCGAAGCACGAGCGGTACGCGGAGGCCTCGGAGTTCCGCCAGCTGCACGACACGGACCCGGAGGCGCAGCGCGTCGTCGAGCTCGCGCGCGGCATCGAGGGCCTGAAGCGCCAGTGGGGCGTGCACGCCGCGGGCGTCATCATGTCGAGCGACCCGCTCGTCGACATCATCCCGATCATGCGCCGCCCGCAGGACGGCGCCGTCATCACGCAGTTCGACTACCCGACGTCCGAGGGCCTCGGCCTCATCAAGATGGACTTCCTGGGTCTGCGGAACCTGACGATCCTCGACGACGCGCTCGAGAACATCGTGATGAACGGCAAGGACCCGATCGAGATCGAGACCCTCGAGCTCGACGACCGCGCGGCCTACGAGCTGCTCGGCCGCGGGGACACGCTCGGCGTGTTCCAGCTCGACGGCGGGCCCATGCGTGCGCTGCTGCGCCAGATGCGCCCTGACAACTTCGAGGACATCTCGGCCGTCATCGCGCTGTACCGCCCGGGCCCGATGGGCATGAACTCGCACACGAACTACGCGCTGCGCAAGAACGGCCTGCAGAAGATCGAGCCGATCCACCCCGAGCTCGCCGAGCCGCTCGCGGAGGTCCTCGACGAGACGTACGGCCTCATCGTGTACCAGGAGCAGGTGCAGAAGGCCGCGCAGGTGCTCGCCGGGTACTCGCTGGGCCAGGCCGACCTGCTGCGCCGCGCGATGGGCAAGAAGAAGAAGGAGATCCTCGACAAGGAGTTCGTGCCCTTCCACGGGGGCATGAAGGAGCGCGGGTACTCCGACAAGGCCATCCAGGCGGTGTGGGACACGCTCGTCCCGTTCGCGGGGTACGCGTTCAACAAGGCGCACTCCGCCGGGTACGGCCTCGTCTCCTACTGGACGGCCTTCCTCAAGGCGAACTACCCGACCGAGTACATGGCCGCGCTGCTCACGAGCGTGCGCGACGACAAGGACAAGTCGGCGCTGTACCTCAACGAGTGCCGCCGCATGCACATCACGGTGCTCCCGCCGGACGTCAACTCGTCGGCCGCGAACTTCACGGCCGTCGGCGACGACATCCGCTTCGGCCTCACGGCCGTGCGCAACGTGGGGCGCAACGTCGTCGACGCGATCGTCGCGACGCGCGAGGAGAAGGGCGAGTTCACCTCGTTCACGGACTTCCTCGACAAGGTGCCGGCGGTCGTGTGCAACAAGCGCACGATCGAGTCGCTCATCAAGGCGGGCGCGTTCGACTCGCTCGGCCACGCGCGCCGCGCCCTGCTCGTCGTCCACGAGCAGGCCGTCGACTCCGTCATCAGCGTCAAGCGCAAGGAGGCGGAGGGCCAGTTCGACCTGTTCGCCGACTTCGGCGCGCAGGACGACCCGGCGATGTCGTTCAGCGTCGACGTGCCCGACCTGCCGGACTGGGACAAGAAGCAGCGGCTCGCGTTCGAGCGCGAGATGCTCGGCCTCTACGTGTCCGACCACCCGCTGTCGGGCCTCGAGCACGTGCTCACGCGCGCCGCGGACACGAGCATCGCGTCGCTCATCGCGGACGAGGGACGCCCCGACGGGTCGACCGTGACCGTCGCGGGCCTCATCACCTCGCTCCAGCGCAAGATGAGCAAGAACGGCAACCCGTGGGCGGCCGTGACGATCGAGGACCTCGAGGGCGGCGTCGAGGTGATGTTCTTCGGCGAGACGTACCTCGCGTACTCGACGATCCTCGCCGAGGACCAGGTGGTCGTGCTCCGCGGACGCGTGCGGCGCCGCGACGACACGATGCAGCTCCAGGCGATGGAGGTGTCGCTGCCCGACATCTCCGTGGGCGCCGAGTCGCCGATGGCCGTGCGCGTGCCGCACACGCGGTGCGTCGAGCCCGTCATCGCGCGACTGCGCGAGGTGCTCGCGACGCACCCCGGCTCGGCGGAGGTGCACGTGCAGGTGCTCGAGCCGGGCAAGACGACGGTCGTGCGCGCCGGGGACGCCCTGCGCGTGGAGAAGTCGCCCGCGCTGTTCGGCGACCTCAAGGCGCTGCTCGGCCCCTCGTGCCTCGTGTGACGGGGAGCCGACGGCACCCCGCCTAGACTCGGCGCGTGATCCGACTCAACCCCGAGCAGCGCGTCTTCGTCACCGAGCGCCACCTCGCGACCCTCACGACCCTGCGCGCCGACGGCACGCCGCACGTCGTGCCGGTCGCGTTCACCTGGGACCCGGACGCCGGCGTCGTGCGGATCACGACGAACCGGGGCTCGGTCAAGGCGCGCAACGCACGGCGGAGCGGACCGGGCGGCGGGCACCCGCGCGCCGCCGTGTGCCAGGTCGACGGCGGACGGTGGATGACCCTCGAGGGCACGATCGAGGTCGTCGAGGACGCGGACGAGGTGGCGGACGCCGTCGAGCGCTACGCCCGCCGCTACCGTCCGCTGACGCCCAACCCCGAGCGCGTCGTGCTGCGCCTGACGCCCGACAAGGTCATGGCCTCGACCTACATGGCGTGACGCGCGGACGGCGACCGGCGGACGGGGGCGCGGGGGGTCGGCGCGCCCTCAGGCGACGACGGCGGACTGCGCCCCGGCGGGGTGGTCCACGCGCACGACGTCGCCCCGGTGCAGCTGGCGGCCGCGCCGCGTGTCGACCTCGCCGTTGACGCTCACCTCGCCCTCGGCGACGAGCTCGCGCGCCTCGGCGCCCGAGTCGGCGAGCCCGGCGAGCTTGAGGAACTGCCCGAGCCGGATGACGTCGTCGGAGATCTCGACCGGGGTGGCGTCGGCGGTGTCCATGGCGACCATCGTCCCATCCCGGCGACGCGCGGCGGACCGTGACCGGCAGGCGGGACCCGCTCGTCGCCGGGTGCCCGACGCTCCTAGACTCGGGTCATGATCACCCGCATCGATCTCCGAGGCCGCACCCTGTCCGCGCGCGAGCTCGTCGAGACCCTGCCCCGCGCAGAGGTCGGCGTCGAGGACGCGGCGCATCAGGTCGCCCCGATCATCGACGCGGTCCGCGCACGCGGCGCGGCGGCGCTGCGCGAGTACGCGGAGCGGTTCGACGGCGTCCGGCCCGAGCACCTGCGCGTCCCCGCCGCCGAGCTCTCCGCCGCCCTCGACGCGCTCGACCCGACGGTGCGCGCGGGCCTGGAGGAGGCCATCCGCCGGGTGCGGACCGTGCACGCGGCGCAGCGCCCGCAGGACTTCTCGGTGCAGCTCGCGCCGGGTGCCCGGGTGCGCCAGCGCTGGGTGCCCGTGCAGCGCGTGGGGCTCTACGCGCCGGGCGGCCTCGCCGTGTACCCGTCGTCGGTCGTCATGAACGTCGTCGCGGCGCAGGAGGCCGGGGTCGCGAGCCTCGCCGTCGCCTCGCCGCCCCAGAAGGACGCCGGCGGGCTGCCCCACCCGACCATCCTCGCCGCGTGCGCCCTCCTCGGCGTCGACGAGGTCTACGCGGTCGGCGGCGCGCAGGCCGTCGCGATGTTCGCCTACGGTGCCGCGGGCAGCGAGCCGCAGGACGGCGACGTGCTGTGCGAGCCGGTCGACGTCGTCACGGGTCCCGGCAACGTGTTCGTCGCCGCCGCCAAGCGCCTCGTGCGCGGCGTGGTGGGCATCGACGCCGAGGCCGGCCCCACGGAGATCGCGATCCTCGCGGACGCGACCGCGGACCCCGGCCACGTCGCGGCGGACCTCATCAGCCAGGCCGAGCACGACCCGCTCGCCGCGGCCGTGCTCGTCACGCCGTCGGTCGAGCTCGCCGCGGCGGTCGAGGCGCGGCTCGTCGACCTCGCGACCGCGACCAAGCACGCCCAGCGCGTCGCGCAGGCGCTCGCGGGCCCGCAGTCCGCCGTCGTGCTCGTCGACGACCTGGAGCATGGCCTCGCCGTGGTCGACGCCTACGGCGCCGAGCACCTCGAGATCCAGACGCAGGACGCCGCCGCGCTCGCCGACCGGGTGCGCAGCGCCGGGGCGATCTTCGTCGGGCCGTGGTCGCCGGTGTCGCTCGGCGACTACATGGCCGGGTCGAACCACGTGCTCCCCACGGGCGGGTGCGCGCACTTCGCGAGCGGGCTCGGCGTGCACAGCTACGTCAAGGCCGTCCAGGTCGTCGAGTACGACCGCGACGCGCTCGCGGAGGTCGCCGACCGCATCGTGGCCGTCGCGGCCGACGAGGACCTGCCCGCGCACGGCGAGGCCGTGCGCGCGCGCTTCCTCTGACCGGGCCGTGCCGGTGACCGGGGGCGACGGTCGGGGGACCGACCGTGTGCGCCGGGCGCGTCCGACGGACGCCGCGGCGCTCGTCGGCCTGCGCGTCGAGCTCATGCGCGCGATGGGGGAGGACGGCGCCGAGGAGCCCGCGTGGCAGGACCGCGCGCTCGACTGGTTCCGGGACGCGCTCGCCGGCGACGACGCGGCCGCCTTCGTGGTCGACGAGGGCGGGCGCGTCGTCGCCGGGGCGCTCGTGACCATCGGCCGGGGCGCACCGTCCGCGCGCAACCCGCACGGTCTCGCCGCGCACCTGTCCAACGTGTGCACGCTGCCGCCGGCGCGCGGGCGCGGCCACGCCCGCGCGTGCGTCGAGGCCGCGATCGGCTGGGCCCGCGCCGCGGGCGTCGACTCGGTCGCGCTGCACGCGACCCCCGACGGCGAGGACCTCTACCGGTCGCTGGGCTTCACCGACACGACCTACACCGAGCTGCGGCTGCGCTGGTGAGCGGGCGGCGCGGCCGGGGCCGCGCCGCCCGGACCGCTCAGCGCACGCCGAGCACGAACGGGTAGACGGCCTCGGCCCCGGCCTGGCGCAGGAGCCGCGCCGCGACCGTGAGCGTCCAGCCGGACTCGGTCCAGTCGTCCACGAGCAGCACGCGCCGCCCCGCGAGCCCGCCGAGCGCCGCCGGGGACAGCTCGAGCCGAAGCCGCCCGGCGACGCCGGCGAGCCGCGTCGCCGAGTTCACGTCGTGCCGGCCGGGCTCCTCGCGGCCCGGGACCGGGCCGACCGCCCCGATGAGCGGCCGGCCGAGGTACGCGGCCAGGCCGGTCGCGAGGTGGTGGGTGAGGACGGGACGCGTCACGGAGCGGACCGCCACGACCCCGTCGACGAGGAGACGGCGCGCCGCCTGCTCGCCGTCGGTCCCCGCCTCCGCGTCCGCGGCGTCCGGCGTGCCGTCGGCGTCGGTCGCGGCGGGTGGCTCGCGCAGCGCGTCCCACTCGTCGAGCACGCGTGCCGCCGCACGGCGCAGCGGCACGGGCGTCTCCGCGTCCGGGGCGCCCGGCGCGAAGAGCTCGCGCAGCGGCGCAGACCAGCCGAGGCCGTCGAGACGCGCCACCGCCCGCCCGGGCTCGGCCTGCTCCGTCGGGGGGATCCGCCCGCGCACGTCGACCCCGAGCCGGTCCATCCCGCTCGGCCACTGGCGCCGGGCCACGACCTCGACGCCCGGCCGGTCCATGTCGGCCCGCGCCGCGGCCACCGACTCGGCGTCCGGCGCGGCGGGCAGCGCGACGCCGCCGCAGCGGTCGCAGCGCCCGCACTCCCAGCCCCGCTCGAGCTCGGGGTCGTCCAGGGCGGCACGCAGGAACGCCATGCGGCACCCCGTGGTGGCCTCGTAGTCGAGCATCGCGCGCTGCTCGGCGGCACGCGTCTCCTCGACGCGCGCGTACCGCTCGGCGTCGTACGTCCAGGGCGTGCCGGTGGACTCCCAGCCACCCTTGACGCGGCGGACGGCGCCGTCGACGTCGAGCACCTTGAGCATGCCCTCGAGCCGCGACCGCTTGAGGTCCACCTGGGTCTCGAGCTGGGCCACGGACTGGGTCCCGCCGCCGTCGAGCGCGGCGAGCGTCGCGCGGACCTGGGCCTGCGGGGGGAACGCGGTCGAGGCGAACCACTCCCAGATGCGGCGGTCCTCCTCGCCCGGCAGCAGCACGACGACCGCCGAGTCGACCCCGCGGCCGGCGCGGCCGACCTGCTGGTAGTACGCGATCGGCGAGCTCGGGGCGCCCAGGTGCACGACGAACGCCAGGTCCGGCTTGTCGAAGCCCATGCCCAGCGCGGACGTCGCGACGAGGGCCTTGACCCGGTTCTCCTTGAGGTCCTCCTCGAGCCGCTCGCGCTCGGCGGGGTCCGTCTGGCCGGTGTACGCGGCCACGGCCAGGCCCGCGGAGCGGAGCTGGCTCGCGACCTGCTCGGCCGCGGAGACCGTGAGGCAGTAGACGATGCCCGACCCGTCGACGTCCTGCAGCGCCTCGGTGAGCCACGCGACACGCGAGGGCTGGTCCGGCAGGGGGAGCACCGCGAGGTGCAGGGACTCGCGGTCGAGACCGCCCCGCAGCACGAGCACCTCGTCGGACGTGCCGGTCGCCCCCGTGCCCGACGCGGCCTCGGCGTGGACGCCGAGCTGCTCCGCGACGTCCGCGGTGACGCGCGCGTTCGCCGTGGCGGTGGTCGCGAGCACCGGGATGCCGGCCGGGAGGTCGGCGAGCAGGGTGCGGATGCGCCGGTAGTCCGGCCGGAAGTCGTGCCCCCAGTCGGAGATGCAGTGCGCCTCGTCGACCACCACGAGCCCGGCGTCCGCGGCGAGCCGCGGCAGCACCTCGTCGCGGAAGCCGGGGTTGTTGAGCCGCTCGGGCGAGCACAGCAGCACGTCGACCTGGCCGGCCTCGATCGCGGCGTGCACGTCGTCCCACTCCGTGACGTTCGAGGAGTTGATCGTCACCGCGCGGATGCCCGCGCGCGCCGCGGCCGCCACCTGGTCGCGCATGAGGGCGAGCAGCGGCGAGACGATGACGGTCGGTCCCGCCCCGCGGTCGCGCAGGAGCCGGGTCGCGACGAAGTACACCGCGGACTTGCCCCACCCCGTGCGCTGCACGACGAGGGCGCGCCGCCGGAACGCCACGAGCGCCTCGATCGCGCGCCACTGGTCCTCGCGCAGGCGCGCGTCGTCGCGGCCCACGAGCGCGCGCAGCGCGGTCTCCGCGTCCTCGCGCAGGGACTCGCCGTCGAGCAGGCCGCGCAGCATCGCGAGCTTGGCGCGGCGCACAGCGTCCCCGTCGCCCGGTGCCGGGGCCGGTGCCGGAGCCGGGGCAGCGTCCTCGGCGGCGGGCGCGGGGTCGGGGCCCGGTGCGCCGGGGCGCCCGGCGTCGGCGGGGCCGTCCGGTGCGGGCGGCGCGACGTCGTCGGGCGCGCCCCACGGGTCGCCGTACGGGTCGTCGAGCGGCGGCTCGTCGGCCGGGTCGAAGGGAAGGTCCGCGAACGGGTCGGTGGAGCTCACCCGCCCGATCGTAGGCGTACCCGCCCATGACGCGGCCCGGCCGTCCCCAGGCACGGGGACGTCCGGGCCGGCGACCGCGGGCGCGGGCCTCGGGCCGGGACGGCTCAGGCGCGCATGTCCATGACCACGCGGCCGTCGATCTTGCCCGCCTCCATCTCGGCGAAGATCGCATTGACGTCGTCGAGCGGACGCACCGTGTACGTGGGCGCCACCTTGCCGCGCGCGAAGAAGTCCAGGGCCTCCGCCATGTCCTTGCGCGTGCCGACGATCGAGCCGCGGACGGTGAGGCCGAAGAGGACCGTCGTGAAGATGTCGAGGGGGAACTTCTCGGGCGGCAGGCCCACCAGCGAGACCGTGCCGCCCCGGCGCAGGGCCCCCACGGCCTGCGGGAAGGCGTGCGCGTTGACCGCCGTGACGAGCGCGCCGTGGACGCCGCCGCCGGTCGCCTCCTGGAGCTCGGCCGCGGGGTCGGCGGACGTGGCCGCGTTCACCGTCACCTCGGCGCCGTGCGTGCGCGCGAGCGCGAGCTTGTCGTCGTCGACGTCGACGGCTGCGACCCGGCGGCCCATCGCCACGGCGTACTGCACGGCGATGTGGCCGAGCCCGCCGATGCCGGAGACGAGGACCCACTCGCCGGGCTTCGTGTCGGTCGTCTTGAGGCCCTTGTACACCGTGACGCCGGCGCAGAGGATCGGGCCGACCGCGGCCTCCTCGACGCCGTCGGGGACGACGGGGCAGTAGCGCGAGTCGACGAGCATGTACTGGCCGAACGAGCCGTCGACGGAGTACCCGCCGTTCTTCTGGTCCGGGCACAGCGTCTCCCAGCCCGTCTCGCAGTACTCGCACTCGCCGCACGCGCTCCACAGCCACGCGTTGCCGACGAGGTCGCCGACCTGCACCCGCGTCACCCGGTCGCCGACCGCGACCACGCGGCCGACGCCCTCGTGACCGGGCACGAACGGCGGGGCGGGCTTGACGGGCCAGTCCCCGTGGGCCGCGTGGAGGTCCGTGTGGCAGACCCCGGTGTAGTCGACCTGCACCAGGGCCTCGTGCGGGCCCGGGCTCGGCACGGGGACCTCGTCGACCGAGAGCGGGCGGGTGAAGTCGTGGACGACGGCGGCACGCATCGTGGCGGGCATGACGAGCTCCTCGAGGTGACGGTGACGAACTGTCGACCTCGACGTTACCGGCGCGCGCGGGGAGCGTCTCCTCGGGGCGGCGGGCGCAGGACTAGTGCCGCGCGTCCCGGGACCTTCGTCTCTCCACGACGAGGGCGAGCGTCCCCGCCACGACGACGACCCACTCCGCGACGGCCGCGAGCACCTGCTGCGTCCCGCCGACGGTCTCGTTCACGCCGAAGAACCCGACGGTCGTCGAGAGGTAGAAGGCCGCGAGGGTGAGCGCGCCGAAGCCGACCGCCCCGAGCAGCGGCAGCCAGTGCCGCCACACGAGCACGAGCAGGCCCAGGACGAGGCCCGCGACCGCGTTGAGGAGGAAGAGCGGCCCGACGACGTCGATGTCGGCGTAGCCCTCCACGAAGAGGACGAGGTGGACGTCGGCGGAGAGCAGGAGGCCCGCGGCCGTCAGCCCGCGCAGCAGCCAGGCGCCGCGGGCGCGCGGTCCGGGGGCGGGCGGGCCCGGGGCGCCCGCTGCGGGTCCTGCGGTGGTCATCGCGGCTCCGTCCGTGGGACGAGAGGGGGCACCGGCGGGCCGGGCGTGCGGGCCGGGGCTCCGGCCGTGGTCGGGTTCGCGGTCCGGGGGCGGGCTCCCGACCCCGGTGCTTCAATGGAACCGCCGTCCGTGGATCGGCGCACGCCGGACGGCGGGGGCCCGGGCAGGGCCCTCCCGGACGTCGCGACGGAGGGCCGGACATGGACGTCTCGCAGGGCCTGGCACGCCACGCCACCGCACCGCCGCCCGACGCGCCGCCGCCGGGCGCGACGCCGCACGGCACGCCGCACGGCACGTCGCCGACCCGGCGGAGCGTGCTCGTCGGCTCGGGGACGGGTGCGGCGCTCGTGCTCCTCGCGGCGTGCGGCGGGGGAGCGCCGTCGGGCACGCAGGACCAGACCTCGGGCACCGGGGGGACCGACGGCGGCTCCGGGGGCGGCGGGATCGTCCCGGCGGGCGAGGCGCTCGCGCGCACCGACGACGTCCCGGTGGGCGGCGCCCTGAGCGTCACGGTGGACGGCGCGGAGCTGCTCGTCACGCAGCCCGAGGAGGGCACGTTCGCGGCGTTCAGCGCGATCTGCACCCATCAGGGGTGCACGGTCGCGCCTGGCGACGGCGAGCTCCTGTGCCCGTGCCACCAGTCCCGCTACGACCTCGCGACCGGCGCCGTCCTCGGGGGGCCCGCGCCCGCGCCGCTCCCCGAGGTCCCGGTGACGGTCGACGCGGGCGAGGTCACCTCGGCCTGAGCGCCCGGGCCCGCCGCCCGGCGGGCCCCCGCCGTGCCCGCGTGCCGGACGTCGCCCCGGCGGCGCCCGGGCGTTCGTAGACTGTCGGGGTGACCCCACCCTCCGTCGCCGGCACGGCCGGGCTGCCGCTGCGCCCCGAGCTCGCGGGCATCGAGCCCTACGGCGCGCCGCAGCTCGACGTGCCCGTGCTGCTCAACGTCAACGAGAACCCGCACGCGCCCGCCCCCGCGGTCGTCGAGACGATCACCGAGCACGTGCGCGCCGCGACCGCCGGCCTCAACCGGTACCCCGACCGGGACTTCGACGCGCTGCGCGCCGACCTCGCGGCCTACCTCGAGGTCGAGTCGGGCGTGCGCCGTGAGCCCGCGCAGCTGTGGGCCGCGAACGGCTCGAACGAGATCATGCTCCACGTGCTCCAGGCCTTCGGCGGTCCGGGTCGCACCGCGGTCTCCTTCGCGCCGACGTACTCGATGTACCCGGAGTACGCGCGCGACACCCACACGGCGTGGGTGGTCGGACGGCGCGCGGAGGACTTCACGCTCGACCCCGGCCACGCGCGCGACGTGATCGCCCGCGAGCAGCCGTCCGTCGTGCTCCTCGCGAGCCCCAACAACCCCACGGGCACCGCGCTGCCGGCCGCGACGGTCGAGGCCGTCTGCGAGGCGGCGCTCGCCGTGCGCGTCCCGACGGCGGACGGCGACGCGCCCGCGGTCGTCGTCGTCGACGAGGCCTACGGGGAGTTCCGGCGCGCCGGCACCCCGTCCGCGCTCGAGCTGCTCGACCGGTACCCGAACCTCGCCGTGACGCGCACGATGTCGAAGGCGTTCGCGCTGGCCGGCGCGCGCGTGGGATATCTCACCGCGTCGCGCGAGCTCGTCGACGCGCTGCGCGTCGTGCGCCTGCCGTACCACCTGTCGGCCGTCACGCAGGCGGTCGCGCGGGGCGCGCTCGCGCACGCCGAGGAGCTGCTGTCGCAGGTCGGGGAGCTGCGCGCGGAGCGCGACGCGACCGTCGCGTGGCTGCGCTCGCTGCGCCACCCGGACGGTCGCCCGCTCGAGGTCGCGGACTCCGACGCGAACTTCGTGCTCTTCGGCACGTTCGCCGACCGGCACGCGGTCTGGGCCGGCCTGTTGGAGCGAGGCGTCCTCATCCGGGAGACTGGGCCCGACGGATGGCTGCGGGTGTCGATCGGCACCCGCGACGAGATGCGGGCGTTCCGGGACGCCCTCGTGGAGGTGGCAGGACTGTGAAGCGCACCGCGCGCATCGAGCGCGCGACGTCCGAGTCGAGCGTGGTCGTCGAGCTCGACCTCGACGGGACCGGACGGACGGAGATCTCGACGACCGTCCCGTTCTACGACCACATGCTCACGGCGCTCGGCAAGCACTCGCTCATCGACCTCACGGTGCGCGCGTCGGGCGACACCGACATCGACGCGCACCACACGGTCGAGGACGTCGCGATCACGATCGGCGAGGCGCTGCGCGTCGCGCTCGGCGACAAGCGCGGGATCTCGCGCTTCGGCGACGCCACGGTGCCGCTCGACGAGGCGCTCGCGCTCGCGGTCGTCGACGTCTCGGGCCGGCCGTACCTCGTGCACTCGGGCGAGCCCGAGGGGCAGGAGTACCACCTCATCGGCGGCCACTTCACGGGCTCGCTCACGCGTCACGTGCTCGAGTCGATCGCGCACCACGCGGGCATCTGCGTGCACGTGCGCGTCCTCGCGGGCCGCGACCCGCACCACATCGTGGAGGCGCAGTTCAAGGCCCTCGCGCGCGCCCTGCGCGCCGCCGTCGCGCCGGACCCGCGCGTCGAGGGCGTCCCGTCGACCAAGGGGGCCCTGTGAGCACCGACCCGACCCCGGCCGCCGCGTCCGACGACGACCTGCCCGCGCTCGACGGCATCGAGATCCCCGACGACCTCTCCGGGCTGACCGGCGCGTCCGACCCGGACCTCGTCGCGCTCGTCACGCAGATCGCGGGCGCCGAGCCCCTGGCGGCGGCGTGCTCGCTCGCGCAGGTGGAGGCGGACGTCGTCCCGACGGACGTCGGCGCCGTCGCGGTGCTGCGCGACCGGTCGGGGGACGCGCCCGCGCGCGCCGCGGCCGCGCTGAGCACGCTCGTCAAGGGCGTGCCGCTCATCCTCGTGGAGCGCCGCGGCGAGCAGCTCGCCATGGTCCGCTGGGCCGACGGCGCGCCCGGCGACGTGCTCGCGCCGGGCCTCGTGCTCGGCAGCGCCCCCGAGGTCCTCGAGGACCTCATCACGGGCGAGCGGGCGGTCGCCGACCTCGACGGCGTCGTCGCGAGCAGCTCGCTGTCGCGGTGGAAGGCGATGCGCCTGCTCACCGCGGCCGGACGCCGGGCGCGCAAGAAGTGAGCGCGACGGCCTCCGGGCGGCGCCCGTCCGTCGTCGTGCTGGACTACGGCTTCGGCAACGTGCGCTCCGCGGTGCGCGCGCTCGAGCGGGTCGGCGCCGACGTCGAGCTCACCGCGGACCGCGCCCGCGCGCAGGACGCGGACGGCCTCGTCGTGCCCGGCGTCGGCGCGTTCGCGGCGGTGATGGCCGGGCTGCGCTCCGTGCGCGGGCACGAGATCGTGGGCCGCCGGCTCGCGGGCGGCCGCCCGGTGCTGGGCATCTGCGTGGGCATGCAGGTCATGTTCGCCGAGGGCGACGAGCACGGGACGCTCACCGAGGGTCTCGGCGAGTGGCCCGGCCTGGTCGACCGGCTCGAGGCCGAGATCGTCCCGCACATGGGCTGGGACACGGTCGAGGCGCCCGAGGGCACCGTCCTGTTCGACGGCGTCCAGGACGAGCGCTTCTACTTCGTGCACTCGTACGCGGCCCGCTCGTTCACGCTCGGCGACGACCTGCCGTCCGACTCGCCGATCCGCCGGCCGCTCGTCACGTGGTCCGACCACGGGGGCCGGTTCGTCGCGGCCGTCGAGAACGGCCCGCTGTCGGCCACCCAGTTCCACCCGGAGAAGTCCGGCGACGCCGGCGCGACCCTGCTCGAGAACTGGGTCCGCACGCTCTGACCGGGACCCCGGCGGCACGGCCGCCGGCAGGCCTCGCGCACCCACCCCGGCGCGGACGACCGCGCCACGACCGATGGAGAACCTCGTGACCGACCGCCTCGTGCTGCTCCCCGCCGTCGACGTCGCCGACGGCCAGGCCGTCCGCCTCGTCCAGGGCGAGGCGGGCTCCGAGACCTCGTACGGCGACCCGCTGGCCGCGGCGCTCGACTGGCAGTCCGGCGGGGCGGAGTGGATCCACCTCGTCGACCTCGACGCGGCCTTCGGCCGCGGCTCGAACGCGGAGCTGCTCGCCGACGTCGTCGGCCGCCTCGACGTCCAGGTCGAGCTGTCCGGAGGCATCCGCGACGACGCGTCGCTCGAGCGCGCGCTCGCGACGGGCGCGCGCCGCGTCAACCTCGGCACCGCGGCGCTCGAGAACCCGGACTGGACGGCGAAGGTCATCGCCGAGCACGGCGACCAGGTGGCCGTCGGCCTCGACGTGCGCGGCACGACCCTCGCCGCGCGTGGCTGGACCGAGGAGGGCGGCGACCTCTGGGAGGTCCTCGACCGCCTCGAGGCCGCGGGCTGCGCCCGGTACGTCGTGACGGACGTGACGAAGGACGGCACGCTGCGCGGCCCGAACCTCGACCTCCTGCGCGACGTCGCCTCGCGCACCGACGCGCCGGTCGTCGCGTCGGGCGGCATCTCCTCGCTCGCCGACCTGGAGGCGCTGCGCGCGCTCGTCCCGGCCGGGGTCGAGGGCGCGATCGTGGGCAAGGCCCTCTACGCGGGCGCCTTCACGCTCCCGCAGGCGCTCGACGTCGCGGGCCGGCCGTGACCGCGGGCGACGCGGCGCCGGGGAAGGCGCTGCCGCCCTCCTCGGGGTTCTCCGGCGACGACGGCTCGGCCGACCCGGAGCTCGCGGCGACGCTCGCGGCGCACCAGGCGGGCCGGTCGACGCTCGCCGACGTGGTGCGCGGCCTCGGCCGCTCGCGCGTCCTCGTGCCGATCCTCGCCGAGCTCGAGAGCTCCGGCGAGGGCGAGCACGGGCACACCGTCGACAAGGAGGCGTCGGCGGGCGTCGTCGCGCTCCAGGCGCCGGACGGGCGCCGCGCGCTGCCGGTCTTCACGTCCGTGGCGTCGATGGCGGCGTGGCGCGCCGACGCGCGGCCCGTCCCCGTGGACGCGCGCCGCGCCGCGCTCTCGGCGGTGAGCGAGGACTGGGCGCTGCTCGTCGTGGACCCCGCGGGCCCGGTGACGGTGCTCGTGCCCCGGCCCGCGGTCTGGGCGCTCGCGCAGGGCCTGGACTGGGAGCCGGCGGTCGTCGAGGGCGTCGTCGTGCCCGAGGTCCAGGACGCGGTGTCCTCGGCCGTCGCCGCGGTGCCGCACGTCGCGCGCGCGTGGGCGGAGCCGGGACGCCGCGCGGAGGTCGCCGTCGTCCTGCGCATCGACGCGGGCCTCGACCGGGCCGGTCTCGACGCCGTGCTCGCCCAGGTCAACGCCGCGCTCGCGCGTGACGATGTCGTCTCCGGGCGGGTCGACGGGCTCGAGCTGCGGGTCGGGCGCGCCGACTGACGCCGACGCTCCCGGCGGTGCCCGGGAACGACGGCGCCCCGGCGGTCAGCGGCGGCGCAGCCGCCCCACGGCCCAGGCGATCGACGCGGCGACGCCGACGACGGCCACCAGGGCCTGCCCGCCGAGGATGACGCGGTTCACGTCGAGCGCGGGCTGCCAGCGCACGCCCTCGTCGTCGACCACGAACACCCCGGTCGCCTTGACGCGGACGCCGAAGCCGCCGCCCCCGCCCGAGCCCTCGCCGCCGGCGTCGCCGCCCGCGTTGCCGGAGCCGGGGGAGTCGGGGCCGTCCTCGCTCGGGGCGCTCTCCCCGGCGGCGGCGGCCTTGGCGGCGCGCCGGCGCCAGTCCGCGGCGCCCGTGCCGGAGAGCTCGCCGGAGCCGGAGCCCCAGCCCGAGCCGGTGCCGCCCCAGACGGTGGCGACGGGGATGACGAGCGTCCCGCCGCGCTCGTAGGACTCCCCGAAGACGCGACGCACCGTGAGGGTGTCGCGTGCTGCGTGCGTGATGTGCGCCGGGTCGACGGCGGGCGCGTCGCCGGAGCTCGCGTGCGTGGCCATGCCGCCGAGAGTAGACCTCGCGGCCGCCTCGCGCGCGGGGGCACGGCGGGGCCGTGACCGGCTCAGTCCGCGCACTCCGGGACGGGGCTGAAGGACGACTCGTCGTCGAGGAGATCGCGCAGCGTGCTCACGGGCACGAGCAGGCTCTTGTCGGTCGAGGTCTTCGCGTAGACGACGCCGATCACGGCGCCCGAGGCGTCGAGCGCGGCGGAGCCGGAGCTGCCCGGCTCGACCGGCGCGTCGGTCACCAGCACCTCGCCGAGGTTCTCGTGCAGCGGGTCGGTGGTCGAGCCGATGACCGACCCCTCGGTCACCGTGAGGCGCCCGCCCTCCGGGTACCCGACGACCGTCACGGGGTCGCCCGGCGCGGGGTCGTCGGCGGCGAGCGTCGGCGCCGTGGGCAGGTCCTCGGCGGTGCGCACGATCGCCAGGTCGGCGAGGCCCGCGGTGCTCGCGGTGCGGGCCGCGATGTCGCGCCCGTCGTAGGTGAGCAGCTGCAGCGAGCGCGAGGAGTCCACGACGTGCTTGTTCGTCACGAGCGTGCGCGCGTCGAGCGCGAACCCGGACCCCGTCGACAGGCCCTCGCACCCGACGTTACGGATGCGCACCGCCATCTGGCGCAGCGCGTCCGACCCGTCCGCGGAGAGGTTCTCCGAGCCCTGCGGCTCGTCGGGCTCGGCGAACGTGGGGACGACGCTGTCGGGGACGGCGTCCGGCAGCTCGGGCAGGACGCCGCACCCGGCGACGAGCGCGGCCGCGAGCAGCGACCCGGCGACCGCGGCGCGGGCGCGCGGGCGGCGCGGGGTCATCCGGCGAGCTCCAGCTGGAGCTGGTCGTTCGCGTCGCTCGCGGCCTGGCACAGGTCGTCGACCTGGCCGGCGAACCGCTCGAGGTCCTCCGCGTCGTAGGCGTCGCGGTCGTTGAGGTAGCCGATGAGCTGCGACTGCGCCGTCGTGCACTGGCCCAGGGCCGCCGCGACCTTGCCCGCGGCCTCCGAGACCCGGCTCTGGTAGTCCAGGTACTGCTGCGAGGCCTCGTTCTCGTCGCCGAGCTGGGCCTTCTCGTTCGCGAGGTCGGTGATGCGGTCCTGCGCGGTCGAGAGCTGACCGCGCGCCGACTCCAGCTCGGCGTTCGCGCCGTCGAGGTCGGCCTGCAGGCGCGCCACGTCCTGACCGAGCGAGCGGGCCTGGGTCTCCCACGCCGCGCTGTCCTCCTGCCACCGGGTCGTCGTGACCCACAGGTAGGCGCCGACGCCGAGGGCGCCCGCGAGCAGGACCGCGAGCACGACGATCGTCACGACCGCGCCGCGGCGCCGTCGCGGACGGACGGGCGCGCCCGCCGGCGCGGCGGCCGCCGCCTCCTCGCCCGGAGCGGGCGCGGGCGCCGGGGCCGAGGCCGGCGGGAACGGACCCGGTGGCGGCGGGACCGACGGGGTGCTCAACTCACCGCACCCGTGTACTTCTCGCCCGGGCCCTCGCCGGGGGCGTCGGGGTAGACCGAGGCCTCGCGGAACGCGAGCTGGAGCGAGCGCAGGCCGTCCCGCAGCGACCGCGCGTGCTGGTTGCCGATGTCGGGAGCGCTCGCGGTGACGAGCGCGGCGAGCGCGTTGATGAGCTTGCGGGCCTCGTCGAGGTCGAGGTGGCCCTGCTCCTGCGCGTCCTCCGCGAGCCCGCACTTGACCGCCGCGGCGCTCATGAGGTGGACGGCGGCCGAGGTGATGACCTCGACGGCGGCGACGTCGGCGATGTCGCGCACCGCGTCGGTCGGGTCCTGAGCGGGGGCGTTCTCGGTAGTCATGGTGCCCATCCTTCCATCCGTCGGCGGGGCCGTGGGGCACGGCCTCGCCCGGCCCGGCCGGGGAGGGTGCCGGGAGCGACGACCGCCCCGCCCGCCGCCCGGGCGGGGCGACGGACGGGGCGGCCGGGGGCTCGCGGGATCAGACCTCGACGGGCTCGCTCGCCGTGCCCGGCTCGCCCGCCTCGACGGGCGCGCCCGCCGCCTCGAGCGCGACGCGCAGCGCCGCGCCGAGCTCGGCGTCGACGTTCGTCCAGTACTGGATCGCGCGCTCGCGGATCTCCGGGCTGCGCACGCCGCCGACGTGGCCCGTGATCGTCTCGAGGAAGCGCGTGCGCGCGGGGCCGTCGAAGACCTCGCGGTAGAGCGTGCCCGCCTGGCCGAAGTCGTCGTCCTCCGGGTGCAGGGTCGCGGCGGCGCGCGTGAGCTCGCCGTCCGCCTCCCAGCCGGTGGACTCGGCCGCGCGCGCCGGGTCGGCGTGCGCCCCGCCGCGGCTGTTCGGCGCGTAGACGGGGGTCGTGGCGGACGAGAAGGAGTAGCGCATCGCGCCGTCCTTCGCGTACGAGTGCCCGCCCTCGTCGGCGCCGCGCGGCGCGTTCACCGGCAGCTGCGCGTGGTTGGTGCCGACGCGGTACCGGTGCGCGTCCGCGTAGGAGAAGATGCGCGCGAGGAGCATCTTGTCCGGGCTCGCCGCGATGCCGGGCACGAAGTTGCTCGGCGCGAACGTCGCCTGCTCGATCTCGGCGAAGTAGTTCTCCGGGTTGCGGTTGAGCTCCATGACGCCGACCTCGACGAGCGGGTAGTCGGCGTGCGGCCACACCTTGGTGAGGTCGAACGGGTTGAAGCGGTACGTCTTCGCGTCCTCGTAGGGCATGACCTGGACGGAGAGCGTCCAGCGCGGGAAGTCGCCAGCCTCGATGTGCTCGTAGAGGTCGCGGATGTGGTGGTCGGCGTCCGACCCCGCGAGCTGCGCGGCCTCGTCGGCCGAGAGGTTGTCGATGCCCTGCTGGGTCGTGAAGTGGTACTTGACCCAGAAGCGCTCGCCCGCGGCGTTGATCCACTGGTAGGTGTGCGAGCCGAAGCCGTCCATGTGCCGCCAGCTCGACGGCAGGCCGCGGTCGCCCATGAGCCACGTCACCTGGTGCGCCGACTCGGGCGACAGGCTCCAGAAGTCCCACTGCATGTCGTTGTCGCGCAGGTTCGAGCCGGGCAGGCGCTTCTGGGAGCGGATGAAGTCGGGGAACTTGATCCCGTCGCGCAGGAAGAACACGGGCGTGTTGTTGCCGACGAGGTCGTAGTTGCCCTCGGACGTGTAGAACTTCAGCGCGAAGCCGCGCGGGTCGCGCCACGTGTCGGGGGAGCCGTGCTCGCCCGCGACGGAGGAGAAGCGCGCGAGCATCTCGGTCGAGGCGCCGGGCTGGAACACCGCCGCGCGCGTGTACGCGCTGACGTCGGCCGTGACCGTGAACGTGCCGAACGCGCCGCCGCCCTTGGCGTGCACGACGCGCTCGGGCACGCGCTCGCGGTTGAACTGCGCGAGCTTCTCGACGAGGTAGTGGTCGTGCAGGACGATCGGGCCGTCGGCGCCGACGGACTGGGAGTGGGCGTCCGAGGCGACGGGCGCTCCGGCGTTCGTCGTCGTGTACGGGGAGGTCATGAGGCGCTCCTTCCAGCGGACCCGGTGCGCGAGACCGGGGTCCGTAACGGGATCATCGTGAGATAACGGGCGACCGGAGGGTGCGCGAGGGCCCCCGTGACGCCGGGTCGGGGTCAGTTCGCGCAGTCGGGGCACAGGCCCCAGAACGTCACCTCGGCGGTGTCGATCCGGAACCCGGAGGTGCTGCTCGGGGTGAGGCAGGGGGCGTGGCCCACGGTGCAGTCGACGTCGGCGACGGCGCCGCAGGCCCGGCACACGACGTGGTGGTGGTTGTCGCCGAGCCGGCGCTCGTAGCGCGCGGGGTGCCCCGCGGGCTCGATGCGGCGCAGCAGGCCCTTGTCGGTGAGCGTGTGCAGGACGTCGTACACGGCCTGGACGGAGACCGAGCCCAGGGACGCGCGGACCGAGCGGAGCACGGTGTCGGCGTCGACGTGCTGCCGCTCCTCGACCGCGTCGAGCACCGCGAGCCGGGCCGCCGTGACGCGCAGCCCGTGGTCGCGCAGCTCTGCCTCGCGCTGCGCCCGGTGCTGCGTCGGTCCCGTCGTCATGCCACCAGACTAACCCGCTTCTCTGGAAGAGTTCCAATGATGGACCGGCTCTAGTTCGCAGCGGGTGGCGGGGGAGCGAGGCCGTGCGGCACCCGCGGAGCCCGTCTGGTAGTCTTGATGGCTGACCGACCTGCACGACGCGCGTCGGTGGACAGGCGCGGCCCGAGGGTCGCCCCGGACACCGGGACGGATCGTGCAGGTGCGCAAGTGGATCCCATCCCACCCGGGTCTCGACCGCCGACCGACACGTCGCGACAGAGGCCGGGTCCTGGTCCGGACGTCGCACCCCGCGGTGCACGTCCAGACGCGGTCGTCGTGGTGCACCGCACCCTCGGCGTCCGTCGGAGGCCTCCGCCCTGCGCTCAGGGACGGGGGCCTTTCTCGTCCCGGGTGGTCTACCGACGACTTCCTAGGAGCATCACATCAGCGAGCCTCGCATCAACGATCGGATCCGCGTCCCCGAGGTCCGACTCATCGGTCCCGGCGGGGAGCAGGTCGGCGTCGTCCGCACCGAGGTTGCCCTGAGCCTTGCCCAGGACGCCGACCTCGACCTCGTCGAGGTCGCCCCGGACGCCCGTCCGCCCGTCGCCAAGCTCATGGACTTCGGCAAGTTCAAGTACGAGTCCGACATGAAGGCGCGCGAGGCGCGGCGCAACCAGGCGAACACGGTCCTCAAGGAGATCCGCTTCCGCCTGAAGATCGACCCGCACGACTACGGCACCAAGAAGGGCCACGTCGAGCGCTTCCTCGCGGCGGGCGACAAGGTCAAGGTCATGATCATGTTCCGCGGCCGCGAGCAGTCGCGCCCGGAGATGGGCGTGCGCCTGCTGCAGCGCCTCGCGGACGACGTGGCCGAGCTCGGCTTCGTCGAGTCCATGCCCAAGCAGGACGGCCGCAACATGACGATGGTGCTCGGCCCGGTGAAGAAGAAGGCCGACGCCAAGAGCGAGCAGCGCAAGCGCGCCCAGGAGGCCGAGCCGCGCCTCACGAAGTCCGCGCAGCGCGCCGCCGCCCGCGGGTCCGACGCCCCGGCCGAGGAGTCCCAGGTCGAGGCACCCGAGGTCGAGGCCGTCGAGGTCGAGGCGCCCGTCGCCGAGGCTCCGGTCGCCGAGGCTCCGGTGGCGGAGGCCCCGGTCGCCGAGGCCCCGGTCGCGGAGGCCCCCGTTGCGCCGGCCGAGGCTCCTGCCGCGCCCGCCGAGGCCCCTGCGGCCGCGCCGAAGTCCGCCCCGCGTCCGCGCGCGGCGGCCCCGAAGCCCGCGTCCGCGCCCCGGCCGGCCGCCGCGCCCAGGCCCGCCCCCGCGGCGACGCCGAAGCCGGCGACGCCCCGACCCGCCGCCGCGAAGCCGGCCGCGCCGCGTCCCGCGGCGCCGAAGCCCGCGGCACCGCGTCCTGCGCCCAAGCCCGCCCCGCGGGGCAAGGCCGGCTGAGGACGCCGACAGACCGGACATGCTCTGGGTCCGGGCCCACCGGCCCGGCCCGAACACGTCGGCCACCACCCGGTGGCCGACCGGACACGAGGAGAGACGGCAGCCATGCCGAAGAACAAGACGCACTCGGGCGCCAAGAAGCGCTTCCGCATCACGGGGAGCGGCAAGGTCATGCGCGAGCAGGCCAACCGTCGCCACCTGCTCGAGCACAAGCCGACCAAGCGCACCCGCCGCCTGGCCCAGGACCAGCAGGTCTCGCCCGCAGACGTCAAGTCGATCAAGAAGCTGCTCGGCAAGTGACCCGGTCGCGGTGACGGCACCCCGTCGCCGACCGGCTCACCCTGAGCCCCGAACTGCAAGGAGCATCACGTGGCACGCGTGAAGCGGGCGGTCAACGCCCAGAAGAAGCGCCGTACGACCCTCGAGCGCGCCAGCGGCTACCGCGGCCAGCGCTCGCGCCTCTACCGCAAGGCGAAGGAGCAGGTCACCCACTCCCTCGTCTACTCCTACCGCGACCGCAAGGCGCGCAAGGGCGACTTCCGCAAGCTGTGGATCCAGCGCATCAACGCGGCGTCGCGCGCCCAGGGCCTGACGTACAACCGCCTCATCCAGGGCCTCAAGGCCGCGGGTGTCGAGGTCGACCGTCGCCTGCTCGCCGAGCTCGCGGTCAACGACGTGGCCGCGTTCAACGCGCTCGTCCAGGTCGCGAAGGACGCGCTCCCCGAGGACGTCAACGCGCCGAAGGCCGCAGCCTGAGCAGCGACCCCCACGCCACGGACGCCCGGCCGGTGCCGGACCCCCTCGACCCCACGCTGACGAACCCTCGCAGCGACCGGGTCAGGGCGGTCCGGGCACTGGCCGGGCGTCCGGCGCGTTCCCGGCACGGCCAGCTCCTCGTCGAGGGGCCCCAGGCCGTGCGCGAGGCGGTGCGGCACGCGCCCGACCGCGTGCGCGACGTCTACCTCACCCCGGCGGCCGCGCAGCGGTACGACGAGATCGTCGCCGACGCGCGCGCCGCGCGGCTCTTCGTCCACGTCGGCACGCCCGAGGTGCTCGCCGCGATGAGCCCCGACGCCCAGGGCGTGCTCGCCGTCGTGCGCGCGACCCGTCCGGCCCTCGGCGAGACGCTCGACGCCGCGGTGGCGCGCGCCGACGGGCCGCTGCTCGTCGCGGTGCTCGCGACCGTGCGCGACCCCGGCAACGCGGGCACGGTGATCCGGGCGGCCGACGCCGCGGGCGCCGACCTCGTCGTCCTCGCGGGCGACAGCGTCGACGTGGACAACCCGAAGGTCGTGCGCTCCACCGCCGGCTCGTCGTTCCACGTGCCCGTGGCGTCGGGCGTGACGCTCGCGGAGACGACCGACGCCCTGCGCGGTGCGGGGCTGCTCGTGCTCGCCGCCGACGGCGCGGGCGACCACGACCTCGACGACCTGCTCGACGTCGCGGGGGACGCGGACGCGCCCGGCGGGGTCGACCTGGCCCGCCCGACCGCGTGGGTGTTCGGGAACGAGGCGTGGGGGCTGCTCGCGCAGGACCGCGCCCTCGCGGACGCCGTGGTGCGCGTGCCCATCCGCGGCCGCGCGGAGTCGCTCAACCTCGCGACCGCGGCCACCGTGTGCCTGTACGCGTCGAGCCGCGCGCACCGCGGGCCGCGCGCGTGAGGGTCTTCGCGGCGCTGTACCCCGGCGCGGCGGCGTGCGACCACCTCGACCTCGCGCTCGGCGCCGTGCGCGCGCTCGAGGTCTCCCGCCCGGACGGCGCGCCGCTCGTGCGCTGGACGCCGCGCGAGCTGTGGCACGTCACCGTGTCGTTCTACGGCGAGGTGCCCGACGGCGCGGTCCCCGACCTCGTGGCCGCGCTCGGCGACGCGGCGCGCGCCACCCCGACGCTCGAGCTCGCCCTGCGGGGCGCCGGGGTCTTCGACCGCCGCGTGCTGTGGGTCGGGGTCGGCGGTCCGCGGGACGGCGTCGAGGGCCTGCGCGCCCTGAGCGCGGCGGCGGCCGAGGCCGGCGCCGAGGCCGGGGTGCGCGTGGACCGCAGGCCCCGCCAGCGGGCCCACGTCACGGTCGCCCGCGCGGCGGCCGGGGCGCGTCAGGCGGAGCGGCGCGCGGGCCGGCGCGGCCGCGGTGCCGCCGACGGGTCCGGGCTGCGCGACGCCCTCGAGGGTCCCGCCGCGGCCCTCGCCGTGTACGACGGCCCGCGCTGGAGCGCGGACCGCCTCGCGGTCGTCGCCTCGGACCTCGGCGACTCGCGCCCGGTGCACCGGGTGGTCGCCGACCTGCCCCTCCGCGCGACCGGTCGCGACGACGTCGACGGCTGACCGCGCGTCGGAGGGACGCCGCCGGCCCTCGGTCCGGGCGGCCCGCGGCCCGGCTGTGCGAGGATGTGCGGGTGACCGCGCGAGCTGATCGTCGATTTCCCGGGCCCGTCACGGGCCCGCGCGGCTGACGCGCGCCGTCGTACCTCCCGGCCCGCCGGGACGCGGACGGGACCGGCCCGGACGGGCGCCCTAGAATGACGCGGACGCGCCGAGCGCGTCCGCGCGTCCGGCCCACGTGATGCGCACCGTGGGCCGAGCCCACCGTCCCGCCACCGCCAGGAAGGCACGTATGTCCAGCCCTGACGCCGTCGTCGCCCCCGTCCCCGGGACCGACGATGCGGCCCTCCCCACCGCGCCGTCGCCGCTCGACGCCGACGCGCTGCAGCGCGCGCTCGACGCCGCGCTCGCGGCCGTCGCCGCCGCGAGCGACCTCGACGCCCTGAAGTCCGTGCGCACCGAGCACACGGGCGACCGCAGCGCCCTCGCGCTCGCGAACCGTGCGATCGGCTCGCTCGCGCCCGAGGACAAGAAGACTGCGGGCCGCCTGCTCGGGCCGCTGCGCGGCCGGCTGAACCAGGCCCTCGCCGCCCGCCAGGCGGAGCTCGAGGCCGAGCGCGACGAGCGGGTGCTCGTCGACGAGGCCGTCGACGTCACGCTCCCCACCGACCGGGTCGGACGCGGCGCCCGCCACCCGCTCGAGACGCTCCAGGAGCGGGTCGCGGACTTCTTCGTCGGCCTCGGCTGGGAGATCGCCGACGGCCCCGAGGTCGAGGCCGAGTGGTTCAACTTCGACGCCCTGAACTTCGGCCCCGACCACCCGGCGCGCCAGATGCAGGACACGTTCTACGTCGCGGGCGAGGGCGACGAGCCGTCGAACCTCGTGCTGCGCACGCACACCTCGCCCGTCCAGGCGCGCTCGCTGCTCGAGCGCGGGGTGCCGCTGTACGTCGCGTGCCCGGGCAAGGTGTTCCGCACGGACGCGCTCGACGCCACGCACACGCCCGTCTTCCACCAGGTCGAGGGCATCGCGGTCGACGAGGGACTGACGATGGCGAACCTGCTCGGTACGCTCGACGCGTTCGCGCGCGCGATGTTCGGCCCCGAGGCCCGCACGCGCCTGCGGCCGAGCTTCTTCCCCTTCACGGAGCCCAGCGCCGAGATGGACCTGTGGTTCCCCCAGAAGAAGGGCGGGCCCGGCTGGATCGAGTGGGGCGGCTGCGGCATGGTCAACCCGAACGTGCTGCGCGCGGCGGGGATCGACCCGGACGTCTACTCGGGGTTCGCGTTCGGCATGGGCATCGAGCGCACGCTCATGCTCCGCCACCAGATCGCGGACATGCACGACATGGTGGAGGGCGACGTGCGCTTCTCCGCCCAGTTCGGGACGGAGATCTGATGCCGAACGTCGACCTCGGCTGGCTCGGCGACCACGTCGAGCTCCCCGCCGGCCTCACGGCCGAGCGGCTCGCCGCCGACCTCGTGCGCGTGGGCCTGGAGGAGGAGGAGGTCCACGGCGCCGCCGTGACCGGACCCCTCGTCGTCGGGCGTGTGCTCGAGATGACGCCCGAGCCGCAGAAGAACGGCAAGACGATCAACTGGTGCCAGGTGGACGTCGGCGCGCACAACGTCGACGGCGTCCCGGCCGCCGAGGGCGGCCAGGCGCGCGGCGTGGTGTGCGGGGCGCACAACTTCGGCCCGGGCGACCTCGTCGTCGTCGCGCTGCCCGGCACCGTGCTGCCGGGGCCGTTCGCCATCGCGAGCCGCAAGACGTACGGCCACGTGTCCGACGGCATGATCTGCTCCCAGCGCGAGCTCGGGCTGGGCGAGGACCACGACGGCATCATCGTGCTGCCGCGGCTCGGCTTCGCGGCCGAGGACCTGGTGCCCGGCCAGGACGCGATCGCGCTGCTCGGGCTCGGCGACGAGGTGCTCGAGATCAACGTGACGCCCGACCGCGGGTACGCGTTCTCCTACCGCGGGGTCGCGCGCGAGTACGCGCACTCCACGGGTGCGCGCTTCACCGACCGCGGGCTCGCGGACTCGCTCCCGACGCCGCCGCCCGCCGCGACCCCGGACGGCTTCCCCGTCGAGGTCGACGACGACGCGCCGATCCACGGCGTCGCCGGGTGCGACCGGTTCGTCACGCGCGTCGTGCGCGGCATCGACCCGGCGGCCCCGAGCCCGGCGTGGATGCAGCGCCGCCTCACGGCCTCCGGCATGCGCCCGATCTCGCTCGCCGTCGACGTGACGAACTACGTCATGCTCGACCTCGGCCAGCCCCTGCACGCGTACGACCTCGCGCGGGTCGCCGCGCCGGTCGTGGTGCGTCGCGCGCGGGCGGGGGAGCGCCTCGTCACCCTCGACGACGTCGACCGCGCGCTCCAGCCCGAGGACCTCCTCATCACCGACTCGCCGGACGGCGGGCGCGCGTCGCGCGTCCTGGGCCTGGCCGGCGTCATGGGCGGGGCCTCCTCGGAGGTCGGCCCGACGACGACCCACGTCCTCGTCGAGGCGGCGCACTTCGACCCGGTGTCGGTCGCCCGCACGTCGCGCCGGCACAAGCTGTCCAGCGAGGCCGCGAAGCGGTTCGAGCGCGGCGTCGACCCGCTGCTGCCCGCGGTCGCGGCGCAGCGCGTCGTGGACCTGCTCGTCGAGCACGGCGGCGGGACCGCCGACCCGGCGGTCTCCGACCTCGACCGCGTGCCCGCGCGCGAGCCGGTGCGGCTCCCGCTCGGCGAGCCCGCCCGGCTCGTCGGCGTCCCGTACTCGACCGAGCAGGTCGTCGGCACGCTCGGCGCGCTCGGCTGCGCGGTCGAGGAGGACGGGCCCGACGCGGTCCTCGTCACGCCCCCGTCGTGGCGCCCGGACCTCACCGGGTCCGCGGAGCTCGTCGAGGAGGTCGCCCGTCTCGTCGGCTACGACGAGATCCCGTCCGTGCTGCCCGCCGCGCCCGGCGGCCGCGGCCTGACGCGCGAGCAGTCGGTGCGGCGGTCCGTGGCGCGCGCGCTCGCGGAGGCGGGCTTCGTCGAGACGCTCAGCTACCCGTTCGTCGGGACGGCCGAGCTCGACGCGCTGCGCCTGCCCGCGGACGACGAGCGGCGGCGCGCGCTGCGCCTGCTCAACCCGCTCGCCGACGACCGCGCGCTGCTGCGGACCGACCTGCTCAGCACGCTCCTGGAGACCGTGCGGCGCAACGTCGGCCGCGGGCTGACGGACCTCGCGGTGTTCGAGGTGGGCCTCGTGACGCGCCCGCGCGCCGGCGCCCCCGCCGCGCCGTCGCTCCCGCCGGGCGTGCGTCCCACGGACGACGAGCTCGCGGCGCTCGGCGCCGCGGTGCCGGACCAGCCGCGCCACGTCGCGGGCGTCCTCGTCGGACGGCGCGAGCGCGCCGGCTGGTGGGGCGAGGGTCGCGCCGCGGACTGGACCGACGCGCTCGACGCGGCGCGCCTCGTCGCGCAGCGCGTCGGGGCCGACGTCGTCGTGGCCGCGGACACCGGCCGCGCGCCCTGGCACCCCGGCCGCTGCGCGCGGCTCGCGCTCGCGGACGGGACCGTCGTCGGGCACGCCGGCGAGCTCCACCCCAAGGTGATCGAGAACCTCGGGCTGCCCGCGCGCTCGGTCGCGTTCGAGGTCGACCTCACGGCGCTGCTCGCGGGCTCGTCCGACGAGCCGGTCACGGCGACCCCGGTCTCCGCGTTCCCCGCGGCCAAGGAGGACCTCGCGTTCGTCGTCGACGCGTCCGTGCCGGCCGAGGCGCTGCGCGCCGCGGTCGCGGACGGCGCGGGCGACCTCCTCGAGGACCTGTGGCTGTTCGACGTCTTCACGGGCGCGCAGGTCGGCGAGGGACGCAAGTCGCTCGCGTTCTCGCTCCGGCTGCGGGCCGCGGACCGCACGCTCACGGCCGACGACGTCGCCCGGGTCCGCGAGGGCGCCGTGGCCGCGGCGCGCGAGCGCGTCGGCGCGGAGCTGCGCGCGTGAGCGCCGGGACGCCGGACGCGGGTCGGCCGCCCGCGCGGGAGGGTGACGGCGCCGCCGTCGCCCCCGCGCGCACCGCGCTCGTCACGGGCGCGTCGCGCGGCATCGGCCGCGCGATCGCCCAGGGCCTCGCCGCCGCGGGTCTCGACGTCGTGCTGCTCGCGCGGGACGCGCAGCGCCTGCGGGCCGTCGCGGACGAGATCACGGGCCGCGGTGCCGGGCGGGCGGTCGTCGTCACGGCCGACGTCACGGACGCCGGCGCCGTCTCCGCGGCGGTGGCGGCGGCCGAGGAGCAGGTCGGCGGGATCGACCTCCTCGTGAACAACGCCGGTCGCGTCGACGCCGAGGTCCCGCTCTGGGAGGCCGACCCGGACGAGTGGTGGGGGGTCGTCGAGACGAACGTCCGCGGCCCGTTCCTCCTCGCGCGTGCGGTCGTCCCGGGCATGATCGCCCGGGGCGGCGGCCGCGTCGTCGACCTCAACAGCGGCGCGGGCTCGCACGACATGGTCGGTGCGAGCGCGTACAACGCGAGCAAGACCGCGCTCCTGCGCCTCGGGGCGAACCTGCACCGGTCCGGGCACGAGCACGGGCTGCGGACGTTCGAGGTGTCGCCCGGCGTCGTGCAGACGGACATGACCGGCTCGATGGTCATGCACCGGGGACGCACCGAGTGGACCCCGGTCGAGCGGACCGTCGAGATGGTCGTCGCGATCGCGCGCGGCGAGCTCGACGCCTGGTCGGGCGCGTTCGTCCGCGTCACGCACGACTCGCCCGCCGCGCTGCGCGCCGCCCTCGACGCGGCGGACGGCGCCGACGTCCCGGGCCCCGACGGTCGCCGGCTGCGCGTCACGCGCTGGGGCGACGACGACCCGATGCCGGGGGCGCTGCCGAGCCGCTGACCCGGAGCGCTGCCGAGCCGCTGACCCGGAGCGCACGCGCTCCGGGTCAGCGCGCCTCGAACCAGCCGTGCTCCTCCGCGACGCGGTACGCCTCGCCGCGACCGGTGACGCCGAGCTTGGTGACGATCGCGGCGAGGTAGTTGCGCACCGTGCCCTCGGAGAGGTGCAGGGACCGGGCGACCGCCCGGGTCGACGCGTCGCCCCCGACGCGCCGGAGCACGTCCAGCTCGCGCGGGCTCAGCGGGCACGGGGGCGCGGAGAGGGCCTCGGCCGCGAGCGCGGGGTCCACGTACCGGTCGCCCCGGTGCACGCGGCGGACCACGTCCGCGAGCACCGACCCGGGCGCGCCCTTGGGCACGAAGCCCATCGCCCCGGCCTCGAGCGCGGGCCGCAGCAGCGAGGCGCGGGCGCGCCCGGTGAGGACGACGACCGCGGCGCCCGGGAGCGAGCGCGCGAGCTCCGCCGTCACGCCGAGGCCGTCGAGGCCGGGCATGTGCTGGTCGACGACCACCACGTCGGGCCGGTGCTCCAGCGCGGTCCGGACGCCGGCGCGCCCGTCGACCGCCTGCCCGACCACGTCGAGGTCCGGCTCGAGCGTCAGCAGCGCGGCGAGCGCGGCGAGCACCAGCTCCTCGTCGTCGACGAGCACGACGCGGATCACGCGTCCTCCCGCACCCAGGCGGTCACGGTGAAGAGGTCGGCGTCGCGACGGGCGCTCAGCCCGCCGCCGCGCGCGGCGAGCCGGTCCGCGAGGCCGGCGAGGCCGCTGCCCGCGGGGGACGTGACCGGCACGTCCGCCCGGAGCGCCCGCTCGGCGCCGTCGTTCACGACGACGAGGCGGAGCTGCCCGTCGGACTGGTCGAGCCGGATCGAGCACCACCGCGCGCCCGAGTGGCGCAGCACGTTGGTCGCGGCCTCCTTGACGACGAGGGCCAACGTCGCGGTGGCTGTCGTCCGGGGAGTCCAGGTCGGCGACACCTCCGGCGTGCACCGGATCCCGGACGAGCGCAGGACCTGCGCGACCGACGCGATCTCGGCCTCGAGGTCGGTCTCCCGCCGTCCGGCGACCGCGCGCCGGACGTCGTCCAGCGCCTCGAGGGCGAGGCGGTGCGCGGCGGCGCTCTCCGCGGCGGCCCGCCGTGGGTCGGCGAGCGCGACGCGCGACGCGAGCTCGGAGCGCATCGCGAGCACCGAGAGCGTGTGGCCGAGGACGTCGTGCACGTCCTGGGCGAACCGGAGCCTCTCGTCGGCGAGCGCGAGCTGCTCGCGCACCTCGCGCGCCGCCTCCTGGCGCGCCAGGAGGCGCCACAGGCCCACGGGCAGCGCCGTGAGCACCGCGACGCTCGCACCGACGACCGACAGCACGACGAGCGAGCCGGTGGGCGAGGAGCCCGTCGCGAGCGCGACGGCGACCGTGGACCCGAGCGCGAGGGCGCCGGTGCCGAGAGCCCACCACCGACCCGCCACGAGCGGCGCGGTCCCGGCGACGGACCCCGCGACCCAGGCCCACGGCGCCCAGTCGGCGTGCGCGAGGGGCGCCAGGACGACGAGCGCCGCGGCGGCGGCCGCCCCGTGGAGCCGCACCCGCAGCGTGCGGTCGCGCGGGCTCGCCACGGGCGGCACCGACCAGAGCGTCGCCGCGGACTGCGTCGCGACGAGCGCGACGAGGACGAGCGGGGCGGTCCAGCGCACGACCCCGCTCGGGGAGCCGGCCGCGACGACCCAGGGCGGGACGACGCAGCACGCGAGGGTCACGACGACCCAGCACCACGTCGCGACGCGCGCGACCCGGACGTCGCGGAGCGGGCCCGGCCGCGACCGGGACGGCCGGTCGTCCGGGCGCCCCGCCCGTGCCCCCGTGAGCGCCGTCACGTTCACAGTAGTACCAGGAGCCCTGCCCCGAGCGCGAGGTCCAGGGCGGCGCAGAACTCGGCCAGCGAGCGGGTGACGTACAGCTCGCGCACCCAGCACGCGACGTCCCACGCGGCGTGCGCGAGGAGCAGGAGGGCGACGACGTGGAGGCACACGCCCCCGGGGAGGACGGTCATCGCGACCACCGGGCCGGCGAACGCGAGGAGCGCGAGGAGCGGCACGGCGACGGGTCCGCGCCTCGCCCGGCGCCCGACGGTCCGCCAGAGCAGCGCCGGCACGACCAGCAGGACGACCCAGGTCGTGGTCTCGACGCCGAGCAGGCGCGTCGCCCCGACGAGGACGAGGACGAGGCCGAACGCGGGCCACGCGACGCCGCGGTGGCCGAGGACCGCGCTCACGGCGTAGACCGTGGCGGCCCCGAGCAGCGCGGTCTCCGCGCTGGCGCCGTCGAGCATCGTGGCGGCGACGACGAGGCCGACCGCGAGCGGCCAGCGGGACGAGAGCGCGCTCGCCCAGGCCGGGCGGACGCGCGCGGGCACCGGCGTGCGGCCGGCGTCGTCGTGCCGGGAGGACCCGACGGGTGCCGCGAGGTCGGACGGACGGGTGACGGTGTCGTGGTTTCTCATGCCTCCACGGTGCTGCGGCGACTGCGCAGGCCCCAGGTGCGCCGGCGCACGTCTTCACCGTGCGCGGTGCACGGCCCGGACGTGCGCACCGAGCCCGCTCGGTGTCCGCAAGGTCACCCGTGTCATAGTTGAATGTTCACCTATCAATCCGCGATGCTCTTCTGGACACCCGACCAACACCGCGCCCTCGCGCGGTCGCGGCTCGACAGGACCTCCGGAGGGCGACGGATGACCACCACACGACCGGTCAGGCAGTGGAACGGGATGACGGTCCCCGACGCAGGGACCTACGAGCTCGACGAGGCGCACAAGCGCGTCGGCTTCGTGGGCCAGCACATGATGGTCTCGCCGGTCCGGGGCGAGTTCACGCGCGCGAGCGCGACGATCGTCGTCGGCGCCGACCTCCTCACCTCGGCCGTGGTGGCCTCGATCGAGTCGGCGAGCCTCACGACCCACCACGCCGAGCGCGACGCGCACCTGCACAGCGCGGACTTCCTCGACGTCGAGACCTACCCGACGCTGGAGTTCCGCAGCACCGGCGTGCGGTGGCAGGGCAGCGAGGACGACGCGATCCTCAGCTGGGCCCGGCTGCGCAACCGCTCGCCCGAGCGCGCCACCATCGCGACCGAGCGCACGTCGCCGGCCGAGGCCGGCCACTTCGTCGTCAGCGGCCTCCTGACGATCCGCGACGTGACCCACCCGATCGACCTCACCCTGCAGTACGGCGGCGCCCGCCGGGACCCGTACGGCCGCGACATCTTCGGGTTCCACGCGGCGGGCACGTTCGACCGCGAGGACTACGGGCTCGTGTGGAACGTCCTGCTCGAGACCGGCGGGTTCCTCGTCGGCAAGAAGGTCCAGATCGAGATCGCGGGCGAGGCGATCCACCAGGACTGACAGTGGTCGTCGCCGGCGGCGCGCGACGCCTCCCTCACCCTGACGAGCCCTCCGGTCGGACCGCGCCCTCGACGGCGGCGGGTACGCCGTCACCGTCGGTCAGGGCCCCGAGCGCGTGCTCGACGGCGTCGGTGTCGATCGTCACGCGGACCTGCCCGGCCGACGTCCGCGCCTCGTCGACGGACACCCTACCCAGGTCGAGGACGGGCTCCTCGACGTGCGCGAACGCGTCGAGGAGCCAGAACTGCAGGACGCCGGTGCCGTCGACGAAGGCGTTGATGTCGATGCCCCCGGCGAGGTCGGGGTCGTCGGCGAAGAGGCAGTCGTTCCAGCCCGCGTCGATGCGGGTGCAGAAGGTGTAGGTCTCCGCGGTGTCGAGCGGGTCGGCGGTGATCATGACGGAGAGGTGGTCGAGTCCCTCGAGCGTGGCGTCGTCGGCGTCCTGGAGGATGGTCTCGGTCGGCTCGTGCGCGGGGAAGCGCTCGATGCCCAGGAGCTCGTCGCGCTCGTCCGGGGTGGCCCCGGGGAGCCGCGCGAGGACGGATGCCGTGTCGTCGCCGAGGCGTTCGTGCAGGGGCTGGTAGAACCGGGTGTCCTTGCAGGAGCCGGGGAACCAAACGTCGTCGTCGGTGAACACGGCGACGTAGTCGACGATGTCCGGTTCCCGTGCGCCGTCGTCGCCCATGGCGAGCCAGACGTCGTCGTCGTGGGCGAGGGCCCAGTCGATGCCGGGCCAGAGGTTGGCGTGGACGCGGACCTCCTGCGCGGTGCCGTCGGCGACGACCTCGGCGGGGAATGTGTAGCGCTCGCCCTGCGGGGTGCGGGTCGCGGACGTCACCGTCTCCAGGTGGCGCCAGTCGTCGGTGACGGTGACGTACTGGGCGGCGCGCTCGGGGATCCACGTGGCCGGGTTCTCGTCATCGACGGTCTGGTCCGGGTCGCACCGGCCGAACGTCGCGCTCAGCGTCGCCGCGTCCGCGTCGTCGGGCGGGGGCGCTCCCGGGCTCGTGGCGCACGCCGCCCCGAGCCCGAGCGCCGCCGCGAGCATCGCGACCCGACCGGCCGTGCGGCGGGACCTCGTCATCGAGCGCTCCTTCCGGACGTCGCCGCGGGCGGCGCGCTGCGGCCGTCGTCGTGTGCCGCGGACCAGGAGTACCACGACGCGGGACGCCGGTCCACGCTCCTGGCGCTCCGGCCCCGCGCCGCGCCGGCCCCGCTAGCATGGGGCCGACCGACACGGGGTGCCCTGGGACACCGGGGCTGAGATCACACCCGTCGAACCTGCTCTGGCTCGTACCAGCGAAGGGATGTCCGCCGATGACGCTCGCCCCTGCCCGACCCTCGCGACCGCGCGTCCTGTCCGTCGCCGGGACCGACCCCACCGGGGGTGCGGGGATCCAGGCCGACCTCAAGGCCTTCTGCGCGCACGGCGCGTACGGCATGGCGGTGACGACCGCGCTCGTCGCGCAGAACACCCACGGCGTCCGTGCGGTGCACGTGCCGGGGCCGCAGTTCCTGCGCGCGCAGCTCGACGCCGTGTCCGACGACGTCGAGATCGACGCCGTGAAGATCGGGATGGTCGCCGACGCCGCGAACGCGCGCGAGATCGCCCGGTGGCTCGACGGGCTCGCCGCGTCGCGGCGGGCGACGGGGGCCCGGCCGCCGTACGTCGTGCTCGACCCGGTCATGGTCGCGACCTCTGGGCACCGCCTCCTCGACGACGGCGCGGAGCGGGGCGTGCTCGACCTCGCGCGCCGGGCCGACGTCGTGACGCCGAACCTGCCCGAGCTCGCCGTGCTCGCCGGGGCGCCCGTCGTCGGCACGTGGGACGAGGCGCTCGACCAGGCGCGCGCGGTCGCCGCGGCGAGCGGCACCGCCGTCCTGCTCAAGGGCGGCCACCTCCTCGGCGCGGCCTCGCCGGACGCTCTCGTCGAGCCGTGCCCGGGCGCCACGCGCGTCACGACGTTCGCGGCGGAGCGCGTCGACACCCCGCACACCCACGGCACGGGCTGCTCGCTGTCGGCGGCGCTCGCGGCCCTGCGCCCGCAGCGACCGGGGTGGCCCGAGGCGGCGCGCGAGGCCAAGGAGTGGCTCACGGGTGCGCTGCGCGCGGGCGCGGCGCTGCACGTCGGGTCCGGTCGCGGACCGGTCGACCACCTGCACGCCCTCGCGCCCGTCGCGGGCGCGCGCGCTCAGGCCCGGGCGGTCGTGCCGTCGCCGGTCGGGTAGACGCACTCCGTGCCGGGCGGCCACCAGCGCCAGCGCGAGTCGACCTGGCTCGCGCTCACGCCCTCCGGGCGCTCGGCCACGCACCGGTCCGCGCCCTGGCGCACGCCGATCGTCAGGTAGTACGCGACGAGCGCGCCCGTGAGCAGCACGGCCAGGACCGTCACGGCGCGGCGCAGCGCGGGGGACGGGCCGCCGCCGGACCCGTCCTCCTCCCCGGGCCGGGCCGGCACCCAGTCCCAGCTCACGCGTCGGGGCCGGGGCGCAGGAGCACCTTGCCCGTCGTCGCACGGCCCTCGAGGGCGCGGTGCGCGTCGGCGGCCTCGGCGAGCGGGTAGGTCGCGCCGACGCGCACGTGCAGCGTGCCGCCGGCGACCGCGCCGAGCACCTCGGTCGCCCGCTCGACGAGCTCGGCGCGCGTCGCGGTGTGGTCCGCGAGCTTGGGCCGCGTGAGGAAGAGCGAGCCCCCGGCGTTGAGGCGCTGCGGGTCGAACGGCGGGACCTGGCCGGAGGACCCGCCGAACAGCACGAGGGTCCCGCGCCGGTGCAGCGACGCGAGCGACGCGTCGAACGTGTCCTTGCCGACCGAGTCGTACACCGCCGCGACGCCCTCGCCGCCGGTGAGGCCGCGCACGATCTCCGGGAGGTCGTGCGAGAGGTCGCCGAGCGCGGTGTACTCCACGACGTGCTCGGCGCCCGCGCCGCGCGAGAGCTCGGCCTTCTCGGGCGTCGAGACCGTCGAGATCACGTGGCCCCCGCGCGCCACGACCATCTGCGTGAGGAGCAGCCCGACGCCGCCCGCGCCCGCGTGCACGAGCACGCGGTCGCCCGGGCGCACCGCGTAGGAGGACGTGCACAGGTAGTGCGCCGTGAGGCCCTGGAGCGCGACGGCGGTCGCGTCCTCGAGCGAGACCGCGTCGGGCACGTGCAGGGCCTGGCGCGCGGCGACCACGACGAGGTCCGCGTAGGAGCCGGGCGCCTCGGTCCACACGACGCGGTCGCCGACGGCGAAGTCCTCGACGCCGTCACCGACGGCGACGACCTCGCCCGCACCCTCGCTGCCCACGACGTGCGGGTACGACATCGCGTACACGCCCGAGCGCTTGTACGTGTCGATGAAGTTCACGCCGGCGACCGCCGCGCGCACGAGCAGCTCGCCCGGTCCCGCGGTGGGGTCGGGCAGCTCGCGGTACTCCAGGACGTCAGGGCCACCCGCCTCGCGGGCCACGATCGCGTGCATGGACCCACCCTAGGCGTGCGGCGCGGGAGGCCCGGGCAGGCCGCGCGCGTGTGGGCGGCGCACGCGAGGATGCGCGGATGAGCACCCACGCGCACGGCGTCCACCACTCGATCGACTACGTCGAGCTCCCCGTGACCGACCTCGCGGCCGCCCAGGCGTTCTACGCCGCGGCGTTCGGCTGGGAGTTCGTGGGCTACGGGCCTGGCTACGCGGGGATCCGCACGGCCGCGGAGCGGGGGAGCGACGAGGCGGGCGGGCTGCGTCTCGCCGAGGCGTCGGACGTGACGCGCGGCGGCCCGTTCGTCCTGCTGTTCTCTGACGACCTCGACGCGACGGCCGCGGCCGTCGTCGCGGCGGGCGGGGAGGTCGTCGACGGGCCGTACGCGTTCCCGGGCGGGCGCCGGTTCCACTTCCTCGACCCGAGCGGCAACGAGCTGGGGGTGTGGGCGCACGCCTGACCGGGTCGGACGTTATGCATAACTATGTATAGTTGTGCATATGACGATCAGAGTGGCGGTCGCGGGAGCGTCCGGGTACGCGGGCGGCGAGACGCTGCGCCTGCTCGCCGGGCACCCCGACGTGGAGATCGGCGCCGTCACGGCGCACAGCAACGCGGGCACGGCGCTCGGCGCGCACCACCCGCACCTGCGCTCGCTCGCCGAGCGCGTGCTCGCGCCGACGGACGTCGAGCACCTCGCCGGCCACGACGTGGTCGTGCTCGCGCTGCCGCACGGCGCGTCGGGGGAGATCGCGGCCGCGCTGCCGGACGACGTCCTCGTGCTCGACCTCGGGGCCGACCACCGCCTGGAGTCCGCCGCGGACTGGGAGCAGTTCTACGGCTCGGCCCACGCGGGCACGTGGCCGTACGGCCTGCCCGAGCTCCTGCTCGCGGCGCAGGACGCCGCGCCCGCCACCGCGACCGCGGACGGCGCGCCCGCGCTGACGAAGCAGCGCGAGCGCCTCGCGGGCGCGCGCCGGATCGCCGTGCCGGGCTGCAACGTCACGGCGGTGACGCTCGGGCTGCAGCCCGGCGTCGCGGCGGGCCTGGTCGACGCGGCCGACGTCGTCGCCGTCCTCGCGAACGGGTACTCGGGCGCCGGCAAGTCCCTCAAGCCGCACCTGCTCGCCGCCGAGGGCCTGGGCTCCGCGCAGCCGTACGCCGTGGGCGGCAGCCACCGGCACATCCCCGAGATCGTGCAGAACCTGCGGGCCGCGGGGGCGCCCGGCGTGCGGATCTCGTTCACCCCGACGCTCGTGCCGATGGCCCGCGGGATCCTCGCGACCGTCTCGGCGCCGCTCGCGGCCCCGCTGCGCGGTCTCGACCCGGCCGAGGCCGACACGCTCGTGCGCCGTGCCTGGGAGGACGCCTACGCCGGCGAGCCGTTCGTCCAGGTGCTGCCCGCCGGGCAGTGGCCGAGCACGGCGATGACGCTCGGCGCCAACACCGCGCTCGTCCAGGTCGCCGTCGACCACGCCGCCGGTCGCGTCGTCACCGTCACGGCGATCGACAACCTCGTCAAGGGCACCGCGGGCGCCGCGGTGCAGTCCCTGAACATCGCGCTCGGCCTCCCGCAGACGGCCGGCCTCACCACCGAGGGAGTGGCCCCGTGACCGTCACCTCGCCCCAGGGCTTCCGGGCCGCCGGCGTCGCCGCCGGGCTCAAGTCGACCGGCGCGCACGACGTCGCGCTCGTCGTCAACGACGGCCCGCTCGACGTCGCCGCCGCCGTCCTCACGACGAACCGCGTGTTCGCGGCGCCCGTCGCGTGGACCCGCCAGGCCGTGAGCGACGGCCGGGCGAGCGCGGTCGTGCTCAACTCCGGCGGCGCGAACGCGTGCACCGGCGCGGAGGGCTTCGCCGACACGCACCGCACCGCCGAGCACGTCGCGGACGTGCTCTCGACCTCCGCGGGCGACGTGCTCGTGTGCTCCACGGGGCTCATCGGCGTGCGCCTGCCCATGGACCGCCTGCTGGCCGGCGTCGACGCCGCGGCGTCCGCGCTCGACGACCCGTCCTCGGCCACGGCCGGCGGCGCCGACGCGGCGCTCGCGATCATGACGACCGACACGGTGCCCAAGACCGTCGAGGTCGTGCGCGAGGCGGCGGACCCCGGCTCCCCGGACGGCGGTGCGACGTGGACCGTGGGCGGCATGGCCAAGGGCGCGGGCATGCTCGCGCCGGGCCTCGCGACGATGCTCTGCGTCGTCACGACCGACGCCGTCGTGGACGCCGAGACCGCCGACGCGGCCCTGCGCACGGCCACCCGCACGACGTTCGACCGCGTCGACTCCGACGGCTGCATGTCGACGAACGACACCGTGATCCTCCTCGCCTCCGGCGCCTCGGGCGTCGCGGTGACGCAGGCCGAGCTCGCCGAGGCGCTCACCGAGGCGTGCGGCTCGCTCGCGCGCCAGCTCGTCGCCGACGCCGAGGGCGCGAGCCACGACGTCGCGGTGACGGTCACGGGCGCGACGAGCGAGGACGCGGCCGTCGCGGTCGCGCGCGCCGTCACGCGCTCCAACCTCTTCAAGGCCGCGATCTTCGGCAACGACCCGAACTGGGGACGCATCGTCTCCGCGGTCGGCACCGTCCCCGAGGACGTCGCGCCGTTCGACGCGCTCGCGCTCGACGTGCGCGTCAACGGCGTCCAGGTGTGCCGCGCGGGCGGCGTCGGCGAGCCGCGCGAGCTCGTCGACCTCGCCGCGGACCGTGAGGTGCGCGTCGAGGTCGACCTGCACGCCGGGTCCGCGACCGCGACGGTCTGGACCAACGACCTCACGCACGACTACGTCCACGAGAACAGCGCGTACTCCTCATGAGCGACACGACCCACCCCGAGCCCACCACGGCCCGGCCCGTCCCCGCGGACTTCGTCTTCGACACCCGCACCGACCTGCGCCCCGACCAGAAGGCCGAGGTCCTCGTCGAGGCCCTGCCCTGGCTCCAGGAGTACGCCGGCGCCCTCGTCGTCGTGAAGTACGGCGGCAACGCGATGGTCGACGACCGCCTCAAGGCCGCGTTCGCGCAGGACATGGTGTTCCTGCGCCGCGTCGGGCTGCACCCCGTCGTCGTGCACGGCGGGGGCCCGCAGATCTCCGCGATGCTCGGCCGGCTCGGCATCGAGTCCGAGTTCCGCGGCGGGCTGCGCGTCACGACGCCCGAGGCGATGGACGTCGTGCGGATGGTCCTCACGGGCCAGGTGTCGCGCGAGCTCGTGGGCCTCATCAACGCCCACGGCCCGTACGCCGTCGGGCTCTCGGGCGAGGACGGCGGGCTGCTCCAGGCCGAGCGCCGGCACGCGACCGTCGACGGCGAGCCCGTCGACGTCGGGCTCGTCGGCGACGTCGTCGAGGTGCACCCGTCGGCCGTGCAGGACCTCCTCGACGCCGGGCGCATCCCCGTCGTGTCGACCATCGCGCCCGACCGCGAGGACCCGACGCAGGTGCTCAACGTCAACGCGGACACCGCCGCCGCGGCGCTCGCGGTCGCGCTCGGCGCGAAGAAGCTCGTCGTCCTCACGGACGTCGAGGGCCTGTACACGTCGTGGCCCGACAAGACCTCGCTCGTCGCCCAGATCACGCGGTCCGAGCTGGCCGCGCTCCTGCCGTCCCTGGAGTCCGGGATGGTCCCGAAGATGGAGGCGTGCCTGCGCGCCGTCGAGGGCGGCGTGCCCGCGGCGACGGTCATCGACGGGCGCGTGCCCCACTCGCTCCTCATCGAGGTCTTCACGACGCAGGGCAACGGGACGATGGTCGTCCCCGACACCGAGGAAGGTGCCGCATGACGCACGACGGCTCGCCCGACACGACGGTCGCCGCCGCCGGCGGGGTGCTCGACACCGCGCCCGGCTCGGTGCGGGAGTGGACCGACCGCTACACCCACGCCGTCATGGACACGTTCGGGCCGCCGCAGCGCGTGCTGGTGCGCGGCGAGGGCGCGTACGTCTGGGACGCCGACGGCACGCGGTACCTCGACCTGCTCGCCGGCATCGCGGTCAACGCGCTCGGCCACGCGCACCCCACCCTCACCGCGGCCGTGAGCGCCCAGCTCGGCACGCTCGGGCACGTGTCGAACTTCTTCGGCACCCCCACGCAGATCGCGCTCGCCGAGCGCCTGCTCGCGCTCGCCGAGGCGCCCGAGGGCTCGCGCGTGTTCTTCACGAACTCGGGCACCGAGGCGAACGAGGCCGCGTTCAAGATGACGCGGCGCACGGGACGCACGCGGGTCCTCGCGCTCGAGGGCGGCTTCCACGGCCGCACGATGGGCGCGCTCGCGCTCACGTCGAAGGCCGCGTACCGCGAGCCGTTCGAGCCGCTGCCCGGAGGCGTCGAGTTCGTCGCGTTCGACGACGTGGCCGCGCTCGAGGAGGCGTTCTCGCCCGCCGCGGTCGCCGAGCGCGGCGAGGTCGCGGCGCTCGTCGTCGAGCCCGTCCAGGGCGAGGCGGGCGTGCGCTCGCTCTCGCCGGGCTACCTCGTCGCCGCGCGCGCCCTCACCGCGCGCCACGGCGCGCTCCTCGTGCTCGACGAGGTGCAGACGGGCGTCGGGCGCACGGGCTCGTGGTTCGCCTACCACCAGCCGGACCTCGGCGGCGGGATCGTGCCCGACGTCGTGACGCTCGCCAAGGGCCTGGGCGGCGGCTTCCCCGTCGGTGCGGTGATCGCGTACGGCGAGCGCGCCGCGACCCTGCTCGGACGGGGTCAGCACGGCACGACGTTCGGCGGCAACCCCGTCGCCGCGGCGGCCGCGCTCGCCACGCTCGGCGTCATCGAGCGCGACGGCCTGCTCGACAACGTCCGCACGGTCGGCGCGCTGCTGCGCGACGGGATCTCCGCGGCCGGCAACCCGCTCGTCGCCGGGGTGCGCGGGCGCGGGCTCCTGCTCGCCGTCCGGCTCGCCCGGCCCGTCGCGGCCGACGTCGCGCGCGTCGCGCTCGAGGCCGGGTTCGTCGTCAACGCGGTCGCCCCCGACGCGATCCGCCTCGCGCCGCCGCTCGTCCTCACCCCCGACCAGGCCCGCGACGTCGTCGCCTTCTTCGCCGGCCTGCGCCTGCCCGACGACGCCCCCACCCCGACGACCGAGACGAGGGACTGACCATGGCCCCGGTGGCCCCCCGGCACTTCCTGCGCGACGACGACCTCACGCCCGCCGAGCAGCGGCAGGTCCTCGAGCTCGCGCTGGCCTTCCGCGACGACCGCACGTTCCGCCAGCCGCTGCGCGGCCCGCAGGGCGTCGCGGTCCTCTTCGACAAGCCCACGCTGCGCACCCAGCTGTCGTTCGCGACGGGCGTCGCCGAGCTCGGCGGGTTCCCCGTGGTCGTCGACGGCAAGCTCGCCCAGATCGGGGTGCGCGAGTCGGTCGAGGACACGACGCGGGTGCTCGAGCGCCAGGTGTCCGCGGTCGTGTGGCGCACGTACGGGCAGGACCGCCTCGAGGCGATGGCGGCGATCAGCCGCGTCCCGGTCGTCAACGCCCTCACGGACGACTTCCACCCGTGCCAGATCCTCGCCGACCTCCTCACGGTCGCCCAGCTGCGCGGCGGCACGGCGGCGCTCGCGGGCCAGACCCTCGCGTACGTCGGCGACGGCGCGAACAACATGGCGCACTCCTACCTGCTCGGCGGCGCGACCGCGGGCATGCACGTGCGCGTCGGCACGCCCGACGGGTACCCGCCGGCGCCCGGGATCGTCGCGGACGCGCAGCGCGTCGCGGCCGAGACCGGGGGCTCGGTGCTCGTGACGGCGGACCCCGCCGAGGCGGTCGCCGGCGCGGACGTCGTCGCGACGGACACCTGGGTGTCGATGGGCGACGAGGCGGAGGCGGACGCGCGCGCGCTGCCGTTCGTGCCGTTCCAGGTGAACGCGGAGCTCCTCGCGCACGCGAAGGACGACGCGATCGTCCTGCACTGCCTGCCCGCCTACCGCGGCAAGGAGATCACCGCCGACGTCATCGACGGCCCCCGGTCGGCGGTGTGGGACGAGGCGGAGAACCGCCTGCACGCGCAGAAGGCGCTCCTGACGTTCCTCCTGGAGCGGTCGTGAGCGACCACCGCGCGGACGCCGGCGGCACGGCCACGACGAAGGCGGCGCGCCACACGCGCATCGCCGAGATCGTGCGCCGCACGCCGATCCACTCCCAGGCCGAGCTCGCCAAGGCGCTCGCCGCCGACGGGCTCACCGTCACGCAGGCCACGCTCTCGCGCGACCTCATCGAGCTGCGCGCCGAGAAGGTGCGCGGGCCGTCGGGCGCGCTCGTCTACGCGGTGCCGGGCGAGGGCGGGGACCGCAGCGTCCAGAGCGCCGAGTCGCCCGAGTACCTCGCGGCGCGCCTCGCCCGGCTCTGCTCCGAGATGCTCGTCTCCGCCGAGGCGTCCGCGAACCTCGTCGTGCTGCGCACGCCGCCCGGCGCCGCGAACTACCTCGCGTCGGCGATCGACCACTCGGTGCTGCCGGGCGTCCTCGGGTCGATCGCGGGCGACGACACGATCCTCGTCATCGCGCGCGAGCCCGACGGCGGCGCCGAGCTCGCGCGCCGCTTCCTCGACCTCTCCGGGCCGAGCGCCTGACGCCCGCGGGCGGCGCCGGGCCCCCTGCCACACTGGACCACAGACCTCCTTCCTCACGGACAGAAAGAGATCGTCATGACTGAACGTGTCGTGCTCGCCTACTCGGGCGGCCTGGACACCTCCGTCGCCATCGGCTGGATCGCCGAGGCCACGGGTGCCGAGGTCGTCGCCGTCGCGGTCGACGTCGGCCAGGGCGGCGAGGACCTCGAGGTCATCCGCCGGCGCGCGCTCGACTGCGGCGCGGTCGAGGCGTACGTCGCCGACGCGCGCGACGAGTTCGCCGCGGAGTACTGCATGCCCGCGCTGCGGGCCAACGGCCTGTACCTCGACCGGTACCCGCTCGTCTCCGCGCTCTCGCGCCCGGTGATCGTCAAGCACCTCGTGCGCGCCGCGCGCCAGTTCGGCGCGAGCACCGTCGCGCACGGGTGCACCGGCAAGGGCAACGACCAGGTGCGCTTCGAGGTCGCGACGACGTCGCTCGCCCCCGAGCTGCGCACGATCGCGCCCGTGCGCGACCTCGCGCTGACCCGCGAGAAGGCCATCGAGTACGCGGAGAAGCACGACCTGCCCATCGCGACGACGAAGAACAACCCGTTCTCGATCGACCAGAACGTGTGGGGCCGCGCGGTCGAGACCGGCTTCCTCGAGGACATCTGGAACGCGCCGACGAAGGACGTCTACAGCTACACCGACGACCCGACGTTCCCGCCCGTCGCGGACGAGGTCGTCGTCACGTTCGAGCAGGGCATCCCCGTCGCGCTCGACGGCGTCGCCGTCACGCCGCTGCAGGCGGTCCAGGAGATGAACCGCCGCGCGGGCGCGCAGGGCGTCGGACGCATCGACATCGTCGAGGACCGTCTCGTGGGCATCAAGTCGCGCGAGGTGTACGAGGCGCCGGGCGCGGTCGCGCTCATCGCGGCGCACCAGGAGCTGGAGAACGTCACCCTCGAGCGCGAGCAGGCCCGCTTCAAGCGCGGCGTCGAGCAGCGCTGGACGGAGCTCGTCTACGACGGCATGTGGTTCTCGCCCCTCAAGCGCTCGCTCGACGTCTTCATCGACGACACGCAGCGCTACGTGTCGGGCGAGATCCGCCTCGTCCTGCACGGCGGCCGCGCGACCGTGACCGGCCGCCGCTCCGAGGCCAGCCTGTACGACTTCAACCTCGCCACGTACGACGAGGGCGACGCGTTCGACCAGTCGCAGGCGAAGGGCTTCATCGAGATCTACGGGCTCACGGCCAAGCTCGCCGCCGCGCGCGACGAGCGGTTCGGCAACGGCGTGGCCCTCGGCGCGGGGGAGCTCGGCGCATGAGCGGCACGCAGGGCACCGACGGCCCCGGGACGACGCCCGCCGAGCGCGTGAGCCTGTGGGGCGGCCGCTTCGCGGGCGGCCCGAGCGACGCGCTCGCCGCGCTGAGCAAGTCCACGCACTTCGACTGGCGCCTCGCGGGTCACGACATCGCGGGGTCGAAGGCCCACGCGAAGGTCCTGCACGCCGCGCGCCTGCTCGACGACGACGAGCTCGACGGCATGCTCGCGGCCCTCGACCGCCTCCGCGACGACGTCGCGGCGGGCGCGTTCGTGGCCGCCGACGACGACGAGGACGTGCACACCGCCCTCGAGCGCGGCCTCATCGAGCGCGCCGGTCCCGAGCTCGGCGGCAAGCTGCGCGCCGGCCGCTCGCGCAACGACCAGATCGCGACGCTCACGCGCATGTACCTGCGTGACGAGGCCCGCACGATCGCGGGCCTGGTGCTCGACGTCGTCGACGCGCTCGTCGCGCAGGCCGCGGCCCACCCGGGCGCGGCGATGCCCGGGCGCACCCACCTGCAGCACGCGCAGCCCGTGCTGCTCGCGCACCACCTGCTGGCGCACGCGTGGCCGCTCCTGCGCGACGTCGACCGCCTCATCGACTGGGACGTGCGCGCCGCCCGCTCGCCCTACGGGTCGGGGGCGCTCGCGGGCTCCTCGCTCGGGCTCGACCCGGCCGCGGTCGCGGCCGAGCTCGGCTTCGAGGGCCCGGTCGAGAACTCGATCGACGGCACCGCGTCGCGCGACGTCGTCGCGGAGTTCGCGTTCGTCGCCGCGATGATCGGCGTCGACCTCTCGCGCCTCGCGGAGGAGGTCATCCTCTGGGCGACCAAGGAGTTCGGCTTCGTGCGCCTGCACGACTCCTACTCCACGGGGTCGAGCATCATGCCGCAGAAGAAGAACCCGGACGTCGCCGAGCTCGCGCGCGGCAAGGCGGGGCGCCTCATCGGCGACCTCTCGGGCCTCCTCGCGACCCTCAAGGGCCTGCCGCTCGCGTACAACCGCGACCTGCAGGAGGACAAGGAGCCGGTGTTCGACCAGGTCGACACGCTCGAGGTGCTGCTGCCCGCCTTTTCGGGGATGGTCGCGACGCTGACCTTCGACACCGAGCGGATGGCGTCGCTCGCGCCCCAGGGCTTCTCCCTCGCGACGGACGTCGCGGAGTGGCTCGTGCGCGAGGGCGTGCCGTTCCGCGTGGCCCACGAGGTCGCCGGCGCGTGCGTGCGGTACTGCGAGGAGCGCGGGATCGAGCTCTGGGACCTGTCCGACGACGACCTCGCCGCGATCTCCGAGCACCTCGCGCCGGGCGTCCGCGACGTGCTGAGCGTCGAGGGCTCGCTCGCGTCGCGCGACGCCGTCGGGGGCACGGCGCCGGTGCGAGTCGCCGAGCAGCTCGAGGCGGCGAAGGAGCGCTCCGCCGAGTACCGCTTCTGGGCCCAGGGCTGAGCGTGGCCCCGTCCCGACCGGCCCTCGGCGCCGGGGGAGCGGCGTGAGCGTCGGCCCGGCCGTCCTCGCCGACCTCGTGCGCCGCGTGCGCGACGCCGCCCCCCGGCTCGGTCCCGCGTCCCGCCCGGGCGCCGGGGTCGGGCCGGGCGGGACGGCGGGCACGCGGGTCGTCGTCGTCGACGGTCCGGCCGGGTCGGGCAAGACGACGCTCGCGGCCCAGCTCGGCGAGGCTCTGCCCGCCCAGGTGCTGCACATGGACGACCTCTACGAGGGCTGGCGCGGCCTCGAGCCGGCGTGGGCCCGGCTCGACGAGTGGGTCCTGCGCCCGCTCGCGGCGGGCCGCCCGGGCCGCTACCGGCGCTTCGACTGGGAGGCCGACGCCTTCGCCGAGTGGCAGGACGTCCCGCCGGCGCCGTACCTCGTCGTCGAGGGCTGCGGCGCCGCCCGGCTCGAGGCCGACGACGTCGCGGTCCTGCGCGTGTGGGTTGAGGCGCCCGACGACCTGCGCCTGCGGCGCGGCCTGGACCGCGACGGCCAGGACGCGCGCGACCACTGGCTCGCGTGGATGGTCGACGAGCGCGACCACTACGCGCGCCACCGCACGCGCGAGCGTGCCGACGTGCGTCTCGACGGCTTCGGCGCGGTCGTCGACGACGCGCCCCCGCCCGCGTGAGCGCGGGCGCCCGCCCGACCAGGTGCCGGGCCTCCAGGACGTCCGGGCGCCCGCGGGCGTAGATTGCGCACCACGGAGGTGACGCGGTGCAGACGGACGGGACGACGGTCGGGACGGTCGACGAGCAGGGCGTGGGGCCCTGGGACGCGCCGGGACGCGGCTGGTACGCGCGCGACGTGCACGACGTCGCGCGCGACCTCCTGGGCACGCTGCTCACGCGGCGCAGCGCCGACGGCGACGTGACGCTGCGGATCACGGAGGTCGAGGCGTACGACGGCGAGCGCGACCCCGGATCGCACGCGTTCCGCGGCCGGACCGAGCGCAACCGGGCCATGTTCGGGGAGCCGGGCCGGCTCTACGTCTACTCGCACCTCGGCCTGCACCACTGCGTCAACGTCGTGACGGGGCCCGTCGGCCACGCGTCGGCCGTCCTGCTGCGCGCCGGCGAGGTCGTCGAGGGCGCGGCGCTCGCGCGCGCCCGTCGGAGCGCGGTCGGCCGGTGCGACTCCGACCGGCAGATCGCGCGCGGCCCCGCCCGGCTCGCCGTCGCGCTCGCCCTCGACCTGCGCCAGTACGGCGCCGAGCTCACCGACCCGGCGGGCGCGCTCGTGCTGCACCGCTCCGACCGCCGGCCCCGGCCGGCGATCGCGACCGGTCCGCGCGTCGGGGTGTCGGGCGAGGGCGGCGACGGCGGGTCGTACCCGTGGCGCTACTGGCTCACGGACGACCCGACGGTCTCGGCCTACCGCCGGGTGAGCGCGCGGGCGCGCTGACGGGCGCGGGCCCCGGCGCGCGCCGCGGGCGGTCGCGCGTGGGACGGTGCGCGGTCCCGCGCCCCGACACGGCACACTAGGACGGCGGCCCGCCCGGGCCGCGACCCGTGCCCGCGCCCGCGGGCACCTGACGAAGGAGTGGTAGTGAGCGACGTTCTCGACGAGCTGCAATGGCGAGGCCTGGTGGCGCAGTCCACCGACGAGGCCGCGCTGCGCGCCGCGCTGGCCGAGGGCCCGATCACCTATTACTGCGGCTTCGACCCGACGGCCCCGAGCCTGCACCACGGCCACCTCGTCCAGCTCGTCGTGCTGCGCCACCTGCAGCGCGCGGGGCACCGCGCCGTCGCGCTCGTCGGCGGCGCGACGGGCATGATCGGCGACCCGCGCCAGTCGGGGGAGCGCGTGCTCAACACGAAGGAGACCGTCGCCGACTGGACGGAGCGCCTCAAGGCCCAGGTCTCGCGCTTCCTCGACTTCGAGGGCGACAACCCGGCGCGGCTCGTCAACAACCTCGACTGGATCTCCGAGCTGTCGGCGATCGACTTCCTGCGCGACGTCGGCAAGCACTACCGGCTCGGCACGATGCTCGCCAAGGACACCGTCGCGCGCCGGCTGCGCTCCGAGGAGGGCATCAGCTTCACGGAGTTCAGCTACCAGATCCTCCAGGGGATCGACTTCCTCGAGCTGTACCGCCGGCACGGCGTGAGCCTGCAGACGGGCGGGAACGACCAGTGGGGGAACCTGCTGTCGGGCGTCGAGCTCATCCGCAAGACCGAGGGCGCCGCGGTGCACGTGCTCACGACGCCGCTCATCACCAAGGCGGACGGCACGAAGTTCGGCAAGACGGAGGGCGGCGCCGTGTGGCTCGCGCCCGACATGATGAGCCCGTACGCGTTCTACCAGTACTGGCTCAACGCGGCGGACGAGGACGTCGTCGGCTGGCTGAAGATCTTCACGTTCCGGTCGCGCGAGGAGATCGCCGAGCTCGAGACGGCGGTCCGCGAGCGTCCCGGCGCGCGGGAGGCGCAGCGCGCCCTCGCGAGCGACGTGACGACGCTCGTGCACGGCGCGGACGCGACCGCGGCGGTCGTCGCGGCGAGCCAGGCGCTGTTCGGGCGCGGCGAGCTCGGGTCGCTCGACGAGCAGACGCTCGGCGCGGCCGTCGCCGAGCTGCCCCGGACCACCGTGCGGGCCGGCGACCCCGTCGTCGACCTGCTCGTCGGGTCGGGTCTCGTCGCCTCCAAGGGGGCTGCTCGGCGGGCGGTCGCGGAGGGCGGTGCCTACGTGAACAACGTCAAGGTCACCGACGAGGAGGCGGTCGTGACGGCCGAGGACCTCCTCCACGGCCGGTACGCGCTCCTGCGCCGGGGCAAGAAGACCCTCGGCGTGGCCGTCGCCGGCGACTGAGGCACCGCACGCTCCGCGCGGAGCGTCCGCCGGAGGGCCGGGCTGCGACGCAGCCCGGCCCTCCGTGCGTCCCGGCGGACCGCGTCCCGGGGGCGCGGAGGAGAGACGCAGAGCTCCGGAACCGCAGGATCTCGCGGGATTTGGCAGCGACCCGGACCGCGTGTAGTGTTCTCGACGTTCGCCCGGCAGGGAGGAACGGACACCACGGACACGCTCTCCGGAGCGAGGCCAGGTGGCTGGTCCCCCGGGCGGTCCCCCTCTTCGAATTCGGCTGGTAGCCTGGTGCGCCTGCCCACGTCGAGAGGGCTGCTGGACCAGCAGCTCGACCTCTTCCTCGCCCGATCGGACGAGTTGGAGAAGAGCGAAAGGCTCTGGTAGGGTAGAGAAGTTGCCCCAAGCGAGGTTGGGCCTGAGGGTCTGGCTGAGTTGGTGTGTGTCGGTTGTTTGAGAACTCAACAGTGTGCTTGTTAGTCAATGCCAATTATTTGTCCTCGTGGGCATGGCTGGCTGGGTTGCCCCGTCCGGGGTGGCTGGTTGGTTGTGTCTGGGGATTCCTTTGGTTGATTTCGGAGAATGATCGTCAGATTGTTTTTCGTTTGGCCAGTTT
>Ga0160434_100013_pt1 | contig 242456 bp, 211 predicted proteins | sample HID1973I_E0MG_FD_108273 | JGI IMG/M metagenome (GOLD analysis project Ga0160434, IMG submission 108273) | Enriched mosquito-associated microbial communities from UW Madison campus, WI, USA - HID1973I_E0 MG | ecosystem: Host-associated > Arthropoda: Insects > Digestive system > Unclassified ... | reverse complement strand
GAGATCTCGGTGGCGCGGTTCTCGCTGTTGCCCGGCACCGACATCAGCTGCAGGTAGTCGATCACCACCAGGCCCAGGTCGTTCTCGCGCTTGAGGCGGCGGCACTTGGAGCGCAGCACCTCCGGCGACAGGCCGGGGGTGTCGTCGATGAAGATCTTGGTTTCCTTCAGCATCTTGATCGCGCCGGTCACCCGCGCCCAGTCCTCGTCCTCGAGCTGGCCGGTGCGCAGGCGGGTGGCGTTGATGCGGCCGTTGGAGGAGATCAGGCGCATCGCCAGCTGCGGGGCGGACATTTCCATGGAGAACACCGCCACGCCCTTCTTGGACTTGATCGCCGCGTACTCGGCGATGTTCAGCGCGAAGGTGGTCTTGCCCATCGCCGGGCGCGCGGCCAGGATGATCAGGTCGGTCGGCTGCAGGCCGGCGGTCATCGCATCGAAGTCGTTGTAGCCGGTCGGCAGGCCAGTGATGTTGCCGCCGTTCTCGAAGCGGTTGCGCAGCTCCTCGAAGGCATCCTTCAGCGCGCTGGGCATGGCCACGAAGTCGGTGCGGCCGCGCGCGCCGGCCTCGGCGATCTGGAACACCGCCTTCTCGGCGCTGGCCAGCAGCTCGGCGCTCTCGCGTCCCTCCGGCTGGAAGCCGTCGTTGACGATCTCGGTGCCGACCTCGATCAGCTGCCGCAACACCGCCTTGTCGCGCACGATCTCGGCATAGGCGGTGATGTTGGCCGCCGACGGCGTGGTGGTGGCCAGCTCGACCAGGTAGGCGCCATCGCCGACCTGCTCCATCTTGCCCTGCGACTCGAACCACTCGCCCAGGGTCACCGCGTCGAACGGGCGGTCCTTCTCGGCCAGCTCGCGGATGGCCCGGTAGATCAGCCGGTGGTCGCGGCGGTAGAAGTCGTTCTCGGTGAGCTGGTCGTTGATCCGGTCGAAGGCATCCGGCGCCAGCATCAGGCCGCCGAGCACCGCCTGTTCGGCTTCCACCGAATGCGGTGGCACGCGCAGCTGGTCGATGCGCGGCTCGGGGCGATCATCGCTGTCGCGCTTGGAACGGAAGCCGGGTCGAGCGGACATTCGGTGGGAACTCTGACACTAGGACGGGGGCAGGAAGGATAGGCACGCGCGGCCCGCGAAGCTACGCACAAGTCTGTGGATAAGCCGTGCATAGCCGGTGCGTGACTGGCCCGCGGACCGACGCCGCCTGCGCGATGCTGCCGCCGCGCCGTCTCAACAGGCGCGACGCGAACCGGCCTGGCCCCCCGCCTTCAGCCCTTGACCTTGCCGATATGCGCCACGAAGCGCTCGGCGAACCCGTGCAGGAACTTGGCGGTGCCCTCGTTGGCGATCCCGCCGGCCTCGTCGAACAGACCGTCCTTGTGCTGCAGGAACACTTCCGGCTGGCCGAGCACGTGCATGTCCAGGTAGGCCAGCACATTGCGCAGGTGCTGCTGTGCCAGCGCCGTGCCGATGGTGCCGATCGAAATGCCGGCCACCGCTGCCGGCTTGCCGGCGAAGCAGCTGTCGCCATACGGGCGCGAGCCCAGGTCGATGGCGTTCTTGAGCACGCCGGGAATGGAGCGGTTGTATTCGGCGGTCACGAACAGCACCGCGTCGGCGTCGCGCACCTGCGCCTTCAAGCGCTTGCCCTGCGCGGGATAGTCGTGGTCGAAATCCTGGTCGTACAGCGGCAGATCGCCGATCTCCACGTAGTGGAAATCCGCCTGCCCCTTCAACAGCTGCTCCAGCGCCCGCGCCAGCTGGCGATTGAAGGAATGCTTGCGCAGGCTGCCGACGAAGACGGCGATCTGGTAACGGCTCATGGCGGGACTCCGGGCGGGCGTGGCGGCAATCTAGCCCGCGCGGCGCGCAGGGCGGGTGAAGCGGGCCGCCATGACGTCCGGCGCCCGCGTCGGCACGGCAGGTCCACTCCGTCGCCAACGCGCTGCGACGTCGGCTCAGCGCTTGCGCCCGCGCCACTGCTGCCGCGATTGCCCCCAGACCTCCACTGCCTTGCCCGCGTGCGGCGCCGGCAACTCGTCCATGCGCAGGAAGGCCGAGCCCAGCTTGGCCGCCACCGCCTTGGACTTGTGGTTGTCCGGGCCGATGGTGTGGATGACCTCGTCCCAGCCCAGCACCTCGAACGCCCAGTCCATCGCCGCCGCCGCGGCCTCCGGCGCATAGCCGCGGCCCCACGAGGCGCGACGGATGCTCCAGCCCACTTCCGGGCCGGGCCACTGGTACGGCCGCCACGGACCGACCCGGCCGACCCATTCGCCGCTGGCTTTCTCGAACACCGAGAACATCGCAAACCCTTGCAGTTCCCAGCTGCCGACTATCGTGGCCAGGCTGCGCCAGGCCGCGGCCGGCGTCATCGCCCCACCCAGGTGCTCGGTGGCGACCTCATCGCCCAGGAACGCCGCGAACCCGTCGAAGTCCTCGCCCCGCGGCGGGCGCAGCCACAAGCGCTCGGTTTCCAGGCGCAACGATGACCAATGCATGCTCAGTTTCCTCCCCGCCGCAGCAGATACACGGCCACTGCGGCGGCAAAGACGAGCACGGCGGCCAACGCCGCCAGCACCATCGTCGCCACGCCTATCCGCCGCCGCGAAGCGGCGGCCGCACCGGCCACGCCCAGCCACACCGAAATCCACGTCCAGCCGACCGCGAACGGCAGCAGCAACATCACCACCAGCAGCGCAGGCACATCCTGCGGCTGCAGCGCGCCCGCGGACGCGGCCCAGGCGGCCGAGCCGGACAGCGCCAGCGCCATGCCGACCAGGAACGGCATCGGCGCTGCCTGCGCGGCCACCATGGCCTGGCCCAACGGGCGCACACCGATGGGCAGGCCCGACGCGCGCAACAATCCCCACATCGCCAGCACGAATACCAGCAGGCACGCCAACAGCAGGGCCAGGCTCGACGCGAACGCCAGCGCCGCGCTCGCGGAGGTGGGCGGTCCGTACATCAGTGCCGCCGCCACGCCGGCGATGGCCAGCACCAGCCAGGCCTGCGCACGCAACGAACGCGACTGCATCAAGCGCGCGCCGGTGGCCTGCGGCGTGTACAGCATTCCGCCGATGCCACCGCTGCGCCAACTCCATGCCGCGGCCAACAGCAGCACGGCGGTCGCGGCCAGGCCCGCCCACGCGAACAGCCAGGCCCGCCCGCCGATCTGGCTCCACGGGTCGGCCTTGAAGTCGTGCTCGAAGTACAGCAACTCGCGGGCGCGCGCCATGTCCTGCGCGGCGCGGCGCAGGCCGCGCGGCGGGATCTGCAGCGCCAGGCGCTCCCAGCGCCCGGTGATGACCACGTCCCCGCCGGACATTTCGATGCGGCGCGAGAACCGGAACCAGGGATTGGCGACCTCGTCGGACTGCCCGCGCACCGACAATCGGCCATCGCTGCGCACGCGCACGGTATGGGTTGCCAGGCGCGGCCCGGCCAGCGCCAGCGGCGCGCGCCGCTCGGTGCGCGGCAGTTCCTTCATCCAGTCCTGCAGCTGGAACAGCGGGAAGCCGACCAGGTCGCCCTCCTTGGCCGGCCACTCCAGCCGGTACTGCTCGTGGATGCGCAAGCGCGCCGGGTCGGCGTCCTGCAGGGTCGGCGGCGCGACCTGCTGCAAGGCGGTGTAGAAGCCGCGCATGTAGTCCAGGTAGCGTTGGCCTACGGCTTCGGCACCCTCGCGTTCGAACAGGTTGCGCGCGTTGTCGCCCATGCCATTGCGGTATTCGGTCGACACCCGGAACAGCGCATGGCGCCGCTGCGGCCGCACGGCCAGCACGACTTCCTCGGACACCGCCACCTCGGGCGTTTTCGCGCGCGGATAGGGCAAGGCCACCAGCTGCGACTGGCCGGCCCGCACCGGCAGGCCCAGGCCGAACGGCAGCGGCGCGCGCGCCTCCAGCGCCCCCAGTTCGCGATCGCGGGTGGCATCGATCCATACCGCCGCGCCGCCCTTGGGCCGCGCGCGCACCACCACGTGGTCGAACGCCAGCGGACTGGCCAGGCGCGCGGACAGATCCGCCCCCGGCGCCGAATTGACCAGCACCGGCTCGGCCTCGATGCCGGCCAGGGCCAGCAGCGCAACCAGCAGCGTGGCCTTGTCCTTGCAGTCGCCATAGCGCAGCCGCAAGGTCTCTTCGGGCGTATGCGGAGCATGCGAGTTCGCGCCCATTTCCAGCCCGAGGTAGCGGATGTCGCCCTGTACGAAGGCGATCGCGCGCTGCATCGCGGCCTGCGGATCGGCCGGATCCAGCCGCAGCTGCGCGCCGATCGCACGCGCCACCGCCGGGTCGCCGAAGCCGTGCGGATAAAGCCCGACCGCCCACTCGCTCACCGCGCGCCAGTCGGCGGCGGTGGACAGCTCGATGCGGCCATGCTCATCGAAGCCTTCCGGGGTGTCCTTTTCGGTGCTTACCGCGGGCACCGCATCTGCTTCCAGCAGCAGCTCGGCGATGCCGTCGCGGTGCGTCTGCGCCTGCCGGAAATCCGCTGCGCTGACCTTCCAGCGCAACGGCAAGCCGTCCGGGTAGCGCACCCGCAGCCGGCGCGCCGACAACGGCACGTCGTAACGCGCGGCATAGCTGTCGTAGTAGCCGCGGCCGAACACCGGGTTGTCGCCAGTGATGGTGAATCCGTAGTCGATGCGATCGCCCACGCGCAGGTCGGGCAGGCTGATGTTGACCGTCAGCGAGCCGTCGAGCAGTCCCGATTCCAGGTCGCTTTCGCGCCGCAGCCGGGCGTAATGCGCACGCTGGCCCAGATCCAGGCGGCGGCCGTCGCGCCACACGTCCAGATGGTTGAGCGCCATGCGCTGATAGTCGGGCTGGTAGCCGATGCCGATCTGGCCGGCATCGGCCAGCGCGCTGTCGCGCTGCACGGTGTAGCTGACGCGCCGATACCAACGCGGTTGCGCACCGGTCAGGTCGAGCTGGTCGGACACCAGCTCGTAGCGCAGGCCGCCGCTGCCGACGCCGGCGGCGGGCACGGCGTCTTCCCGCACCCAGTCCGGTGCGGCCGCCATCGGCGGCGTATCGCCCGCCCACGCCGGTGCGCACACAGCATGGCGAGCCACAGCGGCCACGTTCTTCTCTTCACCCCTTGCCCCCTGGATGCCATCCCTGCACTAGAACGCGTTGAGGCCGGTCAGCTCCCGGCCGATAACCAGCTGGTGCACCGTCTCGGTCCCTTCATACGTGATCACCGACTCCAGATTCAAGGCATGGCGGATCGCCGCGTGCGCCAGGCTGATGCCGGCCGCCCCCAGCAGGTCGCGACAGTCGCGGGCAATATCTATCGCCATCCTGCAGTTGTTCCATTTCGCCAGCGAGACCTGCGCCGGTTGCAGGCGGCCGGCTTCCTTCAGGCGGCCCAGCTGCAGCGCGAGCAGTTGCGCGGTGCTGATCCGCCGGGCCATGTCGGCCAGGCGCAGCTGCACCGCCTGGTTGGCTGCCAGCGGCCGGCCGAACAGCACGCGTTCGCCGGCATAGGCGAGCGCCTCGCGCAGGCAGGCGATCGCCGCCCCGATCGGACCCCAGGCGATGCCGTAGCGCGCCTGGTTCAGGCAGCCCAGCGGCCCTTTCAAGCCGCGCACGCCGGCCAGCCGTTGCGCGTCCGGCACGCGCACGCCGTCGAAATACAGCGCGGAAGTGACCGAGGCGCGCAGGCTCATCTTTTGCCCGATGTCGCGCGCACCGAAACCAGGGGTGCCGCGTTCGACCACGAAGCCTTGCACACCGTCGTCGGTCTGCGCCCAAACGATCGCCAGGTCGGCGATGCTGCCGTTGGTGATCCACAGCTTGGCGCCGTCGATGATCCAGTCGCCACCGTCGCGGCGCGCGCGGGTGCGCATCGCGGACGGGTCCGAACCGCCTTCGGCCTCGGTCAGGCCGAAGCAGCCGATCGCGCGGCCGGCGGCCATGTCGGGCAGCCAGCGCTGCCGCTGGGTCTCGTCGCCGTATTGGAAGATCGGATACATGCACAGCGACGATTGCACGCTGACGAAGCTGCGCATGCCGCTGTCGCCGCGCTCCAGTTCCTGGCAGATCAAGCCATAGGCGACCGCGCCCAGTCCGCTGCCGCCGTATTCGGCCGGCAGGGTGGCGCCGAGCAGGCCGAGCGAGGCGATTTCTTCAACCAGTTCAAGCGGGAAGCGGCCGTGCTCGAAGGCTTCGCCGATGATCGGCAGCACGCGTTCGTCGGTGAAGCGCGCCACGGTGTCGCGCACGGCGCGCTCTTCTTCGCTCAGCGACCACTGGATGTCGAACAGGTCGTCGGATGGCAGGGTCATGGCAGGCGCTCTGGAATGTCTGCCGCATTCTAAAGCTCTGCTCCCGATTGCCATCGATACCTGACTCATCCCGAATTCGAGACGGTCTTATGCTCCCTGTAGGATGCGGCTTCAGCCGCGACCGCCGGATCCCTCGCGGCTGAAGCCGCTCCTACAACTACCCCAGATGCATCTGGAGCAGAGCCGCCTTATAAATGAGGCGCGGCGACAGGCCGAGGATAAAGGCCCAGACCCTCCGCAAGCCGCAGAACCGGCAGCTATCCGCGCCAACAACAGAAGAACGAAAAAGGGCCGGCAATGCCGGCCCTTTCGGAATCACGCGTACCCAGCGCTTACTGCTGGGTGCCGCCGCCCGCGGCCGAAGCCGTCTGCGTCACCACCTGGCCATCGATGACCGGCAGGCGATCGCTGGACGGCTTGTTGTCCATCCGCACGGTCTTTTCCTGGCCATCGTAACGATAGGTCACGTTGTAACCGGTGACCGAATCGGCATTGCCCATCGCAATCCGGCTACCCGGCTTGCTGTCCATCCGCATCGTGCCGGTGGTGCCGTCCGCGTTGCGGTAGGTGACGTTATAGCCGGTGATGCGCGAAGACTCCGACGCCGCGTTCTCGGTGTGGCATTGGCGCTCGGTGCGGTTCACGACCTGGCCACCGACATGGCGCTTGTCGATCTGGTTGCCGACCACGCCGCCGGCCACCGCGCCGGCCGCGGTCGCGACCTTGCGGCCGTTGCCACCGCCGACCTGGTTGCCGAGCAGACCGCCGACCACCGCGCCGACGACGGTGCCGCCGACGTTGCCATCACGCTCTGGTGCGCGCTCCTGCACCACCACGTCCTTGCAGACCTCATGCGGCGTGTTGGTGGTGGTGGTCTCGCGCACTGCCTCGCTGCCGATCACGGTCGCGTAGACCTGCTCCTTCTGGGTGATCGGGTCGACCTTGACCACGTCGGCGTATTCCAGGCCCTTGCCCGGCGCGACCGCATTCGGATCCTCGGCAGCCATCGAGTTGTCCAACGCCGGACGCGTCTCTGCGGACGGCGTCACAAAATCATCGGACTTGCCCCGGTTGTTCATGAAGGCGGCCGTCGCGACACCGCCCACCAGCAGTGCACCTGCAGCGACCAGTATAGTTGTCGTATTGCTTTTCATATCGAGCTCCTTGCGGACGGTCCGCTTAGTTGACGGATCGGATTGCAGCACGATCTAGCTGAACAAATCCACGCCTCGGTCAGGAATGTGCGTGTGAAAAACCTCAACCGGTGATTTCATTCACGCTTAACCGTTTTCACAGGTGACCTCCATGCCCCATCCCCTCACCGGCCCCCTGCTGCGATGGGCCAGCGGCCTGCGCTATCCCACCCGCGCCAAGCTGGTCGCAGGCCTGTTCGTCATCAACCTGTTCGTGCCCGACCCCATCCCGTTCGTCGATGAGATCGCATTGGGCCTGGCTACGCTGCTGCTCGGCAACTGGCGGCGCAAGGACACCACCCCACCACCGCTGCCGCGCGCCTGAGCCCGGCGATGGCGCTGATCGACAGCCATTGCCACCTCGACGCGAGCGAGTTCGACCCCGACCGCGCCGAGGTGCTGGCCCGCGCCGACGCCGCCGGCATCGTCGCCCAGGTGGTGCCGGCCACCACCGCGGCAGGCTGGGACAAGTTGCGCAGCGTCTGCGCCGCGCGCGCCGACCTGCATCCAGCCTATGGCCTGCACCCGTTCTTCCTCGACGAGCACGTCCCGGACGATCTGCGGCGCCTGCGCGAATGGATCGAATGCGAACGCCCCTGCGCGATCGGCGAATGCGGCCTGGACTATTTCATCGAGAGCCTGGACCGCGAGCGCCAATCCTTCTATTTCGACGCGCAACTGGCGCTGGCGCGCGAGTACGAGCTACCCCTGGTGATCCACGCGCGTCGCTCGGTCGAAGCGGTGATCCAGGCGATCCGTCGCGTCGGCGGGCTGCGCGGCGTGGTCCATAGCTACGCCGGCAGCCCGGAACAGGCACGCCAGCTGTGGGAGCTCGGCTTCCTCATCGGCCTCGGCGGGCCGGTGACCTACGACCGCGCGCACCGCCTGCGCGGCCTGGTATCGGACATGCCGCTGCAATACCTGCTGCTGGAAACCGACGCTCCCGACCAGCCCGATGCCGGCATTCGCGGCCAACGCAACGAGCCGGCGCGCCTGGCCAGCGTGCTCGATTGCATCGCGACCCTGCGCAACGAACCGGCCGAGGCGATCGCCGCACAGACCACGCTCAACGCGCGGCGCCTGTTCGGCCTGCCCGGCTGATCGCGGTCACGACGCCAGCGCGGACGCTGCGGCGTCCGTGGGCGCGGGTTCGGAAGCGGCGCGACGCGGCTTGAGCAGTATTTCCAGTGCCTTGCCGACCGCGGCGAAGGCGAAGGCGCCGGTGATGTGGGTGGCCGCGCCCAGGCCGGCGCCGCAATCGAGCTTCAACGCCGCATCGGCGCCCAGTTGCGGACGCAGCCCGCACACGCTGCCATCGGCCTGCGGATACTTGACGTTCTCCAGCGAGTACACCGCCGGTACACCGAAGTAGCGCTGCGCGTTCTTGGGGAAATTGAACTCGCTACGCAGCTTTTTGCGGATCAGCGCCAGCATCGCGTCGTGCTCGGTGCGCGAGACGTCGCGCACCCGCACCAGGGTCGGATCGGTGCGCCCGCCGGCCGCGCCGACGGTGATCAGCGGCAGCTTGCGCCGGCGGCACCAAGCGATCGTCTCGACCTTGACCCGGAAGCTGTCGCAGGCATCGACGACCAGGTCGAAGCCCTGGTCGAGCAGCGTCTCCATGTTCGACCGGGTGAGGAAGGCCTCCACCGCCACCACGTCGATTTCCGGATTGATCGCGCTGCAGCGTTCGGCCATCGCGCGCGCCTTGTTCGCACCGTACTGGCCGGCGAGCGCCGGCAGTTGGCGGTTGGTGTTGGACACGCAGATGTCGTCGGCGTCGATCAGGGTGAGGTGCCCTACCGCGGTGCGCGCCAGCGCTTCGACCACCCAGGAACCGACCCCGCCCATGCCGACCACCGCGACCCGGCACGCGGCCAGCCGCGCGACCGTACCGACACCGTAGAGCCGGTCGATGCCGGCGAAACGTTCGAGCCATTGGGAATTCATCCCGATATTTTAGGCGTTTCTCCGATCCGCGGGAGATTCTTGCCTGGGCGGCCTGGAAGACCTTCCTGTAGGAGCGGCTTCAGCCGCGACCGCCGGATCCTGCGGTCGCGGCTGAAGCCGCTCCTATAAAGAGCGAGCGACATCGCCTCTGCAGAAGCCCCCCCCCCTTTGTCAAGGAGCACAGCCCGCGCAGCGGGATGTGCCACGCTAGCGGACGTCGTACCATCGCGGCCACCTTCCGCCGCGACCTGCAACTACGGAGTTCCGCCTATGGCCAGCCAGCCCGCCCGCCGTCCGTCCTCCGCCTATCGCTATCTGTTCATGGCCCTGCTCGGCCTGCTGGTCGGCATCGTGGCCACCGTCATGCTGATGCGCGCCCTGCAGGCACGCCGCGATCCATTCCCCGACAGCCTGATGCACGTGATGGCCAAGCAGACCGAACTGCTGCAACAGAGCCAGCGACAAAACCGCTGCACGATCGCCGATGCGCTGCCGCGCCTGCAGACGCTGCGCTCGTTGTCCAACGACCTGGAACTGGCGATGCCCAGCCTGCGCGACGACGCGCGCTTCGCCACCCACGCGCGTGACATGCGCGCGCGCCTGGACCAGGCGCTGGCCGCGCCGCCGGCCGACTGCGCCACGCTGGCCACGGTCACCGAACGCGTCGGCGAAGGCTGCAAGGCCTGCCACCAGGATTTCCGCTGATCGCCGCGGGCGCCTTCACGATTGGCGCAGCATTCACCCGGGCCAAGACAGGATGCACCCACTCGCGGCGTCAACCGCGTTATGGATCACCGCCCTAGGAGGACTCATGAACCTGCGTCAGATCGTCTTTGGCCTTGCCACCGCGGCCGCGCTCGCTGGCTGTGCCACCACCCAGCCCGGCTACAGCGGCTACCCCAGCGGCGGCGGCAATTACAGCAATAGCCCGAGTTATTCCTCGACGGCGCGTTGCGCCGATTGCGGCATCGTCACCCGCATCGATGGGGTGCAGTCCACCAGCACGACGCCCAGCGCGACCGGCGCGATCCTAGGCGGCATCGTCGGCGCGGTCGCCGGCCGCACCATCTCGCACGAGACCGGCGGCAGCAAGGGCAACGAAAACGTGGCCACGGTGCTGGGCGCCGGTGCCGGCGCGGTGGCCGGCAACGCGATCCAGAAGAACCAGACCGGCGGTTCCTACGACATCCAGGTCAGGATGGACGACGGCCGGGTATTGGTGGTCAACCAGCGTGACCTGGGCGGCATCCGCGAGAACACCTATGTGCGCGTGGTCAACGGCAAGGTCGTGCTGCGCTGAGCGCATCGCGACGCCTCCGGCAACAACAAAAAGGCCCGCAAGCGGGCCTTTTTGCTATGCCGCGATCGCGCCGTCAGACCGGCTGGACCGCGTCCGCCTGCAGGCCCTTCTGGCCCTGCACTACGGTAAAACTGACCTTCTGGCCTTCTTTCAGGCTCTTGAAGCCCTGGATCTGGATGGCGCGGAAGTGGACGAAGACGTCCTCTCCGTTTTCGCGGCTGATGAAGCCGAAGCCTTTGGCATCGTTGAACCACTTGACGGTACCGGTCTCACGCTCTGACATCTCTAACTCCCTGACGACGCATAGTTGGTTGACGACAATGGGTGGCTGGTTGCAAGGAGGAAGCGAGGTACGAGGGTGCGGATCGCCGGACTACCCCGTCAGGCCACGATTCACGGTGACTTGCCAAGCGCAGCAACTAGAACTTAACCCGGGCAAAACGCAGTGTCAATCACCCAAAATGCCGGCCTGTCAACCCCCATTTGACCCGGTTTAGCCGATTCGGAGCGCTCCATGGATCCTGCATTCATCTATTACCTGGCCGGGGCCGTCCTGGTCCTGGTTGGCTTCGCCGGGGTGCTGCTGCCGGCCCTGCCCGGCCTGCCGCTGGTATTCGCCGGCCTGCTCGTCGCCGCGTGGGCCGACGGCTTCGAGCGCGTGGGCTGGCTTCCGTTGGTCGTGCTGGGCGTACTGACCGTGCTGTCGTTCGTGATCGATTTCCTGGCCACGGTCTATGGCGCACAGCGCGTGGGCGCCAGCGGCTGGGCCTTGTGGGGCGCGGCGCTGGGCACGCTGGCGGGGCTGTTCTTTCTTCCGATCGGCCTGTTCGTAGGGCCGTTCGCCGGCGCCTGGCTGGGCGAGTACTGGCACAGCCGCCGCGCCGGCCATGCCACCCGCGTCGGCGTCGGCACCTGGGTCGGCATCCTGCTGGGCACCGCGTCCAAGCTCGCGCTGGGGCTGTGCATGCTGTGCGTGTTCGCCCTGGCCTGGTTCCTGTGATGTGCGCGCCTCACCGCGCTTCCTGTATTTTCCGTCCAGCCCCACCCACGCCGACCGCACGGAGCCCGCGATCGCCATGAGCACCTTCTCCCACCGTTCCTCTTCCTGCCTGGCCAGTGCCGTGCTGATCGGGCTGGCCGCCGCCCCGCTCGCCGGCGCGCAGGAAATCCTGCCGCAGCCGGCGTCTCCGGCCGCGTGCACCTCGATCAACACCGATGCCTTGCGACTGGCCTGCTACGACCGCGCACTGGGCTTCACCGCCGCCGATACCGCCAACGCCGATGCCGCCGCCCAGGCCGCGGAGGCGGCGCAGAAGCAGGCCAAGCAGGCCGAACTGGCCGACACCACCACCCGCCAGGAACGTCGCCAGGCCAAGGAGATCTTCAAGGCCGAGCGCGACGACTCGGCGATCGCCAATGCCGGCCGCGGCTCACTGCTGGACCGCCGCTGGGAACTGGCCAAGGACTCCAAGCTCGGCACGTTCCAGCTGCGCGCCTACAAGCCGGTCTATCTGCTGCCGGCGTTCTGGACCAGCAACGTCAACGAGACGCCCAGCTCGCCGAACCCCAACAACACCGTCACCGAGCCGCAGCCGCTGGACAGCACCGAGCTGAAATTCCAGCTCAGCTTCAAGACCAAGGTGGTCGAGGACCTCTTCGACGACAACGGCGACATCTGGGTCGGCTACACCCAGAGTTCGCGCTGGCAGGCCTACAACTCGGAAGAGTCGCGCCCGTTCCGCGAGACCAACTACGAGCCGGAGGCGATGCTGGTGTTCCGCAACAACTACGGCATCTTCGGCTGGCGCGGGCGCATGAGCGGCATCGCCCTCACCCACCAGTCCAACGGCCGCAGTGATCCGCTCTCGCGCAGCTGGAACCGGGTGATCCTCAACTTCGGCCTGGACCGCGACAACTGGGCCCTGATGCTGCGGCCCTGGTTCCGGATCAAGGAAGACGCCAAGGACGACAACAACCCGGACATCGAGGACTACATGGGCCGCGGCGATGCGACCCTGGTCTACAACCGCAACGGCCATGAAGTCGCGCTGATGGCCCGCCACTCGCTGCGCAGCGGCGACCGCTCGCACGGCGCGCTGCAGCTGGACTACGGGTTCCCGATCAACAACCTGTTGCGCGGCCACGTCCAGGTCTTCGATGGCTACGGCGAAAGCATGATCGACTACAACCACAGGGCCACCTACATCGGCGTAGGCGTGTCGCTGCTGGAGTGGTTCTGAGGCGTGGTGTGGCATGTCCGCTGCGCGGCCCTGCCCCCACGGTTGTGCTGCGCAAAATCAAGGCGGGTGATATCGGGTTTTAGTTATTGCCTGCCGTGGGGACGGCATCATTCCATTGAGTTCGGCAGATCCGAGGGCGCCCGGCCCCGGCTTCGACCTTGCCTATCCCCGCGGCTTCGCCGCGCCCCCTTAACAAAGGAGGCTCTCCACCCGAGGCGATTTCGCTCGCTGTTTGTAGGAGCGGCTTCAGCCGCGACCGGTGGATCGGTGGTCGCGGCTGAAGCCGCTCCTACAGTGAGGACCTTCTCGAAGCCGAGATTCGTCGAGTGCTTATGGCAATGAGGAGCCAGGCTTTTCTCCTCCCACCTTCCCGGCGTGCCACGAACGAAGACTGAAACTCAACGCGCCCTGCGCCGTCCTGGCGGGAGGGGGTGGCCAGCGGACATGGATGTCCGCGGCAGGCGAGTTGGACAGGATGTCCAACCGAGCCGGGCCAGCCCCCTCCCGTCAGGGCGGCGCCCACACCGTAAGCCGACACAAACCACCGCCCGCACCAAGCGCGCCCCTCAATACCCCCCGCAAGCCGCAAACGGCTGCGGACATTCTGCTCATCAGGAGAAGCACGGCATTCAAAGGCCCGCAGGGACAGCCATTGAAATACGCAAAGCAGCAAGTCGGGCCCGACGCACAAGCCCGACTCACGTCCAGTCGGTCAATCCTTCACGGCGATACGTCTCGACGAACGCCGGACGGTCTTTCATCCGCCGCGCATACTCGCGCAGGACCGGCCATTCGTCGCTGGGCCACGGCATGTTGCGCGACCAACGCATCAGCATTGTCAGCATGAAATCGGCCGCGCTGGGCCGTGCGCCGAGCAGATAGGGCCCGTGCGACTGCAAATGCGCGGCGACGCGCTCCCAGGCCGATTCGATCACCGCCCTCGCCCGCGCCTGGCTGGCCTGTTCGTTGCCCGGGCCGGCCGGCTCGCCCGGGTAAAACCAGGCCCGATACGCCGGCTGCAGCGTGTTGGCACACCAGAACATCCAGCGGTAGTACTCGCCGCGCTCGGCGCTGCCCGGCGCCGGCGCCAGGCCGGCGGCCGGATGGCGGTCCGCCAGATGCATCACGATGGCCGCCGCCTCGGTGAGCACCTGGCCATCGAGCACCAGGGTCGGCACGACGCCGGCCGGGTTGAGCGCCAGGTATTGCGCGGACTTCTGCTCGCGCTGCTCGAAGTCCAGCGCGTGCAGCTCGTGCGGAATGTCCAGCTCGATCAGCAACCAGTGCACGACCAACGCAGCGGTGCTTGGCGAGTAGTACAGGATGGTGCTCATGCGTGCCCTCTCGGTGACCGTCGACGCATCGGGGCGAGGCACTGCGGCGGCAGCGCGGCCGCGCGGGCTGGCCAAGTCCCCGGCAGCTCCGGAAAGCCGCATTATGCCTGGCCCGTGCAGAGCGCTCGACCGCAGGCTGGCCGAGGCCCCGGCGGCTCAGTGGCTGCAACGCTGCAGGCATTGGCCGCGCTCGACCTCGCAGGTCGGAGCGAGGCGATCGAAGCTGCAGGCGCTTTGCTGCGAAAGACAGGCCTGGCGCGTCACCGGATCGGCACTGCCTTCGCAGTCGCGACCGACCGTGCTGCAGCTCGGCGGCGTGGTCGAGTCCTTGCCGCAGCGGCTGGCGGCCACATCGCAGCGCGCCATGCAGCGCGTCGCCTCGGAGAATTCTGGCATCGACGAGGAGGTCGAACTGGCGCAGCCGGCCAGTGCGAACAGGCAAGACAACAGCAGGGACGATATCGACAGCACGCGCTTCACGGATTGGCTCCAGGGCGGGACGCGTCGAGTATCGCCACGCCCTGTGCGCGTGTCGTCGGCAAACTGCACGAACACGCGCGCCCGGCGACGGACGCGCGTGCCGGCCCTCAGGCTTCGACGACCACCGGGATCTTGCCGATGCGCGCCTGCCATTCGCGCGGGCCGGTCTTGTGCACCGATTCGCCGTTCGAATCCACGGCCACGGTCACCGGCATGTCCTTGACCTCGAACTCGTAGATCGCCTCCATGCCCAGGTCTTCGAACGCGAGCACGCGGCTGGCCTTGATCGCCTTGGAGACCAGATACGCCGAACCACCCACGGCCATCAGGTACACCGCCTGGTTGTCGCGGATCGCCTCGATCGCGGCATCGCCGCGCTCGGACTTGCCGACCATCCCCAGCAGTCCGGTCTGCTCGAGCATCTGCCGGGTGAACTTGTCCATGCGCGTGGCGGTGGTCGGGCCGGCCGGGCCAACCACTTCGTCGCGCACCGGATCGACCGGGCCGACGTAGTAGATGAAGCGGTTGGTGAAATCGACCGGCAGTTTTTCGCCGCGGTTGAGCATGTCGATCATGCGCTTGTGGGCGGCGTCGCGGCCGGTCAGCAGCTTGCCGTTGAGCAGCAGCACTTCGCCCGGCTTGAATTGCGCGACTTCCTCGCGGCTGATCGTGTCCAGATTCACCCGGCGCGCGTTCTGCGGGTTGTAGGTCAGCTTCGGCCAGTCTTCCAGCGATGGCGGATCCAGCGCGACCGGGCCGCTGCCATCCAGGGTGAAATGCGCATGGCGGGTGGCCGCGCAATTGGGGATCAGCGCCACCGGCAGGTTGGCGGCGTGGGTCGGGTAATCCTTGATCTTGATGTCGAGCACGGTGGTCAGGCCGCCCAGGCCCTGCGCGCCGATGCCGAGTGCGTTGACCTTCTCGTAGAGCTCCAGGCGCAGCTCCTCGACGCGGTTGCTGGCGCCGCGCGCCTGCAGGTCGACGATGTCGATCGGCTCCATCAGTGCTTCCTTGGCCAGCAGCATCGCCTTCTCGGCGGTGCCGCCGATGCCGATGCCGAGCATGCCCGGCGGGCACCAGCCCGCGCCCATGGTCGGCACGGTCTTGAGCACCCAGTCGACGATCGAATCGGAGGGGTTGAGCATGGCGAACTTGCTCTTGGCCTCCGAGCCGCCGCCCTTGGCGGCGACGATCACCTCGACCGTATCGCCCGGCACGACCTTGACGTTGACCACGGCGGGCGTGTTGTCCTTGGTGTTCTGGCGCTTGCCGGCCGGATCGGCCAGCACGCTGGCGCGCAGCTTGTTGTCCGGATGGTTGTAGGCGCGGCGCACGCCTTCGTTGACCATGTCTTCCACGCCCATCGTGGCGTCGTCCCAGCGCACGTTCATGCCGATTTCGAGGAACACGGTGACGATGCCGGTGTCCTGGCAGATCGGTCGGTGACCCTCGGCGCACATGCGCGAATTGATCAGGATCTGCGCGATCGCATCCTTGGCCGCGGGCGACTGTTCGCGTTCGTAGGCGGCGGACAGATTCTTGATGTAGTCGACCGGGTGGTAGTAGCTGATGTATTGCAACGCGTCGGCGACGCTCTGGACGAGGTCTTCCTGCTTGATCGAAGTCACGGCGGGCTCTGGATGGCTTGCTGAAGGGCTTGCGGGGGAAACAACCCTGGCATTTTAAGGCAAAGTGCCCCGGCGGCCGCCGTGTCACGCCGGCACACCCTGTTCCGTCCTGGTCGATATGAACACCGACATCGTTTTCGAACAGCATCGCCCCCGCTTGTTCAGCCTTGCCTACCGCCTGCTGGGTATGCGCTCGGAGGCCGAGGACGTGGTCCAGGACGCCTGGCTGCGCTGGCACGCCAGCGACCAGGCGGGCATCCACGACCCAGAGGCCTGGCTGGTCACCGCCACTACCCGGATCGGCCTGGACCGCCTGCGCGCGGCACGGACCGCCCGCCGCCACTACACCGGCCCCTGGCTGCCCGAGCCGCTGGAGATCTCGGCCGAGGCGCAGGACCCGCAGGCCTTGCATGAACATAGCGAGGAAATCTCGCTGGCCTTGCTGACCCTGCTGGAGCGGCTGGGCCCGGACGAGCGCGCGGCGTTCCTGCTCAAGGAGGCCTTCGACTACGACTACGCGCGCATCGGCGAGCTGATCGGCCATGGCGAGGCCAACTGCCGGCAGATGGTGCACCGGGCGCGGCAGCGGCTGCGCGCCGCCCAACCGCGTTTCGCGGCGGATCGGCAGCGCCATCGCGAGCTGCTGGAGAAGTTCATGGCCGCCTCGCAGCAAGGTGACGCGGCGACGATCACTGCCCTGCTCGCGAGCAATGCGCGGATGGTGTCCGACGGCGGCGGCAAGGTCACCGCGACGATCCGCCCGCTGCGCGGCGCCGAACGCATCGCGCGGCTGTACTGGGCGGTGGCGCGGCGCGGGCTGGGCCTGCGTGCGCGGCTGGGCACGGTCAACGGCGAGCCGGCGATCCTGCGTTGGCATCCGGATGGCCGGTTGCAGTCGGCGACGGTGGCGGTGGTCGATGGCGATCGCATCGTCGAGCTGCTGACGGTGATGAATCCGGACAAGTTGGCTGGCTTTTCGCCGGGCGTTTAGGCGTTGCGCGCGTTTGTGCTCTTTTCGCTGCGATCGGATGGGCTCCGGGGTGGCCTATGGGCCTTCGGGGCGAATGTCCTCCGGCACCGGTAGAACCGGTGCCTCCTCCTTGATTTCGCCCCGAAGGCCCATAGGCCACCCCGGAGCCATCGGCTTGCGGACCAATGAGGAGCCACCTCCGGCGCCGTGCCCACAGCAGCCGAGCAGCGCGTTTGCACGATTTGGAAAGCCTTTGTTGAAGGGTGGCGAGGCGACGGCGGGGGATCGGCAAGTTGGCAGCGCGATCCGCCGCTGTCACGACGCGCGACGCTGCCGCGTCCTTGATGTTGAAAGCGACCATCACGGAAGCTCACCACAGGAAACCATCATGAAATTCCATCGCGTCGACTACACCCAGCAACTGCCCGCCGCCTTCAAGGGACTGGCCGGTGCCAGCGCGCAGGTCCACAACGGCGTCATCGGCGCGGAACTGGCCGAGCTGCTGTTCCTGCGCGTGTCGCAGATCAACGGCTGCGCCTATTGCCTGGACATGCACACCACCGCACTGGTGAATGCCGGCGTGGAACCGCGCAAGATCGCCACTGTTGCCGGCTGGCGCGAAAGCCGCTTCTTCGACGCGCGCGAACGGGCCGCGCTGGACTGGGCCGAGGCCTTGACCCGGCTGGCCGACGCGGCCCCGCCCGCCGATGCGCTGTATGAGGCACTGGCGGCGCAGTTCGACGAAAAAGGCATCGCCGAAGTCACCATGGCGGTGGCGGTGATCAACGCCTGGAACCGCCTGGGCGTGGGCCTGCAGCCCGAACTGGCGTAAGCCGGCCCCGGCCACGGCGGCAGCTTGCGCAGCTGCCGCCGGACCAACACGGCATCGACACATCCGCGCAATACGCGGCCATTAGCGTCGTCGCTCTCAGGCAAGGCTAAGGAGACGAGCGATGGACGACAAGCACGGGTTGCCGGTCCCCAACGGCGAGACCGACACGCTGCCGGTACCGGAACCCACCTTCGCTGGCGCACGCCACCGCCTGCTGATGTGCGCACCAATGCATTTCGCGGTCGACTACGTCATCAACCCCTGGATGGCCGCGCATGTGCACGCCGCCGATGGCCAGCGCGCGCAGGCGCAATGGCAGGCCTTGCGTGGGCAGCTGGCGATGCGCGCGGACATCGCCCTGATCGCGCCGGCACCGGGCTTGCCGGACCTGGTGTTCACCGCCAATGCCGGACTGGTGCACGGCAACGATTTCGTGCCCAGCCGTTTCCGTCACCGCGAACGCCGCGGCGAGGAACCGCTGTGCATCGACTGGTTCCGCCGCGCCGGTTTCCGCATCCGTCCGCTGCCGGAACCGCTGTCGTTCGAAGGCGCCGGCGATGCGCTGTTCGATCGCGGCCGCGAGCCGATGCTGTGGCTCGGCCACGGCCATCGCAGCGATGCCGCGGCGGCACCGGAACTGGAGCGCATGCTGGGCGTGGACGTGGTGCCGCTGCGCCTGGTCGATGCCCGCTTCTACCACCTGGATACCTGCTTCTGCCCGTTGCGCGACGGTCGCCTGCTGTACTACCCCGGCGCCTTCGACGAGGCCGCGCAGGCGCGGATCGCCGCGCGGGTGCCGCCACATCTGCGGATCGCGGTCGGCGAGCAGGATGCGCTGGCGTTCGCCTGCAATGCGGTGGACCTGGATGACGTCATCGTCCTGAACCGGGCGAGCGCGGCATTGCGGCAGGCGCTGGCCGGCTTCGGCTACGGCGTGGCCGAGACGCCGCTGGACGAATTCCTCAAGTCCGGCGGTTCGGCCAAGTGCCTGACCCTGCGCATGGACGAATGAGCAGTCGTCCTTGAGCAGCTTTGCCGCGGCCGTCACGATCGCGGCGCCACGATGGCGGCCCGAATCCGACCCAGGGCCTGCCATGTCCCGCAACACCCACAATGACGCCGCTGGCGCCCGCTCCGGCGAAGCCCGCTCCGATGAGCTCATCGGCAGCGATGCCGTGGTCAGCCTGGCCCGCGACGAACGCATCGAAGCCGGCGAAATCCTGGTCGAGGTCAAGGAGGGCGAGGTCACCTTGACCGGCGAGGTGCCACAGCAGCAGATGCGTGCCCTGGCCGAGCAATGCGTGGCCGCGTTGCCCGGCGTGCGCGGCGTGCGCAACCTGATCCGCTTCGACGACGGCGCCGATTCGTTCGGCCCGCGCGGTGCCGCGGTGCGCGGCCTGGACCCCGACGAATCGACCGGCCCGACCGAGGCTCCGCATGCCAGCAACGGGGGCAAGTCCGGCAAGGCCGGATGATGATGAGCGTCGCCGGCTGCGGCGACGGTCCGGCGGGCGCTGGAACGCAGCGGGCCGCCGGACCCACCCGGGGCGCGCCGGCCGGTGCCGCGCCCGCACGTTGAGTGGCCTCACAATGAGTCCATGAGTCCCGCCACCGCCTCCGCCCGCCAGCCCAGCCTGCGCGAGCGCTTCAACGCCATGCGCAACCTGCCGCCGTTCCTGCGGCAGATCTGGCAGGCCAGTCCTTGGCTGACCTCGGCCAGTCTCGGCCTGCGCCTGCTGCGCGCGCTGATGCCGGTGGCCACGCTGTACATCGGCAAGCTGATCATCGACGAGGCAATCCACCTGGCGCGGCTGCAGCCGCCGTTGCATGCGCTGGACGACGCGCTCGCCGGCGGCCAGCTCGATCGCGTGCTGGCCCTGCTGGCGCTGGAACTGGCCCTGGCGATCGGCTCGGACCTGCTGGGCCGGCTGGTCAGTTACGCCGACGGGCTGCTCACCGAGCTGTTCACCAACGCGACCAGCGTGCGCCTGATGGAACACGCCGCGCAGCTGGACCTGGAGGACTTCGAGGATCCCGAACAGCAGGACCGGCTGGATCGCGCGCGGCGCCAGACGATGGGCCGGATGAACCTGATGAGCCAGTTGTTCGGCCAGTTGCAGGACGCGATCACGGTGGTGAGTTTCGCGATCGGCCTGATGGTCTTCGCCCCGTGGCTGATCGCCTTGCTGGCGGTGGCGCTGGTGCCGGCCTTCGTCGGCGAATCGCATTTCAACGCGCTGGGCTATTCGCTCAATTACCAGTGGACGCCGGAGCGGCGCCAGCTCGACTACCTGCGCCAGGTCGGCGCCAGCGTGGAGACGGCCAAGGAGGTGAAGATCTTCAACCTCCATCGCTTCCTGATCGAGCGCTACCGCACGCTGGCCGAGCGTTTCTATCGCGCCAACCGCGAACTGGCCCGCCGGCGCGCGATCTGGGGAACCCTGCTTGCCGCGTTGGGCACGCTGGCCTATTACATCGCCTACGCCTACATCGCCTGGCGCACGATCCGCGGCGACTTCAGCATCGGCGACCTGACCTTCCTGGCCGGAAGTTTCCTGCGCCTGCGCCAATTGCTGGAAGGCTTGCTGATCGGCTTTTCGCAGGTCGCGGGCCAGGCGCTGTACCTGGACGATCTGTATTCCTTCTTCGAGATCAAGCCGGAAATCGCCTCGCGCCCGGACGCGATCGCGGTGCCGCGGCCGATCGCGCGCGGCTTCGTGTTCGAGAACGTGGGCTTCCGCTACGCCGACGCCGAGAACTGGGCGGTGCGGCACCTGGATTTCGAACTGCGCGCCGGCGAAGTGCTGGCCCTGGTCGGCGAGAACGGTGCCGGCAAGACCACCCTGGTGAAACTACTGGCGCGCCTGTACGACCCGGACGAGGGCCGCATCCTGCTCGATGGCCGCGACCTGCGCGATTACGACCTGGACGACCTGCGCGCGAACCTCGGAGTGATTTTCCAGGATTTCGTGCGCTACCACCTCAGCGCCGGCGAGAACATCGGGGTCGGCCGCGTCGAGTCGATGCACGACCACGCGCGCATCGAGGCGGCCGCGCACCGTGCGCTCGCCGATGAAGTCATAGACGCATTGCCGCAGCGCTACGCGCAGTTGATCGGCCGCCGCTTCAAGACCGGCGTGGACCTGTCCGGCGGGCAATGGCAGAAGATCGCCATCGCCCGCGCCTACCTGCGCGATGCGCAGGTGATGATCCTGGACGAGCCCACCGCCGCGCTGGATGCGCGCGCCGAGTTCGAGGTGTTCCAGCGCTTCAAGGAGCTGTCGGACAACCGCACCGCGGTGCTGATCTCGCACCGCTTCTCCAGCGTGCGCATGGCCGACCGCATCCTGGTGCTCGCCGACGGCCGCATCGAAGCCAGCGGCACGCACGCCCAGCTGATGGCGCAGGGCGGCCGCTATGCGGAGCTGTTCGAACTGCAGGCCGCCGGCTATCGTTGAGCGCCGGCGATGACCTTTGGGAGAGGTGCCGCGCCGCTGCCCATCGTACGCTCCGCCTTTCCGACGACCGAGGATGTCCGCATGCCCCTGGCCGCCCCACCGCGCCCGTTCCGCCTTGCTTCCCTCGCCTGCTGCCTGGTCCTGTCCGTGGCCGGCTGCAGCAAGGATCCCGACGATGCAGTCAAGTCGCCCACCGGCCAGAGCGCGGCCGCCGCGCAGCCGCGCCCGCTGGCCAGCCAGGCCGGGCAGATCCAGGTTCGCGAACTGGCCACCGGCCTGCGCCATCCCTGGGGACTGGCGCTGCTGCCCGACGGCGGTTTCCTGGTCACCGAACGGGTCGGCACGCTGCGCCGGATCGGTGCCGATGGCCAGGTGTCCGCGCCGCTGGCCGGCGTCCCGACAGTGTTCGCGCGTGGCCAGGGTGGCCTGCTCGACGTGGCGCTGGCGCCGGACTTCGCGCAGAGCCGGCGCATCTACCTCAGCTATGCCGAACCCGGCGAAGGCGTGCTGGCCGGCACTGCGGTGGCACGCGCGGTGCTCGACGCACAGGGCCTGAGCCAGGTCGAGGTGATCTACCGGCAGGAACCGAAGGTCGATACCGAAAACCATTTCGGCTCGCGCCTGGCCTTCGACGGCCAGGGCCATCTCTTCATCAGCCAGGGCGAGCGCACACTGCGCACGATGGCCCAGGACCTGGGCAAGCTGCAGGGCAAACTGGTGCGACTGAACCTGGACGGCAGCGTGCCGACCGACAATCCCTTCGTCGGCCAGGACGGTGCGCGCGCGGAGATCTGGAGCTACGGGCACCGCAATTCGCAGGGGCTGGCGTTCGATCCGCGCAGCGGCAAGCTGTGGGAGACCGAGCACGGGCCGCGCGGCGGCGACGAAATCAACCTGCCCGAGCCGGGCCGCAACTACGGCTGGCCGCTGATCACCTACGGCATCGATTACTCGGGCCAGCCGATCGCCGAAGCGGTCGGCCAGGCTCGCGAAGGCCTGGAGCAGCCCTACCACTACTGGGCCAAGTCGCCGGGGGTCAGCGGACTGGCGTTCTATACCGGCCATCCGGGCAGCGCCTGGAACGACAGCCTGTTCGTCGGCTCGCTGGCCGAGCGCAATCTGATCCGGCTCAGCCTGGATGGCGAGCGCATCGTCGGTGAAGAACGCCTGCTCGGCGAACTGGAACAGCGCGTGCGCGACGTGCGCGTCGGGGCCGACGGCAAGGTGTATGTGTTGACCGACGAAGAGGAAGGACAGCTCTTGCAGCTCAGCCCGCCGAAGGCGAGCTGAGCGGCGGGTAGCCGCTGACCGCCGCTGTAGGAGCGGCTTCAGCCGCGACCGCGCGGGCTGGCAGCGCATGGGGTCGCGGCTGAAGCCGCTCCTGCATTGGGCTTGCCAGCCCAGCCGGTCGGTTAATGAGAGCTTCTCTCATCTGGGGTACAATCGGTTCGGTTTCCTCCCCCTATCGAATCCCGGCATGTCTTCTGCTTTCGGCGCCGAAACGGTGCTCGAGGTCCGGCACTGGACCGACGACTATTTCAGTTTCACGACCACCCGCGACAGTGGGTTCCGCTTCGAGAACGGCCAGTTCGTGATGATCGGCCTGGAGACCGAGGCGCGGCCGCTGTTGCGCGCCTACTCCATCGCCAGCGCCAACTGGGAAGAACGGCTCGAGTTCTTCAGCATCAAGGTGCCCAACGGCCCGCTGACCTCGCGGCTGCAGCACATCAAGCCGGGCGACCAGGTGCTGGTCGGCAAGAAGCCCACCGGCACGCTGCTGATCAGCGACCTGCACCCGGGCCGCCATCTGTACCTGCTGGGCACTGGCACCGGCATGGCGCCGTGGCTGTCGGTCATCAAGGATCCGGAAACCTACGAGCGCTTCGACAAGGTGATCCTCACCCACGGCGTGCGCTTCGAAAAAGACCTGGCCTACCGCGAATATTTCGAGCAGGAACTGCCGGCCCACGAGTTCCTCGGCGAGACGATCCGCGAGAAGCTGCTGTACTACCCGGCGGTCACCCGCGAAGCCTTCCCTAACCGCGGCCGCCTGACCGAGCTGCTCGAGAACGGCCAGATGCAGCGCACGCTGGGGCTGCCGCCGCTGGACGTGGCCAACGACCGTTTCATGATCTGCGGCAGCCCGCAGATGCTGGCCGACCTGCGCGGCGTGCTCGACGCGCGCGGCTTCCAGACCTCGCCGCGCATCGGCACGCCGGGCCACTACGTGTTCGAGCGCGCGTTCGTCGAGAAATGACCCACGCCAGCGCCTCACTGTAGGAGCGGCTTCAGCCGCGACCGTGATGCCCCGGAGCGCGACGCATATGGGCCGCCATGGGTCGCCCGCAAAGTCCACGCCGTGGCCTGAGGCTTGATGGGGTCGCGGCTGAAGCCGCTCCTACAACGGCGGCTTCAACCCAGCAGTTTCTCGATATCGCCAGCCAGCTTCTCCGGCGCGGTAGCCGGCGCGTAGCGCGCGTGCACCTGGCCCTGGCGGTCGACCAGGAACTTGGTGAAGTTCCACTTGATCTGCGCGCTGCCCAGCACCCCGCGCCGCTCGCGCTGCAGCCAGTGCCATAGCGGATCGGCGCCGGCGCCATTGACCTCGATCTTGCGCGACAGCGGGAAGTCCACGTCGTACTCCAGCGAGCAGAAGGCACCGATGGCCTCGTCGCTGCCCGGCTCCTGCTGCCCGAACTGGTTGCACGGGAAGCCGATCACCCCCAGCCCGCGTTCGCGATAGCTGCGCCACAGCGCCTGCAGCCCGGCGTATTGCGGGGTGAATCCGCAGCGCGAAGCCACGTTGACCAGCAGCAGCGCCTGGCCGCGGTACGCCGCCAGCGAGTGCTCAGCGCCGGCCGCGTCGTGGTAACCGAAATCGTAGGCAGTGGCCACGTCACACCTCATCGCGATCGACGCCCGAGCATAGCCCGGGCGATCCGGTTTCGATATCGAAGCCGACGTTGAATCGGGCGCCGGCCGGCGGCACTATCGCCGGGGCCAGGCCTTGCCACCCGCCACGCTGGAGTCGCGCATGCCGCAGTCCCTCGACCCCGCTGCCCTGTCCGTCGCCGGCTTCACCCACATGCGCGTGGTGCTCGGCATGGTCGTCGGCCTGGGGCTGACCCATTTGCTGCGCCAGTTCGCCCGCATGATCGAGCACCCCGGGCGCAAGCGCGTCTATTGGGTGCACCTGGTCTGGGTGCTGTCGATGTTCTTCTACCTGCTGTCGTTCTGGTGGTGGGAGTACCGGCTCTCGCACCTGGTGCACTGGAATTTCAACCTGTACCTGTTCGTCACCTTGTACGCGCTGCTGCTGTACCTGCTGTGCACCCTGGTGTTTCCCGAGAACATCGACGAATACGCCGACTGGCGCGACTACTTCTACAAGCGGCGGGCCTGGTTCTTCGGGCTGCTGGCGCTGGCCTATGCCGTGGACCTGGGCGATACCCTGGTCAAGGGCCAGGACTATTTCGCCCAGTTCGGGCCGGAGATGTGGCTGCGCAGCCTGGCCTACGTCGCATTCAGCCTCGGCGCCATCGCCACCACCAACCGGCGCTACCACGCGTTCTTCGCGCTGGCCGGGCTGGCCTACCAGCTGTCCTTCATCGCCCGCCAATTCGAGGTGCTATAGGGTCGCAGGCAGGGACGCGGCGGCGGGTCGCATGTCTTTCGTCACGGGCGGCGCGGCGCCGGCTTCGGGTAGCCTCGGGGTTTTATCGCTACTGGAGCTTCGCTTGACCACCCGCCTCGCCCTGGCCTTGGCCGCCTCGCTCGGACTGGCCGCACCCGCCTTCGCCCAGACCGCCGTCACCACCATGACCGCCACCGCCGCCAGCGCCACGCCCGCCTCGGCCAATCCGTTCTTCAGCGAAAGCCCGCTGCCGCTGCACTACCCGCAGTTCGACAAGATCAAGGACAGCGATTTCGCGCCGGCCTTCGACGCAGGCATGGCCGAGCAGTTGAAGGAAGTGGAAGCGATCGCCAACCAGAAGGCCAAGCCGACCTTCGACAACACCATCATCGCGATGGAGAAGAGCGGCCAGGTACTGGACCGCGCCACCACGGTGTTCTTCAACCTGGTCGGCACCGACACCAACGACACCCGCAAGCAGCTGCAGGCCGACTATTCGGCCAAGTTCGCCGCGCACCGCGACGCGATCTCGCTCAACGGCAAGCTGTTCGCGCGCATCCAGGCGCTGTACGACCAGCGTGACCAGCTGGGCCTGGACGCCCAGGGCGTGCGCCTGGTCGAGAAGTACTACACCGATTTCGTGCGCGACGGCGCCAAGCTGTCCGACGCCGACAAGGCCACGCTGAAGTCGATGAACGCCGAGCTCGCGCGCCTGGGCACGCAGTTCAGCCAGAACGTGCTGGCCGAAGTGAACGCCTCGGCCGTGGTCGTGGACGACGTCAAGCAGCTCGATGGCCTGTCCGAAGAGCAGATCGCCGCCGCCGCCGAAGCGGCCAAGGCGCGCAAGCTCGACGGCAAGTACGTCATCGCCCTGCTCAACACCACCGGCCAGCCGCCGCTGGCGCAGTTGAAGAACCGCGAGTTGCGCCAGAAGATCCACGAGGCATCGGTGGTGCGCGGCAGCCGCGGCGGCGAGTTCGACAACACCGCACTGGTCGCGCGGATCATGAAGCTGCGCGCCGACAAGGCCAAGCTGCTGGGCTTCCCGAACTACGCCAGCTACTCGCTGGAGAACCAGACCGCCAAGACCCCGGAAGCGGTCAATGCGATGCTCGGCCAGCTCGCTCCGGCCGCGGTGGCCAACGCCAAGCGCGAAGCCGCCGACCTGCAGGCGATGATCGACAGCGAGCAGAAGGCCGCGCACAAGCCGACCTTCAAGCTCGAAGCATGGGACTGGGCGTTCTATAGCGAAAAGGTCCGCCAGGCCAAGTACAAGTTCGACGAGTCCCAGCTCAAGCCGTATTTCGAATACAAGAACGTGCTGGAGAACGGCGTGTTCTTCGCCGCCAACCAGGAATACGGGCTGACCTTCAAGGAACGCCACGACCTGCCGAAGTACCGCGACGACATCCTCGTCTACGACGTGTTCGACGCCGACGGCAAGCAGCTGGCGATCTTCATCCATGATCCGTATGCACGCGCCTCCAAGCGCGGCGGCGCCTGGATGAACTCGTATGTCTCGCAGTCCGCGCTGACCGGCGACAAGCCGGTGGTCGCCAACCACCTCAACATCCCCAAGCCGCCGACCGGCCAGCCGACCCTGCTGACCTGGGACGAGGTCACCACGATGTTCCATGAATTCGGCCATGCGCTGCACGGCATGTTCTCGGACGTGAAGTACCCGTACTTCTCCGGCACCGCGGTGCCGCGCGACTTCGTCGAGTTCCCCTCGCAGGTCAACGAGATGTGGGCCGACTGGCCGTCGATCCTGAAGAACTACGCCAAGCACTACCAGACCGGCGCGGCGATGCCGCAGGCACTGCTGGACAAGGTGGTGGCCGCGGCCAAGTTCAACCAGGGCTTTGCCACCACCGAGTACCTGGGCGCGGCGATGCTGGACCAGAACTGGCACCAGCTGAGCGCCGACCAGATCCCGGATGCGGCCGGCGTGATGCCGTTCGAGGCGCAGTCGCTGGCCCAGGACGGCATCGCCTATGCACCGGTGCCGCCGCGCTACCGCACGCCGTATTTCAGCCACATCATGGGCGGCTATGCGGCCGGCTACTACGCCTACATCTGGTCCGAGGTGCTGGACGCCAACACCCAGCAGTGGTTCCGCGAACACGGCGGCCTGAGCCGCGAGAACGGCGACCACTTCCGCCAGACCCTGCTCTCGCGCGGCGGCAGCGCCGATGCGATGGTGCTGTTCCAGAACTTCGCCGGCCACGCGCCGAAGATCGAGCCGTTGCTCGAGAAGCGCGGCCTGACCGGTGCCGGTGGCGACGGCGAACAGCCCAAGCCGGAACCGCAGGCGAAGTAAACCCGTTGCACCCGGCGCCGCCTCATGGGGGCGGCGCCGGCTTCGCCCGCTGCACGCACGCGGAGCCACACCAATGAAGCCCGATCTCGTTGTGCGCAGTCTGTTGTGGTTGATGCTCGCCTGCTCGGTTGCATCGATCGGCGACGCGTTAGCCGCACGACCGCCGGTGGTGCAGTCGCTGGACGTGGCCATCCCGTTCGCCCCGGCCCTGGCGCAGATCGGCGACCGGCCATGCCTGGTGTACGAACTGCATCTCAGCAATTTCGCCCGCGAGCCCGCGACGGTGCAGGACCTCGCGGTGCTGGACGGCGAGCGTCCGCTGCTGGCACTCGACGCCGCGGCGGTCTCGGCACATGCCAGACAGACGCCGGATACGCCCGGCCAAGCCGCCCACGCCGGCGCCCTGACGCTCGCGCCACTCGCGCGCGGCGTGGTCTATCTGTCGGTGCCCGTCACCGCGCAGCAAGCGCCGTCATCGCTGCGGCATCGGCTGACCGTGTCGGTCGGCGATGCGGACACGACGATCACCACCGGCCCGGTGGCCGTGTCCCGACAACGCCCCGTCGTGTTGTCGCCGCCGCTGCGCGGTGGACCGTGGGCGGCCGCCTACGATCCGGCGCTGCCGCTCGGGCATCGCCGCTATCTCTATGCGGTGGCGGGCCAGGTCCGGATTCCCGGCCGGTTCGCGGTCGACTGGTTCGCGGCCGGCCCGTTGTCGGCGGAGACCGGCGCCCGCGCCGCCGACGGCAGCGGCGCGCCGGTGCTGGCGGTGGCCGATGCGCGCGTGGCCGCCACGCGCGACGACGTCGCCGACCCCGCCAAGGATCAGCCGAGAACCCGCGCCGCGCTCGGCGACGCCAGCGGCAACTACATCGCGCTCGATCTCGGCGACGGCCGCTACGCGTTCTACGAACACCTCCAGCAGGGCCTGCGCGTGCGCCCTGGCGAGCGCGTGCGGCGCGGCCAGGTCATCGCGCGGCTTGGCACCACCGGCCAGGCCCCACGACCGCACCTGCATTTCCACGTCAGCGATGCGCCCTCCCCGCTGGACGCCGAGGGCCTGCCGTTCGCGCAATCGGGCTACACCCAGACCGGCCGCTTCGATTCGATCTTCGAGGTAGGCCAGGACCACCCGTGGCAGGCCACCGACCGTGCACACATCGATGCCGCACACGCGCGCCTGCCGGAACCCAACGCCGTGGTGATGTTCGACCCGGCCGGCCGCTGACCCGGCGGTGGCGCGAGCGGGCCGCCGGCCTCAGCCGCGCGGGTGCACCACCACCGTCGCGGTCATGCCCGCCGCCAGCACCGTGCCTGGCGGCAGATGGTCGGCATCGATGTGGATGCGCACCGGGATGCGCTGCGCCAGCCGCACCCAGTTGAAGGTCGGGTCGACGTTGGCCAGCAAGTCGCCGCCGGCGGCGTTGTCGCTGTCGGTGATGCCGCGCGCGATGCTGTCGATGGCGCCGGGCAGTTGCGCACCGCCACTCATCAGGCGCACCTCGACCGGATCGCCGACGTGCAGCGCCGGCAGCTTGGTTTCCTCGAAATAGCCGTAGATCCAGAACGAGTGCTGATCGATCAGGGCCACCCGCGCGGCGCCGGCATTGGCGTAGTCGCCGATGCGCACGTCCAGGTTGGTGACGTAGCCGTCGACCGGTGCCCGCACTTCGGTGCGCGCCAGGTTGAGCTCGGCGGCGGCCAGCGCGACCTGCGCCTGGGCGACGGCGGCGATCGTCTGTTGCTGCGCGGCGCTGGCCTGGCGCTGGCTGGCATGGGCCTGTTCGACCCCGGCGCGCGCGGCGTTGGCGGCGGCCAGCGCGTCGCTGCGCGCCTCGTCGGAAATCAGACTGCCCTGGATGCGCTCGCGGCGTTCGTACTGGGTCTGGTACTTGCTCAGGTTTGCCGCCTGCTCGGCGGCACTGGCGCCGGCGGCCTGGATGCTGGCACCGGCGGCGCGCGCGGCCGCCTCGGCGGCTTCCAGGTTGGCGCGCGCCTTGTCGCGCTCGAAGGTATAGCGGCTCTGGTCGATCACGAACAGCAGCTCGCCGCGCTTGACCTGTTGGTTGTCGCGCACCGCCACCTGGGTGACCAGGCCGGAGACATCCGGCGCGATGCGCACGACTTCGGCGCGCACGCGGCCGTCGCGGGTCCAGGGGGAATACATGTAGTGCTTCCACAACGCGGTCGCCACCGCGATCGCGATCAGCACCACCACGGCGGTCAGGGCGAAGCGCAACACAGACAAGGTACGGGCATTCATGGGGGCGGGACTCAGAGCAGGAGCAGCGCAGCGCTGCCGAACAGGAGAAAGAAGATGGCGATGCGGAACAGCGACGGGTGCCAGACGTAGCGATACAGGTGATAGCGGCCTGCGACCGCGTCCAAGGCCCAGAACACGCCGAGCATGGCGAGGAACAGCACCATCACGGCCGGCACGAGGGTGCCGCCGAAGGCGATTTCACGAGGCATGGGGAATCTCGGTGGGGGCGCGATCGCCGGCACGGGCGGCGCTGGGCAGGTAGCGGGCCATGACCGACTCTTCGTCGACCAGACCGAGGCGGATCAGGTGCAAGTGCTCGCCGACCAGGCGCACGCCATCCGACGCGGCGGGGCATTCGCGCGCGCGGGCGAGCGCGTCCTCGACCTCGGCGCGCGCGATCGCGTAGCTATCGGTCGAAGGACGCTCGAAGAACCGGCCCAACGCGTGCACCGCGCGATCCACCGCCGCGTCCAGGCCAGCCGGCAGCGGCTGCTCCTGCCGGTCGTGGCGCAGTTCGATGATGGCCCGGCCGGTTTCGTGCACGGCCAACGCCCAGGCCAGCAGCAGGCGCGACTCCTCGCTGCCGGCTTCGGTCTGGCCGACGATCTGGTGGAACAGGTCGCGGTTGACGCTTTCGAAGCGGTAGCGCAGGCCCGGCAGCGGTGCCTCGGCAGCCAATGCGACCTGTCCGCGCAGGGCGGCCAGCTGGCGCCGCCGCAGCCAGGCACTGCCGATCGCCGGCGGCACCAGTACGAACATCAGCACCACCGCGGACAGGCCGAGGATCTGCGCGATGGCATCGTTGATGAAGTGCAGCGGGTTGAACACCATCGGGTTGGACAGCGCCAGGATGTAGGCCAGGCCCATGCACCAGCCCAGCCCGAACAGCGACAGCGCCGGCCGCGTGAACAGGTAGGCGCCCAGCATCAGGCACGGCAGCAGGCAGGCGACCAGCAGTGCGAAGCCGTCGATGCGGGTCAGCACGAGGAAGACACAGGCAAAGCCGAGCACCATGCCGGCCAGGTAGCCGGCGGCGACGCGGATAGTGGTGCGGATCGGCCCGGGCGCAGTCGCGAACAAGCCTGAAAAGATTGTCGCCAGCAGCATCGCGTTGGCGCCCATCGGCCAGGCGCTGCCGATCCAGAACAGCGCCAGCAAGGCCATGGTGATCACCGTGCGCACCGCGGCCAGTGCCGCGCCGGCGCGATCGTTGCCGCGCACGAAGCGGGCGCGCTCCAGCACCGGCCCCTTTACGCGGTCGCCGCGCAGGTCCAGCTGCGAGGCCACGTATTGCTCCAGTTCGCGCGCGAAACGCCGCACGAGCCCGGTGCCGACGTCGAAGTCTTCGGCCTGGCCCGCCGGCACGTTCGCGCGCAGCACCTGGCTGAGGGCCGCCATCGCGTGGCGCGCCGCGCGCAGGCGCCGCAGCAGGCTACGCGAGGGCGTGGCGGCTTCGCCTTCGCCCAAGGCGTCGCCCAGCGGGCGGTACAGCGCGATCAGCGCGGCCGCCGTCGCTTCGCCGCCGGCACGCTGCAGCCGGTTGAGCAGATGATGCAGCGACTGGAAGCTGGTGGACACGGCCATGAAGCGTTGGTTGGCCAGTTCCATGTGGGCGCTGCGGCCACGCGCCTGCGGGTCTTCGAAGATCACCGAGGAGCGCAGGTCTTCCAGGGCCACCGCGTCGCGCACGAAGCGCAGGTGCGCGCGCTCCATGTCCGCGCGCGGGATCGCGCCGGCGGTGCTGCCCTGCATGAAGGCGATGAAATGCCGGTATTGTTCGCGCGCGGTGCGCCGCAAGGTGTCGCGCAGGCGCACCGGGAACACGGTGTCGCTGACCACCGCGCTGACCAGCAGGCCGAGCATCAGCTCGGTGATGCGCGCCACCGCCGAGTCGAACACGCCGCCAGGTTGTTCGATCACCGGCAAGGCGATGATCGCGGCGGTGTAGCCGGCCAGCACGAAGGCGTAGGACTTGAAGTTGCGGTATAGCGTGGCGCCGCCGGCGCACAGGCCGACCCACAGCGCCATCGCGCCCAGGAACAGCACGCGCTGCTGCGGGAAGGCGGCCACGATCATCAGCGCGGCCGCTGCGCCGGCGAAGGTGCCGAGCACGCGGTAGAAGCTCTTGGCCAGCACCATGCCGGCCTGGCGGTGCATGACGATGATGGTGGTCATCGCGGCGGTATTGGGCGACGGCAGTTGCAGGCGCATGGCCAGCCACAGGGCCAGGAAATACGCCAGCAAGGTGCGCGCGACGAACAGCCAGGCATCGCCTTCCTCGAACAGGAAACGGCGCAGGGCCTCGCGTTGCGGCGGGATGGCGGGAATCGTGGCGGTGGACATGGGGGAGTGGGCGGTAGTGCGGACGGCGGGCGTGGTCAGAGGTCTTCCATGCCTTCGAGCATTTTCTTCAGCAGTTTTTCGAGCCTGGCCTGTTCGCCGTCTTCCAGGCCGGAGACTTCCGCGTCGAGCAGCACGCAGATTTCCGGCAGCATGCGTTCGATCAGCAGTACGCCTTCGCGCTCCAGGCTGAGGATCACCTTGCGGCGGTCCTGCGGGTCGGCGCCGCGGACGATCAGTCCTTTCTCGCAAAGCTGGTCGGTCAGGCGAGTAACGTTGGCCGACTTCTCGCCGGCCGCCTCGGCGACTTCGCCGGGCGTCAGCGACTGGTCCGGCGTGCCGTACATCATCATCAACACGTCGTATTCGGGATGGCTGATGCCGTAGGGCTTGAGCAGGCTGTTGGCGTTGGCGTGGATGCGCTTGTAGAGGTGCTTGATCAGCCGCACGAGCACGGCCGGTTCGCGCGGGAACGGCGGATAGCGCTCGCAGGTGACGGCCAGGCGCCGTTCGGTGGGATCGAAGCTGCCCATGCAGGGGTCCAGGGTTGTGCCAGACCCATATATTACACTTATGTACTATCTGTTTGTGAATATATGCTTGCCGTCGCGGTGCGCAGCGGAGGCGGTCGTGTCCCTAGGCCGGGACACGCCTGCCGCTCGCAAGCGCCGCCAAACGGCGCCGGCTACCGCGGTGCCCTGTAGCCCCCAGGCACACCCTCCGGCGACAACACCAACTGCCACAACTGCGCATGCCGGCAGCGGAAGCTGGCCATCGAGCCGGCCAGGTAGAACCGCCACATCCGCCGGAAGCGCTCGTCGTAGCGCGCGTCCAGCCGCTCCCAGGCGGCTTCCACATTGGCCCGCCACGCCTGCAGCGTCAGGTCATAGTCGGCGCCGAAGCTGTGCCAGTCCTCCATCACGAACAGGCCTTCGCTGGCCTGCGCGATCTGCCGCTCGGACGGCAACAACGAATTCGGGAAGATGTAGCGCGCGATCCACCGATCGGTGCGGTGGCGGCTGACGTTGGTGCCGATGGTGTGCAACAGGAACAAACCTTCCGGCGCCAGGCAGCGCCGCGCAACCTCGAAATAGCGCCGATAGTTCTTGTCGCCGACGTGCTCGAACATGCCGACCGAGAATACCGCGTCGAAGCGCTCGTCCAGTTCGCGGTAATCCTGCAGGCGGATCTCGATCGGCAAGCCCTGGCACAGCCGCCGCGCGAACTCGGCCTGCTCTTCGGAAATGGTGATGCCCACGCCACTGACACCGTAGCGCTCGGCGGCGAACTTGAGCGCCTCGCCCCAGCCACAGCCGATGTCGAGCACGTGCTGGCCGGCATGCAACCCGAGCTTGCGGCAGATCAGGTCCAGCTTGGCTTCCTGCGCCGCATCCAGATCGCGCGCCTGCGCCCAGTAGCCACAGCTGTAGACCAGCCGCCTGCCCAACATCGCCTGGTAAAGATCGTTGCCGAGATCGTAATGACGCCGGCCCACTTCGTAGCTGCCGCGCCCGGCCTGCAGATTGAACAGGCGCGCGCGCAAGGCATCGCGGATCTCGCCAAACCCATGCACGCGCTCATCCAGCCGCGCACGCATCAGGTGCAGCAGAAACACATCCAGCGCGACCGCATCCCACCAGCCGTCCATGTAGCTCTCGCCCAGGCCCAGCGAACCTTGCGCAAGCACGCGTGCGTAGAAACGCTCGTCATGGACCTGGATGTCCTGGGGACGATGTCCGCCGACCGCCACGCCCGCTTCGGCGAGCAGGTTCTCGACGCGGTGGCGCAGGCGCTCGGGCATGGCGTCCTCTGGCGACTAGTGTGCGAAAAGGTCCGCGTAGGCGGGGTCCACCACCGGCAGCAGCACCGCCGCCGGCACATCGACGGTCTGGGTACCGTCCGAATAAGGGCCGACCTGGTACGGCGGGAAGACGAAGCGCAGCGCGGCGATCTTGCCCGCCCCATCCAGCAGCGGCACGAACTGGTCGAAGTTGGCAGCCTGCGCACCGGTGCCGTCGGCGATCATCTTGTCCGCGCTCTTGAGCCATTCGGCAGCCTCTTCCGGCGCCAGCTTGTCGGCCTCGGCACGCTGCTGGGCGCCCTCGTGCAGGCGCGCGGCGACATACTGGCCGATGCTGGACCAGCCCTGTTCGGCCGGGATCAGCTTCTGCGCGGTCAGCATTTCCTGCCGCTGCGGCAGCCAGACGAAGCGCGCCACCAGCGGTTCGCCGTGCGCGCCACCGGTATAGCGGCTGCCGTCGGCGGCCACCGCCACGATGGCGGGCTGGTCGACGACCGTTTCAAACGCCAGCGAAAGCTCGTAGGGGGCGGTCGGCTTGTCGTTGCCCAGCCCGTCCACCGCGTGCATGAGTTCGGCCCGCGCGGCTGCGGCGTATTCGCCCACCGCCTGTGCCAGCCCCGGGTAGCGCGCCACGTCCGGCGGATAGCTGATACCGACCACGTAGGCCGGGGTGTTCTCGATGACGTCTTTCAGCTCGCCGCCGGGCGGCGCCGGCTCCGGGAGCGGCGCCGGCAATCCATCGGCAGGCGCCTGGCCCGGCGCGGCGGTGGGCGGAACGCCAGCGGCGCCATCCGGCTCGCGCCGGCAACCGTCCAGCAAGCCGACGCCCGCGATGGCCAACACGCCCCACAGCACTGCCCTGCCGGCAGGAAACCCTTGCATATCCAGCTCCTTGATCATCGATCCGCTCAGCCCAGCAGCGTCGCCAGTTCCGGGTGACGCTGGAAATACTGCGCCGCGTAGGCACAGTCAGGTCGCACCTTGTAGCCCTCGGCGCGGGCGAAATCCAGCGCTTTCCGCACCAGGGCGGCGGCCACCCCGCGGCCGCCGATCGCCTGCGGCACGCCGGTATGGACGATCCGGACCACGCCGTCGCGCAACTCGTAGAGCAGTTCGGCCTCGTGGCCTGCCACGGACGTGGAGAAACGCCCTTCGGCCGGTTGGTGGCGGATATCCGGTTCGATCGGCAGTGGTTCGGTCTGGGTCATGCGGGCTCCCCTGGCGGTGCCGACATTCTGGTCAAGGCCGTGCCATTCCGGCGTGAAGCCCACGGGCGCAAGGCGACGCAGCGCGTCACTTTCCGGCGCTCAAGTCCTGTCCGCGGCGGCCGATATCGACTGCGGAAGGAGATTCCCGGTTGGCACGGGATTTGCGGCTTCCGTCACAACACTCCAGGGGCGTCCGACCATGAGCATCGACATCACTCCGCGCAATACCGACACCGACAGCTCGCTGCTTGAGGGGCTTTTCCAGCTCGTTGTGGCCGGCCACACCGGCGGTCACGAGTTCGATCAACTCACCAATGCGGTCTACGAGCGCCTGCAGGACGCCTACGCCGCGCAGGACGGCAAAGCCGACACCCTTTTCAGCCGCACCGCGGCCTGAGCCAGGTAAGGGGGGGCCGTCCGCTGCGGCGGGCGGTTCCCCCTCGCATCGGCGGGCTCAGCCCCCCAACGGGCGCGGCGAACCCAGCGCCTGCAGGAACATCGGGATCACGCCCGGTTCCATCGCCACCATGAACAGCACGCCGAAAGCGGCGCCGGCCAGGTGCGCGCTGTGGTTGATGCGATCGCCGCCGCGGCGGTCCATCCAGATGCTGTAGCCGACGTAGAACACCGCATAGATGATCGCCGGCACCGGCAGGAAGAACACGAAGATCCACGTCCACGGCGACAGCAGGATGTAGGCGAACAGCACCGCCGACACCGCGCCGGAAGCGCCCAGGCTCAGGTAGTTGGGGTTCTTCTGGTTCTTCAGGTAGCTCGGCAGGATCGAGACCACCAGCGCCGCCAGATAGAACAGCGGATAGGTCAGCACGCTGCCGGTGAGTTGCGTCATCACCCCTTCGATCGGCCGCCCGAAGAAGAACAGCGTGATCATGTTGAACAGCAGGTGCGAGAAGTCGGCGTGGATGAAACCGTAGGTCAGCAGCCGGTCGTACTGGCGATGGCGATCGATCGCCGGCGGCCACAGCACCAGGCGGTCGGCGAGCTTGCGATTGTTGAGCGCCATCCAGGAAACGATGGCGGTGACGGCGATCAGGAGCAGCGTGATCATCAGTAATCTCAGGCCAAGCGGTAATGGTCCACGACGCGGTAGCGGCGTGCGTAAAGGCCGAACGCGAGCGCGGCCAGGAAAGCGAATGCGGCGAAGAAGAACATCAGGAATGCCGCTTCGCTCAAGCCGGTGCGGTCGATATGGCCGGTGACCGTTTCGTTGCGCACCGCCACGTTCGACAACAACACCCACAGATTGCCGACAGTGGTGGTCAGGTTCCAGAAGCTCATCACCACGCCCTTCATCGAAGCCGGCGCCTGGCTGTAGGCGAACTCCAGGCCGGTCGCCGACACCAGCACTTCGCCGAAGGTCAGCAGCGCATACGGCAGGATCTGCCAGGCGATATGCATCGCATCGCCGCCGTCCATCACCACCTGGATCGCGCCCACCACCACCCAGGCCAGGCCGCTGAAGGCGATGCCGGCGGTCATCTTGCGCAGCGCGGTCGGCTCATAGCCGAATTTGCGCAGCAACGGATACAGCACCAGGTTGTTGAAGGGGATCAGGATCATCACCAGCGCCGGATTCAGCGCCTGCATCTGCGAGGCGGTGAACCACGCCGGCATCGTCATGCTCCGGCCCTGCAGCACCCAGGTCGAGGCCTTCTGGTCGAACAGCGAGAAGAACGGCGTCACCAGCGCGAAGATCACCAGCACCCGCAGCACCGAGCGCACGCCGTCCACCGCCGCGTCCGGATGCACCGCGCGGGCGCGATCGAGCTGCCACCAGGTGCCGCCGCCGACGCCGGCCAACAGCAGCACCAGCGCCAGGCACAGGCAGATCACGATGCCCAGCGTCCCGACGAAGGCGAAGCTGGTCACCGCCAGCAGCACCGACAGCGCGGCCAGCACCAAGCCCGGCCGGCCCTGCCCTGGCGCCTTGGCCAGCAACGCGGTGCGCACGACATGGGCGAACGAATGCGGATCCTTCGGCGGCAACGGCACGCGCACGTAGCGGTGGCGCCCCAGCCAGAACACCAGCGTCGCCACCAACATCAGCAGGCCTGGAATGCCGAACGCCCAGGCCGCGCCGAGGTTCTTCAGCGCCAGCGGAATCAACAGCGAGGCGAACAGCGAGCCGAAGTTGATGATCCAATAGAACGCATCGAACGCGATCTTGGCCAGGTGCTTGTTGGCCTGGTCGAACTGGTCGCCCATGAACGAGGCCACCAGCGGCTTGATGCCGCCGGCGCCGAACGCGATCAAGCCCAGGCCGAGGAAAAACCCGTTGCGGTGGCCCTCGAACAGCGCCAGGCAGGCATGTCCCGCGCAGTACACCAGGCTGAACCACAGGATGGTGTTGTACTTGCCGAAGAAGCGATCGGCCAGCCAGCCGCCGAGCAGCGGGAAGAAATACACGCCGATCATGAAGCTGTGCATGATGTGCTTGGCCTCGGCCTCGCGGCCGGGCGCGGTCACCTCCTGCAGCAGCAGCGACGTGATCAGGAACTGCACCAGGATGTTGCGCATCCCGTAGAAGCTGAAGCGCTCGCAGGCTTCGTTGCCGATGATGAAGGGAAGCTGGCGCGGCATGCGCGCCGGTGCGGTGGCGGCCGTGGCGTTGGTCGTCATCGTGGGAACCGACTGAAGGCAAAGTAGCAAGCCTAGCGCATCGCGGCGGCGCACCGCATCGGCCATTGGCCCTTGCTCACCGGCCGCGCCCGTCGCCCCCTGCCTCATCGACCGCAGGCCGCCGCCGATGCTGCCGCAGCGCAACTTGGCCCGGCCCGACCCTTCCCGTAACCTCGCCTGTTCATTCAGGCTCCCCCTCGCCTGTCCACGGAGACCCGTCGATGCCGCGCACCCGCACCCTGGCCGCCGCGCTGGCCTGCCTGCTGACCGGCACCAGCGCCTGGGCCGCCTCGCCGGCCACGGACCTGGCCACGGTCGCCGAGCGCAGCGGCTTCCAGGACACCGGGCGCTACGACGAAGTCATCGCCCTGTGCGAGGCGTTCGCCGCCCACTGGCCGCAGGCGGTGCGCTGCCTCGAGTTCGGCACCACCCCCGAGGGCCGGCCGATGAAGGTCCTGGTCGCCTCCACCTCGGGCGCGCTGGACCCCCAGAGCGCCGCCCAGCGCGGCCTGCCGGTGGTGCTGATCCAGGGCGGCATCCACGCCGGCGAGATCGACGGCAAGGACGCCGGCTTCCTGGCGCTGCGCGAAATCCTCGAAGGCAAGGCCGCACCCGGCGCGCTGGACCACGTCGTGTGGCTGTTCGTGCCGGTGTTCAACGTCGACGGCCACGAGCGCTTCGGCGCCTGGAACCGCCCCAACCAGCGCGGCCCGCGCGAAATGGGCTGGCGCGCCACCGCGCAGAACCTCAACCTCAACCGCGACTACGTCAAGGCCGACGCGCCGGAAATGCAGGCGATGCTGCGGCTGGTCGAGCAGTGGGATCCGCTGCTGTACGTCGACCTGCACGCCACCGACGGCGCGCAGTTCGAGCACGACGTGTCGGTGCAGGTCGAACCGGTGCATGCCGGCGACGCGCGCCTGGCCAGCGACGGCAAGGCGCTGCGCGACGGCGTGCTCGCCGATCTCAAGCGCAGCGGCTCGATGCCGCTGCCCTACTACCCTTCCTTCGTGGTCGACGACGACCCCAGCTCCGGTTTCGAGGACAGCGTGCCGCCGCCGCGCTTCTCGCACGGCTATTTCCAGCTGCGCAACCGCTTCGGCATGCTGGTGGAGACGCACTCATGGAAGCCGTATCCGCAGCGCGTCGGGATCATGCGCAACACCATCGTCTCGGTGCTGGAGCATGCCGCCCGCCAGGGCGCGCGTTGGCGCACCGATGCGCTGGCCGCCGACCGCGCCGATCTGGCGGGCCAGCCGGTGGCGCTGGACTACAAGGCCGATCCGCAGGCACGCACGGTGGAATTTCGCGGTTACCAGTACACGCGCACGCCGTCGCCGGTCTCCGGCGCGCTGATGACGCGCTATGACGAAAGCAAGCCGCAGATCTGGCGCGTGCCGTTGCGCGACCAGATCAAGCCCAGCGTGGTCGTCGATGCACCGCGCGCCGGCTACGTGGTGCCGGCCGCCGATGCCGGCTGGGTCGGCGAAAAATTGCGCCTGCACGGCGTGCGCTTCAGCACGCTCGCCGACAGCGGCCCGCAGGCGCTGCAGACCTTCCGCGCCGACCAGGCCAGCTTCGACGCGCAATCCACCGAAGGCCACCAGCGCCTGTCGGTGCAGGGCCAATGGCGCGACGAGACGCGCCCGGTCGGCGCCGGTGCGCTGTTCGTGCCGATCGACCAGCCCAAGGCGCGACTGGTGATGGCTTTGCTGGAACCGCAGGCGCCGGATTCGTTGCTGCAATGGGGTGAGTTCAACACCGCCTTCGAGCGCAAGGAATACATGGAAGCCTATGTCGCCGAAGACGTGGCCGAACAGATGCTGGCCAAGGACCCGGCCCTCAAGGCCGAGTTCGAGCGCCGGCTGCGCGAGGACAACGCGTTCGCCGCCGATCCGCGCGCGCGCCTGGAGTTCTTCTATCGCCGCCACCCCAGCTGGGACGAGCGCTATCGCCTGTATCCGGTGATGCGCAGCGACAAACCCCTGCACTGAGGTTTTCTTCTTCTTTCGCCGAGGCCTTGGCACGCTCACGCATGAAAACGATTACATGCCTATCCCTTTCCTGCCTGATCCTCGCGCTGTCGCCGCTTGCCTGCGCGCGCAGCGATGAAAGCTCGCCGCCGCCTGCGCCTGCCGCCGCCGTCGACGCGCAGCAGGCCGCGCCGCGCTTCACCCTGGTGACGCTCAATCTGTTCCATGACCGCGAAGACTGGCCGCGCCGGCGCACGCAGATCGTGGACACACTGCGCAAGCTGCGGCCCGATGCGATCGCCCTGGAAGAAGTCATCCAGCGCGAAGGCCTGCAGAACCAGGCGCAATGGCTGGCCGACGAGCTCGGCTATCAATGGCACTTCGTCAGTACCGATGCCGCCGGCAGCCCGTTGCGCTATGGCAATGCCTTGCTGACCCGCCGCCCGGTGATCGCCGCCGACACCGTCCGCCTCGAGCCGCTGGACGACAGCCGCACCGCCGCGCGGCTGCGCCTGGATGTCGATGGCCACGCGCTCAACGTCTACGTGACCCACCTGCATTGGCGGCAGACGCCGCAGGGTCGCTGGATGCGTCGGCAGCAACTGGACGACTTGCTGCGCTACGTCCATGACAGCGCCGACGGCGCGCCGTCGCTGATCGCCGGCGACTTCAACGCCAGCGCTGAATCGCCCGAGCTGGCCGCGCTTGGCGACGGCTTCGGCGACGCTTATCGCGCCCTGCGCCCGGGCCGCGACAGCGACGCCGACAGCACGCTCGACCCGGCCGACGCCAAACCGCTGCGCATCGACCATGTGTTCTTCCAGCGCGAGCGCTTCCGGGTCGAGGACAGCCAGCGCCTGTTCCAGCAACGCGATCGCGACGGCGTGCGCGCATCGGATCACTACGCGCTGTTGGCGACGCTGCGGATGCTGCCGTCGCCGCGGCCCGCGCAGGCCTGGCGCGACCGTGCGCTGTCACCGGATCGGCGCGCCACGCTACTGGTCGCAGCGATGACCCAGGACGAGAAATTCACCGTACTGCGCAGCTATTTCGGCATTGGCGACAAACGCCCGAAGCGGGCGCTGGGCTCGGCCGGCTACGTGCCTGCGATCGAGCGCCTGGGCGTGCCCGCGCAGCAACTGGCCGACGCCGGCCTGGGCGTGACCAATCCCGGCGGCATGCGCGAGGGCGATGTTGCCACCGCGATGCCATCCAGCCTGGCGACCGCGTCGAGCTGGAACCGCGCGCTCGCCTTCGAAGGCGGCCGCACGATGGGCCGCGAAGCCTGGCAGCAAGGCTTCAACGTGCTGCTCGCCGGCAGCGTCAACCTGCAGCGCGATCCGCGCAACGGCCGCAATTTCGAATACGCCGGCGAGGATCCGCTGCTCGCCGGCCGCATCGTCGGCGAGTCGATCCGCGGCGTGCAGCGCGAGCATGTCGTCTCGACGATGAAGCATTACGCGATGAACGACCTGGAGACCGCGCGCAACAGTCACAGCGCGCAGCTCGGCGCCCAGGCCATGCACGAATCGGACTTGCTGGCGTTCGAGATCGCCCTGGGCATCGGCCAGCCCGGCTCGGTGATGTGCGCCTACAACCGCATCAACGGTGTCTACGCCTGCGAGCACGACGAATTGCTCAACCGCGTGCTGAAACAGCAATGGCACTGGCCCGGCTACGTGATGTCCGACTGGGGCGGCGTACACAGCGGTTCGAAGGCGGCGTTGGCCGGGCTGGACCAGCAATCGGCCGGCGAGGTCTTCGACAAGGCGGTGTTCTTCGACCAGCCGTTGCGCCTGGCCGTGGCTGCCGGGGTGGTGCCGCAGGCGCGACTGGACGACATGGCGCGACGGATCATGCGCGCATTCTTCGCCACCGGCGCCTTCGACCAGCCGCCGCGGCGCGGCCCGATCGATACCCGTGCCGGCCTGCGCGCCGCGCAGCAGGTGGCCGAGGAAGGCAGCGTCCTGCTGCGCAACGAGGGCGCCGTACTGCCGCTGGCCGCCGACCTCAAGCGGATCGCGGTGATCGGCGGCCATGCCGACCGGGGCGTGCTCGGCGGCGGCGGCTCGTCGATGGTCGGCTGGACCGCATGGGGCAGCAACGCCGTGCCCGGGCTGGAACCGAAGACCTGGCCGGGCCCGGTGATGTTCCATCCGTCCTCGCCGCTGCAGGCCTTGCGCGAACGCTTCCCCGGCGCGTGCATCGACTATGTCGATGGCCGGGATCGGCGCGCTGCCGCGCGCCTGGCCGCGCAGGCCGAGGTCGCGATTATCTTCGCCACCCAATGGTCGGCCGAATCGGTGGACCTGCCGGACATGCGCCTGCCCGGCGACCAGGACGCGCTCATCGAAGCCGTCGCCACGGCCAATCCGCGCAATGTGGTGGTGCTGGAGACCAACGGGCCGGTGCGCCTGCCCTGGCTCGATCGCGTTCCGGCACTGCTGCAGGCCTGGTATCCGGGTATCGGCGGTGGTCCGGCGATCGCCGACCTGCTGAGCGGACGCAGCAACCCGTCCGGCCATCTGCCGGTGACCTGGCCGATCGATGAGTCGCAACTGCCGCGCCCGCAGATCCCGGGCCTGGGCTTCAAACCTGCGCAACCGCCGGCGGCGACGATCGACTACGACATCGAGGGCGCGAACGTCGGCTACAAGTGGTTCGACGCGCGCGGCCTGCAGCCACGGTTCGCGTTCGGCCACGGGCTGTCCTATACGCAGTTCCATTTCGGCAACCTGAAGCTGGCCCGGCACGGCACGCGCGTGGTCGCCAGTTTCGACGTGCGCAACGACGGCGATCGCGCCGGCGCCGCGGTGCCGCAGCTCTACGTGCGCCTGCCGGAGGGCGCGGCCACCCCGTTGCGCCTGGCCGGCTGGCGCAAGGTCCTGCTGCAGCCGGGCGAGTCGCAGCGCATCGACGTGGAGGTCGAACCGCGCATGCTGGCCAGCTATGAGCCCGTCCGCCGGCAGTGGAAAATCGCCGCCGGCGACTATCGGCTGGTCCTGGCCCGTGCCGCCGACGCGCCGGTGGCGTCGGCCAGCCTCGCCCTGCCGGCCGCCGCGCTGCCGGTGGATTGCCCGGACGCACAGCTGTGCACGGCGCCTGCACCTTGAGTCGGTAGCATCCGCACATGCCCCCTCCGCTACGCCACCTTGCCCGTTGGACCTGGCTGCCGAGCCTGCTGCTGGCCGGCTGGGCGCAGGCGCATTCACCGCTGCCGCCGGCCTTGGTCCTGCCAGGCCCCGACGGCGGCGGCATGCTCACCGTGGCGACCTTCAGCCTGGCGCCGGATCGCGCGCAATGGCCGGCGCGTCGCGACGGCATCGTCGAGGCATTGCGTGCGCTCAAGCCCGACGTGATCGCGCTGCAGGATGTCGAGCAGACACCGGAAATGCCGAACCAGGCCTGCTGGCTGGCCGCGCGACTGGACTACGGCTGCAACTTCGTCAGCGCCGATCCGCCGAGCCGCGCGCGCCGCTACGGCAACGCACTGCTGAGCCGGCGTCCGGTGGTGTCCGATGCGGTGACCTTGCTGCATCCATTCGAGATGGCGAGCACCGCAGGGATGATCCGGCTCGATATCGATGGATTGCCGGTCAATGTGGTGGTCACCCAACTGCACGGCGGTGGCGCGCCGGGCAGCGACGATGCATTGATCCGCGCGCACCAGATCACCAACCTGCAACGCTGGATCGAGGTCACCGACGATGGCCTGCCGACGTTGCTGCTGGGCGACCTCGCCAGCGACGCGGGCGCGCGCGAGCTGGGCACGCTCAGCGAGGGTTATCTCGACGCGCGGCCTGAAATGCGCGCGCGCGAAGACAGCGCCGCGCTGGTGTTGTCAGCGACCGAGCCGGCAGCGACGGCGGCCGTGCCGGGCCACGACCACATCCTGTTGCGCAGGGGTTGCTTCCGGGTGGTCGGAGTGGCGCCATTGCAACTGCCGGGCGACAGCGGGGCGCAGCCGCGCGGGCTGGTCGCGACGATCCAGATCCTGCGGCCGGGGGTGGCCGCGCCGTAGTAGTAGCGGCACATCCCGCTGCGCGGGCCGCGCTCCCAGACGCGATGTCGCTCGCTCTTTGTAGGAGCGGCTTCAGCCGCGACTGCGGGATCCGGCGGTCGCGGCTGAAGCCGCTCCCACATCGAAGCCGGGATTCCACCGATGTCGGCGCCAACGGCAGAAAAGCAGGAGTTAAGCGCGTGCCCAAACGCGCAGCGCACCTGCAGCGCCCAAAAGCAGAACGCCCCCGCAAGGGGGGCGCTCGTCAACACAACTGGCCGACAACGCCGGCCACGCAAGCATCAGCCGATCGCTTGCTGGTAGCGACGCTCGACCTCGTTCCAGTCGACCACGTTATAGAACGCGCCGATGTATTCCGGGCGACGGTTCTGGTATTTCAGGTAGTACGCGTGCTCCCACACGTCCAGGCCCAGGATCGGCGTATTGCCTTCCATCAGCGGGCTGTCCTGGTTGGCGGTGCTCTCGACCACGACCTTCTTGTCCGGGGTCACGCTCAACCACGCCCAACCCGAACCGAAACGGCTGATCGCAGCCTTGGTGAAGGCTTCCTTGAACTTCTCGAAGCCGCCGACATCGCGCTCGATGGCCTTGGCCACCTCGCCCACCGGCGCGCCGCCGCCCTTGGGCGACATCACGGTCCAGAACAGCGAATGGTTGGCGTGGCCGCCGCCGTTGTTGCGCACCGGGCCCTGCAGATTCTCCGGCAGCGATTTCAGGCGCGCGACCAGTTCCTCGACCGGCAAGTCGGCGTACTCGGTGCCTTCCAGCGCGGCGTTGACGTTGTTGATGTACGTCTGGTGATGCTTGGTGTGATGGATCTCCATCGTCTGCGCATCGATGTTCGGCTCGAGCGCGTCGTAAGCGTAGGGCAGCTTGGGAAGGGTATAGGCCATTGGGGGTCTCCTGACTCGATCGCCCGCGCCAAGCGGACGTTGCATGGACATGTTAAGGATCACGCGCCTGCTTACCAAGTGCGTATGGCAAGGATGCTTCATCCCATGCCAGACCCAGGGCAAGCGCGACGCCTGCGCGGCAGGTCGCCACCTTGCCGCAGGCACCGGTTACCCCGGCGTGAATCGGCGCGGGTTCAAGCAGCGAACAGCGTCGTCCGCGCATACTGCACGGGTTCGATCCCACTGCCGGAGTCCTCCGTCGATGATGCGCAAGCCCGTCTTGCTGGTGCTCGCCCTCGCCCTGCTGGTCGCTGGCCTGTGGGGCCTGCGATCGGTGCAGCAGCCACGACCGCAGTTCGCGCCCTCCCTGCAGAGCGGCGCCGCACCGGTCGCCACCCCGCCCGTCGCGCGAACGGCGGCCAGGCGCGACGACCTGCCGCCGTTCCTGCCGCCGGAAGCACGCGCGACCATCGTGCTGATCCAGCGCGGCGGGCCCTTCCCCAACCGCCAGGACGGCAGCGTGTTCGGCAACCGCGAAGGCCATCTGCCGGAACGGCCGCGCGGCTACTACCACGAATACACCGTCGACACGCCTGGGCTGGCGCATCGTGGCGCACGCCGCATCGTGACCGGCGGCGACCCGGTCGAGATCTGGTATTACAGCGACGATCACTACGACAGCTTCCGCAGTTTCAGCGTTCCGACGCAGGCGGCGCCATGAGCCAGGCGCATTTCGACCTCGACCTGGGCGATGCGGGCAATGCCGGCGTCTACCGCGTCGACGCCGCCAGCCTGGACACGATGGCGGCATTGGCGCGCGATGCCGGCCTACGGGTGCTGCGGGTCGACCTGGAAGCTTGCAGCGACAAGCGCACCCTGCTCGCGCGCTTGGCTGCGCAGCTGGATTTTCCCAGCGGCTTCGGCGGCAACTGGGATGCGCTGTCGGATGCGTTGCGCGATCTGTCCTGGCTGCCTGCCAGCGGCGGCTATGCGTTGCTGCTGGAATCGGCCGACGCAATGGCGGCCGCCTCGGCCAGCGATTTCGACACGTTGCTCGACATCCTCGACGAAGCCGCAGCCGAGTGGGCACGCCAGCAGGTGCCGTGGGTGGTGTTCATCGCGCTGGAGGAAACGACACGCTAGCCACGCCGCCACGTCGGGCTTTCTCCCACTCATCGGGCTTTGCGTGCTTGTCAGGCTTCGTGCTTCATCGGCGTGGCTGCCGCATCGGACTTTCCACGCTCATCGGGCTTTCTGTAGGAGCGGCTTCAGCCGCGACGCGATAACCCGCGGTCGCGGCTGAAGCCGCTCCTACAATGGCAAACGGCCGCGACAACGACCTCACCGGCAACCGCGCGCCGTCGGCGCTAGCGGTCGCTCAGCCGTCCAGTTCCTGCCAGCGCGCATAAGCCTGGTCCAGATCGGCCTGCACGCTGGCCATCCGTTGTGCGTGCTCGGCCACCTGCGCACTGTCGCGCTGGTAGAAGGCCGGCTCGTTCATCGCCGCGCTCATCGCCGCCAGTTCCGTCTCCAGCGTCTCGATGCGCGCCGGCAACTGTTCCAGCTCGCGCGCATCCTTGTAGCTGAGCTTGCGCTTGGCCGGCGCCGGCTCCGCTGCGGCCGGTGCCGGGATCGGCGCCGCGGGCGGGCGGCTTTGCGCCGCAGCGGCGCCGCGCGCCTGCGGTTGCCCGCCCTGCCGCAGCCAGTCGCTGTAGCCGCCGACGTATTCGCCGACCTGGCCGTCGCCCTCCATCACCAGGGTGGAGGTGACCACGTTGTCGAGGAAGTCGCGGTCGTGGCTGACCAGCAGCAGCGTGCCCGAATAATCGGCAAGCAGCTCTTCGAGCAACTCCAGGGTTTCCACGTCCAGGTCGTTGGTCGGTTCGTCCATCACCAGCAGGTTGGACGGCTGCGCGAACAAGCGCGCCAGCAGCAAGCGATTGCGCTCGCCGCCGGACAGCCGGGTGATCGGCGCGCGCGCGCGCTCGGGCGTGAACAGGAAATCCTGCAGATAGGCGTGGATGTGCTTGCGCTTGCCGCCGACCTCGACGAAGTCCGCGCCTTCGGCCACGTTCTCGATCGCATTCCAGTCCTCGCGCAGGGTCGCGCGGTACTGGTCGAAATAGGCGATCTGCAGATTCGTACCCTGCACGATTTCACCTTGCTGCGGCTGCAGTTCGCCCAGCAGCAACTTCAGCAGCGTGGTCTTGCCGCTGCCGTTGGGGCCGATCAGGCCGATGCGGTCGCCGCGCAGGATCGTGGTTGAGAAGTCGCGCACCAGGGTCCGCTCGGCGTAGGCGAAGGTCACCTCGCGTGCCTGGATCACCTTCTTGCCCGAAGACTCGCCGGCGGCGGCCTGCATGCGCACGTTGCCGCCCAGTTCGCGGCGCTGCCCGCGCTCGGCGCGCATCGCCTTGAGCCGGCGCACGCGGCCCTCGTCGCGGGTGCGCCGGGCCTTGATGCCCTGGCGGATCCAGGTCTCTTCCTGCGCCAACAGCTTGTCGAAGCGCGCATTCTCCTGCGCCTGCGCATTGAGCCGCTCTTCGCGCCGGCGTTCGTAGTTGGCCCAGTCGCCCGGCCAACTGCTGACCTGGCCGCGGTCGATCTCGACGATCCGGGTGGCCAGCGCGCGCAGGAAGCGGCGGTCGTGGGTGACGAACACGACGCTGCCGTTCCAGCCCTTCAGGAACACTTCCAGCCAGTCGATCGCCTCGATGTCCAGGTGGTTGGTCGGTTCGTCCAGCAGCAGCACGTCCGGCGCCGACACCAGTGCGCGCGCCAGCAGCACGCGCCGCTTCATGCCGCCGGACAGCCGCGCGAATTGCGCATCGCCGTCCAGGTCCAGCCGCGACAGGGTCTCGCCGACGCGCTGGTCCAGCGCCCAGCCCTGCACGCCGTCGATCTGCGCCTGGACCCGCCCGAGCGCCTCGGCATCGAACTCGGCGGCATGGCTGAGGTGGTGGAACTCGGCCAGCCAATGGCCGAGTTCGCCCAGGCCTTCGGCGACCACGTCGAACACGCTGCCGTCGGCGCCATGCGGCACCTCCTGCTCCAGGCGGGCGACCCGCACGCCCTGTTGGACGCGGATCTCGCCATCGTCGGGCTTGAGCTCGCCGGCGATGAGTTTCATCAAAGTGGACTTGCCGGCGCCGTTGCGGCCGATCAGGGCGATGCGTTCGCCCGGTTCGATCGCCAGTTCGGCTTTTTCCAGCAACAACGGGCCGCCGACGCTGTAGTCGACGTTCTGCAAGGTGATCAAAGGCATCCGCGCATTGTACGCGGGCGCGATGACCGCCCGCTCAGCCCTCTCCGTCCAGTTCAAGCAGCCGGCGCAGGCTGTCCGACCAGGGCCGGCCGCGATGGCGGATCCGGTACAGCGGCCGGCGCAGCGGCGGCAGCTCGGTCGACAGCGCGACCAGCCGGCCCAGTTCCAGCGCGTCCTGCACCGCGCTGCGCGACAGGCAGGTGATTCCCAGGCCGGCGATGGCGGCCTGTTTGATCGCCTCCGTGCTGCCCAGGTCCAGGCTCGCTTCGAAGCCACCCAGGTGCGGCAGCAGGGCCAGTTCCACCGATTCGCGCGTGCCCGAGCCGGCTTCGCGCAGCAGCCAGCGCTGCGCGCGCAGGACCGGTGCGGCGACGCGGCGGCGGCGCGCCAGCGGATGGGCGGCCCCGGCCAGCAGCAACAGCGGATCCTGCCGCCAGGGCAACACTTCCAGCGTACTTTCGTGGCAGGGCCCCTCGATCAGGCCGGCATCGACTTCCAGCCGCAATACCGCCTCCACGATGTCGCGGGTATTGCCGATCCGCAGCGACACTTCCATCGCCGGCCAGCGCGCCAGGCACTGCGCCATGCGCGCAGGCATCAGGTAATTGCCGATCGTGGTGCTGGCACCCAGCCGCACCCTTGCCGGCCGCACCGCCCCGCCACTGCCGAAGCGATGGGCGATCTGCGTCGCGTCGTCCAGCAAGGCGCGCGCAGGGCCCAGCAGGGCACGCCCGGTGTCGTTGAGCAACAGCCGCTTGCCGAGCCGGTCGAACAGCGCCGTGCCCAACCCCGCCTCCAGCTCGGCGAGCGCCGCACTGGTCGCCGATTGCGACAGCGGCAACTGCAGGCTGGCCGCGGTCGTGCTGCCGGCGTCGGCGATCGCCAGGAAGATCCGCAGTTGGCGTAGGGACGGCGTCATGGGCATTTACCTTTTAAACAGGTCAATATTAATCAAATAATCTGTTTTACAGATATATCCAGGATCCGCAGGCTATCCACACTTCTCCTGGATAGCCTCTCGTGTCCCTGGCCTCATCGCTCTCGCTCCCCGATCCCGCGCCCCGGCCCAGTCGCTGGCCCGGGCTGACCTTGTGCGCCGCACTGGCCGCCCTGGCGCTATGGCTCGCCGGCCAGCCGTGGCTGCGGGCACACGGCTTGGGCGCACTGACCCTGGCCATCGTGCTGGGCTTGCTGGCCGGCAATGCCATGGGCGCACACTGGACGGCGCGTGCCGCGCCGGGCGTCACCTTCTGCAAGCAGCCGCTGCTGCGACTGGGGGTGGTGCTGTACGGGCTGCGGCTTACCTTCCAGGACGTTGGCCAGGTCGGGCTGGCCGGCGTGCTGATCGACGCGCTGGTGCTGTCCAGCACCTTCGCCCTGGCCAGTTGGGCCGGGCCGCGCTGGTTCGGCATGGACCGCGACGCGGCGATGCTGGTCGGCGCCGGCAGCGCGATCTGCGGCGCCGCCGCGGTGATGGCGACCGGGCCGGTGCTGCGCGCACGCGCCGAGCAGGTCTCGGTGGCGGTGGCGACGGTGGTGATGTTCGGCACGGTGGCGATGTTCGGGTACCCCCTGTTGCACCGGCTCGGCCTGCACGCGGGATTGGCGCTGGATCCGTTGCATTTCGGCGTGTTCACCGGTTCCACCGTGCACGAGGTGGCGCAGGTCGTGGTGGCCGGCCAGGCGATCGGTGAGCCCGCGGCGGCCGCGGCCGTGATCACCAAGATGGTGCGGGTGATGATGCTGGCGCCGTTCCTGCTGGGATTGTCGGCCTGGCGCGCGGGCCGCGGAACGTCGATACCGGGCCCGCGCCGCATCGCCGTGCCGTGGTTCGCGCTCGGCTTCCTGTTGCTGACCGCGTTCAATTCGGTGATCGCCTGGCCGCCGGCCTGGCACGCAGCGGCGCTAAAGCTGGATGACGCGCTGCTGGCGATGGCGATGGCCGCACTGGGGCTGACCACCCGATTCGGCATGCTGCGCCGGGCCGGCCCGCGGCCGTTGCTGCTGGCCGCGCTGCTGTTGGCCTGGCTGGTGCTGGGCGGCGCTGCGATCAACCTCGGCGTGCAGGCCCTGTCGGCTTGAGACCTTGCGGGCTTGAAGCGCCACCGGCACGGGCGCGGCGCATCTGCGAAAATGCCGCATGACCGAATTCGCATCGCTGCCGCTGTCGCCGGCCCTCACCGCCGGGATCGACGCCCTCGGCTACACCCACCTCACCCCGATCCAGGCGCTGGCCCTGCCACCGATCCTCGACGGCCGCGACCTGATCGCCCAGGCGCCGACCGGCAGCGGCAAGACCGCCGCCTTCGGCCTGGGCCTGCTGCAGTCGATGGACCCCGCGCTGATCCGCACCCAGGCACTGGTGCTGTGCCCGACCCGCGAGCTGGCCGACCAGGTCGGCCAGCAGCTGCGCAAGCTGGCCACCGGCATCCCCAACCTCAAGCTCAGCGTGCTGACCGGCGGGGTGTCGCTGGAACCGCAGATCGCCTCGCTGCAGGCGCACGATCCGCAGATCGTGGTCGGCACGCCCGGGCGCGTGCAGGAACTGGCGCGCAAGCGCGTGCTCAACCTCGGTGCGGTGCGCTGCTTCGTGCTGGACGAAGGCGACCGCATGCTCGACATGGGCTTCGTCGAGCCGATCCGCGAAATCGCCGGCCGCTGCGCCGCGCAGCGCCAGAGCCTGCTGTTCTCGGCCACCTTCCCGGAGGAGATCCGCGAACTGGCACGCCAGCTGCTGCGCGAGCCGGTTGAAGTCACCGTCGACGGCGCCGACAGCGCGCCGCAGATCCAGCAACTGTTCTTCGAGGTCGAACCGGCACATCGCCAGAAGGCCGTTGCCGGCCTGCTGCTCAAATACCGGCCCGAATCGGCGGTGGTGTTCTGCAACACCCGCAAGGAAGTCGACGAGGTCGCCAATTCGCTGCAGCAGTTCGGCTTCTCCGCGCTGGCGCTGCACGGCGACATCGAGCAGCGCGACCGCGAGGAAGTGCTGGTGCGTTTCGCCAACGGCAGCTGCAACGTGCTGGTCGCCAGCGACGTCGCCGCGCGCGGCCTGGACGTCGAGGCGCTGGCGGCGGTGGTCAACTACGAACTGCCGACCGATGTGGAGAGTTACCGCCATCGCATCGGCCGCACCGCCCGCGCCGGCCTGTCCGGTCTGGCATTGAGCCTGGTGTCCTCGCGCGAACTGCCGCGCGCGCAGGCGGTCGCCGCCGACCAGGGCGTGGCGCTGGCGCTGTCGCGCTCGCCATTGGCCACCGGCAAGCCGCCGGAGCTGCCGCGCGCGCCGATGCTGACGTTGCGCATCGACGGCGGCAAGACCGACAAACTGCGTGCGGGCGACATCCTCGGCGCGCTGACCGGCGAGGCCGGCCTGTCGGGCGCGGCGATCGGCAAGATCATGATCCAGCCCACCCGCTCCTATGTGGCGATCGCCCGTGCCCAGGCCGACAAGGCGCTGGCACGGCTGGAAGCCGGCAAGATCAAGGGCCGCCGCTTCCGGGTCCGGCCGTTGTAGGAGCGGCTTGAGCCGCGACGCCCAGGGAGGTGACGTCGCGGCCTAGAACACCAGCGACGCCAGCAACGGCACCCCGGCCGGCCAGCGGCCGCGCCCGCCCAATCCCGCCAGCTCGATCAACACCGCCGCGCCCAACACCTCGGCCCGCAGCTGTCGCGCCAGCGACAACCCGGCCAGCAACGTCCCGCCGGTCGCCAGCACATCGTCGACCAGCAACACGCGCGCGCCGGGCGGCACCGCATCGGCATGCACCTCGACACAGTCGCTGCCGTATTCCAGCGCGTACTCCTGGCGCAGTGTGTGCGCAGGCAACTTGCCTGGCTTGCGCACCGGCACGAAACCGCAGCCCAGCGCCTGCGCCATCGCCGCGCCGAGGATGAACCCGCGCGACTCGATGCCCAGCACCGCGTCCACGCGCGCCTGCCGCCATGGCGCACTCATCGCCTCGATCGCCGCGGCAAACGCGGCGCCGTCGCCCAGCAGCGGGGTGACGTCCTTGAACAGGATGCCGGCCTTCGGGAAGTCGGGCACGTCGCGCAGCTGCGCGGCCCAGCCGGGATGGGTAGTGGATTCGGTCATGGCGATCATCGCGACAAAGGAAGAGGCAGCGCCAAACTCAGGAGCTGCACGACAGCATCGAGCAGCCGGCGCGATGGCGCGCCCACTCCGGGCGACGCCGCGCATAGGCCTCGCGCCCGGGCTGGTCGTCATAAGGATGGCGCAACACCTCCAGCAAGGTGTCCAGCGCCGCGGTATCGCCCTGCTCGACGCGATCGATGGCCTCCTGCGCCAGGTAGTTGCGCAACACGTAGCGCGGATTGGCCAGGCGCATGCGCTCGCGGCGCTCGGCCAACGGCAACGGATCGGCGCGCAACCGCGCCGCGTAGCGCGCCAGCCACGCCGCCAGCGCCGGCGTCTGCGCATCGCGCTTGCCGTCGTCGTAGAACGCCGCTTCCAACGGCAGCAGCGACGGCGCTTCGGCATCGATGTCGATCAAGCCGCGGAACGCCAGGGTCATGTCCATCTCGGCCTGTTGCAGCAATATCAGCCAATCGTCCATCAGCGCGCGATCTTCTTCGCGGCACTCCGACAGCCCGAACTTGGCGGCGATGTGCTCGCGCTCCAGCGCGCGGTAGCGGTCCACGAAACGATCCAGCCCCGCCTGCAGCGGCGCCACCTCGCCGAACAACGGCGCCACCGCCTGCGCGAACTGGCCCAGGTTCCAGTACGCGACCTGCGGCTGGGTGCCAAAGCGATAGCGACGCGCGGCGGCGTCGGTGGTGTTGGGGGTCCAGTCCGGGTCGTAGTCCTCGAGCCAGCCATAGGGGCCGTAGTCGATCGTCAGGCCCAGAATCGACATGTTGTCGGTGTTCATGACGCCATGCACGAATCCGACCCGCATCCAGTGCGCCACCATCGTGGCGGTGCGCTCGCAGACCTGGCCGAACCATTCGGCGTCGCGCGCGACGCCCTCCCCGCGCAGCTCTGGATAGTCGCGTGCCAGGGTGAAATCGACCAGCCGCCGCAGCAACGCCGTATCGCCACGCGAGGCCGGCAACTCGAAGCTGCCGAAGCGCAGGAACGAGGGTGCCACCCGGCACACCAGCGCGCCCGGCTCCGGGCGCGGATGTCCGTCGTAGAACATGTCGCGCACGACCGGCTCGCCGCTGCTGACCAGGCACAGCGCGCGCGTGGTCGGTACCCCGAGGTGATGCATGGCTTCGCTGCAGACGAATTCGCGCAACGACGAACGCAGCACGGCGCGCCCATCGGCACCGCGCGAATAAGGAGTTCGGCCGGCGCCCTTGAGCTGCAGCTCGTGGCGTCCGCCGTCGGCGCCGATCACCTCGCCCAAGGCGATCGCGCGGCCATCGCCAAGCTGCCCGGCCCAATGCCCGAATTGATGGCCGCCGTAATTGGCCGCGTAGGTCTGCATGCCCGGCCACAGCGCATTGCCGGCGAAGACCTCGGCGAATCCCGCGTCGCGCACCTGCGCGGTATCCAGTCCGAGCATCGCCGCCACCTCGCTCGACCAGCCGAGCAGTCGCGGCGCACGCACCGGCGTCGGCGCGACCGCCGACCACAACGCGCCTTCCACTTCGCGCAGGCGCGGGCCGGCTTCCGGATCGCCCGGCAGCTCGGCCACGAAGCGATTGTCGAAATGCAATGTCACTGCTGGCCTGCTCCCGCCAAGGCGAATGGGCCGCCTTGCGACAACGCCGCCTGGTAAGCCGGACGCGATTGGACGCGGGCCAGGAAACCACGCAGATTCGGATAGCCCTCCAAACCACCGCCGCGCACGGCGGCCGCCTGCACGGGGAAACTCATCTGGATATCGGCAGCGGTGAAACGTTCGCCGGCGAACCAGCCATCGGCGCCGAGCTGCTGTTCCATCCAATCCAGGTGCAGCTTCACCTGCGGGCCGACGAAGCGGCTCATCGCCTTGTCGACGATGCGGTGCGCGATCGGCCGCGCGAAGAACGGCATCGGCGCCTGGCGCAGCCGTGCGAACACCAGGGTCAGCAGCATCGGTGGCATCGCCGAGCCTTCGGCGTAGTGCATCCAGTAGCGAAAGCGCAGCCGCTCGGGTGAATCGACCGGCCGCGGCGTCGGCGAAAGCACCCGCTCGCTGTCGTAGCGCTCGGTGAGGTAGTCGATGATCGCGCCCGATTCGGCCAGCACGTGCTCGCCATCCACCACCACCGGCGACTTGCCCAACGGATGCACCGCACGCAATGCCGGCGGCGCCAGCAAGGTGTTCGGGTCGCGCTCGTAGCGCACGATCTGGTACGGCAACGCCAGTTCCTCCAGCAGCCACAGCACGCGCTGGGAGCGGGAGTTGTTGAGATGGTGGACAGTGATCATCGGCGCAACCACGGAGGGAAGGCTCCGATGGTAGCCAACCTCGACGCGTGCCGGCGTCGCGACCTCGCGTCACAGTGTCGCGCCCTTCTCCGCACAAACAAAAACGCCGGGAGCTCGCGCTCCCGGCGTTTGGCTACCTTTCGGTGGCGGGCGGAATTAGACCGCCTGCACCTGGTCAGCCTGCATGCCCTTCTGGCCCTGCACGGCGATGAAGGTGACCTTCTGGCCTTCCTGCAGCGACTTGAAGCCGGTGCCCTGGATGGCACGGAAGTGCACGAACAGGTCCGGGCCGCTTTCCGGGGTGATGAAACCAAAACCCTTGGCATCGTTGAACCACTTCACCGTGCCAGTCTGACGATCGCTCATTACTAACTCCTGAAACTTTGATGGATGGAATATCGCAGCCGCCGAAAACCGGTGGCCGAGACTGAGTTGCAGGCGTTGGTAAAGCGCAAACGATGGAGCGGATCGGAGGATCAACTGCACCAGGCCACGATTCACGGTGACCCTAGCAAACACAGTGGACGCACCTTACTCGCCTTTTTGGCAAAAAGCGACCGGTCCGTATTCATGTTCGCGGGCGTTCGGCGCCCGGCGCTGTCCTGCGGCCTAGACTGTAGCCCATGAAGCCGTCAATTTCCCGTATTTGGGTCGATGCCGACGCCTGTCCGGCCGCGGTCCGCGACATCCTGTTTCGCGCAGCCGAGCGCACCGCGACCGAGACCATCCTGGTCGCCAACCAGTGGTTGCGCACCCCGCCGTCGCGGCATCTGCGCTCCCTGCAGGTGCCTGGCGGGGCCGACGCGGCCGACGACGCCATCGTCGAGCGCCTGGCCGCCGGCGACCTGGTCGTGACCCAGGACATCCCGCTGGCCGCGCGCGCCCTGGAGGCCGGGGCCAGCGCGATCAGCCCACGCGGCGAGCGATTCAGCGCCAACGACATCCGCGAGCGTCTGTCGGTGCGCGACTTCCTGGCCGAACTGCGCGGCGCCGGCGTCCAGACCGGCGGTCCCGCCGCCCTGCACGCACGCGACCGCCAGGCCTTCGCCGCCGAACTGGACCGCTGGCTGGCCAGCCGCCCCCGCCCCGCCAATCCCTTGTAGGAGCGGCTTCAGCCGCGACCGCCGACAGGGTCGCGGCTGAAGCCGCTCCTACAGAAAGCGACATCGCCCCTCGTGGAGAGCCCCTTGTTTAGGGCGCAGCCCGCGCAGCGGCATGGGCTACGCGGAATCGGCCACGAACGTAGAATGGCCGCCCTTTCTCCCGCCGGTATCCCATGGCCCTCACCGCCACCGTCCGCAAGGCCGAGCTGCAGATCAGCGACCTCGACCGCGGTTATTACGCCAGCCATGGCCTTACCCTGGCCCAGCACCCTTCCGAAACCGATGAGCGGCTGATGCTGCGCCTGCTGGCGTTCGCGCTGTTTGCCGACGAGCGGCTGGCGTTCGGCCGCGGCCTGAGCGCCGATGACGAACCGGACCTGTGGCGCCGCGACTATGGCGGCGAGATAGAGCAGTGGATCGAACTCGGCCTGCCCGACGAATCGCGCATCCGCAAGGCCTGCGGCCGGGCCCGCGAAGTGGTCGTGCTCAGCTACGGCGGCCAGGCCAGCGAGACCTGGTGGAAGAAGAATGGCAGTGCCCTGTCCCGCCAGCGCCAGCTGCGGGTCCTGGAAGTCGATCCGGCCGCCTCCGCCGCGCTGGGTGAGTTGATCGGGCGCGGCATGCGTTTCGACGTGCTGATCCAGGACGGCGAAATCCAGTTCCTCGGCGCCGACAGCAGCGCGACCGTGGTCCCGACCGAGCGCACCGCCAACGCATGAGCGTGCACGACTGCGACGTGCTGGTCATCGGTGCCGGCGCCGCCGGCCTGATGACCGCCCTCACCGCCGGCCAGCGCGGCCGGCGCGTGGAGGTCATCGAGCACGCCAACAAGGTCGGCAAGAAGATCCTGATGTCCGGCGGCGGCCGCTGCAACTTCACCAATACCGGTACCACGCCGGCCAATTTCCTGTCGGCCAACCCGCATTTCTGCAAGTCTGCACTGGCCCGCTACACCCCGTCCGACTTCGTCGAACGGGTCGAGCACCACGGCGTGGCCTATCACGAGAAAGAACTCGGGCAGCTGTTCTGCGACGTCTCTTCCAAACTGATCGTCAAGCTGCTGGTCGACGAATGCCACGCCGCCGGCGTGCAGATCCGCACCCACTGCGCGGTCACCCGCGTGGAGCGCGGCGCCGAGGGTTTCCGCGTGGACACCGCGCAAGGCCGCTTCCAGGCCGCCTCGCTGGTCGTGGCCACCGGCGGGCTGTCCATCCCCAGCCTCGGCGCGACCGGTTTCGGCTACGAACTGGCGCGCCAGTTTGGCCACGCGATCCGCCCGACCCGCGCCGGCCTGGTCCCGCTGACCCTGTCGGGCAAGCACCAGGAACGCCTGCAGGATCTGGCCGGCGTGGCGCTGCCGGTCGAGGCGCGCTGCAACGGCCGCGCGTTCCGCAATGCGTTGTTGTTCACCCATCGCGGGGTCAGCGGCCCGGCCATCCTGCAGATTTCTTCCTATTGGCAGCCGGGCGACGACCTGCGCCTGGATTTGCTGCCCGGCGAGGATGCCGAAGCCTGGCTGCGCGAGCAGAAGCGCCAGCGCGGCGCCACCGAACTGCGCAACGTGCTGGCCGAACGCCTGCCCAAACGCCTGGCGCAGCGCCTGTGCGAGCTGTGGATGCCCGACCGCCCGGTGCGCCAGCTCGACGAACGCGAGTTGCGCGCAGCCGCCGCGGTGCTCTCGGACTGGCCCCTGGTCGCCAGCGGCACCGAGGGCTATCGCACCGCCGAAGTGACCCTGGGCGGCGTGGACACCGCCGAGGTTTCGTCTGCGACCATGGAATCGCGCCGGATCGGCGGCCTGTACTTCGTCGGGGAAGTGCTCGACGTCACCGGTTGGCTGGGCGGCTACAACTTCCAATGGGCCTGGGCCTCGGGCCACGCCGCCGGCAGCGCGGCCTGACGACCGCCAACCCGGTCGCGAACCGGGGGCACATGCGTGGACGGGTGGCCCCGCCATCGTGTATTAGATGCGTGTCATGAACGTTGGGGATGTATGCGTGGGCCTGGCACCGCCGGTCCACCCTCCGGGAACCCCCCTGAGGCGGGTCAATATCCAATCGCGCGTTGCCTGGGCCACGGGTCCGGACCAGGCGTGGCTGGAGCGATCCGCACCGGAGCCCATCGCATACCCACGCCATGACCCGTTCCACCCCTGTCCCCGGAATTCCTGAATGCAGAACGGCAAAGACCTCACCCTCCGCCTGGTGATCGTCGACGACAGCGGCGAAAGCGCCGAAGGCATCGTCACTACCTTGCGCAACAGCGGCATTGCGGTGCGTCCGCTGCGCCCGCAGAGCGCCGATGAGCTGGCGCTGATGCTATCGGGCCAGATCGACCTCGCCCTGGCCTCGCGTTCGCAGTCGCTGCCGCTCGGCGCGCTGCAACAGGCCATTGCGCGCAGCGGCAAGGACATCCCGCTGATCCTGCTCACCGACCGCGTCGACGAGAACGAATGGGTCGAGGCTACCGCTTACGGCGTGCGCGCCATCGCCCTGCGCAGCCGTGCCGAGCACCTGTTGTCGGTGGTGCGGGCGGAAGTGACCGACCTGCAGGCGCGTCGCGGCCTGCGCCGGATCGAGGCGCAGATGCGCGAGACCGAGCGGCGCTGCGACGCGCTGATCGCCTCCTCGCGCGACCCGATCGCCTATGTCCACGAAGGCATGCACATCCGCGCCAACGACGCCTACCTGGAAATGTTCGGGTTCGATTCGTTCGAAGACGTGGAAGGCATCTCGCTGCTGGATCTGATCGCCGCCCAGCACGTGGAAGACTTCAAGCAATTGCTCAAGTCCATGAGCAAGGGCGAAGCGCCGCCGCCGCAGTACAAGGTCGACGCGCGCAGCCTGGCCGGCGACACCTTCCCGGCCACGATGGAATTCGCCACCGCCACCTACGAGGGCGAGGCCTGCGTGCAGGTGGTGTTCCGCCGCCGCGAAGAGTTCGACCCGGAGCTGGCGCGCGAGGTCGAGGATCTGCGTCAGCGCGACACCGTCACCGGCCTGCTCAACCGCCCCACCTTCATGGTCGCGCTCGAAGACGCGGTCGGCCGCGCCGGCCGTGGCGAGCAGCAGTCCGGCATCCTGTTGATCGAGCCGGACCACTACGCGCGCATCCTGCAGGACATCGGCCTGGATTCGGCCGATAGCCTGATCGCCGCGCTGGCCGGGCACCTGACCGCCACCGTCGACGGCCTGGCGCGCATCGCGCGGTTCGGCGAGAACAGCTTCGCTGTGCTGCTGGAAGGCGACCATCACCACACCGCGGCGCTGGCCGAAAAGATTCGCGCGGCCTTCGCCCAGCATGTCTTCAGCATCGGCAACCGTTCGGCGACGGTCACCGTGAGCACCGGCGGCGTGCAGATCGGCGAGAAGATCGCCAGCGTGGGCCAGGTGTTGAATCGCGCGACCGAGTCGCTGCGCGCCGTCAGTGAGCTGGGTGGCAACGCCGCGCAGATCTTCGACCCCGGCGCCGTCGACCGCGCCGAGGAAGAGCGTGTGCAGCGCTGGATCGAGCAATTGCGCGAAGCGCTGGCCGGCGACGGCTTCCTGCTGCACTACCAGCCGGTGCTGCACCTGATGGGCGAGCCGCTGGAGCTGTACCAGGCCTTCCTGCGGCTGGAGCGCAACGGTGAGCTGATCTCGCCGACGACCTTCCTGGGCATCGCCGAAGAGCACGGCCTGATCGCCGAGATCGACCGCTGGGTGATCCGCCAGGCGATCCGCACGCTGGGCGAACGCCAGCGCGCCGGCCACGCCACCCACCTGCTGGTGCGCATCGGCCCGGCCACCTTCTCCGATCCAGGCACGGTCGCGCTGATCCGCGACGAGCTGGCCGCCCATGGTGTCGCCGCCGAGCGCCTATGGCTGCAGACGCCGGAATCGAAGGTCTTCACCCACCTGCGCACCGCCCAGCAGTTCCTGGCCGAGGTCTCGCAGCTGGGCTGCAAGCTCGGCCTGGAGCAGTTCGGCTCCGGCCTGGACTCGTTCCAGCTGCTGGCGCATTTCCAGCCGGCCTTCCTCAAGCTCGACCGCGGCCTCACCGCCGACGCCGTCGGCGGCCGCGACAGCCAGGAAAAGATCCGCGAGATCACCGGCCGCGCGCAACCGGCCGGCATCCTCACCCTGGTCGAATTCGTCGCCGACGCCGCTTCGATGAGCCTGTTCTTCAACGCAGGCGTGGACTATGTGCAAGGCGACTTCATCGGCCCGGCGGCAGCGGCGATGAATTACGAGTTCTGAGCAGCGATCGGAGCAAAAAAGTTCTTATCCCATCGGTGGGATGGCTGCGGCTTGTGCGGCTTGCGAGGTGGGGGGGTATCGAGGGCGCGCGTGCGTTTGGCGGTGGTTGGTGTCGGCTTGCGGTGCGGGCACCGCCCTGCCGGGGTGGCTCGCTTTCGGTTCGGGCAGGCATCCTGCCCGCACTCACCGCGCGGCACATCCCTGTGCCGCTTGACGCGCCCACCCCGCCAGGACGGCGCAGGGCGCTTTGGTTTTCAATCTTCGTTCGGGACGCGCAGGGAGAGGGAGAAGAGAAAAGCTGGGCTCCCGGTTGCTATCGGCGCGCGCTCATCGCGGCTTCGAGCGGTGCTTCTTGTAGCGCGGCTTCAGCCGCGACCGAGAGATCCCGCGGTCGCGGCTGAAGCCGCTCCCACACCAAGTCCTGACGAAGCCGGGCACCTGCAGATCGCAATAACGGTCGGGACGAAGGCTCTTCTCCTCCCACCCCACCCGGCGCGCCTCAATCGAAGATTGAAAACCAAAGCGCCTTGCGCCGTCCTGGCGGCAGGGGATGGCCAGCGGCCATGGATGGCCGCGGTAGGCGAGTTGGACAGGATGTCCAACCGAGCCGGGCCGGTCCCCTGCCGTCAGGGCGGTGCCCATTCCGTAAGCCGGCGCCAACCACCGCCAAACGCACGCGCGCCCTCAATAACCCCCACACCCGTAAGCCACACAAGCAGCAGCGGCCCCGCCAACGGAAGAAGAGCCCAAAGAAAAGCCCGCCGAAAGGCGGGCTCAGTGGCCACGGCGCCAGTTACACCACCGTGGAATTGGCCGCACGCAGCGCGGCGATGCGCACTTCCAGTGGCGGGTGGCTCATGAACAGCTTGCGCAGGCCCTGGCCGATGCCGCCGGCAATACCGAAGGCCTCGACCTGCGCCGGCAACGTGCTCTGGCCATGATTGAGCGAGAGCTTCTCCAACGCCGCGATCATCTTGCCGCGGCCGGCCAGCTGCGCACCGCCGGCGTCGGCGCGGAACTCGCGGCGGCGCGAGAACCACATCGCGATCATCGTGGCGAACAGGCCGAACACCATCTCCAGGGCAAACACGATGATGAAATACGCAAAACCACGACCGCCGCCCTCGCGGTTGCCCGACATCGCACTGTCGATCACGCCGCCGACCACGCGCGCCAGCACGATCACGAAGGTATTGAGCACGCCCTGCAGCAGCGCCATCGTCACCATGTCGCCATTGGCGACGTGGCTGATTTCATGGCCCAGCACGGCCTCGGCCTCGTCCTGGCTCATGTTGTGCAGCAGGCCGGTGGACACCGCCACCAACGCGTTGTTGCGATTGGCGCCGGTGGCGAAGGCGTTGATTTCCGGGCCGTCGTAGACGGCTACTTCCGGCATGCCGATGCCGGCGGCCTGCGCCTGCCGGCGCACGGTCTCCAGCAGCCAGCGCTCGGTGGGGGTGCGCGGCTCGGTGATGACCTGGGCCCCGGTCGCGCGCTTGGCCATGAACTTGGACATCAGCAGCGAGATCAGCGAGCCGCCGAAACCGAAGATCGCGGCCATCACCAACAAGCCGCTTATCTGGCCAGGGTTGATTTGCAGCAGCGACATCACGATGCCGGCCAGGATCAACACGGCGAAGTTGGTAAGGAGGAACAAGGCGATGCGGTTGAACATGGGAAGCTCCGGCCCCGCCAAGATAGGCGGCGTTAACTGGGGTGAATCTGATGGGCGTCGGGCTTGAAATCAAGCGACAACCTGAAAGACGATTCAGCCTCCCATGCCCTCTCCCCGCTACCGCGGCCGCTTCGCGCCTTCGCCAACCGGCCCCCTCCACTACGGCTCCCTGTTCGCCGCGTTCGGCAGCTGGCTGCTGGCCCGTGCGGCCGACGGCCAATGGCTGGTCCGGGTCGAGGATGTCGATCCGCCGCGAGAAGTGGCCGGCGCCGCCGAGGCCCAGCTGGATGCCTTGCAGGCGTTCGGGCTGGTGTCCGACCTGCCGATCGTGCGCCAAAGCGACCGCGGCGCCCTATACGCATCGGCGCTCGAGCGCCTGTTGGACGGAGGCGCCGCCTTCGCCTGCAGTTGCAGCCGCGCCGAACTGGCCGCCAGCAGCGGCCTTCACCATGCCTGCCTGCATCCGCCGCAGGGCGCCCATCCCGCCGTGCGCCTGCGCGTGCCGCGTGGCAGCCATGCCGCGTTCCAGGATGGCCTGCAGGGGCAGATCGAGCAGGACGTGCACGCCGAGGTCGGCGACTTCGTCCTGCGTCGCGCCGACGGCTACTGGGCCTATCAGCTGGCGGTCGTGGTCGACGACGACGCGCAGGGCATCACCGATGTGGTGCGTGGCGCCGACCTGCTCGATTCCACGCCACGGCAGATTCTGCTGCAGCGCGCGCTCGGGTTCGCCACGCCGCGCTACCTGCACCTGCCGCTGATCCGCGACGCCGCCGGCCGCAAGCTGTCCAAGTCCGAGGCGGCGACACCGCTGGACCCGGCCGACCCGCTGCCGGCACTGCGGGCGGCGTGGCGCGATCTCGGCCAGGATCCGCGCGTGCTGGCCCACGCCGGCTCCGTCGATGCGGCCTTGCGGCAGGCGGTGGCCGGCTTCGTGCCGGCCGCTCTGCAGCCGGCCCTGCCGGTCGCGGGCGGGCAGTGATCAGCGCCAACGCGCCGCCTCGCTTGCCGCAGGCGCCACCTCCATGCCTAGAATTCCTGCCCGGCCCACGCCCAACCCATCGCGCCTTCCTTCTTCTGGAGCACATCGCATGACATCCCGCGTCGCACTGGTCACCGGCGGCACCGGCGGCATCGGCACCGCCATCTGCAAGCGCCTGGCCGACCAGGGCCACCGGGTGGCGACCAATTACCGCAACGAAGAAAAGGCCCGGCAGTGGCAGCAGCGCATGCAGGCCGAAGGCTATGACATCCCGATCTTCAAGGGCGATGTGGCTTCGTCGGAGGATGCGCAGGCATTGGTCCGCGAGGTCGAGGCGGCCTTGGGCCCGCTTGAGATCCTCGTCAACAACGCCGGCATCACCCGCGACACCACTTTCCACCGCATGACCGCCGAGCAGTGGCACGAAGTCATCAACACCAACCTCAACTCGGTCTTCAACGTGACCCGCCCGGTGATCGAGGGCATGCGCAAGCGCGGCTGGGGACGGGTGATCCAGATCAGCTCGATCAACGGCCTGAAGGGCCAGTACGGCCAGGCCAACTACGCCGCCGCCAAGGCCGGCATGCATGGCTTCACGATCTCCCTGGCGCGCGAGAACGCCGCGTTCGGCATTACCGTCAATACCGTGTCGCCCGGCTACGTCGCCACCGACATGGTGATGGCGGTGCCCGAGGAGGTCCGCGCCAAGATCGTCGCCGACATTCCGACCGGCCGGCTCGGCAAGCCGGAAGAAATCGCCTACGCGGTCGCATTCCTGGTGGCCGAAGAAGCCGCCTGGATCACCGGCTCGAACCTGGACATCAACGGCGGCCACCATATGGGCTGGTAAGCCCGCTTTGCTGCACGATTCAGGCGCAGCATGGAAAGCGCCGCAAGTTCATGCTGCGCAACATTTTTTCGTCCGAAACGCCCATCCGACCTGACTTCTGGCGGTTGCAACGGCTGCTGCACTGCGCCATCCTGCGCGCCTACCGTTTCGAGTGACTGCTTTCATGGCTGCACTTCGCATCATCAAGAAGTACCCGAACCGCCGCTTGTACGACACCGAAATCTCCAGCTACATCACCATCGAGGATGTGCGCCAGCTGATCATCGACGGCGAGGATTTCGAAGTCCGCGACGCCAAGAGCGGCGAAGACCTGACCCGTTCGGTACTGCTGCAGATCATCGCCGACCAGGAGTCGGACGGCGAGCCGATGCTGTCCACCCAGCTGCTGAGCCAGATCATTCGTTTCTACGGCGATTCCCTGCAGGGCTTCATGGGCAACTACCTGGAGCGCAGCATGCAGGTGTTCCTGGAACAGCAGCAGCAGTTCCGCCAGCAGATGGGCAACCTGCTCGGGCAGACCCCGTGGGCGATGATGAACCAGCTCACCGAACGCAACCTGGAACTGTGGCAGGAATTCCAGCGCAATTTCGGCGCCGGCTTCGGCCGCGCGCCTGGCCCCGGCGGCACTGGCACCGGCACTGGCGCACCCTCGCCTGGCCCCACCGCGAACACGGGGACGAGCACCGGCACCAAGACCCGGCGCTAGGCGGATTGAGCTCCCGAGGCCGCACCGCGGCCGCCTCGGGCACCGCTACGACCTTGCCGGCTGTCAGATAGGTTTCCGCACTGTAGGAGCGGCTTCAGCCGCGACTGCGTGCTCTGCGGGTCGCGGCTGAAGCCGCTCCTACAAGGGCGTCCGGCTTCGTGCCACGCCGCCGTACGCCAGCCCAGGCATCGCGATCAGTTCGCAGGTTTCTCGCACGCTTCGCAGATGCGCTCGACCGGGTAGCCGCGGGCGCGCAGTTTCTCCACGACGCCGTCTTCGCCGAGCAGATGCAGGGCGCCGACCACCACCAAGGTGGTGCCCTGTCCAGGCTGCAGCTGCTGGACCAGCTTGGGTACCCAGCGATCGTTGCGTTCGACGTTGATATTCCGGTACAGCGCCGGATAGCGCTGCTTCATTTCCGCAGCCATCTCAGTCCACAGGCGATGCGCGTCGCCGGCGCGCCAGGCATCGTGCAGCTGGCGGCTTTCGCGGTTGCCGTCGCGCGCATCGTCCAGCGCTTCGGCCAGCATCTGCCGCTGCTCTTCCAGATCCATGCCGTCGAGCAGGCGAATCTGTTCGCCCGCCGTCTCCAGGCCGTCGGTGGGCTTGCCGGCCCGCCGTGCCTGCTGCATGAAGTGGCGGTCCAGGCCCAGCTCGGGGTCCAGCCCCTCCCGCGCCATCTCCTGCAGGCTGATGCCCAAGGCCACGAACCACACCTTGACGTCGTCCATCGCCGCCAGGTCCAGCCCATGCTGCGCAGCATATTCCTGCAGCGCCTGCCATTGCGCCGCACTCAGGTCCTCACGCAACTTGCGCCCATCGCGACGCTGCGCGGCCTGCAGCATCTGCGCCGCCAGGGCCGGCGACTCGACCTGCTCCGACGGCAACTCGAACAGCAACCGCGAGGAGCGCTCGAACGCAGCCTCGACCTCCGGCGCCAGCGGATAGTCGTCGCTGCGCAGCAGGTGGAAGGAACCCAGCAGGTACAGCGTGGCGCCCTCGGGCCCGTTGACCCGCCACAGCAGCGGCACCGGCGCGGACCGGTGCTGCCGCTCCACGGGCTGGCCGGCCGCCTGCGCCACTCCCGCCAGCAGCAGGCCGCACAGCACGACAACCACCCAGCGCAACAGACCAAGCTTCATGGCAGGACGAACTCAGGACGGCTTGTGGTAGTTCTTTTCGCCGGCATCGACCTCCAGATCGAGGCGGTTTTCCGGCGGCGGCAGCGGGCACGTCGCAAAGGGCGTGAACGCACACGGCGGGTTATAGGCGCGATTGAAATCGATCACCACATGACCATCGGCGTCCGGTGCCGGCAGATCGAGGAAACGGCCCGCAGGATAGCTGCCATGGCCGCTGGTGCGGTCGGCGAACACGACGAACAGCTCGCGGCCCGGCTCGCCGATGGCCTCCAGCCGCCAGGTCTGGCCAGCGCGCTCGAACTCGACCACGCCGGCGTTGGGCTGCTCGGACGTCGTGCCGGTGATGTCCACGATCGGCATCGTCTTGCCGACTTCGTGCGGGATGAAGCGCGCCGTGATCCGCCATTGCGGATTGGCCGGCCAGTACTGCAGCCCGGTGAAACCGGTCCGGCTCGGCGCATCGGCGTGGCGCACCCGCAGCGCCCGGCGATCGCCGCGCTGGATCAGGCTGAGCTGGCCCTTGCCGTCATCGAACGCGATGACCGTCGGCGTCTCGTCGCGGTCGCTGTAGAAACGCAGCTTGCCCTTGACCGGCTGCCCGTCCACCGTCAGCGGCACGTCCTTTTCGGGCGTGAACCACACTTCATCGCCGACCACCGACACCATGCCCAGCTTGGGCGGGCCGACGGCCAGGCGGATGCCGCTGGTGCTGCCGCTGCCGATGTAATGCGCCTTTAGCTCCAGCCAATGCAGGCCGACCAGACTGGTCCAGCCGTCGGGCTTGCTCAGCTCGGCCAGGCGTTCGTCACGCCAGACCTGGTTGTCCGCCAGGAAACGCGGATCCGCCGGCGACGAAGCGGCGGCACTGTCGGTGCGAGCGGCCTCCGGTTCCTTGCCGCCGCAACCCGCCAACACCGTGCCCAAGCCCAGCACCAGCACCCAGCCCCACATCCCCCTGTGCACACCACTCATCAACGCCCCCGTAAGAACCAACGATCGATTTCGGCCAAGGAAAAACGCGCCCAGGTCGGGCGCCCGTGATTGCATTGCCCCGAGCGTTCGGTGGCTTCCATGTCGCGCAACAGGGCATTCATTTCCGGCACGGTCAGGCGCCGGTTGGCGCGCACTGCGCCGTGGCAGGCCATCGTCGACAGCAACTCGTCGCGCGCGCCGGCCACGCGACGCGTCTGGCCATGCTCGCGCAGATCCGACAGTACGTCGCGCAACAGCGCTTCGGGCTCGGCCTGGGCCAGCAGCGCGGGAATGCTGCGCACATGCAGCGACTGCGGGCCGGCGCGGGTGATCTCGAAGCCCAACGCGGCCAGCGTATCGGCCTCGCGCTCGGCGACATCGGCCTCGCGCTCGCCCACCGCCAGGGTCATCGGCACCAGCAACGGCTGCGCATGCAGGCCGATGCCATCGTGCGCGTTCTTGAGCCGCTCATAGCCGATGCGCTCGTGGGCCGCGTGCATGTCGACGACGATCAGGCCCTCGGCGTTCTCGGCCAGGATGTAGATGCCGTGCAATTGCGCGATCGCATAACCCAGCGGCGGCACGCCGCTGTCGGCCGAGGTGGGCGGCAGGCCGCTCATGACCACCGATGCGTAGGCCGGCTCGCCCGCGCCATTCGCCGGCGCCGCATACAACGCGGCATACGCCGCAGGCGCATCTTCCACGCGCAGCCCCAACGGCGACTGCGAGGGACGCCAGTCGCGCAACGCGGGCAGCGCCTCAGCGCTGGCTGCGCCGGGCATTGCCATCGATGGCTGGGCCATCGGCACCCCGGCCGTGGCGACCGGCCCTGGCGTGGCACCGGCGCGCGTCTGCGCCAGCGCCTCCTGCAGGGTGCGATAGACGAAATCGTGGATCAGCCGCGAATCGCGGAAGCGCACTTCATGCTTGGCCGGGTGCACATTGACGTCCACGCGCGCCGGATCGAGTTCGAGGAACAACACATAAGCCGGCTGGCGTCCGTGGTAGAGCACGTCGCCGTACGCCATCTTCACCGCGTGGGCGACACTGCGATCGCGTACCGAACGGCCATTGACGTAGAGATACTGCTGGTCGGCGCTGGCCCGCGAATAATGCGGCTGCGAGATCCAGCCATGCAGGCGCAAGCCCGCGCCGCTGTGGTCCACGCGCAGCGCCTGGCGCGCGAAATCCTCGCCCAGCGTCTCGCCGAGCCGGACATCGGAGTACAGGTCGCCCGGCTTATAGCGGCGCGAAGGCTTGCCATTGTGGGAGACGCGCAGTTCCACGTCGGGCCGTGCCAGCGCCAGCGAACGCAGCCATTCTTCGATATGGCCGAGCTCGGTGCGCTCGGCGCGCAGGAACTTGCGGCGCGCCGGCACGTTGTAGAACAGCTCGCGCACTTCGACGGTAGTGCCGGTGCCATGCGCACGCGGCTGCACTTCGCCGACCCGGCCGCCTTCGACCTGCAGCGCCGAGCCGTGCTCGTCGCCGGGGCGGCGCGATATCAGGGTGAAACGGCTCACCGAGGCGATCGACGGCAACGCCTCGCCGCGGAAGCCGAGCGTGGCGACCATTTCCAGGTCGTCCAGCGAGGCGATCTTGCTGGTCGCATGGCGCGACACCGCCAACGGCAGCTCTTCCGGCGCGATGCCACCGCCGTCGTCGCGGATGCGGATCAGCCGCACACCGCCTTCTTCCAGTTCGATGTCGACGCGAAGCGCGCCAGCGTCGAGCGCGTTCTCGACCAGCTCCTTCACCACCGAAGCGGGACGCTCGACCACTTCACCGGCGGCGATCTGGTTGATCAGGATCTCGGGAAGCTGACGGATGCTCATGCGCGCACCGGCCACGACGGCGCGCGCGGCGGCGGCAGGACACTCGGCAGGGATGCGGCGACGCAAAGGCGGATATCGGGCACGGCATTCGGCGCGCGCGGCGCCGTCCAGCGAAGTTCAGCGCAGATGATAGCCGAGCTTCAGCGGCTGCCGCCGGCCAGCGTTCCCGCGGCGGCATCGGCCTCGGCCTGGGCGCGCGCGGCAAACAACGTGCCCGGCGGCGGCTGACGGGTGAAGAAGGTATTGACGCCCTGCAGGACCGCGCCGGCCAGCTTGCGCTGGTACGACACGTCGGTGAGGCGGCGCTCTTCGTCCGGATTGGAGATGAAGGCCGTTTCCACCAGCATGGCCGGCATGTCCGAGGTGCGCAGCACCGCGAAATTCGCCCGCTCCAGCTGCGGCTTGTGGTTGTTGCCGATCGCCTTCAGGCCGCCCAGCACGTGGCCGGCCGCGTCCTCGGATGCCTTCATGTGGCCGCTCTGGGCCAGATCGATCAGCACGTTGGCCAAGGTGTTCTCGGTCTGCTGCAGGCGCACGCCGCCCACCAGGTCGGCGGCGTTTTCCTTGTCGGCCAGCCAGCGCGCGCGCTGCGAGGACGCGCCCTTGGTGGACAGCACGTAGACCGACGAGCCGCTGGCGCTGCGGTTCTCGGCGGCATCGGCATGGATGGAAATGAAGATGTCCGCACCCGCCGCGCGCGCTTTCTTGGCGCGCATTGGCAGCGGGATGAACACATCGGTGTCGCGGGTCAGGAAGGCCTTCAGGCCGGGCGTCGCATTGACCTGCCGGGCCAGCTCGCGCGCCACCGCCAGGGTCACGTCCTTCTCGCGCTTGCCGGTCGGGCCGAGGGCGCCGGGATCCTGGCCGCCGTGGCCGGGATCGATCGCCACCACCAGCGGACGCATGCCCGCCTTCATTTTGATCCGCGACGCGTCGCTGGGCATGACCGGACGCGGCGGCTCGGCGACCTGGGCCGGCTCGGGCGCAGGCGTCGGAGCGGCGACACTGGCGATGCCGCCCACGGATGTGGCCGGGCGGGCGGCCGCGTTCGCAACCGCGCCGCTGGTCGCGGGCATCGGCGCAGCACTGCCCGCACCATTGAGAATGGCCTGGGGCGAGGCCGGGCTGGCCTGACGGGTTACCCCGGCCGCCGCAGCGCCGGTGCCGATCGCGACGGCCGCGGTCCCCGGCTGGCCTACCGGCACGCCTGCCGCGATCGTGGTCGCGGGAGTGCTCGCCGGCGCCGTGCCGGATGGCGGCGGGAGGGTCACGGTGGTCACCGGGGACGCCACTGTCGTCACCGTGGCCGCAGGCGGTGCTGGCGCGGGCGGCGGCGCACTGGCGCGCTGCACGACCGCGGCAGTCAATGCGGCGGTCGCGCGGGCGGCGTCTTCGCGCGCCTTGGCCGCGTCCACCGCGCCGGCCGGCGGGACGGGATCGGAAGTGGTATCAGCGGGCGATGGCGACGGCCTGGGCTCTGCTTTCGCGACCACTGCAGTCGAGCCGGCGCTGTCGCCGGGCCACTCGATCACCAGCTTGGCATCGCTGCCGCTGTTGTCCATCTGCGGCTTGAAAGCGACCACCTGGCTGGCCAGGTCGAACACCACGCGGAACGTGCCGGGACTCGGCTGGCCGGTGCGTACCGCAGTGACCACGCCGGCGGCGGCGGGCATCTTGAGACCGCGCACGGCACTGGAATCGGGGAAATCGATGACCAGCCGATTGGGGCCGGACAGCGACAGGGTCTTGTAGCCGCCCTTGCCGGCCAGGTCGATTTCGGCGCGGGTTCCGGTGGCGCCCGCGCTCAGCGCAACCGAGCGGACCTCGCCGGCGGACGCGTCGACGACTGCCAGACCAAGGGTCGAGGCGAGGAGACAGGCTGCGAGGGGGCGCATCCGCAAAGACATGCCGCGGATTCAATCACCGCCTTGCGCCGAATGCAATAGCGTTTCCCCTTAATAATCCGTCACCTGCCGGACTATTCTATTGCCGTTCGGCAGGAAGCCCCTGCAACTGGCCGGTTTCTTCCAGGCGGACGACCCAGGCCTGCCCGGCCGCACTGGCCGGCGACAGGCGGAACGACCTCCCCTCTCCTTCGACCGCCAAGTCGACGATCAGGTCGGTCGGCGGCAGCGCCCCGGCCCCGCGTTCGGGCCACTCGACCAGCCATAGCGTGGCCTCGGCCTCGTCCAGCCCGAGGAAGTCCAGTTCGCCGGCATTGCCGATCCGGTACAGGTCCAGATGCCAGGCTTCGCCACCGTCCACCGGATAACGCTCGACCAGGGTATAGGTCGGGCTGCGGATCGGGCCCTGCACGCCGAGTGCGCGCAGCAGCGCGCGCGCCAGCGTCGATTTTCCCGCGCCCAGGTCGCCGCGCAGTTGCACGACCGCCTGCGCAGGCCGGCTGCGCGCCAGCGAGCCGCCCAGGTGCGCGGTGGCCTGTTCGTCGGCCAGCCAACCTTCGATCACCGATCCCCTCCTGCGTTGGCCAGGCGTCGCAGCAGCGGCAGCAGATCGGTCGGCAGCAAGCCGCGTTCGCCTTCGAAAGCGGCCTCGTCGCCGGCCGCCGAATGCAGCAATGCACCCAGGGTCGCCGCTTCGAAGCCGTCATGGCCCTGGGCGCGCAGTGCGGCGATGACCCCGGTCAGCAGGTCGCCCATGCCCCCCACCGCCATGCCCGGATTGCCCGCGTCGATCACCCGCGGGCTGCGGCCCGGCGCCGCGACAATCGTGCCGGCGCCCTTGAGCACCACCACCGAATCGAAGCGTGCGGCCAGCGAATCGGCCGCCGCGAAGCGATCGCGCTGGACCTGCGCGGTGGACCAGCCCAGCAAGCGCCCGGCTTCACCGGGATGCGGGGTGATCACCGCGTCGGCCAGCGGTTGCGGCGTGCCGGCGAGCAGGTTCAGCGCATCGGCGTCGACCACCATCGGCCGCCCCGCGGCCACGCAGATCCGCCACAGCGCGTGCGCCCAATCGTCCTGGCCCAGGCCGGGCCCGATCGCAATCACGTCGGCACGCTGCAGCATGGCCGGCAGGACGTCGCCATCCTCGACCGCGCGCGCCATCACTTCCGGGCAGCGCCCCAGCAGCGGCGCGACGTGGCGCGTCCGGGTCGCCGCCGAGACCAGGCCGGCGCCGCTGCGCAACGCGGCCTCGGCGGCCAGCATCAGCGCACCGCCGCTGCCCTCGTTGCCGCCCACGCACAGCACGTGGCCTGATTCGCCCTTGTGGGTATTGCGGCGGCGTGGCGCCAGGCCGGTTGCCAGCAACTGCGGCGACCACGATTCAGCGCGCGGGCGCATCGCGCCGATCGCCGATGCCGGCACGTCCAGGTCGGCCAGCGCACGCTCGCCGACGTGCTCCAGCGCATCGCCGGTGTGCAGGCCCAGATGCGGGACGATGAATTGCAGCGTCGCCGTCGCCTGCACCGCCACGCCGGGACGGGTGCCGTGTTCGGCATCGATGCCGCTGGGCACGTCCAGCGCCAGTACCGGCGTGCCGGCGCGGTTGATCGCTTCGATCAGGGCGGCGGTCGGCGGGTCGGGCGCGCGGTTCAGGCCGATGCCGAACAAGGCATCGACGATCACGTCAGCCTCGTCCAGTGCGCAGGGATACAGATCGACATGGCCACCGCGGGCCAGGAAGTCGGTGCAGGCGCGCTGCGCCAGCGAGGATTCCGGACCATTCTCGGGCAGATGCACCACCCGCACCGCCACACCCGACAGGCGCGCCAGGGTTGCCAGCACGTAGCCGTCGCCACCGTTGTTGCCGGTGCCGCACACCACCACCAGGCGGCGCGCGCGCGGCCAACGTGCCTGCAGCCATTGCCAGGCGGCCGCGCCGGCGCGCTGCATCAGCACGAAACCGTCGCCACCCAGCAAGGCGGTGGCTTGTGCGTCGATCATGCGCGCGGCGGCGGTGTCGTGGAGCGCGAGAGGGGCGGACATGGCGGGGATTCTATACTTGGCGCATGTCCGTCGTTCCCCTGCCCTCGCCCGTTGCCGATCCGGCCGATCCCGTCGCGGTCGCCGCACGGATCCGCGCGCTGGCGCGCCAGGCCGGATTCCAGCGTTGCGGGATCAGCGGCGTGGCGCTGGGCGAGGACGAGGCGCATCTGCACGACTGGCTGGCCGCCGGCCTGCACGGCTCGATGCACTGGATGGCCCACCATGGCGACAAGCGTTCGCGCCCGCAGGATCTGGTCCCGGGGACGCTGCGGGTGATTTCGGTCGGCCTGGACTACGGCCACCTGGATGATGCGCAGGCCTGGGCCACGCTGGCCGATGGCGAGCGCGCCTATGTGGCCCGCTATGCGCTGGGGCGCGACTACCACAAGCTGATGCGGCAACGCCTGCAGCGGCTCGCCGAGCAGGTGCAGGCGGAGATCGGCCCGTTCGGCCATCGTGTCTTCGTCGATTCGGCGCCGGTGCTGGAACGCGCGCTGGCCCGCAACGCTGGCCTGGGCTGGATCGGCAAGCACACCTGCCTGATCGACCGCCACGGCGGTTCGTGGTTCTTCCTCGGCGAGATCTATGTCGACCTGCCATTGCCGATCGACGCGGCGGCAACCGCGCACTGCGGCAGCTGCGTGCGCTGCATCGACATCTGCCCGACCCAGGCGATCATCGCACCGCACCGGCTCGACGCGCGGCGCTGCATTTCCTACCTGACGATCGAGCACGAAGGCGCGATCCCCGAAGCACTGCGCCGACCGATCGGCAACCGCATCTTCGGCTGCGACGACTGCCAACTGGTCTGCCCCTGGAACAAGTTCGCGCGGCGTACCGACGAAGCGGATTTCCGCGCCCGCAACGACCTGGACACCGCGACCCTGCCCGCGCTGTTCGCATGGGAGGAGGACGAATTCCTGCGCCGCACCGAGGGCAGCCCGATCCGCCGCAGCGGGCACGAGCGCTGGCTGCGCAACATCGCCGTGGCGCTGGGCAATGCGCCGACCACCCCGGCGGTACTGGAAGCGCTGGCTTCGCGCCGCGAGCACGCCTCAGCGCTGGTGCGCGAACACGTGGCGTGGGCGCTCGCGCAACACGCCGCGCAGCCGCACGCCGCCGAAACGCACTCCGGGCTTGCGCCATAATGCGTGCATGAACGAACGCGACGATCAGATCCTCAGCCCCAGCCAGCTCAACACGCTGGCGCGCGACCTGCTCGAGGGCGCGTTCCCGCTGGTGTGGGTCGAAGGCGAACTGGGCAATGTCACCCGGCCGTCTTCCGGCCATCTGTATTTCACTTTGAAGGACGCGCGTGCGCAGGTGCGCTGCGCGATGTTCAAGCCCAAGAGCCAGTGGCTGAAGTTCCAGCCGCGCGAGGGCCTGCGCGTGCTCGCGCGCGGCCGCCTGACCCTGTATGAGGCACGCGGCGACTACCAACTGGTGCTCGACCACCTCGAAGAAGCCGGCGAAGGCGCACTGCGCCGCGCCTTCGAACAACTGCGCGCGCGCCTGGCCGCCGAAGGCGTGTTCGACGAGGCGCGCAAGCGCGCGTTGCCGGCGCATGTGCGTCGCCTGGCGGTGATCACCTCGCCCAGCGGCGCAGCGGTGCGCGACGTGCTCAGCGTACTGGCGCGACGCTTCCCGATGCTGGAGGTCGAACTGCTGCCCTCGCAGGTGCAGGGCGATGCCGCGGCCGCGCAGATCGCCTCGCTGCTGCGGCGTGCCGATGCATCGGGCCGCTACGACGTGATCCTGCTGACCCGCGGTGGTGGCTCGCTGGAAGATCTGTGGGCGTTCAACGACGAACAACTGGCCCGCGCGATTGCCGCCTCCCGCACGCCGGTGGTGTCGGCGGTCGGCCACGAGACCGACTTCACCCTGGCCGACTTCGCCGCCGACCTGCGCGCGCCGACCCCGTCGGTGGCGGCCGAGTTGTTGGTGCCCGACCAGCGCGAACTCGCGGGCCGCGTGCGCCGCGCGCAAGCACTGCTGTTACAGGCGCAGCGTCAGCATCTGCGGCAATGGATGCAGCGCGCCGACCGCGCCGGCCTGCGGCTGGGTGCGCAATCGCCGCAGGCGCGGCTGCAGTTGCTGCGTCGCCGCCAGCAAGACGCCGCGCGCCACCTGCTCGCGCAGATGCGGCGGCGCCTGGACCAGGCGCAGGCGCGTTTGCGGCATGCGCAGGCACAGCTGCGGCTGCACGATCCGGCACGGCGGCTGGCGGCGTTGCGCCAGCGCCTGGCCACGTTGCAGCTGCAGCCACCGATGCAGCGCCGCCTGCGCCACGATGCAATGCAGCTGCAGGCCTTGGCGAGGTCATTGGAAGCGGTCAGCCCGCTGGCGACGGTCGCGCGCGGTTATGCCATCGTCAGCCGCGAACAAGATGGTGCCCTGGTGCGTTCGCGCGAACAGGTCAAGCCGGGCGACCGGCTGCAGGCGCGTGTCGCCGATGGGGTGATCGCGCTACGGGTGGAGCCGGACCCACGCGACGATCAGCGCAACGGCGGGCCTTCGGGGCAATAGCGTTGCCGGTACGCCAGCGCCTTGGGCATCAGCGCCTGCAGGTTCTGGATGCGGGTGCCGGGGTTGGGATGGGTCGAAGAGAATTCCGGCGGCGCCTGGCCGCCGCTGGCCTGCTCCATCCGCTGCCATAGCGGGATGGCCTCGCGCGGGTCGTAGCAGGCCGCCGCGGCCAGCATCAGCCCCACTTCGTCGGCCTGCGTTTCGTGGCCGCGCGCGTAGGGCAACAGATAGCCGTAACCCATCGCGGCCATCACCATCTGCTGTTGCTGCGGATCCATGCCACTGGCCGCGCCGGCCATCTGCCCGATCTGGGTCAGCTTCTGCTGGGCCATGCGCTGGGCGCCATGGCGCAGCAGTGCGTGAGCGATCTCGTGGCCCATCACCACCGCCATCGCGTCGGCGTTCTGCGCCACCGGGAACAGCCCGGTGTAGACCGCCATCTTGCCGCCCGGCAGGCAGAACGCATTGGCCTGGTCGGACTGGATCACATTGACGTCCCATTCGAAGCCGCGCGAGAGATGGTTCGGCTGCATGCCGTGCTCGGCGGCCAGCGCGGTCTCGACCGGATCGACCTTGGCGATCAGCCGCTGGGCGATCTGCCGCACCTGCTGTGCCGGCTGCGAAGCGGGATCGATCGGACGCTCCTGCGACAGGATCTCCTGGTAGGCCTGCAACCCCATCGCCTTCTCTTCCTCGACCCCGAGCGAGCTGTCGATCAGCACCTTCTCGCCGGTGTAGGGATCCTCGGCGCGATTGGAGAACCAGTACCACGCCGCGTAGCCGGCAAAGGCGATCAGTACCCACCAGCGCACGTTGCCGAACAGGCCCGGACGCCGCCGGCCCGCGCCTTGCTGGCGGCCATCGAAGGGATCGTTGCGCATGCTGGGCTTCCTGGTCAGGCGGCTGGATTGCTAGGAAGGATTAGCTCATATCCCGCGCACAAGGCGGAAGCCGATCCTGGCACTGGTGGTGTCCGAGTCCTGTGACAGGCGCCAGGCCGCGCGGGTCTGCTGCGGCGAGTTGGCCCAGCTGCCGCCGCGCACCAGGCGCTGCCGGCAGCCGGGGTTGAACCACGCCGCGCCATCGGCGGGCGCGCGCCGGTAGCTGGCATGCCAGCAATCGGCGACCCACTCGCTGAGGTTGCCGGCCATGTCGTGCAGGCCCCAGGCGTTGGCGCGGAAACTGGCCACCGGCGCCGGCCCCCAGAAGCCATCGCCGAAGCCGACGAAGGCATTGCTCCAATGCCGGCCGCTCGGGGAGACGTCGTTGCCGCCGGTGAAATTGCCACTGCCCTCCGGCGGCGTCCCCGCATTGCCCCAGGGGTAGCGACCTTGCAGGCCGGCGCGCAGCGCGTATTCGAATTCGGCCTCGGTCGGCAGCCGGTAGTGGCGGCCGGTCTGGTCCGACAGCCAGCGCGCATAGGCTTCGGCATCGCGCACGCTGACGTGCATGACCGGCATGTTCGGCGCGGCGCGCGCACCGTTGTAGTCCGATTGCCAGTCCACCCCGTTGTGGCGGACGAAGTTGCCGCTGCGCTCGTCGTAGACCAGCGAATGACCGCGCCGGGTCGCGCGCGGGCGCGCCTGCGCCGAGGTCACGAACTGGCGGAATTCGTCGACCGTGACTTCGGTGATCGACATCGCGAAGCCACGCTCGAAGCGCACGTAGTGCGCCGGGCGCTCGCTGTCCGAGGCGCCGGGTTCGTCGTCGCCGGCGCCCATCCGGAATGCGCCATGCGGCACCACGATCATCTGCGGGCCGCGGCCACCTTCGCGCGTCGCATCGGTGAACACCTGGCGCGGGCGGAAGCTGCCGTAGTGGGTCGCCAGTTCCAGCCGTTCGCGCAGCGACACTGCGACCGGGTCGGCGGGCTCGGCAATGCGCAGCACTTCGGCCAGCTTGACACCGGCATCCTTGAGGCCGCGCGGCTGGGCGAGATCGCGCAATGCGGCCTCGTACAGGGCCGCGATGCGCGCATGGCGGACGGCCTCGACGGCCTGCCTGGCCTCGTCCACGCTGGGCGCGCGTTCGCGCACCTGGGCGGCGCTGCCGAGCCAACGCCGTGCCGCGTCGAAATCGCCGTCCGTCGCGGCCAGTTCGGCGCGGCGGATCAAGGCGCTTTCCGCCGCCGCCAAGCCCTGCCGCGCACGCGAGTCCTCAGGATCGAGCGCAAGCGCCTCGCGGAAATTGCCGAGCGCGCCGTCGCCGCCATCCTCGCCGATGCGGTCGTTGCGCAGGTCCTCTTCGCCGGCGCGGTTGAATGCCAGCAGGCGCTGCGCCAGCTCGATCCGGCCCAATAGTCCGCGCACCTGGGCATCGTCCGGGTCCAGGGCCAGCCCGACCATCGCCAGGGTGCGCGCCTGTTCCAGCGCATCGCCCTGGCCCTCGGTGCGGGCCAGCAGCTCGCGGCCACGCGCCAGCAGCTGGCGGCGCGCCTGCGCCAGGCCCTGCCGGACCGGCGCGCTGTCGCCGTCGCGCTCGCGCAACGCGAGCCAGAGCGGGATCGCTGCCTCGGCGTCCTCGTACAGCCGGCCCTGCGCCTGCGCCTCGGCCGCGCGGCGGCGCACCTCGGCCGACGGCGCGTCGGCGAGTGCCACCGGCGGCGGTTGCCAGCGCTGCACGCGATCGTCGCCGACTGCGGCGATCGACACGCTCGGCTTCACCGGCATTGCCACGACGGCCTCGCGGCGCGGCAATGCCGCGGCGCGTTCGGCCTGCGGCTGCGGCTGCGGCGAGCAGCCGGCCAGCAGCAGCGCCAGCCCCGTCGTCGTCCGCCAACCGCCCACCTTGATGCGCATGTGCCTCCAGACCTTCACCGGCGCCTGCCGGGCGCAGGCGACGTTAGGCTATTCTCGTGCGCCCGTGCAACGCTGCCCGCCACCGGAATCGCCGTGCCCCATTGGATCCAAACCCCCGCCGAACTTGCCGAGCGCCTGCATGCGCGCCCCAGCCGCATTGGGTTGGACACCGAATTCATCCGCGAGCGCACCTACTGGCCGCAGCTGGCCCTGGTGCAGATGGCGATCGGCGAGGAAATCCTGCTCATCGACCCGCTGGCGCCGGGCATGGCCGAGGCACTGAAACCCTGGCTGGTGGCGCCGGACATCCTCAAGGTGATGCACAGCGCCAGCGAGGACCTGGTCGCCTTCAAGACCGCCTGCGGCGTGCTGCCGCGGCCGCTGTTCGACACCCAGATGGCGGCCGGACTGGCCGGCATCGCCGCCGGCATGGGCTACCAGAAGCTCGTGCAGGAACTGACCGGCACCCTGCTCGCCAAGGGCGAGACGCGCTCGGACTGGATGCGCCGGCCACTGTCGCCGGCGCAGCTGGAATACGCCGCCGACGACGTGCGCTATCTGTTCGCGCTGCATGACGCGCTGGCCGCGCGCCTGCAGGCATTGGATCGCACCAGCTGGCTCGAAGAAGACGCCGAACGCCTGGTCGAGGGCGTCGAGCAGGACCAGGGTGAACGCTGGCCGCACCTGTCGATGCGCAGCGCGCAGTTCCTCGATGAACCAGCGCAGCTGCGGCTGCTGCGGCTGTTGCGCTGGCGCGACGTGCAGGCACGCCAGAGCGACCGGCCGCGCAGCTGGATCCTGGACAACGAACTGGCAGTGGCGCTGGCACGCACGCCACCGGCCGACGAGACTGCGCTGCTGAAGCTGTTCGACCGCTTCCCGAAAGCGCCGCGCAAGCTCGCCGACGCGGTCTGGCAGGCATTGACCACGCCGCTGGCCGATGAGGCCGAAGCACCACAGGCCTTGAATGCCAGCGAAGGCAACAAGCAGGCGCTGAAGCGGCTACAGGACGCCGTGGCCGCGCGCAGCCGCGAACTGGCCCTGCCCGACGGCATCCTGGCCTCGCGCCGGCACCTGGAGAGCCTGCTGGAAAGCGGACGCTGGCCGCAGGGCCTGGGCCAGTGGCGACGCCGCGAGCTGGAACCGACGCTGACCCCGCTACTGGCCGCTGCCGCTGCTGACGGCTGACGGCTGCCGTTGCGCACTCGAAGCGGATTCGGCGCGACGGCAGCTCAGCCGCGCTGCTGGATGCGGATCATGTTGCCGGCGGGGTCGCGGATCGCGCAGTCGCGCACGCCGTAAGGCTGGTCGGTCGGCTCTTCGACCACTTCGGCGCCGCGCGCCTGCAAGCGATCAAACGTGGCTTCGAGATCGGGCGTGGCCAGGATGATCATGCCGTAGCTGCCCTTGGCCATCATCTCGGCGATGGTGCGGCGCTCCTCGTCGGTGACGCCCTGCCCCACGCCCGGCGGGTGCAGGACGATCGAGGTGCCCGGCTGGCCGACCGGGCCGACGGTGATCCAGCGCAGCTCGCCGTAGGCGACGTCGTTGCGGATCTCGAAGCCGAGCGTGTCGCGATAGAAAGCCGTCGCAGCCTCCGCATCGTTGTGCGGCAGGAAGGTGGAATGGATGCTGATGTTCATGAAACCAGGGTCTCCGTACGTGGCGATGTCCACGGGCTCACTCTAGTTCCGGCTCGCCGACGCGCGCTTCTCGATTCCTGACCGGTCGCGTCACCTGCCGGGCCAGGCACGAAGGCATCCCCGCGGTGGCCTGCGCCTGCTGGCGCTGGTAGGCACTGGGCGACAGGCCGACCAGTTCGCTGAAGCGGGTGCTGAAGGTGCCCAGCGAAGCGCAGCCGACCGTGAAACAGACTTCGGTGACGCTGAGGTCGCCGCGCCGCAGCAGCGCCATCGCCCGCTCAATGCGCCGCGTCATCAGATAGGCGTAGGGCGACTCGCCATAAGCGATCCGGAACTGCCGGCTGAGGTGGCCCGCCGACATGTGGACGCCTTGCGCGAGCGCCTCCACGTTCAATGGCTGGGCGTATTCACGATCGATGCGGTCGCGGACGCGGCGCAGCCGCGCCAGGTCGCGCAAATGATGGGCGTCGGCGGGTCGAGTGGTCACGGCCGCGATGCTGCCACATCCGGGCGGATGCGGCTTTGCGCGCTGCCGCAGGGCCGGCACGCTCTGCTTCGCCGTCACGGCCCGGGCGACTTCCATCCGGAGGCGGCCCGCCAGATTGCGGCGCAAGGCGAGGCAGGAAGCACCCGCATGTTGCCGGGTGGCACCCTTCGCAATACCGCCGCACAGTGACCCTCTCTGGATCGAGCCCTATCCGCCGGCGGGACCGCCAGGCCCGAAAGCAAGACAGCGCACCTTTCGGCACGCTGTCTTGGCTTGAATAGTGGTGGAGCCAGGGAGGATCGAACTCCCGACCTCGTCATTGCGAACGACGCGCTCTCCCAGCTGAGCTATGGCCCCACGGATGGGTGTCGGCATTGTACATCACGCAGTTGCAATGCCTTCGCAGGGTAGAGGCCCTCAGTACCGCCGGACCTACCCACGCGAGCGGCGCATTCTAGCCCGATCCCGCGAATGAAGCCAAGCGGCGGCGGGATGCCCCGCTCAATCCTCGAACTCGGTCGCTGCGCCCTGGCGTTCGAAGGTGAGGTTGACCGTGCGGCCGAGCGCACGGGTGCGATGCACGGTGCCAGCCGGCACGACTAGACACTGCCAGGGCGCCAACCGGACCGGCGCGCGGTCGCGGAATTCGATTTCCAGCGCGCCTTCCACGACCAGGAACAGCTCATCCGAATCGGGATGCCGGTGCCAGCGATAGAGGCCCTCGAACACGGCCAGGCGCAGGCATTCCCGGTTGACGTCCAGCAGCACCTGGTTGCCATAGGGCACCTGCACGGCCGCCTGCAGCGCGCCGACGTCGACCATCTCCAGCGCCGCGTGGCGCGCGGTCTCGCCGGCATAGTCGCCGGCGCTGGGAAAGCGGGATTCGTCGACGGGCCCTGACATCAGTCTGCTCCTGGTCGGTCGCCGGGGCGGGCCTGGTAGCGACCCGAGCGGCATCTGTCGGCGGGTAGCGTGCGCAGCTTCGCGTGATCTACGCGTGCGCCCGGCCTAGACTGCGGCGATGCGCCCCCTGCCCCGACGCTTCTACGACGACGACTCGCTGGTCGTCGCCCCGCGTCTGCTCAACAAGGTGCTGGTCGCCGCCGACGGCCGGCGCGGGCGGATCGTCGAGGTCGAGGCCTACCGGGGTGCGCTGGACGCGGCCGCGCATTCGTTCCGCGGGCCGACCCCGCGCACCCGGGTCATGTTCGGCGCGCCGGGGCATCTGTACGTCTACTTCATCTACGGCATGCACTGGGCCATCAATGCCGTCTGTGGTGGCCCGGCACCCGGGCATGCGGTGCTGCTGCGCGCGATCGCACCGCTCAAGCACCTGCAGACGATGGCGGCCGCGCGCGGGGTCGAGGATCCACGCCTGCTGGCGTCCGGTCCGGGCCGCCTCGCACAGGCCTTCGGCGTCGATGGCAGCGACAACGGCCTGGACCTGTGCCGGCGCGATTCGCGTCTGTGGATCGGCGACGACGGCACGCCGCCACCGTTGGCGCCGGTGGCCTCGCAACGGATCGGCATCAGCAAGGCCGCCGAGCACGCGTGGCGCTGGCATGTGGACGCCGATCCGCATGTATCGCGGCGACCGTCTGCGCGCAAAACCAGCCGTCCTCCCGCAGGCCCGCGCTGATCGCAGCCGCCGTATCAGGCGCGACGCAGCGGCAGCCGATGCAGCCGCGCCGCGGTCGGCGCGGCGATCAGCTCGGCCAAGCTCTGTCGATCCAGTTCCTCGTAGAAGTGCTGCATGGCACGCTCCAGCGACTGCTTCAGCCCGCAACCGCCGGCGAGCAGGCACGGCGGCTGCGCACAATCGATCACCGCCCCCTGCCCCTCCAAGGCGCGCACCAGCCAACCGACCCGGTACTCGCCTGGCGGCCGCGCCAAGGCCAGGCCGCCGCCTTTGCCACGCGTACCGCGTACCCATTCCTGCTGGGTGAGGAAGTGCGCGACCTTGACCAGGTGGTTGCGCGAGATCGCGAATCGCTCCGCGACCTCGCCAATGGTGACCGGCACCGCACGCCCGTGGTGATGCGCCAGATACATCATCAGGCGCATGCCGTAATCGCTGAAGCGGGTCAGCTGCATGGCCGCCCCCCTTTCCTCGCTGGCAGGATGCCGGATCGAGGACGCAGGCTCACATGCCCGGGCCGCCGGTGCCGAATGCCTCGGCATGGATGCGTTCGGCGGGCACGCCGAGTTCGCGCAGCACCCGCTGCTGCTCGCCCATGAACGGCAACGGACCGCACAGGTAGTAATCGGCATCGGGCAGGATCGCCACGTCGCGGATCCGGTGCAGGTCGATGCGGCCAACGTGGTCGTAGTCGTCGCCGCTGCGGTCCTGCGGGCCGACCTGTTCGTAGAACACTACCTTGTGCACGTTGTCGCGATCGCGCGCGAGTGCGTTGATGTGCTCCTTCATCGCATGCGTGTCGCGGTCGCGGCAGGCATGCACGAAGCGGACCTGGCGCGACTGCGCGACAGCGGCCAGATGGTTCAGTATCGACACCACCGGCGTCAGGCCGACACCGCCGCTGAGCAGTACCACCGGCGTGTCGCGATCGACATGCAATTGGAAGTCGCCCATCGGCGGGGCCACCTCGACCACATCGCCCTCGGCGATATTGGTGTGCAACACGCTGGACACCATGCCGTCCGGGGCGACGTCCGCGCCGCGCTCGTGCTTGACGGAAATGCGCAGCCGGTCGCCGCCCGGCGCATCGGACAGGCTGTACTGGCGCGCCTGCATCATCCCGAACTCGGGCACCAACACGCGCACCGAGACATATTGCCCCGGCACATACGCCGGCACCTGTCCGCCATCGGCAGGCATCAGTTCGAACGACACGATCTCGGCACTCTCGCGCCGCCGCGCCGCGACCCGGAACGAACGCCAGCCCGTCCAGCCGCCCGGGCGTTGCGCGCTGTCGTGGTACAGGCGGGTTTCCTCGGCGATGAATATGTCCGCCAGCTCGCCATACGCGGCCGTCCATGCGGCGATCAATCCGTCCGTGGCGATCTCCTCGCCCAGCACCTCGCGGATCGACGCCAGCAGATGCCGCCCCACGATCGGATAGTGTTCGGCGCGGATACCCAGGCTGACGTGCTTGTGCACGATGCGGGTGATCACCGGCGCGAGCACCGAAGGATCGTCGATGTGCTCGGCGTAGGCGGCGACCGCGCCAGCGAGCGCGCGCTGCTGCTGTCTGCCGTGTTGATGGCCTTGATTGAAGACCTCGCGCAGCTCCGGATTGCCGCGGAACATCCGCGCATAGAAGTGGCGGGTCAACAACTCGCCGTTTTCCTGCAGCAACGGCGCGGTACCGCGCACCTGGTCGCGGATCGACTGACTCAACATGCAATGCTCCTGTGATGCGCTTGAAGATGTAGAAAGCGTACATTTTCAAAGCGCGCTTGCCGCTGCGACACGGCGTCGCAGCGGCCATTGCATGCGATTGATCGCAGGATCACGCCCGCGTGGCGGCGTACTCCGGCGTGGCCGCAAGCGGCCGGCCCCTCAAGCGACGTTGCGCTTCGCCTTCCATCGCCGGCTGCAGCGCCGGCAACGCGACGAACGCATCGGCCACCCAGGCCGCCAGCGGAACGCCGTCGCGGTAAAGCACGCGATTGCCCGGCACGCGCGCGATGCGTTCGCCGGCCAGCACACTGCCCAACAGGTTGGCCGGATCGCAGGCCGACACGCAGACCCAGCGGTCTTCCTGCGGCTTGCGACGTGTTTCGCGCAGCAGGCCGATCGCTTCCGGCAGCGCGAACTGCTCGCCCGACAAGCCGGTGATGAAACGGCCACCGCGGATCTCGCCGCGCGCTTCCAGCCGCTGGTATACGCGCAGCAGTTCACGCCACGGTGGCAGCCAAGCAGCCTCGCGCTCGAGCAGCCGCCAACACACCACGCCATAGCGCCGCAGCAACGCGCGCGCGGCATGTTCCACCGCGGCCAGGCGCGCTTCGGTACTGGCGTCGTTGCTCACCGGCGTGCCAAGCGGCGCCCACCGGCCGGCATCGCGGATGCCGCTCAACGAAACGCGGCGCCGGTGCCGCGACAGCGCCGAGGCACGCTTCGAAGGCGGCACCAGCAGCGCGCGCAGGCCGGCGTAGCTGTCGCAATGCAGGCGCCCGCGCATGACCAGTTCGGCCAGCGCGTCTTCCAGCTCGGTCGCGATCATGTGCAGGCCGTCGGCGATCTCGTCGAAAAAGCTCGCACCATATGCGGCCAGATAGTCGGCCACGCGCTGCGCGCGCGAACCCAAGGGCGCGTCGGATTCGCCAGCGTCGCCTGCCAACAGGCGCCAATGCGCGGCTTCGCGGCGCGGCAGCAGCACGATGGGGGTGGCGCGCAGGCTGCCACCGCTGCCGCGCGCCGCCGGCGCCGGCCGCAGCCGACGCCAGGACACCCGCCCGGCCGTGCACAGCTCGTCCAGCCAATGCGGCTGGTAGTCGCGCAAGCGCGCCGGCAACACTTCGCTTTCCCAGGTTGCCGCCGGCGCCTCGAAACCTTCCAGCTGCGCCAGCACGCCGGCCAGGGCTTCGGGCCCGGCCACGCGCGTGGCCTCGTCCAGCCGTTGCCACTGGAACAGGAAGCGCGTGTAGTCGCGCGGCGACACCGGCTCGATCTCGCGCCGCAGCCGTCCCAGGGTGTAGCGATGGATCCGCGCCAGCAGATGGCGCTCGCACCACTCCTCGGCCTCGATGCCGGGCGTGAAGCGACCGGCCATGACATAGCCTTCGCGGCGCAGCGCCTGCAACGCCTGCTCGATCCGCGGCCTCGGCAACGCCAGTTGCGCCGCCAGGCTGGCACTGGGCGTCGGGCCCAGGCCGGACAGGCGGGCGCGCAGCAGTTCGCGCAGCGCCGGTGCTTCCTCCCACTGGGCGACACGGCAGTCGGCCGGCACCTGCAACGTCGGGCTTGGCACGGCTTGCGGATACAACGGCGCGAACCACTCCAGGCGCTCCACGCTCAGCCACGCCAACACCGCGTCGCCGCCAGTCAACGCGCAGGCACGCCCTTCGCCGGCCAGCTCGCGCAACCAGGTCGCCCAGTCCGCCTCACGCTCGATCTCGGCCGCGGTGATCACCCCCAGCGAAGCCAAGGCTTCGTGCATCTCTTCGCGATCGCGCGGCTGCGGCCAGGCTTCGGCGCGCACCGCGTCGATCGCCTCGGCGTCGAGCCGCCCCAGATCGTCGGCCGATTGCGGATCCTGGTAGCGCCGCGTCTGCACCGCCTGGGTACGCCGTTCTTCCAGCGGCGCGTCGTCTAGGAACGCGTACGGGCGTGCGTTGAGCGCCTCGGCGGCCAGCGGCGATGGCGCGGCCAGGTCGCGTGCAACGACCCGGATGCGCCCACTTTCGAGCCCGCGCAGCAACGCCAGCCAACCCTCGGTGTCCATCGCCTCGTGCAGGCAATCGTCCAGGGTCTGCGCGACCAACGGATGATCCGGCACCTCGCGCTCGCCGACCAGGTTCTCGGCGCAGGCGACCTGGTCGGGGAAGACCGTCGCCAGCAGATCCTCGGATTTCATGCGTTGCAACTGCGGTGCGACCTTGCGGCCGCCGCTGAAGCGCGGCAATGCCATCGCATTGGTGGCGTTCCAGCGCCAGCGCACGCCGAACAGCGGCGCATCCAGCAGCGCCTGCACGAGCACGTGTTCGGCCGAAGAAGAATGCAGGTAGCGCGCGACGTCGGCCAGATCGAAGCTGTGGCTGGTCGACAGCGACAGCACGATGGCGTCTTCGGTGGCGGCCGCCTGCAGTTCGAAGTTGAACGTGCGGCAGAAGCGCTTGCGCAGCGCCAGGCCCCAGGCGCGATTGATGCGGCTGCCGTAGGGCGTGTGGATGATGAGCTGGGTGCCGCCGCTCTCGTCGAAGAAACGCTCCATCACGATGCAGTCCTGGGTCGGCAAGGCGCCGAGTTCGGCGGCCGCGCGTGCGAGGTAGTCGAGCACCTGGCGCGCCGCCTCGTCGGACAGCGCCGACGCCTGCCCCAGCCACGCCAAGGTCGCTTCGCGGCCGTGCTGCTGCAGTTGCGCGGCCAGCTCGCCGCGCAGCCGCGACACCGCATGCGACAGCTCATCGCTGCGGCCCGGCGCCTCGCCGAGCCAGAACGGAATGTTGGGCGGCGCACCGCGCGCGTCCTCGACCCGCACCTTGCCCGGCTCCACGCGCAGGATCCGGTAGCTGGCGTTGCCGAGCTGGAAGACATCGCCGGCCAGGCTTTCGACGGCGAAATCCTCGTTCACGGTGCCGATGTTCTCGGCCTGCGGCTCCAGCAGCACCGTATAGTCGCCGGTCTCGGGGATGGTGCCGCCGGACGTGAGCGCGGTCATGCGCGCACCACGACGGGCGCGCAGCTTGCGGTGCACGGCATCGCGGTGCAGATAACTGCCGCGCGGTCCCAGCCGCGTGCTGAAACCATCGACCAGCATGCGCACGACCTCGTCGAAACGCTCGCGCGGCAACTGCGCATACGGCCAGGCCCGCGTGAACATCGCAAACAGCTCGTCTTCGTCGTAGTCCTCGCAGGCGACCTCGGCGATCAGCTGCTGGGCCAGCACATCGATCGGCGCATCGGGCAAGCGCAGCGCGTCCAGCTCGCCACGCCGCACGGCATCGAGCAGCGCGGCGCATTCGACCAACTCGTCGCGCGAGCTCGGGAACAGCCGGGCTTTCGGCGTGCCGCCGACGGCATGGCCGGAGCGGCCGGCGCGTTGCAGCAAGGTCGCGATCGAACGCGGCGAGCCCAACTGACAGACCAGCTCGACGTCGCCGATATCCAGGCCGAGTTCCAGCGAAGCGGTGGCGACCAGCACGGTCAATTCACCGGCCTTGAGCCGGCGCTCGGCGGCCAGCCGGGTGTCGCGCGCCAGGCTGCCGTGGTGGGCGGCGACGCGGTCCGCGCCCAGCAGTTCGCCCAGGTGCCGTGATGCGCGTTCGGCCATGCGCCGCGTGTTGACGAACACCAGCGTGGTGCGATGCGCGCGCGCCAGCGCGGCGACTTCTGCGTAGACCTGTTGCCATTGGTCGCTGGACATCACCGCCGACAGCGGCGTGGGCGGCAGGGTCAACGCGAGGTCGCGTTCGCGCGCATAGCCGATGTCGACGATCGCGCAATCCGGCACGCCGTCGCGGACATGGGCGGCGCCGACCAGGAAACGCGCGACCTGCTCGATCGGCTTCTGGGTGGCCGACAAGCCGATCCGCACCAGCGGTTGCTCGACCAGATGCTGCAGGCGTTCCAGTGTCAGCGCCAGGTGGCTGCCGCGCTTGTCGTCGGCGACCGCATGGATTTCGTCGACGATCACGCTGCGCACATGGCGCAGCGATTCGCGGCCGGAAGCCGAGCCGAGCAGCACGTACAGCGACTCGGGCGTGGTGACCAGGATGTGCGGCGGCTGGCGGCGGGCCTGCGCGCGCTCGCGTTGCGGGGTGTCGCCGGTACGCACCGCGGTGCGGATCGCGACATCGGGCAGGCCCTGTTCGGCCAGCAGCGCGCGGATGCCCTGCAGCGGCGCGTCCAGGTTGATATGGATGTCGTTGGACAGCGCCTTCAGCGGCGACACGTAGACCACGCGCGTCTGGTCCGGCAACAGCCCATCCTGCGCCAGGCCTTCGCGCAACAAGCCATCAATCGCCGCCAGGAACGCGGTGAGGGTCTTGCCCGAGCCGGTCGGCGCGGCGACCAGGGTGTGCCGGCCAGCGGCGATCTGCGGCCAGGCGGCGACCTGCGCGGCGGTGGGCGCGGCGAAGCTGCGCTGGAACCAGCGCGCGGTGATGGGGTGGAACTGGCTCAGGACCGGATGCATGCGGATCCTCGTGACGACGCCACGGGCAAGCTTGCGCGCCGCGTGGCCGGGAAGAAAGAGATGGGGTCCGCGGCCGCCACCCCAATGCCGGCCAGCGCTCCGGAATGAACCGGTTCAGGCCACGCCGTCGGCATGAAACTGGACGGCGGCCAAGCGGCGCAGCGCCCACTGGCGACTTGCGACGCTGCATCGATTGCCGGCATCCGGGCCGGCTGGCACAGTGCGCGGATGGTCCTGATCCTGACGATGATTTTCGGCGCGGCCGCCTTCGCCTACTGGAATTCCGCGCGCGCGGCCGCCGAGCGCGCCGAGGTGCTCGGCCGCAACGCCTGCCGCGCGGCCGATGTGCAATGGCTCGACCAGAGTGTGCATGCCACCGGGGTGCGGCTGTGCCGGTTGCCGAGCGGATGGCTCGGGTTGGAGCGGACGTTCCGCTTCGACTACTCCCACGATGGCGTCGACCGCCAGAGCGGACGGCTGGTGCTGCGCGGCGGCGAGCTGATCTCCTTCGCCGGCCCCTCGATGGCGACGGTCACCCCGCTGCGGCCAGGCCCGCAGGATCTCTGATATCGCGCATCTGCGGTTTGCGGGGTGAGGGTTTATTGAGGCGCGCGCGTGCTGTGGGCTGGCCTCGAGAAGATCCTTATGCCCTTTGTAGGAGCGGCTTCAGCCGCGACCGAGGGATCCGGCGGTCGCGGCTGAAGCCGCTCCTACAAAGGGCGAGCGACATCGTGTCTGGTGCAGAGTCCCCCTTTGTCAAGGGGCTCGAAGGTCGAAGCTGGGGCCGGGCGCCCTCGAATCCGCCGAGCTCAATGGAATGATGCCGTCCCCACGGCAGGCGATAGCCAAAAGCCGGTATCACTCGCCCTGTTTTGCGAAGCACAACCGAAGGGCACAGCCGCGCAGCGCGATGGGCTACGACACGGCAGTGCCGTTCGCCGGGTTACTTCACTACCCGCAGGTGCGGGCGCTTGGTCGGCGACGGCGCGTCGTCCGGCGTGGTCGGCGTAGGCGGCTCGTGGTCGTCGTCCGGACCGGCGCCACCGGTACCGGGCAAATCGTCCGGCAGCGCCATGCCCTGCCCGGTCTCGCGCGCGTACACCGCCAGCACCGCCGCCATCGGCACCTGCACCGGATAGCTCACGCCACCGAAGCGCGCGGTGAAGCTGATGCCTTCATTGTCGATGTGCAGGCGCACGACCGCGCGCTCGGCGATGTTCAACACCACGCGGCCATCCTTGATCGCACTGCTGGGCACCTGCACGTCGGGCAGGCCCGCGTCGACCAGCAGGTGCGGGGTCATCTGGTTGTCGTTGATCCATTCGACCAGCGCCCGCAACAGGTACGGGCGATGGCTGGACATGCGGGAAAATTCTTCGCTCATACGCAACAGTTTACGCGCAGGCGCGCGTTCGTCGCTCCCTGCCCGCGACCGGCCGGTCCGCCTCGGTACAGGAGGCTCAGCCCGGCATGTCGCGCAGCTTCTTTTCCTGGTCGGTCAGGCTGCGGATGAAACCGGGATTGCGGAAAATACGGTTGCCGTAATCCTCGATCGCCTTGCCATCCTTCGGCAACGGAATGTCCAGCGCCTGCAGGCGCCAGATGATCGGCGCCATCGCGCAATCGGCCAGGCTCATTTCCGGATTGAGGAAGAACTTGCTGGCCTTGAACAGCGGCACCGACGCGGTGAGCAGTTCCTTCAGGCGCTTGCGGCCAGCCTCGGCCTGGGTCTTGTTGCCGAGCTGGATCGCCTGCACCTGCGGTACCCAGTCGTGCTCGATGCGCAGCATGGCCAGGCGCAGGCGCGCGCGCGAAAGCGGATCGACCGGCATCAGCGGCGGGTGCGGATAGCGCTCGTCCAGGTATTCGCTGACCACCGAAGCCGCGTACAGCACCAGCTCGCGCTCGACCAGGGTCGGCACGGAGTGGTACGGATTGAGGTCGATCAGATCCTCCGGCGGGTTCTGCGCATCCACCGGCACCAGGTCGTAGGTGACGCCCTTGGCCGCCAGCACCAGCCTGACGCGATGGCACAGAACATCGTCGGTGGAGGAAAACAGGGTCAAGGTATTCCGCATACGCACACTCGTCGCCATTCAAGGCTCTCCCACGACCGGAATCCGCCAGTCGCATCGACGCCACCGACCCATTGCCGGCGGTCGCCCCGGATTCCGAGTGTGCAATTTGCCGTCACAAAAGCCAATAGCGGCGCAGCCCCTCGGACCCACGTTCACGGCGCCCGTGGCCGCCGCAGCGCTCAATGCACGTCCTTCCAGTATTCCTTCTTCACCAGGAACGCCAGGAACGTCAGCAGCGCCAGGAACAGCACCACCCACACCCCCATGCTCTGGCGCTTGAGCGCGGCCGGCTCGCCCGCGTACTCGAGGAAATTGGTGATGTCGCGCGCCGCCTGGTCGAACTCGACCGGATTCAACTTGCCCGGCGAGGCCAGCTGCAGCCCCGTCACCGGCTTGTCGCCGGTCGCCTTGTCCGGCTCGCCGTATACCGGCTGCTGCAGGCCTTGCAGCTCCCACAGCGGGTTGGGCATCGACACGTTCGGGAACAGCTGGTTGTTCCAGCCCACCGGCCGCGACGAGTCCAGGTAGAACGACTTGAGGTAGGTATAGAGCCAGTCGGTGCCGCGCACCCGGGCGATCAGGCTCAGGTCCGGCGGTGCCTTGCCGAACCACTGCGTGGCGCCATCGTGGGGCATCGCCGCCTCGATGTGCTCGCCGACCTTGGCACCGGTGAAGTTGAGGTTCTGCATCACCTCTTCCTCGCTCAAGCCCAGGTCCGAGGCCATGCGCGAATAGCGCAGGTACTTGAGCGAATGGCAGCCGGAACAGTAGTTCATGAACAACTGCGCGCCGCGTTGCAGCGAAGCGCGGTCGCCGAGGTCGTTGCCGGCCTGCAGCAGGTGGCCGCCCTCGGCGGCGAAGGCGCCGGCGCTGAGCAGCAGGCCGGCGGCAAGGCCGGCCAGACGGGATATCCAAGCGGTCTTAGTCATGCGTGGTCACCCGCTCCGGTACCGGCTTGGTCTTGTCCAGCCTCGTCCACACCGGCATGGTGATGAAGAAGGCGAAGTACAGGAAGGTCAACACGCGGCCGATGTAGGTCTCGTGGATATCGGTACCCGGGCCCGAACCGATGATGCCCAGCCACACGAAGCACACCGCCAGCACCCCCAGCGCGATCTTGGAGATCCAGCCGCGGTAGCGGATCGACCGGACCTTGGCGCGGTCCAGCCACGGCACCAGGAACAGGATCGCGATCGCCGAGAACATCACCAGCACGCCGCCGAGCTTGTTCGGCACGACCCGCAACATCGCGTAGTAAGGCGTGTAGTACCAGACCGGCTTGATGTGTTCCGGGGTCACCAGGCGATTGGCCTCGGTGAAGTTGTCATGCTCCAGGAACAGGCCGCCGAAACCGGGCGCGAAGAAGATGATGAAGGCCGCCAGGACCAGCAGGAAGCCCACGCCGACCAGGTCCTTGACCGTGTAGTACGGATGGAACGGGATGCCGTCGGCCGGCGCGCTCGGCGACCAGCGGTTGCCCTTGGGCCCCTTCTTGATCTCCACGCCATCGGGATTGTTGGAGCCGACCTCGTGCAGGGCGCCCATGTGCAGCACCACCAGCAACAGCAGCACCAGCGGCAAGGCGATCACGTGCAGGGCGAAGAAACGGTTGAGCGTGGCATCGCCGGGCAGGTAGTCGCCCATGATCCACTCGGTCAAGCCGTTGCCGATCACCGGGATGGCGCCGAACAGCGAGATGATCACCTTCGCGCCCCAGAACGACATCTGGCCCCAGGGCAGCACATAGCCCATGAAGGCCTCGGCCATCAGCACCAGGTAGATCAGCATGCCGATGATCCACACCAGCTCGCGCGGCTTCTGGTAACTGCCGTACATCAGCGCGCGGAACATGTGCAGGTAGATGACGATGAAGAACAGCGAGGCGCCGGTGCTGTGCATGTAGCGGATCAGCCAGCCCCACTCCACGTCGCGCATGATGTACTCGACCGACGCGAAGGCTTCCGTCGCGCTGGTCTTGTAGTGCATGGTCAGGAAGATGCCGGTCACGATCTGGTTGACCAGCACGACCAGCGCCAGCGAGCCGAAGTAGTACCAGAAGTTGAAATTCTTCGGTGCGTAGTACTCGCTGACGTGCTTGCGGTAGATCGGCATCAGGCCCGGTGCGCGGGCATTGACCCAGTCGAACACGCCGTTGGCGGAACGGACAAGGATATTGGCCATGGCTCAGGCAGCCCCCGTGCTGTTGGCGGTCGGATCGACGCCGATGACGATGGTGTTCTCGTCCTGGTAGTGGTGGGGCGGCACCAGCAGGTTGATCGGCGCCGGCACGCCGTCGAAGACGCGGCCGGACATGTCGAACCGCGACTTGTGGCAGGGGCAGAAATAGCCGCCCTTCCACTGCGGATCGAACGGCTCCGGACGGATCTCGGCGACCATTTCCGGCGAACAGCCCAGATGGGTGCACAGCCCGACCAGCACGGAGACCTCCGGCTTGATCGAACGGAACTCGGGATTCTTCAGCACGTAGTCCGGCTGTTGGTCCTTGTTCTCGGACTGCGGATCCTTGAGCCGATCATCCAGCGTCGTCAACGCCGCCAGCATCGCCTTGGAGCGCTTGACGATCCAGATCGGCTGCCCGCGCCATTCCAGGATCAGACGTTGGCCTTCCTGCAGGGCGCTGATGTCGGCGGTCACCGGGGCACCGGCCAACTTGGCACGCGCACTCGGGTTCCACGACTTGATGAAAGGTACCGCTAGAAAACCCGCACCTACCGCCCCGACCACCGCGGTTGTCGCGGTCAGAAACCGTCGACGTCCCGTGTTGGCGGGTTCGTTTACCCCATCGTTGGCCATCCGGCTCTCCGATACTTGTTTTTAGGTAGCTTTGTGGCTGCCGGCGGCTCGCTGGGGGTCGAGCCGCGAAATGAATCCGGGCCGAGTGTAGCGGAAGCCTTAATGGCCAGACAATGCACTGCGGTACCTGGGACCCGTGATCGTGCTCCCAGGCTGCGATCTTTATTGGGCCGTGGCGAGTGCTCCGCGGTAGCGATCGGCGAGCAAACCCACGCGCTGCACATAGCGCTGGGTCTCGCTGTAGGGCGGCACGCCGCCATGTCGGTCCACCGCGCCTTCGCCTGCGTTGTAGCCGGCCGCGGCCAGGGTCAGGTTGCCGTTGAAGCGCTTCAACAGCCAGGACAGGTATTGCACGCCGCCGCGGATGTTCTGCGCTGCATCATAGGAATCGCTGACGCCGAACCGGCGCGCGGTGGCCGGCATCAACTGCATCAGGCCTTGCGCACCAGCACGACTGAGCGCGGTCGGGTTGTAGGCGGACTCGGCGTGGATGATCGCGCGCACCACCGATTCGTCGACCCCGAACTCGCGCGCCGCCGCGGCGATCTCGCCCGAATAAGCGGTGGTGTTGAGCCGCACCGAACCGAAGTTGACCCCCGGGTTGAGGCCGCAGGCGTAGCAGGTCTCGATGTAGCTGTAGCGGATGGTGCGCAGGCCCTCGATGCTGGCGACCTGGGCCGGGCGCGCACTGGTGTAGTGGCGTATCCCATCCTTCATATAGGAGTAAACCTGGCCACTGACGACCCGGCGTGGCGGGGTGCTGCTGCGCACCGGTGCGGGCGCCGGGGTGATCGCGGTCGGTGCCAGGCCGACGGCGGTGGCGTTGGCCGACGAGGCCGGTGCGGCGGCGGCGGGAATCGAAGCGAGCTGGCGCGACGCGACGCGGTCCTGCGCCGCCGGCGTGGCCTTGGGCTCGGCCCGCGCCACCGGCTGTGCCGGGCGCGGACGGCTGGTGCGGCGATCGTTGCGGTACTGTCCGACCACGTCGCAGGCCGCGCCGGCGGGGCGCTTGCTGACGTAGCTGGGGACGCCGTCGCTGCCAAGGCACTTGTAAACGGTGCCCGCGCTCGCCGGCGCAACCGGCAGCGTTATGGCGAGCAGCAGCCCCAAGATCCCCAGCATCCCCTTCATGGCTGGCAGTATCCGGACTGGCCGGGGGCCTGCCAAGTGCCGTTGGGCGTCGGGACTATCTCCGCGGCTGCGCCGCGCCCCTTAACAAAGGGGGCTCTCCGCCCGAAGCGATGTCGCCCGCTCTCTGTAGGAGCGGCTTCAGCCGCGACCGCGGGTTCCGGTGGTCGCGGCTGAAGCCGCTCCTACATCGAATCCGGGATTAGGCGGGGGCCGATGGCAATCGGGAGCCGGGCTTTTCTCTTCCCACCCTCCGGCGCGCCCCGAACGAAGACTGAAACTCAAAGCGCCTTGCGCCGTCCTGGCGGGAGGGGGGGCGACCATCCACGCGCTACAATTGGCGGCTTCGCGCGGCCGGGCTTCCCGGCCGCTTTGCCCGCCACCCGTCTGGAATAAGCGCCATGCCCGGGACGCCCGCCTCAGAAATCCTCGCCACGCCTGCCGTGGACGCTGCCGCCCCCAGCCCCGCCCTGGTGCCCCTGCCCTCGGCCCGCCCTCGCGTGCCCGGCGGCGCGCGCGGCAAGCTGTACATCAAGACCCACGGTTGCCAGATGAACGAGTACGACTCGGCCAAGATGGCCGACGTACTGGCCGCCTCCGAGGGCCTGGAACTCACCGACGTGCCCGAAGAGGCCGACGTCATCCTGATCAATACCTGCTCGATCCGCGAAAAGGCCCAGGAGAAGGTCTTCAGCCAGTTGGGCCGCTGGAAGTCGCTCAAGGCCGGCGGCCGGCCGGTGATCATCGGCGTCGGCGGCTGCGTGGCGTCGCAGGAAGGCGAGGCGATCGTCAAGCGCGCCCCGTACGTGGACCTGGTGTTCGGCCCGCAGACCCTGCACCGCCTGCCCGAACTGATCCGCGAGCGCCGCCAGTCCGGCAAGCCGCAGGTCGACATCAGCTTCCCGGAAATCGAGAAGTTCGATCGCCTGCCCGAGCCGCGCGCCGAGGGGCCGTCCGCGTTCGTCTCGATCATGGAAGGCTGTTCGAAGTACTGCTCGTTCTGCGTGGTGCCGTATACCCGCGGCGAAGAGGTCAGCCGGCCGTTCGAGGACGTGCTGGTCGAGGTGGCGCAACTAGCCGCGCAGGGCGTGCGCGAGATCAACCTGCTCGGCCAGAACGTCAATGCCTATCGCGGCCCTTATGGCGAAGGCGAAGTCGCTGACCTGGGCCTGCTGATCCGCACCATCGCGCAGATCGAAGGCGTCGGCCGGATCCGCTTCACCACTTCGCATCCGCTGGAATTCAGCGATTCGCTGGTCGACGCCTACCGCGACGTGCCGCAGTTGGCCGACTACCTGCACCTGCCCGTGCAGGCCGGCAGTGACCGCATCCTCAGCGCGATGAAGCGCGGCTACACGGCACTGGAGTTCAAGGCCAAGATCCGCAAGCTGCGCGCGGTGCGGCCGAACATCTCGATCAGCTCGGACTTCATCGTCGGCTTCCCCGGCGAGAGCGACGCCGATTTCGACAAGACCATGAAACTGATCGAGGACGTGGGCTTCGACCAGAGCTTCTCCTTCATCTATTCGCGCCGCCCCGGCACCCCGGCGGCCGACCTGGCCGACGACACGCCCGAAGCGACCAAGCACGCGCGGCTGTCGCGGCTGCAGGCGCACATCAACGCGCACGCGGCGAAGATTTCCGAGGCGATGGTCGGCAGCGTGCAGTCGGTGCTGGTGGAGGGCCCTTCGCGCAAGAATCCCAACGAGCTGACCGGCAAGACCGAGAACATGCGCTCGGTCAACTTCCCGGGCCATCCGCGGTTGGTCGGTCAGTTCGTCGACGTGACGATCACCGAGGCGCTGAGCAATTCGCTGCGCGGGCGGGTGGTGGGGTCGGACCAGGGCTGACCGTTTCCTGCGGCTTGCATGGGGTGCGGCCGCCCTCTTGTTTGCTGGCTGTTTGGGTACTGCGTGCGGTGCACGGGGGCGGGGCCCTTTCGGGACACGCCGTGAACCCCTCCATGGGGGCTCATTGGCGACATCCATGTCGCCAACGGTCCCGAAAGGGCCCCGCCCCCGTGCACTCGAACGCTCGCTGCTAACGGATGGCAAAAGCAAAAGCGCGCGGGGTTGATACGAGCGGGAACGCAAGCGGTGGATGCGCGCCGACCAAAGCGGGAAAGCAGCGCAGTGCACCGTCAATCCAGGCGCTTGCGGAAGCGCAGGATCGCCAGGGTCATCATCAGCACGGTGAACACCGCCAGCGCCAGCGCATCCGGCCACAGCTCGGGCAAGGTGGCGCCGCGCAGCATCACGCCGCGGATCAGGCGGATGAAATGGGTCAGCGGCAGGGCTTCGGCCAGCCATTGCGCCAGTTTCGGCATGCCGTCGAACGGGAACATGAAACCGGACAGCAGGATCGACGGCAGGAACAGGAAGAACGTCATCTGCATCGCCTGGAACTGCGATTGCGCGCGCGTGGAGATCAGCAGGCCCAGGCTGAGGTTGGCCACGATCAGCAGCATCGCCGCGATGTAGACCGCCAGCAGGCCACCGCGCACCGGCACGTCGAACAGCCAGCCGCCCAGCACGATCACCAGCGTGGCCTGGATCAGCCCCACCGCGATGTAGGGCAGCACCTTGCCGACCATCAGCTCGCCGCTGGACACCGGCGTGGTGATCAGCATTTCCAGGTTGCCGCGTTCGCGTTCGCGCACGATCGCCATCGCCGTGAACATCACCAGGGTCATGGTCAGGATCACCCCGATCAGGCCGGGCACCACGTTGATCGCCGAGACCCGCTGCGGGTTGTATAGCGGCAACACGCTGATCCGCGCCTGCGACTGCGCGCTGGACAGCCGACCGTCCAGCGGCATCTGCGCGAGCTGGCGCGCGGCCGCCTGCACCGTGGTGTCCGCCCCATCGACGATCACCTGCATGACCTCGCGGCCCTCGCTGACGCGGCGCTCGAAATCGGCCGGCACCACGATGCCGACTTCGATGCGCCCCTTGCGTATCAGCTCCTGGATCTGCTCTGGCGTGCGCGCGGCTGCCACCGGCGTGATCACGTCGGTGGCCAGCATGTCGCGTACCAGCGCGCGCGAGCCAGAGGTGTCGGCCAGGTCGGCGACCGCCGCCGGCAGATGGCGCACATCCAGGTTGATCGCATAGCCGAACAGCAACAGTTGCAGGGTCGGAATGCCGATCATCATCGCCAGGGTCATGCGGTCGCGCATCATCTGCCGCAGTTCCTTGACCATGATCGCGTAGATCTGCGTCGGCTTCATGCGCTGGCCTCTTCGCGGCGACGGGTGGCGGCGACGAACACGTCTTCCAGGCTCGGCTCGATCGGCTCGACGTCCGCTTCCAGTCCGTGTTCGCGCAACGCAGCCGCCACCGCCTGCGGATCGCCACGGCCAGGCGCGCACAGCACCCGCAGTTCGTTGCCGACCTGCGCCACCGACAGCACGCCTTCGACTTCGTGCAGCGCTTTCTGCGCCTTCCGCAACGCAGGGCTGTGCACCCCCAGGGTGCGGCCGTCGAGTTCGCCGGTGAGTTCGGCCGGGGTGCCGTTGGCGACCAGGCGGCCGCGATCGAGGATGGCGATGCGATGGCAACGCTCGGCCTCGTCCATGTAATGGGTCGACACCAACAGTGTGGTGCCGGCGTCGGCCAGGTCGAAAAGCTTTTCCCAGAACGCGCGGCGCGATTCGGGGTCGACCGCGCTGGTCGGCTCGTCCAGCAACAGCAACTGCGGCTCGTGCACGACCGCGCCGGCCAGCGCCAGGCGCTGCTTCTGGCCGCCACTGAGGGTGCCGGCCAATTGCTTCTGCAACGACGCCAGGTCGTAGGACTGCAGCAGTTCGTCCACCCGCGGGTTGCGGCGCGCGCGCGGCAAGCCCTGCACCGTGGCCAGGAACTGCAGGTTCTCGCGCACGGTGAGGTCTTCGTACAGCGAGAACCGCTGGGTCATGTAGCCGATCCGCCGGCGCAGCACTTCGGCCTGGCGGGGGATCGACAGCCCCAGCACTTCGATGTCGCCCTCGCTGGGGGTGAGCAGCCCGCACAACATGCGGATGGTGGTCGACTTGCCCGAACCGTTCGGGCCCAGGAAACCGTAGACCTGCGCACGCGGCACACTGAGATCGACATGGTCGACCGCGGTGAAATCGCCGAAGCGCTTGGTCAGGCCGTGCGCACGGATCGCGATGTCGTCGCCTGCCTCACTCATGCCCGGATCACTCATGGCCGGCTCATTCATGCCGCTCATCCGCCAGCCGGACCTGCACCGGCACGCCGACCGGCAGTGCATTGGCGGTGGCGGGCAACTGCACTTCGGCCAGATAGGTGAGCCGCTCGGCGTCGCTGCCGGACAGCGCGTAGTACGGGGTGAACATCGGCTCGCTGCGGATCATCCGCACCCGCCCCTGGTACACCTGGGTGCTGCCGGCGACGCTGACCGGCACGGCCTGGCCGATGGCGATCCGATGCCGCACCGTGGCCGGCACGTAGATGCGCGCGTAGGGCGAGTCGCCGACCAGCATCACCGCCAGCGCGGCACCGACCGGCGCCTGGTCGCCCAGCTTGTACGGCAGGCTGTCGACACGGCCGGCGCGCGGCGCCACCAGGTCGAGCTTGTCCAGGTTCACCGCCTGCACCGCCGCCTCGGCCTGCGCGGCGCGCAGCGCCGATTCGCCCTGGGCCAGTTCTTCGGCGCGGGTGCCGTTCTGCAGTTCCAGCAGCGCCTGTTGTGCGGCGCGGACCTGCGCCTGCGCATCGCCAGCGGCGGCGCGCGCGCGGTCGACGTCGGCGGCGGCGATCAGCTGTTGCCGGCCCAGCGGCTGCAGGCGCTGGTAATACGCGCTGGCGTCGCGCGACTGCGCCTGCGCGGCGGCGAGCTGCGCCTGGGCCTGGGCGATCTGTTCGCGGCGCGGGCCGGCGACCAGTTCCTGCAAGGCCTGCTCGCGCTGGCTGGCCTGGGCCTGCAGGCCCTGCAGCTGCGAACGGGTACGCTCGAGCTCCAGCCGCAGCAGCGGCGTGCCCGCGGCGACCTGCTGGCCCTCGCGCACATTCACCGCCGCGATGCGCTCGGCCGCGGGGGCCGGCAATGTGATCCGGTCCCATTCCAGCGTACCGAGCAACGGCTCGGGTTCGCGCCGGCAACCGCCGGCCAGGACCAGGGCCGCCGACAGCAGCGTGATTGCCAACTTGCGCATGTTGTTCTCCGTGTCTCGATACCGGCCGCTCATTGCGGCCTTGCCCATGCCCCGTCGCGCAGCAGCGCCAGTGCGTGCCGCGTCACCGCTTCCATTCCCAGTTCTTCCGCGCCCAGCAACGCACGCCAGATCGGCGCACCCGCCGCCGGGAACAGTGTCAGCCCGACCAGCGATGTCATCAGCAAGCGCGGGTCCAGGTCGGGATTGAGTTCCCCGCGCGCCTGCGCCGCGGCGAAGCGCGCCACCATCGTGCGCGCGACCTTCGGGGCCACTTCGTCGACCAGCAGGTCGCGCAGCGCGCCGCCTTCGCACAGCACCTCGCGCACCCACAGCTGCGGCCACCATGGGTTCTCCTCGACGGTGGCGGCGACGCCTTCGACGAACGCGCCGACCGTCGCTGGCAGGTCATCGCCAGCTGCCGCCAGCCGCGCGACCAGCCCCTGCATCGCCGGCAGCAGCCGCGCCTCGACCACCGCGCGCAGCAAACGCTCCTTGTCGCCGAAGTAGTAGTTGACCAGCGCCGGCGTCACCCCGGCGTGCTGGGCGACGTCGCGCAGCCGCGTGCCGGCCACGCCCTGGGCGACGAAACAGGCCAACGCGGCGTCGAGCAGGCGGGCCTGCTGATCCTGCGAATCGGCCACGGCCGGCCGCCCGGGCGCGCGCTTCGGGCGCGCTGCGCGCTTGCGGACCGGCTTGCCGGCCGCGACGGTCTTGGCAGCTTTGCCGGGCTTGCCGGCGCCGCTGCGCGAGGGTTTGCGAGTGCTCATGGCGATATTTAAATACAAATTTAATTAAGTCCAAGTGAACCCGCGGGTGCGATCGGCCCGGCTGGGGTTTCAGGCGCCGACGCGCTAACCTTGCGGTTCCCATCACGAGCGCCAGGCGCATTGCGCCGCGCCGCTTTCCCGACGCCCCATGACCACACCCGCGCAACGCGACTTCACCCTAGAGCCCGACGACAGCGAGCGGCTCGCCAACCTCGCCGGCCCCTTCGACGAGAACCTGCGCCAGATCGAACTGCGGCTTGGCGTGGAAATCGCCAACCGCGGCAACGTGTTCCGCGTCACCGGTCCGGCCGCCAGCACGAATGCCGCCGAGCGGTTGCTGCGCGCGTTGTACGACGAAGCGGGCGATACCACGTTCGACAACCACGCGATCCACCTGCGGCTGAACTCGGCCAACGTGGACCACGTCGCCGAACGCGCCTACGCGCCGCAGGAAGTGGCGATCAAGGTCAAGCGCGGCACGGTGCGCGGCCGCGGCGCCAACCAGGCCCGCTACCTGCACGCGATCGCCACCCACGACATCAACTTCGGCATCGGCCCGGCCGGCACCGGCAAGACCTTCCTGGCCGTGGCCAGCGCGGTCGAAGCGCTCAACGAGTCGCGCGTGCAGCGCGTGGTGCTGGTGCGCCCGGCGGTGGAAGCCGGCGAGAAACTCGGCTTCCTGCCCGGCGATCTGAGCCAGAAGGTCGATCCGTACCTGCGCCCGCTGTACGACGCGCTGTACGAAATGCTCGGCGTGGAGAAGGTGGTCAAGCTGCTGGAGAAGAACGTCATCGAGATCGCGCCGCTGGCCTATATGCGCGGGCGCACCCTCAACGACGCCTACGTGATCCTGGACGAGGCACAGAACACCACCATCGAGCAGATGAAGATGTTCCTGACCCGGCTGGGCTTTGGTTCGACCGCGGTGGTCACCGGCGACCTGACCCAGATCGACCTGCCCAAGCACGTGAAGTCCGGCCTGCGCGATGCGGTCGAGGTGCTGCACGAGGTCGACGGGGTCAGTTTCACCTTCTTCGAGGCGCGCGACGTGGTGCGCCACCCGCTGGTGGCGCGCATCGTCACCGCCTACGAAAAGCGCGACCACAATGACCAGCAGAGCGGGGGCGCGCCATGACGCGCGGACCGGTCCGGCTGGATGTCGCGGTGAGCTATGCCTTGCCCCGCGCCGGCCTGCCGGCGGCGGTGAGCTTCCGCCGCTGGGTGGCCGCGGCGCTGAAAGGCCGCATCCGCGAGGCGGACCTGGCGATCCGCCTGGTCGACGCCCGCGAAGGCCGCTCGCTCAACAAGCATTACCGCGGCAAGGACTACGCGACCAATGTGCTGAGCTTCCCGGCCGAATTGCCGGAAGGCCTGCCCAAGGGGGTGAAGATGCCCCTGCTCGGCGACCTGGTGATCTGCGCGCCGGTGGTGGCGCGCGAGGCCAAGGAACAGGGCAAGCCGCTGGCCGCCCATTACGCCCACCTGACCGTGCATGGCACCCTGCATCTGCTGGGCTGGGACCACGAAGACGACAAGGAAGCCGACGCGATGGAACAGCTGGAACGCGAAATCCTCGCCGACCTCGGCATCGACGATCCCTACGCGGGGGAACGCTGATGCGCCTGCGTGCACTGCCGCCACTGCTGCTCGGGCTGAGCGCAGCGGCGTCGGCCGCGGCCGATGCCGAACCGGCGCCCGGCGCAGCCCGCCCCGACTTGGCCGCGCTGGTCGAATGCCGCGCGCGCGAGGCCGACTTCGCCGCCGTGCAGCCGGTGCTGGCCGATCCGCTCAAGGCCGTGGCCCTGGGCTGGCGCCCGCTGCCACAGGCCAATGTGTTCATGACCGAGTACGCGCTGAACACGCCGATCCGGGTGTTCGGCCACAGTGCCTCGCAGATCGCCTTCTCCGGCACCAACGTGATGGCCATCATCGACCTGCCCGACCCGCGCGTGCTGGCCCGCGAACTGCAGCTGGAAGAAGGCGTCGACACCCCCGACAAGGTCATGTACGGCCGCGAGATCCTCAGCGAGGACACCACCGACCCGCGCACCGGCGAGCCGATGATCGAGTCGGTCATCCTCAGCGTTTCCAACGTCAAGTCGCACCCCGGCAAGACCCTGGCCGGCTGCAGCTACAGTCTGGACCTGCCCGAGGAACCTGAGCCGGCGCCCACGGCGGACACCCAGGCCCCCGCCGGCGGGGCCTGAACGCCCCTACCATCCTGCTAGACTGAACGCATCGCCCGGCCTGCCGGGTGCCGTTCCCCCGTGCAATGTCAGAAGACGACAGTAGTCATACCCAGACCGAACCCCTGGAAAAGCGCCGCAGCTGGCTCGAACGCCTGAGCTCGGCCTTCTCCGGCGAGCCGCATACCCGCGACGAGCTGGTCGCCCTGCTCCGCACCGCCGAGCAGGATGGGCTCATCGCCGCAGACACCCTGCGCATGATGGAAGGCGCCATTTCGGTGGCCGAGCTGACCGTGGGCGACGTGATGATCTCGCGCTCGCAGATGGTCTCGCTGCCCGCCGAGGGGCGCTTCCTGGACCTGATGCGGCAGGTGGTCGAATCCGGCCATTCGCGCTTCCCGGTCCACGGCGAGAACAAGGACGAGATCCTCGGCATCCTGCTGGCCAAGGACCTGTTGCGCGGCGTGGTCGCCGACAACGGCCCGGGCACGATCCGCGAGTTGCTGCGGCCGGCGGTGCTGATCCCCGAGTCCAAGAAGCTCAACGTGCTGCTCAAGGAATTCCGGCTGTCGCGCAACCACATGGCGATCGTCGTCGACGAGTACGGCGGCGTCGCCGGGCTGGTCACCATCGAGGACGTGCTCGAGCAGATCGTCGGCGAGATCGACGACGAGCACGACGAGGCCGAGGACGGTGCGGCACTGATCGCCGCGCAGTCCGACGGGCAATACGTGGTCGATGCGCTCACCCCGATCGGCGACTTCAACGAGGGCTTCGGCTCGCAGTTCCCCGACGACGATTACGACACCATCGGCGGCCTGGTCACCGAGGCTTTCGGCCACTTGCCGGAAACCGGCGAGGAGCTGACCCTGGACCGCTTCGTGTTCCGCGTGGCCCGCGCCGACGCCCGCCGCGTGCGCGCCTTCCACGTCACCGTGTTGCCGAACGACAGCCAGGAAGACGCTTGAATCCCACCCCGTCCCGACGCGCTGCCGCGCGCGCGCCGCGCTTGGCCTGGTGGCTGTGCCTGTTGGCGCTGCTGCTGCCCGCCATGGCGGCGGCGCAAACCGATACTGCGCCGGCCACGGCCGCGGCCGCGGCGACCGCCGAGCCGCCACCGCCGCGCATCGGCGTGGCGACGATGCAGCCGGGCGAAGTGTTCTTCGAACGCTTCGGCCATGACGCCATCATCGTCGTCGAACCGACCACCGGTGCGGCCACGTCCTACAACTTCGGCTTCTTCGACCCGAGCGAGCCCGATTTCGTCGGCCGTTTCGTCAAGGGGCGGATGATGTATTACCTGGTCGCGCTGCCGTTCGAGGAGGACCTGGCGTCCTACCGCGAAAGCGGGCGCGGGGTCAGCGTGCAATGGCTCGACCTGTCGCCGGCGCAGGCGCGCAAGCTGGCCGACGCGCTGGCCGAGCGCTCGCGCCCGGAGAACGCGCGCTACCACTACGATTACTTCACCGCCAACTGCGCCACGATGGTCCGCGACTACCTGGACCTGGCGCTGGAGGGCGGCCTGCAACGCCAGCTGGCGGGGCGTTCGCGCGGCAACACCTACCGCGGCGAAGCGGTGCGGCTGGCCTCGCCGGCACCGTGGATGTGGCTGGGCTTCGACCTGGGCCTGGGGCCGTACGCCGACAAGCCGCTGTCGCGCTGGCAGGAAGCGTTCGTGCCGATGCGCCTGGCCGAGGGCCTGGAGCAAGTGCGCAACAGCGAAGGACGCCCGCTGGTGCAGGCGCGCGAAGAACTGCTGCCGCACCGGATCGCCCCCGAACCGCCGGAACGCGCGCGCCACTGGTGGCCGTGGCTGCTGTGCGGCGTCGCCGTCGCCGGACTGGTGTTGGCCGGCGCGCGCCGGCCGCGCCTGGTGGCGGCGTTCGCCCTGCCGTTCTGGCTGCTGTGCACGCTGCTGGGCGGCCTGCTGGTGTTCCTGTGGGGTTTCACCGCGCACCAATCGGCGTGGTCGAACCACAACCTGCTGCTGCTCAACCCGCTATGCCTGTGGCTGGCCTTCGGCGCCGTGGCGTGGCTGTTCGGACGCCGTCCGCCGCGCGGTTTCGCAGTGGTCGCCTGGGTGGTCGTCGCCTGTGGCGTGCTGGCGCTGGTGATCGACTGGCTGTCCTTCCAGCCGCAATACGGCCTGCAGTGGATCGTGCTGCTGCTGCCGGTGCACGCCGCGCTGGCCTGGGTGTTCAGCCGCGCCCGCTTGCCGCGGCACCGGCGCTGACGCAGGATCGCCGCATGGCCGCCGCTCCTGCTCCTGTTTCCGCTGCTCGTCCGCCCGGCAACCACGGCAATCCCAGTTGCGTGATCACCTGCGCCTTCTACGATGGCGCGGGCAAGCGGCACGACATTCCGTTGGACAGCATCAGCGACTGCCTGGAGCGCGAGGACGGCTTCGTCTGGATCGGCCTGTACGAGCCGGGCGAGCCGGTGCTGGTGAAGGTGCAGGAAGAATTCGGCCTGCACGATCTGGCGATCGAGGACGCGGCCAAGGCGCACCAGCGGCCGAAGGTGGAGAGCTACGGCAACTCGCTGTTCGTGGTGGTCAACACCGCGCAGTTGGTCGGCGACCGCATCCGCTACGGCGAGACCCACGCCTTCCTCGGCCCGCGCTTCCTGGTGACGGTGCGCCATGGCGCGTCGCTGTCGTACGCGCCGGTGCGCGCGCGGCTGGAGCGCGAACCCGCGCTGCTGGCGATGGGGCCCTCGTTCGCGCTGTACGCGGTGCTGGACTTCGTGGTCGACAACTACCTGCCGATCATGGACGAGTTCCGCGACACCCTGGAGACGCTGGAGAAGGACATCTTCTCCGAGAACTACCGGCGGCAGACCGTGGTGAAGCTCTACGAGCTCAAGCGCGAGCTCAACAAGATGCGGCTGGTGGTCGCGCCGCTGCAGGACGTGCTGTCGCATATCCGCCGCAACCCGGGCGGGGTGATGATCCCGGACGAGGTCGGGCTGTACCTGCGCGACGTACTCGACCACGCCGCGCGCATCAGCGATGCGATCGACACGCTGCGCGAGATGCTCGGCACTGCGCTGAGCGTGAACCTGTCGCTGGTGACGCTGGCGCAGGGCGAAACGGTCAAACGACTGGGCGCATGGGCCGCGCTGCTGGCCGCACCTACCCTCATCACCAGCTGGTACGGCATGAACTTCACGCACATGCCTGAACTGGGCGGCGGCTATGCCTACCCGTTGCTGGCCGGCGGCGTGGTCGTGGTGTGCGTGGTGCTGTACCGGCTGTTCAAGCGGGCGCGGTGGCTGTAGGCGTTCGAGTGGCCGCGGGGTCGCGCGAGCGGATGGCTTGCTGCGGTCGCGGCTGAAGCCGCTCCTACCAGAAGCATTGCGTACTTCAGGCCACGTAGACTGTTTTGACGTTGGTGAACTCGTGGATGCCGTGTTCGGCCAGTTCGCGGCCAAAGCCCGAACGCTTGGTGCCACCGAACGGTAGGCGCACGTCGCTCTTGACGATGGCGTTGACGAAGGCGGCGCCGCATTGCAGCTGCTGGGCGACACGCTCGCCGCGGGCCGCATCGCCGGTCCACACGCTGCCGCCGAGGCCGTAGGTGGTGTCGTTGGCCACGCGCACCGCCTCGTCTTCGTCCTTGACGCGGATGACCGCGGCCACCGGCCCGAACAGTTCTTCTTCGTAGGCCGGCATGCCTGGCCCGACCGCATCCAGCACGGTGGCCGGATAGCCGGCATGCGAGCCAGCCACCGGCTCGCCGCCGGCCAGCACCTTGGCACCCTTGGCAATGCTGGCCTGGACTTGCTTGTGCAGCTCGTCGCGCAAGTCGGCGCGCGCCATCGGCGCCAGCGTGGCCTGCTCGCCCTGCGGATCGCCGAGCACGCGCTGGCGCGCAGCGGCGACGAAGCGTTCGACGAAGGCATCGGCGATGGCTTCGACGACGATGAAACGCTTGGCGGCGATGCAGGTCTGCCCGCTGTTGTCGAAGCGCGACTTCACCGCCGCGGCCACGGTCTTATCGAGGTCGGCGTCGTCGAGCACCACGAAGGCGTCGCTGCCGCCGAGTTCCATCACTGCCTTCTTCAGCTGCCCGCCGGCGTTGGCGGCGATCGAGCGCCCTGCCCGCTCGCTGCCGGTCAAGGTCACTGCGACCACGCGCGGATCCTTCAGGACGGCGGCGGCCTGGTCGTTGTCGATGTGCAATACATCGAATACGCCGGCCGGAACACCGGCCTCGTCGAACACCGACTTGATGAGGTCGGCGCAGCGCGGCACGTTGCTGGCGTGCTTGAGCAGGGCGACATTGCCGGCCATCAGGCCCGGGGCGAGGAAGCGGAACACCTGCCAGATCGGGAAGTTCCACGGCATCACTGCCAGCACGCAGCCGATCGGCTCGTAGCGCACGTAGCTGCGCTGGGCTTCGGTGCGGATTTCCTGCGGCTGCAGGTAGCCGCCGGCATGCTCGGCGTAGTACGCGCAGGCCTGCGCGCATTTGTCGACTTCGGCCAATGCTTCGCCGCGCAGCTTGCCCATCTCGGCGGTCATGATCCGCTGGATCTCTTCACGGCGGTGGGTCAGTGCCTCGCCGACCTTGCGCAAAAGCGCCGCGCGCGTGTCCAGCGGTTGCGCAGCCCATTCGGGAAAGGCTTTGGCGGCGGCGGCCAGGCGTTGTTCGATGGCGGCGGCGTCCATCAGCTGGACGGTGTATTCGGCCTGGCCGGTGGCGGGATTGACGGTCTGGTAGCTGGACATCGCGCGACTCCACGAGTGAGGCGCACATGTTAATCCCATGCCGGTGTGGCCGATGTCAGCGTGGTGTGCCGTGTGGCACATCACGCTTCGGGGACTATGCCCCCAAAGTTTGGTTCTTCTCCCATCAACGGGATCGCTGCAGCTTGTGCGGCTTGCGAGGTGGGGGTTATTGGGGAGGCGCGCGTGCGTTGGCGGTGGTTTGTGTCGGCTTACGGTGCGGGCACCGCCCTGACGGCAGGGGGATGGCCCGGCTCGGTTGGACATCCTGTCCAACTCGCCTACCGCGGCCATCCATGGCCGCTGGCCACCCCCTCCCGCCAGGACGGCGCAAGGCGCGTTGTTATTACGTCTTCGATTGAGGCGCGCCGGGAGGGGGTGGAGAGAAGAGCCTTCGTCCCGATCGCTGTGGCGATCTGCAAGTGCCCGGCTTCGATCGAAGCGGCGGACCATCAGGTGTCATTAGCAACGGGGAGCCGAGCTTTTTCTCCTCCCCCTCTCCCGGCGCGCCCCCGAACGAAGCTTGAAACTCAAAGCGCCTAGCGCCGTCCTGCCGGGGTGGGCGCGTCGAGCGGCACAAGGATGTGCCGCGCGGTGAGTGCGGGCAGGATGCCCGCCCGAACCGAAAGCGGCTACCCCGGCAGGGCGGTGCCCGCACCGCAAGCCGACGCAACCAAACCGCAAACGCAACCACGCGCCCCTCAAACCCTCACCCATTGTCCTGCAGTGCCAGCTGCATATCGCGCTGGCGGCGCTTCTCGCTGCGCGACATGATCAGCCAGCCGATCAGCGCCGCCAGCGACACCGCCAGCACCATGATCGTGGCCAGCGCGTTGATCTTGGGGCTCAGCCCCAGGCGCACGGAGGAGAACACCTTCATCGGCAGCGTGGTCGAGCTCGGGCCGGCCACGAAGCTGGCGATCACCACATCGTCCAGCGACAGGGTGAAGGCCAACAACCAGCCGGACACCAGCGCAGGCGCGATGATCGGCAAGGTGATCAGGAAGAACACCTTCAAGCGGTTCGCGCCCAGGTCCATCGCCGCCTCTTCCAGCGAACGGTCCAGCTCCTGCAGGCGCGAGGACACCACCACGGTGACGAAGGAAATGGTGAAGGTCACATGCGCCACCCAGATCGCCATCACCCCCTTGGGCGCGATGCCGAGGATGCCGCCCATCGACACCAGCATCAGCAGGATCGACAGGCCGATGATCACCTCCGGCATCACCAGCGGCGCGGTAATCAACGCACCGAACAGCGTCTTGCCAGGGAAGCGCCGCAACCGGGTCATGACGATCGCCGCCATCGTGCCGATCACCATCGAGGCGGTGGCGGTCCAGAACGCCACCCGCAGGCTGACCCAGGCCGCGTCCAGCATCTGCCGGTCACGCAGCAGCTCGCCGTACCACTTGGTCGAAAAGCCCGCCCACACCGTCGCCAGCCGCGAGGAATTGAACGAGTAGACGATCAGCAACAGGATCGGCAGGTACAAGAACGCAAAGCCCAGCGCGAGCACGGCGATACCCCACCAGCGGCTGCGGCCGTTCATGTCAGCCTCCCTTCCAGGTCGCGCTGCTGGTAGCGGTTGAAGACCAGGATCGGCACCAGCAGCAGGATCAGCATCACGATGGCCACGGCCGAGGCGGCGGGCCAGTCGCGGTTGTTGAAGAACTCGCCCCATAGCACCCGGCCGATCATCAAGGTGTCCGGCCCGCCGAGCATTTCCGGGATCACGAACTCGCCCACCGCCGGGATCATCACCAGCATGCAGCCGGCCACGATGCCGCTGCGCGACAGCGGCAAGGTGATCTTGAGGAAAGCCTTCCACGGCCGCGCACCGAGATCGTAGGCGGCCTCCAGCAGGCGGTTGTCGAGCTTGACCAGGTTCGCGTACAGCGGCAGCACCATGAACGGCAGGTAGCAGTACACGATGCCGATGTACGCGGCGAGTGGGGTGTAGAGGATACGCAAGGGCTCGTCGATCAGGCCGAGGCCCATCAGCAGGCGGTTGAGCAGGCCGTTGCTGTCGAGGATGCCGATCCAGGCATAGACGCGGATCAGGAACGAGGTCCACGACGGCAGCACCACCAGCATCATCGCGATGTTGCGCGCCGCCGGCGACATCCGCGCGATCACATAGGCGATCGGATAGCCGATCAGCAGCGCCAGCAGGGTGGAGATCGCCGCGATCTTGATCGAACTCAGGTAGGCGGCGATGTACTGGCTGTCGGTGACCAGGTTGAGGTAGTTGCCGAGATTGAGCTTGAGGTGGAAGGCGTTGTCGACGTATTCCAGGATCGGCGTGTAAGGCGGCATCGCGATGGCCAGCCGCGAGAAGGAAATCTTCAGCACGATCAGGAACGGCACCGCGAAGAACACCATCAGCCACAGATACGGCGGGGCGATCACCGCCCAGCGCGTGCCCGGCAACCAGCGCTTGAGCGGGGCCAGGTTCATGAGGTCAGCACCACGCCGTCGTTCTCGCCCCAACTCACCCACACCTCGTCGCCCCAGGTCAGCGCCTCGCTGGCCCAGCGCTGCTGGTTGGTGAAGTTGGCCATCAGCTTGAAGCCGCTGGGCAGGCGCACGTGGTAGACCGAGTGGCTGCCGAAATAGGCGATGTCCTCGATGGCCCCGCGCGCCTTGTTGTGCGCCTGGCCCGGCTCGGCCTTGCCAATGCCCAGCTTCTCCGGGCGCACCGCGAAGGAGACTTGCTGCCCTTCGAAGCCGGTGATGCCGTGGCCGATATCGATGATGTCCGGGAAGGCGGCCGCGCGCAGGGTCACGTAATCGGGTTCGTCTTCCTCGATCACCGCATCGATCAGGTTGACCGAACCGATGAATTCGGCCGCGAAACGGTTTGCAGGCTGCTCGTAGATTTCATCGGGCTTGCCGACCTGCTGGATCCAGCCCTGGTCCATCAGCGCGATGCGCGTGGCCATCGTCATCGCTTCCTCCTGGTCATGGGTGACCATCACGCAGGTCACCCCGGAGGTCTCGATGATGTTGACCAGCTCCAGTTGCATCTTCGAGCGCAGCTTCTTGTCCAGCGCGCCCATCGGCTCGTCCAGCAGCAACAACTTCGGCCCCTTGGCCAGCGAACGCGCCAACGCCACGCGCTGCTGCTGGCCGCCGGAAAGCTGGTGCGGTTTGCGCTTGCCGAGCTTGCCCAGTTGCACCAGCTCGAGCATCTCGCCGACGCGCCGCTTCACCGCGTCGCGGGCCAGGCCGTCCTGCTTCAGGCCGAAGGCGATGTTCTGCTCGACGGTCATGTGCGGGAACAGCGCATAGGACTGGAACATCATGTTGATCGGCCGCTCGTACGGCGGCAGCTCGTTCATCGCCTGGCCGTCGAGAACGATGCGCCCCTTGGTCGGGCGCTCGAAGCCGGCCAGGCAGCGCAGCAGGGTCGACTTGCCGCTGCCGGAGCCGCCGAGCAGGGCGAAGATCTCGCCCTGGCGGATGTCCAGGTTGACGTCGTCGACGGCGACGAAGCCGTCGAACTCCTTGCGCACGTCCTGGATGGACAGATAGCCGCCGCCGTCGGTCGACGGGATGGCGCGCTCGGGCTTGGCTTCGTTCAATGCCATGACGTCCTCAACGATGGATGAAACCGCGTCTGCGGCCGGGCCCGGCGCGTCCGCGGCGCGCATGATGGCACAGCGCCGACGGCGCGCCCTGCCCTCGCCGACACGCTAGGCGCGCGTGCACTGCCGCCGCGTGAAGAGCACGCCGCGACGCTCATTCGCCGCTCTTGAGTTCGGTCCACAAGCGGGTGTACAGACGGTCCACTGCCGGTGGCAAGATCTTCAGCACGAACAGTCGCTGGGCGACCTCCGTCGGCGGGTAGATCGTCGGGTCGTCGCGGATCGCCGCATCCACCAGCGGCGTCGCCTTCGGCACCGGGTTGGGGTAGCTGACGAAGTTGGTGTTGGCCGCGGCCACGTCCGGCTGCAGCAGGTAGTTGATGAACTGATAGGCGTTGTCGGGGTGCTGGGCATCCTTGGGGATCGCCAGCATGTCGAAGAACTGCAGCGCGCCTTCCTTCGGGATCGAATAAGCCACCTTGACGCCGTTGCCCGCCTCTTCGGCGCGGTCGCGCGCCTGCAGGATGTCGCCCGACCAGCCGACCACCAGGCAGGTCGTGCCCTTGGCCAGGCCGTCGATGTATTGCGAACTGTGGAAGTTGCGCACGTAGGGGCGGATGCCGCGCAGCACCTTCGCCGCCCGCGCGATCACCGCCGCGTCGGTGCTGTTGGGGTCCTCGCCCAGCCAGTTCAGCACGGTCGGCACGATCTCCGACGGCGTATCGAGCAGGGTCACCCCGCAGTCCTTGAGCTTGGCGAGGTTCTCCGGCTTGAACACCAGGTCCCAACTGTTGACGACCTCGGTGCTGCCGAATGCCGCCTTGATCTTGTCCACGTTGTAGCCGATGCCGGTGGTGCCCCACAGATAGGGCACGGCGTACTTGTTGCCCGGATCCTGCTGCGCGATGTGCGCCATCATCTGCGGATCGAGGTTGGCCAGGTTGGGGATCTTGGAGGGGTCCAGCGGCTGGAACACCCCGGCCTGGATCTGCCGCCCGAGGAAGCTCAGCGACGGCACCACCACGTCGTAGCCGCTTTCGCCGGCCAGCAACTTGGCCTCCAGCAATTCGTTGCTGTCGAACACGTCATAGGCCACGCGGATACCGGTCTTCCGCTCGAAATCGGGGACAGTGCCCTCGGCGATGTAGTCGGACCAGTTGTAGACATTGAGCTGCTTGGCGTCGGCCGCGTCTTCATCGGCCTTCCCCTGTCGGTCGCCGGACCCGCCGCAGCCCGCCAGGGCCAATGCCACCAGCGTCAAAACCATCCCCTGCCGCTTCATTGTCGTCTCCGTTGCCGCGGATCAGGCGGCGCTGCGCTCCCGGTGGATTCCGTCGATGACGGAATGACGCCGTTGCCACTGCAGGCGATAGGCAGTTGCCAAGACCTATCGCCACGACGGCTGACGGCTCCTGCACAACAACACCCTCAACAACGAAAACCGTGGCCCCTCCCGACCACGCGCAGGCCCCGCGAAGGACCTGCCTGCGGCGTCGCCCGCGAACGGACGACGCGCGCCGAACACCGGCCTCAGCGACCGGTCTTGATCTCCGTCCACAACCGGGTGTACAGCTTGTCCACTTCCGGCGGGTTGATCGAATACGTGAACATCTTCGCCGCCACCTCGGCCGGCGGATAGATGGTCGGATCGTTGCGGATTTCCTCGGACACCAGCGGCGTCGCCTTCGGCACCGGGTTGGCGTAGTGGATGAAGTTGGTGTTGGCCGCGGCGACCTCGGGCTGCAACAGGTAGTTGATGAAGGCGTAGGCGTTCTCCGGATGCTTGGCATCCTTCGGGATCGCCAGCATGTCGAACCACTGCGGCGCGCCTTCCTTGGGGATCGAATAGGCGATGTTGACGCCGCTGCCGGCCTCGGCGGCGCGGTCGCGGGCCTGGATGATGTCGCCCGACCAGCCGACCGCCAGGCAGGTGCTCGCATTGGCCAGCGAGGTCACGTACTGGCTGGAATGAAAATTCTGCACGTACGGACGGATCTTCTTGATCAGGTCGGCGGCCTGCTGGATCTGCGCCGGATCCTGGCTGTGCGGATCAAGCCCGAGATAGTTGAGCGCGATCGGGATCATGTCCGAGGGCGTGTCCAGGATCGTCACGCCGCAATCCTTGAGCTTGGCGAGGTTCTCCGGCTTGAACACCAGGTCCCAGCTGTTGGCGATGTCGGTGCTGCCGAAGATCGCCTTGATCTTGTCGACGTTGTAGCCGATGCCGGTGGTGCCGATCATGTAGGGCACGCCGTACTTGTTGTCCGGATCCTGCTGGGCGATGCGCTTCATCACCTCGGGATCGAGATTGGCCAAGTTCGGGATCTTGCTCTTGTCCAGCGGCAGGAACACCGCGGCCTGGATCTGCCGGCCGAAGAAATTCAGTGTCGGCACCACCACGTCATAGCCACTGCCGCCGGCGAGCAGCTTGGTCTCGACCATCTCGTCGCTGTCGAACACGTCGTAGGTGACCTTGATGCCGGAGGCCTGCTCGAACTTGGGAATGGTGTCTTCGGCGATGTAGTCCGAATAGTTGTAGACATTCAGGACTTTTTCTTCCGCTGCGGCGCTGCCGCCGGCGGCGGTCGACGGCGCGGCGGCGTCACTGCCGCCCTTGCCGCAGGCGGCCAGCAGGACGGTGGCCAGACTCAAGGTGAGGATGCGCAGTTTCATCGGAATCTCCCAGAATGCCGGAGGGGAGCCGGTGGCGGACCGGCGGGGGTGATGGACCGCGCCAGCGTAACCAGCGACGGGCTATTTGCCCAGCGCCTGGGCGCATTCGTCCAGCGCCTTCCAGGCCTTGTCGAACAGCTCGTCCACCTGCAGCCGGGTGATCACCAGCGGCGGCGACAGCAGCATGGCATCGTTTGTCGCCCGCAGGATCAGCCCGTGCCGCAAGGCGATGTCACGGCACAGCGCGCCGACCTTGCCGCGCTCGGGGAAATACGCCCGGCGCCGCTTGTCCGGCACCAGCTCCAGCGCGCCCATCAGGCCGGCGATGCGCGCCTCGCCGACCAGCCGGTGTTCGCCCAGTTCGGCCCAGCGCTGCGCCAGGTAGGGGGCGATGTCTTCGCGGGCGTGCTCGACGATGCGCTCTTCACGCAGGATGCGCAGGTTCTCCAGCGCCACCGCCGCGCAGACCGGATGCCCCGAATAGGTGCAACCGTGCGCGAGCTCGCCGCCCTGGGCGGCCAGCACGCTGGCCACGCGGTCGCTGAACATCGCCGCGCCGAGCGGCACGTAGCCGGAGGTGATGCCCTTGGCCAGGGTCATCACGTCGGGCTGGAAACCGAAGTACTGCGAGGCGAACCATTCGCCGGTGCGGCCGAAGCCGCAGATCACCTCGTCGGCGACCAGCAGCACGTCGTAACGGCGGCAGATCCGCTCGATCTCGGGCCAATAGCTGCGCGGCGGGATGTAGACGCCGATCGCGCCCATGATCGGCTCGCCGATGAAAGCCGCCACGCGCTCCGGGCCGAGTTCGAGGATCTTTTGCTCCAGGCGGCGCGCCGCGAACAGTCCATAGGCCTCCGGATCCATTTCACCGCCGTCGCCGAATCCGTACGGCGGCTCGATGTGGTGGATGTCGGGGATCGGCAGGCCGCCCTGCCGATGCATGCCCTTCATGCCGCCCAGGCTGGCGCCAGCCATCGTCGTGCCGTGGTAGCCGTCGTGGCGGCCGATGAAGATGCTCTTGCGCGGCTGGCCCTGCACCGCCCAGAAATGCCGCACCAGGCGCAGGATGGTGTCGTTGGCCTCGGAACCGGAATTGGTGAAGAAAGCGTGGTTCAAGTCGCCGGGCGTGAGCTTCGCCAGTTCCGCGGCCAGGCGGATGGTCGGCTCGGTGGTGCACTGGAAGAAGCTGTTGTAGTACGCCAGCTGGCGCATCTGGGTGGCGGCGGCATCGCCGAGTTCGGCGCGGCCGTAGCCGATGTTGACGCACCACAGGCCGGCGAAGGCGTCGAGCAGTTTGTTGCCCTCCGCATCCCACACGTAACAGCCCTCGCCGCGGGTGAGGATGCGCGTGCCCTTGCTGGCCAGCGCGGCGTTGTCGTTGAACGGGTGCAGGTGGTGGGCGGCGTCGAGCTGCTGCAGTTGTCGGATCTGTTCGCGGTCCATGTCGTGCTCCGTGTTGCGTCCGGCGCTATACGTTCAGCAGCAGGAACTCCCGCTCCCAGGAACTGATGACGCGGAAGAAGGTCTCGTACTCCTTGCGCTTGACCGAGATGTAGGCGCGCACGAAGCGCGGCCCCAGCATCCGCTGCAACGGCTCGCAGCCTTCCAGCTCGTCCAGCGCCTCGCCCAGCGAACGCGGCAGGTCGTAGCCGGATTCCTTGCCGCTGCCGGCGAACGCAGGGGTCGGCTGCAGGCGTTCGCGGATGCCGAGCAGGCCGCAGGCCAGGGTCGCCGCCATCGCCAGATAGGGGTTGGCATCGGAACCGGCGAAACGGCTTTCCACGCGCATGTTCTGCGGGGTGTCGATCGGCACCCGCAGGCCGACGGTGCGATTGTCGAAGCCCCACAGCACATTGCTCGGCGACACCTCGCCGAACATCAGCCGGCGATAGGAATTCACGTTCGGCGCGAAGAACGCCATGGCCATCGGCACGTATTTCTGCAGCCCACCCAGGTAATGCGAGAAGGTGCGGCTGATGCCGTCGCTGCGGCGCCCGCTGAAGACATTGCGGCCCTTGCCGTCGAGCAGGCTCTGGTGGATGTGCATCGCGCTGCCCGGCTCGGTTTCCATGGGCTTGGCCAGGAACGTGGCGTAGACGCCGTGGCGCATCGCTGCTTCGCGCATGGTGCGCTTGAACAGGAACACCTGGTCGGCGCGCGACATCGCATCGCTATGGGTGAAATTGACTTCCAGCTGCGCGGCGCCGGATTCGTGGATCAGCGTATCCACGTCCAGCTCCATCGCGTCGCAATAGTCGTACATCAGGTCCAGGATCGGGTCGAACTCGTTCACCGCGTCGATCGAATACGACTGGCGCGCGGTCTCCGCCCTGCCCGAGCGGCCGGCCGGTGGCAGCAGCGGGAAATCCGGGTCGGTGTTCTTCTGCACCAGGAAGAATTCCAGCTCCGGCGCCACCACCGGATGCAGGTCGGCCTCGGCATACGCGGCCAGCACGCGGCGCAGCACGTTGCGCGGCGCCAACTCGTGCGGCTTGCCGTCCTTGGTGTAGCAGTCGTGGATGACTTGCGCGGTCGGGTCGGTCGCCCAGGGCACCATGCGCACGGTGTCCGGATCGGGCCGCAGGTGCATGTCCGAGTCCGAGGGCGAAGTCAGCTCGTAATAGTCATCCGGGTAATCGCCGGTAACGGTGGTGGCGAAAATGCCTTCCGGCAGGCGCGTGCCGTAATCGTGCGAGAACTTGTCGGCCGGAATGATCTTGCCGCGCGCGTTGCCGGTGATGTCCGGCACCAGGCATTCGACCTCGGTGATGTGGCGTTCGCGCAGCCAGCGCCGCAGCGAGCTGTCGGGCTGTTCGGCGGGTGCGGCATCGCGTTTTCGGGAAGGCGGGCTCATGGGATCACGGTCGAAGTCGAAGTCGGTCGAGCGGCAGCGTACGCGCGGCAGGCGTCGCCAAAGGCCTGGAAAATGCCCAGGTAGAAAGGGTTTTCGCGCACCCGCCATTCCGGGTGCCATTGCACGGCCAGCAGGAAACCCGACCCGTCGCCGCGGAAGGCTTCGACCAGGCCATCGGGCGACACTGCTTCCACCACCAGCCCATCGGCCAGCTGCGCGATGCCCTGCCCGTGCAGAGAGTTGACCCGCACTTCGGACTTGCCGGCGATCGCCGCGAGCCGGCCGCCGAGGCTAAGCGAGACGGTATGCGCCGGGCCGTACTGCACTTCCAGCGCGGCTTCCACGTCCTCGCGGTGGTCGGCCAGGCCTTCGACCTCGTGGACCCTGGAATGCAGGCTGCCACCGAGGGCGACGTTGACTTCCTGCAGACCGCGGCAGATCGCCAGCACCGGCAGCCCGCGCCGCAGCGCTTCGGGGATCAGCGACAAGGTATTGTCGTCGCGCGCCGGGTCATGCAGATTGCCGGGCCAGGTCGTGCCGCCGGCATAGCGTTGCGGCTCGATATTGCTGGTCGCGCCGGTGAGCAGCAGCCCGTCCAGGCGGTCCAGCCAGGCCGCCGGCGGCAAGGCCGGCTGCAATACCGGCAGCAGCACCGGGGTCGCCTGGGCGCCATCGACCACCGCGCGCACGTACTTCTCGCCGACGGCGAGGAAGGGGTGCGGGCCGATGATCTTGCGGTCGCTCGGCAGGCCGACCAGCGGCGGAAAGGCCATGCGGATTGCTCGTTCTGGCTTGCCGGCAAGTTACCCCGGGCGTTCGATTTTTACAACAAACTGGCGCGCCGACGGGTGCTGCATGACGCTGTCGTGTCACTTGGCCCCGTCGGGCGTTGAGAATTCTTGACAGCCAGCCCGCTCTGCTAAGCTCGCCACGACTCCTCGCCGCCCGTCAGGGCTCCGCCCATGGCCGCCGAACCCGCCGCTGTCCTGCCCGACGACGACGCCCGCCTGCTCGCCCGCATCGATGGTTGCGAACAGGTCGACCTGCTGCTGCCGGACACCAATGGCTTGCTGCGCGGCAAGCGCATCACCCGCGACGCCCTGGAAAAGGTCTACGCCGACGGGGTATGCCTGCCGATGTCGCTGATCGCCACCGACATCACCGGCAACACGGTGGAGGAAACCGGGCTGGGCTACGACATCGGCGACGAGGACCGGATCTGCCGCCCGATCGCCGGCTCGCTGCGGCCGGTGCCGTGGGCACCGCGGCCGATGGCGCAGTTGCTGCTGGCGATGGAGGACGGTGCCGGCGGGCTGTTCGAAGCCGCCCCGCGCACCCTGCTGCAACGCGTGCTGGCGCGCTATGCGGCGCTTGGCCTGACGCCGGTGCTGGCGGTGGAACTGGAGTTCTACCTGTTCGATGCGGTGCCCGACGCGCACGGCCGGCCGCAGACCGCGCGCGACCCGCTCAGCGGATTGCGCAGCGACAGCACCCAGGTCTATTACCTGCAGGACCTGGACGAACAACGCGGCTTCATCGATACGGTGGCCGCCGCCTGCCAGGCCCAGCGCATTCCCGCCGACACCGCGGTGGCCGAGTACGCACCAGGCCAGTACGAGATCAATCTGCGCCACCGGGCCGACGCGCTGGCCGCCTGCGACGACGCGATCTTCCTCAAGCGGACCATCAAGGCGATCGCGCAGCAGCAGTCGCGGCTGGCCAGCTTCATGGCCAAGCCGTTCGCCGGCCAGGCCGGCAGCGGCCTGCACCTGCACGTCAGCCTGCTCGATGCGCAGGGCCGCAACGTTTTCGAAGGCACGCCGGAACGGCCTGCGCAGGCGCTATTGCATGCGATCGGCGGGCTGCAGCGCGCCGCCGCGCCGAGCCTGCTGTTGTTCGCGCCGCATGCGAACAGCTACCGCCGGTTCGTGCCGAACGCCTTCGTGCCGCTGAACGAAAGCTGGGGCTTCAACAACCGCACCGTCGCGCTGCGCATCCCGCACAGCGACCCGCGCAACACGCGCATCGAACACCGCATCGCCGGCGCCGATGCCAATCCCTACCTGGTGGCCGCCGCGGTGCTGGCCGGCATGCTCGATGGGCTGGAGCAAGCGATCGCGCCCGGGCCGCGCACCGACGGCAACGCCTATGCGCAGTTGGAAGCGCGCACGCCCTCGTGGCGCGAGGCGATCGCGCGGTTCCTGCAGGACGAATTCATCGCCGGCCACTTCGGCACGCGCTTCCGCCATATCTACGGCCAGCAGAAACGCCGCGAAATGCTCGATTTCCACGCCCAGGTCACCGACCTGGACTACGCCTGGTATCTGCGGACCGTGTGATGACCGGCGCCCACGCCCCGGGCTATCCGCATTGCTGGTACGCGGCCAGCGAATCCCTGCCACCGCCACAACCGCCGCTCCAAGGCGAGCACCGCGCCGACGTGGCGATCCTCGGCGCCGGCTATACCGGGCTGAGTGCCGCGCTCGCCTTGGCCGAAGCCGGTTATCGGGTGACCGTCCTCGAAGCGCAGCGCATCGGTTGGGGCGCGTCCGGGCGTAACGGCGGCCAGGCCATCGTCGGCTACGGCTGCGAGCAGGACACGCTGGAACAATTGTGCGGCGCCGAGGACGCGCGCCTGCTGTTCGACCTCTCGCGCGAAGGCATGGCTCGATTGCGCGGACGCATCGCGCGCCACGCCATTGCCTGCGACTGGCGCGACGGCTACGCGCACGTGCCGCTGCGGCCGCGCCAGGAACGCGCGTTGCGCACAGGCATCGTAGCGATGGCGCAGCGCTACGACTATCCGCTGCAATGGTGGGACCGCGCGCGGCTGCGCGCGGAACTGGGGAGCGAGCTCTACCTGGGCGCGGTGTACGACGCCGCCAGCGGCCATCTGCATCCGCTGGCCTATGCGTTGGGGCTGGCGCGCGCGGCATTGGCCGCCGGCGTACGCATCCACGAGCACTCGCCGGTGCAGCGCCTGCAGCATGGCGCACAGCCGGCGCTGCACACCGCTGAAGGCAAGCTCGACGCCGATTTCGTGGTGATCGCCGGCAATGCCTTGCTGCACGGCATCGCGCCGGAACTGGAATCGCGGATCATGCCGATCGGCACCTATGTCGGCGCCACCCCGGTGCTCGGCGCCGAGCGCGCGCAAGCGCTGATCCGCAACGACATGGCGGTGGCCGATGCCAACTGGGCGCTGGATTACTTCCGGCTCAGCCGCGACCACCGGCTGCTGTTCGGCGGGCGCGCCAGCTACTCGTCGCTGCCACCGCCGGGCCTGCGCGGGCTGATGCAGCGGCGCATGGAGAAAGTCTTCCCGCAACTGCGGGGCGTCGGATTCGAATACCTGTGGGGTGGTTATGTCGACATCACCCGCAATCGCGCACCGCATTGGGGCCGGCTGACGCCGAACGTCTATTTCGCCCAGGGATTTTCCGGCCATGGCGTGGCCGCGACCGGGTTGGCCGGGCAAATCATCGCCGAGGCCATCGGCGGCCAATCGTCGCGGCTGGACGTGTTCGGGCGGATCCCGCACCGCGGCTTTCCGGGCGGCCGCGCCTTGCGCATGCCGCTGCTGGTGGCGGCGATGAGCTGGTATCGCCTGCGCGATGCGTTGTGGTGAGGCTCGCGGTTCGCGGAGGCGGTGGTTTCGCGGCGAACAGTCCGACTGCGACAATCGTCGCTCCTTTCGAGGTGTTTACCACGATGCGACTTGCAGCCCGGCTCGCGCTTCTTCTCCTGGTCTTGACCTGCCTGCAGGCCGCAGCGGCACAGAACGCGCCCGCTACCACATCGCCGCCAGCCACCGCCTTCGTCGATGTCAATGTGCTGCCGATGGATGGCGAGCACGAACGCGTGCTGCACCGCCAGACCGTGATCGTGCGCGACGGTCGCATCGCCGCCATCGGCCGCCGGCTACGGGTGCCGGAGGATGCCCGCATCGTCGATGGCGGCGGCACGGCATGGCTGCTGCCGGGCTTGGCGGACATGCACAACCACGTCGATCGCACGCCGGACCTGCAGGTACAGCTCGCCAACGGGATCACCACCATGCTCAACATGGGCGAGGCCCGCAACAGTTTCGTCGGGCGCACCCGGGCGGCGGTGGAACGCGGCGAGATCGATGGCCCGCGCATCTTCGCTGCACTCGCGGTGGACGGCTCGCCGCAGTATGGCCACCTCGTCGTCGACGATGCCGACACCGCGCGCGCGGCCGCCACGCTGGCGCGCGCCAATGGCTACGACTTCATCAAGGTCTACAACAATCTCTCGCCCACGGCATTTGCCGCCCTGGTCGCCGAGGCGAAGGCGCGCGACCTGCCGATCGTCGGCCACGGGATCACCGCGGTCGGCCTGGCCAGGCAGTTGGAAGCCGGCCAGGCGATGGTTGCCCACGCTGAAGAGTTCTTCTACACCTTCTTCCCAGCACCGCCGGACGATGATCCGAATGCGGCGCCGGACCCCGCCCGCATCGCCGACGCGATCGCCGCGCTCCAGCGCAGCGGTGCCTATGTCGTCGCCGACCTGGTCACCTATCGCGCCATCGCCGCGCAGTGGGGGCGGCCGCAGGTCGTGCGCGACTGGCTGTGCGCACCGCAGAGCCGCTGGTTGTGGCCGGGCTATCGGCTGTCCTGGCCCGAGCAGGGCTATGCGCGTCGCGACGGCAGCCTGCAGGCGCGCGCCGCCTTCCTGGCCCGCTTCATCCAGGAAATGGATGCCGCCGGCATCCCCTTGCTGTCGGGCACGGATTCGCCGGACATCCCGGGCCTCGTGCCCGGGTTCGCGCTGCAGCGCAATCTGCACGACCTCGTCGATGCCGGGCTGAGCCCGTATCGCGCCCTGCTCACCGCGACCGCGCGCCCGGGTGCCTTCATCGCGCGATCGCAGCCGGGTGGCGCCCCATTCGGGACCGTCAGCGTGGGCGCGCGCGCCGATCTTCTGCTGGTGGCCGCCGATCCGCTGCAAGACCTCGACACCCTGGCCCAGCCACGCGGCGTGATGAGCGCTGGCCGCTGGCACGATGCGGCCGCGCTGCAGGACGCGCTGCAACGCATTGCCGCCCGCTATGGGCGCGCCCTGCCCGCGCCCGTATGCGGTGCCGACGCGTCGATGCCTGCGGGCAAGCCCTGAATCGTTGAATTCTGTGAAGGGGCTCAAGTTTCCGCGGTAGCAGCCGTTACTCAGGGCGACCCTCCCGTGCCCTGTCCCGCATCCATGCCCGCCACCGCTTCCGTCATCCCGCTCGACGACGGCAACTTGCTCGACGACGGCACGCTACCCCAGCGGATCCTGTTGGTGGAGAACTCGCGCACGTTCACCACGCTGCTGCGTGAGGCGATCGAACAGCGGGTCGAGCTGCCGGTGACCGTGGTGTCGACGCTGGCCGAGGCCGCGCGCGTCCTGGAAGAGCAACAAGGCTGGTTCCTGGTGCTGACCGGCCTGGTGCTGGTCGACGGCGACCGCGACCAGGTCGTGGAATTCTTCGTCTCGCGGGGCCTGCCCACCGTCGTCGTCAGCGGCGTCTACGACGAAGATCTGCGCCGGCGCGTGCTGCAGCAGCAGATCATCGACTACGTAGTGAAGAACGCGCCCGGCAGCATCGACTACCTGGCCTGGCTGGTGCAGCGGCTGGAGCGCAACCGGCGGATCTCGGCGCTGGTCGTGGACGATTCGCTGTCGGCGCGCACCTACGCCGGCGCGCTGCTGCAGATGTACGGCTACCAGGTCGTGGTCGCCGCCGACGGCGTGGCCGGGCTGGAAGCGGTCGAGCGCAACCCCAGCATCCGCCTGGCCATCGTCGACCAGGAAATGCCCGGCATGGAGGGCGTGGAGTTCACCCGCCGGCTGCGCGCGCTGCGCACCCGCGACAAGGTCGCGGTGATCGGCATCTCCGGCAATACCGACGCTTCGCTGATCCCGCGTTTCCTCAAGAACGGCGCCAACGACTTCCTGCGCAAGCCCTTCTCGCGCGAGGAGTTCTTCTGTCGCGTCTCGCAGAACGTGGACCAGCTGGAGCTGATCGGCACCTTGCAGGACCTGGCGACGCGCGACTACCTGACCGGTCTGCCGAACCGCCGGCACTTCCTCGAACAGGCCCAGCGCCAGTTGCCGCGGCTGCTGGCCGAGCGCCAGAGCGTAATCGCGGCGATGATCGATATCGACCATTTCAAGCACATCAACGACACCTGGGGCCACGAGACCGGCGATGACGCGCTGCGCGCGGTGGCCGGCGCGGTCTCGGCGCATGCGCGCCCGCAGGACCTGGTCGCGCGCTTCGGCGGCGAAGAATTCTGCCTGTTGGTGCCGGGGCTGCAGCCACAGGAATCGGCGGCGTATTTCGAAGCCTTGCGCGAGCGCATCGAAGCATTGCGCGTGCCGGTGCGCGACAACGAGCTGCGCATGACCGTCAGCATCGGCTTCTGCACCGCACGCCGCCACGACGAATCGCTGCACTACCTGCTGGCCGAAGCCGATCGCCACCTGTACCTGGCCAAGGCCGGCGGCCGCAACCAGCTCAGCTTCGCGGCCTAGTGCCGGCAGCGCGGGCGGCGGCGCCCCATGGTCTCCATTGCTGCTGTAGGAGCGGCTTCAGCCGCGACCGCGGTTCCGTGGTCGCGGCTGAAGCCGCTCCTACAACGCAGCCCCACTCAGCGCCGCAGATAGCGCCTCGCCATCACCAACGCCACCAGGCTGACCGCCGCCACCGCGGCCAGGTAGCCACCCACCGCGGCCAACCCGTAGCGCTGCGCGAGCGCACTGGCGATGTAGGGTGCCGGCGCCGCGCCGAGGATGCCGGCCAGGTTGAAGGACAGCGACGCGCCGGTATAGCGCACCTGCACCGGATACAGCTCGGCCAGCAAGGTGCCGCAGGGGCCGTAGGTCAGGCCCATGAAAAAGAAGCCCAGCGACAGGAACAGCAGCACCCGCAGCGGGTCGTGGGCGACGAACAAGGGCGAGAACAACAGCCCGAAGCCAATGATCGCCACGCTGGCGACGATCATCGCCGGCGCGGTGCCGCCGCGGTCGCCCCAGTGGGCGGAGATCGGGATGCCGGCGGCGAAGCACAGGATGCCGGCCATCTGCAGCAGCAGAAAGGTTTCCTTGCCATAGCCCAGCGTGGTGGTGCCATGGCCCAGCGACCACACCGTCATCAGGTAGAACAGTGCGAACGTGGCGAAGGTCGCCAGGGTGCCCAGCACGACCTCTGCCGCGTGGCGGGTCAGCACGTCGCGCAGCGGCAACCGCACCCGGCTTTCCTGCACGATGGCGCGCTGGAAGTCCGGCGTCTCGGTGATCCGCAGGCGCACCCACAGCCCGACCAGCACCAGCAGCGCACTGGCGATGAAGGGAATGCGCCAACCCCAGGCCAGGAACTGCGCATCGCTGAGCCAGGCACCCAACGCCAGGAAGGTCGAAGTCGACAGCAGGAACCCCAGCGGCGCGCCGAACTGCGGGAACATGCCATACCAGGCGCGCTTGCCCGGCGGCGCGTTCTCGGTCGCCAGCAATACCGCCCCACCCCATTCGCCGCCCAGGCCCAGGCCCTGCCCGAAGCGGCACAGTGCCAGCAGCGCCGGCGCCCACACGCCGATCTGCGCATAGCCGGGCAGCAGACCGATGACCACCGTGGAGATGCCCATCGTCAGCAGCGCCGCGACCAGCGTCGCCTTGCGGCCGATGCGGTCGCCGAAATGCCCGAACACCGCCGAGCCGACCGGCCGCGCGATGAAGGCCACCGCGAAAGTGGCCAGCGACTGCAGGCGGGCGGCGTGTTCGTCGCCGGCCGGGAAGAACAGCGCGGGGAACACCAGCACCGCGGCGGTGGCGTAGATGTAGAAGTCGAAGAATTCGATGGTGGTGCCGACCAGGCTGGCCAACAGCACGCGATGGGTCGGATTGGCGGGCGGATCGGTGACGGCGGTAACGCTCATGGAGGGCTGGCGACGGGAACGATCGGCCGATTCTGTCAGAAGGTCACGTGGCCCGCGCGTTTCGTTGCGCGCGCAACTGTAGCAGCGGCTCCCGCCGCGACCCCGACGTCCCGGTCGCGGCGGGAGCCGCTGCTACAACGCCATGCTCAACCCAGATGGATCCACGTCGCCTTGAGTTCGGTGTACTTGTCGAACGCATGCAACGACTTGTCGCGTCCATTGCCCGATTGCTTGTAACCGCCGAACGGCGCGGTCATGTCGCCGCCATCCCAATAGTTCACCCATACGCTGCCGGCGCGCAGCGCCCGCGCCACCCGGTGCGCGCACGAGATATCGCGTGTCCATACGCCCGCGGCCAGGCCGTACTCGCTATCGTTGGCCATGTGCAGCGCCTGTGCCTCGTGGTCGAAGGTGAGCACCGCCAGCACCGGCCCGAAGATTTCCTCGCGCGCGATCGCATGCGTCGGATCGACGTCGTCGAACACGGTCGGCTCCACGTAGCTGCCGCCGGCCACCACGTCCGCACGCTGCCCGCCGAGCAGCAGGCGCGCGCCCTGCTCGGTGCCGCGCGCGATGTAGTCGAGCACGCGGCGCGTCTGCGCCTCGTCGACCAGCGCGCCCATCGGCGCCTGCGGATCGAAGGGATGGCGCGGGCGCATGCGCCGGCCCGCGGCGACCACCCGGGCAACGAACTCATCCTTGATCGAGCGCTCCACCAGCAGGCGCGAACCGGCGGTGCAGACCTCGCCCTGGTTGTAGAAGATCGCACTCGCCGCCGCTTCCGCGGCGCGATCCAGGTCCGGCGCATCGGCGAAGACCAGGTTCGGGCTCTTGCCGCCGCATTCCATGTAGGCGCGTTTCATGTTCGACAGGCCGGCGCATTGCAGCAGGCGGCGGCCGACGGCGGTGGAGCCGGTGAACACCAGCCCATCCACGTCCATGTGCAAGGCCAGCGGCTCACCCGCTTCCTTGCCGGTGCCCGGCACGACATTGAACACGCCGTCCGGGATGCCCGCCTCGGCGACCAGCGTCGCCAGCCGGATCGCACTCAGCGGCGACTTCTCCGAGGGCTTGAGCACCACCGAATTCCCGGTGGCCAACGCGGGCGCGATCTTCCAGGCCGCCATCAGCAAGGGGAAATTCCACGGCACGATCGCGCCGACCACGCCCAGCGGTTCGCGGGTGATCAGGCCCAGTTCGTCCGCTCCGGTCGGCGCGACTTCGCCGTATACCTTGTCGATCGCTTCGGCGGTCCAATTCAGACAGCGCACGGTAGCCGCGATGTCGACGCTGCGCGCATCGCGCACCGGCTTGCCCATGTCCAGCGATTCCAGCAGCGCCAATTCGTCGGCGTGTTGCTCGACCAGTCGCGCGAGTGCCTGCAGGGTGCGCTTGCGGTGCGCCGGCGCGGCACGCGACCAGTGCCCGGCATCGAAGGCCCGGCGTGCCGCCGCGACGGCGCGGTCGACATCGCGCGCATCGCAGGCGGCGACACGCCCGAGCAGGCGACCATCGATCGGGCTGAGGCAATCGAAGGTCGCACCGCTGGCCGCGTCGACGTAGCGCCCGTCGATGAAAGCCTGGGTACGAGGCCGCATCGCATCGGCGCGCGCCTGCCATTGCTCTCGGGTCGTGGACGGGTCCATTGCGTTTCCTCCGCGCGTCGTCGCGCTCAGCTTTCGATCACCGCCCTGGCCAAGGCGCGTGGCGCGAACGCGCGACGCGCCAACAGATAGGTGGGCACCCACACTGCCGCCAACCCCAATGAGCCGAAGCGCCAGCCCAGGGCATGCGCGATCCCCCAGACCAACGCCGTCGTCGCCGACGCCAGCAGCACGGCACGGGTCTGCCCGCGCCTTACCTGGCGCATGCGCCAACGCTGCAGCACGCGTTCGCGCTGGCGCGCCCGGCCTTCGGCGAGCAACGCCTGCGCGATGGCCTCGGCCTGCTGGCGGTCGATGATCGGGGCTTGCGGGTCTGTCTTGCGGTCCATGCGCAACCTCAGAACGTGGCCGGCGTGTTGGCGCTGACGATCACCGCCTCGCCCGTGCCGATATTGCGGAAACGATGCGGCACGCGGCTCTCGAAGTAATACGCTTCGCCTTCGCGCAGCACCCGCACCTGATGGCCGACCGTCACTTCGACGATGCCGGCGACGACCACGCCGCCCTCCTCGCCGTCGTGGCTGAGCATGCTCTCGCCGGTGTCGCTGCCGGCCGGCATCACTTCGCGCAGGATGCACATCCGCCGCTGCGGCCGGCGCTGGCCGACCAAGTAGTAATGAATGCCGTCGCTGCCGACATCGGGCAGGTCCGCGGCGGCGTAGAACGGTGCGTCGGCGGCGACATCCAGATCGTGGGTGAAGAAATCCGCCAGCGAAATCGGAATGCCGTCGAGCACTTTCTTCAGCGACGCCACCGACGGGCTGACCTTGTTCTGCTCGATCAGCGAGATCGTGCTGTTGGTGACGCCAACCCGCTTGGCCAGCTCGCGCTGACTCAGGCCGCGCCCTGTGCGCACCAATTGCAGGCGTGCTCCGATATCCATGGCCCGACGTCTTGTAGTGTTGCGGATACTTTACACGCGCGGGCCGCGCGGTCCAGCCGGGCCCTAAAACCGCCGCGCTGGTGTAAAGTTTTTTCAACGATCGCCCCGCCCCCGGCGGTGCGCACAGGCGGAGGAACAGATATGGCCAGCGATTCCTTTCCCACACCCGACGGTGAATACGCCCGCCAGTCATTGCAGGCACCGGCCTCGATGGAGGCGTTCTGGATGCCCTTCACCGCCAACCGCCAGTTCAAGGCACAGCCACGCCTGCTCGCTTCCGCGCATGGCATGTACTACCGCAGCGTCGACGGGCGCCAGATCCTCGACGGCGCCGCCGGGCTGTGGTGCTGCAATGCCGGCCACACGCGCCCGCGGATCGTCGAGGCGATCCGCGAACAAGCGGCCACGCTGGATTTCGCACCGACCTTCCAGATGGGCTCGCCGCTGCCGTTCGTGCTTGCCGAGCGCCTGGCCGAGATCGCGCCGCCCGGCCTGCACCACATCTTCTTCACCAACTCCGGTTCCGAGGCCGTGGACAGTGCGATGAAGATCGCCTTGGCCTGGCATCGCGCCCGCGGCGAAGGCCAACGCACGCGTTTCATCGGCCGCGAGAAGGCTTACCACGGGGTCGGTTTCGGCGGCATGTCGATCGGCGGGCTGCCCAACAACCGCAAGTGGTTCGGTCCGCTGCTGGCCGGCGTGGACCATCTGCGCCACACCCTCGACCTGCAGCGCAATGCGTTCACGCCCGGCCTGCCGAAACATGGCATCGAACTGGCCGAAGACCTGGAGCGGATCATCGCCCTGCACGATGCTTCCACGATTGCGGCGGTGTTCGTCGAACCGGTCAGCGGCTCGGCCGGGGTCGTGCTGCCGCCGGAGGGCTACCTGCAACGGCTGCGCGAGATCTGCGACCGCCACGGCATCCTGCTGGTGTTCGACGAAGTCATCACCGGCTTCGGCCGCGTCGGCAAGGCGTTCGCGGCGCAACGCTTCGGCGTCACCCCCGACCTGATGACCACCGCCAAAGGCTTGACCAACGGCAGCGTGCCGATGGGCGCGGTGTTCGTGTCCGACCGGGTCCACGACGACTTCATGCACGGGCCGGCCGGCGCGATCGAGTTCTTCCACGGCTATACCTATTCCGGCCATCCGCTGGCCTGCGCGGCGGCATTGGCGACGCTGGACACCTACGCGGAAGAACAGTTGTTCGAGCGCGCCATCGAACTCGGCGACCATTGGCAACGGGCGCTGCAATCGCTGCAAGGCGAGCCGAACGTGATCGACCTGCGCAATTTCGGGCTGATCGGCGCGATCGAACTGGCGCCACGCGAGGGCGCGCCCGGTGCGCGCGGCTACGAGGTATTCGAGCGCGCCTTCCACCAGGGCGACCTGCTGGTCCGCGTCACCGGCGATGTGATCGCGCTGTCGCCACCGCTGATCATCGAGCCGGCGCAGATCGACCGCATCGTCGAGGTGTTGGGCGAGACGATCCGGCGCGTTGGGTGACGTGGGCGCTCCACAAGAGGCGATGCCGCTCTTTGTGGGAGCGGCTTCAGCCGCGACTGCTGGATCCCTCGGCCGCGACTGAAGCCGCTCCTACAACAAAGACACGACGACCCCGACAACACACCTGCACGCCCGAACATCGACGTCATCGCCGTCTGCGTACACTCACCGCATGAGCTCGAGCGACCCGCTTTCCCCCGCCATCGACCCACGCCGCGTCCAACTGCGGCGCATGCGCTCGCTGGCCACCGGGCTGTTGCTGCTGATGCTGGCCGGCTTCGTGCTCAGCCATGCGATGGGCCTGCGCGGCGGCTGGGCCTGGCTGGCTGCGTTCTGCGAGGCGGCCACGGTCGGCGCCCTTGCCGACTGGTTCGCGGTGGTCGCACTGTTCCGCCGCCCGCTCGGCCTGCCGATCCCGCACACCGCGATCCTGCCGCGCGGCAAGGACCGGCTGGCCGATGGCCTGGCGGTATTCGTGCGCGATCACTTCCTCGCACCGGAAGCATTGCTGGAAAAGCTGCGCAGCTTCGATCCCGCCAGCCGCCTCGGCCAGTGGCTGTCGCAGCCCGAGCAATCGAAGATGCTGGCCGGCATGGCCCGTGGCTGGCTGCTGCAGGCGCTGGACCTGCTCGATGAAGCCGCGGTGCGCCGCGCGATCCAGCGCTTCGCGGTAGAGCGGCTGCAACGCTGGAATGCCGCCGCCACCGCCGGCGAGGTACTGACCCTGCTGACCGCCGAGGGGCGCCACCAGCGCCTGCTCGACGAAGGCCTGCACAAGCTCGGCCAATGGCTGGACAACGAAGCGGTGAAGGCGCGCGTCTCGGCGCTGATCGTGCGCTACGCCCGGCGCGAATGGCCGAAGCTGATGGAAACCGTCAACTGGGTCAAACCCATCGACGAGATCGGCGACAGCCTGGCCGATCGCCTGGCGCGCGCGGCGCTGGAAGAACTGCAGCAGGTATTGACCACGCCCAGCCATCCGCTGCGGCAGGATTACGAGCAGTGGATCGCCGATTACATCCGCCGCCTGCGCGAGGATCCTGCACTGGCCGAGCGCATCGATGTGCTCAAGCAGCGCGCGATCGACCACCCTGCCCTGCAGGACTACGTGCAGGACCTGTGGTCACGCATCCACGATGCGTTGCGCCGCGACCTGGAACGCGAGGATTCGGCGGTGGGCGTGCACCTGGAGCAGTCGTTGCGTTCGCTGGGCGAGGCCTTGGGTCGCGACCCGGCCCTGCGCGAGGCGCTCAACCAGCACATGCTCGGCGCCGCCGAGCGGCTCAGCAGCCGCCTGCGCAGCTCGGTGACCGAACACATCGCCTCGACCATGAAGAGCTGGGACGAACGCCACCTGGTCGAACAACTGGAGCTGGGCGTAGGTCGCGACCTGCAATACATCCGCTTCAACGGCACCCTGGTCGGCGGCCTGATCGGCCTGGCCCTGCACGCCATCTCGATCTGGCTGTCGTTGCACTGACAGGCGCGCGACGCATTGACGCTTCCCTGTACGAGCGGCTTCAGCCGCGACCATGGGACCCAGCAGTCGCGGCTGAAGCCGCTCCTACAAAGAGCGACATCGCCTCTGGAGCACAGCCCCCTTTGTTAAGGGGGCGCGGCGACAGCCGCGGGGATAGGCAAGGTCGAAGTCGGGGCCCGCGGTTTTGCGCAGCACAACCGTGGGGGCACAGCCCGCGCAGCGGGATGGGCTACGACAGCCGCCAAGCCCGATGGATGCGCGCATTGCGCTCGAAATCCGGATCGATCGTGCGTGCGCTGATTTCCTCGCAATCGGCGAACGCGGCGATCTCTGCCTCGTCCAACTTGAAGCGACGGAAATTGTTGGAGAAATACAGCACGCCGCCCGGCGCCAGCCGCGCCATCACCGCCCGCAGCAGGCGCACGTGCTCGCGCTGCACATCGAAGTCGTCGGCCCGTGCGGAATTCGAAAACGTCGGCGGGTCGCAGAAGATCACATCGAACAACCCGCGCTCGGCCTCCAGCCAGGCCATCACATCGGCCTGCACGAGCTGGTGGCGCGCACCGACCAGGCCGTTGAGCGCCAGGTTCTCCGCGCACCACTGCAGATAAGTGCCGGACAGGTCGACGGTGGTCGTGGCCGCCGCGCCCGCCACCGCCGCTTCCACGCTGGCCGCGCCGGTGTAGCCGAACAGGTTGAGGAAACGTCGCCCCTTCGACTGCGCGGCCATCATCCCGCGCAACGGGCGATGATCCAGGAACAGGCCCGTATCGAGGTAATCGAACAGGTTCACCCGCAACAGCGCGCCGTGTTCGCGCACATGGATGAACTCGCCGCGCTGCTCGAAGCGGCCGTACTTGCTGCCGCCCTTGCCGCGTTCGCGCGATTTCAGCGCAACCTGCTCGGCCGGCAACTGGAACACCTCGCGCGCGGCGGCCAGCAATTCGTTGCGGCGACGGCGCACGTCGGCCTCGGGAATCGTCGCCGGCGCGGCGTATTCCTGCACATGCAGGAAGGTGCGCGCCGCCCCATCGGCCTCTTGATAGACGTCGATGGCGGCCGCGTACTCGGGCAGGTCGGCGTCATAGGCGCGGAAGCATTCGACCTGCTCGCGCGCGCGCCATTTCCTGAACTTCTGCAGATTCTTGCGCAGGCGGTTGGCGACCATCTGCGCACCTTCGCTGAGCACGCGCGGCTCAGCCGGCGTCTCGCGCTGCGGCGGCGCGATCGGGTCGCAGACAATCAACGCGCATTCCAGTGCGCCATTGAACAACTGGTAGCGCTTGGCCGCGCGCAGGCCAGTGGCGCGGGCCAGTTCCTCGTCGCCGCACAGCAGCGCCGCGCGCCATTGCGGCACGGCCGCGCGCAATGCATCGCCGAGGCGGCGGTACAAGGACGCATCGGCGGCCAGCCGCGCGTCGTAAGGCGGGTTGCACACCACCACGCCCAGCGCAGCAGCGGGTGTCTGCAAGGCGGCGATATCGCGCACCTCCCACTGGATCGCCGCGGCCACCCCGGCGGCTTCGGCATTGTCGCGGGCCGCGGCAATCGCGCGCGGATCCAGGTCACTGCCGAACAGCGCCGGGCGCAGGCCAGCGCGCCCGATGCGCTCGCGCCCACGGGCTTCTTCGACCAACACTTCCCAGGCGCCGCGATCGAAACCGCGCCAGCGGCTGGGGATGTTCAAACCATAGCGCAGCAGGCCAGGCGCGACATCGGCCGCCATCAACGCACCCTCCACCAGCAAGGTGCCGCCGCCGCACATCGGATCGAGCAGGCCGCCGCCTTCCTGGTAGGCGCGCGGCCAGCCGCCGCGCAGCAGCACGGCAGCGGCCAGGTTTTCCTTCAATGGCGCTTCGTTCTGCGCGCGTCTCCAGCCGCGCCGATGCAAGGGGCCGCCGCCCAGGTCCACCGACAGCACCGCGCGGCCCTTGCGCAACGACAGGTTCAAGCGCAGGTCCGGGTGCTCCACGTCCACCGAGGGGCGCGCCAGGCCGGCGCCGCGCATGGTGTCCACGACCGCGTCCTTGATCCGCTGCGCGGCGAAGCGCGCGTGGGTGATCGCGGTGCCGGACACATGCGCATCCACCGCCAGGGTCGCATCGGCATCCAGGTGGTCGGGCCACGGCAGCTTCGCCACGCCGTCGTACAGCGCGGCTTCGTCGGGGCAATCAAATTCGGTCAGCGGCCACAGCACCCGGCTGGCCAGGCGCGACCACAGCACGGCACGCTGCGCGTCACGCAGTTCGCCCTCGGCGTTGACGCCGGCAATCGTCGCGGTGGCCCGGGGCACGCTCAGCGCCAGCAGTTCGTCGGCGAGCAGGTACTCCAGGCCCTTGGCGCAGGAAGCGAAGAATTTCACGGGATGACGGCCGGTCGAGGCCGGTGGCCACGGGCACCGGCGAAACGGAATACCGCGCCCGGCCGAGGCCGGCGCGCGGAAGGGAGGGCATGTTCGGCCATCGGACCCGGCATTACCAGCCCGGCGGCCGCCCCCTGTTCAGTCTGCGCGCCCGGCGCCCCGCTCAGTCCGTGCGCAACGCCGGATGGGGCTGCGCCTCGGCCAACGGCGGCATCCGGTCGCCGAACGGGCGCGCCAGCAGCACCCCGCCGCCGGCCGCGCTCAAGCCCGGCTCGGGCGCAAAGCCCAGCCGCGCGAACAACGGCCCCTCGGCGAAGACCACGCAGCCGGCCGCGCGACGCGCCTCCAGCGCGGCCAACGCCGTCCGTAACAACGCGGTGGCGATCCCCTGGCCGCGATGGCCCGGCCCGACCGCCAGGGGTCCGATCACATACCAGTCGGCACTGCCATCGGACAGCGTCAATGGCGATACCGCCAGGTGCCCGACCACATAACCATCGTGTTCGGCGACCAGCGACAGCGTCAGGGCACCGTCGCTGCGCAGCGCGGCAATCGCGGTGTGCTCGTCCTGGCGGCTGGCCTCGACCTGGAAATACGACACCAAGGTCAGTATCTCGATGGCGTCCTCATCCGCCGGCGTTGCCGCGCGCACGCTCACGTCCATGCCGGCGCCGCCACTCACAGCGACTGCAACAGCTCGGCGAAAGCGCGCGCGGAAGTCTCCACGTGCGCGCTCAGCCGGTGCGTGTCGTCGACCAGCAGCAATCGCGCCGAGCGCACGCGCGCCCACGCGATCACCCCATCGGCCGGGATCAATTCGTCGTGCCAGGCATGCACGACCGAAATCGGCACATCCGCCGCGTCCAGCGCCGGCAACGGCCCCATCTGCAGCGGCGGCACCATCAGGAACAATCCGCGCGTGCGCACCTCCAGCGACACCCGCGCCGAGATATAGGCGCCCAAGCTGGAACCGACCAGCACCAGCGGACCGCGCGCGACGGCGGCCTGCGCCAGTTCAAGCAGCCGGCGCTGCCGGCCGACGACGTCGCCGACGCTGCTGATGTCGCGCTGCGCATCCAGGTCGGTGTAATCGGGGCGCTGCTGGGTCCAGCCCAGTTGCTCGGCCACTTCTGCCAGCGCGGTGACCTTGGTCGCGTCGGGCCCACTTTCGAAACCGTGCGAAAGAATGCAGTGACCGCGACTCACAACGCCACCACCTCGTCGCCGAGCCGGATCGTGCCGCCGTGCAGGATGCGCGCACACAAGCCGCCATGGCCGCGCATCGCGTTGTAGCCGCCGGGACCGAGTGCAGCTTCCATGCGCGAGCACGGATCGCAGGGTTCGGTGCCTTCCAGCTCAACCTCGCCGATGCGGAACCGCCGCCCCTTCAACGCCACCAGCGGGATGCCGGATACGACAAGGTTGCGCCGCAAGGTGGCCGGCGCAACCGCGGCATGGCCGGCCAGCGACGCGATCGCCGGCAAGTGCTCGGCCTGGATCAGGGTCACGCCACGTTCGCCGTTGCTGCCGCGGTAACGGTCGCCGGACAGGCCGCCGGCGGTGGCCGCATCGACCGTCTGCAGCGCGATCATCGCTTCGCTGCGGGCCGGCCGCACGCCGATCCAGTCCAGCCGACCGGGTCGCGGCAGGGTCGCCATCAGCCGGGCGAGTGGGCTTTCGGGATTCAAAGGCATGCCGCGATGTTAGCATCCGCCCATGCCCAGCCTCCCCGTGATCCACCCTGCCCCGCTTCCGTACGAAGCGCGCCTGCAGACGCGCACGCGCGCGGCCATCAGCCAGGTGGTGATCCACTGCACCGAATTGCCCGACCTGGCCATGGCGCGCAGCTATGGCGAGCGCGTGCTCTACGATTCGGGCACCGGCAACAGCGGCCACTACTACATCGACCGCGATGGCCGCATCGAGCAATACGTGGCACTGGAACGCGTCGCCCACCACGTGCGCGGGCACAACAACGGCTCGGTCGGCATCGAGCTGGTCAATCGCGGGCGCTGGCCGCATTGGCTGGATTCACGCCATCAGACGATGCTCGAGGATTATCCGGAAGCGCAATTGCAGGCACTGGAATCGCTGCTGCGCTGGTTGCGCGCCGAGCTGCCGTCGCTGCGCTCGATCGCCGGCCACGATACGCTCGACACCTCGCTGGAAACCGCCAGCGACGATCCCTCGCAACAGGTGCGACGCAAGCTCGATCCCGGTCCGCGCTTCCCCTGGCCGCGGATCGTCGCCGCGTTCGCGCGGGCCAGCGCCGCCTGAGCGCTATTTGGACAGATAGGTCTTTTCGCCGGCATTGATCGCCAGGTCCAGGCGATTGCCGGGCGGTGCGATCGGACACACCAGATGCGGGGTCAGCGCGCACGGCGGATTCTCGGCGCGATTGAAGTCCAGCACCAGGTTGCCATCGCCTGGTGGGTCGACGAACAGATAGCGCGCGCCGCCATAGGTCTCCTTGCCGCTGGTGCGATCGGCGAACACGAAGAACAGCTTGGGATCGTTCGGCTGCGTCACCGCTTGCAGGCGATAGGTACGACCGCCCCGCTGGAACACCGCCTCGCCCGGCATGGTGGCGGCCAGCGGCGTACCGATCGAAGTCAGCAACGTGATCGGGCGCGGCCGATCGTAGGCATGCCATTGCGCCTGCAGGCGCCACGCCGGATCGACCGGGAAATGCTCGATGCCGGTGAAGCGGTGCCGTGCGGGCGCGTCCGGGTCGCGGAATCGCCAGCCGTAAACCGGCCCGGTGCGCACCGCATAGAACTGCTTGCCATTGATGTCCAGGCGATCGGCCTTGCGGCCAGCTTCCTCGGGCACCAGCGTGAGGGCGCCGACCGGCTGGCCACGCAGGCGCACATCCACCCCATGCGCGGCCTCGAAGGTGACCCGATCGTTCTCGAGCGTGAGCAGCCCCAAGCGCGGAGGGCCGGAAGGCAGCGCGATGTCGTTGTCGGCCGCGGTGCCGACCCGGTAGTGGCCGGGACGCAAGCGCCCGGAACCGGTATAGCTCAGCCAGCCGTCCGGCGCGCGCACGGCGGCCAGGCGGGCCTGACGCCAGCGCTCGATCCGCTCCAGGTATGTGCCGTCGGCCGCGCCAGTCAACGCAGCGCCGCCGGTCGGCGAGCCCACGTCGCCCGAACAGGCCGCCAGTCCGAGCACCCATCCGACCACCCACCCGCTTGCCAGTAAGCACGGCACGCTGCGCGCGCCCTTCCGCCGCCCCATTGCTGCTGTCCCCTGCCTGTCGTGCCCCGTGCCGACCACGGACACCGCCGTGCCGACATTGTGCCGCAGCGCCCTCAGTCGGTGGCGACCGGCCGCGCGGGGTCGCTGATCCAGCCGCTCCAGGATCCGGCGTAGACCCGCGCGCCCGACAGCCCGGCATGTTCCATCGCCAGCAGCGTGTGGCAGGCGGTCACGCCCGAGCCGCACATCAGCACCGCCTCGCGCGGATCGCGGCCGTGCAGGTGCGGCAACAGGGTGGCGCGCAGCGTTTCCACGGGCAGGAAGCGGCCCTCGGCCAGGCTCTGCCCCAACGGCCGGTTGACCGCGCCGGGCACGTGGCCGGCCACCTTGTCGATCGGTTCGGCGCGGCCGGCAAAGCGCTCCGGCGCGCGCACATCGAGCAACCAGCCCGGCGCTTCGGACAGCCGCGACTGCACCTGCGCCGCATCCACTATCTGCGCCGGATCCCAGCCTGCCGGATACGGCGGTGCCTCGGGATAGGCTTCCGCTGCACTGCTTTCCGGCAGGCCAGCGGCACGCCACGCGGCGATACCGCCGTCCAGCACCGCCACCGCGCGATGGCCCATCAGCCGCAGCAACCACCACGCACGCGCGGCGGCCATGCTGCCGTCGGCCGCGTCGTACACCACGACCTGGGTGTTCGGCGTCACTCCCCAGCGGCCGAGCGCGGCGGCGAAATCCTGTTCGTGCGGCAGCGGATGTCGACCCAGGCCGGTGCGCGACAGATTTGACAGATCAAGATTGAGATCGGCGTACATCGCGCCGGGAAGGTGCGATTGCGTCCAGGCACGACGTCCGAGCTCCGGATCGTCCACGGTCGCCGGCGCGAACCGCGCATCGAGGATGCGCAGGTCCGCGCGCCCCAATGCCGCGGCCAGCGTCTGCGGATCGACCAGGGTCTGCCAGGTTTCGCTCATGCGGTCTGCTCCAGTCGCCGACGCAGGTTGAGAAGAATGGCCGCGGTCGCGCCCCAGATGCGTTGTCCGGGCCAGGCGTACTCGAGCACCCGGCGCGGCCGGCCACGAAACTCGATCTCGACGCTGCGCAGGTTATCCGGATCCATCAGGAACGACAGCGGCACTTCGAACACATCGGCCACCTCATCCGGTTGTGGCACCGGCACGAACGCCGGGTCGATCGCCGCCACCACCGGGGTGACCCGGAAACCGCTGATCGTCACGAACGGATCCAGGTAGCCGATCACCCGCGCCTGGCGCGCGCCCAGCGCGATTTCCTCGCAGCTCTCGCGCAGGGCCGCGGCCGCCGCGTCCAGATCGGCGGGCTCGATGCGCCCGCCCGGAAAACTCACCTGCCCGCCGTGGTGCCGCAGCGCATCGTTGCGCCGAGTCAGCAGTACGCGCGTGCCGTCCTCGCGCGGCACCAGGCCCGCCAGCACCGCGGCCTCGGCCGACACGCCGGTGCCGATGACATCGACCAACTCTTCGTGGTTCCAACCGGGGCCGGCGGGTGGTTTGTCCAGCGGATACAGCGCGCGCAGCAACCGCGGCCGTTCCGGCAGGGCCAGTTCGAATCGCCCGTTGGCCGCGCGCGCGGGCAGCACGTCCTCGACCAGGTGGCGCCGCTGTTCCTCGCTCATATGCGACCAGCGCGCGATCTCGTCGATGCTGCGCCCGCACCCATCGCAATGGCGGTCCGCATCCAACGAGCAGACACCCAGGCAGGGAGAGGGCACAGCATGATCCACGCGATCCATCGGTCCAGACACCTCGCCAGCCTAACGCGAAACTTCGCATGCGCCCATCGTCATCGCCAGGCACGCCGACGACGGAAACGAAAACGCCGGCCCTGGGCCGGCGTTTTCGCGATACAGCGCATGCAGGCTGCGAAGCCTGCTTACTTCACGCTGACCAGCTTGATCTCGAACTGCACCGCCACGTTCGGCGGGAACGGCGTGCGCGGATCGGCGCCATAGGCCTTTTCCGGCGGCAGGGTCACTTCCCACTTCGAGCCGGCCGGCATCTGCAGCAGCGTCTCGCGCATGGCCGGCATTTCGACCTGGCTCAACTTCATCGCCGGGATCTGCTGCGCCGGACGCGCCTGCGCCGGGCGCTGGCCGTACGGGAACGGACCGGACACTTCCAGCTGCACGGTGCTGGCCTGGGTCGGCTTGGCACCGGTGCCCTTCTCGATCACCTTGTACTGGACGCCGCTGGGCAGCGTCTGCACGCCGGCAGCCGTCTTGTTCTGGCCCAGGAACTGATCGCTCTTGGTCTTGTTCTCGGCGGCGGCCTTGTCGTACTCGGCCTTGGCCTGGGTGGCGCGCGCCTGCTCACGCTTCTGGAACGCCTCGACGGCCGGCTTCAGCTGGTCGGCGGTGATCGCCGGCTGCTTCTTGGCATAGGCGTCCTGCAGGCCCTTCACCACCGAGTTGATGTCCAACTGCTCGCCGCGGCCGGTGAGCTCGGCAAGGTTGTTGCCGTAGTCGTAGCCGAAGTAGTAGCTCAGCTTGCCCTTGTCGGACGTGGTGTCCTGGGCCAGCGCATTGCCCGTCAGGGCCAGGGCCGCCACAGCGACCGCGATAGAACGCAACTTCATCAAGAATATCTCCAGGGTGGTGGCACAGGACGGGGCTACCGTCTGAGATGACGCGCTAGGATAACGGCCGGCACAGCGGTCCGCCAGCATTGTCGGGGGTTATGACCGGCCCGGCGGGATTAAGTTCAATCCCCAGTTAAAACTTCACTTTTTCTTTACTTTCCCAGGGATTCCTCCATGCCCGACGTCGTCCTCGCCGCCACCTCAGGCCGGGTGCTCACCCTCACCGTGAACCGGCCGGACAAGTTGAATGCGCTCAACCGCGAGACCCTGTTGGCCCTGGACGCGGCCTTCGCGCAGGCGGCAGCCGACCCGGACATCGGAGTGGTGGTGCTGACCGGCGCGGGCACCAAGGCCTTCGTCGCCGGCGCGGACATCGCCGAGATGGCCGACCTGCCCGCCATTGCCGGCCGCGATTTCGGCCAGATCGGCCAGCGCCTGATGCGGCGGATCGAGCGCATGCCCAAGCCAGTCATCGCGATGGTCAACGGTTATGCACTGGGCGGCGGACTGGAACTGGCGATGGCCTGCCACCTGCGCATCGCCGCCGACACCGCCCGCATCGGCCAACCGGAAATCAACCTCGGTCTGATCCCCGGCTTCGGTGGCACCCAGCGCTTGTTGCGCCTGGCCGGGCGCGGCGCCGCGCTGGAACTGTGCCTGCTCGGCGAGCCGATCGACGCCGCGCGTGCGCATCAACTCGGCGTGGTCAACCGGGTCGTGCCGGCGGACGAGCTGGAAGCGGCCACGCGCCAGATCGCCGAGCGCCTGGCCCAGTCGGCGCCGCTGGCGCTGCGCGCGGTGCTCGACACCATCGTGGTCGGCGGCGAATGCGGGCTCGACGAAGGCCTGGAACTGGAGTCCACGCAGTTCGGCCTGATGTTCGCCAGCGACGACATGCGCGAAGGCACGCACGCTTTCCTTGAACGCCGCAAGCCGGCCTTCGAGGGGCGTTGAAGCATGGCCGATGCGACACCGCCGCTGCCGTTGCGCCTGCTCGCCTGCGTGCTCGACGACGATCTGGATGCCGCGATCGCGTTGGGGTTGATGGACTACCTGCCCTCGCCTGCCGACGCATTGCTCGATCCCGCGCACCCCGACCTCCCTGCACGCTTGCTCGATGCCCAGTCGCGCCTGCGCAATGCGTGGCAGGCACGCGAGCGCTATCGGCAACGCAATGCGCGGCTGGCCCGTCGCGCCGCAGAGCGCGAGGCGCGCCGCGCGCCACCGCCGCTGGCCGACCGTCCCGCGGCGCCCGCGCTGCCGGCGGGTGCCGCGGCGATCCTCGCACGCGCCAAGGCCAAGGCCGCCGGACGCAGCGACGGATGAACCAGCTTCGAGATAAAGCAAGCAAGACGGTGACCGTGAAGAAAACCATTGCAAAGCCGACCCGCGCCCGGCCCGCATCCAAGGCCGCGACAGCGACAGCGAAACCGCGCGCCGCCGCCGGGTCTGGCACACCGAAGAACAAGACCGCCAGTGTCGCGCGCCGCGCCAGCCTGCTGAGCGCGGCGCAGATCCACGAATTGTTCTCGCGTTTGCGCGAGCTCAACCCGCATCCAACCACCGAGTTGGAGTACAGCACGCCCTTCGAACTGTTGGTGGCGGTGACGCTGTCGGCGCAGGCCACCGACGTGGGCGTCAACAAGGCCACCCGCAAGCTGTTTCCGGTGGCCAACACGCCGCAGGCGATCCTGGCGCTGGGCGAAGCAGGCCTGAAGCGCTACATCGCCACGATCGGCCTGTACAACGCCAAGGCCAAGAACGTGATCGCCGCCTGCCGGATCCTGGTCGATCAATATGGTGGCGAGGTGCCGCGCGAACGCGCCGCGCTGGAATCGCTGCCCGGCGTGGGCCGCAAGACCGCCAACGTGGTGCTCAATACGGCCTTCGGCGAGCCGACGATTGCCGTTGACACGCACATTTTCCGCGTCGCCAACCGCACTGGCCTGGCGCCCGGCAAGGATGTGCGCACGGTCGAGGACAAGCTGTTGAAGGTGGTGCCGGCGGAGTTCATGCAGGACGCGCATCATTGGTTGATTCTGCACGGGCGCTACGTGTGCAAGGCGCGCACACCGGATTGCCCGCAGTGCGTGATCCGCGATTTGTGCCGCTATCCGGACAAGACGCCGGACAAGGCGCCGACACGCTCGGCGCGTTGAGCGCGCCTCCCGCCGCGAACCGGAGAAGGCTCTTCTCCGCGCGACCTTTCGCGGCTGGCGGAAGGGGGATTTGTTGAGGGGCGCGCGGTGCTTGGGCGGTGGGTGTTGTCGGTCCCTCCCTCCCGTCAGGGCGGGGCCCGCACCGTAAGCCGCGACCGCCGGATCTGGCGGTCGCGGCTGAAGCCGCTCCTACATGAAAGAGCTTTTCGAAGCCTGTTTCCTACAGATGGCGGTAACGGCAGGGACGAAGGCTCTCTTCCTATCCCTCTCCTGGCGCGCCCCGAACGAAGACTGACACTCAACGCGCCTTGCGCTGCCCTGCCGGGGTGGGCGCGTGAGCGGCACAGGGATGTGCCGCGGCGGTGAGTGCGGACAGGCGCCGCCCGAACCGAAAGCGATCCACCCCGGCAGGGCGGCGCCCCCACCGAAAGCCAGCACAAGCCAACGCCCGCACCAGGCGCGCCCCTCAATAAGTCCCCACCCTCGCAAGCCACGGCAACTGCAGCCATCCCGCTGGTGGGAGAAAAAAAACGGCGGACCTGAGTCCGCCGTCGCACGTGTCACGCAGTACTTGTATGGCTTAGAACGCCACGTCGCCCCACACGCCGAATTCCTTCGTGCGCTGGTCGATGTTGGTGTTGTTCTCGTTCTTGGTGTCCTTGTAGACCGCGGCCAGCTTGAAGCCCTTGATGACCGGGAACTCGACGCCGACGTTCCAGTAGGTATTTTCCAGACTCGGGTCCAGCGTCTTGCTGGTGTCGGCCTTGTCGTAACGACCGAACGCAGTGATGCCACCGTCGGTCAGCGGCACCGAACCCCACACCGACCAACCATCGGCCTTGTCGGTGGCGACAGTCAGCACGTTGTTGTAGTTCTTGGCCTGGAAGTATTCCGCGCCGACGCGCCAGCCCTTGTTGGCATAGGCGATCATCGCGTCCCAACGGGTCGCGTCGTTCTCGGCGTCGACCGTGCCGGTCTCCTTGCCGAGGGTGCCGCTATAGCCACCCACCGCGATGACCGTGTTCTGCATCGGCACGAAGCCGACGCGGCCTTCGAAGTCCATGCCCTTGCCGCGGGTCGGGTTCTTGTAGCCGGCGCCGGTCACCACCGACGCGGCATAGTTCGCGATGCCGCCGCCCAAGTCGCCGCCGGCGTGCAGGCCCCAGTCGGACGAGTTGCCGTACTTCAGGCGGTCCACCAGGGTGTTCTCGACGTAGCGCATGCCGTAGAAGCTTTCGGCATACGGAATCCACGGCATGTCCGCCGCACCGGCGCGGAACACGAAGGCGTCGGAGAACTTGCCCTGCAAATAGGCCTTCTTCACGAACACTTCGGTATTGCCCAGCGCCGAGGAGTAGGTGAAGTCGGTGGTCAGGCTCGCCGACCAGATGTCGTTGAACTTGTGGTTGATGCCGAAGTAGAAGCGCTTCATGTCGAAGCCGAAGCCATCGGCGGCGGTCTTCTGGCCGTTGCTGGTGGCGTCGATGTTGCTCAGGTTGAAGAACACGCGGCCGCTGATGGACGTGTCATTGACCAGCTTGTTGAGCTTGTCGACGGTCTTCTGCGTATCGGCCGTGGTCTCGATCGCCTTGGCCTGGGTGATGTTCACTTCCGACTGGGCATCGTTCTGCGCCTGCAGCTCGGTGACCTGCGCCTGCAGCGCGGCGATCTGTGCCTGCAGCTGCGCCAGCTGCTCGGCAGTGACGGCGGGAGGAGCCGCGAAAGCATTGCCGGCGGCAGTAAGAGCGGTGAGCCCGAGGCCGGCGGCAATGGCCGTGGCGAGCATGCTGGAACGCATTGGAGTTTCTCCGGAGTGGTTTGAGGTTTGCGTAGGCGATCGGCGGGTTACCGCGTTCGCTGACCTCGTTAAATTTCCGGAAAGAATGTGACGCCTGGGCTACGCGGATATGACAACTCGGCGACAGCGCCTCGAAACCTGCACGCGGCGTGCACAACCCCGCCCGCCGCGACCGCGTCATTCAACTGTCATCAAAACGTCGCCTAATCGCCACGGTCGACACCTTCAATGTCGCCGCCTGCCACACCGTGTGGCGCCGTCTCCTACCGAGGATCCCAAAGTGACTTCCATTTCCAAGTTCCGCCTGCCGCTCGCGCTGGCCCTGGCTTCGCTGAGCATCGCCGCGAACGCGACCGACGTGACCGGTGCGGGCTCGAGCTTCGTGTTCCCCGTGCTGTCGAAGTGGTCGGCGGCCTATGCGGAGAAGAGCGGCACCCGCGTCAACTACCAGTCGATCGGTTCCGGCGGCGGCATTGCGCAGATCCAGGCCGCCACGGTGGATTTCGGCGCTTCCGACAAGCCGCTGACCGGCCCTGAGCTGGCCAAGTTCGGCCTGGGCCAGTTCCCGGTCGTGATCGGCGGCATCGTGCCGGTGTTCAACGTGCCGGGCGTGGCGCCGGGCGCGATGAAGCTCGACGGACCGACCCTGGCGCGCATCTTCCAGGGCCAGATCGCCAAGTGGAACGACCCGGCGATCGCCGCGCTCAACCCGGGCCTGGCGCTGCCGGACGTCAAGGTCACCGTCGTGCACCGCTCCGACAGCTCGGGCACCACCTTCAACTTCACCAACTACCTGTCCAAGGTCAGCCCGGAATGGAAGAGCGCCGTCGGTGAAGGCACCAGCGTGCAGTGGCCGGCCGGCATCGGCGGCAAGGGCAACGAAGGCGTGGCCGCCTACGTCAAGCAGATCCGCGGCGGCGTCGGCTACGTCGAGTACGCCTACGCACTGCAGAACAAGCTGGCCTATGCCAGCCTGAAGAACGCCGCCGGCCGCTTCGTCCAGCCGGACGACACGACGTTCTCGGCCGCCGCTTCGACCGCGGACTGGAAGTCGGCCAAGGACTTCAACCTGATCATGACCAACGCCCCGGGCGAGAACGCGTGGCCGATCACCGCCACCACCTGGGCGATCATGTACAAGAAGCCGAAAAAGGCCGCCTCGTCCAAGGCCGCGCTGGACTTCTTCAAGTGGTCGCTCAACAACGGCCAGGGCCAGGCCAAGCAGCTCGACTACGTGCCGCTGCCGGCCTCGCTGGTGCAGCAGATCGAAAGCTACTGGGCAAGCAACATGAAGTAAGCGCGCAACGCGCACGGAACAGGAAGGCGGGTGACTCTCTCCCACTCGCCTTTCCCGGAACGCGGGCCTTTGGGCCCGCGTTTTTTTGACTACAACTCAGCGGGCAATGAACCGACCCAGCAGTCGGACAACTCCAATTTCGCCCAGTCAATCAGCCCATTAGCCTTTAGCTTCCAGATGAAGGCTGGGCCCATGCGGCGAATATTGCTACTGACGTTGATCGCGGCAAATGCACCCAGCGCGCCTGCGAGCAGGCATTGAAGTGGAGCGTGCATCGAGAACTCGGCAAGCAACAGGGCTACTGCTGGGCGTGCTCCTGCTGGCCTGGATTGCGTATCGATTGATCGCCGCAGGGAAAGCACCACCGCCAAGTCCGGAAACGATCGGGCATGAGGCCAGCCGGACATCCTCCATCGCGGCGGCGGCGACCGCGCGTGACCACCCCAACTTCGCCGTGTCCGGAGCCATCAGACGGTTGGGTTCGAAGGCATTTTCCCTCGAAGGAAGCACGGTCCCGCCCGAGGGAAAAGCGATGGACGTCATCCGGGCACTTGAGCGCCAAACCGAGGACGGCGGTGGCCACGCGGCCCTGATGATCGCACTCAAACTGATGAGCTGCCGGCACGCGATCGAGCATCAGGACGACGACGAACTGCTGTTCATCGAGGCCCAGGTTTTCGGCGGCGTAGACGAAGCGGTACGAAAGCGAGAAGCACAACTGGCCCTGTGTGAAGGCATCGGTGCCGACGAGGTCGCCAAGATAGGGCAATGGCTGCAACGCGCCGCCGACAGCGGCAACGTCAACGCGCAGATCTACTACGCCTCTTCCGCGAGCACCATTCTGGGTTCGCAGGCAGAGATGCTTCGGTCGCCTGAACGCGTCGTTGAGTTCAAGACTCGCGCTATCCACTACCTGCAATCCGCCGCCAGTCACGGCAGCGTCGATGCGTTGTACCACCTCGGCAGCGCCTATCGGAACGGGCTACTCGCCGATCGGGACGACGTCCGCGCATACGGCTACTTCCTTGCAAGCGCGAAGGCCAATTCGCACATCAAACCCTGGGATATGGGGCAATTGGAAGCATCCATGCCCGTTCAAGAGCGTCGTCGCGCCGCACAGATGGCAAAGGAGATATACCGTGACTGTTGCGAAATCAACTAAGCGTGTCCTGTTGGTAATGGTGGTAGCCGTCACCGTAGCGACCGCATTCTCATTGGCATCAGCCGCGATCAGGCCAGAACCCAAATACTGCAACCACTGCCAACTTGGAACGCCCGTTCCCGATCCGGTTACCGCTGAGTTCATCCGAAAGACCATGGCGGCGATTTATCGAATCTGGCCGGTCGCGACTCTGTCTAATACGCAGTTCACCGTTTGCAACCTGACGCACTGCGCCAGTTACGGAATAGCTTTCGATGACCAACTCTGGGCAGATCAGCCACCGCAGCCGAGGCGGGTTACCGAGCCCTCGCGCGGAGTAATCCTCGTCGAACCCCCAACCCTCTCGCCACCCCGTGGAGGCGGCCTATCTTTTCCAGGTGTGCCGTCCGGTCTGTCCGGCCGATCGGGTGGCTGGGTCTGCGTCACCGGCCCCAGTCACACGCAGATTTGCGGACTGAGGCCAGACTAGGAGAAACGGCGAGTCGCGAAGCCTGAATGGGCCGCCGACCCCCCATGTCATCGCGCTGTAACAAAAACATCATTTCATAGCGTGGTCCGCTGGCGTCCGCCGGCACCTCGCTATGGAGTCCCTCATGAAAATGCACTCGGCCGGCCTCGCCGCCCTGTCCTTGGCCATTGCCCTGGCCCTGAGCGCCTGCAAGCCCGGCAACGAATCCCAGCCTGCCGCCGATGCCGGTGCGCAGGCCCCGGCCGCCAGTGCACCGGCATCGGGCGATGCCAAGACCGCCGAAATCTCCGGTGCCGGCGCATCTTTCATCTACCCGCTGATCTCCAAGTGGTCGGCCGACTACAACGCGGCCACCGGCAACAAGGTCAACTACCAGTCGATCGGTTCCGGTGGCGGCATTGCGCAGATCAAGGCCGGCACCGTCGACTTCGGCTCTTCCGACAAGCCGCTGGACAGCGCCGAATTGGCGCAGGCGGGCCTGGGCCAGTTCCCCTCGGCGATCGGCGGCGTGGTGCCGGTGGTCAACCTGGAAGGCCTGCAGGCCGGCCAGTTGCGCCTGACCGGCCCGCTGCTGGCCGACATCTTCCTTGGCAAGGTGACGAAGTGGAATGACCCGGCGATCGTCGCCGCCAACCCTGGCGTGGCCCTGCCCGACACCAAGATCAACCTGGTCCACCGTTCCGACGGCTCCGGCACCACGTTCAACTTCTCCAACTACCTGTCCAAGGTGAGCCAGGAGTGGAAGGACAAGGTCGGCGAAGGCACGTCGGTGCAGTGGCCGGGCGGCGTGGGCGGCAAGGGCAACGAAGGCGTGGCCTCCTACGTGCAGCAGATCAAGGGCTCGATCGGCTACGTGGAACTGGCCTACGCGCTGCAGAACCAGATGCCGTACGCCTCCCTGCAGAATGCGGCCGGCAACTGGGTGCAACCCAACGCCGACAGCTTCGCGGCCGCGGCGGCCAGCGCCGACTGGGCCAATGCCAAGGACTTCAACCTGGTCATCACCAATGCACCGGGCGCACAGGCCTGGCCGATCACCGCGACCAACTTCATGCTGATGCACAAGCAGCCGAAGGATGCCGCGCGTAGCCAGGCCGCACGCGACTTCTTCAAGTGGGCGCTGGAGAACGGCCAGGCACAGGCCAACGAACTGCACTACGTGCCGCTGCCGCCGGAACTGGTGAAGCAGATCGAGGCCTATTGGGGCAGCGAGTTCAAGTAAGCGAAGACCCGCCCGCCGCCCCAAGCGGCGGGCGCTTCGGCCGGATGTCGCAAACCGGCATCCGCCTCCCCCAGTGCGCCGCACCGAGCCCCCCGAGATGAATGCCACTGTCATTCCCGAAGCGATGACCGCCCCCCTGGGGCATGACCTGCGCGACGCGCGCGCGGATCGCCTGTTCAAGTGGATCCTGACCGCCACCGTCGTCTTCGTGCTGTTCGCCCTGGCCAGCGCCGCGCTGTCGATGCTGTGGGGCGGCCGCCACGCGCTGCAGGAGCAGGGGCTGAGCTTCTTCTACTCGGCCGACTGGAACCCGGTCGAGAACAGGTTCGGCGCGCTGGCGCCGATCTACGGCACGATCGTCACCGCGCTGATCGCCATGCTGATCGCCGTGCCGGTCAGCTTCGGCATCGCCTTCTTCCTCACCGAGGTGGCGCCGCGCTGGCTGCGCGGCCCGATCGGCACCGCGATCGAACTGCTTGCCGGCATCCCCTCGATCATCTACGGCATGTGGGGCCTGTTCGTGCTGGTGCCGGTGATGACCGAGTACGGCACGCCGTGGCTCAACGACAACCTCGGCACGTTGCCGCTGATCGGCCCGCTGTTCCAGGGCCCGCCGCTGGGCATCGGCATGCTGACCGCCGGCTTCGTGCTGGCGATCATGGTCATCCCCTTCATCTCCTCGGTGATGCGCGAAGTCTTCCTCACCGTGCCGACCCGGCTGAAGGAATCGGCCTATGCACTGGGCTCGACCAAGTGGGAGGTGAGCTGGGACATCGTGCTGCCGTACACCCGCTCGGCGGTGATCGGCGGCGTCTTCCTCGGCCTGGGCCGCGCGCTCGGCGAGACCATGGCGGTGGCCTTCGTGATCGGCAACACCGTGCGGATCTCGCCTTCGCTGCTGGAACCGGGCACCACCATCGCCGCGCTGATCGCCAACGATTTCGGTGAGGCGACCGACACCTATCGCTCGGCCCTGCTGCTGCTCGGCTTCGTCCTGTTCATCGTCACCTTCGTGGTACTGGCGATCGCCCGCCTGATGCTGATGCGCCTGTCCCGCAAGGAGGGCAACTGATGTCCGCCGTCGCCGATCGCCTCTACCTGCGCCGCCGCATCGTCAATGTCGGCGCGCTGCTGTTGTCCTGCGCCACCGCATTGTTCGGCCTGTTCTTCCTGGCCTGGATCCTGTGGACGCTCATTTCCAAGGGCATCGCCGGCGTCAACTGGCAGCTGTTCACCCAGATGACCCCCGCGCCGATGCAGGAAGGCGGCTTGCTCAACGCCTTCTTCGGCAGCGCGGTGATGTGCGCCCTGGCCATCGCGATCGGCACGCCGCTGGGCGTGGCCGCCGGCACCTGGCTGGCCGAGTACGGCAATGCGCGCAAGGCCGGCACGGTGGTGCGCTTCGTCAACGACATCCTGTTGTCGGCGCCGTCGATCGTGCTCGGCCTGTTCGTCTACACCCTCTACGTGATGCAGACCGGTGGCCAGTTCTCCGCGTTCGCCGGTTCGCTGTCGCTGGCCTTCATCGTGCTGCCGGTGGTGGTCCGCACCACCGACGAGATGCTGCGGCTGGTGCCGTCGCAGATGCGCGAAGCGGCGCTCTCGCTGGGCATCCCGCAGTGGAAGGTGATCGTGCAGGTGCTGTACCGCAGCGCCTCGGCCGGCATCGTGACCGGCATCCTGCTGGCGCTGGCGCGCATCAGCGGCGAAACCGCGCCGCTGCTGTTCACCGCCTTCGGCAACCAGTACTGGAACAGCAACATCTTCCGTCCGATGGCGAGCGTGCCGGTGGTGATGAACCAGTTCGCCGGCAGCCCCTACGACTCCTGGCAGCTGCTGGCCTGGGCCGGCGCGCTGGTGCTGACCGTCTTCGTGCTGCTGGTAAGCCTGGGCGCGCGCGCCCTGCTCCTGCGCAACCGCATTTCCAACGACTAAAGCCGGAATCCCGCCATGAACGACCTCAACAATGCCGTGCCGATGCAACGCATCGCCGTTCCGGTTTCCAGCGAATCGACGCTCACGCCGGCACCGGTCAAGCTGGCCGCGCGCGGGCTGGACTTCTACTACGACAAGTTCCACGCACTGAAGAACATCAACCTGGAGATCCCCGAAAAGCGGGTGACCGCGCTGATCGGCCCCTCCGGCTGCGGCAAGTCGACGCTGCTGCGCATCTTCAACCGCATCTATGCGCTGTACCCGAAACTCGAGGCCAGGGGCGAAGTCATCCTGGACGACGAGAACATCCTCTCGCCGCGTTACCCGATGAACCGCCTGCGCAGCAAGGTCGGCATGGTGTTCCAGAAGCCGGTGCCGTTCCCGATGACGATCTTCGAGAACGTCGCCTACGGCATCCGCCACCACGAGAAGCTGTCGCGCGCGGCAATGAACGACCGCGTCGAGCAGGCGCTGCGCCAGGGCGCGCTGTGGGACGAGGTCAAGGACAAGCTCAACCAGAGCGCGCTGGGGCTGTCCGGCGGCCAGCAGCAGCGCCTGTGCATCGCCCGCGCGGTGGCGCTGCGCCCCAGCGTGCTGCTGCTCGACGAGCCGACCTCGGCGCTGGACCCGATCTCCACCAGCCGCATCGAGCAGCTGGTCGAAGAACTCAAGCGCGAATACACGATCGTCATCGTCACCCACAACATGCAGCAGGCCGCACGCGTGTCGGACTTCACCGCCTTCATGTACCTCGGCGACCTGATCGAACACGACCGCACCGAAGTGATCTTCTCGCAGCCGTCCAAGCGGCAGACCGAGGATTACATCACCGGACGGTTTGGGTAAGGGATCGCGGCCGATGCCCTATCGGCATCGGCCGCGATCCCGAACGCCCGGCAATGGATTGCCGGGCAGGAACCCTCCGAAGCCGCTAGCGCCTCGCCATGGATGGCAACTGCCTTGCTTGCCGAAGCCACTGCAACAGCCCGCATAGAACCCCGCCCTCCCGTCGCCGCCCAGAGACATCCATGAACACCCATCCGAACGAACATATCGTCAAGAGCTACGACGAAGAACAGCATCGCCTGGTCTCGGAGATCGTCCGCATGGGCGAGACCGCGGTCGCCCAGCTCGAAGCGGCGCTGGATGTGGTGGAGCGCCGCGACGACAACGCCGCCCATCGCATCATCGCCAATGACGAGGCCATCGATGCGCTGGAACACTCGATCAGCCACGACGCGATGCGCCTGGCCCTGCGCGGGCCGATGGCGCGCGACCTGCGCGAGATCCTCGCCGGCCTGCGCATTCCCGCCGACATCGAACGCATCGGCGACTACGCCGCCAACGTCGCCAAGCGGTCGATCGCGCTCAATGCGGTGCCGCCGCTGCCGCAGACCGTCGGCCTACGCGCGCTCGGCCAGCTCGCCGCGTCCCAGGTCCGTGCGTCCCTGCAGGCCTACCGCGACAACGACGCCGTAGCCGCGGTGCAGGTGCGCGACGCCGACGCGCGGCTCGATGCCCAGTACACCGCGTTCTTCCGCGAGCTGCTGACCTACATGATGGAAGACCCGCGCAGCATCACCCCGTGCACGCATCTGCTGTTCATGGCCAAGAACCTGGAGCGCATCGGCGACCACGCCACCAACATCGCCGAGAACGTCTGGTTCCTGGTACATGGCGAGCAGCCGCTGCCGCCGCGCGAGAAGCGCGACGACACCAGCACCACGGTTACGCCGTAAACCCCGCCGCTCGAAAACGGCCGCAGGATGTCAGCGCCGTGACACCGGTGTGTAGGGCGCTTTGATACTTCGTTCAGGCCCCTCCCCCTAGCGTGGCCCTTGCTCGGCAGGCATAGTCCTGCCCTCACCGGAGGCCGCCCCATGAAACGCATCGCCCTGTCCCTGATGGCCCTCTCGCTGCTGGCCTGCGCCGGCGGCGCATTCGCCGAGCCGCCGCCGCACGCCGGCAACCCGCACGATCATTACGACTCGCACGACCACAAGAAGATGCCGCCCGGCCAGGCCAAGAAGCACTGGAAGCAGGGCGAGCATCTGCCGGCCGACTATCGCGGCGTGTATGTCGAGGACTATCACCGCCATGGCCTGCGCGAGCCGCCGCGCGGACACCAGTGGCGTCGCGTCGACGACCAGTACGTGCTGATCGCCGTGGCCACCGGCGTGATCGCCAGCGTTCTGCTCGCCGATCATTGAGGCCGGCGGCCGGTGGGCCCTGTCGGGTCCATCGGCGTCCTCTGCAGCCGATACCGCGACGCGCAGGGCTCGCTTGGCCGGCGCAGCCTGACTGCCAGCCGGCTACCGCCGCCGCGCGCAAACTGGCGCGCGGGGCGACCTGCTAGGCTATGTGGATGAACGAGAACGCCGAAACGCCCGCGTCGATCCCGGTCACCCCGATGTCACGCCGCTTCCGCGGCTATCTGCCGGTGGTGGTCGACGTGGAGACCGGCGGTTTCGACTGGAATCGCCACGCGCTGCTGGAAATCGCCGTGGTGCCGATCGAAATGGACGAAAACGGCCTGCTGCAGCCGGGCCAGACCAGCAGCGCGCACGTCATTCCCGCGCCCGGCACCGACATCGACCCGAAGTCGCTGGAAGTGACCGGCATCGTGCTCGACCATCCGTTCCGCTTCGCCAAGGAAGAAAAGGCGGCGCTGGACCACGTGTTCGCGCCGGTGCGCGCGGCGGTCAAGAAGTACGGCTGCCAGCGCGCGATCCTGGTCGGCCACAACGCCCATTTCGACCTGAATTTCCTCAATGCGGCGGTGGCGCGCACCAGCCACAAGCGCAATCCGTTCCACCCCTTCAGCGTGTTCGACACCGTGACCCTGGCCGGCATCGCCTATGGCCAGACCGTGCTGGCGCGCGCCGCGCAGGCTGCGGGGCTGGACTGGAACGCCGCCGACGCGCACAGCGCGGTCTACGACACCGAGCAGACCTCGCGCCTGTTCTGCAAGATCGCCAACGCCTGGCCGCGCCAGGACTGAGCCCGGCGAGTCCATGGTTGCCGCTTGCGATCACGCCGGCGGCGCCTGGCGGATCGAACCGCCGTCCTCAGCCCGCGCAGATGCGATCGCGGCCGTCGCTCTTGGCGCGATACAGCGCCAGGTCGGCGCGCTGCATCAGCGATGAGCCGGATTCGTCTTCGCCCAGCTCGGCCACGCCGGCGCTGAAACTCACCTGCAGGCCGGGCATGCCGCCCCAGTCGGCGTGCGCATGGAACAGCGCGCGAAGCCGCTCGCAGACTTCCATCGCTTCGATCAGCGGCGTGTCCGCCAGCAGCAGCGCGAATTCCTCGCCGCCCAGGCGCGCCGGCAGGTCCGAGGCGCGGCTGGCCGAAGACAGCAAAGCGCCGACTTCATGCAGCACCGCGTCGCCGGCCGCGTGCGAGTGCTCGTCGTTGATGCGCTTGAAATGGTCGATATCCAGGATCACCAGCGACAGCGGCCGGCCGCTGCGACGCGCGCGACTCAGGTCCCGCGCCAGCGACTCGTCGAACTGGCGGCGGTTCGGCAACCCGGTCAGGGCGTCCTCATGCGCCTGCCGCTCGAATGCTTCCGAACGCAGCCGCAGGCGTGTCAGCAGCTCGCTCTTTTCCTGGTTGGCCTGCAGCAATCGCTGCGCCTGCTGCTGCAGATCCTGGGTGCGTTCGCGCACCAGCGCGGCCAAACGCTCGTTACGCTGCTTGTAGCGGTGGATGCCGAAGCGATACAGCCCGAACAGCAGCAACAGCAAGCCCACCGCGCCAGCGATCCGCACGTCGCCGCGCTGCCACCACAGCGGCGCGACCTGGAAGCGCAGCAGCGCCTCGCGTTCGCTCCAGCGCCCGCCCGGGTGGCGCGCCGACACACGCAGCGTGTAGTCGCCCGGCGGCAGGCCGATGAATTCGACGTTGCGCTGGCGACCGCGCTCGATCCAGTCCGTGTCCAGCCCGTCCACGCGGGTGCGGTACTCGATGCGGTCGGACATCAGGAAACTCAGCCCGACATAGGTGACCGACACCCGGCTGCGCCCCGGCACGTCCAGCCGCGCCGGCGCTTTCCAGTCCACCGGCGCACGGTCGACCAGCACACTTTCCACCTCCGGTGGCGGCGCGACGCGATCGCGGAATTCGGCCAGCCGGGTCGGGTCCAGGGTCGACAGCCCGCCGGCGGTGGCCACCCACAGGCTGCCGTCGCGGCGCACCAGCGCACTCGGCGCGGAACTGCCGTTGCCCTGCGAATTGACCATGCCATCCATTTCGTTGAAGCGCTCGGCGGTGATCTTCGGTTCGCGCCCATCGGCGACTGCGTTGAGCGCACGGATGTCGGTGCGCAGCAGGCCGCGGTTGGTGCTGATCCAGATATTGTTCTCGCCGTCGGCGACCATCTGGAACATCGCATCGACCGGCATGCCCTGCTCCAGGCCGACCCGCGCCAGGTCGCCATCGCGATAGCGGTACAAACCGCGGTCGGTGGTGATCCACATGTCCCCGCCGACGCGAGTGAAGCCAAATACCGTGCGCGCGCCGCCCAGCCGCGCCAGGTCCAACCGTTCGACCCGGTCGCCGCGCAGCACGCGCGCGCCCTCGGTGGTACCGATCCACAGGGCGCCACGGCTGCTCGCCAGGCTGGTGATCAGGCCATCGGGCAGTCCCGGCAACTTGGGCGCATGCGGGCCTTGCGGGCCCATCGCCACCACCCCGCGCTGGGTGCCCAACCACACCGTGCCGTCCTCGTCGACGGTGATCGCGCGGATATTGCCCGCCGGCAGGTTGGCGTCGAAGTCGTAATGGCGCAGCGCATCGCGCGGGTCGATGCGGAACACGCCGTCGCCGTAGGTGCCCGCCCACAGATTGCCGTCGCGGTCTTCGGCCAGGCTGAGCACGGCCGGTGCGCGGCCGTTGGTCTGCGGCAACGGGTAGTGCGCGACGCGCCCGTCGCGGCCGATCACGTCCAGGCCGGTCGAACTGCCCACCCATAGCCGGCCGCGGCGGTCTTCCAGCACCGAGCGCGTGTAGTCGCCGCTCAAGCCTTCGCGATGGGTGACGTTGCTGACCAGCGTTTCGCGCAGCCGGAACAACCCGCCGTTGGCACCGCCCCAGATGCTGCCCTCGGCGTCCTCGAACAGGCAGCTGATGCGGCCGCCGGGGATCGTCGAGCCAGCGGGCAGGCGTTCGATGCCATGGCGGCCGATCCGCAGCAGGCCATTGTTGTCGGTGCCCACCCACAGGTCGCCGCGGCGGTCCTGCAGCAAGGCCGTGAGGTGGCCCTGCCCCGGCACCCGATGCTTGAGCACTGCCTGCCCTTCCTCGACCCGGTACAGGCGATCGTCGGCGACGATCCACAGCGCACCGTCCGGTGCCACGTACGGCCAGACCAACCCGCCCGGCAGGTCGAATCGCGTCGGTGCGCGGTGCAGGGTGCCGCCGCTGTCGCGATAGACCAGCCCGTCGAACGTGCCCACCCAGACCTGGTCGCGCGCATCCACCGCCAGCCGCATATAGCTCAGCGACAGCGGCAGCTCCGCCGGCGGGCGGGCGTAGACCATGCGGCCGTCCGGGCCCAGGTAGCCGACGCCATTGCCTTCGAACAGCAGCCACAGGCGGCCCTGGGCATCCTTCTGCATCGACTGGATGATCACCTGCGGTGTCGGCGCTTGCCGCCGCCACCAGCGCCAGGCGCCGGTGGTCGGCGCCAGCCGGCCCACGTTGCCGCGTGAATCGCTCATCCACAGCGCGCCGTCGCGATCGACGTACAACGTGCCCACGCCGTTGTCGAGCAGGCCGGGTTGGGTGCTGCGGTCGAAGACGGTGAATTCCAGGCCGTTGTAACGCACCAGGCCTTCCCAGGTCGCGAACCACAGGTGGCCTTCCGGGGTCTGGGCGATCGCCCGGATCGAGTTGTGCGGCAGGCCGTCGCGCGAGGTCCAGGTGTCGATCGCGTAATCGCGCAGGCTCGGCGCGAAACCGCCGTCGGCCGCTGCCGCGCGGGCGCCGGGCACCAGCCACGCCACCAGTACGAGCAGCAACGACCACGCCGCCGGCCGCCGCAACCATCGGCTGCGGAACGGGGACTGCGTCAGCGGATCGGGGTGGCGCAGGAACATGGGTGGGCTGGGCGCGGAATACCTTCGACCCACAGGCAAGAACCGGGCCAATCAGCGCGCCTGAATACCGCCGCGCGGCTCCGTGCCGCCGCTCAACCCTGGCGCTGGCGCACGGCCTCGAACAAGGTAACCCCGGCCGCCACCGACACGTTCAGGCTCTCGATCTCGCCCGGCATGGGGATGCGCACCAGACCGTCGCAGTGCTCGCGGGTCAGCCGGCGCAGGCCGTCTGCCTCGCCGCCCAGCACCAGCGCCACGTTGCCGCGCAGGTCCAGCGAATACAGCGAGGCTTCCGCTTCGCCGGCCAGGCCGTAGATCCATACACCCTGCTTCTGCAGCTCGCGCAGGCAGCGCGCCAGGTTGGTCACCGCCACCACCGGCAGGCGATCGGCGGCGCCGGCCGAGGTCTTGCGCACCGTCGCGTTGACGGTCGCGGACTTGTCCTTGGGAATCACCACCGCCGTCGCACCCGCCGCCGCCGCGCTGCGCAGGCAGGCGCCGAGGTTGTGCGGATCCTGCACCCCATCCAGGACCAGCAGCAGTGCGCGCCCTTCGGCCGCCTCGATCAGGCCGCTCAACTCGGACTCGCTCCAGGTGCGCGCCGCGGCATAGCGCGCGGCCACGCCCTGGTGGCGCACCGAACCGCCCACGCCATCCAGCGCCTGGGCAGTCACCCGGCGCACGTCGATGCCCTTGCGGCGGGCGTTTTCCTCGATCTCGGTCAGGCGCGGGTTCTTGCTGCCAGCCTCGACCAGCACCTCGCGCACATTGTCGGCATCGTTCTCGATCGAAGAGGCGACCGCATTGACGCCGACGATCCACTGATTCTGCTTGTTGCTCATGCGCGGGTTGGTTGGGGGCCGGAGGGGGCGGTAATGGTAGGGGTTATCGCCGGCGCTGGCACGGCCGGGCGGTTCAGCCGGCGTCCGGCGCCGGCGGCGGCCACTGCGCGGTGTCGTGGTCCGGGTGCTGGCACGACACCAGCTCGGCCAGGAACGGCGTTTCCGCCACGTCCTGCTCGGTGCGCGTGCCAGGCAGCCCGGCCAGCGCGCCGATGAAAGGCAAGCGCGCCTCCAATCCGTACTGGGTCGAGGGGGCGACCACCGAGGGATCGTCGAAGGCGCCGTGGGCCACCGCCATGCCGTTCGGCGCCTCGTAGGTCAGCGGCGTGCCGCAGGCCGCACAGAAACCACGCCGCACCAGGTTGGAAGACGCGAAGTAGGCCGGCGCGCCGCGCGTCCATTCGAAGCGGGTGCCGCGCACCGACACCAGCGCGGCGAAATACGCCCCGAACGCCTTCTGGCACATCCGGCAGTGGCAGATCGATGCTTCCAGCACGCCTTCCACATGGAAGCGCACAGCGCCGCACTGGCAACCGCCGCTGTACGCGCCCGCGGCCACGTCAGTAGGCCTGCTTTTTGCGCTTGGCCGGTTGGCCGCGCGGCGGCGGCGGCGCGGGCACCGTCTCGCTGCCCGGCTGCTCGACCAGGCGGAAGTCGATCTTGCGATCCTCCATGCTGGCCTTGAGCACCTTCACCCGCACCCGGTCGCCCAGCCGGAACTCCCTGCCGCGCCGCTCGCCCGCCAGCGTCTTGCGGATCGGGTCGAAGTGGTAATAGTCCTGCGGCAACTGGGTGACGTGGACCAAGCCATTGACCTTGGAGTCGTCCAACTCGACGAACAGGCCAAAGCTGGTGACACCGCTGATCACGCCGTTGAACTCGCCGCCGACGTGCTTTTCCATCCAGGCCGCGCGATAGCGCTCGTCGACCTCGCGTTCGGCCTCATCGGCGCGGCGCTCGCGTTCGGAGCATTGCAGGGCCAGTGCGGCCATTTCGCGGGCGCTGTAGAGGTATTTGTCCGCGCGGCCGCCGGTCAGCCCGTACTTGATCGCGCGGTGCACCAGCAGATCGGGATAGCGGCGGATCGGCGAGGTGAAATGCGCGTACGCCTCCAGCGCCAGGCCGAAGTGGCCGTTGTTGTCCGGCGAATACACCGCCAGGCTCTGGCTGCGCAGCAGCACCGATTCCAGCAGCGTCGCGTCGGAGCGCTCGCGCACCTTCTTCAGCAGCTTGGTGTAGTCGCCGGGGCGCACCTTGTTCCACGGCGGCAGGCTCAGCTTGAATTCCTTGAGGAACTCCAGCAGGTCGGCGTACTTGCTCTCCGGCGGCCGCTCATGGACGCGGAACGGCGCCGGGATGTGATGGCCCAACAGGAAGCGCGCGGCCTCCACGTTGGCGGCGATCATGCATTCCTCGATCAGCTTGTGCGCGTCGTTGCGCACCAGCATGCCGGCCTGGGTTACCTCGCCGCGGTTGTCGAGCACGAAGCGCACTTCCGAGGATTCGAACTCGATCGCGCCGCGCTGCGTGCGCGCCTTCGCCAGCACGTGGAACAACTGGAACAGCTGCTGCACCTGCGGCAGCAGCGCACCGATCTGCGCCTGCGCCTCGGCATCGTCCTCGCCCACCGCCTTCCAGACCTGGGTGTAGGTCAGGCGCGCATGCGAGTTCATCACCGCTTCGTAGAAACGCGAGGACGTCACCTCGCCGGCGCGGTCGACCTGCATGTCGCAGACGAAGCACATGCGGTCGACCTTGGGATTGAGCGAGCAGATCCCGTTGGACAGCGTCTCCGGCAGCATCGGCACCACGAAGCCGGGGAAATACACCGAGGTCGCGCGCCGCTGCGCTTCTTCGTCCAACGGTGTGCCGGGGCGCACGTAATGGGAGACATCGGCGATCGCCACCACCAGCCGGAAGCCGTTGGCATTGGGTTCGCAGAACACTGCGTCGTCGAAGTCCTTCGCGTCTTCGCCATCGATGGTCACCAGCGGCGTGCTGCGCAGGTCCACGCGCCCGCCGATCATCGGTGCCTCGACGACCAGCGGCACCGCCGCGGCCTCATCGAGCACCGGCTGCGGCAATTCGTGCGGCAGGTCGTGGCCATGGATGGCGGTTTCCACCACCAGCGACGGCGTCAGCTTGTCGCCGAGCACGGCGATGATCTTGCCGATCGCCGGGCGGCGACCGTCCGGCGGTGCGATCAGCTCGCAAACCACCAGCTGTCCTTCGCGCGCGCCGTTGGTCTGCTCGGCGGGAATCTGCACATTGCGCTGGATGCGCTTGTCGTCCGGCTCGACGTAGGCGATGCCCAGCTCGTAGAAGAAGCGGCCGATCAGGCGGGCGACGCGGCGTTCGAGCACGCGGGCGATGCTGCCTTCGCGGCGACCGCGACGATCGATGCCGGTGACATTGGCCAGCGCGCGGTCGCCATGCATGACCTTGCGCATTTCGAACGGCGGCAGGAACAGATCGTCGCCGCCCTCGTCCGGGCGCAGGAAGCCGAATCCATCCGGATTGGCGATCACCACGCCGGCGATCAGGTTGGTGTGCTTGACCGGGGCGAAACCGCCGCGCCGGTTCTGCACCAGCTGCGCTTCGCGCACCATCGCCGCCAGGCGCTTGCCGAGGGCGTCGATGCGATGGGACTGGCCCAGGCGCTCGGCGATCTCGTCGGCGGTCTGCGGGCCCTCGCATTCCTCCAACAGTTGCAGGATGGCCTCGCGGCTGGCGATCGGGTCGGCGTAGCGCTCGGCTTCGCGCGCGGCGTGCGGATCGGCGAAATTCTGGGCGCCGGCGGGTGGTGCCGCGGACGGGCGCGCCTGCGCTGGCGCGGGGCCGCGCCGACCGCTGGCGGCGGGGCCGCCCTCGGTCTTGGGTCGGGCGCTCTTGCCGGGCTTGCGCGCCCCCGCTGCGGCCGAGGTCAGCGATTCGGGCATCCAGGGCGGAAGCTTGGACTTGGCGGCCTTGGCGGCCTTGGCGGGCTTTCCGCCCTTGCCCGGCGTGGTGGACTTGGCGGGCGTGGGCTTGCCCGGAGACTTGCTGGTCGCCTGGCCGGCGTCCTTGGCGTTCTTCTTCTTCATTCAGGCATGGTACCGCCCGGCCACATCAATCCGGTGTCATCTCTCTGCGGAGCCGGCCACCCGCCCGACCCCATTGACAGGCGCACCGCCGGCCGGCAGAATGCGCGGCTCGCACCTGCCCAGGTGGCGGAATTGGTAGACGCACTAGTTTCAGGTACTAGCGGGTAAAACCGTGGAGGTTCGAGTCCTCTCCTGGGCACCAACGAAAAAAGAACACCGCCTTGGCGGTGTTTTTTTTTCGCTGGTGCCGGGCCTGACCTTGCCTATCCCCGCGCCGTCGGCGCGCCCCTTAACAAAGGGGCGTGACCATTCCCGCTTCGCGGCAATGGCCCCCACGGTTGTGCTTCGCAAAACCGCGGGCCCCACTACGACCTTGCCTATCCCCGCGCCGTCGGCGCGCCCCTTAACAAAGGGCGTGACCATTCCCGCTTCGCGGCAATGGCCCCCACGGTTGTGCTTCGCAAAACCGCGGGCCCCACTACGACCTTGCCTATCCCCGCGCCGTCGGCGCGCCCCTTAACAAAGGGGCTCTCCACCAGAAGCGATATCGCTCGCGCTTTGTAGGAGCGGCTTCAGCCGCGACCTGTGGCACATGCCGCCGCGCGGCATGCCCCCAAAACTAAAGCGCTCTGCTCCAGCCCGATCGGAACGATTTGAGGGGAACTGCGACGATCAGGGCGCGCCGATGCCGGCCTCGCGCAATGCCTGCGCCCAGATGCGGTAACCGGCTTCGCTCGGATGCGTGGTGTCGGGCATCAGTTCTTCCGGCAGTGTGCCGTCCTTGCTCAGGAGGCGCTGGCCGATATCGAGGAAGCGCACGTCCGGTTCGGCGCCGAAGCGCGCCGCGAGCAGTCGGTTGGTTTCGGCGATCGGCGCGCGCAGTGCATCGCCGGCGTGGCGGCCGCGCGGGAAGATGCCCATCAGCACCAACTTGGCCTGCGGCAGCCGCGTGCGCACCTGCGTCACGACTTCTTCCACGCCGGCGGCCACTTCGGCCGGCGTATTGGTCCGTGCATGGTTGGTGCCGGTCAGGTTGTTGGTGCCGATATTGATGACGACCCACTCCGGATCGAGATCATCCAGCTCGCCCTGGCGGATCCGCCACAGCACGTTCTGGGTGCGGTCCCAGCCGAAGCCGAGGTTGAGCACCGGGCGCGAACCATACAGCCACTGCCAGGACTGCGGGCCGCTGGCGCGCACGCCGCGCGGCGGACCGCTCCAGAAATGGGTGATCGAGTCGCCGATCATCACCACCTGCGGGGCCAGCGTGCGCCCCGTCGCCACTGCGCCGCGATGGCGGGCGATCCAATCGTAGGAATCCTGTTCCAGCCACGGCACTGCAATCAGCGCGGTGTTGAACGCGGTTCCGAGCTGCGCCATCGGCACGCGCGACGGTTCGCCGAGCAGTCGCGCCAGAGTGGGCTCGATGGCCTCGGCCATCATTCGCTGGCCGGTGGTATCTGGATGCAGCGCGCCGGCCGGTGGCGAGAAACGGGTGTCGTAGAAGCGCGTGGCATCCAGGCGACCGTCGCGCTTGAAGATCGAGCCGATGTCCAGGTAGCTCACCCGCGGATTGTCGGCGTAGCGTTCGGCCAGGTAACGATTGACCTCGGCATCGGTGCGCGTTTTCTCCACCGAAATGTCGCTGGGCAACAGCCCCAGCAGCAGGATGCGGATATCGGGCAGTTTCTGCTGCAGCGTCGCGATCACCGCGTCGATGCCCAACTGCGTCTGCATCGCAGACTGTCCGAGCCAGCCGGTGTTGTTGGTACCGATCAGCAGCACCGCTACCTTCGGATGCAAGCCGTCCACTTCACCATGATTGAGCCGCCACAGCACGTGCTGGGTGCCATCGCCACTGAAGCCGAGGTTGAGTGCCCCGCGCGCACCATAGAACGTGCGCCAGGTCGGCTGGAAGTCCTCGTCCGGCGGGTCGGCCTTGTCGTAGTTGTGGGTGATCGAATCGCCGATCAGCAACAGCGGCGCATCCGGATGCGCGCGCACCTGCGCCAACACCTGCTCGTGCCGCTGTTTCCACCAACGCTGGTCGAGCCGATCGGCGGGTTGTGCCGAGACCGGCACATCGCTTGCCTGCGCCGGCAGGATCAGCACATGCCACAACAGCAGGCAGGCCAACACCATGCCCATGCCCGGATACGAACGAATCGGCTTCACCCAAACACTCCCGCCAGACGAGCGGCGATTGTGGTCGGCCGCTTGCGCGCGAGACAAGCATTCACTGCTGCCCCGCCCATGGCCGCCGGCAACTTCGTGACGCACGCTTGACGGCCGTGCGCCGCTCCCGCAAAATTGCGTTTCTGAGTCGCCCAGGTGGCGGAATTGGTAGACGCACTAGTTTCAGGTACTAGCGGGTAAAACCGTGGAGGTTCGAGTCCTCTCCTGGGCACCAACGACACAGCAAAAAAAAACACCGCCTTGGCGGTGTTTTTTTTTTGCTGTGTCGTTGGTGCCGGGCCTCACCTTGCCTATCCCCGCGGCTTGGCCGCGCCCCCTTAACAAGGGGGCTTTCCACCCGAGGCGATGTCGCTCGCTGTTTGTAGGAGCGGCTTCAGCCGCGACTGCAGATCCGGCGGTCGCGGCTGAAGCCGCTCCTACAAAAAAGCAGGAAGGCGTTCTCGAACGAAGCTTGAAAAGCAAATCGCCCTGCGCCGTCCGGGCGGGAGGGGGTGGCCAGCGGCCGCGCTCCCTTGCACATTCCGTCATCAAGGCAATGAAGCCGTCGCCACGGCCGGAGGGAATGAACCGCCGAAAACGCTTTGCCAACCGAGCCGAGCCGGTCCCTCCCGGCAGGGCGGTGCCCGTACCGTCAGCCGACGAAACAAACCGCCCACGCACAGCGCGCGCCTCAATAACCCCTCCCCTCGCAAGCCGCGGAAAACGCAGATATCCCGCCGACGAGAGAACAACCAAAAGAAAGCCCCGCCTTGCGGCGGGGCCCGGTCGAAGCTTCGGGGGAGGGAGAGAAAGCTCCGACCGGTGGAGGTGCGCCGCGAGGCAGGCCCCGCGGCGCGACTGGTCAATGCCCGCCAGCGGCGGCGGCGCCACCCGCGCCGGCGCCGAACGGCGGCTTGGCCAGCCAGAGGAACCCGATGATCGCCAGGAACGTCCAGCCCAGCAGATAGAAGATGTCGTTGAACCCCATCTGCGAAGCCTGGTGGTTGATCATGTTGTTGAGCATCGCCGCACCCTGCTGCAGATCCCCGTGCCCGAGCGCCGACACCTGCTCCTGCATGCCCGGCTGATAGACCGAAATGTGCTCGGTGAGGTTGGCGTGGTGCTGGACCGTGCGGCGCGACCACAGATAAGTCGTCAGCGACGCGGCGAAACTGCCGCCCAAGGTGCGCAGGAAGGTCGCCAGGCCCGAACCCGACGCGATCTCGCGACCGTCCAGGTCTGACAGCAGGATCTGCAGCACCGGCATGAAGAACAGTGCCACGCCCACGCCCATCACCAGCTGGATCATCGCCACATGGTGGAAGTCCACCTGCAGGTTGAAGTTCGAGCGGTAAAAACTGGTGAACGACATGAACACGAACGCGATGCTGGCGATCATGCGCAGATCGAAGCGCAACGCGTACTTGCCCACGAACGGCGTCAGGATCACCGGCAAAATGCCGATCGGCGCAGTCGCCAGGCCCGCCCAGATCGCGGTGTAGCCCATGTCGCGCTGCAACCACTGAGGGATCAACAGACTGACGCTGAAGAACGCCGCATACGCCACCACCATCGCCAATGTGCCGGCACGGAAATTGCGGTGCCGGAACAACTTCAAGTCGACGATCGGATCCTTGTCCGTCAACTCCCAGATCACGAACACCACCAGCGCCACGGCCGCCACGCAGGCCAGCGCGACGATCAGGTCCGAGCGGAACCAGTCCTCATCGTTGCCCAGGTCCAGCACCAGCTGCAGCGCGCCGACGCCGATCACCAGCAGCGCCAGGCCCATGTAGTCCATCTTCGGCCGCTCGGTGTGCTCGGGGCGATGCCGCAACTGCGAACCGACGATCGAACTGGCCAGGATGCCCAGCGGCACGTTGATCAGGAAGATCCATTCCCAGCTGTAGTTGTCGGTGATCCAGCCACCCAGGATGGGCCCGGCGATCGGCGCGACCACGGTGATCATCGCCAGCAGCGCCAGCGCCTGCCCGCGCTTCTCGCGCGGATAGATCGACACCAGCAGGCTCTGCGTGATCGGGTACATCGGGCCGCAGACGAAACCCTGCAGCGCGCGCGACACCACCAGCATGCCCATGCTCTGGGCCAGCCCGCACAGCAGCGAGGCCACGGTGAAGGCCAGCGTCGACCACACGAACAACTTGGTCTCGCCGAAACGGCGCGACAGCCAGCCGGTCAGCGGCAACGCGATCGCCATGCTGACCGCGAACGAAGTGATGACCCACGTCGCCTGCTGCGAACTGGCGCCGAGGTTGCCGGCGATGGTCGGCAGCGAGACGTTGGCGATCGTGGTGTCGAGCACCTGCATGAACGAGGCCATCGCCAGGCCCACGGTGCACAACGCCACGCTGGGCGGCTTGAAGCCGGCCGCCGCGGGGGCGGCCGGTACACCCGGTGCGCCGGGTGCGGCGGGAGCTTGCGCGGACATGGTCGGTCAGCCCGCCTTGGCCTGCTGGGGCAGGTTGGCCTGGATGATGCGATGGATGTCCTCGTCGGCCTGCTTGAGCTGCTGCGCGTAGACGTCGGTGTCGAACACCGCACCCGTCACCGCCTTCGCCGGCAGCACGCTGCCGTTCTGGTCATGCAGGTTGACGTCGACCTTCATCGACAGACCAATGCGCAGCGGATTTTCCTTCAGCTGCTGCGGGTCGATCGCGATGCGCACCGGCACGCGCTGAACGATCTTGATCCAGTTGCCGCTGGCGTTCTGCGCCGGCAGCAGCGAGAACGCACTGCCGGTGCCCAGGCCCAGGCTCTCGATCTTGCCCTTGTACTTCAGGCCACCGCCGTACAGGTCAGAGCGCAGCTCGACCGGCTGGCCCAGGCGCATGTGCTTGAGCTGGGTCTCCTTGAAGTTGGCCTCGACCCACACCTGTTCCAGCGGCACCACCGCCATCAGCACCGAACCCGGCTGCACGCGCTGGCCGACCTGCACCGAGCGGCGCGCGACGTAGCCGGATACCGGTGCGACGATCGCGCTGCGCGCATGGTTGAGATGGGCCTGGCGCACCTGCGCGGCGGCAGCCTGCACATCCGGCTGGGTGCCGATCACGGTGTCGTCCACCAGCGCACGACTGGTCGCGAACTGCTGGCGCGAGCCGACCACGGCCGCCTCGGCAGCGGCCAGCTCGTCGCGGGCGTGGGCGAGTTCTTCATTGGAGATCGCGCCGCTGGCGGCGAGATCCTTGCGGCGCGCGAAGTCGGCGCGCACGCGTTCCAGCGCGACCTGGCGGGCATTGAGATCGGCTTGCGACGCTTCGACGCTGCGGTACAGGCCGCGCACCTGGCGCACGGTGCGCGCCAGATTGGCCTCGGCCTGCTGCAGGGCGACCTCGCTGTCGGCCGGGTCCAGCTGCACCAGCAACTGGCCGCGTTCGACGCGCATGCCGTCCTCGGCACCGATGCTGACCACCGTACCGGCGACCAGCGGGGTGATCTGCACCTGGTTGCCCTGCACGTAGGCGTCGTCGGTGTCTTCGGACCAACGGCCGTACATGAAGTACCAGACCGTCACCACGGCGATCAGCACGATCACCAGCACGGCGAGGAGGCGCAACAGCTTGCCGCGCTTGCTGCCCGCGGCGGGAGTGGGGGAAGTGGGGGTGGGCTGGCTCATGACGGGGCTCTATCAGGAATTCGGGTTGGCGGTGTCGGCATTGGCGCTGGCGGCGGGCACGGCCGCGGGCTGCGGCGCGAAGCCGCCACCCAGGGCCTGGCGCAGCCTTACCGAGGCCAGGATCTGTTCGGACTGCAGGGCGGCCATGCGCTGCTGCGCGATGAGCAACTGCTCCTCGACGCTGAGCACTTCCAGGAAGCTGCCAATGCCGGCGCGGTAGCGCTGCTCGGCCAGCCCCTGCGCGGCCTCGGCGGTTTTCAGCGCCTCGCCCTGCGATTGCACGCGCGCGTCGAGCGAGCGCACCGCATTGACCTGGTCGGCCACCTCGTGCAGCGCGCCGATGATCTTCTGGTTGTAGTCGGCGACCGCCAGGTCGTAGGCGGCGTCCTTGCCCGACAGGTTCGCGCGCAGCTTGCCGCCATCGAAGATCGGCAGGCTGATCGCCGGCGCGAGGATGCCGAACACCGAGTCGCTCTTCAGCAGTTGGCCGACATCGCTGGCGACCACGCCACCGAGCGCGGTGATGTTGAAGCTGGGGTAGAACTTTGTCTTGGCCGAGCGCACGTCCTTGTCCGCCGACTCCACGCGCCAGCGCGCGGCGACCACGTCCGGGCGATGGCCGAGCAACTCGCTCGGCAACACGCTCGGCAGCTGCGCCAGCAGCGGGTCGGGCAGGTTCGGGCGCTGGATCTGCAGGCCGCGGTCCGGGCCCTGCCCGACCAGCGCGGCCAGCGCGTTGCGGGCTTCGTCGATGTCCTGCTGCGCGGCCTGGGTGCGCTGCACGGCGGTCGGCACGCGGGCCTCGGCCTGGCGCAACTGCAGGTCGCTGTCGATGCCGGCGTTGCGGCGCTGCTGGGTCAGCTCCAGCGTCCGGCGCGCGCGCGCCAGCTCATCGTTGGCGACGTCGAGCTGCCGCCACGCATAGGCGAGCTGGGTATAGGTCTCGGTGATGGCCGCCGACAGGTTCAGGCGTGCCGCCTGCGCATCGATCTCGGCCGCATGCACCTGGTCCACGGCCGCTTCCCAGGCCGCACGCTTGCCGCCCCACAGGTCGACGCCATAGCTGAAGTCGAGCACCGCCTGCGCGCTGCCGGCGTAGTGGCCGCCCATTTCATCGCCCACCATCGATTCGGGCAATTGCAGGCCGGTGTAGCCGCCGGACACCGACAGGCTCGGCTGGCGCGTCGCGTTGGCCGCGCCGGCCTGGGCCTGCGCCTGGCGCAGCCGCGCATCGGCGGCGGCCAGGCTCGGGCTATTGCCCAGGCCTTCGGCGACCAGCGCATCGAGTTGCGGATCGCCGAACGCCTTCCACCAATCGGTGGCCGGCCATTCGGCCGGGCTGAGGCCGGCCTGGCCCAGCGCCTGTTCGGCGTGCAGGCTGGCCGGGTCGCGCGGATGGTCCTGGGGCGCCAGGCCGCGGCTACTGGCGCAGGCGGCCAGGGCCAGCGTCAACAGGCCGATCGCCAGCGGGCGCAAGGCGCGGCCGGGACTCGCAATTTGTAGGGGCATGGAAGTCATGGGGAATTGAGGGAATCGCGTACACGGGTCATCAGGGCAATGAGCTGTTCGCGCTCATCGGGGGTCAGGTCGCGCAGGGCGTAGGCCATGGCGGCGTCGCCGCGCTCCTTGAGCTGGATCCACATCTGCCGCCCTTCGTCGGTCATGACGATCTGCAGCGCGCGGCGGTCCTGGGCGTGCGGTTCGCGGCGCACGTAGCCCAGCGCCTCCAGCTTGTCGAGCAGGCGGGTCACCGCGCTCGGGGTCTGGTCCAGCGCCAGCGCCAGTTCGTTGGCGGTGCATGGCGAACGCAGCGACAGGATCTTCAGCCCGACGTAGTGGCTGAAACCGAAGTCCGGCAACACACCCTTCATTTCGGCATCCAGTTGACGGACCAGCCCATCCCGGACCTGGCGCAGCAGCAGGCCGAAGCTGGGGGGGTTGGACAGGTTGTCGGTGAGGGAATCGGTGGGGCAATTCATAGGGGCGCATTTTGCTTCCAGATGGAATAGTTGTCAAAGCAAATATTCTGTTCGAAAGTAAATGCTGTGTTGCGGAAATGGATCGCCGGGAACCTTAATGGCACACACCCCTGGCCCGGTAATACAATCTGGACAATGAATGACGGTATCCGGCCACAACTTTCTGGCGACGGCCTCCACCCGGCAGACCTGAACGACTGGCTGGAGCGCGTGGACGGCCCGCCGATCGTCGGCTTCCGGGTCTGCAGCGCCGAGGGCCTGGCCCACGAAGTGGACTGGCACGAACATCGGCGTGGCCAACTTATCTACGTCGAAAACGGCCTGATCACTACCCGTACCGGCGCTGGCGACTGGTCGCTGCCACCCGGCTGCGCGGGCTGGATGCCGCCCGGCGAGCAGCACACGGTCAGCGTCGCCGGGCCCTTGCTGGGCTGGGGCCTGCTGATCTCGCCGGCCGCGGCGGCCAATCTGCCGGCGCAGCCCTGCGTGCTGGCCATCGGTGAACTGGTCCGCCATCTGGCCTTGCGGGTGGTGGAGTGGCCTTTCGACCCGGCGCCCGACGCGGCGCGCCTGCGCCTGTCGCAGGTGCTGCTGGACGAACTGGCGCAAGCGCCCGCACGTGCCCTGCACCTGCCGATGCCACAGGACCGCCGGCTGCTGCGCATCGTCGCCCAACTGCTGGCCGACCCCGCCGACAACCGCGACCTGGCGCACTGGGCCGGCTGGGCCGGCCTGTCGACCCGCAGCCTCACCCGCCATTTCCGCCAGGAGACCGGGCTGAGCTTCGCGCAATGGCGGCAACAGGCGCGCCTGGCCGAATCCCTGCGCCTGCTGCACGAAGGCCAGCGCATCGGCGAGATCGCCCACCAACTCGGCTACAGCAGCCCCAGCGCCTTCGTCACCGCGTTCCGGCAATGCTATGGCCTGCCGCCGGCGCGCTGGCTGCAACGCCGCCAGCCGCTGGACGGCGCGTCCGGCTTGGCATCCCCGGCCGCATCCGGATAATCAGGCGCCTTGCCGGTCGATGCCGGCCGCGTCGCCGCACCTCTCTGCCGCACCTCTCTGCCGCACCTCTCTTATGGGTAACACCGCCGCATGACCGATCTGACCCGCCCCACGTTCCACGGCTTCGAGCAGCTACCGCTGCGGGAGTACGCCGAGCGCGCCTATCTCGATTACTCCATGTACGTGGTGCTGGACCGCGCCCTGCCCTTCGTCGGCGACGGCCTGAAGCCGGTGCAGCGCCGCATCATCTATGCGATGAGCGAGCTCGGCCTGAATGCAGCCGCCAAGCCCAAGAAGTCCGCGCGCACCGTCGGCGACGTGATCGGCAAATACCATCCGCATGGCGACAGCGCGTGCTACGAGGCGCTGGTGCTGATGGCGCAGCCGTTCTCGTACCGCTACCCGCTGATCGAAGGCCAGGGCAACTTCGGTTCGCCGGACGATCCGAAGTCGTTCGCGGCGATGCGCTATACCGAGTCCAAGCTGACCCCGATCGCCGAAGTGCTGCTGGGCGAGCTGGGCCAGGGCACGGTGGATTGGGCGCCGAACTTCGACGGCACCCTGGACGAGCCGTCCTGGATGCCGGCACGCCTGCCGCATTTGCTGCTCAACGGCACCACTGGCATCGCGGTCGGCATGGCCACCGACGTGCCGCCGCACAACCTCAACGAGATCGTCAGCGCGCTGATCCGCCTCCTCGACGATCCGGACTGCAGCGTCGCCGAGCTGTGCGAGCACGTGCGCGGCCCCGACTACCCGACCACCGCCGAGATCATCACCCCGGCCGCCGACCTGCGCGGCATGTACGAGACCGGCCACGGCTCGGTGCGCGCGCGCGGCACTTTCCAGAAGGAAGGCGCGAACATCGTCGTCACCGCCCTGCCCTACCAGGTCTCGCCGTCGAAGGTGATCGAGCAGATCGCCCAGCAGATGCGCGCCAAGAAGCTGCCGTGGCTGGAGGACATCCGCGACGAATCCGACCACGCGAACCCCGTTCGCGTGGTGCTGGTGCCGCGCTCCAACCGCGTCGATGCCGAACAGCTGATGGGCCATCTGTTCGCGACCACCGACATGGAACGCAGCTATCGCGTCAACCTCAACGTGATCGGCCTGGATGGCCGCCCGCAGGTCAAGAACCTGCGCCAGTTGCTGACCGAATGGCTGACCTTCCGCAGCGACACCGTCACCCGCCGCCTCAACCATCGCCTGCAGAAGGTCGAGCGGCGCATGCACCTGTTGGAAGGCTTGCTGGTCGCCTTCCTCAACCTCGACGAAGTGATCCATATCATCCGCACCGAGGATGAACCCAAGTCGGTGCTGATGGCGCGCTTCGGGCTGTCGGAAGAACAGACCGAGTACATCCTCGAGACCAAGCTGCGCCAGCTGGCGCGCCTGGAAGAAATGAAGATCCGCGGCGAACAGGACGCACTGGCCAAGGAGCGCGAGCAGATCGTCGCGATCCTCGCCAGCAAGACCAAGCTGCGCAAACTGATCAAGGACGAACTGCTCGCCGATGCGAAGAAGTTCGGCGACGCGCGCCGCTCGCCGCTGGTCGAACGCCAGGCTGCACAGGCGATCGATGAGAACGAACTGGTCGCCAGCGAGCCGATGACGGTGGTGTTGTCGGAGAAGGGCTGGATCCGCGCCGCCAAGGGCCACGAAGTCGACCCGGCCGGCATGTCCTACCGCGACGGCGACGGCCTGATGATGGCGGTGCGCACCCGCAGCACCCAGCAGGTGGCCTTCCTCGATTCGGAGGGCCGCAGCTACTCGACCCAGGTGCACACCCTGCCCTCGGCGCGCGGCAACGGCGAACCGCTGACCGGCCGTTTCTCGCCGGCCTCGGGCGCCTCGTTCCAGGCCATGGCCAGCGGCGACAACGACAGCCGCTACGTGCTGGCGTCCTCGCACGGCTATGGCTTCGTCACCCGCTTCGAGAACCTCACCGGCCGCAACAAGGCCGGCAAGGCGATGCTCAACCTCACCACCGGCTCGAGCGTGCTGCGGCCGGCGGCGGTCGCCAACGTGGCCACCGACCGCATCGTGGCGGTGACCAGCGCGGGCAACCTGCTGGCGATCCCGGCCGGCGACCTGCCCGAGCTGGACAAGGGCAAGGGCAACAAGATCATCGAGATCCCCAAGGCCAAGCTCAGCACCGAGCGCGTCGTGGCGGTCGCCGCGGTGGCGCCGGGCAATACGCTGCTGGTGCGCAGCGGCCAGCGCACGATGAACCTGTCGTTCAAGGACCTGGATACCTATCTGGGCACGCGGGCGACCCGAGGGCATCTGCTGCCGCGCGGCTGGCAGAAGGTCGACGGGCTCGACGTCGAGTGATCCGCACGAAGGGCGCGTGCAACGACGCGCCCTTCGTCTTTGAGTACCCGCTGTTGTAGGAGCGGCTTCAGCCGCGACCGCGGAATCCAAGCAGTCGCGGCTGAAGCCGCTTCCACCAGGAACACACCGAAATGGAACCGGATTTCTGGCTCGAACGTTGGCAGCAAGGCCAGACCGGCTTCCACCGCGCCGAGGTGATGCCGCTGCTGGAAAAGCACTGGCCCACCCTCGACGTGCCCACCGGCAGCCGGGTCCTGGTGCCGCTGTGCGGCAAGACCCTGGACATGCACTGGCTCGCCGCGCAAGGCCATCGCGTGCTCGGCGTGGAACTGTCGCCACTGGCGGTGGCGCAGTTCTTCGAAGAAGCCGGCCTGCAGCCGCAGCGCCATGCCAGCCGCCATGGCGAGCACTACGTGGCCGGGCCGATCGAGATCATCGTCGGCGACGCATTCGAACTGGACGCGACGCTGCTGGCCGATTGCGCCGGCATCTACGACCGCGCGGCCCTGATCGCGCTGCCGCCGCTATTGCGCGATCGCTACCTGGACACGGTGTACGCGCGATTGCCGACGGACTGCCGCGGCCTGCTGATCACCCTGGAATACCCGCAGGCGGACAAGGCCGGGCCGCCGTTCTCGGTCGAACAGGACGAAGTCGAACGACGCTTCGTCGCGCCCTGGCGGCAGGCATTGCTGGAACGCCGCGACATCCTGGAACAGGAACCGCGCTTGCGCGCCGAGGGCATCAGCGCACTCTCCACCGCGGTCTACCGCCTGCAGCGCGATTGACGAGTGCGTCAATCGCGTCGCCGCGGCCTCTGTATCAAAGCGGGGCGTCGTCGCCCTGGTCCACGCTCACTCGCCGACGGCGGTCTTGTCGAGCTTGGACGTCTGGTATAGCTCCAGGCCAATGCGCTTGATCAGGCCGAGCTGCTGCTCCAGCCACCAGGCATGGTCTTCCTCGGTGTCCTGCAACTGCTTGAGCAGCACGTCGCGGCTGACGTAATCGCCCAGCGATTCGCATAGCTTCATGCCGGCGGCCAGGTTGGCACGCACTTCGTACTCGACCACCAGGTCGCGCTCGAGCATTTCCAGCACGGTCTTGCCCGGCTCGAACGGCAGCGGCCGCATGTCCGGGTCGCCCTCCAGGAACAGGATGCGCCGCAGCAGCGCATCGGCGTGCTCGGTCTCTTCTTCCATCTCGTGGCTGATGCGCTCGTACAGCGCATGCAGGCCCTGGTCTTCGTAACGGCGCGAATGCAGGAAATACTGGTCGCGCGCGGCCAACTCGCCGCGCAGCAGCTGCTTGAGGCATTCGACGACTTCGGGATGTCCCTTCATGGCGGGCTCCTGGGGGGTGCGATGCCGGGCATGGTGCCTGATCCGGCGCCGGGATGATCTAATCGGAATCAGTTTCAGTTAGCTGCCGCCGGGCGGTCACGCAAAACCCTTAGAAGAACCTGACGTAGCGGGCCCGGAACGACGTCGGACAGGGGAAAACCAATCATGCGCAAGGGAATCCGCCGCGGCCTGCTGGCGCTGCCGGTGATCGTCGTCGCCATTGTCCTGCTGGCCGCGCTGGCGGCCTGGCTGGCGCTGCGTGGCAGCCTGCCGGCCCTGGATGGCGAGACCCCGCTGACCGGCCTGGCGGCGCCGGTGAAGATCAGCCGCGATGCGCTGGGCGTGGTCACCATCGATGCCGCTTCCGAGGCCGACGCGATGCGTGCACTCGGCTACGTGCATGCGCAGGAGCGCTATTTCGAAATGGACCTGATGCGCCGCGCCGCCGCGGGCGAACTGGCCGAGCTGTTCGGCCCCGCCGCGCTGGACGTCGACCGCCAGAACCGCGTGCACCGCCTGCGCGCGCGCGTGGACGCGCACCTGAGCGAGGCACTGGGCAGCAAGGCCGACGTGTTGGCCGCCTATCGCGACGGCGCCAATGCCGGCCTGGCCGCGTTGCCGGTGCGGCCGTGGACCTACCTGCTGCTGCGCCAGCGCCCGCGCGCCTGGTCGCTGGACGATTCGGTGCTGGTCGGCCTGGCGATGTACGGCGACCTGCAGGACAACCGCAATCAAGGCGAGCTGGCGCTGGCGCGGATCCGCGCAGTGGTCCCACCGGCGCTGTATGCATTGATCGCCCACGACGGCAGCAGCTGGGATGCCCCGCTGGCCGGGCCGCCGCGGGGCGACGCCGCGCTGCCGGACGCAGCGACGCTGGACCTGCGCCACCTGCCGGGTGCCGAGGGCGCCCACGCCAACGCGCGGGACGAAGTGGTCGGCAGCAACAACTTCGCCGTCGCCGGCGCATTGACCGCCGATGGCCGCGCCATCCTCGCCGACGACATGCACTTGTCGCTGCGCGCGCCCAACATCTGGTTCCGCGCGCGCCTGCGCTACCCGGACCCGCACGCCGCCGGTGGCCGGGTCGATGTCAGCGGCTTCACCCTGCCCGGCATCCCGGCGGTGATCGTCGGCAGCAACGGCCACGTCGCCTGGGGCTTCACCAACAGCTACATCGATACCGCCGACTACGCGCGCCTGCCGAAGGCCTTGCAGGGTCAACTGGTCGAGCACGAGGAGATGATCCAGGTCGCCGGGGCCGCGCCGGTGCCGTTCAAGGTGCGCGAAAGCGAATGGGGACCGGTGCTGGACGAAGAAGCCGACGGCAGCCTGCTGACCCTGCGCTGGACCGCGCAGCTGCCCGGCGCGGTGCGGATGGATTTCGCCGAGATCGCGCGCGCCGGCGATCTCGACCAGGCGCTGGCCGTCGCCGACCGTTCCGGCATCCCCGCGCAGAACCTGATGCTCGCCGACAGCAGCGGCCGGATCGCCTGGCGCATCATCGGCACCCGCCCGGACCGCGGTCCCGGTTGCCAGCCCGGCCGCATAGAATTCGACGGCCGGATACCCGAGCGCCCGGTGGCCGGTGCGCCTCTGCCACTGCGCTGCGCGCCCTGGCCGTTGCGCAGCGATCACGCGCCCGCCCTGATTGATCCGCCCTCGCACCGGCTGTGGACCGCCAATAGCCGCGCGGTCGACGACGCGACGCTGGCGGTGGTCGGCAACGGCGGCTACGACCTCGGCGCGCGCGCGGGCCAGATCCGCGACGACCTGTTCGCGCGCGATCGCTTCAGCGAACGCGACCTGCTCGCCATCCAGCTCGACGACCGTGCGTTGTTCCTGGCGCGCTGGTACCCGTTGCTGCGCGAGGTGGTCGGCCACAGCCAAGACCCGGCGCTGCAGCGCCTGGAGGCGGCCAGCCGTCGGTGGGACGGTCGCGCCGCCGTCGACTCGACCAGCTACCGATTGGTGCGCGGCTTCCGCGACCAGGTCCTGGACCGGATCGCCGCCGGGCTGCTGGCACCTGCCAAGGCGCAGCTCGGCGATGCGTTCCTGCCGCCGCCGCGTGCGCAGCTGGAAGGCGTAGCCTGGCCGCTGTTGCAGCAGCGTCCAGCGCATCTGCTGCCGCCCGGCTATACCAGTTGGGATGCGCTGCTCGTCGATGCCGCCCGCCAACTCGAGCACGAGCTAGCCGAGAAATCCGCCGCCCCCGCCGGCTGGACCTGGGGCGCGCGCAATACCACCGCGATCTGCCAGCCGGTGTCGCGCGCCCTGCCGGCATTGGCGCGGCGCTGGCTGTGCATGCCGGCCGAACCGTTGCCAGGCGACCGTGACATGCCGCGCGTGCAGGGGCCTGCCTTCGGTGCGTCCGAGCGCATGGTGGTCGCGCCCGGCCACGAGGCCGAGGGCCTGGTCCACATGCCCGGCGGGCAGAGCGGCCATCCGCTGTCGCCGTTCTGGGGCGCCGGCCATGAGGATTGGGCGAACGGTCGCCCGACCCCCTTCCTGCCGGGCGAAGCCACCCATGTGATGACGCTGCGGCCGGCACCGGCCGGCTGAGGCCTCGGGCTCGTTGCCGATGCAACCGTTGCAAGCCGGCAGAGGAGCGGTTAGCGTCCAGGGCATGCACCGCTCTGCCGCCACCGTCGCCAATAACAACAACCGCAATAATCTGCGCGCGAACAATCGCGCGCGGCCGATGCGGGTCTGCGACTAGGCAAAGCAAGCTACAACGCCCAGTGACCAGAGAACCCGCATCGGCCGATGCGGGTTTTTTATTGCCCGCCATCCGCCTGCATGTTGTCCGGTCGAGGGGCCCGACTGCGTATCAACGACGACAAGGAGCTTCACCATGTGTTCGATCTTCGGCATCTTCGACCTGCAATCCGACGACGTGCTGCCCGAGCTGCGACGGCAGGCGCTGGAGCGCTCGCAGCGCCAGCGCCATCGCGGGCCGGACTGGAGCGGCGTGTACCTGGATGGCGGCGCGATCCTGGTCCACGAGCGGCTGGCCATCGTCGACCCGGCCGGCGGTTCGCAGCCGCTGTTGTCCGAGGACGGTGAGCTGGCGCTGGCGGTCAACGGCGAGATCTACAACCATCGCGAGCTCAAGGCGCAGCTGCGGCTGCCCTATGCGTTCCAGACCGGCTCCGACTGCGAGGTCGTCAACGCGCTCTACCGCGAAGACGAGCCCGGCGCTTTCCTCAACCGCCTCAACGGCATCTTCGCGTTCGCGCTGTGGGACAAAGCGCGCGGCCGCGCCCTGATCGCCCGCGACCCGGTCGGCGTCTGCCCGCTGTACTGGGGCCACGATCGCGAGGGCCGCTTGCGCGTGGCCTCGGAAATGAAGGCCTTGGCCGATGACTGCGCCGATGTCGCGCAGTTCCCGCCCGGCCATTACTTCGACACCGCCAGCGGCGAGCTGGTGCGCTATTACCACCGCCCCTGGCGCGAATATGACCACGTCGAGGGCGTGGCCGTCTCGAAGGACGAATTGCGCGAAGCATTCGAGCGTGCCGTGCACCGCCAGCTGATGACCGACGTGCCCTATGGCGTGCTGTTGTCCGGCGGCCTGGATTCCTCGCTGGTGGCGGCGGTGGCCGCACGCTATGCACGCCATCGCATCGAAGAGAACGACCGCGTCGAGGCATGGTGGCCGCGCCTGCATTCGTTCGCGATCGGCCTGAAGGGCTCGCCCGACCTGGCCGCCGCGGCGATCGCCGCCGAATCGCTGGGCACGGTGCACCACGGCTTCGAATACACCTTCGAGGAAGGCCTGGACGCGTTGCCCGAAGTAATCCGCCACATCGAGACCTACGACGTCACCACGATCCGCGCGTCCACCCCGATGTTTTTGCTGGCGCGGCGGATCAAGGCGATGGGCGTGAAGATGGTGCTGTCCGGCGAAGGCAGCGACGAGATCTTCGGCGGCTACCTGTACTTCCACAAGGCGCCGAATGCGCGCGAGTTCCACGAAGAGCTGGTGCGCAAGCTCGACGCCTTGCACAACTACGATTGCCTGCGCGCCAACAAGTCGATGATGGCCTGGGGCGTGGAACCGCGCGTACCCTTCCTGGACGTGGAATTCCTCGAAGTGGCCATGCGCATGGACGCCGCGCACAAGATGGTCGGCGCGCGCAACGACGGCCGGCGCATCGAAAAGGCGGTGCTGCGCGAGGCCTTCGAAGGCTATCTGCCCGACTCGATCCTGTGGCGGCAGAAGGAGCAGTTCTCCGACGGCGTCGGCTACGGCTGGATAGACGGACTGAAGGCGCATGCCGAAGCGCAGGTCAGCGACCGCGAGCTGGCCGCCGCCGACAAGCGCTACCCGCTGAACCCGCCGCAGACCAAGGAAGCCTATTACTACCGCAGTCTGTTCGAACGTGTATTCCCGACGCCGGCCGCGGCCGAAACCGTGCCCGGCGGCAAATCCATCGCCTGCTCCTCGCCGGCGGCGATCGCCTGGGATGCCAGCTTCGCCAAGATGGCTGACCCTTCCGGCCGCGCCGTGGCCGGCGTGCACGAGCAGGCACTGGCGGGATGAGGGAAGAGATCCAGCGGCGCTGAGGCCGCCCCTGCCGGGGCTGAAGCCCCTCCCACAACTACCCCTGGAGGATTGTGGGAGGGGCTTCAGCCTCGATGGGAATCAAAGCAGCCGTTCGATCAACGTGCGATACAGGTCAGGCAGCGCCTGCAGATCGGCAACGCGCACATGCTCATCGATCTGGTGGATGCTGGCGTTGACCGGCCCGACCTCGATGCATTGCGCACCGAGCGGGGCGATGAAGCGCGCATCGGACGTCCCGCCACCGGTGCTTTCCTCCGGCGGCGCACCGGCGAATTCGCCGAGCACCTGGCGCGCGACCTCGCGCAAGCGGCCTTCTGGCGTATAGAACGGCTCGCCGCTGCGGTGCCAGCGCAGATCGAAATCAAGATCATGCCGCCGCAGCAGCGCATCGATTTCCGCTTCCAGCCGCGGCGCATCCCAGTGCGGGTTGTAGCGCAGGTTGAAAGCGACCTGCAGCTCGCCGGGGATCACGTTGTTGGCGCCGGTGCCGGCGTGGAGGTTGGAAATCTGCAGGCTGGTCGGCGGGAAACTCTCGTAACCATCGTCCCAATGCCGCGCAGTCAATTCGGCCAGCGCCGGCGCGGCCAGGTGGATCGGGTTGCGCGCCTTGTGCGGATAGGCGACATGCCCCTGCACGCCCTTGACCGTCAACGCGCCCGACAGGCTGCCGCGGCGACCCACGCGCAGCAGGTCGCCCAACTTCGCGGTCGATGACGGCTCGCCGGTGATGCACCAGTCGATGCGTTGGCCGCGCTCGCGGAACAGCCGTGCGACATGGCGCACGCCATCGATCGCATCGCCTTCCTCGTCGGAAGTCAGCAGCACCGCCAACGTGCCGGCGTGGCCGGGATTGCCGGCGACGTATTGCTCGGCGGCGACGACAAAAGCGGCCACGCTGCCCTTCATGTCGGCCGTGCCGCGGCCGTACAGCACACCATCGCGCACCTCCGGCGCGAACGGATCGCTGGCCCAGGCCTCGCGCGGGCCCGGCGGCACCACGTCGGTGTGCCCGAGCAACACCAGCACCGGTGCGCCCTGCCCATGCGTGGCCCAAAGGTTGTCGACCTCGCCCAGGCGCAGGTGCTCGCAATGGAAGCCGGCGGCCGCCAGGCACCCGGCGAGCAGTGCCTGGCAGCCGGCATCCTCCGGCGTCACCGAAGGCCGGGCGATGAGTTCGCAGGTGAGTTCAAGCACGTCTGACATCACGGAATTCCCAATGTAGGAGCGGCTTCAGCCGCGACCGAACGATCCAGCAGTCGCGGCTGAAGCCGCTCCTACAGAAGCGCGTCAGCCGATGCCGAAGCGCTTCTTGAAGCCATTGTCGGAGAAGCCCTGGCTGAACTCGCCATCGTCGCCGACCGCCACCGGGCGGCGGATCAACTGCGGGTACTCGCGCAACAGCAGCTTCCACTCCGCGTCGCTGCCCGGTGCCTTGCGGTTGTCCGGCAGCTGGCGCCAGGTCGTCGAGGATTTATTGATCAGCGCATCGAAGCCACCGGCCTTGCCGGCCCATTCGACCAGGGTCTCCGGGCTCGGCTTGTGCTCGCGATAGTCGACAAAGGTGTGGGCGACGCCGAAGCGGTCGAGCCACTTCAGCGCCTTCTTGCAGGTGTCGCAGTTCTTCAGTCCATACAGCGTCGTGGCCATGCGGTTCGCCTTACTCGGCCAGGCCGCGCAGCAGATCGTTGACGCTGGTCTTGGCGCGCGTCTTGGCGTCGACCTGCTTGACGATCACCGCGCAGTACAGCGAGTGCGTGCCGTCCTTGGACGGCAGCGACCCGGACACCACCACGCTGTAAGGCGGCACATGGCCATAGCTGATCTCGCCGGTGGCGCGGTTGTAGATGCGCGTGCTCTGGCCGATGAACACGCCCATGCCGATCACGCTGTGGTGGCCGATCACCACGCCTTCCACCACCTCCGAGCGCGCACCGATGAAGCAGTGGTCCTCGATGATCGTCGGGCTGGCCTGCAGCGGCTCGAGCACGCCGCCGATGCCGGCGCCGCCGGACAGATGGCAATGCTTGCCGATCTGCGCGCACGAACCGACCGTGGCCCAGGTATCGACCATGGTGCCCTCGCCGACATGCGCGCCGATGTTGGTGAAACTCGGCATCAGCACCACGTCCTTGCCGAAGTAGCTGCCGCGACGCGCGATCGCGCCAGGCACGACGCGCACGCCGGCCTTGCGGAACTTCGCCTCGTCATAGCCGGCGAAACGCGACTCGACCTTGTCCCAGAACGGCGCCGGCCGCGCATCCACCACCGCCATGTCGTTGACGCGGAAATACAGCAGCACCGCCTTCTTCAGCCACTCGTTGACCTTCCAGCCGCCATGGCCATCGGGTTCGGCGACGCGAAACTCACCGCTTTCCAGGCCATCGATGACGCGATTGACGATCGGCCGGGTCGAGCCTTCGATCTCGTCCAGGGTCAGCGCGGCGCGGCGTTCGAACGCGCTTTCGATGGTGAACTTCAGTTCTTCGTGGCCAGGGCCGGCGGGCTTGCGCACGGCCGCCTTCTTGGCGAATACGTTCTTGGCCACGGTGGGCTTGGCAGCCTCGGGCTTGGCGACGACGGGCTTGGCGGCAGGCGCCTTGGCAGTCGTCTGCTTGGCGGTTGTCTGCTTGGCGGTTGTCTGCTTGGCGCTGGTCTTCTTGGCGGGCTTGCTGGCCATCTGCGGTCAATCTCCGGGTGTCACTGGGGGTCGAGACAGGCGGTCAACGCATCGCGCAGGGCCTGTCGGGATGTTTCGGGCAACGGCTGGTCGTGCTCGTCGGTGATCTGGAACTGGTCTTCGGCGCGCTCGCCGAACGTGGCGATGCGCGCGTCGTGCACGCGCAGGTGCTGGCTGCGCAGCACCTGCGCCACGTCGGCGAGCAGGCCGGGGCGGTCGGGCGCGACCAGGCTCAGGCGGGTGCGGCGACCACCGGCACTGTCGTTGAAGTCCATCCGCGGGGCGAAACGGAAATGGCGCAGCTGGCGCGGCACCACGCGCCGCGACGGACGCAGTCGCTGCAGGTCGCCGGCCAACGCGTCGCGCAATGCATCGGCCAGCCGCTCCGGATCGCCTTCGGCGAAGCTGTCGGCAGGCAGCACCTCGAACGTATCGAAGATCGCCGCGTTCGGCGCATCGAGCACACGCGCCCGGTGGATGCCGTAGCCCTTGCGGTCCAGGGTCATCACGATCGCGGCAAACAAACCGTCGCGATCGGGCGAGTACACGAATACTTCCAGCGCATCGTTGTCGGGCGCGGCGCGGCGCGCCTTGACCAGGGTGCCGCCGATCGCGACCTCGACCAGCGACGATGCCTGCCAGGCCAGCTGTTCGGGGCGGAAGCGCAGGAAGCTCTCGTCGGGCATGCCGGCGAACTGGCGATCGATGGTCGCATCGTCCAGGCCCTGCAGATGCAACAGCACGCGGGTGGATTCGCGCGCCTCGCGCAGGCGGTCCTCGCGCGGCGCCGGATGCTCCAGCCCGTCGCGCAGCGCGCGTCGCGCCGCGAAATACAGGTCGGCCAGCAATCGGTCCTTCCAGGCATTCCAGAGTTTCGGACTGGTGCCGGCGATGTCGGCACAGGTCAGCAGGTACAGATAGTCCAGGCGCTCGCGGCTGCCAACCAGCGAAGCAAAGCGATGGATCACTTCCGGATCGGAGATGTCCTGCTTCTGCGCGGTGACGGACATGCGCAGGTGCTGTTCCACCAGCCAGGCGACCAGTTCGGTATCCGCCTCGCTGAGTTGGTGCGCCTGGCAGAACTCGCGTGCATCGACCGCACCGAGCTCGGAATGGTCGCCGCCGCGGCCCTTGGCAATGTCATGGAACAAACCGGCCAGCAGCAGCAATTCCGGTTTGCGCAGGCGCGGCCAGACTTCATGGGTGATCGAGAAGCGCTCGTCGGCCCGGCCGCTGGCGAACTGCGCGATGTTGCGCAACACCATCAGCGTGTGCTGGTCGACGGTATAGACATGGAACAGGTCGAACTGCATGCGCCCGGACACCTGCGCGAACGCGGGAATCCATTGCCCCAGCACGCCCAGCCGCGCCATCCGCGCCAGCGTCTCGACCGCACGCGGCCCGCGCAGCAAGGCCAGGAAGCGCTCGCGCGCCACCGCCGCGGCGTGAGTGTAGGCCGGCAAGCGCGGCAGGAATTCGGCCAGCGCGCGCGCGGTCAACGAGTGCAGCCCACGCACCTGGCGATGCGCTGCCCAGGTCGCGAACAACGCGAACACCTGCAGCACATCGTTGTGCGGCCAGCGCGCTTCATCGGCGGCCAGATAGCCGCGGCGCAGCGAGAATCCGTCACCGAGCGGTTCCGGCACCGCCTCGCCGTCGAACTGTTCCTCGAAGCGCTGCAGCAGGCGATCACTGATCCGCCGCACCATGCCGGCACTGCGGTAGAAGCGCTGCATCATCTTTTCCACGCCCAGGTTCTCGGCGTCGTCCGAGTAGCCCAGGCGCTGCGCCAGCGCCTTCTGGTAGTCGAAACGCAGGCGTTCCTCGGTCCGGTTGGCGACCAGGTGCAGGCCATAGCGCAGGCGCGCCAGTTCGCGGCGCTCGCGACGCAACGCGGCCGCCTCGTCCGGCCCGAGATGCTCCAGGCCGACCAATGCTTCCAGGTTGTGCACGCCGAACGCGCGCAGCGCCATCCAGCCCAGCGTATGCAGATCGCGCAGGCCGCCCGGGCCTTCCTTGATGTCCGGCTCCAGATTATCGGCGGTGTCGCCGAACCGCTGGTGCCGCAGCTGCAGTTCCTCGCGCTTGGCGAAGAAGAATTCGCGCGGCGGCCACAGTTTTTCCGGCGCAATCGCCGCGGCCAGCGTCGCGCAGGCCGTCGCGTCGGCGTCCAGCGGCCGCGATTCGATCAGCGCGGTGAGCACGGTCTGGTCCTCGCCAGCGGCGGTGCACTGGGCCGCCGACCGCACCGCGTGGCTTACCGGCAGTCCGGCATCCCACAGCAACGCGAACAACCGGGCCAGCGCCAACTCGTGGGCTTGCTGTGCCGCCGGCTCGCCGAGCACCAACAGGTCGATGTCCGAACGCGGGAACAGCTCGCCGCGGCCGTAACCGCCGACCGCGTGCAGCGACAAGCCCGCATCCAGCGGCACGCAACGCCGCCAGGCCTCGCCGAGCAACTGGTCGACGCAACGCGCGCGCAACGCCAGCAGCCGATCGATATCGTCGCCCTGGTCGAAGCGGCGGCCCAGGCGCGCATCGGCCTGGGCCAGCGTCTGCCGTGCCTGCGCCGCCCAATCGCCGTCGCCGGCGGTGTCGCTCACGGCGGCGGCCGGCACTGGGTTCACGCCTGGCCGGGATCGTTGGGCGACAGCGTCAACACGTCCACGCCGGTCTCGGTGACCGCGATCATGTGTTCCCACTGCGCCGACAACTTGCGGTCCTTGGTGACCACCGTCCAGCCGTCGGGCAGGACCCTGGTATAGCGCGTGCCCTCGTTGATCATCGGCTCGATGGTGAAGGTCATGCCCGGCTTGAGCACCAGGCCTTCGCCAGGGCGGCCGTAATGCAGCACCTGCGGTTCGTCGTGGTAGACCTTGCCGATGCCGTGCCCGCAGTACTCGCGCACCACGCTGAAACGCTCGCCTTCGGCGTATTGCTGGATCGCATTGCCGACATCGCCCAGCGTCGCACCCGGCTTCACCGCGCGGATGCCGCGCCACATCGCTTCGTGGGTGGTTTCGACCAGGCGCTTGGCCATCACCGAAGGCGTGCCGACGTAATACATGCGGCTGGTGTCGCCGTGCCATCCATCCTTGATGACGGTGACGTCGATGTTGACGATGTCGCCTTCCTTCAGGACCTTGGCCTCATTGGGGATGCCATGGCAGATCACGTTGTTGACCGAGGTGCACACGGTCTTGGGAAAGCCGCGGTAGCCCACGTTGGCCGGGATCGCATGCTGCACGTTGACGATGTGGTCATGGCAGATGCGGTCCAGCTCGGCGGTGGTGACGCCCGGCTTGACGTGGGGAGCGACGATATCGAGCACTTCGGCGGCCAGCCGGCCGGCCACGCGCATCAGCTCGATTTCCTGGGGGGTTTTGAGGTTCACGGTCATGGCCGCGATTATCGCCGATCCGGGATGAATCTGAACGCGATCCTTGGCCCGGAAAGCGGGTTCGACACGCCTGCCCATGCCCCGCGCGATGCCGCCGGGCAGATGCAATATGGCCGGATATCAACCACTTAAGGCGAAGAAGCCCACGAATCACCCCGCTCGGCCCGGCCGATCGGCACGATCGCGCCCTGCCGCCGGCTGCCAGGCTCCTGTGCCGGGCGTCGTCGCCACCCCTCCGATTTGCCCCCACCCGCCCGGCCCGGTATCATTCGCCGGTTCGCCATTCCGGCAGACCGTCCACGACGCACGTCAGCGCCGAATCCACACCTGCCGCCGCCATCCGTGCCGGGGTGCCCCACAAGGGGTTCGACACGGAGGCGACAGGGAAGCCCAACCCCGGAACCTTCCGCCCAACGAGGCGGGCCGCATCCTTTCATCGCGGCGGTTCCCCACCAGGAGTCATGCAATGCCCCAGGTCACCATGCGCCAGATGCTTGAAGCCGGCGTCCACTTCGGCCACCAGACCCGTTACTGGAACCCGAAGATGGCCCCGTATATCTTCGGCGCCCGCGGCAAGATCCACATCATCAACCTCGAGAAGACCGTCCCGCTGTTCAACGACGCGATGAACTTCCTCTCGAGCATCGCCCAGAAGCGCGGCACCATCCTGTTCCTCGGCACCAAGCGCAGCGCGCGCGAGTCGATCAAGGAAGAGGCCGAGCGTTGCGGCATGCCGTACATGACCCAGCGCTGGCTGGGCGGCACCCTGACCAACTTCCGCACCGTCAAGCAGTCGGTGGCCCGCCTGAAGGAACTGGAATCGGCCGAAACCGACGGCACCTTCGACAAGCTGGTCAAGCACGAAGTGCTGGGCCTGCGCCGCGAGCGCGACAAGCTGGACGCCTCGCTGGGCGGCATCAAGGACATGAACCGCCTGCCGGACGCGATCTTCGTGATCGACATCGGCCATGAAGACATCGCCATCAAGGAAGCCAAGAAGCTCGGCATCCCGGTGATCGCGGTCGTCGACACCAACTACGACCCGGCCCTGGTCGACTACGCGATCCCGGGCAACGACGACGCCATCCGCGCCGTCCAGCTGTACGCCCGCGCCGCCGCCGACGCCGTGCTGGAAGGCAAGGCCGCCGCCCCGAATTCGGCCTCGGTCCGCGAGGAAGAGTTCGCCGACGCCGCTGGCGACGAGGCCAAGACGGCCCGCCGCGCGCCGGCCAAGAAGGGCACCAAGAAGCCCGACGAAGCCGCCGCCGCCGAGTAATCGGCCTGCCATGTCGCCGCGCCACGCTGGCGCGGCGATGGGCTGGCGGCGGCCCATGCCGCCGCCCGGGGCCTGCGCTGCGCAGCCGCCCCACCCCATACCCAAGGCGGGCTTGCCCGCCCCACGCAAATATCGAGGTCACCCCGTGGAAATCACTGCTTCCCTGGTCAAGGAACTGCGCGAGCGCACCGGCGCCGGCATGATGGAATGCAAGAAGGCCCTTACCGAGAACGCCGGCAACATCGACGCGGCCGCGGAATGGCTGCGCAAGTCGGGCCTGGCCAAGGCCGACAAGAAGGCTGACCGCGTTGCCGCCGAAGGCCGCATCGCCGTCGCCCAGGATGGCGGCAAGGCCGTGCTGGTGGAAATCAACTCCGAGACCGACTTCGTCGCCAAGGACAACAATTTCCTGGGCTTCTGCGACGCCGTCGTCCAGGCCGCGCTGACGTCCGGCGCTGCCGACGCCGAAGCGCTGAAGAGCGCCAAGATCGCCTCGGGCGAGACCGTCGAGGAAGCCCGCGCCGCGGTGATCGCCAAGGTCGGCGAGAACGTGCAGGTCCGTCGCCTGGCCCGCATCGACAGCGCCAACAACGTTGCCGCCTACGTGCACGGCGGCCGTATCGGCGTGCTGGTCGAGGTCAAGGGTGGCGACGCCGAGCTGGCCCGCGGCATCGCCATGCACATCGCCGCGATGAACCCGCCCCACGTCAAGGCTTCCGACGTGCCGGCCGAATTCGTGGCCAAGGAAAAGGAAATCGAACTGGCGAAGATGTCCGAGAAGGACAAGTCCAAGCCGGCCGACATTCTGGAAAAGATCATCAGCGGCAAGATCAACAAGATCGTCAACGAAGTCACGCTGTACGGCCAGCCGTACGTGCTGAACACCGACCAGACGGTCGAGCAGGCGGTCAAGGCCGCCGGCGCCGACGTCATCGGTTTCCAGCGCCTGGCCGTGGGCGAAGGCATCGAGAAGGTGGTCGAGGACTACGCCGCCGAAGTGATGAAGCAGGCCGGCCTGGCCTGATCCATCCAGCTCGGATGCAATGAAAGCCGCGGGCTCGCCCCGCGGCTTTTTTTGTGCTCCTCCTGTCCAGCTGGACTGGACCTCTCGCCGCTTCTGCGGGTCGCGAGGTGGGGGATTTATTGAGGGGCGCGCGTGCGGTGTTGCGGTGGTGTGTGTCGGCTTACGGTGCGGGCACCGACCTGACGGGAGGGGGTCGGCCCGGCTCGGTTGGACATCCTGTCCAACTCGCCTACCGCGGACATCCATGTCCGCTGGCCACCCCCTCCCGCCAGGACGGCGCAAGGCGGGGCGCGCTGGAGAGGGGGAGGAGAAAAGCTCGGCTCCCGATTGCCATCGGCATCTGACCAACTCTGGCTTCGAGAAGGTCTGTAATGCTTTTTGTAGGAGCGGCTTCAGCCGCGACCGCGGGATCCGGCGGTCGCGGCTGAAGCCGCTCCTACATCGAAGCCGGGATTAGGCGGGTGCCGATGGCAATGGGAAGCCGGGCTTTTCTCTTCCCACCCTCCCAGCGCGCCCCGAACGAAGATTGAAATTCAAAGCGCCTCTCGCCGTCCTGCCGGGGTGGGCGCGTCAAGCGGCACAAGGACGTGCCGCGCGGTGAGTGCGGACAGGCGCCGCCCGAACCGAAAGTGACCACCGCGGCAGCGGTGATCGACCCCGCCAGGGCGGTGCCCGCACCGTAAGCCGACACACACCACCGCAACACCGCACGCGCGCCCCTCGATAACCCCCCCAACCTCAATAGCCGCAGAAGCCACAGCCGCCAGCCAATGGGAGAGAACCTCTCGCCCCTCGTCGTGGCGCAAAAAGCCCCACTGGCAAAGAAACCCTCAAATTTTCCCGGCAGCAGCCGATAAGGCCACAGACCCCGCCCCGAGTGTGACGGCCGTGTATTCTCGCCTCAACTGCAGCAACCACTGACGCATGCGCCCCGAACTCGAGGCCACCCTGGCCCATTGCCGAAACCTGCCCTCCCCGCCCGCCATCGCCTTGCGGGTCATCGAGCTTGCGCAGGACCCGGAAGTCGACATGGCCGCCACCGCGAGTGTCATCGCCCTGGACATGGCCCTGAGCGCGCGCATGTTGCGCATCGCCAACTCGCCGCTCTACGCCAGCCGCCGCCGCATCGAGAACCTCGGCCAGGCATTGACCATGCTCGGGCTCAATGCAGCGCTCAGCCTGGCCCTGGGATTCTCGATGGTGCAAGGCCTGCGCCGGGCCTTCGGCGACAGCGACTCGCACGAGCGCTTGTGGAAGCGCAGCGTGCTGTGCGCCCTGGCCGCCCGCGTGCTCGGCCAGGCCCGCGGCTTGCGCAAGCCGGAGGAATTGATGCTGTCGGGCCTGCTGCAGGACATCGGCATGCTCGCCTTGCTCAAGACTGCGCCGGATCGCTACACGCCGGTACTGGCCGCCGCGCCCGAAGCCGCCGCCCTGGTGCTGGCCGAACAGGCCGAGTTCGGTGGCGACCATGCCGAGATCGGCGCCTGGCTGGCGCGCCAGTGGCACCTGCCCGAATACCTGTGCAACGCGATCGCCCGCAGCGAAGCCGAACCCAACCCGGCTGAACCGTTCGCCGCCTGCGTGGCGTTGTCCGGCTGCGTGGCCGACATCTGGCTGGGCGAAGACCCGCTGGCGGCGCGTGAACTGGCCCAGCAGCGCGTCCAGAGCGTCCTGCAGCTGGACCGCGAACGCTTCGAGAAAGTGCTCGAACGCATCGCCGAGATGCTGCCCGATGTCGCCGGCCTGTTCGACGTGCGCATCGCTCACCCCGAAGCGATCGAATCGATCTTCGACCAGGCACGCGAACTGGCCACGCTGCGCAACCTGCGCGAACTGCAGCAGCTCGCCGAGGCGCGCCGGCAGGCCGACGAATCCGAGCACCGCGCCCGCCACCTTGCCGAACAGGCCAGCCGCGACGCGCTGACCGGCGTGTACAACCGGCATCAGCTCGGCCCCACCCTGGAACATGAGTTCGACATCTCGCTGCGCCATGGCTGGCCACTGTCGATCGCCTTCATCGACCTGGACGACTTCAAGCGCGTCAACGATGTCCACGGCCACCTGGTCGGCGACGAAGTGCTGCGCAATTTCGCCCAGTCACTGCAACGGCTGTTGCGCAACAGCGATACGGTGGCGCGCTTCGGCGGCGAGGAATTCCTGGTGATCCTGCCCAATACCAACGCCGAGGCCGCACTGGCGGTGGTCCAGCGCGTGCTCGCCGAAACCGTGCGCGTGCCGATGGCACAGCTCGAATCCGGCCCCCTGCACATCACCTTTTCCGCCGGCCTGGCCACCCAGGGCGACGGACGCAGCTTCGACCACGTGGATGGCCTGGTGAAGGCTGCCGACGACGTGCTCTATCGATCCAAGCACCGCGGCCGCAACCGGGTCACGGTCTACGCGGCGGCTGCGCTGGAGTGAGTAGCGCCGCGCGGCATTAACGCAAGTGTTACAGGGTCGTGAACGACGACGCCGGATTGGCGACTTTCCGCTAGAATCGCCCGCGTTTGCACGCCGCCCACCAAGAGGTTCCCATGTCCGAGCTCGCCTATCGCCGCATCCTGCTGAAACTTTCCGGGGAGGCGCTGATGGGACAGGAGGACTATGGCATCGACCCCAAGGTCATCAACCGGCTCGCCCATGAAGTGATCGAAGCCCAGCACGCCGGCGCCGAAGTGGCCCTGGTCATCGGCGGCGGCAACATCTTCCGCGGCGCCGGCCTGGCTGCCGGCGGCATGGACCGCGTCACCGGCGACCAGATGGGCATGCTGGCCACCGTCATCAACGCGCTGGCCATGCAGGACGCGCTGGAAAAACTCGGCGCCAAGGTCCGCGTCATGAGTGCGATCAAGATCAACGACGTCTGCGAGGACTTCATCCGCCGCCGCGCGATCCGCCACCTCGAGAAAGGCCGCCTGGCCATCTTCGCGGCCGGCACCGGCAATCCCTTCTTCACCACCGACTCGGGCGCGGCCCTGCGCGCGATCGAGATCGGCGCGGACTTGCTGCTGAAGGCGACCAAGGTCGACGGCGTCTACGACAAGGACCCGAAGAAGCACGCCGACGCGGTCCGCTTCGACAGCCTGAGCTACGACGAAGTGATCGCGCGCGGGCTGGAAGTGATGGACACCGCCGCCTTCGCCCTGGCGCGCGACAGCGACCTGCCGCTGCGCATCTTCGACATGAGCCAGCCCGGCGTGCTGCTGCGCATCCTGCGCGGCGAGAACATCGGCACCCTGGTGCACGGCCGCAGCTGACCGCCCCGCCGCCGGGCGCGTCCCGGCCCGAGCGCGCCGCTTCCGATATAATCGGCCGATTCAGAAATACCAGGACGCCCGGCGATGCTCAACGAAATCAAACAAGACGCACAGACCCGCATGGCCAAGAGCATCGAGGCCCTGCGCCACACGCTCATCAAGGTCCGCACCGGCCGGGCCTCCCCCGCGTTGGTCGAGCACCTGAAGGTCAGCTACTACGGCTCGGACATGCCGCTGAGCCAGGTCGCCACCGTCTCGGTCACCGACGCCCGCACGCTGACCATCAGCCCGTGGGAAAAGCAGATCGTCGGCGCAGTCGAGAAGGCCATCCTGGCCTCGGACCTGGGCCTGACCCCGAACACCTCCGGCACCACCATCCGCCTCAACCTGCCCGCCCTCACCGAGGAGCGCCGCAGGGAGCTGTCCAAGGTCGTGCACAGCGAAGGCGAAGACACCAAGGTCGCCATCCGCAACATCCGCCGCGATGCCAACCAGCAGGTCAAGGATCTGCTCAAGGACAAGGCGATCACCGAAGACGACGTGCGCCGCGCCGAGGAAGACATCCAGAAGGTCACCGACAAGGCGATCAAGGATGTCGACGATGTCGTCAAGTCCAAGGAACAGGAACTGATGGCGGTCTGACGCATGCCGACGACGGCTGCGCGTCCAGATTCCCGACCAATGTCCTCTCCGATGTCCCTGCCCCGCCACCTCGCCATCATCATGGATGGCAACGGCCGTTGGGCCCAGCGCCGGCGTCGCCCGCGCGTGATCGGCCATCGCGCCGGCGCCCGCGCGGTCAACCGCACGATTGATTTCTGCCTGGAAAAAGGCATCCAGGTGCTGACCCTGTTCGCGTTCTCCAGCGAGAACTGGGCCCGGCCGCAGGACGAAGTGGACGGCTTGATGAAGTTGTTCCTGCACGCGCTGGACCGCGAGGTCGAAGAACTGCGGCGACGCGGCGTGCAGGTGCGTTTCATCGGCGACCGCACGCGCTTTGCGCCGGCGATCGCCGAACGCATGGCCGCGGCCGAACGCCAGACGGAGGCCAACACGCAGCTGGTGCTCGCCATCGCCGCCAGCTACGGCGGCCGCCAGGACATCGTGCAGGCCGCGCGCGCGCTCGCGCACGAAGTGGCTGCCGGCCGGCTGTCGCCCGACGCGATCGACGAGTCGATGCTCGGCAGCCATGTCGCGCTCGCCGACCTGCCGCCGCCGGATCTGTTCATCCGGACCGGCGGCGACACCCGGGTCAGCAATTTCCTGCTCTGGCAACTGGCCTATACCGAGCTGTGGTTCACCGAAACGCTGTGGCCGGAGTTCGATGCCACGGTGCTGCAACAGGCCCTGGACGACTACGCCCAGCGTGAACGCCGCTTCGGCCTGACCAGCGCCCAGGTCGCCGCCCGGACCGAGAACCCTTCCGAATGACCAAGACCCGCGTCATCGCCGCGCTGATCATGGCCCCGGCCGCCATCTGCGCGATCCTCCTGCTGCCGACCCAATGGCTGGCCGCCCTGGCGGCGATCGTGTTCCTGACCGGGCTGTGGGAGTGGCTCAAGCTGTCCGGCATCGACGACAGCCTGCCGCGCACGGTATTGCTGGTCCTGAACCTGCTGCTGATGGTCCTGCTGGTATGGGCGTCGGCCGGGTCGCTGGTGCTGTTCCAGATCGCCACGCTGGCCGGCGCGGCCTGGTGGCTGCTGGCCTTGGTGTGGCTGCGCTTCTTCGGCTTCGGCGCGGACCATAGCGGTCCGTCCCGCGCCTTCAAGCTGGCCGCCGGCACGCTGGCGATCCTGCCGGCCTGGGCCGCGCTGGTGCTGATCCATGCCGGCAAGGACAACGGTCACCTGTGGCTGCTGACCGCGCTGGTCATCGTCTGGGCGGCCGACTCCGGCGCCTATTTCGCCGGCCGCCGCTTCGGCCGCCACAAGCTTGCGCCGCGGATCAGCCCGAACAAGACCGTCGAAGGACTGGTCGGCGGATTGGTGGCCGGCCTGGTCGTCGCGGCGGTCTTTGGCTGGATCGCCGGCGCCCGCGCGCCACAACTGCCAGCACTGCTGCTGGTGACCTCGGTGACCGTGCTGGCCTCGGTCCTGGGCGACCTGTTCGAAAGCCTGCTCAAGCGCCAGGCCGGCGCCAAGGACTCGGGCAATGTGATTCCCGGCCACGGCGGCGTGCTCGATCGCATCGACGGCGTGCTGGCTGCGCTGCCGGTGTTCGTGCTGGGCAAGGAAATCCTCGGCCTCTGAGCCCGGACATGGCATCGCACGACACTCTCCGCCAAGTCGCCGTCTTCGGCGCCACCGGCTCGATCGGCACTTCGGCGCTGGACGTGATCGCGCGCCACCCGCAGCGGTTGCGCGCGCGCGTACTGGCCGCCGGCAACAACGTCCAGGCCCTGATCGAGCTGTGCGCGCGGCACCGTCCCGACGATGCGGTGATCGCCGACCAGAACGGCTACGCCGCGCTGCGCGACGGCTTGCGCGCGGCGGGCCTGGCGACCCGGCCGCATGCCGGCCCCGCCGCCCTGGAAGCGTTCGCTGCCGGGCCCGAATGCGACACCGTGGTCGCGGCGATCGTGGGTGCGGCGGGCCTGCCTTCGACCCTGGCCGCCGCGCGCGCGGGCAAACGCCTGCTGCTGGCCAACAAGGAATCGCTGGTCCTGGCCGGCGAGCTGCTGATGCGCGAAGTCGCCGCCAGCGGCGCCGAGATCATTCCCATCGACAGCGAGCACAGCGCGATCTTCCAGTGCCTGCGCTCGTGCCAGACCGACCGCGGCGTGCGCAAGGTGATCCTGACCGCTTCAGGCGGCCCATTCCGTGGCCGCAGCCGCGAGCAACTGGCCACGGTGACCCCGGCGCAGGCGGTCGCGCACCCGAAATGGTCGATGGGACCGAAAATCTCGGTCGATTCGGCCACCTTGATGAACAAGGGCCTGGAAGTCATCGAGGCCCACCACCTGTTCGGCCTGGAGGCCGAGCGGATCGGCGTGCTGGTGCACCCGCAGAGCCTGGTCCATTCGCTGGTCGAATTCGTCGACGGCTCCACCCTGGCGCAGATGGGCCTGCCGGACATGCGCACCACCCTGGCGGTCGGCCTGGCCTGGCCACAGCGGGTCGAATCGGGCGTCGCCGGACTGGACCTGCTGCAGCAGGGCCGGCTGGACTTCGAGGCCCCGGACCTGGATGCCTTCCCCTGCCTGGCGCTGGCCTGGCGGGCGATGCGCCAGGGCGGCTGCGCCCCGGCGGTGCTCAATGCCGCCAACGAAGTGGCCGTTTCAGCCTTTCTTCAGGGCCGTATCGCTTTCCTAGCGATCCCTGCGCTGGTCGAACACGCCTTGGACACCCTGCCCCGGGCGAATGCGGATACGCTGGACGCCTTGCTGGCGGCCGATGCCGACGCCCGCCGAGTCACCGAAGCCGCCCTTGCCCGATCGATTCCCTGATGGCTGACCTGTCACCGCCACCGAGCCACATCCATGGGTGATTTCATCGGCGCTGTCTGGTGGATGATCGTCAGCCTCGGGCTGCTGGTGACTTTCCACGAATTCGGACACTTCTGGGTGGCCCGCCGCTGCGGCGTGCAAGTGCTGCGCTTCTCGGTCGGCTTCGGCAAGCCGCTGTGGTCGCGCCGCGACCGCCATGGCACCGAATTCGTGGTCGCCGCGCTGCCGTTGGGCGGCTACGTGCGCATGCTCGACGAACGCGAAGGCAACGTGCACCCGGCCGAGCGCCACAGGGCGTTCAACCATAAGCCGGTGTGGCAGCGCATCGCGATCGTCGCGGCCGGCCCGCTGGCCAACCTGCTGCTATGCATGCTGCTGCTGTGGGCGATGTTCATCGTCGGTCGCCAGGATTATTCGGCCACCGTCGGCAAGGTGCAGGGGCTGGCCGCCGAGTCCGGGCTGCGCGCCGGCGAGCGTATCGCCCGCATCGGCGATCGCCAGGTCAGGACCTGGGGCGAAGCCAGCACCCAGCTGACCTTGGCCGCGCTGGACCGCCAGGACGTGTCGCTGGAAGCGGTCGACTCGCTGGGCGACAGCCGCCGCCTGTCCCTGCCGCTGTCGCGGTTGCCGGAGCACTTCGACGAACAACAGGTTCCCGCGCTGGCCGGACTGGTCTGGCAATTCCAGCAGCAGCCGGCGGTGGTTTCGAAGGTCGAGCCCGGCACGGCCGCCGACGGCCAGTTGCAGGCCGGCGATCGCATCCTGGCCATCGACGGGCACTCGATCGATGCCGCCGACCAGGTGTCCGGCCAGATCACCGCGCTGGGCAAGCGCGGCGGCCCGGGCATGGTCGAAGTCGAGCGCAACGGCGATCGCCTGGCCCTGGAACTGACCCCGCGCCGCATCGGCCCGGATTGGCGCATCGGCGTGGCGATGGCGCCCGGCCAGGCGCCGCCCTATGACGCGCGCATCCAGTACGGCCCGTTGGCCGCGGTGCCGGTGGCGATCCGCGAGACCGGCCATGCGACCGTCGATTCGCTGGGCATGCTCAAGCGCCTGGTGACCGGCCAGGCCTCGCTGAAGAACGTATCCGGCCCGGTGACCATCGCCCGGGTCGCCAACGCCTCGGCCAAGCGCGGCACCGACTGGTTCCTGTACTTCCTGGCCGCGATGTCGCTGAGCCTGGCCATCCTCAACCTGCTGCCGATTCCGATCTTGGACGGCGGACACCTGCTGTATTACCTTATCGAGTTGATCAAGGGCAGTCCGCTCAGCGAACGCGCCATGGCCGCCGGGCAATATGTCGGCCTGGCGGTCCTGGCAGGTTTGATGGGATTGGCGTTCTACAACGACATCCTCGGCCTGCTGCCCCGATGAACCGGTTCCGATGAACCGGCTGCAATGAACCGGCTGCAATGAACTTATTCCCGCTGTCGTCGTCATACGCCGGCACCCTGCAACAACGAACCCGCCCAACCGGATGTGACATGACGAGATTTCCCACTCGCCGCCTGCTCTCCCTCGCCCTCGTCGCCAGCCTCGGCGTACCGGCCATCGCCCTGGCGGCGGAACCCTTCGTCGCAAGCGACATCCGCGTGGACGGCCTGCAGCGCATCTCGTCGGGCACGGTGTTCACCTATCTGCCGGTCAACCGCGGCGACACCGTCGACGACGCCAAGGTCGCCGATGCAGTTCGCGCCCTGTACAAGACCGGCTTCTTCGAGGACGTCCAGCTGGACCGCCAGGGCAACATCCTGGTGGTCACCGTCAAGGAACGCCCGGCCATCAACAAGCTGACCGTCACCGGCAATAAGGACATCAAGTCCGAGGAGCTGTTGAAGGGCCTGTCGGACATCGGCCTCAGCGAAGGCGGCACGTTCGACCGCCTCAGCCTGGACCGCGTGACCCAGGAACTGACGCGCCAGTACAACAACCGCGGCAAGTACAACGTCGAGATCACCCCGACCGTCAGCCCGCTGGACCGCAACCGCGTCGACGTGACGATCACGATCAAGGAAGGCAAGGCGGCCAAGATCCGCCACGTCAACCTGATCGGCACCGATAAGTTCGACAACGAGGACATCCTCGCCGGCTGGGAATCCAAGGAACACAACTGGGCCTCCTGGTACCGCCGCGACGACCAGTACTCGAAGGAAAAGATGTCCGGCGACCTGGAGAAGCTCAACTCCTGGTACCTGGACCGCGGCTATGTCGATTTCAGCGTCGACTCCACCCAGGTCTCGATCAGCCCGGACAAGCGCGACATGTTCGTCACCGCCGGCGTGACCGAGGGCGAGCAGTACAAGATTTCCGAGATCAAGGTCACCGGCGACACGGTGCTGCCGCAGGAGGAGATCGAGAAGTACGTGATCCCCAAGGCCGGCGACATCTTCTCGCGCGCGCTGCTGGAATACAGCGCCGATGCGATCACCAATTCGCTCAGCAACATCGGCTACGCGTTCGCCAAGGTCACCCCGATCCCGACCCCGAACCGCGAGGACCGCACCGTCGCGGTGAACCTGCAGGTCGTGCCGGGCCCGCGTGTGACCGTGCGCCGGATCGTTTTCAAGGGCAACAGCCGCACGTCCGACGAGGTCCTGCGCCGCGAAATGCGCCAGTTCGAGAACGCCTGGTATTCGCAGGCGGCGATCGACCGTTCCAAGATCCGCCTGCAGCGCCTGGGCTTCTTCGAGAGCGTCGACGTCGAGACGCCGCCGGTACCCGGCAGCAACGACCAGGTGGACGTGGTCTACAACGTCAAGGAAACCACCTCGGGCAGCTTCGTGTTCGGCCTGGGCTATTCGCAGAGCTACGGCGTGACCACGTCGGTCCAGCTGTCGCAGAACAACTTCCTCGGCGGCGGCAACCGGGTGTCGGTCGAGGCCTCGCGCAGCAGCTACCTGCAGCGCTATGGCTTCAGCTACACCAACCCGTTCTTCACCGACGACGGCGTGTCGCTGGGCTACAACCTGTCCTGGCGCGAACTGGACTACTCCGACTTCAACACCGCGCAGTACAACAGCACCAACGGTGCCGCGCAGATGATCTTCGGCGTGCCGATCACCGAGAACGACACTGTCTCGCTGATGTTCGGCATCGACAGCAACCAGATCACCACGTACCAGGGCGCCACTCCGCAATCGATCATCGACTACATCGATGCGATCGGCACGCGCACCTTCCATGCCTGGCGCACCGAGCTGGGCTGGGCACGCGATACCCGCAACGACTACTTCATGCCGACCCGCGGCCTGTTCCAGCGCGTGGGCCTGGAAACCACCCTGCCGGGCTCCACCGTCGAGTACTACAAGATCAATTACCAGATCTCCAAGTACTGGCCGATCATCCCGTCGCTGGTCATCAATACTCGCTTCGAGTTTGGCTACGGCGACTCCTACGGCAATGACACGACGCGAGAAGTCTGCGGCCACAACGAGACGACCAGCAGCGGCTACACGTATTGGGTACCGGAGGCCTGCAACGGCAACAACCTGTCGCGCACGATCACCGCATCCGGCCTGCCGTTCTACGAGAACTTCTACGCCGGCGGCACGAATTCGGTGCGCGGCTTCGAGGACAACACCCTGGGTCCGCGCTCGGAGCCGACGGCGTCCTATCCGAAGGGCCAGCCGCTCGGCGGCTCGTTGAAGACGGTGGGTTCGGTGGAAGCCTACTTCCCGAAGCTGTTCGACAGCCCGTCCGCGCGCCTGTCGGCGTTCCTCGATTTCGGCAACGTCTACACCGGCACCAACGACTTCGATGCCAACGAGCTGCGTGTGTCCACCGGCGTGGCGCTGCTGTGGCGCGCACCGGTCGGCCCGATCTCGATCAGCTATGCCTTCCCGCTCAGGAAGGAAGACGGCGACGAGATCGAGCGCCTGCAGTTCACCTTCGGCGGACAGTTCTGACGAACTGCCCGCTGCCAAGCCCGCCACGCGGGCTTGGCTCCCCAAGCTTGCTACGCAAGCCTGGGGCCCCTGGCGCCCGCCTTGCCAATCCCCGCGGCTTCGCCGCACCCCTTAACAGAAGGGGGCTTTGCTCCAGTTGCATCTGGAGTAGCTGTAGGAGCGGCTTCAGCCGCGACGCCTTACATCGACAGCATTGGGATGCTGGCAACCGCACGTTGCCGGTGCCCATACCGGGCGGCATCGTCCCGGGCCGGCCCGCAAGCGGCTAAACTCCCGCCCTATGCCTACCTATACCGCCCAACAGATCGCCGAGCAATTCGGCCTGCAGCTGCATGGCGACGGCGCCACCGTGATCCACGGTGTGGCGACGCTGGCCCATGCCGGCGCCGGACAGCTCAGCTTCCTCTCCAATCCGCGCTATCGCGCGCAACTCGGCGAAAGCCAGGCCGCGGTCGTGGTGCTGGGCGCCGATGATGCCGAGGCTGCGCCCGGCACCGCGCTGGTCGCCAAGGACCCGTATACCGCCTTCGCCAAGATCTCCGCACTGTTCGACGTGGCGCCGGCGCGCGAGGCCGGCATCCACCCGATGGCCGTGGTCGATCCCAGCGCCACAGTGTCCCCCAGCGCGCATGTCGGCGCCTTCGTCAGCATCGGCGCGCGCAGCGTGGTCGGCGATGGCTGCATCATCGGCACCGGCAGCGTGATCGGGGAAGACTGCGAAGTCGGCGACGGCAGCGAACTGATCGCCCGCGTCACCCTGGTCACCCGCGTGCGGCTGGGCAAGCGCGTGCGCGTCCACCCCGGCGCCGTGCTGGGCGCGGATGGCTTCGGCCTGGCGATGGACGCCGGGCGCTGGATCAAGGTTCCGCAACTCGGCGGCGTGGTGGTCGGCGACGACTGCGAGATCGGCGCCAATACCTGTATCGACCGCGGCGCGCTCGAGGACACCGTCCTGGAAGAGGACGTGCGCGTCGACAACCTGGTGCAGATCGCCCACAACTGCCGGATCGGCGCGCATACCGCCATCGCCGGCTGCACCGGCATCGCCGGCAGCGCCAAGATCGGCCGCTATTGCCTGCTCGGCGGCAACGTCGGCGTGGTCGGCCACCTGGAAATCTGCGACAAGGTAGTGATCACCGGCAAGTCGGTGGTGCGCAACTCCATCCATGAGCCGGGCGAGTATTCGTCCGGAACCCCTTTGACCGACACCCGCACGTGGCGCAAGAACGCCGCGCGCTTCAAGCAGCTCGACGCGCTGGCACGCCGCGTCGCCGCTGTGAGCAAGGAGAAAGAATGAACGACACGCTGCAACTGCCGATCGATGTCCTGCAGATCCAGGACCTGATTCCGCACCGCTACCCCTTCCTGCTGGTGGACCGGGTAATTGCCCTGGATGTGGAAGCCAAGCGCATCGTCGCGCAGAAGAACGTGAGCATCAACGAACCGTTTTTCCAGGGCCACTTCCCGGGCCGCCCGATCATGCCCGGCGTCCTGATCATCGAGGCGCTGGCGCAGGCCGGCGGCGTGATGACCCAGCTCAGCCTCGGCCGCGACGCGCAGTCCAAGCTGTTCTACATGGTCAAGGTCGAGAACGCGCGCTTCAACAAGCAGGTCGTGCCCGGCGACGTGCTGATGCTGGAAGTGCAGATGAAGCGCTTGATCCGCAACATGGGCTGGTACTACGGTGAAGCCAAGGTCGACGGCGAAGTGGTCGCCAGCGCCGAGGTGATGTGCGCCGGGGCCAAGGGCTGAGGCGCCGGAGGAACGATGAGCGACCGTGCACCCCTGATCCACCCTACCGCGGTGATCGATCCGTCCGCCCGCCTGGCGGCCGGCGTGCGCGTCGGCGCCTTCACCCTGATCGGGCCGGATGTCGACATCGGTGAAGGCACCGAGATCGGGCCGCACTGCAGCATCCATGGGCCGACCCGGATCGGCCGCGAGAACCGCTTCATCGGCCACGTCGCCGTCGGCGGCGAGCCGCAGGACAAGAAATACCAGGGCGAGCGCACCGAACTGGTGATCGGCGACCGCAACGTGTTCCGCGAATTCGTCACCCTCAATCGCGGCACCGGCGGCGGCGGCGGCACCACCACCATCGGCAACGACAACTGGATGCTGGCCTATACGCACGTCGCGCACGACTGCCATGTCGGCGACCACTGCGTGTTCTCCAACAACACCACCCTGGCCGGCCACGTCAGCGTCGGCGACTGGGTCATCATCAGCGGCTTCGCCGGCGCTCACCAGTTCTGCCGGATCGGTGCCCATGCCTTCCTCGGCATGGGCGCATTGACCAACGGCGACGTTCCGCCTTTCACCATGGTCGGCAGCGATTCGCTGGGCCGCCCGCGCGGCATCAACAGCGAAGGGCTCAAGCGTCGCGGCTTCGACGCCGAGCGCATCGCCGCCATCAAGCGCGCCTACCGCACCCTGTACGTCGCCGGCCTGCCGCTGGCCGAGGCCAAGCAGCAGCTGGCGGTGCAGGCCCAGGAGAGCGATGACGTGAAGGACCTGCTCGACTTCATCGACCACGCCGAACGTCCCCTGCTGCGATGAGCACCGACCTGCGATGAGCATCGACGTCCCGCGCGCGCAGACACCCGTGAGCACCTCCGCCGCGCCTGCGGGCGCCATGTTGCGCGGCGGCACCCCGCCGACTGTCGCCGGCCCGGCCGCCCCGCGCTTCCTGCTGGTCGCCGGCGAAGCCTCCGGCGACCAGCTCGGTGCCGGGCTGATCGCGCAACTTCGCGAGCGCTTCCCGCAGGCACAGTTCGCCGGCATTGGCGGCGATGCGATGCGCAACGCCGGCTGCGAGACCTGGTACGACGCCAGCGAGCTGGCGGTAATGGGCTTGACCGAAGTGCTGCGCCACCTGCCGCGGCTGCTCAAACTGCGCGCGGCCTTCCGCGAGCGCGCGCGGGAATGGCAGCCGGATGTGTTCATCGGCATCGATGCCCCGGACTTCAACCTGGGCGTGGAGCGCTGGCTCAAGCAACGCGGCATCCGCACCGTCCATTACGTCAGTCCTTCGGTGTGGGCGTGGCGCGAAAAGCGCGCCGAGAAGATCGGCGCCAGCGCTGATCTGGTGCTGTGCCTGTTCCCGATGGAACCGGCGATCTACGCCCGACATGGCGTCGATGCCCGCTATGTCGGACATCCGATGGCCGATCAGATCGCCTGGCAGAACGATCGCGATGCCGCGCGCGCGGCGTTGGGCCTGTCTTCGTCTTCGCCGGTGCTGGCGGTGTTGCCCGGCAGCCGCCTGGGCGAAGTCGGCCGCCTTGGCGAGACCTTCTTCGAGGCCGCCTGGCAGGTATCGGAACAATTGCCCGGCCTGCACGTGGTGGTACCGGCGGCCAACCCGGCCTGCCGGTCGCTGCTGGCCGAACAACTGTCGCGCTCGGCATTGCCGATGATGCGTTCGCACCTGCTCGACGGCAAAGCGCGCACCGCGATGATCGCCGCCGATGTGGTGCTGCTGGCTTCCGGCACCGCGACCCTGGAAGCCATGCTGGTGAAGCGGCCGATGGTGGTCGGCTACAAGGTCGCGCCGCTGACTTATCGCATCGTCAAGGCACTGGGCCTGCTCAAGGTCGATCGCTATGCCCTGCCGAACATCCTGGCCAGGGAAGACTTGGCGCCGGAGCTGATGCAGGACGATTGCACGCCGCCGCGCATCGCCGCCGCGGTGCTGGACTGGTTCCGCCATCCGGACAAGATCGCCGCGCTGCAGCCGAAGTATCTGAAGCTGCACGCGGAATTGCGCCAGGATGCGTCGGCGCGTGCCGCCGATGCGGTCGCCGGGCTGCTGCAACGCGCCGGTGGGAATGCCCGATGAGCGCGGTGGCGGACCGCGACGGCGGCGCCCTGTTCGCGGCGGCACCGGCCCCCGGCTCCAACGGCCATATCGCCGGCGTCGATGAGGCCGGGCGCGGGCCGCTGGCCGGCCCGGTGGCGGTGGCCGCGGTGGTATTCGACCCGGGCAAGCCCCGCATCAACGGCCTGGACGACTCCAAGCAGCTGACCGCGCAGCGGCGCGAAGTGCTGTATGCGCGCATCGTCGAACGCGCGCTGGCCTGGCATGTGGTGATGATCGACAGCGTCGAGATCGACCGCATCAACATCTACCAGGCCACCATGCTCGGCATGCGCCAGGCGGTGGAAGGCGTCGCGCATGTGGCCGGTTTCGCGCGCATCGACGGCAACCGGATTCCCAAGGGGCTGCCGTGCGCGGCCGAGGCGCTGGTCGGCGGCGACGGGCGCGACCGCGCGATCATGGCCGCCTCGATCCTGGCCAAGGTCACGCGCGATCGCTACATGTGCCAGCTGCACACGCGCCATCCGCAGTATGGCTTCGACCTGCACAAGGGCTATAGCACGCCGGCGCACCTGGCCGCGCTGGCCGCGCACGGGCCCTGCCCGGAACACCGGCGCAGCTTCGCGCCGGTGCAGCAGGCGCTCGGACGGACGATTACCGACGTCGCGCCGACCGAGCTCAGTTTGGCAGGATTTTGATGCCTGGATCCGGACAGGTCACGCCCATCGCCACGCAGTAGCCGATGTCTTCGGGCAGGACCACGGCCTTGGCCACCAGCCGCACTTGTTGACGATCGCCGTCGCGCCGCGAGGGGAACTGTTTCGACGGATCGTCGATCAGGAAACGTCCCGGCTCGCCCGCCGCCCAGCCGGGTGCCGCTACTCCCGGCGCCTGCTTGAAGCGCAACAGGAACGGCGACTCCGTGCCGGCCGGCGTTTCCCACAACACTTCCATGCCGCTGCGCACCGTGCATTGCGCCGGCTTGGTGCCGCCGTCGGCGAAGACCACCAGCCGCACCGCCGTGGCGCCAGCCGGTGGCGGGCTGGGGCTGCACAGCGGAATCGCATCGGCCGAAGCGGTCGGACGATCGTGGGAATCGCAAGCACACAGCAGCAGGCACAGCGGCAAGGCAGTCAGCATCTTCATGGCGGTGAACTCCGTTGGGGTCCGCCGCCACGGAGGGAAAGGACTTGCGAAACGGCTGCTCCCGCCGGCGAAGCCGGACCGGAAAAGCCGCGTGCCTTCAACAACGCATCGATGCGCTGCGCCGGGATGCCGTGCGCCTGCGCGGCTGCGACGCAGCGTTCGCCCCCGTGGCCGTCGCCCAGCAGGAACAGCACCTGTGCGCACCACAATGCGACTTCGCCGGGCTGCTCGCCCAGCGCCTGCGCCGCGCTCAGCGCATCGCGCGCCTGCCGCGCCTGGCCGAGGTTGGCGCGATACCAGGCCAGCGCCGCCAGCGCGTAGGCATCGTCGTTCTTGATCCCGACGTAGGCCTGGGCCAGTTCGGCGGCGCGCTGGTAAGGCGTGGCCGCGCGCGCCGCGGTGCTTGGCGAAGCGGCCAGCGCGTCGGCGAGATTGCCCCAGTGCAGATAATCGTCCGGCTGCAGCGTCGCCGCGCGCTGGAACATGTCCGCGGCCTGCGGATAGTCGCCGGCATCGAAGCGCATCGCGCCGAGGTTGGTCAGCGCATTGGCATTGGGCTCGATCGATAGCGACATGTTGAAGGCGCGGCCGGCCTGGGCAGTGTCGCCCTTGGCCAGGTACAGGCCGCCCAGGCTGCTCCACAGGCCGCTGTCGTCGGGCTGCAGCAAGGTCGCGCCGACATAGGCGTCGATCGCCTGCGCCAGCTCGCCGCGCAGCCAATGGTGATAGCCCATCGCCTTGTAGATCTGCGCATCGCCCGGGCGCAATGCCAAAGCCTTGCGGAAATCTTCCAGCGCCAGCGCATCGTCGCCCATCGCGCCCTGGCTGCGGGCCATGCCGACATAGGCTTCGGCACGCAATGCCGGATCGGCCAGGCCTTGCTTGTACATCGCCAGCGCGCGCGGGTAGTCGCCGCTGGCGCGCGCGATGTCGGCCATCGCCAGCTTGCCTTCGATCAGGCCCGGGTCCATGCGCATGGCCTGCGCACAAGCCTGGCGCGCGCGCTCGAACGCGACCGCGTCGCTTACCGACTCCAAGCGCACGATCTCGGCCCGGCAGATGCCGGCCTGCGCGCGCGCGAACCCCGGATCGCGCGCGAGCGCGCGCCGGAACGCATCCAGCGCGCGCTCGTAGCTGCCTTCGCCGCGCGGTCGCTGCAATTCGGACAATCCGCGCAGGTAGTCCTCGTAGGCACCGGCATCGTGGGTCGGGGTCAGGCGCCGCTCCAGGCGCTGGTCGACACCGGGCAGGCTGCCCAGCAGTTGCCGCACTACTTCGCCGGCGATTTCGTTCTGCACCGAGAACACCTCACCGGCCGCGCGATCGTAGCTTCCGCTCCACAAGGTGCTGCCGTTGGCGGTGTCGGTGAGCCGCGCGCGCACGCGCAGCTGTCCGCCGATCCGCTGCACGCTGGCGTCCAGCACGCTGGCCACGCCCACGGTCTTGCCCCAGCGGCGTGCGTCGTAACCGGCCAGTACCGACGATGCCGTCAGCGGCAGCGCGGCCACTTTCAGACCGGGCACGCCGGCCAGTGCATCGCGCACCTCGACGGCGAGGCCGTCGGCGAAATAGCGGTCGCCCGGCGCGCCTTCCGGACTGCTGAACGGGCGGACCGCGACCGACCCCATGCCGAGCGGCGGGCGCGGCGCCGGTTCGCGCTGCCCCCACCACAGGCCGGCGGACAGGGCCGACAGCAACAGCGCCGAGCCCGCGATCGCCCACCGTCGGCGCCGGCGCGGCGCGGCGAACCGCCGCCACCGGCTCGGCTGCGCCGCGGCCTGGGCGCCCAGCCGCGTAGGAGGCGGCAAGGCGGGAGCGATCGTTGGGGAAGCCGACGCTTCGGCGGTCGCCGGCGGCGGCGCTTCCGGCAAACCGGCTGGCGAGGGCGTTGCGGTCTCGACGGCAGCCAGCGGCGGCGCCTCTTCCCGCAACTGCCCGATGAACCGATACCCCAGCGCGTGCTGGGTCTGGATATAGCGCGGCGTCTGCGGGCGGTCGTCCAGCGCGGCGCGCAATTGGGCGATGGCCCGGGTCAGCACGCCCGGGGTGACATGGCGATGGCCCCAGATCGCATCGAGCAATTGTTCGCGGGTGACCAGTTCACCAGCACGGCGCAGCAGCATCAGCAGCACTGCAAACGCTTTCGGCTCTACCGGCTGGGGGATGCCCTGGCGCAGCAAGGTGTGGGCCGTGGCATCGACCACGACCTCTTCGAAGCGATAGCGCTCGACAGCATGAACAGGACTGTCGGGATCGCCTTTCGGATCCATCGGCTTGCCCTCACGAAAACCTCATCAACCAGTGCAATCACTGCCTGAAGGCTCCGCCCGCCATCGCGACACAGTCTACGCGCAAGCAGCAGGCTGGTGACGCGCCGGAAACGCCCGGCGCCCCACCTTCTGGAGCACTGCCATGAACGCCATCGCCACCTTCCAGCACTCACTGCCCAACGTCCTGCACTGCCCGCCGAGCGCACACCGCCGCCGTCGCATCGGCGGGTTCGAGCCGGACCTGGACGCGCTGTCCCACTTCAATGCCCTGCTGTCCCGGCTCGGCTGGCAGAGCCCCACCCTGGACCGCGACCAGTTGGCCAGCGCCGCGCGCGAACTGGGCCAGGCCGGCCCCCACGACACGCCAGCCTGCATCCGCCAGCGCCTGCAGCAGGCCGAGGCGATCGAGCAGATGCTCGCCGACCACGACTGGCAGACCGACGGCCGGGTCGCCGCCGCCGCCCAGGAACTGCTCGGCTACGTCCGCGGCGACTGGCACCTGCTGCCCTTCACCCAGGTGCCGGCCGCCAGGCTGGACGACGCCATCGTGGTGGAAACCGCCTGGCCCCTGCTGCGCCCCGAGGTGGTCAGCTACCACGACTACCGTCGCCTGCGCAGCCAGGAAGCGGCGTACCGCGGCTGCCGCTACGAAGACGTCGCCTACGACCGGCAAAGCTGGCGCGAAGCCCGCGAAATGGAAGCGCGCCTGATCGAACAGCGCCGCCGGATCCGCGAGACCAGCTATGCGCCCGTGGAAGCGGTCTGCTTTCGCGTCCACTAACGCCCGCGCCCGTCCGGCGGTCGCCCGTCCTGCCCTGCCCTGCCCTGCCCTGCCCCGCCACCGCCCGCCTGTCCGGCGGCGGCCGGCGGGCCGCAGGACCGCCCGATAACAAGCAGGACGCTAGCGGCGGCCGGCACCGGTCACTGTCAAGCCTTGTCCCCCCCTGCCCCGGGGGCTAACCTGCCCGGTCACTGCAGTGATCCGGCATGACCACTTCCCGTTTCGTACACCTCCACGTCCACACCGAGTTCTCGCTGGCGGATTCCACGATCCGCGTGCCCGAGAAACCCGATCAGGCCGATCCGGCCAAGGCCAAGCAGGCCAACCTGCTCAGCCGGTCGGTGGAGCTTGGCCTGCCGGCGCTGGCGGTCACCGACCTGAACAACCTGTTCGCGCTGGTCAAGTTCTACAAGGCTGCCGAAGCGGTCGGCATCAAGCCGATCGCCGGCGCCGACGTGATGATCGCCACGCCCGACCAGGTGCCCTGGCGGCTCACCCTGCTGTGTCGCGACCGTGAGGGCTATCTGAGCCTGTCGCGCTTGCTGACCCGCGCCTGGATGGAAGGCCATCGCCCCGAAGGCGGGGTAGCGATCCACCCGGAATGGCTGCAGCAAGGCCACCACAATCTGTTTGCACTGGCCGGGCGCGACAGCCTGGCCGGCCGGCTGTTCGGCGAACACCGCCACGACCTCGCAGAGCAGCAACTGGCCGACTGGCAACGCGTGTTCGGCGATGGCCTGCACCTGGAGCTGACCCGCACCGGCCGCGACGGCGAAGAAGCCTTCAACCAGTTCGCGCTGCAGGCCGCCGGCCTGCGCGGCCTGCCGGTGATCGCCAGCAATGATGTGCGCTTCCTGCACGCCAGCGATTTCCCCGCCCATGAGGCGCGCGTGTGCATCGCTTCCGGTCGCGTGCTCGACGATCCCAAGCGCCCGCGCGACTACAGCGACCAGCAGTACCTGAAGTCGGGCGAGGAGATGGCGGCGCTGTTCGCCGACATTCCCGATGCGATCGACAACACCTTCGAGCTGGCCCGGCGCTGCAACATCGAGATGCGCCTGGGCACCTACTTCCTGCCCGCCTATCCGGTGCCCGAAGAGGAAACCCTCGACAGCTGGATCCGCAGCACCGCGCGGCGCGGCCTGGAAGCGCGCCTGGAAAAGAACCCGCTGGCCGAGGGCAAGACCCGCGCGGACTACTTCGAACGCCTGGAATTCGAGCTGGACACCATCATCAAGATGGGCTTCCCCGGCTACTTCCTGATCGTTGCCGACTTCATCCAGTGGGGCAAGGACAACGGCATCCCGGTCGGCCCGGGTCGCGGCTCGGGCGCCGGTTCGCTGGTGGCCTGGGCGCTGAACATCACCGACCTGGACCCGATCCCGTACAACCTGCTGTTCGAGCGCTTCCTCAATCCCGAGCGCGTGTCGATGCCCGACTTCGACATCGACTTCTGCATGGACCGCCGCGACGAGGTGATCGACTACGTCGCGCGCAAGTACGGCCGCGAACGGGTCAGCCAGATCATCACCTACGGCACGATGGCGGCCAAGGCCGTCGTGCGCGACGCCGGCCGCGTGCTCGGCTTCCCGTACGGCCTGGTCGATGGCGTGGCCAAGCTGATTCCGAACATCCTCGGCATCACGCTGAAGGATGCGATGGGCGAAGGCAAGGAATCGGAAATGGCCTCGGCGGAGCTGATCCAGCGCTACCAGGCCGAGGACGACGTGCGCGACCTGATGGACCTGGCGCGCCAGCTCGAAGACCTGACCCGCAACGCCGGCAAGCATGCCGGCGGCGTGGTGATCGCGCCCGAGCCGCTGAGCGAATACTGCCCGCTGTTCGCCGAACACGACGAAGAAGGCCGCGGCAAGAACCCGGTCACCCAGTTCGACAAGAACGACGTGGAAGAAGTCGGCCTGGTGAAGTTCGACTTCCTCGGCCTGCGCACGCTGACCATCATCGATTGGGCGGTCAAGGCGATCAACGCACGCCATGCGCGCGCCGGCATCGAGCCGATCGACATCGCCGCGCTGCCGCTGGACGACGCGCCGACCTACAAGGACATCTTCGCCTCGGGCAACACCGGCGCGGTGTTCCAGTTCGAATCCTCGGGCATGCGCCGCCTGCTGAAGGATGCCAAGCCCGACCGTTTCGAAGACCTGATCGCGCTGGTGTCGCTGTACCGCCCCGGCCCGATGGACCTGATCCCCAGCTTCGTGGACCGCAAGCACGGCCGCGAGGAAATCCAGTACCCCGATCCGCGCACCGAAGCCATCCTCAAGGACACCTACGGCATCATGGTGTACCAGGAGCAGGTCATGCAGATGGCGCAGATCGTCGGCGGCTACTCGCTGGGCGGCGCCGACCTGCTGCGCCGCGCGATGGGCAAGAAGGTGCCGGCGGAAATGGCCAAGCACCGCGAGATATTCCGGGAGGGTGCGGCCAAGGATGGCGTCGGCGAGGCCAAGGCCGATGCGATCTTCGACCTGATGGAGAAGTTCGCCGGCTACGGCTTCAACAAGTCGCACGCCGCCGCCTACGCGCTGGTCAGCTACCAGACCGCCTGGCTCAAAAGACATTACCCGGCCGAGTTCATGGCCGCGACGCTGTCTTCGGACATGGACAACACCGACAAGGTGGTCGGCTTCCTCGACGAGGTGCGCAACCTCGGCCTGACCGTGTTGCCACCGCGCGTCAACGATTCGGCCTATATGTTCGAGGCCGCCAGCGCGGACACGATCCAGTACGGCATCGGCGCGATCAAGGGCGTCGGCCGCGGCGCCTGCGAAGCGATCGTCGAAGAGCGCCAGCGCAACGGCCGCTACGAATCGCTGATGGATTTCTGCACGCGGGTGGACTCGGGCAAGCTCAACCGGCGCACGCTGGAAGCGATGATCAATGCCGGCGCGCTGGACGGGCTCGGCCGCAATCGCGCCTCGCTGATGCTGCAGTTGCCGGAAGTGCTCAAGGCCACCGACCAGATGGCGCGCGAACGCGCCTCCGGCCAGAACTCGCTGTTCGGCGGACCGGACCCGGCAGCGCCATCGATGCGCCTGGAACTGCCCGAAAGCAAGGAATGGCCGCTGGGCCAGTTGCTGTCTGGCGAGCGCGAAACACTGGGCTTCTATCTCAGCGGCCATCCCTTCGATCCGTATCGCGACGAGATCAGGGAGCTGGTCGGCTGCGACCTCGGCGCGCTGGAGCGCATCTGGTCCTCGCAATCCGGCCGCGGCGGCGGCGATGGCGAGAAACGCTGGCGCCCGGAAGTCAGCGCGATCCTCGCCGGCCAGGTGGTCGGCGTGCGCCGCAAGGGCGACAGCCAGATCTTCGTGCAGTTGGAAGATGGCCGCGGACGCGTCGAGTGCAGCGCATTCTCGGATGGCTTGAACGAGTTCGGCCACCTGCTTACCCGCGACCGCATCCTGATCGTCAAGGGCGGCCTGCGCGAAGACGAATTCAACGGCGGCTACAGCCTGCGCCTGCGCCAGGTCTGGGACTACGAACAGGTCTGCGCCGAGCACGCGCAGCGCCTGGCCCTGCGTCTGGACTTGCGCGACCGCCACGCCTGGCCGCGCATCGACGCCCTGCTCGCCGCCCACCGCCCGGGACGCACACCGGTGCGCTTCGATCTGTTGGTCGGCTCACCGCTGGGCACGGTCGCCGGCATGCTCGACGTCAACGGCGGCGGCTCGGTGCGGGTGGACGCGAAGTTGCTGGACGGCCTGCGCGCCGACCCCGCGGTGCGCGCGGTCAAGATCAAGTACAACCCACCCTGGGCGCAGTAGCTCCCCCAGGATCGCCCGAACGCCGGCGTACGGGTGGCTCGCACGCCTTCGGCTACACTTCCCCCTTTGATCCGCACGGCTTCCCATGAATCCGAATTACCTCGACTTCGAGCAACCCATCGCCGATCTGGAAGCCAAGATCCAGGAGCTGCGCAACGCCAGTACCGGCCCGGCCGTCAACGTCGACGCCGAGGTGCATGCGCTGCGCGACAAGCTGCGGATCCGGACCGCGCAGATTTTCCGCGACCTATCGGCCTGGCAGGTTTCGCAGCTGGCGCGGCATCCGCAGCGTCCCTACACCCTGGACTACATCCGCATCTTCTGCGACGAGTTCCAGGAGCTGGCCGGCGACCGTGCCTACGCCGACGACAAGGCCATTGTCGGCGGGCTGGGCCGCATCGCCGGCCGGCCGGTGGTCATCATCGGCCACCAGAAGGGCCGCGACACCAAGAGCAAGGTCGCCCGCAACTTCGGCATGCCGCGCCCGGAGGGCTATCGCAAGGCGCTGCGCCTGATGAAGCTCGCCGAGCGCTTCCGCCTGCCGCTGCTGACCTTCATCGACACTCCCGGTGCCTACCCGGGCATCGGTGCCGAGGAGCGCGGCCAGTCCGAGGCGATCGCGCGCAACCTGCTGGAAATGGCCGAATTGAAGATCCCGGTCGTGTGCACGGTGATCGGTGAAGGCGGCTCCGGCGGCGCGCTGGCGATCGGCGTCGGCGACCGCACCCTGATGCTGGAGTACGGCACCTACTCGGTGATTTCGCCCGAGGGCTGCGCCTCGATCCTGTGGAAGGACGCCGGCAAGGCCAAGGACGCTGCCGAGCAGCTCGGCCTCACCGCCCCGCGCCTGAAGTCGCTGGGCCTGGTGGACAAGGTGATCCGCGAGCCAATCGGTGGCGCGCACCGCAATCCCACCCAGATGGCCAAGCGCCTGAAGGCGGTCCTGCTCAACGAACTCGATGCGCTGGAGAAGGTGCCGGTGGAGACCTTGCTGCAGCGTCGCTACGAGCGACTGCGTAGTTACGGCGCCTACGAGGCGGCGTAACCGCGCCTGCAAAGACGGCGGATGCCCCGCCCGCCGGCGGGGCCGGATGCGGCGCGCCGGCCACCGCGCTAGGATGAGGCCGGTTCTCGCACAGGACAGTCTAGATGGAGCTTCCCCGCTGGGTCGGGCCGACGGCCCTGTTCGTGGTGCCGCTGGTGATCGCGTTGCTGGTCAACTTCTTCGTGCGCAAGCGTCGCGGCATCGCTTCCAATGCAGTGCTGGCCTGGCTGGTGATCGTGTGCTGGATCACCGCGCTGACCTGGATCCTGCAGCAGGTGCGCACCTAAGGCGCGATCAGAACGGCTTGGCCAGCACCAGCCAGATCACCGCCACCAGCAACACCACCGGCAGTTCGTTGAACAGCCGCAGCGCGCGCGAGGACGGCAGCGCGCGCCCCTTGTCCACGCCTTTGAGCCAGCGCCCGGCGACGACGAAGTGGATCAGGATCAACACCACGGCGGTCAGCTTGGCGTGCAGCCAACCGCTGCCGGGCACGACCATCGTCGGGAAATCGGGCAGGAAGCGATAGCCCTGCCACAGCAGCGCACCCAGCACGATCGCCATGCCGAACATGTTGTGGCCGAACTTGTAGAGCCGTCGCCCCATCAGCAGCAAGCGCGCCTGCACGGCCGGCGCGCGATCGCGACTGCCATCCGCCTGCGCCTCGGCCAGGTTGACCAGCAGCCGCGGCAGGTAGAACACCGCCGCCATCCACGCGATCACGAACAGCAGGTGGAAGGTCTTGATCCACAGATACAACGTCATGGGCTGGCTCCGTCGGCTCGCGTAGGATGGCCGGCATTCTCACCGATCCGTCGCCCGTGCGCATCGCGTGCCGCACGCGGCGTCCAGGCGATGCAGAGGGAGCCGCCATGCACAAACCGTACGACCAGGCCTATTTCCAGCGCTGGTACCGCCAAGAAGGCCTGCACGATGCCGCGCGCCTGCGGCGCAAGGTCGCGCTGGCGGTCGCGCAGGCTGAGCATTATCTCGAGCGTCCGTTGCGCAGTGTGCTCGACATCGGTGCCGGCGAAGGCGCCTGGCGCGCGCCGCTGCTGCAGCTGAGGCCACGCGCCAGCTATCTCGGTTTCGATGGCAGCGAGTACGCGGTGCGCCGCTATGGCCGCAGCCGCAACCTGCATCCGGCGCGCTTCGGCGACTTCGCCTGGCTGCGTCCGTGCGCCCCGGTCGACCTGCTGGTCTGCGCCGACGTGCTGCACTACGTGCCGACCCGCGAACTGCGCGCCGGCCTGCCCGGCCTGGCCGAACTGTGCGGCGGCGTCGCTTTCCTGGAGACGTTTGCCGCGGAGGACGAATTCGAAGGCGACCACGAGGGCTTCCAGTCCCGCCCCGCCCGCTGGTACGCCCGCCAGCTCAAGGCCCAGGGCTTCGCCCCGATCGGCTCGCACTGCTGGCTTTCTCCGGCCCTGGCTGGCCATGCCTCGGCGTTGGAGACCGTCGCCTGAGGTCGCCGGGCGGAGCGCGCTGCTGGGCCGGGACTCTTCTCCTGATCAGCGCGGCATCTGGGTTTTCTGCGGCTTGCGAGGTAGGGGTTATTGAGGGGCGCGTGCGGTTGCGGTGTTTTGTGTCGGCTTACGGTGTGGGCACTGCCCTGGCGGGAGGGGGCTTTGAGTGTCCGTCTTCGTTCGAGGCGCGCCGGGAAGATCTTCCCTGTAGGAGCGGCTTCAGCCGCGACCGCCGGATCCATTGGTCGCGGCTGAAGCCGCTCCTACAAAAGAGCGAGCGACGTCGCCTCGGGTGAAGAGCCCCCTTTGTTAAGGGCGCGCAGCCCGCACAGCAGGATGGGCCCCTCCCGGGCCAAGCCCTATCCCCCTGCGGGGGCTATTCCTACCCATTAAGGTGCAACTGCGCCATTTCCGTTATGCTGCACAGCAGCAACCACTATCGGCTGTCAAGGGGAAGGAATGCTTTACCAGTTGCATGAGCTGACCCGCAATCTTCTCGCGCCGTGGGTCCACCAGGCGCAGGCCAACGCCAGGATGTTCTCCGATCCCGATAGTCTCTGGGCCTCCCTGCCCGGCGCCGAACGGTTGGCCGCCAGCAACGAGCTCTTCCACCGCCTCGGCAAGGAATACGAGAAGCCGGCCTGGGCGCTGGACGACGTGGAAGTCGATGGCCACTCGCTGCCGATCATCGAGCGCGAGGTGTTGAGCAAGCCGTTCTGCCGGTTGCTGCGCTTCAAGCGCTTCAGCGATCGCCCGGAACTGCTGGCCAGCATGAAGCAGCAGCCGACCGTGCTGGTGGTGGCGCCGCTGTCCGGCCACCACGCCACCCTGCTGCGCGACACCGTGCGCACCCTGTTGCGCAACCACAAGGTCTATGTGACCGACTGGGTGGACGCACGCATGGTGCCGACCTCGGCCGGCGAGTTCTCGCTGGAGGACTACATCGCCTACATCCGCGAGTTCATCGGCCATATCGGCGCGAAGGACCTGCACGTGATGAGCGTGTGCCAGCCGACCGTGCCGGTGCTGGCCGCGGTCTCGCTGATGGCCGCCGATGGCGAACCGACCCCGCGTTCGCTGGTGATGATGGGCGGGCCGATCGACGCGCGCCGCAGCCCCACCGCGGTCAACAACCTCGCCACGCGCAATCCGATGTCGTGGTTCGAGAACAATGTCATCCACACCGTGCCCTATCCATATCCGGGCCACGGCCGCCGCGTCTATCCGGGTTTCCTGCAGCACACCGGCTTCCTGTCGATGAACCCCAGCCGCCACGTGATGTCGCACTGGGACTTCTATACGAACCTGGTCAAGGGCGACCTGCAGGATGCCCAGGCGCACCGGCAGTTCTACGATGAGTACAACGCCGTGCTCGACATGCCGTCGGAGTACTACCTGGATACGATCCGGGTGGTGTTCCAGGAATTCCTGCTGCCGCGCGGCAAGTGGAAGGTGCGCGGCCAGCTGGTGAAGCCATCGGCGATCCGCGACACCGCGCTGCTGAGCATCGAAGGCGAACTCGACGACATCGCCGGCCTGGGCCAGACCGAGGCCGCGCATGAGCTGTGCACCGGCATCGACGCGGCGCATCGGCGCCACCTCGTCGTCGAAGGCGCCGGCCATTACGGCATCTTCAGCGGCCGGCGCTGGCGCGACGTGGTCTACCCGCAGGTGCGCGACTTCATCGCCCACTACGCCGCCGAGCCGGCGACCAGCGCCAACGCGACGGTGACCCCGCTGCGCCGCCGCAGCAAGTAATCGACCTGCAACCCCCGCGAAAGCAAAGGCCGCCCTCGGGCGGCCTTTGCGCTTATGGATCGCGACGAATCAGTCCAGCCGCACCAGCAAGTGCTTGGCCATCAAGCCATGCACGTGGCCGACGGCACGCGCCAGATGCAAGGTGGCGAACAGCATCAGCACGCCCAGCAGGCTCAGCAACGGCAACACCCACGGCGCATCGCCGGCGACCGTCCACGGGCCCATGTTCAACGAGAAAGCGTTGTCGAAGAACCAGCCCAGCGGCGACAACAGGAACCCGAGCGCCAAGCTCAGCAATGTGGTGAACACCACGCTATAGGCGACACCCAGCGGCAGCATCAACAGGAAGTACAGCATCGTGGTCCAGGTGCGCGCGTCCTTGAACATCTCCGCAATGCGCGCCAGCCAGCCCTGGTCGCGCTCGAGGTAGGTCGGCCGGCGTGGCATGCGTACGCCCAGCAGCACTTCCAGCAGCCGCCCTTCCACCAGCGACAGCAGGCGCACCGAGCCCAGGAACAGCACCAGCAACGGCACACCGATGATCAGGACCAGCAGCCCGAGCGACAGCGCCGTGCCAGTCACCACCCAGCTGAAATAGAACGTGCCGGTGACTACCGCCAGCAGCAGATAGAACAACGCGCCGTAGGTGCGCGGATCGGCGGCCACGCCGAAGAACCGGCCCCACCAGGAACGCCGCTTGGGCGGCAACGGCGGGCGCAGCGCGCGCGTCACCGTGACCTCGGTTTCGCGGTAGATCTCCGCCACTTCCTCCGGCGCACCGTAGCTGCCGGCCACCCCGGCGATCACCTCGGCCTCGCTCTTGCCGGCCTGTTCGGCCAGCTCCGAGCGCAGGTACTCCTCGGCATCGTAGAGCGCGTCCTGGATCATCGCCCGGTCCGCTCCTGCGCTGGACAGGGCCTGCCGCAGCTGCAGCAGGTATTCGGCAATGGTGGTCGGCAATGGCCGCACCGCTTGGCTGACAGTGTTCATTCGTTGCTTCCCTCCAGCACTGAATCGACGGAATCCCGGGTGGCGCGCCAAGCGGTGGTCCAGTGCGCGAGGCATGCGCGACCGGCGGCGGTGATGCGGTAATAGCGCCGCGGCGGGCCGGACATCGACGGCTCGACCTGGCTCTCCAGCAGGCCGGCACCTTCAAGATTGCGCAGTACCGGGTACAGCGCGCTCTGCTTGCCTGCCAGCACGCCATCGCCGACGCGCTCCAGCCGCTTGGCGATCAGGTAGCCGTACAGCGGCTCGCGGGCCTGCGCCAACACCGCCAGCAAGGCCAGCGAGACCGTGCCGGCACTGAGCTCCTTCTGGAACTTGCGCAGCTGGCTTTCGAGTGGGGCATCGAGCTCGGTCATGGCGGCTCTCCCGCTAGGTTGGACTCGATACTAGTGTCAACTTCGCTATAGCGAATGTGCCTGTAGTCACGGTGTGCCCCGCTTCGCGGTTCCCACCCCCAAGTTTTGCTGCGCAAAATTCGGGCCCCACTTCGCCCTCGCCAACTCTCCGTGCCTTCGGCGCGCCCCCTACTGGAGGGGGCTTTGCCCCAGATGGAGCTTGGCGTGTTTGCGGAAGCAGTGGTTGTGGGTGGAACGCAGCGCGCCTGGTGGTGCGCGCGCAGAGCGCAGCGGCGCCCCCTACAATGCGCGCACTATGCCGCCCGAAACTGTTGCCTCCCCCGTCTCCCGCCCCTCCCTGCAACGCATCTTCCTCACCGGCCTGCTGACCCTGCTGCCGGTGTGGCTAACCTGGGTGGTCGTCAAATTCGTGTTCTCGCTGCTGTCCGGTATCAGCGCCCCCTGGGTCGTGCCGATGTCGCAGCGCATCGCCGCGTCCTTCCCCGGCTACCTGGATTGGGTGCAGGCGCTGTGGGTGCAGAACACCATCGCCTTGCTGGCGACCCTGCTGGTAATCCTGTTCGTCGGCGTGCTCAGCCGGCGGGTGATCGGCCAACGCCTGCTGCGCTGGTTCGAGGCGGTGATGCGGCGCATCCCGCTGGCCAGCATCGTCTACGACAGCGCGCGCAAACTGCTGGACATCCTGCAGACCCAGCCGGGCAGCACCCAGCGCGTGGTGCTGATCGATTTCCCGCATCGCGACATGAAGGCGGTCGGGCTGGTGACGCGGGTGATCCGCGAACAGGGCACCGGCCGTGAACTGGCCGCGGTCTACGTGCCCACCACGCCCAACCCCACCTCCGGTTATCTGGAAATCGTGCCGGTGGAATTGCTCACGCCCACCGACTGGACGGTGGACCAGGCGATGAGCTTCATCATTTCCGGCGGCGCGGTATCGCCGGACACCGTCCCCTTCATCCGCACGGCGGACCGCTGATGCAGGCCGCACGCTTGCTCGACGACCGCGCGACCCGCCTGTTCATCGCGCTGGCGGCATTCTTCTGCGTCAACGCCGCGCTGGCCGAATTCATCGGCGTCAAGATCTTCGCGCTGGAAGACACGCTCGGCATCGCGCCGCTGAATTGGAACCTGTTCGGACAGGCCGGCTCGCTCAGTTTCACCGCCGGCACGTTGCTGTGGCCGATCGTGTTCATCATGACCGACACGATCAACGAGTTCTTCGGCACGCGCGGCGTGCGCTTCATTTCCTGGGTCGCGGTGGCGCTGATCGGCTACGGCTTCGTGTTCGCCTTCGCGGCGATCTCGCTGGCGCCGGCCACCTGGTGGGTCACCGCGGCGCAAAACCAGGGCGTGCCGGACTACCAGGCCGCCTTCGCGGCGGTGTTCGGCCAGGGCCTGTGGACGATCGGCGGCTCGCTGGTCGCCTTCCTGGTCGGCCAGCTGATCGATGTGGCGGTATTCCACCGGATCCGCCGTGTCACCGGCGAGAAACACGTGTGGCTGCGCGCCACCGGCTCGACGGCGGTCTCCCAGTTGGTGGACAGCTTCGTGGTGATCTACATCGCTTTCGTGATCGGCCCGCAGCACTGGCCGATGTCGCTGTTCCTGGCGGTAAGCACCGTCAACTATCTCTACAAGATGGGCTTTGCGGTGTTGCTGATCCCGCTGCTGTACGCGATGCGCCGCGGCATCACGGCCTATCTGGGTGCGGAGCGGGCGCAGGAACTGCGCGAACAGGCTGCTGCCTGAACCACGTCGGTCGCTTCGCCTGCCGGGCGGGGTGGTCGCGGCGCGTCGGATCGGGCAAGCTCGCCTGCCGAGTTCCACCGGAGTGCCGTTGATGTCCTCGCGTCTTTCCCGCCTGTTGCTGCTGTGGCTGGCCACCGCCGTGCCGTTGTCGATGGTGCCGCACGCCGATGCCGCACCGCAAAAGAAGTCCACGACCCAGGCCAAGGGCAAGCCCGCGAGCAAGAGTACGACCAAGAGCACCGGCAAGAGCGCCAGCAAGGGCAAGGCCAAGGCTTCGACCAAGGGCAAAGCCGCCACCCAGGGCAAGCGCGGCAAGGCCGGCGCCGCCAGCACGCGCGCAGCCGCCGCGCCAGTGCAGCAAAGCAAGGCCCAGCAACTGGCCGGTCTCTACGAGCAATACTGGGACGCCTCGCTCAAGCTCAACCCCTTGCAGGCGACCCTGCAGGGCGACCGCCGCTACAACGACCAGCTGCCGAACTTCCTGTCGGCGGCGTATCGCCAGCAGAGCCATGACCTGACTACGCAGTGGCTGGGCAAGGTCGAAGCGATCGGGCCCGACGGATTGAGCGGGCAGGATCTGCTCAGCTACGAGATCTTCGTGCGCGACGCGCGCAGCGCGCTGGCCGCCGAACAGTTCCCGAGCTGGATGCAGCCGATCAACCAGTTCTACAACGTCGCCAGCATCGCCGCGATGCTCGGCTCCGGCACCGGCGCGCAACCCTTCGAGACCGTCGAGGACTACGATGCCTGGGCACGCCGCGCCGCCGGCCTGCCGGCCCTGTTCGAGCAGGCGATCGCCAACATGCGCGAGGGCATGAAGGCCGGTGTCGTGCAGCCGCGCGCATTGATGGAAAAGGTGTTGCCGCAGCTGGATGCAATCATCCGGCCCACCGCTGAGGAGACCTTGTTCTGGTCGCCGGTGCGCAACCTGCCCGAGAGCTTCAGCGCGGCCGACCGGCAGCGCATCAGCGCCGACTACAAGCGCCTGATCGAGAACCGGATCATGCCGTCCTACCGCGCGCTGCGCGGCTTCATCGCCACCGAATACCTGCCCGCCACCCGCGCCAGCGACGGCATGTCCGCGTTGCCCAACGGCGCGGCGTGGTACGCCTTCAACGTGCGCCAGAGCACCACCTCGGACCTCACCCCCGACCAGATCCACCAGATCGGCCTGGACGAGGTCGCGCGCATCCACGCGCAGATCGATGCGGTGATGAAGCAAGTCAAGTTCCGTGGCTCGATGCAGAAGTTCTTCAAGTTCATGCAGAACGACAAGCGTTTCGCGTTCGCCAACGAAGAAGCGATGCTGTCGTACTACCGCGGGCTGGAAGCACGCGTGGACGCCAACGTGCCGAAGCTGTTCTCGCTCACCCCGAAGGCGAAGTTCGAGGTCCGGCCGGTGGAACCCTATCGCGCGCAGTCGGCCGCCGGCGGTTCGTACATGCGCCCCAGCCAGGACGGCAAGCGACCGGGCATCTTCTACGTCAACACCTACGACCTGCCCTCGCGCAAGACCTGGGACGCGGAAGACCTCTACCTGCACGAAGCGATCCCTGGCCACCACTACCAGCTGGGGCTGCAGCAGGAACTGGGTGCAATGCCGAGCTTCCGCCGCTTCGGCGGCGAGACCGCCTTCATCGAAGGCTGGGGGCTGTACGCCGAGTCGCTGGGCAAGGATCTGGGCGTCTACCAGGACCCGTACAACTACTTCGGCTATCTGCAGAACGAGCTGTGGCGCGCGATCCGCCTGGTGGTCGATACCGGCCTGCACGCCAAGGGCTGGAGCCGGCAACAGGTGATCGACTACATGCTGGAGAACTCGGCCGCCAGCCAGACCGATGCCGTCTCCGAAGCCGAACGCTACATGGCCATCCCCGGCCAGGCGCTGGCCTACAAGGTCGGCGAACTCAAGATCATGCAACTGCGCAAGCAGGCCGAAACGGCGCTGGGGCCGCGTTTCGATATCCGCGCCTTCCATGCCGAAGTGCTCAAGGACGGCTCGGTACCGCTGGACATCCTGCAGCAGAAACTGGAGCGCTGGATCCAGAACCCGAGCGCGGCCGCCACTACGCCGGCCACACCGGCCACACCGGCCGCATCGCCGCCGCCCACCCGATAGGACACTCGCATGCGCGGCGCCCGCCTGCTGTTCGCTGCCCCGCTGTGGGCTGCCCTGCTTTCGATCGCCGCCAGCGCGCCGCTGGCCGCGGCGCCGGTGATCACTCCGCCCGATGCCGGCATCGATGCACTGCTGCGCGACTACGACGGCATGCAGCCAGGCGCGGCGGTGCTGGTGCTGCGCGATGGCGAAGTGGCATTCGAACGCGGCTACGGGCTGGCGGTGGTCGAGGACGGCACTCCGGTGACGCCGCAGACCAACTTCCGCCTGGCATCGGTGAGCAAGCAATTCACCGCGGCCGCGATCCTGTTGCTGGCCGAAGACGGCAAGCTCTCGCTGGACGACAAGGTACGGCGTTGGCTGCCGAGCCTGCCGCCGGCGGCCGATGCGGTGACGATCCGGCATCTGCTCAGCCACAGCGGCGGGCTGATCGACTACGAAGACCTGATGCCGCCGGCGCAGACCACGCAGTTGCACGACATCGACGTGCTGCACCTGCTGGAACGGCAGGACCGCACCTACTTCCCGCCCGGCCACGGCTACCGCTACAGCAATGGCGGCTACGCACTGCTGGCATTGATCGTCGGCAAGGCGTCCGGCCTGGATTTCGCGACCTTCCTGCGCCAGCGCATCTTCCTGCCGCTGGGCATGCAGGATACCTACGCGCACCAGGACGGCGTGGACGAAGTGCCGCGCCGCGCCTATGGCTATAGCCGCATCGACGGGCATTGGCAGCGTACCGACCAGAGTCCCACCAGCGCGGTGCTGGGCGATGGCGGCATCTATTCCTCGCTGCGCGACCTGGCGCGCTGGGATGCGGCGCTATACGACGAGCGCCTGTTGAAGGCGGCATCGTTGAAGGCGGCGTTCAGCCCTGCGGTGGCGACCACCGAACCCGACGTGCCGTTCTACGGTTTCGGCTGGCGCATCAATGGCGAGACGCTGTGGCATAGCGGCGAGAGCATCGGCTTCCGCAACGTGATCGTGCGCTATCCGCAGCGCCATTTCAGCGTGGTGATCCTGACCAACCGCGACGGTCCCGAGCCGTATCCGCTGGCGCAGAAGATCGCCCGTCGCTATCTCTACGGCCACTGACCGGCGGCGCGCGGACAGTCGCCGTTGCGGGAGTGCCGGCTGGCGCGTGAGATCATGCAGCCACCCCACGCATGAACCCCGCAGGCCCGCCATGCTGCAGTCCATCCACCACGTCGCCATCATCGCTTCGGACTACCCGCGCTCGCGCCGTTTCTATAGCGAAGTGCTGGGCCTGCGCATCGTGCACGAGGTCTACCGCGAGCCGCGCGCCTCCTGGAAGCTGGACCTGGCACTGGCGGATGGCGGCCAGATCGAACTGTTCTCCTTTCCTTCGCCGCCGCCGCGCCCCAGCCGGCCGGAAGCGCAGGGGCTGCGCCACCTGGCCTTCCGCGTCGACGATCTTGATTCGGCGATCGCGCGCCTGCACGCACATGGCGTGGTGACCGAACCGGTGCGCGTGGACGAATACACCGGGCGTCGCTTCACCTTCTTCGCCGATCCGGACGACCTGCCGCTGGAGCTCTACGAAGCGTGACCTGCGGTTCCTGAGCGCGACAGCGCGTCGGCTCGAACCACTCGTCGACGACACGAGTGAGATTTTTCAAATGTGTTCTGCGGTTTCCGCATGCATCAGAAACTTTTCATTAAGTGATGCAGAACCGCGCTTGAACGAAACCTTTCCCAAGGGCGTCATGCCCGAACGATCGCGGTGGGCGATCGGCGTCCGCGCGGCGGGCGACCCCTTGTGGAGAGGTAGAGAAGATGTTCGGAAAGACCCCGCGCATGAAACGCGCAAGACTTGCCTTGGCCATCGCCACGATGGTCTGCAGCACCGGTGTGCACGCGCAGGACACGGCCACCGCGCCACCTGCCGCGCCCTCCGGCGACGAACAGACCAGGACGCTCGACGCGGTCAGCGTCACCGGCACCCGCATCAAGAGCCAGACCATGACCGCGGCCAGTCCTGTGATGGAGATCAATGCCGAGCAGTTCCGCCAGAGCGGTGCCACCCGCGTGGAGGACCTGGTCAACCAGTATCCGCAGCTATCGGCCAATTTCGACAGCTTCGACAACAACGGCGCGACCGGCTATGGCACGGTCGCGCTGCGCGACCTGGGCGCGGAGCGGACGCTGACCTTGCTCAACGGCCGCCGCATGCCTGATGGCAGTAGCGAGACCACCGACGTGTCGATGATCCCGGCCGCGCTGCTCAAGCGCGTGGACGTACTCACCGGCGGTGCGTCGGCCGTCTATGGTTCCGATGCGATCGCCGGCGTGGTCAACTTCGTGCTCGACGACGAGTTCGAAGGCGTCTACGCCAACATCGGCTATGCCGGCTACCAGCACAACAACGACAACAGCTTCATGCAAGGCCTGCAGCGCGATGCCGGCTACGAAGCGCCGGACGGCAATTCCGGCCTGGGCGGCATCAGCCGCAACCTCGACCTGGCTGCCGGCGGCAAGATCGGCGAACAAGGGCATGCGATGGGTTGGGTCACCTGGCGCAAGAACGAAGGCCTGACCCAGCGCGACCGCGACTACACGTCCTGCGCGTTGAACGCCAGCGGCACCGACTGCGGCGGCTCGGGAACCTCCGATCCGCCGAACTTCCTGGTCGATGGCGACTTCGCCCATCTCAACGACGACGGCAGCTGGGCACCCGACCAGGCCGGCCTCTACAACTACGGGCCGGACAACTACTACCAGCGCCCGGACGAGCGCTTCACCGCGGGATTCAACGTCAAGTACGAGATCAACCCGCAGTTCCGCCCATACCTGGAAACCGAATTCGTCAACCACAAGAGCACCACCCAGATCGCACCCAGCGGCACCTTCTTCAATACGCCGCTGGACATGCAGTGCAACAACCCATTGCTGGGCAGCCTGTGCGGCGACCTGGGCATCACCGCGCCCGAAGTCGAGGTCAACATCGGCAAGCGCAACGTCGAAGGCGGCCGGCGCGTCACCGATGAGGAGAGCACGGCATTCCGGATCGTCGCCGGCGCCAATGGCGATCTCAACGACGACTGGTCGTACGACGCCTCCTTCCTGTACGGCCGCAACGACGCGAGCGAGCGCGGCCGCAATGACCTGTTGACCGACCGCCTCTCCGATGCCCTGCTCGGCTGCCCACAGGGTTCGTCCCGCGGCTGCGTTCCGTACAACGTGTGGGTACCGAACGGCGTCACCCCGGCCGCCGCCGCTTCGCTCGCCGGCACCAGCCTGGAAGACGTGACCACCACGCTGAAGGCGCTGTCCTGGTACGTCAACGGCGACACTGGCTGGACGCTGCCCTGGGCCAATGGCGAAACCTTCAAGGTCGCCGGCGGCATGGAATGGCGCAGCGAATCCTATGAGCGCCGGTCCGACTCCGATTCGGTGCGCGGCAACTTCGCCGGCGCCGGCGGCCCGGTTCCGGATGTCGAAGGCAGCTACAACGTCACCGAGGTGTTCCTGGAAGGCCAACTGCCGATCGTCGCCGATGTCGGCGCGCTGGAACGCTTCGGCGCGGAGTTCGGCTACCGTTATTCGGACTACTCGACCTCCGGCGGCGTAAATACCTACAAGGTCGGCCTGGTCGCCGACCTGTTCGAAGATCGCCTGCATCTGCGCGGCGGCTACAACCGGGCGATCCGCGCGCCTAACCTGACCGACTTGTTCACCGTCAACAGCATCTCGCTGTGGAGCGGCTCCGATCCATGTGCCGGTGCCAACCCGGAGTTCTCCGCGGAGCAATGCGCGCGCACCGGGGTCAGTGCCGCCCAGTACGGCAATATCACCGACAGTCCCGCCGGCCAGTACAACCAACTCGGTGGCGGCAACCTCGAACTGGAGCCGGAGACCGCCGATACCTGGACCGTCGGTGCGGCGTTCAGCCCGATCAAGAACCTGGACGTCAGTGTCGACTACTACGACATCAGCATCGAGGACGCGATCACCAGCATCGGCGCCAGCCAGGTCCTGCGGACCTGCGCGCAAACCGGCGTCGCGTCGCTATGCGATGCGGTCAACCGCTCGGCGACAGGCGAGCTGTGGGTGGGCAGCGACCTGGCCACCTCGGGCCACGTGCAGAACCGCACCAACAACTTCGGCAACTTCCGCTATCGCGGCGTGGACCTGAGCGTGCGCTACGTCTGGACCCTGGGGCCGGGCAGCCTGGTCGCCGACTTCGTCGGCAGCTATGCCCTGGAACAGCAGAGCGAGCCCATCCCCGGCTTGAGCGAAGCCACCTACGATTGCGCGGGCGTCATCAACGAGGAGTGCACGGCCCCCGACTGGAAGCACGTCGCCAACCTGCGCTACAACTGGGACGACTACTCGGTCGGCATGCGTTGGCGCTACATCGGCGCGATCGACTACGAGAACACCGATGGCAGCCGCGGCACCGCGGACCAACTGGTCGCCGCACGCGGCGGCATCGACGCGGCGAACTATTTCGACCTGTCGGGCTCGATGCGCTTTGCCGAGTATTGGGATTGGACCGTGGGCGTGAACAACATGTTCGATCGCGCCCCGCCGCTGGTCGGTTCGGCGCTGGCGGACAATGGCAACTCCCCCGGCATGTATGACCAGGTCGGTCGCTACCTGTTCACCAGCCTGAGCTATCGGTTCTAAGCGAAGGCAGGCTACTGGCAGCCCAAGCAACGCGAGGCCCCGCTACCGCGGGGCCTCGCGCATGGCGGCCGCCCCGGCGCCTTTCCGTACCCGGCCGAATGGGTATAGAGTCTGGCCATTGCCGGCCCTGGCCGGATCCACATAAATCCCTGGGAGGGGACACATGCGTAAGACCTGCAAAGCCCTGCTGTTCGCCCTGCCGCTGCTGGCCGCCTCGCTGGCCGCCCACGCCAGCGACAGCGCCACCGGCCGCTGGAAGACCATCGACGACAAGACCGGCAAGGTGAAGTCGATCGTGGAGATCACCCAGGCCGCCAACGGCACGCTGACCGGCAAGGTGGTGGAGATCCTGCATTCGGACCGCGGCCCGAACCCGATCTGCGATGGCTGCGAAGGCGAGCGCAAGAACAAGCCGGTCAAGGGCATGACCATCCTGTGGAACCTCAAGGCCGACAACGCCAACCACTGGTCCGGCGGCACCATCCTGGACCCGGCCAACGGCAAGACCTACAAGTCCAAGCTGGAGTTGCAGCCGGGCGACCAGAAGCTCGACGTGTCCGGCTGCATCATGTTCATCTGCCGGGCACAGACCTGGGTGCGCGAATAAGCGCCTGCGGTTCTCTGTCCCCCCGCGACCCGGCTGATGCCGGGTCGTTCGTTTTCAGCATGCGATAATCCCCGGTCCCCCGCGTTCCGCCAGGCCTTGCTCCCGCCATGTCCCGTACCGCCCTCGTTACCACCGCCCTGCCCTATGCCAATGGTCCGCTGCACCTGGGCCACCTGGTGGGCTACATCCAGGCCGATATCTGGGTGCGCGCGCGCCGGTTGCGCGGCGACAAGACCTGGTTCGTCTGCGCCGACGACACCCACGGCACGCCGATCATGCTGGCCGCGGAAAAGGCCGGGGTGACGCCCGAAGCATTCATCGCCGGCATCCAGGCCAGCCACGAGCGCGACTTCGCCGCCTTCGGCGTGGCCTTCGACCATTACGACTCGACCAACTCGCAGGTCAACCGCGAGCTCACCGAGCAGTTCTACCGCCGCCTGGATGAGGCCGGCCACATCTCGCGGCGTTCGGTGGCGCAGTTCTACGACCCGGCCAAGGGCATGTTCCTGCCGGACCGCTACATCAAGGGCATCTGCCCGAACTGCGGCAGCCCGGACCAGTACGGCGACAATTGCGAGGTCTGCGGCGCGACCTACGCGCCGACCGACCTGAAGGAGCCGCGCTCGGTGATTTCCGGGGCGACGCCGGAGCTCCGCGATTCGGAGCATTTCTTCTTCGAGGTCGGCCACTTCGAAGGCTTCCTGCGGCAATGGCTGGGCGGCGATGTCGCCCTGTCCGGTGTCAAGGCCAAGCTGATGGAGTGGCTGGACGCCGACGGTGGCCTGCGCGCCTGGGACATCTCGCGCGACGAACCCTACTTTGGCTTCCAGATCCCCGGCCAGCCGGGCAAGTATTTCTACGTGTGGCTGGACGCGCCGATCGGCTACCTGTGCAGCTTCAAGACCTTGTGCGACTCGATCGGCGAGGATTTCGAATCGCACCTGGCCGCCGGCACCGCCACCGAACTGCACCACTTCATCGGCAAGGACATCGTCAATTTCCACGGCCTGTTCTGGCCGGCGGTGCTGCACGGCAGCGGCCATCGCGCGCCGACCCGCCTGCACGTCAACGGCTACCTCACCGTGGACGGCGCCAAGATGTCCAAGTCGCGCGGCACCTTCGTGATGGCGCGTACCTACCTGGACGTCGGCCTGGAACCGGAAGCGCTGCGCTATTACTTCGCGGCGAAGTCTTCCGGCGGCGTCGACGACCTGGATCTCAACCTCGGCGACTTCATCGCGCGCGTCAACGCGGACCTGGTCGGCAAGTTCGTCAACCTTGCCAGCCGCTGCGCCGGCTTCATCAGCAAGCGCTTCGACGGCCGGCTGGCCGAGGTGCTGCCTGATCCGGCGCAATACGCGCGCTTCGCCACCGCGCTCGCGCCGATCCGCGAAGCGTACGAACGCAACGACCCGGCCAGCGCGATCCGCCAGACCATGGCGCTGGCCGACGAGGCCAACAAGTACATCGATGAGACCAAGCCCTGGGTCATCGCCAAGCAGGAGGGTGCCGACGCGCAGCTGCAGGCGGTCTGCACGCAGGGCCTGAACCTGTTCCGCGTGCTGGTGGCCGCGCTCAAGCCGATCCTGCCGCGCACCAGCGCCGAGGCCGAAGCCTTCCTGTCCGCGCCGATGACCAGTTGGGAAGACATCGACGCGCCGCTGGCCGGCGGCCATGTCATCCAGCCGTACACTGCCCTGTTCACCCGTATCGACCCCAAACTGATCGACGCCATGACCGACGCTTCCAAGGACACCCTGATGGGCGGGGCCACTGCCCCGGCCGCTACCGACACCAAGCAGACTGCGACCGCGCAGCCGGCCAAGGGCGACGCCAAGGCCGACGGCAAGCCCGCCGCTTCGGCCGAGTCTGGCGCCTACATCGGCATCGACGACTTCGCCAAGCTCGACCTGCGCATCGGCAAGGTGCTGGCCTGCGAGTTCGTGGAAGGGTCGGACAAGCTGCTGCGTTTCGAACTGGACGCCGGCGAGCTCGGCAAACGCCAGATCTTTTCCGGCATCCGTGGCAGCTACGGCGAGCCGGAACAGCTGGTCGGCCGCAACGTGGTGTTCATCGCCAATCTCGCGCCGCGCAAGATGCGCTTCGGCTTGAGCGAGGGCATGATCCTGTCGGCCGGTTTCGACGGTGGCGCCTTGGCGCTGCTGGATGCCGACGCCGCCGCGCTACCTGGCATGCCGGTGCGGTAAAGCGGGTGCAGCTCGCCCTGTTCGATTTCGACCACACGGTCACCACGCACGACACCTATGCGCGTTTCCTGCGCCGTGTCGCCACGCCGGCGCAGCTGGCGCGGGCGCGCTGGGCGGTGGGGCCGTGGCTGCTGGCCTATCGTGCCGGCCTGATCTCGGCCGAAGCGATGCGCGCGCGGGTGACCTTGCTGGTGTTCCGCGATCGCGACCGCGAGGAAATCGCCGCGCACGGCGAGCCATTCGCCCAGCAAGCGCTGCCGCCGTTGCTGCGGCCGGAAGCGATGGCGCGTATCGACTGGCACCGCGCGCAAGGCCACCACTTGGTACTGGTGTCCGGTTCGCTGGATCTCTATCTGCAGCCCTGGTGCCGGCAGCACGGTCTTGAGCTGATCTGCAACCGGCTCGCCGAGGACGGCCGCGGCCGCCTGACCGGCCGCTACGAGGACGGCGACTGTGGCCCGCACAAAGCAGCGCGGATCAAGGCGCGCTACGATCTGCCGAGCTACGAACGCATCCACGCCTACGGCGACAGCCGCGAGGACCGGGCCATGCTCGCGCTGGCGCACGAGCGCTGGTATCGCGGCCGTCGCATCGCCTGACTTCGCGCAGCCCGACGCCCCGCATGCAAGCACCACCGCCCTCACTGGCCGAACGCCTGGACCGCCTGTTGCCGCAGACGCAATGCGGGCAATGCGGTTTCGATGGCTGCCGTCCCTATGCCGAAGCGATGGCGCGCGGCGAAGCGAGCGTGGACCGTTGCCCACCCGGCGGCGATGCCGGCGCACGGGCGCTGGCACGCTTGCTGGAGGTGCCTGCGCAGCCCTACGACCGCAGTCGCGGCGACCACAAGCCGGCGCAGCTGGCCTGGATCGTGGAAGCGGATTGCATCGGCTGCACCAAATGCATCCAGGCCTGCCCGGTCGACGCCATCGTCGGCGGCGCCAAGCACATGCACACCGTCATCGCGCCGCTGTGCACGGGCTGCGAGTTGTGCGTTCCCGCCTGCCCGGTCGACTGCATCGTTTTGCTTACCGCGTAGGCCACTGTCCTGTGGCGGCGTTCTGAAAGCTTGTCCGCCCGGTGGCGATGCGCTTCTCTTATCGGTACCCGCCCAATCCCGGCTTCGATGTAGGAGCGGCTTCAGCCGCGACCGTCGGATCGCTCGGTCGCGGCTGAAGCCGCTCCTACAAAGAGCGAGCGACATCGTGTCTGGGGAAGAGCCCCCTTTGTTAAGGGGGCGCGCCGATAGGCGCGGGGATAGGCAGGCAACGACGAACCCAAGTTTGCGCAGCAAACTTGGGTGTGCGCTCCGCAAAGCGGAGCGCACCGGCGGCCGTCGTTAGACGGCCGCAGTCACCACGATCTCGATCTTCCAGTCCGGGCAAGCGAGCTTGGCTTCGACCGTGGCGCGTGCGGGGGTGAAACCCGGCGCCACCCAGCAGTCCCACACCTCGTTCATCGCCGCGAAATCGGCGATGTCGGCCAGGAAGATCTCCGCGCGCAGGATCTTGGTCTTGTCGCTGGCACCCAGCGCCAGCAGCCGGTCGATCTCGGCCAGGATCTGCCGCGTCTGGCCCTTGATGTCCTGGCTGACGTCCTCTGCGATTTGCCCGGCGAGATAGCACACGCCGTGGTAGACCGTCATTTCCGACATGCGCGGACCGTTTTCGAATCGCTGCAGCATCATCTTTCCTCGGGTTGAAACACACCTGCATTGTCACGCGATCGGGCCGGCGGCGCAGCCCCTGTGAACGACCTAAGACGCGCCAGCCGCAGCGCCACCATCACCAGCCAGGCCACGATCAGCAAGATCGCGGCCTTCTGGCCCGCACCGCGCGGCCCCAGCCGCAGCACCGCATGCGCGAACAGCACCGCGAACGCCAGCCAGCCCCACCACCACGCCAAGGGATGATGACGACGCCAGCACGGATCGCCGCGAAAGCCCCACGACTGCAGTAGCACGGCGGCGATCACGCACACGAACGCAGTCTGCGCCGCCAGCAAATGGACCACCGGCGCCAGCGCCGGTGCCTGCTCGGGCAGATAGCTGTCGCCGACGGCGACCATCGCCAGGCCGAACCCGCCGGCCCAGAACAGCAGCAAGGTCGCGCGGCTGCGCGCCACCGGCGTGAGACTGGCCTGCAGCGCCAGGCCCAGTGCGGCGATCGCCAATGCCAGCAGGCAATACGCGGTGCGCAGCCAAAGCCCGTACGGGCCGTGCAGGTAAAGGCTCAGTTGCGCGCGCGTCCACGACAGATCGCCGCGCGCGAACTGCAGGCCCAGCACCAGCAGCAGGAAGGCGCAGCCGGTCAGCGCGGTCAGCACGCCGACACGCGCCGTCCAGGCCGGCGCCGAGTGGGCGGGCACCGACGGCGATGGCGTGGCCGATGGAAGCGCGGGCGAAGGCATCGGGTCTCCTGTCGTGGCGTGCGCCGTGCGCGGCACGCCGGCGGCAGTGGGCCGGTCTCCGCGATGCTCCGCTTTGGCCTTATGATGCGCGCCGACGGCGAGATCCGACAACGGCGCCGCCCCGCATGGCCTTCACCTTCCGCCCGCATCGCCGCCTCGACCATGCCCCCTGTGACCCGCTCCAGCCACGATGCCGCAGCGCGCCACGCCTCCCCTTCCCCCCGAGATTGAGATGTCGCAGATGACGGAACCCACCGCCGTCGGGACCGTTCCGCAACGCGGATGGCGCCGCGCGTTGCCGGTCGTGGTCAGCCTGGTGATCCTGGCGATGGCGCTGCGTGCGCTGTCGGCGGAATTCAGTAGCCACGGTTACGCGGCGATACGCCACGCCTTCCGCGACATCAGCGCCACCCAGGTCGTACTGACCCTGCTGCTGGGCCTGAGCAGCTACGCCTGCCTGGTGGTGTTCGACGCGATCGGCCTGCGCCGTAGCGGCCGCCACGTGCATCCGGCGCGCATCGCCATCACCGCCTTCCTGGCGCATACGGTCGGCCAGACCCTGGGCTTCGCCGCGCTGACCGGCGGCGCAGTGCGCCTGCGCGGCTATGGCGGGGTCGGGCTGACCCTGGGCGAGATCGGCCAGGTCGTGCTGATGAGCACGCTGGGCTTCGTGTTCGGCGCCTGGGTGCTGCTGGGGCTGGCCTTGATCATGGAGCCCGCCGCGGCCGCGCTCGCCCTGCCGGTCAGCCCCGGCGGCGTGCAGATCGCCGGCGTTGCGCTACTGATCGGCTATGTCGCCATGCTGGTGGTGGTCGGCCGGCAGGGCCGGACGCTGCGGCTGGGCCGGCATGAACTGTGGCTGCCCGATCGCCGCACCGTGCTCGGCGTGACCGCGCTGAGCGTGGTCGAGCTCGCCCTGGCCAGCGCAGCGCTGTACGTGCTGCTGCCGCCGGTGCCGGGCACCGGCTACGCCGGCTTCGTCGGCCTGTACCTGGTGGCGGTGGTCGCCGGCCTGTTGTCGACCGTGCCGGCCGGGCTGGGCGTGTTCGAGTGGAGCCTGCTCAAGCTGTTGCCGGGCATTGCGCCGGCGGCGCTGCTGGCGGCGGCCTTGGTCTATCGCATCACCTACTACGTGTTCCCGTTGCTGCTGGCGACGTTGATGGCGGCCGGCTCGGGCCTGCGCGGTCCGGTCACGGTGGGACGCGACGCGGCGCGCACGGCGTGGATGACGCTGCGGCCCTGGTTGCCGCAGATCATCGCGATCGCGGTGTTCGCGATCGGCGCGGCGATGGTGATCGAGGGGACGCTGCCGATGCCGCGGCGCTGGGAAGGCGTGGCGCCCCTGCCCATCGTGGAGACCTCGCACCTGCTGGCCAGCCTCGGTGGCGTGGCCCTGCTGCTGATCGGCCAGGGCCTGCAGCGCCGCAGCCATGCGGCCTGGGCGTTGGCGCTGGCGATCTGCGTGGCGCTGCCGCTGCCGGCCTGGTTGCGCGGCGGCCACATTACGGTGGCGCTGAGCGCGCTGCTGGTGGCCTGCGCGTTGTGGGTGTCGCGGCGCGAGTTCTACCGCGAGGGCGCGCTGCTCGACGAGGCCTGGTCGTGGCCATGGTTGCGCAATCTCGGCCTGGTGATGGTGGCCACGGTGTGGCTGCTGTTCTTCGTCTACAGCCACGTCGAATACCAGCGCGAGCTGTGGTGGCAGTTCGCCATTTCCGCCAACGCGCCACGCGCGCTGCGTGCACTGCTGCTGGTGGCGGTGGCGGTCATCGCGTTCGGCCTGGCGCGGCTGCTGCACAGTGCGCGCCGCCCGTTGCCGCCGGCCGATGAACTCGCATTGGCCGATCTGGCGCCGATCCTGGCCAGCACCGCCGACACCCAGGCCTGCCTGGTGCTCACCGGCGACAAGGCGCTGCTGCGCGACGAGGCGCGCCAGGGCTTCGTGATGATGCAACGCTACGGCGGCTCGCTGATCTCGATGGGCGACCCGGTCGGGCCGCCGGAGGTGGCGCGCGCCTTGATCTGGCGCTTCCGCGAAGAAGCCGACCGGCTCGGCCTGCGCCCGGTGTTCTACCAGGTCGGCGACCAGTATTGGCAGACCTATCTCGATCTGGGCCTGACCCTGGTCAAGCTCGGCGAGGAAGCCATCGTGCCGCTGACCGGCTTCGGCCTGGAGGGACGCGAGCGCGCCGACCTGCGCCAGGCCTACAACCGCGGCCAGCGCAGCGGGTTGAGTTTCCGCGTGGTCCCGGCCGGCGACGTCGCCGCGCTGCTGCCGCGCCTGGAAGCGGTCTCGCGGCAATGGCTGGAAGAGAAGGCCGGCGAAGAGAAAGGCTTCTCACTGGGCAGCTTCGATCCGGCCTACCTGGTGCGCTTCCCGATGGCCGTGGTCGAGCACGAGGGGCAGATCGTGGCCTTCGCCAACCTGTGGTGCGCCCCGGCCGGCGGCGAATTGTCGGTGGACCTGATGCGGCATGTCGGCGAAGCGCCGAAAGGCACGATGGACTACCTGTTCATCGCGCTGTTCCTGTGGGGCGCGGGCGAAGGCTATCGGCGCTTCTCGCTGGGCATGGCGCCGTTGTCGGGGCTGGCCCAGCACCGCCTGGCCGGGCGCTGGAACCGCTTTGCCAATGTCGTCGCCCGCCACGGCGAACGCTTCTACGGCTTCAGCGGCCTGCGTCGCTTCAAGTCGAAGTTCTCGCCGCAGTGGCGGCCGCGCTATCTCGCCGCGCCTGGCGGCATCCACCTGCCGACCGCCTTGCTGGACGTGACCCGGCTGATATCGCTGGATCCACGCCGGCGCGAGCGCGACTGACCGCGACTGACCGTTCCCTTCTCCCGGACGCGGCAGAAGCTGCCCCGCAGCGGCGGATGGAGTGGCGGCAATGCGCGCGCATTCCCGCCTTGCGTTCGCCTCAGCGCGGCGTCGCCGCCAACTCGCGCACGATCACCTGCGCCAGGGTCGCGTAGTCGCCCTTGAAGTGGTGGTCGCCGGGCAGCGCGACCCGGCGCGTGCCCTGCGCCGGCAACTGCGGGCACAACGCATCCTGGTCGGCCTGGCCATAGATGCAGACAGTGCGCGTCGGATCGAGCCTGGCCACTTCCGGCGCGATCGGCAGCCCGTCATCGTTGGCGCCCAGCCAGTTGCTGACGTGGAACTCGTAGTCGGCCAACTTGCCGACCGACAGCAGCGCGGTCATCGCCACGTGCTGACGCGTCGCCGCGGGCAGTTGGTTGATCGCCGCCGGCAACACGTCCGCGCCCTGCGAGAAGCCGATCAGGATTACCCGCGGGCGCTGCCAGCGATGCGCATAGAAACGCGCGATGCGATCCAGGTCCGCGGCAAAGCCGGCTGGCGTGCGTTCGCTCCAGAAGTAGCGCAGCGAATCCAGGCCCACCACCGGAATGCCGGACTGCGACAGCCGCGCCGCGACCTGCTTGTCCAGGCCCGCCCAACCGCCATCGCCTGACACGAAAATGGCGAAGGTGTCGCTGCTGCCCTGCGCGGGCGCCGCGCCGCCCGCGGGCGCGTCGAGCACGGGCACCTCGACAATGGGCAAGCCCTGCAGATCGGTCGGCGGCGGCGGCAGGCTGACGCCGCGCTGCTCGCCCAGCGAGCGCACCGCGGCGCGCAAGCCCGGCAACAGGTCGCCTTGCGCGTCGCGCTTGAGTTCACGTGCCTGCGCGACCTGGGCGACGAAATCGGCCGATGCCGGCGCATTGCATTGGGTGCCGGCCGCGCTCGCCGCCAGCCAGGCGATCGGCAACCGCACCGGCTGCAGCCGGCCCTGCTCCCCCGCGCCCGGCCCGCAGATGCTCCGCGTCGGCACGCTCGCCGGGCACAGCCCGTCGGTCACCACGCCGGCGAAAGTCTGCGCCGGTGCCTGCGCGGCCACCGCATAGGCCAGCGCCGCGCCCTCGCCGTCGCCGATCAGCAGCGGCAGGTGGTAGGTCGCCACATGCAGGTAGGCCTGCAGGTAGCGCGAAAAATTGTCGACATCGCCGGCGGAGAACACGCACTTGCCCGGGTCCTTGCCCAGCACCTGGTACAGATGCGCGGTATCGACCACCGCGACCAGCGCACCGTCCTCGCGCAGCGCCGCGATCTTGCGCTCTCGCGCCGCGGCGCCGTGCGCATCGCCGGCGAACCAGATCACCACGCGCTGCGGTTCGCCGGCCGGACGCCACACCGGGATCCGCTCGAAGCGCCCGTGCGACACCGCTTCGGTGCCGACGGGCGCGGGCGGAGCAACGGCGAACGCTGAGGCTATCGGCAGCAAGCAGGCGGTGGCGTAGAAGAGGCGGGCAAGAAGACGGAGCATGGGCAATCGCAGGTCAAAGAGAGGGAAGCGGACATCGCGCCTGGCGTCGAGGCGATTCAATCCTCGCCAGGGTGGCGCTGCCGCCACTGCGCCAACGCCTCGCGGTAGCGTGCCACTTCCTCCGCGTACAGATCGTAGACGCACAAGGGACAGCCGCTGCCGCAGCATTCGTTCGGCTCCGGCTCGATCGGTGGTCGGGGCCGCGGATCGGCGACGGGCTCGTTTGAGGACTCGGGCATGAGAAGCAGATCGGACACGGGAACACCAGGTGTCATTCTAGGCCAGCGCCCGAGGCCAGTGCCCAGGGCCTGCAAGCGCAACCTGCCCGCACGCCGGCCTCAGGCGATAGCGCGACGAAGATTGGCGCGTGCCTGCGCGTCGTAGCGCTGGTGGAACCAGTCGCTGAGGAAAATACGCGGCTGCGCCAGCACGCCGCGCAGGAAGCGACGGCGATTGATGCGGAACAGGAAACCCGGCACGTGGTCGCGGTATTCCTCGGCGATGGCGCGGTCGTAGGCTTCGAATTCGGCCTGCGCCGCGCCGAGGATCGCCATGTCGCAGTCCAGCAGCAGCGCCGCTTCGGCATCCACGTCCTGCGGCGCGAGCTGGCCGTGGCGCGCGGTAAGCAGGATCAGCTGTTCGATGCGCGCCAGGTCCAGGCCTGCGTCGGGCCACCATTGCTCGCTCCACTCGCGCGCCAGCGCCGCCGAGCGCGCCTCGTTATCGCGCCGGCCCGGCTCGTAGATCGCATCGTGGAAAAGAATCGCCAGCGCAGCCTCGCGCGGCTGCCGCCAGCCTGGCCCGGCCGCGACCTCGGCATAGTGGTCGAGCACCGCCTCGACGTGTCCCCAGTGGTGGTAGGCGCGCGGCGGCGTGGCATAGGCCTGGCGCAGCGCTTCCCACTGCGCGGGCTGCAGGGTCAGGGGCACGATCGCTTGCGGCGGCGGTATCGCTGACATTCGCGCCAGCCTACGCGCCGCCGGTCGTGTCGCCAAGCCAGTAGCCTGGCCCATCGAGCGACCAGATCATCGCAGCAGCCAGCGGCCTTCTTCCTGGTAACGCCCCTGGCCGAGAAAACTGCGGATCAGCGCGATCTCCCCGACCTGCCATTGCAACGGCTCGATCGCCATCGGCGGCACCGCTTCGCCATAGAACAGGGTCATGTGCGGGGTGAAATTGCTGCTGGGTCGCAGCCCTTGGCGGACCAGGGCCTGGCCCAACGCGGCATGCAGGCCGACCACGCCGGCGATGCCCGTGCCCTCGCCGGTCAGCACGCAGGGACGGCGATCGCGATGGCCGCCGAAGCTGCCGACCCGATCCAGGCGCAGCGCGAACGGCGCGCTCGCCAGTTGTGCCGCCGCTTCGCCCGCACGCAACAGCAGCGAGGGCGGAATGCCCGGGTAATCGCCCAGGTGATGCAAGGTCACGTGCAGCCGCTCGGCCGCGGCCGGCCGGACCTGCCGTGCCTGTCGCGCCAGCAATCCCTGCGCCAGCTCGACGGCCTGGGCGGCGACCTGCGGCGGCGGCCGCAGCGCGAAGAACAGGCTTTCGCTCGGCTTGTCGTCGCCGAAGCCGAGCGAAAGCTGCGCCTCGGCGGAAGACAGGTAGAGATAGGGCCGGTGCATCATCGATCCACCGGCAGGCCGGCGCGCGTCAGGGCGGCGGATACTAGCAGAGCCGGTGTCTGCTCGGCGCTGGTTTGGCCGACGAGGGGTCGCGGCTGAAGCCGCTCCTACAGTAGCGAGCGACATCGCGCCTGGAGGAGAGCCCCTTTGTTAAGGGGCGCGGCGACAGCCGCGGGAATAGGCAAGGTCGTAGGCGCTGCCCGCGTAGCGGGAGGTGCCACGATAGGAATACACTCCGGCCATGCCATCGGGCGGCGGCATCGGTCCGTCGCAGGAGCCTCAGATGATCAGCCTGGCCTCGCTCGTGCTCGCCACCGCCGCGGCCGTCGCGCCAGCGCCCCCGGCCGCCGCCGCACAGGCTTCCGCGCCACCGGCCCCGGCGTCCGTGATCGACGCCTCGCCCTACACCGTGGTCGCCCAGCCGAATCAGCCGGCGACGCCCGCGCAGCTGCCGCCGCCCACGCCCGAGCAGATCATGGCGATCCCGCCCGCCTTGCGGCAGATGCTCTACAACCGGGTGATCCGCCCGCATGGCGCGCGCGCGCCGCGCCTCGAAGCGCTGGTGCATCTGATCTTCGACGACGACGGCCTGGCCTTGACCTACGAATCGGCCGCCACCCACACCGTGGCCGAGACCTTCGCCACCGGCACCGCCAACTGCCTGTCCTTCAGCCTGCTGTTCATCTCCCTGGCGCGCGAGGCCGGCATCAGCGCGCGTGCGCAGGAGATCGGCCAGGTGCTCAGCTGGTATCAGGACCAGCGCACGATCTACAACTTCGGCCACATCAATGTGCAGATCCGCGTGGACGGGCGCAGCGGCACGGTCGACCTGGACAGCAGCGTGCTGATGGACCGGCGCGGCCCCACCGTCATCAGCGATGAGCGCCTGTTCGCGCACTACTACAGCAACCGCGGCAGCGAATTGATGGGCGAAGACCAGTACACCGCCTCGCGCGTGTACTTCAACCACGCGCTGGACATGGATGCGACCCTGCCCAACATCTGGAACAACCTCGGCGTGCTGGAAGCGCGCGAAGGCAACGACAAGGCCGCCTGGAGCGACTACGCGCAGGCACTGCAGATCAAGCACGACCACATCGCCAGCCTCTCCAACATGATCAACCTGTACCGCCGCCAGGGCGACCAGGCGGCCGCCGACAAGCTGATCGCGCGCCTGACCTCGCTGCGGGAGGTCGACCCCTTCCATCAATTCATGCTCGGTCGCCAGGCCGAAAGCCAGGGCGACTACGCCACCGCGATCCGCTACTACCGGCGCGCGGTGGCGCTGTATCCCAGCGCCCATCAGTTCCACTTCGGGCTCGCGCGGGCGTACTTCCTGCGCGGCGAGAACCGCCTGGCCGAACGCGAACTGGTCCGCGCGCGCTCGCTGGGCCCGGAAAGCGAACGCACGCGCTACCAGGCCAAGCTGGACAGCCTGCACCGCCTGGAACAAAGCGGCACGCGGATGAGCGCGCTGCGCTGACCGCGGCGGACAGAGCTTTCCGCGGGCGCAACGGCTTTCCACACACGCCAGCGGCCAGCGGCAGGCATCATGGCGGCTCCCTCCCCGGAAGCCGTTGCATGACCGTCGCACCTCCGCAGAACCTGCTGTTCACGCCTACCGCGCTGGGCGACATTGCACTCGCCAATCGCATCGTCATGGCCCCTTTGACGCGCGACCGCGCGGTCGCCGGCCAGGTCCCCAGTCCGCTGGCGGTCGAGTACTACGCCCAACGCGCCAGCGCCGGCCTGATCGTCGCCGAAGGCACCCAGATCAACCCGCTCGGCCAGGGCTACCTGGATACGCCCGGCATCCATAGCCGCGCGCAGATCGAAGGCTGGAAGCGGGTCACCGATGCAGTGCACGCGCGCGGCGGCCGCATCGTGGTGCAGCTGTGGCACGTCGGCCGGATCTCGCACGTGAGCCTGCTGCCGCCGGGCGAAATGCCGGTCGCGCCCAGCGCATTGCGGGCCCGCGGCAAGACCTTCACCGCGAACGGCTTCGAAGACGTGTCGGCGCCGCGCGCGCTGCGCCTGGACGAAATCCCCGCATTGATCGACGACTATCGGGCGGCGGCACGCAACGCGATCGAAGCCGGCTTCGACGGCGTCGAAGTGCATGCGGCCAACGGTTACCTGATCGACCAGTTCCTGCGCGATGGCAGCAACCACCGCGACGACGCCTACGGCGGCAGCATCGAGAACCGCAGCCGCCTGCTGGCCGAAGTCGTGCAGGCCATCGCCGGGGAGATCGGCGCCGGCCGCACCGGCGTGCGGCTGTCGCCGGTGACGCCGAGCAACGACATCGCCGATTCCAATCCGCAAGCGCTGTTCGAGCGCGCCGTCGAGCGCCTGGACGCGATCGGCGGCCTGGCCTTCGTGCATGTCATCGAAGGTTCCACCGGCGGCCCGCGCGACGTGGCACCGTTCGATTACGCCGCGTTGCGGGCGAAGTTCCGTGGTCCGTGGATCGCCAACAACGGCTACGACAAGGCGATGGCCGAAGCGGCGATCGCCCGCGGCTACGCCGATGCGGTCGCGTTCGGGCGCGCCTACATTGCCAACCCGGACCTGGTCGAACGCCTGCAGCTGGATGCGCCGCTCAACGAAATGGACAGCAAGACCCTGTACGGCGGTGGCGCCGAGGGCTACACCGACTATCCGACGCTGGCGCAGGCGCAGGCGGGCCGCTAAGGTCGGCCGGCGCGACGGACCGGCAGCGTCCGTCGCACCCTCGCATCACGGCGCGGTCGCCCGCGCCGGGGCAGCCGGCGCGTCGTCCAGATGCGCGCGCAGGAAACCGGCGACCCCGCTCCACAATTTCACTTCGTTGTCCTGCTCGAAGCCATGGCCTTCATCCTTGAAGGTCAAGCCGACCGGGATGTTGCCCGCCGCCACCAGCATGCGTTGCATGCGGCGCGTGTGCTCATAGTCGACCCGACGGTCTTCCAGACCATGCGCGAGCATCACCGGCACCTTGATCCGGTCGTAGTGGTACAGCGGCGAAGTGTCCTGCATGCGCGCGGCGTCGGTGCGCGGATCGCCGAGCGCTTTCTCCAGATAGGCGCGCCCCTTCGAGCGCGCCGCGGTATCGCTGGCGGTATAGAACAGGATCCGGTCCGCGACACCGGCGATCGACGCCACGCAACGGAACCGTTCGGGCCAGCGCATCGCCATCACCAGCGCCGAGTAACCGCCATAGCTTGCGCCGACCACGCACATGCGGTGCTCGTCCAGCGGCTGGCTGGCGAGCACGCTATTGATCGCCGCGTCGATATCGTCCTCGATCAAGGTGCCGTAACCGGCCCGGCCGGCGTCACGAAAGGCCCGTCCGTAGCCATCCGAGCCGCGGAAGTTGACGCGCAACACCGCGTAACCCAGCGAGGCGAGAAATTGCGTTTCGTCGTCGAACTCCAGCGCATCGGCGACGCCGATCGGCCCGCCATGGGGGAACACCACCAGTGGCCGCTTGGCCTTGCCTGGCGGCAGCGTCAGGAAGGCCTGCAGCGGCGTGCCATCACTGCCCTTGAAGGCCACCATCTGGGTTGGCGCCAGCGGCTGCTTCTCCAGCCAGGGCCGGTCTTCGTCCAGCAGCGACATCGCGTGCCGGGTCACGTCCAGGTGGTACAGGCGCCCGGGCTGGTCGGCGGCATCGACCCAGACCACCGCCTGGTTGCCATCGCGGCTGCGATCGATCACCAGCACGTTGCTGCCCGGCAACGCGGCGCGCAGCGACGCCGCCAGGCGGGTATCGGTCTCGCCGAAGTACTCGCTGACCAGGTGCCCATCGCGGTAATAGTTCACCCCGACCACGCTGCGATGCGGGCCGAAGATCGGGCTCTCCACGTCGACGCCCGGTCGCGAGAACAAGGTGCGGGTGACCCGGCGAGTGGCCACGTCGTAGGCGACCAGGTCGCGCTGTCCGCGGTCCTGGTCACTGAGCGCGTAGATTTCGCTGGCGTCGTAGGACAGGCCGACCGCATCGAAATTTTCCAGGTCGGTGAAACCCTTCACTTCCTCGTACTGGCCGTCATCGCGCCGATACATCACCACCCGTTCGCCATCGCGCCGCACCATCGCCAGGCGCAAGCGGCCCTTGCCGTCGGCCCACCACCAGACGTCGTTCTGCAGGCCCATGTTGAGCCGCTCGACGAAGCGCGGGCGGGCCTCGTCCACCATGCGCTGGCTGACGATCGGCAAGCGATAGACCATCGGCCGCCCATCATCGGCAAAGGATTCGAACAGCACCACGTCAGGCTCGTCCTCGAGCACGGCGACGACGTCGCCATCGCGCGGCAACTGGATCGTGGTCCATTGCCGCACACCCTTGCCATCGCGCGCGGCGCGCAGCACCTGGATGCTTTCATCGCCATTGGTCAGCGTGGCCTGCAGCAGCAACGATTCGTCGCTGGTCCATTGCACGCGGTCGAAGCGCGTCACGCTGGTCGCCAGCAGCAGACGGGTCTGTGCGACCAGGTCGATCAGCTCGACCCGCCACTGGTCCTTGCCTTCTTGCAACTGCACGGCCAGCAGGTCGCCGCGTGGATTGAGCCGGGTCGTGTTCAAGCGGCCGCGGCGCAGCATCACCTCGGTCGCCGCGGGCAGCGCGCCGGCGGCCGGCGGCGGTGCCAGTGCCGGCTCGCTGGCCGGCACGCTCCCCCTGGCCTGGACCTGGCGATAGAAATCAGGGAACGGATCCGGATAGTGGCCGACATACTGCATCGGCACCTGCTTCTGCAGCTGCGTGTGCTGGGATTGCAACCAGTCCAGCGCGGCCAGCGAACGGTTGACCATGTCGACGTTGGTGCTGGTGCCTCCGGCGGAACGGACCAGCAGGTCGCCCGGATAGGTGATCCGTCCGGGTTCGACGTGGAAGCGGAACTCATCGGAGTCCTGCAGCGACACCGACCATCGTCCGTAGTAGTTGGTGAGCAGGGTGATCCGCTTCCAGGCGTAGTCGCCGACGGGGGCGACGTACAACTGGAACGTGCGGCCTGGCTTGAGCTGGCTCATGGTGCCTTCGCCGAACACCTTGCCGTCCTTGTTCAGCGCCACCCGCTCGAGTTCGAAGCTGGTGTCCACCGCCATCAGGACCAGCCCTTCGTCCGGCGCCAGTTTCGGAATCTCGCCCGGGTCGACCCGCTGCATGCGCGCCCAGGCCGGCGCGGGCAGCGCCCACAAGCACAGCGCGCCCAGCAGGCACGCGACACCCCATCGCTTCATTGCATCCCCCTGCGCGGCCCTTCCCGCCGCGTTGGGGATGATACGACGGCGCCCACGCGGAGCAAGCCCGCCGCTTGCTAGGATCGGCCCGTCTCCCCCACGGGATCTTGCCCGATGACCTTGCCTTCCCGGTGGCTCGCCACCTGCCTTGCCGCCGCCCTGGCCGTCACTTCCACCGGCGTGGAAGCGGTGCCTGTCTGGGGCGCCCATCAGTCGAGCCCGGCCAGCACGCCGCCGTCGCAGTTGAAGCCCGGGGAATGGATCTGGGGCGGGACCGTCAAGGGTTGGGGGCCGATGGCCGTCATCGTCAGCCTGACCGAGCAGCGTGCCTATGCGTATCGCAACGGCATCCTGATCGGCGTGTCGACCGTCAGCAGCGGCAAGAAGGGCTATGAGACGCCCACGGGCGTGTTCACGATCCTGCAGAAGGACAAGGATCACCACTCCAACCAGTACAACAACGCGCCGATGCCCTACCAGGAGCGCTTGACCTGGGGCGGCGTGGCGTTGCACGCCGGCGGCCTGCCCGGCTATCCCGAATCCCACGGCTGCGTGCACCTGCCCACCGAATTCGCGCGCCTGCTGTTCGAGAACTCGAACATGGGCATGGTCGTGGTGGTCTCCGAAGCCGGCGTGAGCAGCGAGGACATCGTGCATCCGCACGCGGTGAGCCCGATCGATCCACTGACCGGCGCCGAAAGTCCGCTGCTGCCGCTGCCGGCGGGGGAATCCTTCACCTGGCAGCCCGAACGTGCACCAGCCGGCCCGATATCGATGCTGATGAGCAGCGCCGACCAACAATTGCTGGTCTATCGCAATGGCGTGGAAATCGGGCGCGCACGCATCGCCCTGCACGATGCCGGCACGCCAGTGGGCACCCAGGCCTTCATCGTCGGCCAGGGCTTCCTGCCCGGCGAGGTCCCGGGCCTGCCCGGGCAACGGATGCCGAACTGGATGCGCATCGGCATCCCCGGCAGCGAGGCCGATGCGGGCCAGGCACTGGCGGCCACCACGATCGGGCGGCTGCAGGTCCCGAGCGGGTTCCTCGCCAACGTCCTGCCGCTGCTGACGCCGGGCGTGGTGCTGCTCGCCACCGACCAGCCGATCCTGCCGGAGACCACCGGCGGCCAATTGCAGGTGCTGGACTCCGATCCGCCGGAGGCGCCGCGTTGAACGCCTAGTGCGGGCCGCGGCGCGTCATCACGCCTTGCGCAAATAAATCGTCTTCAGCACCAATCCCTTGATCTTGTCCGAATGGCCTTCGATGTTCTCCGCATCGTCCTCGATCAGGCGGATGTTGCGGATCACCGTGCCTTGCTTGAGCGGAATGGAAGAGCCCTTGACCTTCAGGTCCTTGATCACGGTGACGGTGTCGCCGGCCGCCAGCAGGTTGCCATTGCAATCGCGCACCACCGCCGCGACCGCCGGCGCATCCCCCGCCGACCACTCGTGGCCGCAATCGGCGCAGACGAACAACGCGCCGTCGGCATAGGTGTTTTCAAGGGAGCACTGCGGGCAGGCGGGAACGGCGGCCATGGGGATCACTGCAAGCTATAACGGGCAGCCATTGTAACCGCCGCCCACCCAGCGGACCCGCGCGCGCCGATGCCGACTGCTCACGCCGCGGGCACGCACGCGCCACGATCATCCCCGCATCGCCGCCCTCGGAGTCCAACGTGAGCGCACCGCGCGGTTCCCGCTTCGTGGTCTACGTCGCGCTGGCCGGCAACCTCGGCATCGCCGTGGCCAAGTTCGTGGCCGCCAGCATCACCGGCAGCTCGGCCATGCTCAGCGAGGGCGTGCACTCGCTGGTCGACACGATCAACGAGCTGCTGCTGTTGCATGGGCTGCGCCGCGCCGCGCGAGCGCCCACGCCCACCCACCCGTTCGGCTACGGGCGCGAGCTGTACTTCTGGAGCTTCATCGTCGCCCTGCTGGTGTTCGCGATGGGCGCGGGCATTTCGCTGTATGAAGGCATCGTGCATCTGCGCCACCCCGAGCCGGCGCGCAGCCACGGCGTCGCCTATGCGGTACTGGGGGTTTCGCTGCTGTTCGAAGGCACCTCCTGGTGGGTGGCGCTGCGCGAGTTCCGCCATCGCAAGGGCAAGCTCGGTTACTTCACCGCATTCCGGCAAAGCAAGGACCCTTCCACGTTCACCGTGCTGCTGGAGGACAGCGCCGCCCTGCTCGGCCTGCTGATCGCCCTGGCCGGCCTGCTCGGCGCGCAGTGGCTGGACATGCCGGAACTGGACGGCCTCGCCTCGATCGGTATCGCCGCGGTGCTGGCGGTGACCGCGTTCCTGCTCGCCCGCGAGACCAAGGGGCTGTTGATCGGCGAGCCCGCCCACCCGCACGTGGCCGAGTCGCTGCTGGCGCTGTCCGCCCGCGATCCCGACGTGCGCGCGGCCAACGGCGTGCTGACCATGCAGATGGGGCCGAACCAGGTCGTGGCCGCGCTCAGCGCCGAGTTCGAGGACAACCGCACCACCCCGCAGATCGAGGCCTGCGTCGGCCGCATCGAGGCGGCCGCGCGCCGCGAGCACCCCGAACTCACCGCACTCTTCATCAAACCGCAGACGCCGGAAGTGTGGCGGGCGCGGCGCGCGGCGATGGAGCGTGCGGCCGACGAAGGCTGACGACCTACCACGGCGGCGCGCTGCGGCGTGCGGGCGGTCTATCCGCAGCCCCGACCGCATCCGGCTGAACGCCGCAGCGCCGACGGCACCTGCGCCAGCCTGTAGAATGCGCGCCCCCGCGGCCGGCCCGCACCCCGTAGAGATTTCGCGCATGCGCCTGGGCATCGACTTCGGCACCAGCAACTCCGCCGCCGCAGCGGTGATCGACGGCCGCGTCGTGCCGGTGAGCTTCGGCCAGGCGCAGCAGTTCCGCACGACCGTCTATTTCCCGGAAGTGATGCGCGATCCGGCCGATTTCGAGCTGACCCCGGCGATGGCGCACGAGGTCGAGCAACTGATCGAGGCCGGGCGCCGCGATGCCGTGGCGGCCGGGCGGCCGCGCGAGGTCGCCGCGCTGCGTCGCGATGCGGTACGGGTGGTGCGCCGGCAGTGGATGGAACAAGCCATGCGCGAGCCGTTGAGCTCGGCGGCATTGCTGCAGAACGCGCTGTACGGCGACGAGGCCCTGGAAGCCTACTTCCTGGAGAACGAAGGCAACCTGGTACAGAGCCCGAAGTCGATGCTCGGCTACAACCTGCATCCGCGGGCGCGCCAGACCATCACCGGCATCGCCACCCACATCCTCGAGCACATCCGCCTCACCGCGTCGCGGCAGTACGGCCACAACGTGCGCAGTGCCCTGCTCGGCCGGCCGGTGCGCTTCCGCAGCTCGATCGGCGACGCCGGCAACGATCAGGCGCTGGACATCCTGCGCAGCGCGGCGATCGACGCCGGCTTCGATGAAGTCCAGTTCCTGGAGGAACCGGCGGCCGCGGCGATGCACCACCACGCCGGCAGCGCGCAGCGCCACGAGGCGGTGATCGTCGACATCGGCGGCGGCACCACCGACATCGCCCACGCCAGTGTCGGCGGCGACGACACGCCGCAGGTGCATCGCGCCTGGGGCGTGCCGCGCGGCGGCACCGACATCGACCTGGCGTTGAGCCTGGCTGCGTTCATGCCGTTGTTCGGCCGTGGCGTCACCCGGGTGCCCGCGCACCACTACGTGGAGGCCGCGATGGTGCAGGACCTGCCGCGCCAGCGCGACTTCCGCCAGCATCGCTACGAAAACGTGCCCGCGCCCTACGAGGAGCGCCTGCGTGCCCTGCAGGACACCGGCAACACCGCGCGCCTGTACCGCGCGGTGGAGCGCAGCAAGATCGCGCTGAGCGACGCGCCGCTGCACGCCGAGGCGCTGGACTTCGTCGAAACCGGCCTGTGCACCGAGGTCGCCGCCGAGGCGCTGGTGCACGCCGCCACGGCCTATCTCGACGAACTGCAGCAGCTGTTGGTGCAAGTGGTCGAAGACATCGGCCACGTGCCGCCGGTGGTGTTCCTGACCGGCGGCATGTCGCGCGCCGGCTATGTGCGCGAGCGTGTGATGGCGTGCTTCCCGGGCGCGCGCCTGATCCATGGCGATCCTTCTTTCGGTGTCGTGCAGGGGCTGGCCCTGGCCGCGGCCTGAGCCGCGCGCAACACTGCATCCCGCAGCGGACCCCGCGTGCGCTCGCAGGCGGCCCGGCAGCACGGCTATGCTCGCCGCTTTCCCGAAGGAATGCCGCCATGACGTTGTCCAACCACCAGGCCACGATCCCCGTATTCGTGCATGGCCTGCGCCAGCTCTCCCATCTGCTGGAAAAAGGCCGCGCGCACGCGCAGGCACAGGGGCTCGATCCCTCTGAGCTGATCCAGGCACGGCTGGTCGAAGACATGTATCCGCTCGTCGCGCAGGTGCAGCGCGCCAGCGACACCGCCAAATTCACCGCCAAACGCCTGTCGGACCTGCCGGCACCGGCGATGGAAGACAACGAGACGACATTCGAGGCATTGCAGGCGCGTATCCAGGCGACCATCGACTACCTGCAGTCGATCCCCGCGCAGGCGCTGGATGCCGACCGCCGAATCACCCTCAAGTCCGGCGAGCTGCAAACGCATTTCGACAGCGCCCGCTACATCACCGAATTTGCGCTGCCGAATTTCTTCTTCCACATCGCCACCGCCTACGCGATCCTGCGCCAGCGCGGCGTGGCGATCGGCAAACTGGATTACCTGGGCCGCATTGGCGAGGTCGAACCGGGCTGAGTCGTGGCCGGGCGCCGGCAGGAGCCCTGCAGGAGCGGCTTCAGCCGCGACCGCAGCCCCCCAGGTCGCGGCTGAAGCCGCTCCTACAAGGGACGGCCGCCTATTCAGTTTCACCTGTTAACAAACCTCTACGCCCGGGCGCCTATCATGCCTGGCGCGGCGCCCTGCGCCGCCGACGCCCAGGCGTCCTCCACGCGCCATTCCGCCCCCCCTTTCCTTGCCGGCCGCATGCTGGCGGGAATGCTTCACGCAATCCATCGGCGGACGCGCGCCCTCGCCGTTGCCTCAGGCCGGCGTCCCTCCCTTCCCCAGGAGACCCGTTCCATGCCACGCACCAGCAAGCAGAAAGTCCAGCCGACCATTGCCCGCGCCGACGGCAAGTCGCAGCCATTGAACCGCGAGCGTATCGCTGCCGACATCGCCGCGTTCCGCAAGTCGGGCGGGCGCATCGAAGTGCTGCCGACCTTTTTCCGTCCGGGCCGGCCGGCCAGCGACAACGACGACTGAGCCCTCGCTCAGTCGCCATCCGCGCGGCGGCTCAGCCGCCGCGCCGCACCCGCACCGAGCCGGAGTGCGAATCCACCGTCACATCGCCATTGCCGCCGCCCAGGCGCGCTTCCAGGCTGCGACCCGGCCCATACTCCGGCCGCTGCACCTGGCCGGCATCGGATTCGATGTCGCCGCTGAAGGTCTCCACGCGCAGGCGTGCCGACACGTCCACCGGCAGGCGCAGCGAGATGCTGCCGCTGACCGTTTCCAGCCCGATGGTGCCGCCCGCCGCCAATGCACCCACCGCGATGTCCTGCGAACCGGACACGGTCTCGGCGTGCAGGCGCGACAGCGCCCCGGCCTTGAGGCTCAAACCGCCGGAGATCGACTCCAGTCCCAGGTCGCCGGCAGCGCCTTCGCCGACGCTGAGCCGGCCGCTGACCGTGTTGGCGCGCAACCGCTGGGTCGCCAACCGGGTCTCCAGACTGCCACTGACGGTCGACAGCTGCGCTTCCTGCGCACGCCCCGAAACGCTGAGCGAGCCGCTGACAGTCTGTGCCTGCAGGCGCGCCAGGTCGATCTCGGCGATATCCACCCGGCCACTCACCGACTCGGTCTCCAACAATGCCCCGCGCGGCACGCGCAACTCCAGGCGCGCTCCTTCCGAGTGGCCGGAGCGCTGCGGATAGACCACGCGCAATTCCAGCCGATCCGCGCTCTTGTCGACTTCCAGGCGCTGCCCTTCGCCGAGCGTGCCGGTGAGCGTGACCTCATTGCCGGTGGCGGCGCGCACACGGATCTCGCCGGCAAGATTGTCGAGCTCGACCCGGCCGCCGCTGGCCAGGGTATGACGTTCATTGACGCTGCTCTGCGCCAGCGCCGGAGCGCTGAAAGCGAGCAGGGAAACAGCTAGCAGGACGGGTTTCATGGCGGCTCCGATCAGGTGCGTTCAAGTGGTGGTGGGGGCCGGCGTTTCGAGCGCCGCCATCCGGGTCAGTTCCAGCCGCTTGGCATAGGTGCGGCGCAGCTGGTTCAGAAGGAACTCGGCATCGGGTTGCTGCCCCAGCGCGACGCGGATCGCCGCCGCGCTCGCATCGAGCTCGTGCAACGCCGGGCGCAGGTCGGCCGGCACCTCGGTGGCCGGCAGCGAGGCGATGGCCTGGCGATACTCGCCGGCCATCGCGTCGGCCTGGCGGACCAGGATCGGCGTGGCAGGGACCGCGACCGGATCCGGGCTCAGCACTTGCCGTGGCATCAGCAACACCGCCAGCAAGGCCACCGAAGCGGCCAACGCCCAGCCCAGCGGCGCCCGCCAGCGGGGCCGCCGCCGCGACGACAGGGCGACGACCGGCGCGCCCGTTGGGGTCGGGCTGGCCGCGTCGGCAGGTGCGGCGATATTCGTGGCGATCGCGGTCCACACCGCTTCGGGCGGCGTGCGTTGCGAAGGCAGCTGGCGCAGGCGCGCGGCCAGCGCTTCATCGGAAGGATGTTCGGTATTCATGCGCTTTCTCCCAGCCGCGCGCGCAGCAGTCCACGCGCGCGATGCAGTTGTGCCTTGGAACTGCCGATGGCCATTCGCAGTTCTTCGGCGATTTCCTGATGTTTCCAGCCTTCGATGTCGTGCAGCACGAGCACGGCGCGTGCGCGTGGCGGCAAGGTTTCCAACGCGCGCTCCAGGTCGATCCGGCTGGCCTGGCAGCTGTCGCGGCCGGGCAGCTTCGCCAGCACCGCTTCGTCGTCGTCGCCGGCCTGTTCGCCGGCGCCGCGCAGCTCCATCAGCGCGGTATTTACCGCCAGCCGGTGCAGCCAGGTGCCCAGCGCGCTTTCGAAGCGGAACTGCGGCAGTGCGCGCCAGGCTTTGATAAAGGTGGGTTCTACCCCGTTTCCGCGGACGGTTTGATTGAGGCTAAAAACTTCCGCTCGCGCCGGGTGACTCTACGACGCATACGTGGGTTGTGGAACCGCTCCATGTAGTCAAACAGATCGGCCTG